>Ga0209699_100010_pt1 | contig 413555 bp, 393 predicted proteins | sample SynthPrep_1_END__FD_187204 | JGI IMG/M metagenome (GOLD analysis project Ga0209699, IMG submission 187204) | Synthetic microbial communities from Ohio, USA - SynthPrep_1_END_DS7_MetaG (SPAdes) (version 2) | ecosystem: Engineered > Bioreactor > Aerobic > Activated sludge | place: USA: Ohio...
ACAGGATGACCGGATGATCCGGTGAGCGACGGCGATCTCCTCAGAAGCTACAGCCATACCGGTTGGGTATGAGAAGCTCCAAGGGCGAGCATGGCCCGGTTCTTATTGACTTTCTATTACACATAAATGGCGACATGAGCGAGCGTGTGATGACGATCCTGGAGGGCTGCTTTCCAAGCATCGAGGTCTACAGCATCGACGAAGCCTTTGCCGACATGACCGGTCTACCCGAACCACTGGAGTCGATAGGCCGTCAGGTGCAGGCAGAGATTAAGCAGAAGACAGGTATTCCGGTCGGCATAGGCATCGCCACCACCAAGACACTGGCCAAGCTCGCCAATAACGCCGCCAAACGCTGGCAGAAGCAAACTGGTGGCGTTGTGGATATTCGCGATCCGGTTCGGCGCGACAAGCTGCTCAAGGCCATGCCTGTCGAGGAAGTCTGGGGCGTTGGTCCCCGCATGCGTGCTCACCTGGAAGGCATGCAAATCAAGACAGCTTGGGACTTGGCACAGATGGATGCCTGGACGCTGCGCAAGCGCTTCAACGTTATCGTCGAGAAAACCGTGCGTGAACTACGTGGTGTGGCGTGCCTGGAAATCGAGAACGAGATCGAACCCAAGCAGGAGATATGCTCAAGCAGATCATTCGGTAAGCGCCTGCGAGAGTTAGCGCCTATCCAAGAGGCCGTCACCAGCTATGCGACGCGCGCTGCTGAGAAGCTGCGCAGGCAGGAGTCGCTCTGCAGACAGGTGCGTGTGAGTTTGCGCACCGGGATGTTCAATCCAACTGAAGCGAAATATGCCAATGGCGTCCTATGCCAACTGCCCTATCCAACCGATGACAGCAGGCTGATCATCAAGGCCGTCCAGGCTGGATTGCAGCAGGTCTACAGAGAGGGATTCAGCTACGCCAAGGCTCAAGTGCTGCTCCTGGATCTGTGCCGCAAGAACGAATACACGCCGGATCTGTTTGCTCTCGAGCAGCCTGTGAAAACCGAACGACTGATGAGCACCCTGGACGCGATCAACAATCGCTGGGGGCGTGGAACACTGCAACCAGGTCGTATAGCTAAGCCAGTCGAGTGGGCTATGCGAAGAGAATTGCTCTCCCCGGCTTACACCACTCGCTGGTCTGAGTTAATGGTCGCAAAAGCCAAGTAGCCTTCGCATTCACTTATCCGCGACGAGCACGGTTCAGAGTCCCCTTACGCAGACAGCGCGCCCCTGCAGGTTTCAAGCGCAGGTGCTGATTGCGGATTCCACGCTGGCTCGGACACCCATTTCACGCACATTCGGACAGTGATTCCACGCTGATCCGGACATTTTCTGGCAGGCAGCTACGCAAAAATTCTTCACTACCTTCAGACCATCCTTAGCTTCAGCAGTTAGATTCGACTGCTGTCAAACCCATGTCTGCCATCGCCATAAACCTTGGTAGGCGCCTTGCATAGGTAACTGGCTCGATAGAAAAACTCTTCAACCCCTAGACCATCGCGACGCAGGCTATAGCTCGGATTGTCAGGAATCTCAACCAAACCCCTCACTGCCTCAACCGACGTTCCCAAGGCACTTGCCCAAGCTTCCTGGAGTCGATTGAACATGTTATCCCTTCCAGGCTCAAACTTACCCAAAGCGTTGAATGCATCGTAATTGAGAACGAATGCAACATGGTAATGCGGCTTCCCATGCTGCCCAAATTCTCTAGCCCAAACGTACCGCACGCGGCTCTGATGCGCATGTTTGTTTTCCCTAAGCGCCATACAACGATTGTGGTGTATTTTGGACTTAAAGGAATCTAAAAACTTTTTAAATACTTGACTTGCATTATCGTCTCTGCCGTGCACAAACGCTGCTGGAAACCTAAGATCAACCCTGAAGGCAAAGACACGAGAATACTGTTGAAGAGCTCGATCAATCGTAGCATGCAGCTTTTGCAGATACTGACGAATGAAAGGCCCTTTATCTACCTGAATAGGCAAGCCACGATAGTCAAGCTCATTATGAATAATGAGATTACTATTCTGCGAATGTCGAATCATGTTTAATGCTCCAATGCTTGAATGCATATCCTAGGAGCACCATGTATTTATTAACCTGAATAACATTCACACGTCAGGTATCTTGGAGATACCTGACTTAGCATTGTTATCTCTTACAAAGCTTGAATACATACCTTAATAGCACTATACACTTATTAACCTAAACAACATTCACACATCAGGCATCTTGGAGATACCTGACTTAGCATTGTTATCTCTTACAGCTAACATTGGAACTATATAGGCTATAAGAGCATACTACCAATACCGAAAAAGCAGCTCTGCTTTTTATGCTGATTTTCAGGTAAATTCGCTTCAAGCCCCGGCTAAACCAAGCAGACTTCTACTCCGGCAAAAAAGCATCATGCCCGGAGAATATCCGGGCATGATGTTTTCTCACCTAAGGTGGAGTGAGCACTCTCGGGCTCTGGCCATTACTATCCGATAGTCAAGCTAGATCTCGCTCCTCGATTCTGGCCAGGATCCAATCCTGGACCTCGCCCTCTAGCCAGCCCACACATCGATCACCCAGCGGAATCGGTTTCGGAAACGAGCCCTGCGCAACGTACTTGTATACAGTCGACCTAGCCAGGCCAGTGGCATCGATGACAGCCTTCAGACGAATGATTTTCATGATCCCGCACCTCTGAATATTGGTTCAGAGGATTAGGAGAACCTGTAGATAATTACTGCCTAAAAACGGGCATATAGCGAGTCACTGACCTACCATAGCGTTTCAGAGCGTGAAACTCACCAAACAATCCATACTCAAAGCGTTGGTCAACAGTCATTACGGCCTCGCACTCATATGATTGAATTTCGCTCTCCGCCTCAGTGATGACCAAGCACCTGCGATCCAGCGCGCCATCTTTACGCAAAGCCAACACCGCTCTCCGCCCACGGCATTGATCAGAAAATGGAAGAATATGAAACTTCATGCCTTCACTTACATGATCGCCCGCCGAACCCAGAAGCACTTTGTACTGACATGCTAGGTAAAAAACCATGTTATAAACAACTTCTTCAGCACTCCTTCCCGACAAAGCATCAATAGCCACGGATTTTAACCAAGGGAGCTTAACCTGTGATTTTATAGTTTCTAACAACCCCAGATCCGTAAACAATTCCTTAGCGCAAAGTTTATTCCAGTGCATTGAAAGAAGTGAGGAGACATGTTGATCTACAATCGCCCGCAGCATTAATAGCTCAGCGCGCCCGCCACCCGCCAACTTCGAGTTAAGCAGGGACGACACCACGATATCATCAAATAACTTTACTGGCCCCAAGGGGTCCACCGCAGTGAGCGGCCAGTAAAAACCACAAGCCCCTTCTTCGGTTAAGAAAATTTTCTCTGCCAGCAGATCTACATTATTTCTATAATCACTTTTTGCTTTTAAAACGAAGACCATCAAGGTGCTGTTGGAATTATAAAAACATCGGTGATGCAGATTTAGATAGTAAATCGTTTTCAGGCTGCCCAGGATCCTTGAACCGCTAAATCCAGCAATCTTGAAGCGTATTGCGCCCAGTTCGTTGAGCTTGAAAAGATGCATTTCAAGCCTTTCTCGTTTGAGCCCCGTCAGGGTGCACAGATCAGAAATACCCAACCCACGAACTACCCCAAATTCGTCAGCATGAATTAGGAGGACAGCGAGCAGCAATCGATTCGTACCACTTGCAGCTTCCCTGAGCATCTTCCTTGCAGCTTCTTTTCGCTCAGCAGGCGTAACAGAATCAAGACTCATACCGCTCTCCCGCCGATCGTAAGACTTGAGGCTGATCAACTCGGTGGCAGGATTTAGAACACGATCGGCTAGCTGATACAAAGAGCTGGTTACACGTTTCACGCTTTCAGAGGCAAGGGTTTCTCGCAGAGTCTGGGAGCACTCATATTCCGAGCGATTTTCACATTGGCTAAGAAAGCCTACAGCCGTCAACTCGTGCAACCCTCGCTTAGCCATCGGTCCAGAAACGCCTAAATCGGCAGCAAAGGTAGCCACTCCTTGACGAACCGATCGACCTTCACCGTACTTCTGTAGAAATCTGAGCAGCAAAAATTTAGCTTCAGGGCTGATATCAGGTAGGTGAAGTCGAAGAAGTGATAGATAACTCATGCTCAGAAACCCGCATCAAAGCCTTTTTTGATGATATCACACCCTGTTATGAGGAAAACTATCACGCATCACATCACGTGTCACATCACGCGTGATATAACGTGTCATCTTAAAATCTCCTTGAGAACCCGCATGTCCGAACGAATGAAATGGATATCCCCCAAAAACACGTCCCAGATCCAATGGGCCTTGAGTTATCTGAAGGAGAAGAGCGGCAATCCCGGATTCTGGCACACCCGTTACATAGGGGAGACGGCTTACCAACAGCTCATCAAGTGGGATCAGGGTCAGATTGAAAGCGCGGAATATAGAGAATTCTTAAGGCGCATGCGGGGTGCATGGGCCCAGAAAAAGCACAGAGGAAAGAATAAAGACAAGAGGGCATATAGCATCGTTCTGCCAGTAAAAACAAAGCAGCAACTTGATCGCATTTCAAAAGAACTTAGCTTAAGTCTGGCTGAGACAGTTGAAAAACTAATCCAATCGAGCAAAGAACAGCAGGAGAGTTTTTTCGACAATGAACGCCCAAAGCTTCACCAAAAACGTGCTGACGACAGCATCCGCAGAGATGCTAACGACTATCGGGAGAATTCGGAAATATTTTCCGAACTACTGACTTTTAGCCTTATAGATATAAGCATATTAAAGATAAGGAACAGTGCACAACTGGACTCTGAAACCGAGATCTCCGAAATAGAGCGACTAAGCACTAACCTACTGGAAGAATTCCTTAAAGAAGGTAACGAAGGCCTCAAACGGCGAATGTCAAATATTACGCTGAACAACCAGGCCATCCCTCCAAAACGCACCCTAATAGAAAAAAGACTTAAAAATCTTGTCCAGACTACCAACCAAACACCAATTGCACTTAAGACTGAAATCAACCCAAACCCACTATTACCACATAAATTTCACCAAGCCCTACAGCATCCAAACTTTAATTCAGACAAACTTAATGAATCTCTCGAAAAAATGAGCAGAGCCTTCACTGATCAGGATTAAATTTGAAAAACCTCTTAAATCTAGAACCAAACTAATTTAATTGACCTTCCGCATGAAGTAACCCCTCGCACTTACCGAGACCTCCGACAATTTTAAGCACACTCACGCTGACCAGAAAAAGGTAGGGAACGCACCGACGAGAAGTAATCATCTAATTAACTACGCCACGTCATTTCGAATCCAAGCCAGTGATTAACGATTAAATCCGAGCTAGTCAGGCGAATATGAACAAATTTTTCTCGACTCATGGAAAGGCAAGCCAGACCACAAACAGCTTATCGTTCCAGCCTCAGCGATGCATCACCTACGGCTGTTATTTCCCACTCCCGTCACAGGCTAACCTACTCCTGAGAAGCAATAGGCAACGGTCCAAGCAAGTGTCGTGGTCAATTGAAGGCTGCGACAAAATCTAAGGACCGTCTGAAGTCGTAATATGTATCTGACTGACTTTAGTATTTAGCCAGCCCCTCCATATAGCGCGTCCAGCAGCGTTCTGCCGTCCTTCATACAGCCCCTAATAAACGCGACCATGACTGCAGATAGACTTGCTTCCACGCGGCCGTTTAATTAGCCGTGCTCAGGCCGCAGGACTCGTAGCCATGGCCGAGGGCATAGTGTTAATGCTGGTGCATCCCCTCAGAGCAACTCCGATTCGTTAAATGCAATTAAAACCATCCGGTAGCTTGCTGCCACAGAGGTGAATTCTGGCAGAGCGACAGCAGCCCAGTGAACGCCCCCCCTGAAAGTCATTCATACCAAGTCTCACCGACTCGCGGCCCCCAGCGGTAGATCAATCACTTTTCTGAGCCGCTACTCCGAAAACTGAGTGCTTCAATCTCATCAGCCCATGCCTGCATCATCTGACGTCGCTCTTCCAGATATTCTGCCTGGTTTTAGCTTGCGCGCACCTTGTTTCTCTCGGCATGCGCCAACTGACGCTCGATAACATCTGCGCGATAGCCCATCTCGTTCAGCATTGTCGAAGCTGTTTGCGCGGAAGCCATGGGCCGAAAAACCGATACTGTCCTTCCCATTGAACCCCATGCGCTCAAACGCACGGTTCAGTGTCGTTGCCGTCATGCATTCGTTGGATTGCGAGAGTTCGGGAATAGCAGCGGACGAGCGCCAGTGTGGGAGCGCAGCTCACGCAGCAGCTCGACCGCCTGCCTGGAGAGCGGAACGATGTGCGGCTCGCGCATCTTCATGCGCTCGGCAGGAATGCGCCACTGTGCACGCTCCAGGTCGAACTCGCCCCACTCCACCTTGCTCTCGGATCATCTGGGCCACGTGCAGCTTGAAGCCGGCATCAAAGCTCTACGCATACGGTTCATGTCTAGCAAGGCTCTCGTTGGGGAGGAATCCGCATCTGCGGATTCCACGCCATCCGGCCACCCAGTCCACGCTTATCCGGCCGGGCATTCCACGCACATCCGGCCACCTGTTCCACGGCCATCCGGCCGGGCAGTCGGAGCGCAGCGACGCTAGGGTGGCATTGTTAGTCCGAGGTGCTCGGCGTCGTCAATTTCTTCGCCCGTTTGCGCATCGACTCGCCCTTGAGGTTGATCCGGTAGGCGTTGTGCACCAGGCGGTCGAGGATGGCATCGGCCAGGGTCGGATCGCCGATCATGCTGGTGCACACGGACAGTCGTAGTACTACTCAGGGCGCTCTGCACGAGGCTTTTCGGGTGGCAGAAGAAGCAGATGTCTACAGCCACCAATTCTCCTGGTAATAAACTCATCCGCCGCTCACTGAATTGTTCCGGCAGCAAAATCTGAAAGCGGACAAATATGAGCGTGCATGCGGCGCCATTTCCAAGCTGAGAAGCAGCGAAAACGCGGGTGGGGTAAAAGGTGGGGTAAATTTGGCCGACGAACAAAAAACACAAGGCATAAAAAAATCCAGTCACCGCTAAGTGACTGGATTTTCTAGGGTTTTTTGGTCGGGACGGAGTGATTCGAACACTCGACCCCTTGCACCCCATGCAAGTGCGCTACCAGGCTGCGCTACGCCCCGACGAATGCTGTCAGCACTGCTGAAAGCGGATCGAACTATACATTAAGCATCTGAAAAAGTGAAAGTTTTTTAGAGCCAAGTAAAGCTATTTCCTCAGAACCTGCAGCACTTCCTCAAGCTCCGAAATCATCTGCCGAATCAGCTGCTTGTATTGGGTGGTGTCGTCGCGCGCTTCGTCACCGGACATGCGCTGCCTGGCGCCTCCGATGGTGAAACCCTGGTCGTAGAGAAGCGCGCGAATCTGACGGATCATCAACACATCTTGCCGCTGATAGTAGCGCCTGTTACCACGACGCTTCACCGGGTTCAGCTGAGGAAACTCCTGCTCCCAGTAACGCAGCACATGGGGTTTCACCGCGCAGAGTTCGCTGACCTCACCAATGGTGAAGTAGCGCTTGCCCGGAATGGCAGGAAGCTCGTCGTTATGGCTTGGTTCCAGCATAGGCCTCGACTCTCGCTTTGAGTTTCTGCCCAGGACGGAACGTCACCACACGACGCGCCGTGATAGGAATTTCCTCACCCGTCTTCGGATTACGACCTGGGCGCTGACGTTTATCGCGCAGGTCGAAGTTGCCGAAGCCGGACAACTTGACCTGTTCGTTGTGCTCGAGCGCCTGTCGGATTTCCTCGAAAAACAGCTCGACCAGTTCCTTGGCCTCGCGCTTATTCAAGCCCAGCTCTTCATAAAGACGTTCCGCCATTTCAGCTTTCGTCAGAGCCCCCATACGCTATTTCCTTAACGTGGCATTGAACCTTTCTTCCAGGGAGGTGAGGATTTTCTGCATTACGTCGTTCACCTCATCGTCGTTTAGAGTGCGCGATGGGTGCTGCCAGGTCAAGCCGACTGCCACACTTTTGCTAAGAGGATCAATACCTTTCCCCTGATAGACATCAAATAGCTTGAGGTCCGTCAGATTCTCGCCCGCGCCACCGCGAATGCAGTCAAGGATTGCCTGCGCGGCGACGTCACGATTGACGAGGACCGCCAGGTCACGCCGCACCTCAGGGAAGCGCGACAGCTCGGAGAACTGCGGCATGCGGCCTTCGGCGATTTCGGAAAGCTTTAGCTCGAACAGGTATACCGACTGATCGATCCCCAGCATACCTGCCAATTCGGGATGCAGACTTCCCACAAAGCCGACCAGCCGGCCATCGCACTCGACCCGAGCGGTTTGACCGGGATGCAAGGCGGGATGCTCACTAGGAACGAATCGATAGGCCCCGCCGTTCCCAGCGAATGCGAGCAGCGCTTCGACATCAGCCTTGACGTCGAAGAAATCCACCGCTTCGCGGGCGTTCGCCCAGCCTTCAGGCTCGCGGCTACCTGTCACCGCACCTGCCAGCATGGCTTCCTGCTCGAGCGCTGGCAGCTGACCGACAAAGCGCAGCCCTGCTTCGAACAGGCGTACACGCGACTGCTGGCGATTGAGGTTGTATTGCAGCGCCTTCACCAATCCCGGCCAAAGCGAGGCGCGCATTGCCGCCATATCTGCGGAAATCGGGTTGGCCAGCTCCAGTGGTTTCATGCCCGGGCTGAACAGCTCAAAGAGTTTGGGGTCGATGAAGCTGTAAGTGATCGCTTCCTGATAACCACGAGCGACCAGCAAACGGCGCAGCAACGGCAGCTCTGCGCGCGCTTCCGGCTTTGCCTCAGGCGCGAGACGAGCCTGCGGGTAACGCACCGGCAAACGGTCATAACCGTACAGGCGCCCCAACTCTTCGATCAGGTCGATTTCAAGGCTGATGTCGAAACGATGACTTGGAACGGAGACTTGCCAGCGCCCTTCACCCTCGCCCACCACAACAAGACCCAGCGATGTCAGCAGGCGGACCACTTCGGTACCGTCCAGCTCCAGCCCAAGCATCTGGGTAATACGTTCGGCACGGAGAACTACAGGTGCAATATTTGGAAGATCGCCTTCACTGACCGCCTCGACGATTGGGCCCGCTTCGCCGCCAACGATATCGAGCAGCAAGCTGGTCGCGCGCTCCATCGCCTGACGCGGAAGTTTCGAGTCGACACCCCGCTCGTAGCGATGCGAAGCGTCCGTATGTAGACCGTAGGAGCGTGCCTTGCCGGCCAGCGCAATCGTGTCGAAGAACGCACTCTCGAGAAAGATGCTGCGGGTGGAAGCGCTGACACCGCTATGCTCGCCTCCCATCACGCCGGCGATGGCGAGTGGCCGCTCATGATCCGCAATGATCAGCGTATCGCTGCGCAAGGAGACTTCCTGGCCATCCAGCAGAACCAGCTTTTCGCCTTCTTCAGCCATACGAACCCGGATGCCGCCCTTGACTTCATCCAGATCAAACGCGTGCAGCGGCTGGCCCAGCTCGAGCATCACATAGTTGGTGACATCAACAACCGCGTCGATACTGCGAATATCGGAACGGCGCAGGCGCTCCACCATCCAGAGTGGCGTCGGGCGTGTCAGATCGACATTGTGGATCACTCTCCCGAGGTAGCGCGGACAAGCCTTCGGCGCCAACACCTCGACCGGGCGTACATCTTCATGGGCGACACTGGCCACGCCGACTTCCACCGGACGCACTTCGGCACCATAGATGGCACCGACTTCCCGAGCCAAACCGGCTAGAGAGAGGCAATCGCCACGATTGGGTGTCAGACCGATCTCGATAGACACATCATCGAGCCCGAGATACTCGCGCAGATCTGTACCAACCGGCGCATCGGCGGCGAGTTCCATCAGGCCGCTGTCGTCGCCTCCGACCTGCAACTCGGTTTCCGAGCAAAGCATGCCGTTGGATTCGACGCCACGCAGCTTGGCCTTCTTAATTTTGAAATCGCCCGGCAACTGGGCGCCGATCATGGCGAAAGGAATCTTCAGACCGGGACGCACGTTCGGCGCGCCGCAAACGACCTGGAAAGTCTCCTGGCCATTGCTCACCTGGCAAACCCTGAGCTTGTCGGCATCAGGATGCTGCGCCGTTTCCAGCACCTCACCGACGACTACGCCGCTGAAGCTACCGGCAACCGGTGTCACGGCATCCACTTCAAGCCCGACCATGGACAGACGGGCGACCAGCTCCTCACGCGAAACCTGTGGGTTGACCCAGCTCCGCAGCCACTGTTCACTGAATTTCATCCTGCTCTCCTAAATATGCGTTGACGGGCGGCGGCACTAGCGAAATTGCGCGAGAAACCGCAGGTCATTGTCGAAGAACAGGCGCAAGTCATTGACGCCGTAACGCAGCATGGCGAGGCGTTCGACGCCCATGCCGAAGGCGAAACCGGAATATCGCTCCGGATCGATTCCCGACATCCGCAATACATTGGGATGCACCATGCCGCAGCCCATGATCTCCAGCCAACCGGTCTGCTTGCATACGCGGCAGCCCTTGCCGCTGCACATCACGCACTGCATGTCGACTTCCGCAGACGGCTCGGTGAACGGGAAGAAGGAAGGACGAAAGCGCACGCCCAGCGGTTTCTCGAAGAACACCCGAAGAAACTCCTCGATGGTGCCCTTGAGATCCGCGAAACTGACACCCTCGTCGATCAACAGGCCCTCGACCTGATGGAACATCGGCGAATGAGTGATATCGGAGTCGCAGCGATAGACTCGCCCGGGACAGACGATACGAATCGGCGGCTGCCGCGATTCCATGGTGCGCACCTGCACGGGCGAAGTGTGCGTACGCAGCAACATGTTGGCATTGAAATAAAACGTGTCGTGCATCGCACGCGCCGGGTGATGCCCTGGAATATTCAGTGCTTCGAAGTTGTGGTAATCGTCTTCGACCTCAGGGCCTTCCGCGACGCTATAGCCAATATGGCTGAAGAACTGCTCGACCCGCTCCAGCGTGCGGGTCACTGGATGCAGTCCGCCGGACGCCTCACCCCGCCCCGGCAGGGTTACGTCGATCCGCTCGGCTGCCAGCTTCGCTCCCAAGGCAGCCTGCTCAAGGTCGGCCTTGCGAGCATTGAGCACATCTTGCACTTGATTCTTCGCAGCATTGATCAGCGCGCCAGCCTGTGGGCGCTCTTCGGCAGACAGCTTACCCAGCGTCTGCATCAACTGAGTCAGCTCGCCCTTCTTGCCCAGGTACTGAACCCGGACCTGCTCAAGAGCACCGACGTCTTCACTTCGTTGCACGGCCTCAAGCGCTTGCGAGACCAGTGCATCCAGATTTTCCATGTACATAACCTCCAGAGGTTCTTGCAGAACCGCACTGACTGACCGACCCATGCCGGGCCGTCGCCAAGCGCACTTTTGCAAAAGCCCCTTCCAGATACGAAATAGGGGAAGAGCACAAGGCTCTTCCCCTATCGATGACTTGCAACGAATCCGAGGATCCGTGATTGCCGGGGCTTAAGCCAGAGAAGCTTTGGCTTTCTCGACAATCGCAGCAAAGGCTGCTTTTTCGTTCACTGCCAGATCGGCCAGAACCTTGCGGTCGATCTCGATGGCCGCCTTCTTCAGACCGGCGATCAGACGGCTGTAGGACAGACCGTTGACACGAGCACCAGCGTTGATACGGGCGATCCACAGAGCGCGGAACTGACGCTTGCGCTGACGGCGGTCACGGTAGGCGTATTGGCCAGCCTTGATTACCGCCTGCTTGGCAACGCGGAATACGCGCGAACGCGCACCGTAGTAGCCTTTGGCGAGTTTCAGAATTTTCTTGTGACGGCGACGGGCAACGACGCCACGCTTAACACGAGCCATGAGTTATTCCTCTGAGTCTTGACCGGATCAACGAACGCGCAGCATGCGCTCCACTTTTGCAACGTCAGACGGATGCACTTGCGAGCAACCGCGCAGCTGACGCTTACGCTTGGTGGTCATCTTGGTCAGGATGTGGCTCTTGAAAGCGTGCTTGTGCTTGAAGCCGTTAGCAGTCTTTTTGAAGCGCTTCGCAGCACCACTTTTGGTTTTCATCTTTGGCATGTTCGTACTCCGCATTCAATAACAACAGTTAACCATCAGGCCTGCCAGTGCCCGGGAGGTTACTTACGCTTCTTGGGAGCGATGACCATCATCAGCTGGCGTCCTTCCAGCTTCGGATGCTGTTCGACGGTACCAATCTCAATGAGGTCAGCTTCGACCCGCTTGAGCAGTTCCATCCCCAGCTCCTGGTGAGCCATCTCACGGCCGCGGAATCGCAATGAAACCTTGGCCTTGTCCCCATCTTCAAGGAAACGTACCAGGTTGCGTAGCTTTACCTGGTAATCCCCTTCTTCCGTCCCTGGACGAAACTTGATTTCTTTGATTTGTTGCTGGTGCTGATTCTTCTTTGCAGCCGCAGCCTGCTTCTTCTTTTCGAAGAGATGCTTGCCGTAATCCATGATCCGGCAGACCGGGGGATTCGCATCAGCGGAAATCTCCACCAGATCCAGCTTTGCCTCTTCGGCGACCCGCAACGCTTCATCAATAGAGACGATGCCAATCTGCTCGCCATCGACACCGATCAGGCGCACTTCGCGCGCGGTGATGTTTTCGTTGATCGGTGCCTTGGGCTGAGCTCGTCTATCCTGTCTCATTTCACGCTTAATAATGATTACTCCGATTCTTGGCGACCACGCCGGGAAACCGCCTGTGCAAGCAGCTGGGCGAATTGTTCGAGCGGCATGGAGCCCATATCGACGCCTTCGCGGGAGCGCACAGCAACGGATCGTGTTTCGACTTCCCGATCCCCGATAACCAAGAGATAGGGTGTCTTGAGCAAAGTATGCTCGCGGATTTTAAAGCCGATCTTTTCGTTTCTCAAGTCACACTTGGCACGGAACCCGCTTTGGACCAGCGTTTTTTCCACCTCTATGGCAAATGCGGCCTGCTTGTCGGTGATATTCATGATCACCGCCTGGGTCGGTGCCAACCACGCAGGGAATGCGCCGGCGTAGTGCTCGATGAGCATGCCGATGAACCGCTCGAACGACCCGAGGATCGCACGGTGCAGCATCACCGGACGCTGACGGCTGTTGTCCTCCGCCACGTAGCTGGCATCGAGACGCTCGGGCAGATTCGGATCGTACTGCAGCGTACCGCACTGCCAGTTGCGACCCAGGCAATCGCGCAAAGTGAACTCGATCTTCGGCCCATAGAAGGCTCCCTCGCCCGGCTGATACTCCCAGGCCAGACCTGACTCATTGAGCGCTTCGGCCAGCGCACTTTCGGCGCGATCCCACAACTCGTCGGAACCGACACGCTTCGCCGGACGGGTCGAAAGCTTCATCGCGATATCGCTGAAACCGAAATCGGCATAGACCTTGAGCGTCAGCTTGATGAAGTCGGCAGCTTCCTTCTTCACCTGCTCCTCGGTGCAGAAGATGTGCGCGTCATCCTGAGTGAAGCCACGCACACGCATGATGCCATGCAGCGCACCAGACGGCTCGTTGCGGTGGCAGGCGCCGAACTCGGCCATGCGCAGCGGCAGATCGCGGTAGGATTTCAGGCCCTGGTTGAAGATCTGCACATGACACGGGCAGTTCATCGGCTTGACTGCGTAATCGCGGTTTTCCGACGAGGTGGTAAACATGTTCTCGGCGTAGTTTGACCAATGCCCGGACTTCTCCCAGAGAATGCGGTCGACTACCTGCGGCGTGCGCACCTCCAGATAGCCGTTCTCGCGCTGCACCTGACGCATGTACTGCTCGAGGTTCTGGTAGAGCGTCCAGCCAGCCGGGTGCCAGAAGACCATACCAGGGGCTTCTTCCTGAGTATGGAACAGGTCGAGTTGCTTGCCGATCCGGCGATGGTCACGCTTCTCGGCCTCCTCGATGCGCTGGATATAGGCGGCCAACTGCTTCTTGTCGGCCCAGGCAGTGCCGTAGATGCGCTGCAGCTGTTCGTTCTTCGAGTCGCCACGCCAGTACGCACCGGAAATGCGGGTCAGTTTGAATGCTTTCAGGAAGCGGGTATTCGGCACGTGCGGGCCGCGGCACATGTCCACATATTCTTCATGGTAATACAGACCCATCGCCTGCTCGTCGGGCATATCGTCGACCAGGCGCAGCTTGTAATCCTCACCTCGCGACGTGAAGACCTCGATGACTTCAGCTCGCGGCGTCATCTTCTTGATGACGTCGTAGTCCTTGTCGATCAACTCGGCCATACGCTTCTCGATGGCCGCCATGTCTTCCGGGGTAAAGGGACGATCGATGGCGATGTCGTAATAGAAACCCTCATCGATGACCGGACCGATTACCATCTTGGCGTTCGGATACAACTGCTTTACCGCATGACCGACCAGATGCGCGCAGGAGTGGCGAATGATCTCCAACCCCTCCTCATCCTTCGGCGTGATGATCTGCAGCGAAGCATCGCGCTCGATCAAATCACAGGCGTCGACCAGCTTGCCGTCGACCTTGCCAGCCAGGGTTGCCTTCGCAAGGCCGGCGCCGATGGACTGAGCAACCTCAGCCACGGTAACGGGATGATCGAACGAACGCTGACTGCCATCGGGAAGAGTAATGGTGGGCATGGCGCCTCCTCTCCTAGTGGTGACCCGTACCAAAGGCCACATGGGTTGGGATGAGCCAGGAAAGCGACCCGGCGAGCAGGCCTGCCGCACAATGGCAGGCACCTGATAGGCTCACTCTCGACCGGACCGAAGTCACTGGGAAATACGACTGGCGATGCTTCCAGAACACCGATGCGCTGGCAAGCAAGCCAAAAAAAAGGGTCGCTTGCGCGACCCTTTTTCGAATTGGTAGGCACAATTGGATTCGAACCAACGACCCCCACCATGTCAAGGTGGTGCTCTAACCAACTGAGCTATGTGCCTTCGATGGGGGCGCATTCTAAATGGATGAAAAAAAGAGTCAAGCAGTTTTTTCAGCTAACTCACTGATATTTGGAAAATTTGGAAATCCACACGTATCGCTGGGCCTACCTGGCAAGGCGGCCGGTTAAGCGCTAGCATGCGTAAAATATTTAGAACAGAGATTGCAATATGCCGCACAAGGACTATCCAGCCTCCTACTATGCTGCGACCGCCAATCAAACCGTATCCCGCCCCGCGCTAGCTGATCAACATCAGGTCGACGTGTGCGTCATTGGCGCTGGTTACACCGGTCTGTCCACTGCCCTGTTCCTGCTCGAGAAGGGCTTGAGCGTCACCGTTCTGGAAGCCGTGAAGGTTGGCTTCGGCGCATCCGGTCGCAACGGCGGGCAAATCGTCAACAGCTACAGCCGAGACCTCGACAGCATTGAGCGCAGCGTCAGCGAGCCTGCCGCCAAGCTGATCGGCGAAATGGCATTTGAAGGCGGAAGGATCATCCGCGATCGGGTCGCCCGCTACCACATCAGGTGCGACCTGAAAGACGGCGGCGTGTTTGCTGCTTTCAACAAGAAGCAGATGCACCATCTCGAAGCGCAGAAGGCGCTATGGGAGCGATACGGCTACCAGCATCTCGAATTGCTGGACCAGCATGATATCCAGCAGGTTGTAGCGTCTGATCGCTACGCCGGCGGCATGCTCGATAAACAAGGCGGCCATATCCACCCGCTCAATTTGGCCCTGGGAGAAGCTACGGCGATCGAGTCTCTGGGCGGCATCATCTATGAGAACTCGCCAGCGATCCGCGTCGAGCGCGGCGAGCAGCCGGTAGTGCACACGCCTGCCGGGAGTATTCGCGCTAGGTTCGTGGTGGTGGCAGGCAATGCGTACCTAGGCGGCCTGATCCCTGAACTGGCGGCAAAATCGATGCCTTGCGGAACCCAGGTGATAGCTACCGAGCCTCTTGACGAGGAGCTCGCTCGCAGCCTTCTGCCCCAGGATTACTGCGTCGAGGACTGCAACTATCTGCTCGACTACTATCGACTCTCGGCAGACAAGCGCCTCATCTACGGAGGTGGAGTCGTTTATGGTGCGCGAGATCCAGCTGATGTCACCTCGATCATCCGACCGAAGATGCTGAAAACATTCCCACAGCTGGCGAATGTGAAAGTCGACTACGCCTGGACGGGCAACTTCCTGCTCACGCTGTCGCGCCTGCCGCAAGTCGGACGGCTGGGAAGCAATATCTATTACTCTCAAGGCTGCAGCGGTCACGGCGTCACCTACACCCACGTCGCCGGCAAAGTGATCGCCGAAGCACTGAGCGGCCAGGCCGAGCGTTTCGATGCTTTCGCCAGCCTGCCGCACTACCCGTTCCCAGGCGGTCAGCGCTTCCAGGCGCCGCTCAGCGCTCTCGGCGCCATGTACTACAGTCTGCGCGACCGAATCGGGTTCTAATGAACAGGCAGCGGGCACGACGGTGGCGGAGCGCATTGCCGAGCCGCCTGTTCTGCGGCAGCCGGCAAAGGCGCCTTTAGACGGTCATCACCCGGTGCAAGCCGGGCCGAACAGGTTCGAGCCTGCCGGGCCTCTGAGAGGCAGCCCTGCTCGGCCATTACCTGCGACAGATTGAACCAACCGATCGCGAACCTCTGGTCCACGCGCACGCTGGCACGTAACGATGCCTCCGCAGCGTGCATCTCACCCGAACCGTACTGGCTGTTAGCCAAGGCAAAGTACGCCAGCGCCGACCCCCAGCGCGCCGTAGCGGCATCGTATGCCTGCCGGGCACCTCGCCGTTGCCCGACCTCCTCCATATCACTGGCGCTGCGAAGCCAAACGGCCTCCTGCGCAGTCTCTGGAATCTGATCTGGTGTCAGGGTGAGCACAGCCCAACGGCCGCCTTTGGCCCAGGATCGTTCGAACTCTCGAAATCCACCAACCCATCGTTCCGTGGTACCGGAACGCAAGATGATCTCCTGCCGCTCGAGGTCGAACCCCACCACCACGGCAAAATGCCACTGCGGCCATCGATCGAATGCTAGGTTTTGCAACACAAGCACCGGATTACCCGAAGCGATCTCGGTCAGAACATCCTCCAAACGAGGGCGCAGCGGGTAGACCAGCAGCCCGGCGGAGCGAGCAGCAGCCACCATTTCCACCTGTAGACTGCCCTTGCGCTGAGGGATGTAAACCTGCTCGACCAATGCATCGGGCGTCGCGTCAATTCCCCGTTGCGACAGCATCGTGGCCAGCGCAGCGGGCCCGCATTGGAAGTCTTCCTGCGGATAGAACGGTACATCAGCCAACTCGGCCCGAACGGGGAGGTGCGAGTCGTCGACAAGCGTCACTGTCGTGCGAGCACAGGCCCCGAGCAGGCCGATCAATACAAGCAGGGCTAACCGCAGGCTCAACGGTTGATGCAGTTGACGAAGTTGAAGATGTTGGTCGCGCAGAGCATGTCGGTGATGATGAAGATCACCAGAAACAGCACGATCACACCAACCACACCAGCGCCTGCCGGCGCTTGGTCAAGCTGCTGGTTGAATTGCGCCAGCTCTGCGGCGGTCAGACTGTTGATACGCTTTTCCACTTGGTCACGCTCAACGCCCATAGACTCGAGCTTTTTTTGCACGTCCTGATCTTCCAGCATGGTCAGCAACTGCTGTCTGTCGACTTGCTGCTGATGCTCGGCGACCACTTCCGGCGTTCCGATCATGGCAGCCTGCGCCATGGGAATCTGTGCCACCAACAGGATGTGCAAAGCAGCCAGTACGGTAGCGATACGCTTGAGTAACGGGGAGGTAAACATAGCGGAAACTCCTTGTTTTTCTTCAGCCAGGATTGCAAAGCGCCATCAAGCAATAAGACGAAATGACGCCGCTTCGGTTCCCGCCCATAGCCTCTTTTTTAGGCTTCAGGCGAATACAGCTGCCAGTTATCTCAATCGCCTTACTGACCCGCTCGCAATTCTGATAATAGTTGCGCTTCGGCGAACCGACCAAAAGGAGAACTCGTGTACCGAATCAGCTTTCTCGCATCGATAGCACTGGGAGCGGCATTGGCAAGTGGGTGCCAACCACTGCAACCCCGGGCGACAATGCCCAGCAAGCCAATACCCAGCAACACGGCAAATGCAATTCAGAGGCAGTGAGCAGCCTTGTCGGCAAGGTCGCGACCCCCGAATTACTGGAACAGGCGAGGGACAAGGCAGGTGCCGATGTAGCCCGAATACTTCGGCCCGATGACGTCGTTACACTGGAGTACAACTCCCAGAGACTGAACCTCAATACTGACGCAAATCTGACCATAGAACGCGTCAGCTGCGGCTGAACCCGCACCTGAGCCCGACTGACCGCCAGTATCTTCTGGCGGTCAGTCGGGAGGACCTAGCGGATGCGCATCACGCCACGGCCTTGCGCATACGCAGATGGGAAGCGGAGATTCGCTTGGGCGGAGTAAGCAGAAAGTGCAGGTTGAAACGATTGATCACGATCTGAGCCAGCAGCGGAGCAACGAGCCCAATCAGTGTGCCGACCACGAGATGTGCAGCAATCGAGTCGATGCCTAGGAACTTGCTGAGAATCACCCGCACGCCGCTCCCGGCCAGGATATGCATGAGGTAGATCGTCATCGAGGACGCGCCGATAAACAGAAACCAGTCGACGCGGAATTGCCCAAGCCACATCGAAAGCGCGACCATAAAAAAGATGGATATTGTTGCCAGAGCCAGCACCGGCAGGCCGCCGTCGGTGTAGTTCATGCCAAATGTGATATGAAACAGATACTGGCCAATAATGAACAAGGCACCGAAAAACACGGTTAGTTGCGTGTAGCGTGCCAGGAAAAAAGCCTTCACTTCGTTGAACCAGACCCCCAGCGCGAAGAACACCGTATTCCCCAGGATGAAGCGCGTCATGTTGTTGATCGTCAGTTCCTGCTGGAAGACGAACAGGACCCCGAACAGCACCACGAACGGTAGAAAGTATCGGCGATCGGCTTTCGCATACAGGAACGTGCAGACCAGAAGCACCAGGAACAGGGCATAAAGGAACCAGAACTGGGCACGCGGCATCCATAGCAACGAGAACACCTCAGTCAAGGTGACCTGGCCATTGGTGTAATTCGACAGGACGACTTCGAACAGCCCTTGCAGCAAGGACCAGACAATGAATGGATAAACGATCGTATCCACCTTGTTGATGATCAGGCCGCCCCTACCCCGCTTTTGCAGCGAATCGAAAAAAAACAAGCCGGAAAGGAAGAAGAACAACGGCATGTGGAAGCTATAGATGATGCTGTCCACAAGCACGAATTCACCCTCATCCATGGGCAGCCCTGCATTGAAGACGCCGCGCGCGACATGCCCGTAGACAACGAGAATGATTCCGATCGCCTTGGCATAATCAACCCAAACGTTTCTCTCCTGCATTTGTCTGTTCTCCTTGTATTTCGGCCAATAAGCAGGCGACACCCCGCCCTCTGTAGAAAGCGGATGTAGGAGATAGACAACAGAATTTCTCGATGGTTTAGCGACGCAACGGCTGCATGTCCGTATCTGCCGAACGGACAGCGACGCCACAGCCGCGTAGGATTGCTGGCACGGTCCGACTGCATGCTTCAGGAGCCACCCAATGACCGACTCAACTTTCCAGTCCTGCTCCATTCTGCTTCTGGCCGGAGGCCGCGGGCAGCGTATGGGCGGTCAGGATAAGGGGCTGCTGGAATGGCGAGGTCGCCCACTGATCGCCTGGCTGCATGACGTTGCCCGCCCACTGACCGATGAGCTCTTGCTGTCTTGCAATCGGAACCACGCGCGTTACGCCGGCTATGCCGACCGCCTGGTCAGCGATGACGAAGACGGATTTCCTGGCCCGCTCGCAGGGATACGCGCCGGGCTTGCCGCCGCGAGCCACCGCTGGCTGCTCCTGCTACCATGCGATACCCCCCTTGTAGATCGTCCTCTGCTGCATTCGCTGTACTCGGCAGCAATCAGCACGCCCGACCAACCCGTGATGCTCCGCTGCGGCGAACAATGGGAGCCGCTGTTCTGTGTCATACCTACCAGCATGCGAGCAGAAATAGACGCCTTCTGGCGTGCCGGGGAGCGCAGCCCGCAACGCATTCTGCTGAAGCTCGGCGCGCGTGAACTGCAAGTCAGGAGAGACGATCCTCGCCTGGCCAACCTCAACACACCAGAGCTTCTCAAAGCCAGCCGTTCAGAGCTGGGAACTTCATCGTAGCGCGCTTCGTCCGATGGTTATCGTTACTCGCAGAAGGAACAGCGTCATGCAAACACGCACTCTACCCACCCTCATTCTTGCGCTGAGCTTCGGCATATTGGCCGGTTGCGCCAATCCGAGCGTTATCACCTTGAACGACGGTCGCGAGATCCAGACCCTGGACCGCCCGGATTACGACGACGAATCGGGGTTCTATGAATATGAGCAGCTCGACGGCAAGCCGGGCAAGGTGAACAAGGATCAGGTCCGCACCGTTCGCGAACTCTGATCAGTCTGAACGTCGTGCTGTCGGCTTCGGATCAGACAGCACGACAAGCCTCAGCATGTCTCACCGGGCCAGCACGGCGTGTGAAAAAAATCCGGCGTAACGTCTTGTGCGACAAAACTTTTTCTGTAGAATGCGCGCCATCTTCGGAGCGTAGCGCAGCTTGGTAGCGCGTCTCGTTCGGGACGAGAAGGTCGCTGGTTCGAATCCAGTCGCTCCGACCATATCCCGCGGATCTGTTATTGAATGGCAGACCATAAAAAACCGGCCAACGAGCCGGTTTTTTTATGCATGTCATTTGACCTACTTTGCGGCAGCCTGCAGAAAGCTCACTACTTGTTCGGCCTCGAACGGCCAATCCAATTCTGCACCATTGTCAACGCGGCGAAGCACCGGTATCCGTAGCCCGTAGAGTTCGACCCAGTCGGAGCGCTCGGCAATATCCATCAATTCCACTAACAGACCATGCTCTACAAGCGGCATGAGCACCTCTTCTGCCTGCTCGCAGAGATGGCAACCCAGAGTTCCGAAAAGCTGGCATTCAGGCAACATTGGCGATCTCGCAATTATTCATGTCGAAATTCTAGCAAGGCCGAGGTGGTTAGCCATCTTAGTTACGAAGCGTGAATGCGCCTTCACGCAGTCAAAAATGTGAAATCGGCCCCACTCACCAGGCGATTATGCTCAGGCCATTCGACTCTGCCCGAGCAAAACGCTAGGATGCTGCCACCCGCGGCGACGCAGATTGCCCGGTTGACCCTTTAGTGTTTAATCGCCAGATCATGCGACGTGAATATTCGATGCGTGACCGACCGACAGCCTTAAACGGCCGTCAGGGCTGCGACCGTCTAGCACGTTGACTTGCAGGGCTTGGCGACTAAAGTCTAAAGGTTGAAAAACCTCTGTAATGTTTTATTGCATGGCGCCGTAAAGAGCGACTTCAGAGCATCATCCAACGAGGAGAAATAAGAAATGCTCAAGACCCCCATCGCCCGGGGCGTGGCCCTCGCCACTCTGGGAGCAACACTGGCTATCCCAACCATGGCTCAAGCCGCCTTCATCGAAGACACCAAGGCTGGCCTGGAACTGCGTAACTTCTATTTCAACCGTGATTTCCGCGAAGTTCCAAACACCTCTAACAGCAAAGCGGAAGAGTGGGCACAGGGATTCCTGCTGCGCGTCGAATCCGGTTATACCGAAGGCACTGTCGGTTTCGGTGTCGATGCACTCGGTCTGCTGGGCGTCAAGCTTGATTCGGGCGGCGGTCGTACCGGTTCTGGGCTGCTGCCTGCCGACGGCGACGGATCTGCAGACGACTACTCGATGCTTGGCCTGGCCGCAAAAGCCAAAGTGTCTGAAACTGTTCTGAAAATCGGCACCCTGCAACCGAAGAACATGGCAATCTCGTCGAGCGACTCTCGTTTGCTGCCGCAAACTTTTCAAGGCGCGCAGATCGTCTCTAAAGATATCCAGGGCCTGACGCTAGACGCTGGCTACCTGAACCGCGCCAACCATCGCAATTCGTCCAACAACGAAGCGCTGGCGTACGGCGGCAAAGGTGCGGCCGTAGGCGAAACCGGCATCGACTCCAGCGATGTGGACGACTTCATGTTCGCAGGCGGTAGCTATAAGCTGACCGATGACCTCACTGCCTCTTACTATTACAGCAATTTGGAAGAAGTGTATAAGCAACACTCGACCAACCTGGTGCATGTGCTGCCACTTGGTGACAAGCAATCTCTAAAAACCGATCTGCGTTATGCCCGCTCCTCGGAAGATGGCTCTTCGAATGTTGACAACCGCGCGCTAGGAGCAATGGTTACCTACGCCCTAAGCGGGCACAGCTTCGGTCTCGGCTATCAGAAGATGAGCGGAGACACAGGCTTCGCGTATGTCGGCGAGTTTACCGACCCGTTCCTGGTTAACTATGTCCAGATCAATGACTTCGCATTTGCGGATATGAAATCTTGGCAAGCTCGCTATGATTTCAACTTTGCGTCGGTTGGCATTCCTGGCCTAACCTTTATGACTCGCTACATCACAGGCGACAACGTTGAGCGTGGCGCAGGTCAGTCCGAAGGCAAGATCTGGGAGCGCGACATGGACATTGGCTACACCTTCCAAGAAGGCGCGCTGAAGAACCTGAACGTGAAATGGCGCAACGCGACTGCACGTGGCAATATCGCCGCCAGCAATAATGTCGACGAAAACCGTCTGATCGTCAGCTACACCATTCCGCTGATGTAATTAGCGGCTATAGCACGATCGTGCTGTAGAACAGGAAAACCCGCTTCGGCGGGTTTTCTTTTGGTTATTTTCCAGATTTGCCATAGCGACGAGCCAATCTTTCTTCCGCCAACCTCATATCAATCGGATATCCCCAACGAAACGGGAACCTTTGCAGCGGCAGCATGCTCGAAACTTGAGGCAGCGGGACCTTTCGTCGCCGCTAGATTCAGAAAAGGAGCTGCGAATGTCTACCGAATCCACCTTCGGCACCAGCGACAACACCCCGATCCCCGAGGGGCCCGCTGGGAGCACCCGCCCCCTTATCGACACGTCGGCCCATCGCCGCAACCTGCAGGCTGCGCAGAACGCCCTGATCGAGGAGTTCCATACCCTGATCGGCGACACCGAACGCCTGCTCAAGCACACGCAGGAAACTGCAGGTGGCCAAACCGAAGAGCTACGCAGCAAGATCAACGCGAACATCGCCAAGGCGCGTGAGATGTTGAAAGAGCGCGAAAGCTCGATGCGCGATCAGGGTCAGGCAGCCATCCAGTGCACCGAGGAATATGTGCATAGTCACCCGTGGCAGTCGATTGGCATCGCCGCCGGTGTCGGTTTCCTGCTCGGCTTGATCACACGTCGCTGATGGGAGAACCGCAGATGGAAGCGAAGCCCGGCTCAGAAGCTCCCAGACCGTCGCTGAAAAAGCTGGGCGGCGCGTTCGTCGGCTTGCTCCAAGGGCATTTGGAGCTGGTGGGCATTGAGGTTCAGGAAGAAAAAGCCCGGACGTTTCGGCTTTTTCTCCTGGCTGGCGTCAGCCTGATTCTGGGCCTGCTGGTTCTGGTCGGCCTCTCGGCCGCGATCGTGATCGCGTTCTGGGAAACCCACCGAATGGCAGCAATCCTGACGTTGTGCGCCATCTATGCAGTGATCATGATCATCTGTATCAGCCGAGCCATTTCACTGGCCAAGAAATGTGCAGCGCCGTTCCAGGCCACTCTTGAAGAGCTGGAGCGTAACCGGGAGCGTCTATTGCCATGAGTCGACCCCTGAGCACCTCGAACGAGTTGAGCATGCGCAAGGATCTGGTGCGCCTTCGCATGGAAATGCATCGCCAGCAGATGCTCTACCACGCCCAACCACTTTCCCATCCGCTTCAGCAGATCAAGGGATTCGTAACCTCACGGCGCTCATCTGCCGACCCCTCCTCAGGCAAGGGCCCGCTGATGATTGCCGCCACGGTTGTACTGGCTCTGTTTGGTCGCCGGATGGGCAGGCTGGGCAAGCTGGCTCGTGTCGCCTTGACGGTTTACCCCCTGATCAAAGGCCAGCAGAAGTTGCGCGAAAAGTTGCACTAACCGCTGGAGCAACACCTGTTGTGCTGGCAGCTCGATCCAGCTTCACCTGGGTCAAGCTGCCTGCGCGCGCGGGTCGCATAGTGCGATAGTAGCGATTCGCGGTTGGACGGTTATGGTAGCTTTGCACCAGCCCGCTAATGGCAATATGGAGATGGTCTTGGACTGGCACACACTGCTTACCCGTGAACGACTCGGCAAGTCCGCTCATAGCAGCGACGAGCTGGGGCGCAGCCCGTTCCACAAGGATCATGACCGTATCATTTTCTCCGGCGCGTTTCGCCGCCTCGGCCGCAAGACCCAGGTCCATCCGGTTTCCAGCAACGACCATATCCATACCCGGCTTACCCATTCGCTCGAAGTAAGCTGCGTGGGGCGCTCGCTCGGCATGCGCGTCGGCGAAGTCCTTCGCGATGACTTGCCGGAGTGGTGCAGCCCCGCCGATCTCGGCATGATCGTCCAGTCGGCCTGCCTCGCCCATGACATCGGCAACCCGCCGTTCGGCCACTCCGGGGAGGATGCCATTCGCTGCTGGTTTCAGCAGGCTGCGGGACGCGGTTGGCTGGACGACATGTCGGATGCGCAGCGGGCGGACTTCCTCAACTTCGAGGGCAATGCCCAAGGCTTCCGTGTGCTCACGCAGCTGGAGTATCACCAGTTCGACGGAGGCACCCGGCTTACCTACGCCACGCTGGGCACCTATCTCAAATACCCATGGACGTCTCGCCATGCCGAGGCGCTGGGGTACAAGAAACACAAGTTCGGTTGCTACCAGAACGAGTTGCCGTTGCTGGAGCAGATCGCACACAAGCTGAACCTGCCGAAGGTTGCCGACCAGCGCTGGGGGCGCCACCCCCTCGTGTATCTGATGGAGGCCGCGGACGACATCTGCTACGGGCTGATCGACCTCGAAGATGGCCTCGAAATGGAACTGCTCGAGTACGCGGAAGTCGAGGAACTGCTGCTGGCGCTGGTTGGCGACGATATCCCGGAAACCTATCGCCAACTCGGCCCAGGCGACTCCAGGCGTCGCAAGCTGGCGATCCTGCGCGGCAAGGCCATCGAGCACCTGACCAATGCCGCTGCCGCTGCGTTCGTCGAACAGCAGAATAACCTCTTGCGCGGCGAACTGCCGGGCGACCTGGTCGAGCATATGCATGGCCCTGCCAAGGCCTGCGTGGTGCAGGCGAAAGCGATGGCCCGCCAGAAGATTTTCCAGGACAAACGCAAGACCCTGCACGAGATCGGCGCCTACACGACGCTGGAGATCCTGCTCAACGCTTTCTGCGGGGCGGCGCTGGAACAGCATCGCGGCGGTACACCTTCATTCAAGAACCAGCGGATCCTCGATCTGCTCGGACGCAGCGCACCCTCTCCCGAGCTACCGCTCTACCAGTCGTTTCTGCGAATGATCGATTTCATTGCCGGCATGACCGACAGTTACGCCACGGAAATGGCCGGAGAAATGACCGGTCGCTCCAGCCCGGTCTGACCCCATGAAGCGTCTGTTGCGGCAAAGCATTCACTGGCATCCCGGGCGCCCCGCCTGGGGCGCGGCGATGGTCGCAGGCTTCGGCTGTGCGCTGCCGCTGTTGCTGGGCCTGTTCAGTGGTCACCCGGGTTTTCTCTGGGCGACGGTAGGTGCATTCCAGGCCGCCAAGGCCAATCCGCTTCATCGCTTCGGCATGCTGCGGATGCTGCTCCTTATCGCACTGGGCGCCGGTAGTGCCGGCCTGGGTTTCTGGTCAGCCACCCACCCGTTGATCAGCCTCGGCCTGTTCGCCTTCTACGGTTTGCTTCTGGCCTGGTTGCAACGATATGGCAGCGAAGCCGGCAAACTCGGCATCGGCCTGGCGATCTGCCTGTGCCTCGGCCAGGGCCAGCATGGCGTCGCCGATTTCAACAACCCCTATGCGATTGCCGTGCTGTTCGCGCTTGGCGGTCTGTGGGTGACGCTGCTGGCGTTCGGTCTGCGCGGCATGCATGGCTTGCGTATGTGGCCGTACATGCCGCGATTGCTGAGCATCCTGCGGGTGCTGCGGCGGCACGCTCGACGGACGCCGATCCGGCAATGGCGAGTACACGCGCTGACCTACATGCTGGCCGGCGCGCTGGGTGGTGTGATCGTGAACATGGCGCAGCTGCCGAGAGGCTACTGGCTGACGCTGGCGGTGTTCACCACATTGCAGATGGACCTCGAGCGCAGCCTGGTTCGCGCCCTGCAGGCCAGCCTCGGAATCCTGGCCGCCGCCGCCATCCTCATCTACATCGGACATGGCCTGGCCGACCCGCCGCTGATGGTGATGATCCTGCTGCCGCTGGTTGTGCTCGGCAGGGCCTTCCAGGCGAATCACTACGGGCTGTTCGTGCTGCAGACCACCCTGCTCTTCCTGCTGCTGGCAGAAACCCTCGCGCAGGATTGGAACCTGCCGCAGATACGCCTCATCAATGCCAGCCTTGGCGTGGGCGTTGCGTTGCTCATCGCAACGCTGATGCACCTGCTGCATCTGCTGCTGGCCAGGCGCTCACGAAGGAAAGCCCAGCTGGCAGCAGCGCAACGAACCGACGGGCAGACTACTTCTCGGTCCTGATCGGGTTTTCCGGATACCACACATCCATCAGCGGGCTGACGTTGTACTCAGCAAGCTCGCTGCGGCCTTTCAGCCAGGCATCGACCTTGGCGCGCTGCTCTTCGGTGACCGAACCACGGCGCGCCAGGCAGACGAAACCGTAGTCTTCACCGCCGATATAACCAAGCTCGTTGGCTTCCATCGCCTCGCTGATGAATGCTTCGAGGAAGTCATCCACGGCCTTGCTTTCGATACCTTCGCGATAGGTGAGATTGATCTCGAAGCCCAGCTCCTGGAACTCATCGACACAGAGTTTCTTGCGCAGGCGACGCGAACGATTGGTAGCCATTGGATCGATCCTTTTTTCAACGTGATGACGGCGCGCACTCTAACAGCAACCCGATGCCAAGGCGATGACCGAGAACCGCCGCCGCAACGGCTCGCCATCTTGTTTTGCAGTAACCCCTGCGACGCAGCTACGCTTATCGGATAGAGGCACAGCGCCTCTACGGGCCGGGCATAATGGCCCGCAATCGTTCCCTTAGTGCAGTGGGAAATCGCATGCCGAATCGAATCGCCAGCAGCCCCCTGTGTGCGCTCAGAGGCGCTCGCAAATGAACAGAATCCTTCGTGGTATCTCCCTGGCCGTTCTGGCCTTCCCCATTGCGCTGCCGCTCCATGCGGCCGGCGTGAACCAGACGCTGCCAGCCCGTGTGGAGCAGGCGCTCAAGGCCAACAAGATCAACAACGACGCGCTGTCGGTCGTCATGCTGCCGCTTACCGGCAACGCGGCACCGACAATCGTCAATGCAGACGTATCGGTCAATCCCGCCTCGACCATGAAACTGGTCACCACCTACGCCGCACTCGAACTGCTCGGGCCGAATCATCAGTGGAAAACCGAGTTCTATGCCGACGGTCCGCTGGTGGATGGCGTGCTCAATGGCAATCTTTATCTGAAAGGTGGCGGCGATCCCAAGCTGAACATGGAGAAGCTCTGGTTGCTGCTGCGTGATCTGCGCGCCAACGGTGTGAGCAAGGTCACCGGCGATCTGGTGCTGGATCGCAGCCACTTCGTCCAGCCCGACCTGCCGGTATTCGACGATGACGGCGGCGACCAGAACAAGCCGTTCCTGGTCGGCCCCGATTCGCTACTGGTCAACCTCAAGGCGCTGCGCTTCATCGTCCGCAACGATGGGGGCAAGGTGAACGTGGCGGTGGAGCCGCCCATTGCCAGCGTCCGCATCGACAACCGCGTTCAGGCCTTGCCGGCAGCCAAATGCCCAGGCTGGCCAGAGGTGCTGTACAACCCCGTTGCCGACGGCGACGGGGTCACCGTGGTGGTCACGGGCAAGCTCGCCGCTGGTTGCAGCGCGCAGACCTATCTTTCCCTGCTGGACCACGAACGCTATGCCGCAGGCGCGGTGCGGGCGATCTGGGGCGAACTCGGCGGCAGCATCCTGGGCACTGATCGTGTCGCCCAGGTACCGAGCAGCGCCCGCCTGCTGGCCAGGGCCTACTCCCCGGACCTCACCGAGATCATTCGTGACGTCAACAAGTACAGCAACAACACCATGGCCAAGCAGCTGTTCCTGAGCCTGGGTGCGGCGTTCCGCAACGAAGCGGATGCCGATGACGCCAAGGCGGCACAGCGAGTGATCCGCCAATGGCTGGCCAAGAAAGGGCTGATTTCCCCGCACCTGGTGATCGAAAACGGCTCCGGCCTTTCCCGTGCCGAGCGGGTCAGCGCGCGTGAACTGGCGAGTTTGCTGCAGGCCGCCTGGCGCAGCCCCTACTCGGCCGAGTTCATCTCCTCGATGCCTTTGGCGGCCGTGGACGGCACCATGCGCAAGCGTCTGCGCAACACGCCGGTCGCCGGCAAGGCACACGTGAAGACGGGCACGCTGAATACCGTGCGCGCGATCGCGGGCTACAGTCGAGACGGCGACGGCAATGTCTGGGCGGTGGTGGCGATCCTCAACCACCCACGTCCATGGGGCGCCTCGTCGATCCTGGATCAGGTGCTGGTCAGCCTGTACAACCAGCGCAGCGAAAGCACCGCTCAGCGCTGATCGCTACAGAAAGAGCGGGCCTGCCTGAGGCCCGCGCAGAACCGTCATCACCGTGCTTGGAGTTTCCAGGCACGGTGGATTCGCGGATTGCGGCGGAAGTCCTCATCCAGCGTTGAAGCCGTGATTTCCTCTACTGCGTAACGATCCATCAGGCTCGCGTCCAGCACGAACTTGCGGAAGTTGTTGGAGAAATACAGCGTCCCGCCGGTAGCCAGCCGCGCCATCGCCAGGTCGAGCAGTGCAACGTGGTCACGCTGCACGTCGAACACGCCCTCCATGCGCTTGGAGTTGGAGAAGGTCGGCGGGTCGATGAAGATCAGGTCGTATTCGCCGCGATCCGCTTCCAGCCAGGCCATCACGTCTCCCTGCTCCAGCCGCTGGCGGTCCGAGAAGCCGTTGAGCGAAAGGTTGCGCCGCGCCCAGTCCAGATAGGTCCTGGACAGGTCGACACTGGTAGTGCTGCGGGCGCCGCCCTTGGCCGCGTGCACGGTTGCCGTTGCGGTATAGCAGAACAGATTGAGAAAGCGCTTGCCGGCCGCTTCGCGCTGTATGCGCAGGCGCAGCGGGCGATGGTCGAGGAACAGGCCGGTATCCAGGTAGTCGGTCAGGTTGACCAGCAGCTTGACGCCACCCTCGCTGACTTCGAGAAATTCACCCTGGGAGGCCTGCCGCTCGTACTGGCGAGTGCCGCTCTGGCGCTCGCGACGTTTGACCACCACCTTCTCGCGCGCAATGCCCAGCGCCTGCGGAATAGCCGCCAGGGCATCGAGCAGGCGAGCCTGGGCCTTGTCCGGATCGATGGAGCGTGGCGGAGCATATTCCTGCACATGCACCCAATCGCGATACAGATCGACCGCCAATGCGTACTCCGGCATATCGGCGTCGTACAGTCGATAACACTCGATGCCTTCGCGACGCGCCCATTTGCCGAGCTGCCGCAGGTTCTTCTGCAAGCGGTTGGCGAACATCTGCCCACCTTCGCTCAGACGCGCCTGCTCCACCGGAGCCTGCTGAGGCTGTGGCTCGGTGGAGCCAGCGCGCTGACCGGTAACGAACTGGTCCAGCTCGACCTTGATCAGTAGCAGTTTGCACGGCAGTGCGCCGTTCCAGAAGGCGTACTGCTTGTGGCTGCGGATACCCATGCGTTTGCCGAGGTCCGGTGCGGCAGTGAACACTGCAGCCTCCCAACCTAGGCAGGCCTGGCGCAGGCGCTCGCCCAGGTTCTGGTAGAGATAAAGAAGGCTGGCCTCGTTACCCAGGCGTTCGCCGTAAGGCGGGTTGCAGATGACCAGCCCCTTCTGGTTCTGGTCTGGGCGCGGCTCGAAACTCCCGACGTCACCCTGGTAGATACGAATCCAGCTCGACAGTCCGGCGCGCTCGATGTTGTTGCGACCAGGCTGGATCAGACGCGGATCGGCTTCGTAGCCACGAATCCACAGCGGTGGTCTGGCCAAACCGGCCTCCGCGCGCGCCTGGGCGTCGGCGTGCAGGCGATTCCACAGCGCCGGCACATGCCCCAGCCAGGCGCTGAAGCCCCAGCGTTCGCGCTTGAGATTGGGGGCGATATCGGCCGCCATCATCGCGCCTTCCACCAGGAAGGTACCCACACCGCACATGGGGTCGGTCAGCGCACCACCAGCGGCGGCGATGCGCGGCCAGCCGGCGCGGATCAGGATGGCGGCGGCAAGGTTTTCCTTCAGTGGTGCAGCACCTTGCTGCAGACGATAGCCGCGTTGATGCAGGCTGTGACCGGATAGGTCCAGCGAGAGCACGGCCTGCCCCTTGTCCAGGCGCAGGTGCACCCGCAGGTCGGGGTCGAGCTTATCGATGCTTGGCCGCTCGCCCGATGCGCTGCGCAGCCGGTCGACGATGGCATCCTTGACCTTGAGCGCACCGAAATGCGTGTTGTCGATCCCCGAACCACGCCCGCTGAACTCCACGGCCAGGCTGCCGGATGGCAGCAGGTGCTCGGCCCAATCGACGGCGTGCACGCCCTGGTAGAGCGTCTCGGCATCGACCGTCGGGAAGCGACTGATCACCAGCAGCACGCGGTTGGCCAGGCGTGACCACAGGCAAAGCCGATAGCCCACCTCCAATGCGCCATACCCGCGAACGGCAGAAGTCTGTTCGCGCCCCTCCTCCAGACCAAGCGCGGTGGCCTCCTCAAGCAAAAGGCCTTCGAGCCCCTTGGGGCAGGTCAGGATCAGTTCATGGCGATCGGTCATGGCGTTTCCAGAAAAAAGTGCTGCGGGCCGCTACGACCCTTTCGTCGGAACAAACGCAGCAACGAACAAAAAATGAATGGCAAGAAAAAGATGACTGGCAATTAGGCGGGGCGGCCAGGCGTGCACTTCAGATGCCTCGCCGACTCCGGCTTATGGGCAGAACCATAGATTCGTTACCTACTTATGACAAAACGATCATTCCAGCCTCAGGGGCATTGGGTTAGAACTCACCTCACGCCGTCATCGCAAGGATGTCGGCGAGGCGCGCCACGCCGGCAGCGCGCCTCAATCGGCAGTCTATCTGCCCGGTCTCGCCATGAGGCCACAGGAACACCAGTCAACCACTGAGGGCAATACCCAATGAGAAGACTCAAGCGTGATCCGATGGAACGAGCATTTCTGCGCGGTTATCAACATGGCATACATGGCAAATCTCGCGACCTCTGTCCCTTCTCCCATCCCCAAGTTCGCCAAGCCTGGATCAACGGCTGGCGGGAGGGTCGCGGCGACAACTGGGATGGTCTGACCGGCACGGCCGGTCTGCATAGACTCAACGAACTTCACGCGGTCGGCTGATTTACCGATCCACCCGACTTGATACGGCACGCCCTACCCGGGCGGCGGGCTAGAAGCCCAGGGGCTCCAAACAGGAGCCCCTTCCCACCACCTACTTCGCCTGCGAACGCAGCGCCGCGATGGCATCCACCGCCTCGCGGATCAGAGCCGGTCCCTTGTAGATGAAGCCTGAGTACAACTGGACCAGGCTGGCACCCGCCTCGATCTTCTCGGCCGCGTGACGGCCCTCGGTGATACCGCCTACGGCGATGATCGGCAGTCGCCCGCCCAGCGTCTGCGCCAGCACTTTCACCGTATGGGTGCTCTTGTCCCGTACCGGCGCGCCGGACAGGCCACCTGCCTCATCGGCATGCGCCAGGCCGGCGACGCCTTCGCGGCCGAGAGTGGTATTGGTGGCGATGATCGCGTCCATTCCCGCCTGGAACACGGCCTCCCCCACCAGCGCGGTTTCTTCATCGGTCATGTCCGGCGCGATCTTGATGGCCAGCGGTACACGCTTGCCATGCATGATCTCCAGATCTTCACGACGCAGCCGCAACGCGTCGAGCAACTGCTTGAGCGAGTCGCCGAACTGCAGGCTGCGCAGGCCCGGAGTATTGGGCGAACTGACGTTCACGGTGACATAGCTGGCGTGGTGGTAGACCTTGTCCAGGCAGAGCAGATAATCCTCATCGGCGCGCTCGACGGGGGTGTCGAAATTCTTGCCGATGTTAATCCCCAGCACGCCCTTGAACCTGGCCGCTTCGACACGAGCCAGCAAGGCATCGACACCGTGGTTGTTGAAGCCCATGCGATTGATGATCGCCTCGGCTTCCGGCAGGCGGAAGATTCGCGGCTTCGGGTTGCCGGGCTGCGGACGCGGCGTCACGGTGCCGACCTCGATAAAGCCGAAGCCCAGCTGCGACAGCCCGCGAATGGCCTCACCGTTCTTGTCCAGCCCCGCGGCCAGACCTACCGGGTTGGGAAAGTCCAGCCCCATCACCCGCACTGGCAGGCTGGCCGGCGGCTTGCTAAGCATCGCATTCAGCCCGAGACGGCCGCCCGCGCCAATCAGCTCGAGGGAAAGTTCGTGGGAAGTTTCCGGAGATAACTTGAACAACAGCTGGCGGGCCAGGTTATACATACGCAGCCTAAAGTCTCGGTAAAGGTGGACGCGGAGTATAGCAGCCCGAGGTCCGTACAGCCGCAGCGGCGGATGATGAAATACGGGCGTCGCCAGCAGTCGGCGAGCGCGTCATTTCAGCCGCCGCAAGCCCAGCAACTGACCCTGTTCGGCAAACTCGAGCTCGAAGGAACCATATACGCCTTCGTGGGTCAGAAACGGGCGCAGATGATGCGCAGGCAGGCTGACCCGCGTGCCATCGCGGCTTCGGATCAGGATGCGATTCGCATGGCCTTGGTATACCGCTTTCATTCGTTCGGCGGATAGCGCGATATCCAGCACCAGATTTGGCATGGAGGCTCCTCAGTGATCTACCCAGCGATATTGCCACATCGACACGCCATGATTGGCCGCCCCTGGTGCGTGTGGCATCGGCACGCGCGGTGCAAAGCCCGTGCGCAAATGCCACAGGTCTGCCACACTTCGGCCGTAGCCCTGAGAGCTCAAGCATCATGATGAGCCTGCCCGAGCCCATGCCTTCATTGACATCTCAAATCGCCAGACTTGCGCAACGCCTCGGGCTGCGCTCGAAGTCCGCGCTTCCCGTACAGGAACGCGCCAGCGGTCTGCAGTTGCCATTCGCGCACCTGCCCGAGCCCGAACCGAGCATCTTCTGGAACGATGGTCCGTGCCTGCAACGCCTCCTGGAGCTGCCGCGCGGTGCGCTGTCCGGTCCGGTTCAGGAAGACAAGGCCCGTGCCCACGCTGCCCTGACCCGGCTGGTAAGCAAGCTCAGCGTGCAGACGCTGGTCGACCTGCGCCAGGTCGACGGCTTCGGTGCGCAGCGCAAGAACGAGCCCAGCTACCCGACCTTCGAGGCCTTCGCCAGCACAGCGGCGTGCCGGCAGGTTCGCATCATCAGCTACAAGGACTTCGCCCGCGCCCTTGGCACTGCCCTCCCCGGCTTCGACACAGGCGCGACGATCGAGCTGCGCCAGGCCAGCTGGCTCGGCGAACGCCTCTACTGGGCCGGCGATCATCACCTCGAAGCGTTCGCCTCCGCCGTGGCCTATGCTCGCCTGCGCGGGCTGGAAGTATCACTGCCCGCCAACGTCACCGAATATCGACTCGACCGTCCCGGCCTGCATGCGCTGGATGCGGACTACCATGCCGTTACCATGCCTGCGCAGGCCTGGAGCGATCGCGAATTCATGGCGCTGCTGCTGGACAGCCATGTCCCCTACGCCCGGCTGACGCTGTTGCGCGACACCAGCAACTCGGAGCTGCTCCTGCTGGAGAGACGCGACCCGACTGCGAACGCCATCGGCGAAGGGCTCAAGCTGGCTGGCGCGCCGGATCTGATCCGTTATCTGCGTGACCTGCCGCAGATCACCCGCTTCAAGGTCGGCCAGCCGTCGCAGGACTGAACCGCACTACGGTGCGATTTCGAACGCAGCTCAAACAAAAAAGCGCACCGCTGTCGCGGTGCGCTTTTTTTGTGTTTGACCAAATGTACGCCCCCTGCGACCTGTGCGCAGGGGGCGCAGCGGTTCAGCCATGCCCTACCGATTGCGCCAATCCCTGCAGCTCCCGACTGGCAACGGCATAGATCGCATAGTCATTGCCGCTGGCGCTGCGCAACTCGGCAAGCATCGATCGCCACCGCCCCAGCGGAGCCGGCCGCAGGGCCAGCCAGCTATCGACTCGCTCGCCGATCGACTCCGGTCCGTTGTCCATCTGCAGCACAGACACCGTGATGCTGCGCTGCTGCGAATCGAGGTCGTCGCGGAAGCCTTCGCGGGCCATCGCCTGCCAGTTGTTGGACACCGGCATGTTGGTCAGCTGGTGCAGATACCACGGCAGCTCCAACGCCCCGCCGACGGCGAAATACGCCGCGGCCACGTGCGCCGGAACCTGCCCGGTTTCGTCGGCGGCCTCGAGGATCGGCAGCAGCGTGTACAGATGGTTCGTGCCGGCAACCATGCGCGCCAGCAGCTCGGGCACGCCAGCTTCGGTGTAACGCCGATAGCGCTCCTGCCAATGGTCGCGGGTCGAGCCTTGCAACAGCTCGTCCAGCTTCAATCCCAAGGCTGCAACCCGCGGACCGAAATGCGCTACATCCCGCGCGGCATCCAGTTCGCTGCGCCGGTTACGCAGGAACCAGCGCGTCGCACGCCGACCGAGACGCATCAGCTCATCCATCAGGCTGAGCTGCAGCTCGGCAGGCACCTTGTGGTCCAGCGCCTCGATCTGGCGGAACCAGTGCGGCAGATGGAAGATGTCGCGCACGATGACATAGGCTCCGGCCACATTGGCAGCGCTCATGCCCGTCGCTTCGTGCAGCCGCTGAACGAAGGTGATGCCCATGTTGTTGACCAGATCATTGGCGATCTGGGTGCTGACGATCTCGCGCTTGAGGCGGTGCTGCAACATGGCACCACGGAAGCGTTCGACCAGCTGTTGCGGGAATGCGGTTTCCATCTCCCGCGCGAGGTAGTCATCGTCCGGCACACGGGAATCCAGCAGCGCCTTCTTGAGCTCGATCTTGCTGTAGGAGATCAGCACCGACAGCTCCGGACGGGTCAGCCCCTTGCCGATATTGGCGCGCTCGGCGAGCGCCTCGTCAGAAGGCAGGAACTCCAGCGCGCGATCGAGCTGTCCGGAAGCCTCCAGCGCATTGATCAGCCGCACGTACTCGGAGGCCCGCTCACGGGAGCGATGCTGTGCCTGGGACAGTGCCTGGGTCTGCTTGTAGTTGTTCTGCAGCACCAGATCCGCTACCGCATCGGTCATGTCGAACAGCAACTGGTTGCGCTGCTTGGCTGTCATGTCCCCCGCGCTGACAACCTCGTTTAGCAGAATCTTGATATTCACCTCATGGTCGGAGCAGTCGACCCCACCGGCATTGTCGATGAAGTCGGTGTTGCTCGAGCCGCCATGCAGCGCGTACTCGACGCGTCCCAGCTGGGTCATGCCGAGGTTGCCACCCTCACCCACCACCTTGGCGCGCAGATCGGCACCGTTGACTCGCACCGCATCGTTGGCCTTGTCGCCGACCTCGGCGTGGCTTTCGCCGCTGCTCTTCACATAGGTGCCGATGCCCCCGTTCCAGAGCAGATCCACCGGCGCCTTGAGCAGGGCGTGAATCAGTTCGGCCGGCGTCAGCTGATCCGCCTCGATGGCGAAACGCTCCTTCATCTGTGCGGTGATCTGCACCCGCTTGGCCGAGCGCGGGAAAATGCCGCCGCCCTCGGAGATCAGCGACGCGTCGTAGTCGGTCCAGGATGACCGCGGCAACTCGAACAGGCGTTTGCGCTCGGCAAAGCTGCGTGCGGGGTCGGGATTCGGGTCGATGAAGATATGCAGATGGTTGAAGGCTGCCACCAGTTGCAGGGTTTCGGACATCAACAGGCCATTGCCGAACACGTCGCCGGCCATGTCACCAATGCCGATCACGCTGATCACATCGGTCTGCACGTTGATGCCGCGCTCACGGAAATGACGCTGCACCGATACCCAGGCACCACGGGCCGTGATGCCCATCTTCTTGTGGTCGTAACCCGCCGAGCCGCCCGAGGCGAAGGCATCGCCAAGCCAGAAGTCGTACTCGGCGGCAATGCCGTTGGCAATGTCGGAAAAACTCGCCGTACCCTTGTCCGCGGCAACCACCAGATAGGGATCATCGCCGTCGTAACGCAGCACGTTGGCAGGTGGAACCACCTGGCCCTCGCGCAGGTTGTCGGTGATATCCAGCAGCCCGCTGATGAAGATGCGATAGCAGGCGATGGCTTCGGCCTGAATATCGTCACGCGAGCCGGTGGTCGGCAGCCGCCGCGGCACGAAGCCGCCCTTGGCCCCGCCCGGGACGATGACCGCATTCTTTACCTGCTGCGCCTTGACCAGGCCCAGTACCTCGGTGCGGTAGTCCTCCTCGCGATCCGACCAGCGCAACCCGCCACGGGCCACCTTGCCACCGCGCAGGTGTACGCCCTCCACCCGCGGCGAATAGACGAAGATCTCGTACATCGGTGCCGGCCGCGGCATTTCCGGAATGGCCCGGGGATCGAGCTTGAAGCTGAAATACGGCTTGGGTTTGCCGCTGGCGTCCGGCTGATAGAAGTTGGTACGCAGCGTTGCCTGAATCAGGGCCAGGTAGCGCCGCAGAATTCGGTCCTCGTTGAGTACCGCCACGTCATCCAGGGCGCTGAGGATCGCCTGCTCCAGGCGTTGCTGCTTGTCGGCCAGGTCTTCGTCACCCAGCTTGCGCGCCAGGTAGAAGCGCATCTTGAACAGTCGAACCAGCTCACGCGCGATGTCGGTGTGGTTGAGCAGCGCGCTGGCGATATAGCCCAGATCGAAGCCCATGCGGATCTGCTTGAGATAGCGCGCATAGGCCCGCAGCAGCGCGACCTCCCGCCAGGCGAGGCCCGCCGTCAGGACCAAGCGGTTGAAGGCATCGTTCTCGGCGAAACCGCCATAGATGTGGATGAAGGCGTCCTGCAGCGCCTCGTTGATCTCCAGCAGATCGATTTCCAGGCCTTCGGAATAGGTGAAGGCGAAATCATGGATCCAGTAGTCGCGGCCGCTGCTGTCGCGCAGCTGGAACGGAAACTCACCGAGCACGCGCAGGCCCAGGTTCTCCATGATCGGCAGGATGTCCGACAGCGGCAGCGGCGTATCCAGGTGGTAAAGCTTGCAATGCAGGCGGTTCTCTTCCGCGGTGATCGGCTGGTAGAAACTCATCACCAGCGGACGCTCTTCGCTCAGATCGAGCACATGCTGCATGTCGACGGTGGCCGATTGCGGCGAGAAGCGCTCGCGGTAGCCGGCCGGGAAGCCCTTGGGAAACTGGCTGAGCAGGTGCGTGCCCTTCGCTTCGCCGAAGCGCTCGACCACCAGGCCCTGGTAATCGTCCTGCCAGGTACGGCAGGCCTGCAGCACTTCCTGCTCGAGACGCGCCGGATCGACCTGCAGCGCTCGGCTGGGGTCCAGGCGCAGAATGAACTGCACCCGCGTCAGTACGGATTCGGAGAAATAGGTGGAGAACTCGCAGTCGCTCGCCTCGAGCCGCTCCTGCAGAACCTGCTGGATCTTCAGCCGCGTCTCGGTGGAATAGCTGTCGCGCGGCACGTAGACCAGGCAGTAGCAGAAGCGACGGTACGGATCGAAGCGCAGGAACAGACGCAGGCGATTGCGCTCCTGGATCTGCACGATGGCGATGGCATTTTCGAACAGCTCGTCGATGGGCGCCTGGAACAGCTCGTCGCGCGGCAGCACTTCCAGAACCTGCACCAGCTCCTTGGCCAGGTGCGCCGAGTTGCCGAAGTTGGCGCGCTGTACCACCGTCTCGACCTTGCGCCGGATGAAGGGGATGCGCCGCACGCTCTGGGTGTAGACCGACGAGGTGAACAAACCGAGGAAGCGGCACTCGCGCACCACTCGGCCCTGCTCGTCGAATTCGCGCACCGAGACGAAGTCCGGATAAGCCGGGCGGTGCACACGGCTGGGCATCGCCGCCTTGGCGAACGACAGCAGAAGCGGCTCGCGCAGATAGCTGACCGACTGGCCGGTAAGCGATTGCTCCTCCTGCGACAGCCCGGTGCGCATGCTGCGCGAGAGCCCCAGCAGCGAATTCTCGTCATAGACGATCTGACCGCCGTCGCCCTGCTCCAGCACGGAGAACTCCTCGTAACCGAGGAAGGTGAAGTGGTCATCGGCCAACCAGCGCAAGAAATCACGGATCTCATCCAGCTCATCGGCATCGATGCGCAGGTTGACCTGCTCCAGCCGCGCCTGCAGGTCGCCTACCTTGCCTTTCATGGCCGCGAAGTCACCCACCACCTGACGCACGTCGGCCAGCACACCGAGCAATGACTGCTCCAGCTCGCGCAGGGCCGAAGCGCTGGCGCAACGGTCGATCTCGACGAAGATGAGCGATTCGGCGTGGCTGTCCGGGGCGCGCTCGTCCTTGGGCAGCAGCTCCAGCAATGTGCCGTCGGCTGCGCGGCGCACCTGCAGGACGCTGGTTTGCAGGGTATGGATGCTGTAACCGCGGCGGGTCAGCTCCATGCGCACCGAGTCGACCAGGAACGGCATGTCCGGGTGCAGCACCTCTACCACGCTGTGGGTGGATTGCCAGCCATGCTTCTCATAATCGGGATTGAAGACCTGCACTTCCGGCACGGCGGGGTCGAAGCGCTCGAGCAACCGCCAGCTGGCCAGCGTCGAGCCAACCAGGTCGCTCATGCGCCGCTCGGTCAGCTCGGGCAAGGCGACGATGCCGAAGAACTGTTCGGCGAACAGATTAAGCTGGGGCAGGATTTTCGGGTCTACGTGTTGGGCCAACGCTGTCTGCAATTGCTGCTGAAAGTCGGCCTTGCTGGCCGCTGAAAAGAACGCCATGTATGGCTCCGCTTGGCTTGCTGGGGAAAGGCTCGTCGGTAGTGACTGACGGCACAGGACGAAGGTTCAAGGTTAGTCTAGACGAGGGTTAATGCAGTAAAGTGGCGCATCCCTTGCGGCCCTCTGCGACCGTCTGTAGCAGCCGATGACGGCCACGCTGGCATCGGCGTCAACAGCCGGGGCCAGCCGCCCACCAGGAAGAACCGAAACGATGGACCACCGTGAATCGATAGTCGCGCTGCGGCAGTTCCTGTCCACACAGATCCTGGGCCAGGAACGGCTCATCGAACGCCTACTGATCGCCCTGCTCGCCGACGGCCACATGCTTGTCGAAGGGGCGCCGGGGCTGGCCAAGACGCGGGCGATCAAGGAGCTCGCCGAAGGACTGGAAGCGGAGTTTCACCGCATCCAGTTCACCCCCGACCTGCTCCCCGCCGACATCACCGGCACCGAGATCTATCGTCCGGAAACCGGCAGCTTCGTTTTCCAGCAAGGGCCGATCTTCCACAACCTGGTGCTGGCCGACGAGATCAACCGTGCGCCGGCCAAGGTGCAATCGGCACTGCTCGAGGCCATGGCAGAGCGCCAGGTCAGCGTGGGCCGCAGCACTTACGATCTGCCGCCGCTGTTCCTGGTGATGGCGACGCAGAACCCCATCGAGCAGGAAGGCACCTACCCGTTGCCCGAGGCGCAGCTGGATCGCTTCCTGCTGCATGTGAAAATCGGCTTTCCCGATGCCTCGGTGGAACGCCGCATCCTGCAGCAGGCCCGCGGCGAAGCCATCAATGGCGAGGCGGCGCCGGAACATCGAGTCAGCCAGCAGGCGATCTTCGCCGCACGCAAGGACATCCTCGGTCTGTACATGGCCGATGCGGTGGAGGAATACCTGGTGCAGCTGGTGATGGCGACCCGCACGCCGGCCAAGTTCGATGCCGAGCTGGCCGAGTGGATCGCCTACGGCGCCAGCCCCCGCGGCTCGATCGCGCTGGACCGCTGCGCCCGCGCCCATGCCTGGCTAGCCGGCCGCGACTTCGTCAGCCCCGAGGACATCCAGGCGATGCTCTTCGATGTGCTGCGCCATCGCCTCATCCTGTCCTTCGAGGCGGAGGCGGCCGGCATCGATCAGGATCGGGTCATCCAGCGCATCCTGGACGTGGTCGCGGTGGCCTGATGCAGCCGCAGGCGTCGGGCACCGGGCAGCCGCCCGAACAGGACAACGGTGTCCGGGTGAGCCTGTCCGAACTCATCGACATTCGTCACCGTGTGCGCGAGGTCCCGCTGTTCTCCACGCCACACCGGCGCAGCCCGCTGGTGGGGCTGCATCATTCCAAGCTGCGCGGCCGCGGCGTGGATTTCGATCAGGTGCGCGTCTACCAGGCCGGCGATGACGTGCGCACCATCGACTGGCGGGTGACCGCCCGCACCCAGGAGCCGCACACCAAGCTGTTCCACGAAGAACGCGAACGGCCCATCTACATCGTCGTCGAACAGAGCCCGCGCCTGTTCTTCGGTAGCGGCCGGCAATTCAAATCGGTACTGGCGGCCCAGGCAGCCGGACTGATCGGCTGGGCCGCGCTCAGCCACAACGATCGCGTCGGCGGACTGGTGTTCGGCAGCGAGCAGCAGGAGATCAAGCCGCGCCGCAGCAAGCAGAGCCTGCTGCAGCTGCTCGATCGCATCACCCGCGCCAACCGGCAGCTGCGACCGGACAGCCCACTCGACCCGGAGGCCTTCAGCCTGGCGCTACGCCGCGTACGCGAAGTGCTCCGGCCCGGTAGCCTGTCGGTGATCCTCTGCGACGAACGCACCCTGAGCGACGCCGCCGAACAGCAGCTCAGTCTGCTGGCGCGCCATGTCGATCTGTTGTTGCTGCCAGTGTTCGACCCCCTCGATCGTGCATTGCCCGCAGCCGGGCTGCTGCGCTTCAGCCAGGGCAACGCACGGCTGGAGCTCGACACCCACGACGCTACCCTGCGCCAACGCTACCGCGAGCTGGGCGAGGCGCGCAGCGCGCGTTGGCAGCGCCTGGCCGATCGCCTGCGGGTGCCGCTGATGCCGCTCGATACCCAGCATGATCTGGTCGAGCAGCTGCGCGAACACCTGAGCGTCCGTCACCCGAGCGCGCGGCCATGAACCCGCTCGACCAGCTCGCTCCCCTGATCGATCCGGAGCCCATCTCCTGGTGGCCGCCGGCACCCGGCTGGTGGCTGCTTGGGCTGGCGTTGCTGCTCGGACTCGCTGCGCTCTGGCGGTTTCGCCATCGACTCATCAAACGCAAGCCGCGCGTGCCCCCCGAGCCGGTACTGGACCCGCAACGCCAGGAGGCGCTGGCGGAGCTGGCCCGCCTGCACAAACCCTATGGCGGCCAGCCCGCCAGCCAGTGGCTGCAGCAGCTGAACGCCCTGCTCAAGCGCCTCTGCCGCATTCGCTACCCTGCTGACCATCCGCACACGCTCAGCGGGCGGGCCTGGCTGGCATTTCTCGACAGTCGCTGCCCGGCGGCCGGTCTGACGCGCTGGATGGTCCTCGTCGAAGGCGCCTATCGGGCCGAATGCCGCCTCGACGACAAGGCCATCGAGGGCCTCGAGCAATCCGTCGACATCTGGATTCGCAAACATGTTTGAACTGGCCTGGCCCTGGGTCTTCCTGCTGTTGCCGCTGCCCTGGCTGCTGCGCGCACTGCTGCCGCCAGCCGATAGCGGCGAGGCCGCCCTCAAGGTCAGTTTCCTCGATGAACTGCAGCAGCTGGCCGGCCGTCGTGCGCGGGTCGCGTTGCCCGCCTGGCGCCAGCAACTGCCCTATCTCACGGTCTGGCTGTTGCTGCTGTTCGCCGCAGCGCGCCCACAGTGGCTGGGCGAGCCGCTGCCATTGCCCACCAGTGGCCGCGACCTGCTGCTCGCAGTGGATGTCTCCGGCTCGATGGATTACCCGGACATGCAGTGGCAAGGCGAGGAGCTCACCCGACTGGAGCTGGTCAAGGTGCTGCTCGGCGACTTCATCGAGCAGCGCCACGGCGATCGGGTCGGTCTGATCCTCTTCGGCAGCAAGGCCTACCTGCAGGCGCCGCTGACCTTCGACCGACGTACCGTGCGTGTCTGGCTGGACGAGGCGCGGGTCGGCATCGCGGGCAGCAATACCGCCATCGGCGATGCCATCGGCCTTGCCGTCAAGCGCCTGCGCGAGCGCCCGACCAACAGCCGCGTGCTGGTCTTGATTACCGATGGCGCGAACAACGGCGGCGAACTCGATCCACTGCTGGCCGCGACACTTGCCGCAGAAGAGAGCGTGCGCATCCACACCATCGGCATTGGCGCGGTCCCGGAAGAAGGGGGCGTGCTCAGCCGTTTCGGCTTCAACCCGGGGCTGGATCTGGACGAACCGACGCTGCGCGCCATTGCCGAGCAGACCGGCGGCGAATACTTCCGCGCCGCGTCCAGCGCCGAGCTCAGGGCCATCGGCGCAGCGCTGGACCGCCTCGAGCCTGCCGCGCAGCAGCCGACCCAGGCACGCCTGGCCGAAGCGCTTTACATCTGGCCCCTCAGCGCTGCGCTACTGATCAGCCTGCTGATGGTCGCGGCCAGTCTCTGGAGCGCGCAGCTGCAACGCCTGGCATGGCGACGGGAGCAGCGGCGATGAGCGAGCTGCTGCCCCACCTGCTTCGCCCCTGGTGGCTGGCCATCGTGCCGCTGCTGGCCTGGCTGCTCTGGCGCCTCTGGCATCGGCAACTGCAGGTCGGCCGGTGGCAGCGGCTGCTGCCGGAAGCCTTTCACGCGGCCTTGCTGACCCGCGGCCGGCTGCGCCACAGTCGCCTGCCCTGGCTGGTGCTGGGGCTCGCCTGGCTGCTGGCGGTCATCGCGCTGCTCGGCCCGAGTTGGCAGCGCTTCGAGCAGCCCAGCATCAAGCGCAGCGACCCATTGGTGGTCCTGCTGGAAGTCACGCCTTCGATGCTGGCGGCCGACGTCGCCCCCACCCGCCTCGAACAGGCCAAACGCAAGCTGCTGGACCTGCTGGAGCGGCGCCAGGACGTGCAGACCGCCGTAGTGGTGTTCGCCGGCAGCGCACATACCCTGGTGCCGCTGTCCGACGATCTGGCGACCACCCGCAACCTGCTGGCGGCCGTACACCCGGCACTAATGCCCGAGCCCGGCCAACGCGCAGACCTGGCCGTTGCCAGGGGGCTCGAACTTTTGCGTCAAGCGGGCCTCGGCCGCGGGCGCCTGCTGCTGATCGGCAGCAGTCTGGACCAGCACGAGCGCAGCGCCATTGCCACGCTGCTGCAAGGGCAAGGCGAGCGGCTGCTGATGCTTGGCGTGGGGACCGAACAGGGTGCCCCGATTGCCGGCGAGAACGGCAGCTTCCTCAAGGATACGAACGGCGCGATCCTGATTCCGCGGCTGGACAACGCCGGGCTGCAGCGCTTCGCAACCGAACTCGGCGGGCGCTACCGTCAGGCACGCCTCGGCGATGAAGACCTCGCGGCGCTGGGGCTGCTGGACCAAGCCGGCACACTGCAGCGCGACGACGAAGTGACCCGCCTGGAGGCCTGGCTCGACCAGGGCTATTGGCTGCTGCTGCCCTTGCTCCTGCTGGCCGCGCTGGCTGGCCGTCGCGGCTGGCTGTTCTGTCTGCCATTGCTGCTGTTGCAGCCGCAACCGGCCAGCGCCTTCGAGTTCGAAGATCTCTGGTTGCGCCGCGACCAGCAAGGCCAACGCCTGCTGGAGGCGGAACAACCGGCGAAGGCCGCCGAGCGCTTTGCCGACCGGCGCTGGCAGGCGATGGCGCTGTATGAGGCCGGTGACTACACCGGTGCCGCCGAACGCTTCGCCGAAGGCAGTACGGCTGCCGACCACTACAATCGTGGCAACGCCCTGGCACGCGACGAGGCCCTGGAAGCTGCCATCGAAGCCTATGAACAGGCGCTGGAGCTGCAGCCCGACCTGCAAGCGGCGCAGCGCAACAAGGCATTGGTGGAGGAGCTGCTGCGCCGCCGTCAGGAGCAGTCCGAGCCAGAGCCTGAGCAGCAGGAACAGGAACAGACGGAGCCGGACGAGCCGCAGCCACAGTCGCAACCACCGGAGTCCGGCTCTGCCAGCAGTCCGTCGACAGAGGACGCACAGGGCGAGCCGGCCAGCGAAGCCAGTGGCGCCCCGCAGGCATCCACAAGCGAAGCGACGGACGAAACCGGCGAATCGTCCGCTCAGGCACAGCACGAGGGCCTGCCCGATCTGGAACGGCAACAGGCCACCGAGCAATGGCTGCGGCAGATTCCGGACGATCCCGGCGAGCTGTTGCGGCGAAAATTTCTCTACGAACAACGCAAGCGCCAGGGAACCAATCGATGAAGCGCCTGATGGCTTTTCTCCTGCTCTGCATCCTGGCCGGCCAGGCGACCGCTGCCGGCCTGTTCGCCCGTGTGGATCGCACCCAGCTGAGCATCGACGAAACCCTCGAACTCAGCCTGGAAAGCCAGGGCGGCGCCGTCTTCGGCAAACCCGATCTGGAGCCGCTGGAGGAACTGTTCGAGGTCTTCGACACCCGCCAGGTCAACCAGCTGTCCAGCAGCAACGGCGAAGCCCGGGCGATCACCCGCTGGCTGATCACCCTGCGCCCACGCCAGACCGGCTACGTCGTCATTCCGCCGCTGCAGCTGGGCGACTGGCGCAGCGAGCCGATTACCCTGCTGGTCCAGGAGTCGCTCAAAAGCAGCGAAGGCGATCAGCTGGCGCCCATCTTCATCGACTCCAGCGTCGATCAGGAAAGCGTCTACGTGCAGGCCCAGGTGATTCTCACGCTGCGCATCTACCATTCGGTCTCGCTGTACGACGACAGCACGCTTTCTCCGCTGCAGATGCCCGAAGCGCTTGTGGAGCGCCTCGGCGAGCCGCGCACCTACGAGAAGACCATCAACGGCATCCGCCACGGCGTCATAGAGGTGCGCTATGCGCTGTTCCCGCAGAAATCCGGTGAACTGACCATCCCCGCTCAGCTGTTCAGCGCCACCACCGTCACCAACGGCAGCAACTCGGTATTCGGCTCGCGCGGCGGCCGGTCCACCCAGGTCCGCTCGCCGAGCATCCCGCTGACGGTCAAGGCCAAACCGGCCGACTATCCAGTCGGCGCGCCCTGGCTGCCAGCGCGCAGCCTGACGCTGGTCGAAGCCTGGAGCCCGGAGCCGCAGCAGGCCCAGGCCGGCGAATCGCTCACCCGCAGCCTGCTGCTCAAGGCCGAGGGGCTGACCAGCACGCAGCTGCCGGCGATCGGCTCCACACCGAGCGCCGAACTGCGCCGTTACCCGGACCAGCCCAGCCTGGCCAACGAGGTCAGCTCAGCCGGCCTGGTCGGCAGTCGCGAACAGCGCGAAGCCTTGATCCCCACCCGCAGCGGGCCATTGCAGTTGCCTGCTCTCGAAGTCGTCTGGTGGAACACCGTCGAAGATCGCCTGGAGCGCACCACGCTTGAGGCGCGTACGCTGGATGTTGAGGACAATCCGAATCTCGCCCCGTCAGCGGCCGAACCACCGGTGCTGTCAGCAGTACCCGCCGAACAGGCCGTGCTCTGGCCGTGGCAGCTGAGCACAGCGCTGCTGGCACTCAGCACCGTGATCGGCTTCGGTCTGTGGCTGCATGCACGGCGCCAGCCTGCGGTGCAGCGCGCGCTGCAACCCGGCCCTACTCCGCGCAGCCTGCTCGACGATCTGCGCCGCGCCTGCCAGGCCAACGATACACAGGCCACCCGCCAGGCACTGGACGCCTGGGCGCGGCAGCAACCGGAAACACTGGCGGACATGGCCGCGCGTTTCGTGCCGCTTTCCGACGCCCTGGACGGCCTGAATGGCGCGCTGTATAGCGAAGCCGGCCAACGCTGGCAGGGCGATGCGCTGTGGCAGGCGATCCAGGCGCTGCCACCGGCCAGCAGCCCGGACCTCGACCAGGAACAGGGTGCATTGCCGCCGCTCTATCCACGCTGATGGCCGTCTTTGGGCGGCACTGGCGAACCCCAGTGACCGCTCGCGGCATGCACCATTTTCTCGCTGGCATATGGCTTGCTTCAGGGTTGGCATAACCAATCTTGCGCACCGCGCCATCGGAAAAAGGCCATCAAGCATGACCGACCCTCTCTCGCCGCCCCGACACGATGCACTGACCTGGGTCGCCGGCAGCGATGCACCGGAAAAGAGCTCGATCAATCTCGGCTTTCTGCCGCTCACCGATGCCGCCTCGCTGATCGTCGCCGCCACCCAGGGTTTCGCCCAGCCGTTCGGACTGACGCTCAACCTGCAGCGGCAGAACTCCTGGTCGGCCCTGCGCGACAAGCTGATCGGCGGCGAGCTGGACGCGGCTCACGGACTCTACGGCCTGATCTATGCGGTGCATCTGGGCATCGGCGGCAGCCCGGCAGTGGACATGGCCGTGCTCATGGGCCTGGCGCAGAACGGCCAGAGCATCAACCTGTCCGCCCCGTTGAAGGCCGCAGGCGTGACCGATGCCGAGGCACTGCGCGCCAGCGTGCGCCATAGCGGTGCACGCCTGACCCTGGCACATACCTTCCCCACCGGCACCCACGCGCTCTGGCTCTATTACTGGCTGGCCGCCCATGGCATCGATCCGCTGCGGGACGTGAAGACGCTCGTGCTGCCGCCTTCGCAGATGGTGGCGCACCTGCGCGCCGGTCGCATCGATGGCTTCTGCGCCGGCGAACCCTGGGGAGCACAGGCCATTACCGAAGGCGTCGGCTTCACCCTGGCGACCAGCCAGTCGATCTGGCCTGACCACCCGGAAAAGGTGCTCGGCTGCACCCGCGCGTTCGTCGAGGAGTACCCCAACACCGCCCGAGCACTGGTCATGGCCGTGCTGGAGGCGAGCCGCTTCATCGACCAGAGCCAGGAGAATCGCCGCAGCACCGCACAGCTGATCGCCGGGCGCGACTACATCGATGCACCGCTGGCAGCCATCGAGTCACGCTTTCTCGGCCTCTACCAGGATGGCCTCGGCAATGCCTGGCAGGACGAGCATCCGCTGCGCTTCTTCGGTGAGGGGGCGGCGAACCTGCCCTATCTCTCCGACGGCCTCTGGTTCATGACCCAGCTGCGCCGCTGGGGCCTGCTGCGCGAAGACCCGGACTACCTGCAGGTGGCCAACCAGGTGCAGCAAATCGAACTGTATCGCCAGGCCGCCGGCGCGCTGGGCATCGCCCTGCCTGGCACAGCCATGCGCAGCGCCACGCTGATGGATGGCAAACACTGGGACGGCAGCGATCCGGCCACCTATGCCCGCAGTTTCGCGCTGCATGCCATGGCAAGCCCTGCCATGGCTGCGCTTTGAGAAGGACTCCGGCATGCTGCGTATCCTCCTGATCGACGACACCCCGCGGAAGATCGGCCGCCTGAAGAGCGCGCTGATCGAAGCCGGCTTCGAGGTCATCGACGAATCCGGCCTGACCATCGACCTGCCCGAGCGGGTCGAGGCGATCCGTCCCGACGTGGTGCTGATCGACACCGACTCACCCGGCCGCGATGTGCTCGAGCAGGTGGTGCTGGTCAGCCGCGATCAGCCACGCCCCATCGTCATGTTCACCGATGACAGCGACCCGGACGCCATGCGTCAGGCCATTCGCGCCGGGGTCAGTGCCTATATCGTCGAAGGCATCCAGGCCCAGCGCCTCAAGCCGATCCTCGACGTGGCAATGGCCCGCTTCGAAAGTGACCAGGCAATACGTGCGCAACTGCAGGCCCGGGAGCAGCAGCTGGCCGAACGCAAGCGCATCGAGCTGGCCAAGGGCATGCTGATGAAGATGCGAAACTGCAAGGAAGAAGAGGCCTACACCCTGATGCGCCGCCAGGCGATGAGCCGCCAGCAGAAACTGATCCAGGTCGCCGAGCAGATCATCGCGATGAACGAGTTGCTCGGCGAATGACCGCGCCCGGTCACGGTGCGCCAGGCAGGCTACTGCACCAGCGGCGGGCAGGCGCTACAGCGAATCATCGTGCGGCACCGCTGCCGAGAAACGCCGCTGCGCCCCATCCTAGTGGCATCGCACTGGCCGGCAAAACGCCAAGCGCTGAACTGGCAAGCCGCTTGCTTGGCTGGATAGGCCGAACCAACGAAGGTGTCGGCACAGACAAAGGCGTCCTCGACCGCATGTGCGCCTGCGGGTCGGACGCCTTTTTTGTTGCGCGCCTCGCGCCCAAGGCTGGGGAGTTTAAAGATGACCATAACCGCGACCGTGGCGATCGCCTGCGCCCTGCTGCTGCTCGGCCATTACCTGAACCGCATGGCCACTGCCAGCCACGCCCAGCGCGTGCGCGATCTGCGCGTACGGGCACTGTTGGAAGACCTGGAAATTCTGCGCCTGCTGCAACAACACCGCGGCCTCGGCGCGCAGCACGAGGCCGCCGCGGTTGCACTGCGCCATGCCGTGGCCGCCAGCCTGACCCAGCGTCTGCAACAGCGCAGCGCTATGCCCGATCCACACGCGGTCGCCGTTGACTGGGCGCAACTGCGCGACACGCCGGCCGATTTCGACGGCCATAGCCGCCTGATCGATAGCCTGATCGCCGCCATCGACGAGCGCGAGCCACTGGGTCAGGCCTGCCGTACGCTGGAGGATGTGGCGCGCCTGCGAGGTTTGTGTGTGCTTGCCTCGAACCAGGGCGGTTGCACACCGGGCCTGCAAGCCCGCCTCATGTCTCTGTGCCGACGCCTCGGCAGTGACCCGGACGTGGAGCTGAAACGCCTGATCGGCAAACTGGAGCGCGGCGTGATCCACGCACAACAGCCGAGGCTCAGCCCGCCGCAGTGCTTCGCACTGATCACGCCGTTGATCGACGCGCGCCTGCGCTCGATCCAGCAACGTCTGCAGCATGACAGCCTGAAGGGGCTGCCAGCCGCGCATAAGCCGGGATGATGGAATCATGGCCACGCTGTTCGGCGACCGTGGCGGTGGCCGTGGAACCGGCCCAGGCCATGAGCGGTGGTCTTCTGTAAAACGGCCTTGTCCATGATGTACCGCCTTTAGCTGGTCCATTCGCAGTCAATACCGCTCCCGCGCCTGCCCCGGGCAAGTGACGCAGCGCTAGAATGCCCGCCTTCATTCGACGACCGAGCACCTCATGGCGCGCCTCAACCTTCAGTTTCCGGAAGACCAGTACTGCTTTTCCACCCAACTCACCGTGCGGATCACCGATATCAACGCAGCCAACCATCTGGCCAACGACTCGATGATTTCGATGATCTCCGAAGCGCGGGCGCGCTTTCTGTTCGCCTACGGGGTGCCGGAGACGCGCCAGGACGGCAGCGGCATCATCGTCACCGACCTTGCCACCACCTACAAGGCCGAAGCCCACGCCCGCGATGCGCTGCTGTTCGAGGTCGGCGTGATGGATTTCAACAAGTACGGCGGTGACATCATCTTCCGCATCACCCGGCCGGCCGACGGCGTGCTGATCGCCATGGCCAAGTCCGGCTTCGTGTTCTACGACTATGGGCAGGCGCGGGTGGTAGCGATGCCCGAGGCATTCGCCGCCAAGTTTCCACGGGTCAACCGGATCAACTAGGCGCGCTCCAGCGCCTCGAGCAAGCGCTGCACATCTTCGCGATGGCACAGCTCGGTGCCCGGCCGCATCACCGTCGCGGCACCGGCCGCGATGCCCTGGCGCACCGCCGCGTCTACCGAACGCCCATCCGCCAGTGCCTGCACGATGGCACCCAACATGCTGTCGCCCGCCCCCACTGCGCTGACCACAGGCACCTGCGGCGAGCGCAGGCGCTCCAGCCGTTCGCCATAGGCATACAGCGCACCCTCGGCCCCCAGAGACAGTACGACGATCTCGGCGCAGCCCCGGGCGATCAGGCTGCGCAGGGCCTCTTGCTGCTCGGCCTCGCTGGTCAGGGCGCCGCCCATCAGGGTGGAAAGCTCCTCGAGACTGGGCTTCATCAGGTACACACCGCCATGCCGGGCCGCATGGCATAGCGGCTCACCGGAGAGGTCGACCACCAGCCGGGCACCGAGCCGCAGGGTCAGGGCGCGCAGGTCATCGAAGAAGGCCAGGTCCGTGCCGGGCGGAAAGCTGCCGCTCAGCACGACGTACCCTGGCGCCGGACGCAGCGCCGCCAGCGTCTGCAGGCAGCGCTCCAGCTCCTGCGCCGACAGCACCGGACCAGGTAGCACGAAGCGGTACTGCAGACCCGATTGCAGCTCATCGACGGTGAAACTCTCCCGCGTATCGCCGACGATGGGCACGGGGCGATGCACCAGTCCGAGTTCGTCGAGCGAACGCCGCAGCAGATCGCCGAACGGCCCCCCGGCCGGGTAGACGGCGACCGCCTTGCCACCGAGGGTCTTCACAACCCGCGCGACGTTGATGCCGCCACCGCCAGGGTCATGGCGAGGCGCCGAACAGCGCAGCTTCTGGGTATCGGTGACCCGGGCGGTGCTGACCGAAAGGTCCATCGCCGGGTTGAGGGTCAGGGTCGCAATCAGGGGCATCGCTCGCTCCTTGGCAAGTGCTGCCCAAGCCTACCAGCAACCGCGGCGACTGCACCGCCCTGCCCCGATTTGGCCCACCGCTGCGCACTCGTTGTGCAGCTGCCGCACCGCCACGTGCAACTGGACCGCCGGGAGCCACGCGCGACGGGCCTTCGCGATGGCTGGCACGCTAGATGCTTTGTTCTGGCACGCAGGCCAACGGCGGTCTGCCCATACGACAAAGGCGTCGCAACATTCCTGCTCCGGCAGGCGTGCTGCGGCGCCTTTTTGTTTTCCGCCTCGCCGATGGGGCGGATCGAGCAGCCCTGGCGGCCAACGCCGCGCCACGTAACGCCCTGGAGTCGATCCAATGAGCACAAGTTTCTGGAAAGCCGGCCACGCGCCGACCCTGTTTGCCTCCTTCCTCTATTTCGACCTGAGCTTCATGGTCTGGTACGTGCTCGGCCCGCTCGGCGTGCAGATCGCCGCCGACCTGGGTCTGACCACCCAGCAACGCGCGTTCATGGTGGCGACGCCGATCCTCGCCGGCGCCGTGCTACGACTGGCGCTTGGCATCCTCGCCGACCGCACCTCACCGAAGACCGCCGGGCTGTTCGGCCAGAGCGTGGTCATCGTTGCCCTACTGGTGGCCTGGTTGCACGGCATCAACAGCTATGAGCAGGCGCTGCTGCTCGGCCTGTTCCTCGGCATGGCTGGCGCCTCCTTCGCCGTGGCGCTGCCGCTGGCCTCGCAGTGGTATCCGGCGGAACATCAGGGCAAGGCCATGGGCATTGCCGGCGCGGGCAACTCCGGCACCGTGCTGGCAGCGCTGTTCGCCCCGGTGCTGGCGGCGATCTTCGGCTGGAACAATGTGTTCGGCCTGGCCCTGATCCCGCTGGTACTCACCCTCATCATCTTCGCCAGCGTGGCGAAGAACGCGCCCAACCGCCCTGCACCCAAGTCGTTGGCCGACTACATGAAGGCGCTGGGCGACCGCGACAGCTGGTGGTTCATGTTCTTCTACAGCGTGACCTTCGGCGGCTTCCTCGGCCTGGCCAGCACCCTGCCCGGCTATTTTCACGACCAGTACGCCTTCGACCCGGTCAAGGCCGGCTATTACACCGCCGCCTGCGTGTTCGCTGGCAGCCTGCTGCGCCCACTCGGCGGTGCCCTGGCCGACCGCATCGGCGGCATTCGCGCGCTGCTGGTGATGTACACGGTCGCGGCCATCTGTATCGCCGCAGTGGGCTTCAACCTGCCCAGTTCCACGGCTGCGCTGGCGCTGTTCGTGGTCGCCATGCTTAGCCTGGGCGCCGGCAATGGTGCGGTGTTCCAGCTGGTGCCGCAGCGTTTCAACAAGGAAATCGGCGTGATGACCGGGCTGGTCGGCATGGCCGGCGGTATCGGTGGCTTCCTGCTCACCGCCGGGCTGGGCGCAGTCAAGCAGTCCACCGGCGATTACCAGTTCGGGCTCTGGCTGTTCGCCAGCCTCGGTGTGCTCGCCTGGTTCGGCCTGCATGGCGTCAAGCGTCGCTGGCGCACCACCTGGGGTTCGGCCGCCGTCACCGCCGCGCGGGTCTGATGCCGATGCCGCAGGGCGCGATTATTGCTGCACCGCCGTACCGAGCCTTTCGAGAACGATCATGCCCCTGCGATTGAGTTACGGCGAGGCCAGCGCCGCCGGCCCGCGGCCGGAAAACCAGGATGCGCTGCGCGTCGTCACGCCGGCCCCGGCGCTGGCCACCGGCAAGGGCTATCTGTTCGCGCTGGCCGATGGCGTCAGCCAGTGCGCCGATGGCGGCCTCGCCGCGCGTGCGACGCTCCAGGCGCTGGCCTTCGACTACTACGCGACGCCGGAAACCTGGGCCGTCGCACAGTCGCTGGACCGAGTGCTGGTGGCGCACAACCGCTGGCTGCAGGCCAACGGCGGCAACCAGCCGCTGCTGACCACGCTCACGGCGCTGGTTCTGCGCGGCCGACGCTTCACCCTGGCGCATGTCGGCGACTGCCGCGCCTATCGCTGGAACGGCACCGAGCTGGAGCGACTCAGCGAAGACCACGTCTGGGAACAATCGGGCATGCAGCATGTCCTCAAGCGTGCCCTAGGGCTGGATCAACACCTGGTGATGGACTACCTCGACGGCGAGCTGCAGGAAGGCGAAAGCTACCTGCTGCTGAGCGACGGGGTCTGGTCGTGCGTCCCCGAGCGCGACATCGCGCATATCCTGCACGATCAACCCGACCTCGGTGCCGCCGCCCGGGCGCTGGTCAACCTGGCGCACCAGAGCGGCAGCCAGGACAACGCCAGCGCCCTGCTGCTACGGGTGGACGCGCTGCCCGAGGCGGTGCTCGCCGATACCCTGGCGCAGCTCGATCACTGGCCGCTGCCACCGAAGCTGCGCGCCGGGCAGACCTTCGAGGGCTGGCGGGTAACCGCGCTGCTGCATGAGTCGCGGCAATCGCTGATCTACCGCGTAATGGATGGTCAGGGTCAACCGTGGCTGTTGAAGACGCTGCCGTCCAGCCGGCAGGACGAGTTGGACGCCGGCCCCGCCCTGCTGCAGGAAGAGTGGTTCATGCGCCGCGTCGCCGGGCGGCACTTCGCCGAGCTGCATCCCCTGCCACAGCGCCAGCATCTCTATTACGTGCAGCGCGAGTACCCCGGTTGCACCCTGGCGCAACGCTTCGCAGAAGAAGGTCCGTTGCCACTTGCCGATCTATTGCAGATCGCCCCACGGCTGATCCGCGCGGTGGGCATGCTGCATCGGCGCAACATCCTGCACCGCGACATCAAGCCGGAAAACCTGCTGCTGGGCGAAGACGGCGAACTGCGTCTGCTGGATTTCGGCCTGGCGTTCTGTCCGGGATTGTCCCGCGACCTGCCCAACCACCTGCCGGGCACGCCCAGCTTCATAGCCCCGGAGGCCTTCGCCGGTGCCGAGCCAAGCCCCGCGCAAGACCTCTATGCAACTGGCGTGACGCTCTATTACCTGCTGACAGGGCACTACCCCTACGGCGAGATCGAGGCGTTTCAGCGTCCACGATTCGGCCAGCCGACGGCAGCCAGCCGCTATCGCCCCGACCTGCCGAGCTGGCTGGAGGAAAGCCTGAGCCGCGCGGTGGCGGTCGATCCACGCCAGCGCTTCGAAACCGCCGAGCAGTGGTTGCTGGAACTGGAACAGGGCGAACAGCGCAGCGCCAGTCTGCAACCCCGCCCGCTGCTCGAACGCGAGCCGCTGAAGGTCTGGCGCGGCATGGCACTGCTGTCGCTGCTGCTCAACCTGTTGCTAGTCGTACTGCTGATGAAGAGCGCCTGATTCAGCGCCGGGTGATCAGGCCCTGCCGCGCGACGCGGGTCAGCTCACGCACGCATTCTTCCAGGCGCTCTGCTGTCGGCGCCTGGATCACGGCCAGGTCGAAGCTGTCGGTGGCAAAACGCGCCAGCGACTCGTCGGCCGAGGCGAACTGGATAAGCAGGGCGCGGGATTTGCGATGGCGTCGCGGCCAGCCTTCCAGGTAGCGCAACAAGGAGGGCTGGTGAGAACCACCCAGGAGGATCTTGGGATTGCTGGGAGTGAGGCCGCTAGTGATGGGGGCCAGGCGCAGCTGAGCGTGCTTTGCATTCATTGATTCGACTTCCGCCTCGAGAATTCCGCTGGGCAGCGGTGGGAGGCGACACCGGAACCAGCGCTTTAGCGGTATTTCGAAGCCATCGGCTCCAGGCGCCCCGCAAGTAGCTGACTAAATCGGCGCATGGGCAAGACTTTAGAAAAGCCGGCCACCCCCTGTCAACGCTCCGTCCTCGGAACGAGCCAGGGCTTCCCGCACCATGACAGCGCAAGCTGCCGCATATCGGTGCAGCATTCGCCCGCCGAGGGGAGCCATCAGTTCGCGCAAAGCGTTGAAAAGCGGCGTATTTCAGAATTGGCACAGGCTCTGCAAAGCAAACGTCGAAGATGACATACGACCTGACCCTCAACGTGGAGCGGCAGGTTTCCCGACTGAGCGGGACACGGACAAAGGCGTCCTCACCGGAGAACCGGTGGGACGCCTTTTTTGTTGCTGAAAAGAATTCGAGCAGGCCAGACGGCGAACCGGATGGCACGGAGAACGGGCATGAAGAAACTCAAACTGGTGATGATCGGCAACGGCATGGCCGGCGTACGAACCCTCGAAGAGCTGCTCAAGCTGACCAACGAGCTCTACGACATCACGGTGTTCGGCGCCGAGCCGCATCCCAACTACAACCGCATCCTGCTCTCCCCCGTGCTGGCCGGCGAGCAGCAGTTCGAAGAGATCGTGCTCAACGACCTGGACTGGTACGCCGAGAACGGCATTCGCCTGATGCTCAAGCGCAAGGTGGTGAAGATCGATCGCGCCCGTCGCCGGGTCATCGCCGACGACGGCAGCGAGGCCGAATATGACCGCCTCCTTATCGCCACCGGCTCCAATCCGTTCATCCTGCCCATTCCCGGTAACGACCTTCAGGGAGTGATTGGTTACCGCGACATCGCCGATACCCAGGTGATGATGGAAACCGCCAAGACCCACAGGCACGCGCTGGTCATCGGCGGCGGCCTGCTCGGCCTGGAGGCGGCCAATGGCCTCAAGCTGCGCGGGATGGATGTGACCGTGGTGCACATCGGTGACTGGCTGATGGAGCGCCAGCTGGACAAGACCGCTGGCACCCTGCTGCAGAGCGCCCTGGAGAGCCGCGGCCTGAAGTTCCTGCTGCCAAAGCAGACAGCCGAGCTGATCGGCAACGACGAAGGCCGCGTCAAGGCCGTACGCTTCGCCGATGGCGAGGTGATTCCCGCTGACCTGGTGGTGATGGCCGCCGGCATCCGCCCCAACAGCGAGCTGGCCGAGCAGGCAGGCCTGCCGTGCAACCGCGGCATCCTGGTCAACGACACCCTGCAGACCTACGATCCGCGCATCTATGCCGTCGGCGAATGTGCCAATCATCGCGGCACCGCCTATGGCCTGGTCGCCCCGCTGTTCGAACAGGCCAAGGTCTGCGCCAACCACCTGGCCATGCTCGGCTTTTCCCGCTATCTCGGCTCGGTGACTTCGACCAAGCTCAAGGTTACCGGCATCGATCTGTTCTCGGCCGGCGATTTCATCGGCGGCGAAGGCACAGAGACCATCACCCTCTCCGACCCCATCGGCGGCGTATACAAGAAACTGGTGATCAAGGATGACGTGCTGGTCGGTGCCTGCCTCTACGGCGACACCGCCGACGGCGGCTGGTACTTCCGCCAGGTGCGCGAGGGCCAGAACGTCGCGCAGATCCGCGACCATCTGATGTTTGGCGCGGCCGGCTTAGGCGAGGGCGCCATCGGCGATGCCGGCCATCAGGGCCAGAGCAAGGCCATGTCCATGCCGGACGACATGGAAGTCTGCGGCTGCAACGGGGTGTGCAAGGGCACCATCGTCAAGGCGATCCAGGAGCACGGGCTGTTCTCGGTGGACGAGGTGAAAAAGCACACCAAGGCCGCCAGTTCCTGTGGTTCCTGCACCGGGCTGGTCGAACAGATTCTGATCAACACCGTGGGCGGCGCGGCCGACGTCAAGCCGAAGAGCGAGAAGGCCATCTGCGGCTGCAGCGAGCTCAACCATGGCCAGGTGCGCAAGGCCATTCGCGAGCACCACCTGACCAGCATTCCGGCGGCCATGGCCTTCATGGAATGGCGCACGCCGAACGGCTGCGCCACCTGCCGTCCGGCGCTGAACTACTACCTGATCTCCACCTGGCCGGGCGAGGCCAAGGACGATCCGCAGTCACGTTTCATCAACGAGCGAGCCCACGCCAACATCCAGAAGGACGGCACCTACTCCGTGGTGCCGCGGATGTGGGGTGGCGTCACCAATGCCGCCGAGCTGCGACGCATCGCCGACGTGGCGGACAAGTACCAAGTGCCGATGGTCAAGGTCACCGGCGGCCAGCGCATCGACCTGCTGGGTATCCGCAAGGAAGACCTGCCGAGCGTCTGGAAAGACCTGGACATGCCTTCCGGCCACGCCTACGGCAAATCCATCCGCACCGTGAAGACCTGCGTCGGCAGCGAGTTCTGCCGCTTCGGCACGCAGAACTCGACGCAGATGGGCATCGACCTGGAACACGCGCTGTTCAACATGTGGTCGCCGCACAAGGTCAAGCTGGCCGTCTCCGGCTGCCCGCGCAATTGCGCCGAATCCGGCATCAAGGACGTGGGCATCATCGGTGTGGACTCCGGCTGGGAGCTGTACATCGGCGGCAACGGCGGCATCAAGACCGAGGCCGGCGAGTTCTTCGTCAAGGTGAAGAGCGCCGAGGAGGTCATGGAATACAGCCTGGCGTTCCTCCAGCTCTACCGCGAGGAAGCCTTCTACCTCGAACGCACCGTGCACTACCTGCAGCGCGTCGGCATGGATCACATCAAACAGGCCGTGCTGAACGATGCCGAGCGGCGCAAGGCGCTGCACCAGCGGCTGCTGTTCTCGCTTTCCTTCGAGCAGGACCCGTGGCAGGAGCAGCTTTCCAAGCCGCAGCTGAAGAAGGAATTCGACCGCATCGCCGTCAAGCAGCTGGAAAACGCCTGAGCACCGACCTGGAGGGACACCGCATGAACTGGCTCGATATCTGCGCACTGGATGAGATCAACCCGCTCGGCTCGCGCATCGTCGCCGGCCCCAAGGGTGACATCGCGATATTCCGCACCGCGGACGATCAGGTCTTCGCCCTCGACGATCGCTGCCCGCACAAGGGCGGGCCGCTTTCGCAGGGGATCGTCTACGGCAAGCAGGTCGCCTGCCCGCTGCACAACTGGCAGATCGATCTGGCCAGCGGCGAGGCCCTGGCCCCGGACGTCGGCTGCGCCCATCGTCACGCGGCGCGCGTCGAGAACGGGCGCGTGCAGCTTTCGCTGAACCCGCGCAAGGAATGCGCGGCCTGAACACGCGCAATTGACCCAGCACCTTTTTCCAGGAGACGACGCCATGCGTATGACAACCGCCTCGACCTGCTGCTACTGCGGAGTCGGCTGTGGCGTGCTGATCGAGCACGACGGCGAGCGCATCCTCGATGTGGCCGGCGACCCCGGCCATCCGGCCAACCTCGGCAAGCTGTGCAGCAAGGGCTCGACCCTGCACCTGACCGGCGACCTGGGCGCCCGCGCGCTCTACCCGGAGCTGCGTTTGGGCAAGGGCCTGGCCCGTGGTCGCACCGACTGGGACAGCGCGCTGGAGCATGCGGCCAGCGTATTCGCCGAGACCATCCGCGAACACGGGCCGGACAGCGTCGCCTTCTATGTCTCCGGCCAGCTGCTGACCGAGGACTACTACGCCTTCAACAAACTGGCCCGCGCCCTGGTCGGTACCAACAACCTGGATTCCAACTCGCGGCTGTGCATGTCCTCGGCGGTGGTCGGCTACAAGCGCAGCCTGGGCGCCGACGCCCCACCCTGCTCCTACGAGGACATCGAGCTGGCCGACTGCCTGCTGATCGCCGGCAGCAACATGGCCTACGCGCATCCGGTGCTGTTTCGCCGCCTGGAAGAGGCCAAGGCGAAGCGGCCGGAGATGACCATCATCGTCATCGACCCGCGGCGCACCGACACCAGCGAGCTGGCCGATCTGCACCTGCCGATCCTGCCCGGCACCGATGTCGCGCTGTTCCACGGCCTGCTGCATATCCTCATGTGGGAAGGCTGGATCGACCGCCGCTTCATCGATGCGCATACCGAGGGCTTCGATGCGCTGAAAAGCCTGGTGCGCGACTACACCCCGGCGATGGTCGCCGACCTCTGCGGCATCTCGGTAGATGATCTGCAAACCTGCGCACGGCTGATCGGAAGCGCTCCGGCCTTCCTCTCCCTGTGGTGCATGGGGCTGAATCAGTCTACCGCCGGCAGCGCGAAGAACAGCGCGCTGATCAACCTGCACCTGGCCACCGGACAGATCGGCAAGCCGGGCGCCGGGCCCTTCTCGCTCACCGGTCAACCGAACGCCATGGGCGGCCGCGAAACCGGCAGCCTGTCCAATCTGTTGCCCGGCCACCGCGACGCGACCAATGCCGAACACCGTGCAGAGGTGGCGGCCTACTGGGGTGTCGAGCAGCTGCCCGAACAGCCTGGATTGCCCGCCATTGGGCTGTTCGAGGCGGTGCGTGCAGGCAAGATCAAGGCGCTGTGGATCGCCTGTACCAACCCGGCGCAGTCGCTGCCGGACCAACAGAAAGTCCATGAGGCCCTGGCCACCTGCCCCTTCGTCGTGGTGCAGGAAGCCTTCTTCACCACCGAAACCTGCCGCCACGCCGACCTTCTGCTGCCGGCCGCGAGCTGGGGCGAGAAGGAAGGCACGGTGACCAACTCCGAGCGCCGCATCAGCCATGTACGTCGCGCCGTGCCGGCGCCCGGCGAAGCCCGCGCGGACTGGGCGATCACTTGCGATTTCGCTCGACGGCTGGAACGTCACCTGCGTCCCGGCGCGCCGAGCCTGTTCGCGTTCGAGAGTGCCGAAGCGCTGTTCGAGGAGTACAAGCCGCTCACCGCCGCCCGCGATCTGGACTACAGCGGCCTGAGCTACGCACTGATCGACACCCTCGGTCCGCAGCAATGGCCGTTTCCGCCAGGCAGCGAACTGGGCACCGCGCGGCTGTATGGCGACGGTGTGTTCCCCACTGCCAATGGCCGCGCGCGCTTCGTTGCCGAGCACTACCAGGCGCCGAAGGAAAAGCGCGACGCACGCTATCCGCTGACGCTCAACACCGGTCGGCTGCGCGACCAGTGGCACGGCATGAGCCGCACCGGCACCGCGGCGCGGCTGTTCGGCCATGTCGAAGAGGCGCTGCTCTGCATGAACGCCGAGGACATGCGTCGCCGGCGTCTGCTGGACGGCCAGCTGGTAGAGGTGAAGAGTCGGCGCGGCAGCCTGATCCTGCCGGTGCAGAAGGATGACAGCCTGCGCGCCGGCCAGGCGTTCCTGCCGATGCACTGGGGCGATCGCTTCCTCAAGGGGCTGGGCAGTAATGTCCTGACCCTGGCCAGCGTCGATCCGCTGTCGAAGCAACCGGAACTCAAGCATGCCGGCATCGAAGTGGAACGAGTCGAACTGCCGTGGCAATTCTTCGCGCTGGTTGAAGGCGATGTGCAGCGACGCTTCGAGGCGCTGCGGCCACTGTTCCAAACGTTCGACTACGCCAGCTTCAGCCTCGGCGGTCGCGAGCGTTCGGCGCTGCTGATCCGCGGCGCCCGAGATGCGGCGCCAACGGCCGTCGAGCTGGATGCCATCGACCACCTGCTCGGCCTCGATGAAGGTCCGGTGCTGGCCTATGACGATCCCCGCCGTGCTGTCGGCAAGCGCGTACGCATCGAGGACGGCCGCATCGTCGCCCTGCGCCTGGCCGGCGAAACCGCCGCCCGGCAGTGGCTGCGCGGGCTCTGGGAAAGCGGCAGTGCGGACGCCGAACTGCGCCGCTGGCTGCTGGCGCCGCTCAGTGCGCCACCGGGCAATGCCAAGGTCGGAACCGACCGCACGCTGTGCAACTGCCTGAACGTCAGCCAGAGCGCGATCTGCGCTGGCATCGAGCGCGGTCTCGATCTGGCCGGCCTCAAGCAGGAACTCGGCTGTGGCACCAGCTGCGGCTCCTGCGTGCCCGAACTCAAGCGCCTGCTGGCCCACCAGCCGGAACGCGCACTTCTCTGATACCAACCAAGACGAGGATTACCCCATGAGCGCAAAAGTCTGGCTGGTAGGCGCCGGCCCTGGCGACCCGGAGCTGCTGACCCTCAAGGCCGTGCGCGCGCTGGGCGAGGCACAGGTGGTGATGATCGATGACCTGGTCAACCCCGCCGTGCTCGAACACTGCCCGAACGCTCGCATCATCCCGGTGGGCAAGCGCGGCGGCTGCCGTTCCACGCCGCAGGCCTTCATCCACCGGCTGATGCTGCGCTACGCCCGTCAGGGCAAGTGTGTGGTGCGCCTCAAGGGTGGCGATCCGTGCATCTTCGGCCGTGGCGGCGAGGAGGCCGAATGGCTGGCGGCGCGCGGCATCGAGGTCGAGCTGGTCAACGGCATCACCGCCGGCCTGGCCGGCGCCACGCAATGCGGCATCTCGCTGACCCAGCGCGGCGTAGCGCGTGGCGTAACATTGGTCACCGCGCACACCCAGGATGACAGCAGCCTCGAATGGCAGGCGCTGGCCAAAAGCGGCACGACGCTGGTGGTGTACATGGGTGTAAGCAAGCTGGAGCAGGTGCAGGCCGGGCTGCTGGAAGGCGGGATGAGCGCCAGCACGCCGGTGGCCATGATCGAGAACGCCTCGCTGCCCCAGCAGCGCGAGTGCCGCTCCAGTCTCGTCGGCATGTGTCGCGACGCCCACGCCTTCGAGCTGAAGAGCCCGGCCATCCTGGTGATCGGTGACGTGGCCGCGCAGGCCGTTGCGCAAATGCTGAGCCAGACGGCCTGATCCTCCGGGGCCCGGAGCGTTGGCCCCCCTTCCCTTTACTTCCATTCAAAAAAAACCGCGGCCCAAGGGCCGCGGTTCTTCGCTACATCCCGGCTCACCCCTGCTGCCGCAGCTTCTCCGGTTTGATCAGGAAGCGCGCCAGGGCAGGCAGCAGCCAGATCGCCCCGACCATGTTCCAGAGGAACATGAAGGTCAGCATCAGACCCATGTCGGCCTGGAACTTGATCGCCGAGAACACCCAGGTCACCACACCGATCGCCAGGCAGACGCCGGTGAAGATCACCGCCTTGCCGGTGGACTTGAGCGTCTGGTAGTAGGCCTCCTGCAGGGTCAGCCCCTGACGCAGGAAGGATTCCAGGCGGCTGTAGATGTAGATGCCGTAGTCCACACCGATACCCACGCCCAGCGCGATCACCGGCAGCGTGGCGACCTTCACGCCGATGCCCATGAACGCCATCAGCGCGTTGCCGAGGATCGAGGTCAGCACCAGCGGCAGGATCACGCAGAGCGTCGCGGCCAGCGAGCGGAAGGTCAGCAGGCACATGATGCTCACGGCCAGGTAGACGGCGATCAGCATGGTGGTTTCCGATGCCGCGATCACCTCGTTGGTCGCCGCCTCGATCCCGGCGTTGCCGGCTGCCAGTACGAACTCCAGGCCCTCGCGGTTGTTCTCCTCGGCGAAATCCTTGGCCGCGGCGACCACGTGCTCCAGCGTCTCGGCCTTGTGGTCGTTGAGGAATACCAGTACCGGCGCCAGCGAGCAGTCGCTGTTGTACATGCCTTCGGCGCGGGCAATGGAGTTGTTCAGCACGTGCTGGTTACGCGACAGCGTTTCCCATTTCAGGCTGCCCTCGTTCATGCCCTTAATGCCCTGGCGCGCCACCGACACCATCGACACTGCAGACTGCACGCCCTCGGTGTTCTGCATCTTCCACATCAGCTCGTCCATGGCAGCGAGCGTGTCGTAGTGCGAACAGCCTTCCGGTGCGGTCTTGACCATCACCACCAGCACGTCGGAACTGGTCGAGTAGTTGCGGATGACGAAGTCGTTGTCCAGGTTGTAGCGCGAATCCGGGTGCAGCTCCGGCGCGCCCTGGTCGAGATCGCCGATCTTAAGGTTCTGGCCGTACCAGAGCCCGCCAGCCAGCGCCACCACGGCGATGGTGATGGAAATCGGTGCCACGGTCGGGCTGGCGAAGTTCGACAACGCACGCCAGAACGGATGGTCGCGCGAGGCCTCTTCACGGGCCTGCTTGATCGCCTTCTGGCTGATGCCCATGTAGGAAATCGCCACCGGCAGCAGGATCAAGTTGGTCAGGATGATCACCGCCACGCCCAGCGACGCACCGATGGCCAGCTCGCGGATCACGCCGATGTCGATCAGCAGCAAGGTAACGAAGCCCACCGCATCCGACAGCAACGCCACCATGCCTGGGATGAACAGCTGGCGGAACGCCATGCGCGCTGCCGTCACCGGGTCTTCGGTGAAACCGGAGGCCATGGCGATGCCGTTGATCTTCTGCACGCCGTGGGAAATGCCGATGGCGAACACCAGGAACGGCACCAGCATCGAATACGGGTCAAGCCCGAAGCCGAGGGTGTGCAGCAGGCCGAGCTGCCAGACCACCGCGATCAGCGTGGTGATCAACACCGCGATGGTGCTCTTCAGGCAACGGGTGAACCACAGCAGCAGGACGAAGGTGATACCGATGGCGACGATGAAGAACAGCGCCACGCCCACCAGCCCGTCGATCAGATCACCGACCTTCTTGGCGAAGCCGATGATGTGCACCTTCACGTTCGGGTTCTGCGCCTGGTACTTCTCGCGGATTTTCTCTTCCAGCTCGTGGGAGAACTTCTGGTAATCCAGCTTGATCTGCCGCCCCTGGTCTTCCGGATCCGGATAGGACTCGAGCAGCGGCACGTCGATGATGCTGGACTTGAAGTTGTTCGCCACCAGGCGGCCGATCTGCCCGGACTTGAGGATGTTGTCGCGCAGGTCCTCGAGGCTCTCGGGCGAGCCGTCGTAGGTCTGCGGGATCACCTCGCCACCGGCGAAGCCTTCCTCGGTGACCTCGGTCCAGCGCACGCTGGGGCTCCACAGCGACTTCATGTTGGAACGGTCGACGCCGTGGATGTAGAACACTTCGTCGTGGATCTGCCGCAACGTCTCCATGTATTCCTTGGAGAAGATGTCGCCCTCCACCGCTTCCACGGAAATCCGCACGGTGTTGCCGAGGTTGGCCAGGTCGTTCTGGTGCTCGAGCATCTTCTGGATATACGGATGCCCCAGCGGAATCATCTTTTCGAAGCTGGTCTGCGGCCGAACCTGGGCCGCCTGGTAGAACAGGAACGCGCTGATCAGCAGGCAGAGGACGACCACTGCCGGCCGGTTGTTGAAGATCAGGCGCTCGAGGAACGACGCCGGCTTCTGTTGGTGCTTGGTCATGCAGACTCTCCCGGCTTTATTGTTTTGGGGCCAGATCCGCGCCCGATGGCGAGGCGATGCGAACACCGCCCTGCCCTACCAGGATCAGGTTGCCTTGGGAATCGGAGGTGACGCCCGACAGCGAGCGGCGATCGGGACGGTTGACGAGCTTGAAGCTGCGACCCTGGTCATCGCTGGTGAGCACGGCTCCGCCATGGCCGACCACCGCGATACGGCCATCGCGCAACAGGCTGCCATCGGCGAGCCCGGACTCCAGCGCGTGGCCGTTGCCGTTGCGCAGTTCAATGCCCTCCCAGCTGTCGCCGAAATCGGCGGAGCGGAACAGATGGCCACGCAGGCCGAACGCGATCACTACACCGGGCTCAGAGCCGCCGACCACGCCGAAGAACGAGCCCTGATAAGGCGACTCGACCTTCTCCCAGGTTTCGCCCATGTCGGCGGAGCGGAACATGCCGCCCATTTCGCCAACCACGAACAGGCCGGAGCCTTCGATATGGGCAATGGCATTCAGGTGGAAGCCGTCTTCGTTCTCGAGCCGGTCGCTGATGTCGTCCCAGCTCTGGCCGCCGTCGATGGTTTCGATCAGCGCACCATAGGCACCGACCGCAATGCCGTGCTGGGTGTCTTCGAACCACACGTCGAGCAGGGGTGCTTCACGCTCGCGATCTTCGTACTGCACTTGCCAGCTTTGTCCGCCGTCGCTGGTCGACAGGACCAGGGCATCGTGGCCGACCGCCCAGCCATGCTTGTCGTCGACGAAATCGATGGCCGTCAGCAGCTGACGGGTCGGCACCTTGGCCTGGGCCCAGCTGTTGCCGCCATCGTCGGAATAGAGGATATGGCCACGATCCCCGGCCACGACCAGGCGATCACCGGCTTCGGTGATATCGAGCAGAAGGTTGGATGCGGCTTTCGCCGACTCGATGGAATAGCGGGTCTGGCCATCGGTAGCAGCCTGGACCGGCGCCGTTGCCGACAGCAACAGGAGCGAAACGGCGCCGCATAGCGAGAGCATGCCGGCAACCGATGAGTGAAAACGCGACGCCCTCGCCTGGCATGGAACCACGGCGCGGCCGAATAGTGTGCGCCGCTGAACGGGCTCACTCATACATACCCCCTTTATTCTTATTAGGTAAGGCCTGCACTACAGGCGCAGCCATCCTAGCCAGCTTCCGCGGACAGGCACAATTGGCCGGACGTTATGAATTGTTAACTCTCGCGCAATGATTGACGCGTGATCACTCAGGCTGATTGGGCCAGTGGCCAGTATGGCGACTGACTGGGTCGCCGTCGAAGTGACGATCGGACGCGGCGCGCCCGGGGATGGTCACCACAACGGGGATGCGATACGTCGATTGCGCTGCCGAATCTTGAGCGGGCCATGGGGTGCGGGTGGGGCTGAAGCCCTAACCTACCGGGCAAAGACGGCCGATCGCGGGCACGATCGGCCTTCGGACTCAGGCGAGGCTCTTGCTCACCACTTCATAGACATCGCTGGACAGTTCGCCGGAGGCCAGGATGCGCTCCAGCTCACCCTTCATCAGCGCCTGACGGGCGCCGTCGTACTTGCGCCAGCGGGTCAGCGGCGCCAGCAGACGCGAAGCGATCTGCGGGTTCAGGGCGTTGAGGGTGATCACCTGATCGGCCAGGAAGCGGTAACCGGCGCCATCGGCGCGGTGGAAGTTGATCAGGTTCTGATTGGCAAAGGCACCGATCAGCGCGCGCACCTTGTTCGGGTTCTTCAGGGTGAACGCCGGATGCTGCATCAGCTGCTGCACGCGCTCCAGCCCGCCGGGCAGCGGGCTGCCGGCTTGCACGCTGAACCACTGGTCCATCACCAGCGGGTTGTCCTTGAAGTGCTCGGCGAAGGCCTGCAACGCCTTGTCGCGCTCGGCCTCGAACGGCGAGTTGACCAGCACCGCCAGGGCCGTCAGACGCTCGGTCATGTTGTCGGCATGCTCGAACTGCTCCAGGCAGGCTTCGAGCACCTCGGTCTTCTCGCTCAGCATCAGGTAGGACAGCGCGATGTTCTGCAGGGCGCGGCGCGCGAAGTGCTCCGCGGAGGCGACATAGGCCGTGTTGCGGGAGGTCTCGCGATTGGCCTGATAGCGATGCCACAGCGGCTCGAACAACGCATCGGCGATACGCTTGCGGGCAAACTCTCGGGCGGCATGAATGGCATCCACGTCGGCCACTTCGCTGATCTCGGTGAGGTAGGCTTCGCCTGGCAGCGAGAGCATCTCGGCAACCATCGCCGCATCCAGCGTCTCGTTCTGCAGCAGACTGCGCATTGCCTCGATCAGACGCTCGTCCAGCGCCAGTGCCTCACCACGCTGATGCTGGCCGATCAGCTCCTGCAGCACCTGCACCGACAGCTGCTGACCCGCTTCCCAGCGATTGAAGCCGTCGGAATCGTGCTGCATGAAGAACATCAGCTGATCGCGGCTGTACGGATAGTCCAGCTTCACCGGTGCGGAGAAGCCGCGCAGCAGAGACGGCTGCGGACGCTCGGGCACGTCGACGAAGGTGAAGCTCTGCTCGGCCTCGGTGACCGCCAGTACCCGGCTGGTGCCCTGGGCCTGCGCCTCACCTTGCAGGCGCAGCGGCAAGTCGCTGCCATCGGCAGCCAGCAGGCCCAGCTCCACGGGAATCACGAATGGCTCCTTGGTCGGCTGGCCCGGCGTCGGCGGGCAGCTCTGGCGGAACGTCAGGCGATAGGTCTGCGCCGCCTCGTCGTACTGCTCGCTGACCGACAGACGCGGGGTGCCGGCCTGGCTGTACCAGCGCTTGAACTGCGACAGATCGGCGCCGTTAGCATCTTCCATCGCCTTGACGAAATCATCGACGGTCACGGCCTGGCCGTCGTGGCGCTCGAAGTACAGGTCGCTGCCCTTGCGGAAGCCTTCCTTGCCGAGCAGCGTCTGGATCATGCGCACCACTTCGGCACCCTTTTCGTAGACAGTCAGGGTGTAGAAGTTGGAGATCTCGATGAATGACTCCGGGCGCACCGAGTGAGCCATGGGGCCGGCATCCTCGGCGAACTGGTGGGTGCGCAGGTAGGCGACGTCCTCGATGCGCTTGACCGTCGGCGAATTCATGTCGGCGCTGAACTGCGCATCGCGGAAAACGGTGAAGCCTTCCTTGAGCGACAGCTGGAACCAGTCGCGGCAGGTCACGCGGTTGCCGGACCAGTTATGGAAATACTCGTGGGCCACGATCGCCTCGACCCGTTGGTGCGCGGCATCGGTGGCGGTTTCGGCGCGGGCCAGCACGGCGCTGGAGTTGAAGATGTTGAGGCCCTTGTTCTCCATGGCGCCCATATTGAAGTCGTTCACCGCGACGATCATGAAGATGTCCAGGTCGTACTCGCGACCGTAGGCCTCTTCGTCCCACTTCATCGACTTCGTCAGGCTGTCCATGGCGTGCTGGCATTTGTCGATGTTTTCCGGCTCGACATAGATGCGCAGCGCCACCTCGCGTCCGCTCATGGTGGTGAAGCTGTCCTCGACACACCAGAGGTCACCGGCCACCAGAGCGAACAGATAGGCCGGCTTCTTGAACGGGTCTTCCCAGGTCGTCCAGTGACGGCCGTTGTCCTCGCTGCCACTGGCGATCGGGTTGCCGTTGGAAAGCAGCACCGGATAGGCCTTCTGCTCGGCGCTGACGGTGGTGGTGAACTTGCTCATCACATCCGGGCGGTCGAGGTAGTAGGTGATCTTGCGGAAGCCCTCGGCCTCGCACTGGGTGCAGAACATGCTGCCGGACTTGTACAGCCCCTCGAGCGCGGTGTTGCTTTCCGGATGGATGACCACCGAGCTGTCGATGACGAAGCTGTCGCTGTCCGGCTGCAGGGTCAGGCAGTCTTCGCTGAGCTGATAGTCGCCCAGGCTCAGGGTGCGATCATTCAGCGCAATGGACAGCAGCTCGAGCTGCTGGCCATGCAGCTCCAGCGGCGGCAGCTTGCCTGCCGGGCGCTCGGGGTTGCGGCGCATCACCAACTGGGCGTGCACCAGCGTGCGATCCTCGTACAGCTCGAAGGTCAGGTGGGTTTCATCAATCAGGTACTCGGGGGCCTGGTAATCCTTCAGATGAATGACTTTCGGTTGTTCGGTGCGCATGGAAACCTCGTCGACTGAGCTTCAAGCGGCAAGCTTCAAGCGGGATATGGCGATGGACTGCCAGCCCGGGGGCCGGCGTGCGAATGAGTTCGAGCTTAGCGTCTGTCGCGGCGGACTTGTAGGGTGGAGAACGGCAAAGCCTGCTCCACCCCTTGTCCCAGGCCGCTCGTCATTGAGCCTGGCGCCCCATGACCGCGGGCAAGCGAAACGTCATCCACCCTACGCGGCGGCGCTGGCGGCCACCTGATAGGCGGTGAACTTGCGGATATTGATCACGCCGGTATCCAGGATCAGGTATTGACCCTTGATGCCCAGGAGCGTGCCCTCGACCACCGGGGTCTTGTCCAGATCCAGGCTCACGACCTTCGTCGGATAGGCCTCCACTGGATAGCGGATCTCCACCACCTCGGCGTCGGCGACCGGCTGGATCGCCTGCAGACCATAGCGCTGCTGCAGATCCCGCACCCCGTCGGCGCAGGCATCGAAGATCCGCTCGCGCATCTCGATCAGGTCAATGGGCTCGGCGTCACCCTTGAGCAATGCTCGCCAGTTGGTGCGATCGGCAACCTGGCTGCGCAGCAGGTCTTCGACCATGCCCGACTGCTGGCGGGTGGCGACACGCATGATCGGCAGCGCCTGGCTCGCGCCCTGGTCGAGCCAACGCGTCGGCAGCTGAGTGGCGCGAGTGATGCCCACCTTGATGCCAGACGAGTTGGCCAGATAGACCACATGATCGGTCATGCAGAAATCCAGGCCCCACTGCGGATCGCGACAGGTGCCGAAATCGTGGTGGCACTTCTCCGGGCTCATGATGCAGACATCGCACTGCGGCAGTTTCTTGAAGCAGGGATAGCAGTAACCCTGGCTGAAGCTCTTGTTGGTCTTGCGCCCGCAATGGGTGCAGTGGATGGCGCCCAGGTATTCCAGCCGCAGCGTCCTGCCGATCAGCGGATTGACCGGCACCAGCCCTTCACCGAGGCGAAAGGCGTACTGCACCGGCACGCCCGACTCGAGCTGAACCGACATCTTCTCCAGCGCGCCGCGTCCGAGCTCCAGCATCAGTGGCGGGTTCCGGAAGCCGGTGCGAACAGGCTGGTGTCGATGGCGGCCTCGGCCTTCTTGCTCTTGGAGCCGCATTCCTGGCCACCCATGTAGCCGGTGCGCTCTTCTTCGGGAAGATTCTTCATCTCCCAGGCGATCACCGCCTGCATGCAGGTTTCCTTCTGCTCGGGGGTCAGCTTGCGGCCGTCAGCCCATTTGCCCAGTTCGAGGGCCTGCTTGAGGCTCGCGTAGATTTCGGGGGTGATGCTTTCGGCGGTTTGGATAAAGGTCGACATGGCCAGCTCCGAGGGAAACGAGCGGCCATTCTACCGGGCTGTCGCGCTTTAGGGAAAAGCGCGACAGCCCGCTAGCGCCGCCGCGCCAGGGTGCCGCCGATCACGCCGGTCACGCATCCGGCGACCAGCCCGCCGACATGCGCCGCGTTGGCGATGGCCAGCGCGCCGAAGCTGAGCACCTCGATGACGCCGGTCAGACAGATCACCAACCACACCAGCATCAGCACCACCACCCCAGGGGGCAGCCGGTAGGCCTCGTTGGGGGCGAGCTTCTGATACAGCCAGCAATGCCCCAGCAGGCCGTAGAGCACGCCGGACAAACCACCGAAGATGCCCGGCCCGCCGAACAGATACTGCGCGAAATTGGAGATCAGCCCGAACAGCAACGTCAGCGCCAGCAGCATTGGCGCACGCTGACGAGCCTCGATGCGCCGGCCCAACTCCCAATACCACATGCTGTTCATGGCCAGGTGGAGGATGCCGAAGTGCACGAAGATAGGCGTGATCAGCCGCCACCACTGGCCGGCCGCGAGACTCTGCTCCAGCGTGGCGAAGTAGGCGTACTCGCCGTCGATGCGAAAGTCGACGAAGTTCAGCCAGCGGATCGTGGCAAAGTTCTCGCCGAGCAGAGTGATCCCCGCCACCGCCAGGGTGATCAGCAGCACCGCCGCGGTGAGCGGGCTGGCACGCAGGGCAGCGACGAAGCCGCCGCGCCGCCGGGGCTGTTCGACCAGCACACTGTCGTCGCCCTGGGGGTAGCGCGCATACAGGTCGCGCACCTGCTCGACCACCTCGCTCGGCACCCGCAGCACCTGCTGGTCGCCCTCCTCCGAGACCCGGCACGGCACCCGCAGGCGCCGCAACAGGGCGATGAAGCCGCTGAGGTCCTCCGACAGCGGCAGGCGCAGGGCCTCGCTCACCGAACTCATCGGAACACCGCCTGCACGTCCACCCAGGCGAACTTGGTCGGGTCCAGGCGCGTTTCCTGGTCCAGCCGGTAGGCCACCAGCTTGCCGTTCTTCACCGCGCTGTAATCCAGGCAGGCCAGGTTGTCGCGGATCGGCCCCGGGCGACCGCGGCGCCAGTAGTGGCCGACGAACAGGAGCGGCTCATCCGGCCCATAGAGAAACAGGCGGTTCTTCTGCTGCGGCGACAACGGCAGGCGCGCCGCATGCTCCGGCAGCCCATCGGGCTGGAACACCACGTCACCGTAGGTCTGCGGGTTCTCTTCCCAGAACTTGGTGCGGAAGAAGGTCCGCACGAAGCCTTCCTCGCTGGTCAGCGTCATGCCCTCCGGCAGCGGCATGTCGGTGCCGCGCAGCAGTCGATCCAGCGCCTGGCAGATGAAGGTGCCCGGCAGGCCGGCCTCGCGCAGGATCGCCGGGTTGATCCGGCCATCGTTCAGCAACGGACGCAGGCGCGCAATCACGCGGCTGTCCCAGCAAGCGTGTACCACGCGAAAACGCTCGGTTTCGAGAAACAGCGGCAAGTCGTAGAACCACTCGCGAAGGGCCTTCCACTCCTCGGGGTAGTGCTCGAACTGCTGGAAGGTTTCCTGCAGCAACCGAGCAAAGCGTGGCGAGTGTTCGCGCACGAAATCGCGACCGCTGCCCGGCGGGGCCGGCATGTACCAGCCCAGCGCGTTGAACTCGTGGTTGCCCATGATGCAATGTGCCTGGCCGTGGTCGACCATCGCATGCACCAGGTGCAGTGCCTCGCGAATATGCGGCCCACGGTCGATGATGTCGCCGAGGAAGATCACCTGCCGGCGCGGATGACGCCAGACACCGCCCTGCAGGCGATAGCCCAGCTGATCCAGCAGCCGCGCCAGCGCATGGCCACAGCCGTGGATATCGCCGATCAGGTCGTAGCCACGCTCGGGATCCAGCTGCATCAATCGCCTCCGCCGAGGCGACTGCCCCAGCCCAGCTTGGTCCGGCAGACTTCGTAGTAGTTGTGATCCAGCGGGTGGATCAGGTGCAGCTTCTGCGGCTTCTTGCGCACGGTCACGGTGTCGCCAGGCGCGCAGGTGAAGTGGTTCTGGCCGTCGCAGGACACCTGCGGGTAGATCTGCATGTTCGGCGACACCACGATCTTCAGCTCGCTGTTGCCGTCCACCACGATGGGTCGGCTTGACAGCGTGTGCGGGTACATCGGCACGATGACGATGGCATCCAGGCGCGGATGCATGATCGGCCCGCCGGCGGACAGCGAGTAGGCGGTGGAACCGGTGGGCGTCGCCACGATCAGGCCGTCGGCCTTCTGGCTGCAGACGAACTGGCCGTCGATGTACAGCTCGAACTCGATCATGCGCGTCGACTTGCCCGGGTGCAGCACCACGTCGTTGAGGGCATCGCCCTCGCCGATCGGCTCGTCGAAGCGACGCGCCTGGGCCTCGAGCAGGAAGCGGTTCTCAAGGGTGTACTGGCCGTTGAGCACCTCGGCAACCTTCTCCTCCAACTCATCCGGGCGAATGTCGGTGAGAAAGCCGAGGCTGCCGCGGTTGATGCCCAGCACCGGCACGCGGTGCCGGGCCATTGCCCGGGCGGCGCCGAGCAGGCTGCCATCACCGCCGACCACGATCACCAGGTCGCAGGATTCGCCCAGTCGCTGCCGCGACGAAGTCTGCATGCCGTGCCCGGGGAGCACCTCGGCGATGTTCTCCTCGAGGATCACATGCAGATGGCGTTCGACGAGAAATCGCTTCAGCCGGCGGATGGTATCCAGCACCTGGGAGCTGCCCAGGCGGCCAATGATGCCGATATTGCGGAATTGCTCCATTGAAGTTCCCTGGTGTGGCTGGCAGAAGTTGCAGGCGTTCGCAGCGCTTGAACACCAACATGCACTTGCGAGGCCGCCGCAGCGGATCGACGCGGCCTGCACCGACTGTGGTTAGAGCCTCGGTCAGGCGCGGGTGTTCAGCGGCACCGGATTATCGGCGAAACGTCGAACCGGCGGCAAACCGACGGCTATGCTGCTGACATGAACCCTATCAGTCTTGCCGAGCTGTCCAGCGTCCTTCGCCATCCGCAGGTGCGTGATCTCGCCTGGACGCTGCTGTCGCCGTCCCTGCTGAGCGAAACACCTCCCCGCCAGCGTCACCCCCTGAGCGCAAGCCGCTGGCACAGCGAGCCGGGGCTGCTGGCCGACTGGCTGCTGTGCCAGGATGCCGAGCCTTCGGTCCTCGAGGCCTGGCTGTCGCAGCGCAGCAATCGGCGCCTGGGGTTGTACTACGAACGGCTCTGGCAGTACGCGCTGTGCCAGGCGCCCGACCTGCAGCTGATCGCGGCCAACCTGCCGATCCGGCAGAACGGCAGCACCCTCGGCGAGCTGGACCTGCTGTTCTGCGATGACCAGGGCGTGCACCATCTGGAGCTGGCGATAAAGCTCTATCTGGGCTTCGGGCCCGGTGACGGCAGCCAGCACGACCACTGGCTCGGCCCCGGCAACCACGATCGCCTGGACCTGAAGCTCGCCCACCTGCGCCAACACCAGCTGCCCTTGTGCAACCAGCCGGCCGCCCGCGCCGTGCTCGCCGAGCTTACCGGGCGGGAGGTGCAAAGCAGCTTCTGGCTCAGCGGCTACCTGTTTCAACCCTGGCCAGACGGCTGCGCCCCGCCCCATGGTGCCAACCCGCACCACCTGAGCGGCCGCTGGCTGCGCCAGGCCGACTGGCCGGTGTATCAGGCCGCGGCGGCCGGCACCATCTGGCAGCCACTTCCGCGTGCCGCCTGGCTGGCTGCTGCCCGCGTGCCGCAACCGGACCTGTGGACCTCGGACCGCCTTGCCGAGTGGCTGGCCGGCGATCCGGCACGCGCGCGGGCGCAACTGCTGGTGCGTCTCGAACCCCACGCATCCGGCGACTGGCTGGAGCAGGAGCGGCTGTTCCTGGTGGCGGACGACTGGCCGCACAACGGTGAATCGGCACGCGCGTCATCGGCGTGACACAATTGCCGGCTAGGATTTCCGCTCGATTCACCCTTGCAGACCAGCACGAATTCGCATGCCCATCGACGCCCAACGCCCACCGTCCGGCGAGCCTCTGAGAGCCTGGAGCATCTTCCTGATATTCCTGCGTCTGGGGCTGACGTCCTTTGGCGGCCCGGTGGCGCATCTGGGCTACTTTCGTGACGAATTCGTCCAGCGCCGCCGCTGGTTGGACGAGCGCGGCTACGCCGATCTGGTCGCGCTCTGCCAGTTCCTTCCGGGCCCGGCCAGCAGCCAGGTCGGCCTGGCAATCGGGCTGCTGCGCGGCGGCTACCGAGGTTCGCTGGCGGCCTGGGCCGGCTTCACGCTGCCCTCGGCCGTCGCGCTGACGCTGTTCGCTCTGGGCATTGCCCGCTGGGGCGACGCCCTGCCCGGCGGGTTCATCCAGGGTCTGAAAATCGTGGCAGTGGCGGTCGTCGCCCAGGCGGTTTGGGGCATGGCGCGAACGCTGTGCAGCGATGGCCCGCGGCTGGCCATCATGCTCGCCGCGGCGAGCGCCGTCTTGCTGCTGCCTTTCGTCTGGAGCCAGGTGGCGATCATCGTCGTGGCGGGCTTGATCGGATTGCTGGCGTTCCGCCCGGCGTCAGGCGAGGTGCACCCCGACCTGCCCGTACGCATCAAGATGCGCACCCCGCTGTCTGCCCTGGCTGCGTTCTTTGCCCTGCTGATCCTGCTTCCCGTGCTGGCCGGCGTCAGCGGCAGCCAGGCGCTGGCGCAGGTCGATGCGTTCTATCGCACCGGTGCGCTGGTGTTCGGTGGCGGACACGTGGTGTTGCCGCTACTGCAGGCCGAGGTCGTGCCGTCCGGCTGGGTCGACAACGACGCCTTCCTCGCCGGCTATGGCGCCGCCCAGGCCGTACCTGGACCGCTGTTCACCTTCGCGGCCTTTCTCGGCGCCTCGATGAACAGCGGCCCAAGCGGCTGGCTCGGCGCAACCATCTGCCTGCTCGCGGTGTTCGCGCCCTCCTTCCTGCTGGTGTTCGGCGCATTGCCGTTCTGGGAGCGCCTGCGCGGCAATCGCCGCAGCCAGGCGGCGCTGGCGGGCGTCAATGCCGCCGTGGTCGGGTTGCTGCTGGCGGCGCTGTACGACCCGGTCTGGACCAGTGCGATCAAGGCCGCGGAACACTTCATCCTGGCCGTGCTGGCCTTCGCCGCGCTGAGCTACTGGAAGCTGCCACCGTGGTTGGTGGTGATCGCCGGTGCGCTCGGCGGCGGCCTGCTCGGCCTGACGAGCTGAAACCGCTCAGCTTTCCATCGCCAGCAGCACCGCACTGGCCACCAGAAATCCGCTGAACAGCAGGCGCAGCAGGCGCTCCGGTAACGCGTGGGCAAGGCGCACGCCCAGGCTGATGCTGAGCAGGCCGCCGACCGCCAGCGGCAAGCCCAGCAGCCAGTTGACCTGCTGATGCAGTGCATAGGTCACCAGGGTAACGCCAGTGCTCGGCGCAGCCAGCGCCAGCGAAAGCCCCTGGGCGACCACCTGCGAGGTGCCGAATACGCTGGTCAGGATCGGCGTGGCAATCACCGCACCGCCCACGCCGAACAGCCCGCCCGCCGCCCCGCCCCCCGCACCGAGCACGCTGAGCCATGGCCAGGAATGACGCAGCTGACCATCTCCAGGCGCCGGGCGCAGAAACACGCGCAACAGCGTGTAGGCTGCCAGCGCCAGGAGAAAGCCGACGAAGGCCAGGCGCATGCGCCCGGCATCCAGCGACACCGCCACGGCGGCACCGACGATCGCGAAGACGAAGCTGGCGCCGGCCAGCGCCGCCGCGTGGCGCCAATCGATGCGATTGCGCTGGTGATAACGCCAGATGGCGAGCAGCACGTTGGGCACCACCATCACCAGTGCCGTACCCTGCGCCAGTTGCTGATCCAGCCCGAACAGCACGCCCAGCACCGGGATCGCGATCAGCCCGCCGCCGATGCCGAACAGTCCGCCGAGCGTGCCCAGGGCCAGGCCCAGCAATACGTTCAACCCGATGTCCAACAGCATGTTCGCGCTCCAGCCCCGATGAGGCGCCCATGCTACGCCGCCGCCGCTGGCGTCGATACGCACAGCCGCGCACAATGGTTTTGCCTATTACGCACAAGCCGGTAACCCGATGCTGCCAGACGCCCTTTCCGCTCAGCTCGAACTCTTCATCGACGTGCTCGAATGCGGCAGCTTTTCCGCTGCCGCGCGCCGGCATGGCCTGACGCCCTCCGCCGTGGCGCGGCGAGTCGATGCGCTGGAAGCGGCGCTGGGCTGCCAGCTGTTCAGCCGCAGCACCCACGCCGTGCGGGCAATGCCTGCCGCCCTTGCCTTCGCCGAGCGCGCCCGGCGCATCGTTCAGGAACTGCACCTGGCCCGTGCCGAGGCGACATCCCTGGACAGTGCACCGGAAGGCCGCATCCGCATCGATGCCCCGGCGCCGTTCGGGCGGCGACATCTGGCGCCGGCTCTCGCCGAGTTTCTGCAGGCCTATCCCGGTGTGGATATCCAGTTGCGGCTGATCGACAGCTTCGTCGATCTGCATGGCGAGCACCTCGGCGAGGTCGATCTGGTGCTGCGCATCGGCCCACTCGCCGATACGCGCCTGGTCGCCACGCCCCTGGCGCCGATGGTGCGCATCGTCTGCGCCAGCCCGGCCTACCTGGAGCGTCGCGGCGTGCCGCTGACCCCCGAGCAGTTGCCTGAACATGATGGCCTCGACTGGGATGCACTGGCCCCGCCGCACGCCTGGCGCTTCGAACAAAACGGCCGATCGCAGCTGTTGCGCCCGGGGCGCCTGCGGATGGTGGCCAACAATGCTGAAGCGCTGCTGGCGGGAGCGCTGGCCGGGCTCGGCATCGCCCACCTGCCGACCTGGCTGATCAGCGAGTACCTGCTGCGCGGCGAGCTGTTGCCGTTGTTCTGCGAAGGCGGGTTGCCGCAACCGGAAGCCAGCGGCATCTATGCCCTGCGCCTGACGCGCGAGGCCGACTCGCGGACCCGACTGCTGCTGGAATTTCTCAAGTCCCGCTTCGGCCCGGTCCCGCCGTGGGACCAGGCGCTCAACAGCGGTCTGAAAAGGGAGTGACGGTCACAGACTCTGGCTTTCGATTTCCTGGGTGACGCCCCAGCCATCGAGTACCCCACCCAGGGGCTCGACAAGGTCCTCAAGATCCTGCTCGAAGTCGCCGATGCCGTCGAACGTCGCGTACATCACTTTGCTGACCTGCAGATTCCAGCTTCCGTCCTCACGCGGAAAGACTTGGGTGTTGATGGTTTCACCGCGAAAGTTCTCGGCGGCGGTCTGGGCGCGGTCCCGCTCGGGGAAGACCGCATAGAACTCGATGGGATGCACGCGGGCGAAATCGAAACCGCCCTCTTTCATCCGGCGCAGAACGGTGCTGCTGACATCCTCATGGAAGGTGGTGCTCATGATTCAACCTCCTCTCATACCTGGATGAAGTTGCCACGAGCTCAGCGGGAGATCGGCTCCGTCGTCGAGACATCGGGCAAACGGGAGTCGCAACAGCTAGTCGAAGAGACGCGGTGGACGGTGTCCACAGTGACAAGCTAGCAGGCCACGCGTCTGACTGCACGGGCTGGATGGCTCGACGCCACCGCGCGCCAGAGTCGCGGGCTCCATCAGTAGAACCCGCCGAACCTGCAGCAGTTCAACCGGGCCGGCAATGCAAAACGGCCCGCGCCGTTGCCGGGCGGGCCGTTCAGGGCGATGCCGCCGTGCTCGCTCAGTCGTTGCTGGGCTTGGCAATCGCGTGCAGCAGGTACTGCGGCAGCGCAAAGGCGCCAATGTGCACGTGCGGGTTGTAATAACGGGTCACAATCCCGCTGCCGCTATAGCGCTGCATCAGGGTTTCCAGCGGCAACTTGCGACTCTCGGCGTTACAGGCGCCCCAGGCGAAGCTCATCGCGCCGCCGATGTAGGTCGGCACCGCGGCCAGGTAGAAGTGCCAATCGGCGAACAGCCCCTGCATGCGTTTGGCGGTGGTCTGCAGCTCGCCCAGCTGCATGAATGGTGTGCCGTTCTGCGCGACCAGGATGCCGCCCTCGTTCAGGCAACGGCGGCAAGCCTGGTAGAAGTGCTCGGAGAACAGCGCCTCGCCCGAGCCGATGGGATCGGTGGAATCGCAGATGATGACATCGAACCGCTCTTCAGTGGTCGCCACGAAGTGCATGCCGTCATCGAACACCAGGTTCAATCGCGGATCATCGAAGGTGCCGGCCGAGTGGTTCGGCAGGAATTCCTTGCACAGCTCCACCAGGGTGCGGTCGGTCTCGACCATGGTGATGCTCTCGATATCACGATGGCGCGCCACCTCACGCAGGATGCCGCCGTCGCCGCCACCGATGATCAACACCCGGCGTGCCAGGCCATGGGCCAGGATCGGCACATGGGCAAGCATTTCGTGGTAGATGAACTCGTCGGCTTCGGTGGTCTGGACCACGCCGTCGAGGGCCATGACGCGTCCCATGCGGGCGTTTTCGAAGATCACCAGATGCTGGCGTTCGGTGCGCACTTCATGCAGCAGCTTGTCGATCTGGAACCGCTGCCCGTATCCCTCGTAGAGAGTTTCCTGAAAGTCGCTCATGGGTGTCTCCCTTGGCAGCCATCGCGCGCAAGGCCGCGACGTCTGCAGGCTGGCTGAGGACGGGCGATCGAATCGCCCACCGAAAAGAGGCGCATTCTACGTTGGCCAAGATGACAGGGGGAACCGCGAGGGTTTGAAAGCACACTTCGGGGCGACAAAGCAGCGCCCAGGCGCTAGGGTCTGGAAATGACCGAAACCATCCACCTGCCCTACCTCGAACCCTGGGACTGGCAACAGTTCCACCGCCACTTCTCGCTGCGTCTGCTGCCGGGCGTAGAGCGCCTGGACCTACGCGGCTATGCCCGTACGCTGCGCCTGGGTGATGCCCGCGGCTGGCTCGGTGTGAGCGCGGCGCACGACCGGCCGGCGCTCGAGCTGACCCTCAGCGACTCGCTGCGGCACGCCAGCCAACCGCTGGTGGCGCGGGTGCGCAAGATGTTCGACCTGGATGCCGACCCACAGGCGATCGCGGCGCATTTCGCCGGCGACCCGGCACTCGGCCCGCTGGTCTCGGCACAACCCGGCCTGCGTCTGCCGGCGGCTTACGACCCGTTCGAGCAGGCCGTGCGCGCGGTGGTCGGCCAGCAGGTCACGGTGAAGGCGGCAGTGACCATCACCCGCCGCCTGGTGGAGCGTCTCGGCGAGCCGTTGGCACAGGCTCCGACCGGGTTGGAGGTGCTGTTTCCCACCGCGCGGGCGATCGCCGACGACCCGCTGGAGAACATCGGCATGCCGGCCAAGCGCGCTCAGGCGCTGCGCCGCCTGGCCGGCGCGGTGGCCGAGGGCGCGTTGCACCTGCATGTGGAGGATGGCGCCGATACGCTGGTCCGTCGGCTGTGCGAGCTGCCCGGCATCGGCCCCTGGACGGCCGAATACATCGCGCTGCGCGGTTTTGGCGTGGCAGACGCCTTTCCCAGTGCCGATCTGGGTTTGCTCAAGGCGCCGCTTTGGGGAGCGGATGGCCTGACTGCCAAAGCGCTGGCCGAACGTGCCGAAGCCTGGCGCCCATGGCGGGCCTACGCAGCGATCCACATCTGGGACAACTACGCCCGGGGCGGCTGAAGAAACGGTTACGGCGGCGCGACGCGCGCCAGAACCTTCGGCGCAACGGCCAGCGGCCGGGCCAGGATCAGCCCCTCGCCCGACTGCGGAAAGATGCCGGTCAGCGCGGTGATATTGACCTGATGGGTGACCAGCGCCGCTACCTCGCCGGGTTCCAGCTCGGTGAGGGCTTCGCGCAGCGCGGCGGTCTGCAGTCGCTCGCTGGTCGGCGAGGCGAAGAAGGAATCCAGCGCCGGTAGCGGCTCGACCGGCGCGAGTGCCATCTGCTGCGCCGTGTCCAGTGCACGGCACCAGCGACTGCTCAACAGACGTACCCTGGTCAGGCCTTTCTCGCGCAGCAGCTCGCCCCAGCGTCGGGCTTGCGCCCTGCCGTGCTCATCAAGATTGCGTTGGGTGCTGCAGTCATCGAGGACGAAGCCAGGCGGGTCGCCCAGCCCCGGCGCATTCGCGTGGCGCAGGAGCAGTAGTGCCCGCCCTTCGCGTAACGCCTGCCAGGCGTCACCATCATCGGCCTGCAGCGGGCCTACGACGAAGAGCAGCGCGACGAGCGCCAGGCCGATGCCACGCATGCTTCACAGCCGCGCCTTGCCAAACGGCCCGGCCGCGACCGCCCACATGATCAGGCCGACCACCGGCAGCAGTACGATCACCAGCGTCCAGATGATTTTGCGACCAGCCTCGATGGGGCTGCGCCAGACATGCGCGATGGCGAGCACATCCAGCACCAGCACCACCAGGGCCAACGGAGCGCTGAGGCTTTCCATCGGTGTTTACCGCAAGGGCCCACGGTCGTCGGGGCGATTGCCGCGCGGTCCCATGATTCCCCAGATGATAAGACCGAGCACGGGCAGGATGACGATCAAAAGAACCCAGAGCACTTTCTTGCCGCTGGTACTGTCGCTGCGAACGATGCTGATGATTGCCCAGATATCCAGTATCAGGATGAGCAGGCCGAAAATTCCGCCGAATGCATCTCCCATGGGTACGCTCCTGTTTGGGTGGGTACCTAAATTAGGATGCCGGCGCGGCGGCAGGGTTCAGTTCCCGTGCCAGAGCGGCTCAGCAGCGCATTGGTACTAGCTGCTGGTTCATGGTTACCGAGCACGCCGCTGGCGCGGGCAGGCAGGAGGTCAGCTCCTGCTTGTGCTCGCTGGCCGTATGTTCGGTGAGGGTGAGCGCTGGATCGGCCGCTCAGTCCTCCAGGCGCGGGAACTGATCGGCGATGCGTTCGCCGGTGAACTGCGCCGTCCAGCCGTCCGGATTGTTGAACAGGCGAATGGCGACAAAGCTCGGCTGCTCGCCCATGTCGAACCAGTGGCGGGTGCCGGCAGGCACGGAGATCAGGTCATTCTTCTCGCACAACACCGCGTAGACCATGTCCTCGATATGCAGGGTGAACAGGCCGCGGCCAGCGACGAAGAAGCGCACCTCGTCCTCGGCGTGACGATGCTCGTCAAGGAATCTGGCGCGCAGTTCGTCCTTCTGCGGATGATCGCGGGACACACTGATGACATCGACGGTCACGTAGCCGCGCTCGGCCATCAGCCGATCGATCTGCGGCCGGTAGGTGGCGATCACGTCCTCCTGGCTGGCGCCGGCGGCGACCGGCGCGCTGGCGTCCCAGCGCTCCAGTTGCACACCGACCTCGGCCAGGGTCGCGGCGATGTCCTCGAGGTGGGTCAGGACCTTGAGCGGCTGCTCGGGGCGGGATTCGTGATAGACACTGAGGACACTCATGTTCGGCTCTCCGAAGGATCGCCCGGCCGATCACTGCCGGCCAGGCAGAAATTCATCTGTTGTGCAGGGCGCCCATCTTCAGTTCGCATTCGAAAAGTAACTCGAACGCCTCGATCTGGCGCAGCGCGTCGCTCGTCTTCTCGCCCCGGGTGTACAGACCCATGGCCGCGGATCAGCCAGCCGACGCAATAGCGGTGCCGGTCAAGCCAGGACTGCCGCCTGGAAGCCAGCGCTGCGTGGCGGTCACGCGCGATCCTCCTGCAAACGGAAGGCAATGATAACGGCTGCTGCCAGCGCCGCCAGGCTGGCGATGGCAAACGACCAGCCCGGGCCGAGCCCGGACCAGGCATATCCGGCATACAACGCCCCCAGCGCGCCGCCGATTCCGGACAGGCTGGCATACAGCGCCTGCCCCTGACCCTGCTGGCGATGGCCGAAGCTGCGCTGGACGAAATGGATGGCCGCCGCATGGAAGCTGCCGAAGGTCGCCGCGTGCATCAGCTGCGCGATCAGCAGTACGCCGAGATGATCGGCCAGCTGCCCGAGCAGTAGCCAGCGCAGCGCGGCGATCAGGAAGCTCGCCAGGAGCACCTGGCGCAGCGAGAAACGCTCCAGCAGACGCGCCATGACCAGAAACAGCAGAATCTCCGCGACGACGCCCAGCGCCCACATCAGACCGATAAAGCTGCGGCTGTAGCCGAGCGCTTCCAGGTGGATGCTGAAGAAGGTGTAGTACGGGCCGTGAGCCAGTTGCATCAGGGCCACGCAACCGTAGAAGGCCAGTACGCCGGGGCGCCGCAGCTGGGCGAGAAAGCCGCCCTGCCCGGCCGACTCGGCGCGCTGGCGCGGCTGCGCGTTCGGGACCCAGACACTGCTCAGCACGATGCCCAGCATCACCGCAGCGACAGCGGTCGGATACAGGTCCAGACTCAACCGCTGGAACAGCAGCCCAAGCCCCACCACCGCCAGGATGAAGCCGATGCTGCCCCACAACCGTACCTGGCTGTAGCGCTCGGGCTGCTCGTGCAGATGCGCCAGGGTGATGACCTCGAATTGCGGCAGCACGGCATGCCAGAAGAACGCATGCAGGGCCATCACCAGCGCCAGCCAGGCGAAGCTCTTGTCGAAGAAGATCAGGCCGAAGGACAGCAGCGTGCACAGGGCGCCGAGGCGGACGATCTCCAGCCGGCGGCCGCTGACGTCGCCCAGCCAGCCCCAGAGATTCGGCGCCAGACAGCGCATCAACATCGGAATGGCGATCAGCTCGCCGATGCGCTCCGGCGAGAACCCCAGATGGGCGAAGTACAGGCCGAGAAACGGCGCCGTCGAACCGAGCAGCGCGAAGTAGAAGAAATAGAACCCGGAGAGGCGCCAGTAAGGGAGCGAAGCGGTCATGGCAACAGGCGTTCAGGTTGCAGCGCGCGGCGTCAACGCCGGCGCGCCGCGCTCCGAATGGCCGCTCAAAGCTGACCCAGCACCGGCGTCGTCACCTGCACATCGGCATTCTGTGCGCGGTGGCGCAGCAGGTGATCCAGCAGCACGATGGCCATCATCGCTTCGGCGATCGGGGTGGCGCGGATGCCGACGCAGGGGTCGTGGCGACCCTTGGTGATCACGTCCACCGCCTCGCCATTCACGTCGATGGAGCGACCGGGCGTGGTGATGCTGGACGTCGGCTTGAGCGCCAGATGGGCGACGATCGGCTGACCCGAGGAGATGCCACCGAGGATGCCGCCGGCATTGTTGGACAGAAAGCCCTGCGGGGTCAGCTCGTCGCGGTGCTCGGTACCGCGCTGGGCCACCGACGCGAAACCGGCACCGATCTCCACGCCCTTGACCGCGTTGATGCTCATCAGCGCGTGGGCAAGCTCCGCGTCCAGGCGGTCGAAGATCGGCTCACCGAGGCCCGGCGGCACACCCTCGGCGACCACGGTGATCTTTGCGCCCACCGAATCCTGGTCACGGCGCAGCTGGTCCATGTAGGCCTCCAGCTCCGGCACCTTGTCCGGGTCCGGACTGAAAAAGGCGTTCTGCTCGACGCTGTCCCAGGTCTTGAACGGAATCTCGATCGGCCCGAGCTGGCTCATGTAGCCGCGCACCTGAATGCCCAGCGTCGCCAGGTACTTCTTGGCGATGGCACCGGCGGCGACACGCATGGCGGTCTCGCGCGCCGAGGAGCGGCCACCGCCGCGGTAGTCGCGCAGGCCGTACTTGTGGTGATAGGTGTAGTCGGCGTGGGCCGGGCGGAACAGGTCCTTGATCGCCGAGTAGTCCTTGGACTTCTGGTCGGTATTGCGGATCAGCAGGCCGATCGGGCAACCGGTGGTTCTGCCTTCGAACACGCCGGAAAGGATTTCCACCTCGTCGGCTTCCTGGCGCTGCGTGGTGTGCCGGCTGGTGCCGGGCTTGCGACGGTCGAGATCGCGCTGCAGATCGTCCAGCGACAGCTCCAGCCCAGGCGGGCAGCCATCGACGATGGCCACCAGCGCAGGCCCGTGGCTTTCGCCGGCAGTGGTGACGGTGAACAGCTTGCCGTAGGTATTGCCGGACATGCAGGACGCTCCGCGATCGACCGAAAAAACAGGGGCCGGAAGTATACCTGAGGGCGCCGCGGTTTCACTGCCTGTCTTCGGCGCGCATACTGGCGCAGCGGCGAACCTCGCACCGATCCTCGCGTCAAACCCGCTCCGTAACCGGCGAAGCCTTCCATGCGTGCCCTGCTGATCCTACTGCTGCTGACCATGCCCCTCTCATTCGTACATGCGCAGACCCTGCTCACGCAGACGCTGAACCTCGACACCGGCCATGGCCTGCTGCAGGGCACATTGCTGCTGCCGAAAAGCGAGCGGCCGTTGCCGGTCGCCCTGCTCATCGCCGGCTCCGGGCCGACCGACCGCAACGGCAACAACCCGGCCGGCCACAACGACAGCCTCAGGCGGTTGGCCCAGGGCCTGGCCAGGCAGGGCGTGGCCAGCCTGCGCTACGACAAGCGCGGCGTCGGCGCGAGCCTGGCCGCCGCACCGGACGAGCGCGACCTCAGCGTCGAAGCCTACGTCAGCGATGCGTTGGCCTGGAGCGAACGGCTCAAGGGTGACCCGCGCTTCGGCGAGCTGATCCTCGTCGGCCACAGCGAAGGTGCGCTGATCGCCAGCCTTGCGGCGCCTCGCTCAGGTGCCGCGGCGCTGATCAGCATCGCCGGCAGCGGCCGGCCGATCGACGCGGTGCTGCGCGAGCAGCTGCAGGGACGCCTGCCACCGGCATTGCTCGCCACCAGCCATTATCTGATCGACGAACTGAAGGCCGGTCGCACCCACGCGGACATTCCAGAGCCTCTGCAGGTGCTGTTCCGCCCCAGCGTGCAGCCATATCTGATCTCCCTCTTCGCCTATGACCCGGCCGAGGCCTTCGCGGCGGTGAATGTTCCGGCGCTGATCGTTCAGGGCCGGCACGATATCCAGGTGGGCATCGATGACGCCGAGGCCTTGCACCGTGCCAAGCCCGACGCCGAACTCGCGCTGATCGACGGCATGAATCATGTGCTGCGCATCGTGCCGGCCAGCGCTGCGCAGCTCGCGTCTTACGACGATCCCGATCTGCCGTTGGCCCGGGGCCTGCTCGAACGCATCCAGCGCTTCCTGAACGATAATGGCATGCTGCCAGCCTCCAGTTAGGCGCCGCGCCGCCGATAGCCCCGTGACGATGGCCGAGACCAGTTCTGAACGAGCCGCCGCGCAGGCCCAGGAACGCGCAGATGACCGACACCGAAATCACCCAGAGCACAGAGAAAGAGCCACCGGCGCCGCCGAAGCATCCGTGGGCCGAACTTCGCCCCGATCGTTTCCGTCTGCTGCGCCTGGCGCCGCTGCCCACCGAACGCGACGGCGGCGCGCGGCCACTGCGCTTCGTCGAGCTGGCGCAGCTGGAACGCCACACGCCCGAGCAGAGCCTGCTGCGGATGTTCGTCAACATCCCGGGGCAGGCGCGCTCGCGCAAGTACAACGTGCTGGAGGTATGGGCCGACCATCGCAGCAAGGAACTGCGCTTCGGCCCGGACAGCGGCTTGCATCTGGAACCCGCCAATCGTGGCCTCGGCCGTTTCCTGCTGGCACAAGGCGCGGCCTGGGCGCAGAAGCGTTGGGGACATTATCTGGTCGAGGGCGGATCGCTGCCCAAGGATGTGACGAGCGACGACCAGCGCCTGCGGCGTGACCACTGCCTGCGCACCCAGGGGTTCGATGTGGACTACCCAAAGGACCAGGCGGGCAAGGCGACCTACGGCGCGCCGCGCGCCAGCAGCCTGAGGCCGGACTGGAACAGCGAGAAGGTCCAGATTGTGGAGCTGCAGGATGCGGCGGCGATGCTGGAACAGGCCGACCGCAACCTGCAGGCGCAGGAAAACCAGATCCGCGACCTGCAGGAGCGTATCGCCCGCTTCCGCCGCGAGGACGGTGCGCTGCGATTCACCATTGTTTGCCTGATTGCGCTGGCGCTGTTCCAGGCCGGCCTGCTGATCTGGATGGCGACCCGCTAGCCGCTTACCACCAGTGCTCGACCTGCACGCCGAAGTTCGAACCGTGGCGAGCGTTGCCGAACGCACCGGTATCCGACAGCGCCGAGCCTTCGGCCATCACGTTGGCCGCCCGTTGCGCCGCGTCGTTCCAGCTGGCGTAGGTGTAGTACAGGCGGAACTCCGGCCGCGCCCAGAAGCCAGGACCGGCGGGTGACCAGGTCGGCGCGATGGTGAACTTGCTCAACTTGCGCGTGCCATCGGTGGCATCGATCTGGTCGTGACCGACCTCGGCGACGAGCTTGAACTGCTCGCTGAACGCATAGACCGGACGCGCGCCCACCGACCACCAGTCCTGGTCGCCGCCGTCGTCGCGCTTGTCTTTCTGGTAGACCACCTGGAACTGGCCGCCGAAGCGCGGCGTCAGCTGCCAGTCGAAATACTCCACCACTCGCCAGCTCTTGGCGCTGTTGTCCAGGGTGACGTCGCCGGTATAGCCGAGGCCGGTGCCCGGGCCCTCGCCATACTGCAGCGCCAGGGTGTTCTTGCCGCCGAGGAAGTCGGATTGCACATGCTGCACCGTCACGGCCCAACCGCTGTTGGCATCGTCACGGCTGGGCTTGTCGAGGTAGCTCAGGCCGAACTCCAGCTCACCGCCAGGGTTGCTGTCGAAGCCGCCAACGTTGAAGTCGTGGCGGGTGACGTAGTCCTTCTGAAACACGCTGTCCTTGCGCGAGAAGGCGTAGCTGTACTTCAGCCCGCCAATCTCCATGTCCTCCACGCCGGCACCGGTGGCGCTCTGGTTCCAGTAGTAGAAGTCGGAGATATGGATGTCGTTGCGCTTGTAGAAGCGCCGCCCGGCCCACAGCGAGCCGTTGTACAACGCCGGCACCTTGCTCCACTCGGCATAGGCCTGCACCATCCGCGCCCAGCCGTGATCGCCGGTGAACTCAGGGGTGTGGTTGTACTGGTTGTAGAGCGCCGCCATGCCTTCCAGGCTCAGTACCGAGCCGTCGGCGAAGGTGTAGAGGTCCTGACGCAGATCGAGCTCGGCGTACTGCTCGCACTCGTTACCCAGGCGGTACTTGCTCGGCGCGCCGGGCAACTGGAAGCAGGACTGCGAATCGCTGTTGACCGATTCGCCGACCCCGCTGCGCATGTAGCCGGTGAACTCCAGTGCATGGGCGCCCAAAGGCAGCGTCAGACCCGCAATGGCGCTGGCAACGCCCAGGGCTGTCAGTGTTTTTTTCATATCCACTCCGCTTTTGTTGTTATTGATCGCTGGATCGAGCCTGTTCGGCTCCGTTGGTTCCTGTCTCCGTTATCCCCAGCCTGCTGGCAAGGCAGGCCGGTACCTCACTGCACCGGCCCCGCTCCGTTGGAAACCAGCCGGGCGACCTTGCTTTCGCGCGTGGCTGCAGGCTGCGCCAGGCCCAGCCGTTCGCCGCTCTGGGCGTCGAACAGCAGGACCTTGCGCGGATCGAACTGCAGGTTGAGCGTCTCCCCCACCCGCGGCGTCTGATCCGGCGCCAGCCGGCAGCAGGCCTTGACCTGATTGAGCGCGAAGACGACCAGCGTATCGGGGCCGGTCGGCTCCACCACTTCGATATCCACCAGCAGCGAAAGGTCCGCCGCAGAGCCATTCGACAGGCCGATCTGTTCGGGGCGAATGCCCAGAATGAGCTCCCGGTCACGCAGACCTTCGTCACTGGTGATCGGCAGCGGCAGCTCGCAACTGCCCTGCTCGCTGTTGAGCACGCCCACCCAGCGGCCGTCACGCTGACGAATGCGCAGCGGCACGAAGTTCATCGGCGGCGAGCCGATGAAGCTCGCGACGAACAGGTTGGCCGGGTTGTTGTAGATCTCGTGGGGGGTACCGAACTGCTGGATCACGCCGTCCTTCATCACCGCGACCTTGTCGCCGAGGGTCATTGCCTCGATCTGGTCATGGGTGACATACACCGTGGTGGTTTTCAGCCGTTGGTGCATCAGCTTGATCTCTGTGCGCATCTCCACCCGCAGCTTGGCGTCGAGGTTCGACAACGGCTCGTCGAACAGATAGATCTTCGGCCGCCGCGCCAGCGCCCGACCCATGGCCACGCGCTGCTGCTGACCGCCAGACAGTTGCGACGGCTTGCGTTCCAGCAGCGGTTCGATCTGCAGCAGCTTGGCGACCCGTGCCACCTCCTCCTCGATCTTCGCCGCCGGCACCTTGCGCATCTTCAGGCCGAAGGCGATGTTGTCGCGCACGCTCATGGTCGGATAGAGCGCATAGGACTGGAACACCATGGCAATGTCCCGATCCTTCGGGCTGGCCTGACTGATGTCCTCACCGTCGACGAGGATCTCGCCGCCGGTGATGTTCTCCAGCCCGGCGATGCAGTTCATCAGGGTGGATTTACCGCAGCCGGAGGGGCCGACGAGAATCAGGAACTCACCGGCGTCGATCTTCAGCGCGATGTCCTTGAGCGTTGCGATCTGGCTGTTGCCATAACTCTTTTGAACGTTGCGCAGTTCCAGGGAAGCCATCGTTGTTCTCCTCAACCCTTGACGGCGCCGGCAGTGAGCCCGCGCAGGAAGTACTTGCCGGCGATCACGTAAACCACCAGCGTGGGCAGGCCGGCAATCATCGCGGCGGCCATGTCGACGTTGTATTGCTTGGCGCCGGTGCTGGTATTGACCAGGTTGTTCAGCGCCACGGTGACCGGCTGGGTATCGCCGCTGGCGAACACCACGCCGAAGAGGAAGTCGTTCCAGATCTGGGTGAACTGCCAGATCAGGCAGACCATGATGATCGGTACCGACATCGGCAGCAGAATGCGCCCGAAGATGGTGAAGAAACCGGCGCCATCCAGCCGCGCCGCCCGCACCAGCGCTTCCGGCACGCTGACGTAGAAGTTGCGGAAGAACAGTGTGGTGAACGCCAGGCCGTATACCACGTGCACCAGCACCAGACCGGTGGTGGTATTGGCCAGGCCCAGCTTGCCGAGGGTGAAGGACGCCGGCAGCAGGATCACCTGGAACGGCAGGAAGCAGCCGAACAACAGCAGACCGAAGAACAGCTGCGAGCCGCGGAAGCGCCACATCGACAGCACGTAGCCATTGATGGCGCCCAGCGCGGTGGAAATCAGCACCGCCGGGATGACGATCTTCACCGAGTTCCAGAAGTAGCCACCGACGGCATCCCAGGCTGTCAGCCAGCCCATGGTGGTGAACGCCTCCGGCCAGCTCAGCAGGTTGCCGGTACGGATGTCTTCCGGGGTCTTGAAGCTGGTCAGCAACATCACGATCAGCGGCACCAGGTAGACGGCGCAAGCCAGCAGCAGCGTAGCGTGGATGGTCAGGCGCCCGAGCGTCAGGCGCGGTTGCGCGAAATCAGACATGGCGCTTGCTCCTCAGCTCGGAGTACAGGTAGGGCACGATGATCGCCATCACCGCGCCGAGCATCAGCATGGCGCTCGCCGCACCCAGGCCCATCTGGCCGCGGGTGAAGGTGTGGGCGTACATGAACATCGCCGGCAGATCGCTGGAATAACCCGGGCCACCGGCGGTCATCGCCGCCACCAGGTCGAAGCTCTTGATGGCGATATGGGCCAGGATCATCAACGCACTGAAGAACACCGGACGCAGGCTCGGCAGCACGATGCGCAGGTAGATGGTCGGCAGGCTCGCACCGTCCACCTGAGCGGCGCGGATGATCGACTGATCGACGCTGCGCAGACCGGCGAGGAACAGCGCCATGACGAAGCCCGAGGCCTGCCACACCGCCGCGATCACCAGGCAATAGATGACCCGATCCGGATCAACCAGCCAGTCGAAGCGAAAGCCTTCCCAGCCCCAGTCGCGCAGCAGCTTGTCCAGACCCAGGCCGGGATTGAGCAGCCATTGCCAGGCGGTACCGGTGACGATCATCGACAGTGCCATGGGGTACAGGTAGATGGTGCGGATCAGCCCCTCGCGGCGGATGCGCTGGTCCAGCAGCACGGCGAGCACGACACCGATGATCAGGCTGATGGCGATGAACAGGCCGCCGAAGACCAGCAGGTTCTGGCTGGCCACCCACCAGCGGTCGTTGTCCCACAGGCGCTGGTACTGCTGCAGACCGACCCACTTGTAGCTGGGCATGAAGCGCGAGTTGGTGAACGACAGCAGGAAGGTCCAGCCGATGTAGGCGTAGAAGCCGACCAGCACGATCAGCATGCTCGGCGCCAGGACCAGCTTGGGCAGCCAGCGCTGCAGGGCATCGAGCGGCGAGACCTTGGCGGGCCTGGCGGGAAGCGCGATGGAGCTCATGGATGTGATCCCTCGTCAGAATCCGGGATGTCGTCGCCCGCGGCACGGGCCTTGGCCTGTACCGGGACAACGGTTCGGGAAATCGGGCGGACGCGGTCCGCCCTTGGCGTCACTGCACGGCCTGGATCGCCGCCGCCAGCTGCCTGGCCGCCTTTTGCGGATCGGCCTTGGGGTCGTTGAAGAAGTTGGTCACGACATCGAACACCGCGCCCTGCACGTAGCTCGACGCGGCCATGCCGTGGGTCAGGCTGGGTTGCAGGCCGCTGCCCTGGGCCGCCGCCTTGAAGTCCTTCATCGACTGCTGGGCGCAGGCGTCGAACTCGCTCATGTCCTGGTCCTGGCGAACCGGGATGGAGCCCTTGTTCTGGTTGAAGAACGTCTGGAACTCCGGCTGCAGCACCGCGCGCGCCAGGTCTTCCTGGGCCTTGCGGTTCTCATCGCTGCTCAGCTTGAACATCGCCAGCGAATCGATGTTGAAGGTGAAGCTGCCCTGAGTGCCGGGGAATGGCAGGCACTGGTAGTCCTTGCCCGCGACCTTGTTGGCGGCCGTGAACTCGCTCTTGGCCCAGTCACCCATGATCTGCATGCCGGCCTTGCCGTCGATGACCATGCCAGTGGCACGGTTCCACTCACGGCCTGCGGCATCGGCGTCGAGGTAATCACGCAGCTTCTTCAGCGCGGTGAAGGCCTGGACCATCTTGTCGCCGGTCAGGGTGTCCTCGTCCAGTTCGACGAATGCCTTGTGGTAGTCGTCCGGCCCGAGAATGCTGAGCACGAAGCCCTCGAACACGGTGCCGTCCTGCCACGGCTGGCCACCGTGGGCGACCGGCACGAAACCGGCTGCCTTGAGCTTCTCGGCAGCGGCAAAGAACTCGTCGAGGGTCTTCGGCGGCGTGGCACCGGCCTTCTCGAATACCTCCGGGTTGATCCACAGCCAGTTGACCCGGTGCACGTTGACCGGCACGGCCACGTAGGAGCCGTCGTACTGCATGATCTTGCTGACCTGCTCGGGCAGCAGTTCGTCCCAGCGTTCGGCCTTGGCGGTGTCGTCAAGGTTGGCGAGCAGGCCGAGTTCGCCCCACTCCTGGATGTCCGGGCCCTTGATCTGTGCGGCGGACGGCGGGTTGCCGGAAACCGCGCGGGTCTTCAGCACGGTCATGGCGGCCTCGCCACCACCACCGGCGACGGCGAAATCCTTCCAGGTGTGGCCTTTCTGCTCGACCATCTTCTGCAGGGTGTCGGCGGCGCGCTTCTCGCCGCCGGAGGTCCACCAGTGCAGGACTTCGACCTCGCCGGCGTGGGCGAGCAATGGCAGGGCAAGGGAAACGGAAAGAGCGAGACGATGGATCGCATTCATGGAGGAGTACCTTCTTGTTTTTATCCGGCAAGTCGTGGGTCGCTTGCGATGGACCGAGTCTATGCCCGGAAAAATGGACACTGGGTAACGAAGGGATGGCCGATGGTCACCAACCGGTTACAAAGGCACGCCACAGGTAACAGGCACGCCCGGCGGGCGTCAGCGCGGTAGTGTGAGGGTCACCCTCAGCCCTCCCTGCTGCAGGTTGCGCATGCTCAGCTCGCCGCCGTGGGCGTGAGCGATGTTGCGCGCGATACCCAGCCCCAGGCCGTAGCCCTGCTGCTGGCCGGAGAGCCGTACATGGGGTTCGAAAACGTGCTCCAGGCGCTGCTCCGGAACACCTGGCCCCTCGTCGTCAACGTGCAGCACCAGCGCCTCCTTGCCATCCTCGACGTGCAGGTGGGCGCGCTCGCCATACTTCAGGGCGTTGTCCAGCAGGTTGCCGATGCAGCGCTTGAGTGCCAGCGGTTTGCCGGGGTAAGTCGCCAGCGCGCGTCCATCCAGGGTCACGCGGGTCTGGTCGCAGGCCTGGTAGGGCTCCACGATGTGTTCGAGCAACAGATTGAGGTCCACGGCCTCGATGTTCTCGTGGATATCGGTGTCCTTCACGCACTGCAGGGCGCCCTTGACCAGCAGCTCCAGTTCGTCGAGATCGCGGTTGAACTTGACTTGCTGGGCCTCGTCCTCCAGCAGCTCGACCCGCAGCCGCAGCCGTGTGATGGGCGTACGCAGGTCGTGGGAGATGGCGCTGAACAACTGGCCGCGCTCGGTCAGATAGCGACTGATGCGCTCGCGCATGTTGTTGAAGGCGCGGCTGACCTCGACGATCTCGCTGGCACCGATCTCGGCCAGCGGCCGCACTTCCCCTCCCACCGACAGCTCCCGCGCCGCCTTGGCCAGGCGCTTCAATGGCCGGCTCTGCCAGCGCACCAGCAGGCCGATGAACAGCAGCAGGAAGGCGCTGGTCAGCACGATGAACCACAGCTGCTGCGCCGGCAGCCCCTCGTCTTCCAGGCTGACGTAGGGTGCCGGCATCAGCGAGGCGAGATAGAGCCACTCCTGCGGCGCGATCTGGATCTGCGTCACCAGCACCGGTGGCGCCAGCGGTTCGAAGCCCAGCGCGTAGTGGGCCCAGGAGCGCGGCAGTTCCTCGAGCTTGATGCCGCTGTTGAAGATGCGCAGATCGTCCGGGCTGACGAACTCGATGGTCAGGTCCACCGCGCCACCCAGACGCTGGCGCAGCACCTGTTCCACCTCGTGCAGCACCGCACGCTTGCGTGGCGTCTCCGGCAGGATCTTCATCTCCAGCGGCTTGTCGTTGAGCGAGACGAAGAAGCGCGTGCCGCCCATGCTGCGCAGCTGGTCGAGCACCAGCGGTCGGTAGCCCAGCGGCAGCGATCGGAAGTAGCTGACGCTGGCCGCCATCGACTGCGCCAGGCTGCGGGCGCTGGCCAGCAGCCCCTCCATCTGGCTGGCGCGCAGCTGTGACAACCAGATCAGGCTCGACAGGCCCTGCGCCAGCAGCACCGCGAGCAGGGTCAGCAACAGCATGCGTCCGAGCAGTGAGCGCGGCACCAGCCGCAGACGCTGCCGCTCAGTGCGCAGATTCATGGTGCGGCGTCACCTGGGTTGCCAGCAGGTAGCCGCAGCCGCGCACGGTGCGGATCAGCCGGGGCGACTTGCCGGTGTCGCGCAGGCGCTGGCGCAGACGGCTCACCGCCATGTCGACGATGCGCTCCAGCGGCATCACCTCGCGCCCGCGGGTGGCGTTGGCGATGGTGTCGCGGTCGAGAATCTGCTGCGGATGATCGAGAAACAGCTTGAGCAACGCGAAATCGGCACCGGACAGAAAGACTTCCTCGCCATCGGCGTGAAACAGACGGTGGCTGATCATGTCCAGCCGCCATTCATCGAAGGCCAGCACGTCGCTGCCGCGCTCCTGGGCGAAGCTGACCCGCCGCAGCAAGGCCTTGATCCGCGCCAGCAGCTCGCGTGGGCTGAACGGCTTGCCGAGGTAATCGTCGGCGCCCAGCTCAAGACCGACCACCCGGTCGGCCTCGTCGGAACTGGCGGTGAGCATGATGATCGGCATCGAGGCCAGCCGCTCGTGCTGGCGAATCCAGCGGCAGAGGCTGAAGCCGTCCTCGTCGGGCAGCATCACGTCGAGTATCACCAGATCGGCCGGTTCGGCGCACAGCGCGCTGCGAAACTGCGCGCCGTCCGGCACGCCGCGGACCTGAAAGCCCGAGCGGCTGAGATAGGTCTGCAGCAGTTCGCGGATTTCCTGATCGTCGTCGACCAGAAGGATGTTCTTACCTGCTTGGCTCACGTCACGTCCCTTTTCTTGTTGTTATCCGATCGCCCGTCGCCTTTCCCTGCCAGCCGCCTAGACGCCCTCCAGCAGCGATTGCAACGCCACGCCGGCGCCTTCCAGGCCCGGATAAGGCGCGGTCACCAGCCATACCGGCAGGCGATCGAAATAGCCACTCATTTGGCCCTTCTCGCACAGGGCATCGCAAAAGCCGCTGTGCATGAAGAACTCGGCGAAGCGCGGTACCACGCCGCCGACGATATATACCCCGCCGCGTGCACCGAGCGTCAGCACGTTGTCACCGACGATGCGTCCCAGCCAGCGGCAGAATTGCTCCAGCACGGCCACGGCGTACGGCTCGCCAGCCAGCGCGGCCTTGGTGATCCCGGCCGGGGAGTCGTGTTCGGCCGCTCGGCCATCCAGCGCGCAACAGGCACGATAGAGCGTCAGCAAACCCGGCCCGCTGAGCACGGCTTCGGCATTCACGTGGCCCTGTGCGCGGTGCAGTTGCGTCCAGATCGCCGCCTCGCGCTCGCTGCCGATCGGCAGACAGATATGCCCGCCCTCGCCCGGCAACGCGCGCCAGCCGCCGCCCACCAGCGGCAGCAGCCCGGCAACCCCCAACCCGGTGCCGGGGCCTATGACCAGACGCGGCCGGCCGGGTTCAGGCTCGCCCTCGCGGACCGTGACGCGCTCGTCATCGCGCAGCCGGGTCATACCCAGGGCCATGGCGGTGAAGTCGTTGATCAGCAGCAGATCCTTCAGGCCCAGTTCGCGGCAGAACGCCTGTCGGCTCAGCTGCCAGTGGTTGTTGGTGAAGCGGAAGTGATCGCCGCCCACCGGCCCGGCACAAGCCAGGCATACCGCTTCCAGCGCATCCAGCGGCTGGCCCACTTCGTCAAGGTAAGCGCGGATTGCCAGCTCCGGACGCGCATGGTCTGCCGTGGGCAGCACGCGAATCTGCTCGATCCGCTGATCGCGCCACAGCGCGAAGCGTGCATTGGTACCCCCGATGTCGCCAACCAGCGCTGTCTTCACTTGAGCGCCTCCAGACTCTCGGTGAACGCGCTGGCGCCCTGCTCTGCCGTGCTGAAGGACGCGCGCATGAAGGCGAACAGCTCGCGACCGCAACCGATACCCATGTCTTCCGGGCGGATGGCCGGCTGGCGCGTCGCCCATTCGGCCGGGTCGACCAGCGCCAGCAGCTCGCCGGTCTCGCCATCGACGCGGATGATGTCGCCATCACGGACCAGCGCCAGCGGCCCACCGTCCAGCGCCTCCGGGCAGACATGGATGGCCGCCGGCACCTTGCCGGAGGCGCCGGACATGCGCCCGTCGGTAACCAGCGCCACCTTGTAGCCGCGGTCCTGCAGCACGCCAAGGAAGGGCGTGAGCTTGTGCAACTCCGGCATGCCATTGGCCTTCGGCCCCTGGAAACGCACCACGGCGATGAAATCGCGCTCCAGCTCGCCGGCCTTGAAAGCGGCTGCCAGCTCGCTCTGGTCGATGAACACCCGTGCCGGCGCCTCGACCACACGATGCTCCGGCGCCACGGCCGAGATCTTGGTCACGCCGCGTCCCAGGTTGCCTTCCAGCACACGCAGGCCGCCCTCCGGCGAGAAGGGCCGCTCTGCCGGGCGCAGGATGGTTTCGTCCAGGCTCTGAGCGGGCCCATCGCGCCAGACCAGCTTGTCACCGTCGAGGAACGGCTCCTGGATATAGCGGCGCAGGCCCTTGCCGACCACCGTGTGCACATCCTCATGCAGCAAGCCGGCGTCGAGCAGCGTGCGCACCATGAAGGGCACGCCGCCGCAGGCATGGAAATGGTTCACATCGGCCTGACCGTTGGGGTAGACCTTGGCCAGGGTCGGCACCACCTCGGAAAGGTCGGCCATGTCCTGCCAGGTCAGCTGGATGCCGGCGGCGCGGGCGAATGCCGGAATATGCAGGGTGTGGTTGGTCGAACCGCCGGTGGCGTTGAGCGCGACCACCGAGTTGACGATGGACTTCTCGTCGACCACCTGGCACAGCGGCGTGTAATTGCCCGCCTGATGGGTCAGGCGGGTGACCTGCTGCGCGGCTTCGCGGGTCAGCGCATCGCGCAGCGGCGTGTAAGGATTTACGAACGAGGAGCCCGGCAGGTGCAGGCCCATGATCTCCATCACCACCTGATTGGTGTTGGCGGTGCCGTAGAAGGTGCAGGTGCCCGGGCTGTGGTAGGACTTCATTTCCGATTCCAGCAGCTCCTCGCGGCTCGCCTTGCCTTCGGCGTAGCGCTGGCGCACCGCGGCCTTTTCCTTGTTGGGGATGCCCGATGGCATAGGCCCACCCGGTACGAAGATCGTCGGCAGATGGCCGAAGCGCAGCGCACCGATCATCAGCCCGGGGACGATCTTGTCGCAGATGCCGAGCATCAGCGCGGCGTCGAACATGTTGTGCGACAGCGCCACCGCGGTGCTCATGGCAATCACTTCGCGACTGGCCAGGCTCATCTCCATGCCCGCCTCGCCCTGGGTCACGCCGTCGCACATTGCCGGCACGCCGCCGGCGAACTGGCCGACCGAACCAATCTCGCGCAGCGCCTGGCGGATCATCTCCGGAAAATGCTCGTAGGGCTGATGCGCCGAAAGCATATCGTTGTATGCCGACACGATCGCGACGTTCGCCGCGTTCATCAGGCGCAGGCTCTGCTTGTCCTGAGTGGAATTGCAGCCGGCGACGCCATGGGCGAAGTTGGCGCATTGCAGCCCGCCTCGCTGAGGGCCCTCGCTGGCAGCGGCGGCCATCATCGCGAGGTAACGCTCACGCGTCTTGCGGCTGCGCTCGACCAGGCGCTCGGTGACTTCCAGAACTCGCGGGTGCATGCGTCTCTCCTGCTGCGGAATTTTGTTCTTCGACAACCATAAACCATCCGGAGTCGGTTGGCGTTCGGACAGGACGCAAGGCCAATGGTTGCGCACGACATGCAGCTGCAGAGCTATGTCCCCAGCGGCCGGCTGCAGCGAGGCCGCCGGCGCCCCGGCGACAGGCCTGGGTTCAGGGGGTCGATTGCTCCTCGTCGGAGTCGATATCCGCGGCTTGCGCTTCGAGCAGGTCGTCGAAGTCGGTCTTGAGCCCCTGTTCCATGCCATCGAGTTCGGCCAGCAGGCTACGGAAGCTGGTCTGCTCGCGCGCGGGCGCCTGCGGCTCGTCCAACGTCTCGTCGGCGCGGGCTTGCAGGGCGACCGGCACGGCCGCATCGTCGTCGAGCAACGGGCGCAGCTCGGGCTCCATTTCCCGCAGCACGGCCAGCGGCGGCAATTCGTCGAGGTTCTTCAGATTGAAATGGTCGAGGAATTGTCGGGTGGTGGCGAACATCGCCGGGCGCCCCGGCACGTCACGATGGCCAACCACGCGAATCCACTCGCGCTCCTGCAATGTCTTGACGATCTGGCTGTTGACCGCAACGCCGCGAATGTCCTCGATCTCGCCACGGGTGATGGGCTGGCGGTAGGCGATCAGCGCCAGGGTTTCCAGCAGCGCCCGGGAATAACGCTGCGGACGCTCCTCCCAGAGCCGCCCGACCCAGGGCGAGAAGCGCTGGCGCACCTGCAGACGATAACCGCTGGCCACCTCCTTGAGTTCGAAGGCGCGCCCCTTGCAGGACTTGTCCAGGACTTCGAGGGCCTTCTTCAGCTGCGCCGACGAGGGTCGTTCATGCTCCTCGAACAGCTCGCCGAGGCGCTCCAGGGAGAGCGGCTTGCCGGACGCGAGCAGAAAGGCTTCGAGCAGCGAAGCGAGATCCTTGGGATCGGACAGGTCCACGGTTGACTCCTGCAAATATCTATTCGGTTCGACTGCGCACATGGATAGGCGCGAAGGGCTCGTTCTGCACCAGCTCGACCAGCGATTCCTTGATCAGCTCGAGTACGGCCATGAAGGTCACCACCACGCCAAGGCGCCCTTCTTCCACATGGAACAGCGCCACGAACGGGACGAAACCGCCCCCCTTCAGACGCTCGAGCACCTCACTCATCCGCTCGCGGGTCGACAGCGCCTCGCGGGTCACCTGGTGGCTCTCGAACATGTCGGCACGGCGCAGCACCTCGGCCATGGATACCAGCAGTTCCTCCAGGCTGACATCCGGCAGCAGCTTGCGCGCCCTGGCATCCGGGGCGTCGAGGCGTGGCACCTGCAGGTCGCGACCGACCCGCGGCAGCTCGTCCAGATCCTCGGCGGCGGCCTTGAAGCGCTCGTACTCCTGCAGCCGGCGGATCAGCTCGGCGCGCGGGTCGTCTTCCTCCTCGGCGGCTTCGGCCGAGCGCGGCAACAGCATGCGCGACTTGATCTCGGCAAGCATGGCGGCCATCACCAGGTACTCGGCGGCCAGTTCCAGACGCACCGACTTCATCAGCTCGACGTAGCCCATGTACTGGCGGGTGATTTCCGCCACCGGGATGTCGAGGATGTCGATGTTCTGCTTGCGGATCAGATAGAGCAGCAGGTCCAGCGGGCCTTCGAACGCTTCGAGAAAGACTTCCAGCGCATCCGGCGGTATGTACAGGTCCAGCGGCAGCTCGGTAACCGCCTCGCCATAGACCAGCGCCAGGCGCAGCTGCTCGCCGGGCTGAGTCGATTCGTGGCTCTGGGGTTCGGTCTGCATGGTCTTCCTCGAAGCTGCGCGGGCGCGTCAGCGGTAATTCAGGCCCATCGCCTGACGCACGTCGATCAGCGTCTCACGGGCTTCGTCGCGGGCGCGCTCGGCTCCCTCGGCCAGGATGCTGCGTACCAGATCGGGGTTCTGCTCGTAATCCAGCGCGCGTTCCTGCAGCGGCGCAAGATCGGCCTTGATCGAATCGATCAGCGGTGCCTTGCATTCCAGGCAGCCGATGCCGGCGCTGCGACAACCCTGCTCGGCCCACTGGCACACTGCCTCCTCGGAATGCGCTAGATGCATCTGCCACACCGGGCAGCGCGTCGGCTCGCCGGGGTCGCTGCGGTGCACGCGCGCAGGGTCGGTGGGCATGCGGCGGATCTTCTCCTCGATCTCGGTCGGCGTATCCCGCAGATAGATGGCGTTGCTGTTGGACTTGGCCATCTTGCCGCCGTCGAGCCCGGACAGCTTAGGCGCCTCGCCGAGCAGCGCCTGCGGCTCGGGCAACAGCAGCTTGCCGCAGCCCTCCAGGTAGCCGTACAGCCGCTCCTGGTCGCCGATGGTGATGGTCTGCTGCTCCTTGATCACCGCGCGCGCGGTATTCAGCGCCTCGACGTCGCCCTGCTCCTGATAGCTCTTGCGCAGGCTGACATAGAGCCTGGAGGTTTTCTTGCCGAGCTTGCGGATCGCCGCCTCCGCCTTGCTCTCGAAGTCGTCCTCACGGCCGTAGAGGTGATTGAAGCGGCGCGCCACGTCGCGGGCGAATTCGATATGCGGCAGCTGGTCGGCCCCGACCGGCACCAGTCCGGCGCGGTACAGCAGAATGTCCGCCGCCTGCAGCAGCGGATAGCCAAGAAAGCCGTAGGTGTCGAGGTTCTTGTCCTGCAGGTTCTGCTGCAGTTCCTTGTACGACGGCACCCGCTCCAGCCAGCCCAACGGACAGATCATCGACAGCAAGAGGTGCAGCTCGGCGTGTTCGGGCACCTGCGACTGGATGAACAGCGTGGCCGAGCTCGGGCTGACCCCGGCGGCCAGCCAGTCCACCGCCATGCTCATGACGTTCTGCGAGATTTCGCCGGAACTCTCGTAGTCGGTGGTCAGCGCATGCCAGTCGACGATGCAGAAAAAGCATTCGTACTCGTGCTGCAGCCTGACCCAGTTCTTCAATACGCCGTGGTAGTGGCCAAGGTGCAGTCGGCCGCTGGGGCGCATACCGGAAACCACACGCCGCTGTGAATCCATGGAGCTCAAAAGAGTGTCCTTGCTTAATTGGCCTGTTTGGTAGGTTCAGTTGGTCAAGTCTCGCGCCCGTAGCCCATCGCGGCACCTTGCCATAGCCGGCCATGACTCGTCGCAGCGCCTGGTCTCGGAGACATGTTCATCGAACCTGCCTCAATCCACTCACCGCCCAGGCCAGATGATGTTGTACCGGCATACATGCCATTCAGGCTCAGGCCATGAAGGGTTCGGGATCGCCGCAGCCGACCCGCACCACCTCCGGCTGATCATCGACCAGGCTGACCACGGTCGAGGCCTCGAGGCCACCGTACCCGCCATCGATGATCAGGTCCACCTGGTGCTCCAGGGCGTCGCGCATCTCGTACGGATCGCTCATCGGCAGGTCTTCGCCCGGCAGGATCAGGCTGACACTCATCAGCGGCTCGCCGAGCTCTTCCAGTAACGCCTGGGCGATCGGCAATGCCGGTACGCGCAGCCCGATGGTGCGACGTTTGGGATGCAGCAGCATGCGCGGCACTTCGCGCGTCGCCGTGAGAATGATCGTGTAGGGACCGGGCAGATGCGCCTTGAGCAGGCGGAAGGCGGCGGTGTCGACCTTGGCGAACAGGCCCAGCTGCGACAGGTCGCGGCAGGCCAGGGTGAAGTTGTGCTTGTCGTCGAGCTGACGCAGCCGGCGGATGCGCTCGATGCCGGCCTTGTTGCCCATCGAGCAGCCGATGGCATAACTGGAATCGGTGGGATACACCACCACCCCGCCCTTGCGGATGATCTCCACGGCCTGCTTGATCAGGCGCGGTTGCGGGTTGTCCGGATGGATCTGAAAGAACTGGCTCATGGGAACTCCCTGTTCAGCTGGCAGCAGGTAGGCGGCGCTCATGGTCGAAATGTCTCCAGAGTGGTGACAGATCCTCCGGCAGGTTGCGATACAGCCCCAGCTCCGACCAGTCGCCCGGTGCGTGGAAGTCGCTGCCCACGGTGGCCATCAGGCCGAACTCGCGCGCCAGGATCGACAGACCGCCAACCTGCTCCAGCGGCTGCATGCCGTTGACCACCTCAAGCGCATGGCCGCCCGCCGCGACGAAATCGACGACGAGGCGACGGCGCTTGCTGCGGGTGAAATCGTACTGCCATGGATGCGCCAGGCTGATCCAGGCACCCGCCTCGCGCAAGGTCCGAACCGTCTGCTCGAGGCTCGGCCAGTGCTGCTTCACGTCACCGAGCTTGCCGGAGCCGAGCCACTTGCGAAAGGCCTCGGCACGATCGCGGACATGGCCGGCACGCACGAGAAACTCGGCGAAGTGGGGACGAGCCGGCGCGTTGCCGCTGTCGCCCAGTTCCTGCTGGATCGCCCGTGCACCCTCCAGCGCGCCAGGCATGCCCTTGGCCTCGAGCCGCTGGGCGATCTGTTCGGCCCGCCGCCAGCGCCCTTCGTGCAGCTGCGCGATCGCCTGCTGCAACGCTGGCGCATCGGCGGCGAAGGCATAACCCAGTACATGAATGGTAGCCCCGTTCCACAGGCACGAGAGTTCGATGCCGTTTACCAGCTGCACCCCCAGCGCCAACGCAGCCGCCCGAGCCTCGGCGAGGCCATCGACGGTGTCGTGGTCGGTGAGCGCCAGCAGCTGGACCCCGCGCCCATGGGCACGCTCCACCAGCTTGGTTGGCGCCAGCACGCCATCGGAGGCAGTGCTGTGGCAATGCAGATCGACGATCATCAGGTAACGCACTCCAGTGAGGTGCCGGCACCTCGCGAAAAACTGTCCGACAAGCCCGGTTCAGCAAGACAGCGCGGGCGAACGGCCGGCTAGTCTAACGCCGCGCCGGGGCTTTGGCTTGCACCAGCGGCACCCCGCGCCGCGAAACCTTCTGCTTCGACCGCCGATCCCGCTTGCCGTGCGATGCATCCTTGATCCAGGCAGTTTCCCGCCAGGCGCCGTTTGCTATGATGCCGCGCTGCTGGCCTGTGGGCGTCGACGCCCTGGCTGGCACACGCCAGCCCCACCCGGCGTGGATGCAATACTTTTTTTACGCCGCAACCCATGCGAACGAGGAACGACCATGCTGTACGCCGTTATCGCCACCGACGCACCGAATTCCCTGCAGGACCGCCTCGCCACCCGCCCGGCCCACCTGGCGCGCCTGGAGCAGCTCAAGAACGAAGGTCGCCTGGTGCTCGCCGGCCCGCATCCTGCCATCGACAGCAACGACCCGGGCGAAGCCGGTTTCAGCGGTAGCCTGGTGGTCGCCGAGTTCGATTCGCTGGAAGCTGCGCAACAGTGGGCCGATGCCGATCCGTACAAGGCCGCCGGCGTTTACGTGAATGTGGTGGTCAAGCCCTTCAAGAAAGTGCTGCCCTGAGCCGACACAGCGGGGATAGCGAATCCGCCCGGCTGCTGGTCTTCCACGGCCTCGTAAGGAAATAGGAGTTCCGATGCGTCAACGACCGCTTTCCCTGCTGCTTGCCCTGACCCTGCTGGCCCCTGCGCTGCAGGCTGAAGAAACATCAAGCGTACCGACCCTGCCGGTTGACGAAGCCAGCGAAGCCGCACCGATCGAAGCGCAGCAGACCGCCAACGAGCCCCACGCGGCACGCCTGGCCAGCGATACCACCGAAGCCCTGCTGCTGCGTCTGCGCGAGGAAAACCGCCGGCTGCGCATGCAGTTGCAAGCCGAGCAGTCGAAGGTTCTGCCGGCGCTGCTGAACGAGCAGCAGCAATGGTTCGCGGTGGGTGGAGCCGTTGGCGTCACCAGCTTCTTACTGGGCCTGCTGGTGACGCGCGGCCGGCGTCGGCGCCAGTGGCTCAATTGAGTAACAGGCAAACATGAGCGAATTGCTGCTTATCGATGATGATCAGGAGCTGTGCGAGCTGCTGATCAGCTGGCTCGCACAGGAAGGCTTCGTCGCCCATGCCTGCCATGACGGGCAGAGCGCGAAGCAGGCGTTGGCGCAGTATCAGCCCGCCGCGGTTGTACTGGATGTGATGCTGCCGGACGGCAGCGGTCTTGAACTGCTCAAGCAGCTGCGCAGCGAACATCCGGACCTGCCGGTGTTGATGCTGTCCGGCCGTGGCGAACCGTTGGACCGCATTCTCGGCCTCGAACTCGGTGCCGACGACTATCTGGCCAAGCCCTGCGACCCACGCGAACTGACCGCGCGTCTACGAGCTGTGCTGCGCCGCAGCCAACCGGCAGCCGCGCCCAGCCAGCTCGAACTCGGCGACCTCAGCTACAGCCCCGCCCGCGGCGTTGCCAGTGTCGGCGGGCATGACGTCAGCCTGACGCTGTCCGAAGGCCGCATCCTCGAGGCCCTGCTGGCCCAGGCCGGCGAGCCGATCGACAAGCAGGCCCTGGCCCAGCACGCCCTGGGTCGCAAGCTCACGCTCTACGACCGCAGCCTGGACATGCATGTCAGCAACCTGCGCCGCAAACTGGGCCCGCACGCCGACGGCAGCCCGCGGATCGTCGCCCTGCGCAGCCGTGGCTATCTCTATTCGGCCTGATCGCGCCCGGCTGATCGTCTTTACCGAGGCTTTACCCAGGGCTGACCGCCCTTGACCTTGCGCTGCTTAGACTGAACTCATCCGGTCACCGACCAGCCGCCAGCTTCTTCAATGGCGCGGCGGCACGACCGGTTTCCCTACATAGGAGAGTTTCATCATGCGCAAATCACTTGTAGCCCTACTGTTCGCAGCCGCCCTGCCGACCCTCGCCTTTGCCATGCCCGGTGGCATGCACGACGGCCCCCATGGCGGCAAAAGAGCCCCGCACATGTTCCAGGAGCTGGACCTGACAAAGGAACAGCAGCGCGAAATGCGCAAGCTCATGGGCGAACAGATGAAGCAGCGCCAGGCGATCACCCAGCGCTACCTCGACAAGTTGCCCGAAGCCGAGCGCCAAGCCATGCAGAAGGATCTGGACGCCAGTCGGGAAAAGACTCACCAGAGCATGCGCGCCCTGCTCAAGCCGGAACAGCAGAAAGCCTTCGATGAAGGCCTGAAGAAAATGGAAGAAAAGCGCGCCGAACGCGCCGAATTCCTCAAGTGGAAGGCCGAGCGCGATCAGAAGAACTGATCCGGCGGTCCATCTGATACCCCGCTCGGCAGCGTCCGCCCGTCATGTGATGGGCGAAGCGTGCCGGGCTTTTTGCCGTGGAGAGACCCGGTGCGATCACTTTTCTGGCGCATACTCGCAACCTTCTGGCTGGCCATTGCCCTGGTCGCCGGCCTGGCGATGCTGCTCGGCCATGCACTGAACCAGGATGCCTGGATTCTCGGTCGGCATCCCGCCTTGCAGGGCCTGGCCGAGACCTGGACCGAAGTCTACGAGCGCCAGGGCCCGCTGGCCGCTCAGCGGCTGCTCGAACAGCACCGCCATCGTGCACGGGTCGATGTACAAGTCCTGGCGGAAAACGGCCAGCCGATCATCCGCGGTACCTTCCCCGCCCGCGCTGCCGCCTTCGAGGCGCGCCATCAGGATCGCGAGCGCCCACTGCCCTGGCGACGCCTGACCGCCGACTACACCAGCCCGACCACCGGCGAAACCTACCTGTTCATCTACCGTATTCCGCATCCCGAACTGCAGGCCTGGCACCGCGGCAGCCTGGCCTGGCCGCTGAGTGCGCTGGGCATCGCTCTGGTGGTGCTGACCGGCTTCAGCCTGCTGCTGACGCTGTCCATCACCCGACCGCTGGATCGCCTGCGCCGTGCCGTGCACGACCTCGGCCAGACGACCTATCAGCAGCAGTCGCTGGCGCGCCTGGCGACCCGCCGCGACGAGCTCGGCGTGCTGGCCAGCGATTTCAATCGCATGGGTGCGCGCTTGCAGGCACTGATCGGCAGCCAGCGACAGTTGCTGCGCGACGTGTCCCACGAATTGCGCTCGCCGCTGGCGCGACTGCGCATTGCCCTGGGCCTGGCCGAGCGCGCAACGCCCGCCGAACGGGAGGTGATCTGGCCACGCCTGGCCAAGGAATGCGACCGCCTGGAGGCGTTGATCAGCGAGATTCTGGAACTCTCGCGGCTGGATGCCGAGCCCGGCGCGGCAATCGACGTCGATCTGCCCGATATGTTCGAACAACTGAAGGACAACGCCCGTATCGTCGCCCCCACGCAACGTATCGACAGTCGTGTCGAACCCGGGATCCGCTACACGGGCTGGCCGGATATGCTCGAGCGTGCACTGGACAATCTGCTGCGCAATGCCCTGCGCTTCAATCCAGAAGGGGTGCCGGTGGAGCTGCGCGCCCAGCACGACGGCCAGGACCTGGTGATCAGCGTTCGCGACCATGGCCCCGGCGTGGCCGACGAGCACCTGCCCCAGCTCAGCGAGCCTTTCTTCCGGGCTCCCGGCCAGACCGCGGCCGGGCATGGCCTGGGGCTGGCCATTGCCCGACGCGCCGCCGAGCGCCACGGCGGCCAGCTGCAACTGGCCAATCACCCCGACGGCGGCTTCGTCGCCCGCCTGCGGCTGCCGCTGGCCGGCCCGGCGAACAGAACCTCAGACGATCCGGCGTCTCACTGAGCGTTCCAACGCTGGACGAAGTCCTTGGGCTCCAGAACCGGCACGCTGCGTACGCGCCCTTCCGGCGTACCCATATAGAGAAAGCCCAGCAGGCGCTCCTGCTCGGTCAACCCGAGGCCCTCGAGCACCCGCGGATCGTAGGAAAACTCCCCGGTGCGCCACACCGCTCCGATGCCCTGGGCATGCGCCGCGAGCAGCAGGCCATGAGCCGCGCAGCCGGCAGCCAGCAGCTGCTCGCCCTCGGGCACCTTCGGATGCGGCTTCACGCTGGCGATCACCAGTACCAGCATCGGTGCGCGCAGTGGCATGTTGCGTGCCTTCTGCAGCGCCTCCTCGGCGGCACCGGCATCCCGCTCACGCAGGGCCGCGGCGAACAGCTCGCCAAGCTTGTGGCGGGCGTCGCCTTCGATGATGAGGAAGCGCCACGGGTGTAGCTGACCATGATCCGGAGCGCGCAGCCCGGCGCGGAACATCAGGTCGAGTTGATCGGCAGTGGGGGCCGGCTCGCACAGGCGAGTGACCGAAACGCGATTGAGCAGCAGATCCAGAGCGTCCATCCATTACCTCCTAAGGCGGTCGGACATTCTAGAGGCTGTTGCCGCCTTATCGCGAGTGATGGCTGGCCGACAGCCCAGCCGATGCCCCGGCTCAGGCGACCCGATCCGGCGACAGATGGGGCTGCAGCGGCGGCACCAGCGGCGGCAGGCCATGGGCGGCACGGGCGGCATCGCAGTGCGGGTTGTGCTCGCCATTCTCCCAGGAGGCCTCGAACTCGCGACAGGTGCTCGAACGCTGCTCGTACATGCTGCAGCGCACGCCGCAGCCCACGTCTCCCAGCAGACCGACGCAGCGTGCGGGCTTGCTGTCGGTGCCGAGCATGGCGACATGGAACGGCGACACCTGAACGGTCAGATGGTCCGGCACTGCACCACCCGCCGATACGCATTCGCCAAAATAGAAGGACACACGAAAGTACGCGCAGCAGGCGCCGCACGTGAGGCAGGGATTGTCGATGGACATGGCAGGTGAACACCCAGAGACCGGAATGGGCCGGCGCCCGGGCGGCTATTCTATTCATGCCGATAGGCTTGGGAAGGGGCCGGGGCCACGTCGCGAAAACATTTTCAATGAACCGCCGAGCGGTTTACTGCCACCGCGACGCGAGTAGAATGTCGGCCCCTCTTTCACCCGTGCCGAGCACCTTCTACATGGCCCTGCCGACCCTGCGCATCATCGGTTTCATCCTCGGCATTTTCCTCATCACCCTTGCCGTCAGCATGATCATCCCGATGCTGACACTGCTGGCCTACGAGCGCACCGACGACCTACAGGCCTTCATCTGGGGCAGCCTGATCACCTTCTCCTGCGGCTTCGCCCTGGTCGCCCCGGGCAAGCCGGCCAATACCCACCTGCGCCCGCGCGACATGTACTTCCTGACGACCATCAGCTGGGTGGTGGTTTGCTGCTTCGCCGCGCTGCCGCTGATGCTGATCCAGCACATCAGCTATTCGGATGCCTTCTTCGAGACCATGTCGGGCATCACCACCACCGGCGCGACGGTGCTCTCGGGCCTGGACAGCGCGTCGCCCGGCCTGCTGATGTGGCGGTCACTGCTGCACTGGCTGGGCGGCATCGGCTTCATCGGCATGGCCATCGCGATCCTGCCGCTGCTGCGCGTCGGCGGCATGCGGCTGTTCCAGACCGAATCCTCGGACTGGTCGGAGAAGGTCATGCCGCGCTCGCACGTGGCCGGGCAGTATCTGCTGGTGATCTACGTGACCTTCACCATCGCGGCCTTCATCGCTTTCCTGCTGACCGGCATGGGCGCCTTCGACGCCATCAACCATGCCATGTCCACCGTCGCCACCGGCGGCTTCTCCACCTCGGACGCCTCGATGGGCAAGTTCGGCCCCTCCGCCCACTGGGTCGCGGTGTTCTTCATGATCGTCGGAAGCCTGCCGTTCACGCTGTACGTAATGACCCTGCGCGGCCACCGCACTGCGCTGTTCAGGGATCAGCAGGTGCGTGGTTTCGTGCTCATGCTGGCCATCACCAGCGTGCTGTTCAGCGGCTGGTACTGGCTGAACAACGATGTACCGGCGCTGGATGCACTGCGCATCGTCACTTTCAGCGTGGTATCGGTGGTCACCACAACCGGCTTCGCGGTGGACGACTACACCCAGTGGGGCGGCTTCGCGGTCATGGCGTTCTTCTACCTGACCTTTATCGGCGGCTGCTCGGGCTCGACCTCAGGCGGCCTGAAGATGTTCCGCTTCCAGGTGGCCTATTCGCTGCTGCGCGCCAACTTCAAGCAGCTGATCCATCCCCGCGCGGTGATCCGTCAGCAGTACAACGGCCACAACCTCGACGAGGAAATCGTCCGTTCGATCCTCACCTTCTCGTTCTTCATCACGATGACCATCGGTGTGCTGGCGCTGTGTCTGGCACTGCTGGGCCTGGACCCCATCACCGCACTGACCGGCGCGGCGACCGCCGTATGTAACGTCGGCCCCGGACTGGGCGAGATCATCGGGCCGGCCGGCAACTTCTCCACATTGCCGGACACCGCCAAGTGGCTGCTGTCGATCGGCATGCTGCTCGGCCGCCTGGAAATCATCACCGTGCTGGTGCTACTGACCCCGGCCTTCTGGCGTCACTGATCAGGCCGCGGCGCCGGAGCCGCGCTTGAACAACCGGCCGCCCAGCGTCACCAGCCCCAGCACGACAGCGCCGACGAGGATGCCGAATGCGGCATCCAGCAGGGTCGGCAGCAACCCGCCCAGTACCGCACCGACGTAAGGCAGCCCAAGTGCTTCGTGGGCGCTGGTCTCGATGAAATGATGCAGTGCGCGGATGCCATGAGTAAGGATGCCGCCGCCCACCATGAACATCGCCGCGGTACCGATGACCGATAGCGATTTCATCAGCCAGGGCGCTACCCGCAGGATGCCCCGCCCCGTTGAACTGGCCAGGCTACTGGCCCGCTTGCTCAAGGCGAGCCCCAGGTCATCGAGCTTCACGATCGCTGCCACCAGGCCATAGACGCCCACCGTCATCAGAATCGCGATGCCGACCAGAACCGCCACCTGCTGGTTGAACGAAGCCGCCGCTACCGTACCCAGGGTGATCGCGATGATCTCTGCGGAAAGGATGAAGTCGGTGCGCACCGCGCCGGCGATCTTGCGTTTCTCGAACGCCACCATGTCCACCGCCGGGTCGGCCAGCGCTCTCGCCGTCTCGGCATGTTCGCCGTCTTCCTTGTGCAGGAAGCGATGCGCCAGCTTCTCGAATCCCTCGTAGCAGAGAAACGCCCCGCCGAGCATCAGCAGCGGCGTGATTGCCCAAGGGGCGAAGGCGCTGATCAACAATGCCGCCGGCACCAGGATCGCCTTGTTGCGCAGCGACCCTTTGGCCACAGCCCATACCACTGGCAGCTCGCGGTCAGCCTTTACGCCGGTCACCTGTTGGGCGTTGAGGGCGAGGTCGTCGCCCAGCACCCCGGCGGTTTTCTTCGCCGCGACCTTTGTCATGACCGACACATCGTCGAGCACGGTCGCAATATCATCGATCAGCGCAAGCAGGCTGCTGGCCAATTTCGTTCTCCATCGTGTTGATGTGCAGAGCGCCTTAGCTAAGGCTTCGGCTACGGATACAGGTTCCTAGCGCCGCGCGCGAGCGGCCAGGCGGTATTCTCCAGGCGTCACGCCGAACCAGCGCTTGAAGGCCCGATAGAAATTGCTCGGATCGGCGAAGCCGAGCAAGTAGGCAATTTCCAGCGGCGCCAGGTCAGGTTGCGCAAGATACTGCTCTGCCAGGTCGCGTCGCGTGTCGTCCAGCAACTGCTGGAAGCTGCCGCCCTCCTCCTGCAGGCGCCGCTGCAGCGTTCTTTCCGACAGGCACAGGGCCTGGGCGACCGCCTGGCGCCGGGGTTCGCCTTGCGGCAACAGACGGCACAGGATCTGTCGCGCACGGTGCATCACCCGGCGGTCGGCGAAGCGCGACAGGTATTCCCCGGCGAAGCGGTCATGCAGTTGCGCCAGCGCCTCGTTGGCGGTCGGCAGCGGCATGTTCACATCGGCCTCGCGGAACAGCAGGGCATAGCGCGGCGCGCCGAAGCGCAGCGGCGCCTGGAACAGCTGACGATAGGGTTCGAGATCGGCCGGCTGCGGCCCCTGAAAGCAGACCTCCAGCGGCCGCAGCGCGTCTCCGGTCAACCAGCGGCAGAAGGTCAGGCAACCGGCGAGCGAGCCTTCCGCGCTCTGCGGAGCAGGTGGCAGACGGTCGCCCTGAATGGTGAGGCTCAACCGATAGCCCTGGGCGCATGGCTGAAAGTCGAGATCGGCACCCTCGGCGATGATTCGCTGATAGCGCACCAGACGGGCGAAGCCCTCTTTCAGATTCCGACTGGACATCAGCGCGTAGCCCACCACATTCAGCGCCGCAGGTCGTACCTGCCGCGCCATGTTCAGGCCGACTGCCGGGTCGCCGGAAACCGCCACGGCGCGATGCCAGAGCCGGGTCATGTCGTCCTGCGCGAAACGCGCGTCGGGGTCCTGCAGTGCCGCATAGTCCAACCCGAGTTCGGCGAACAGCGCACGGCAATCGAGCCCGGACGACTCCAGCGCCTGGACGATTCCCTGTGCCCAGCTCGAGGATGTGGTGCGTTCAGTCATGTTGTTGTTCTTCGAATGGTCGGGCGGCTGCGCACAAGGCTACTAAACTGGCCGTGATTGTCACTGACTCGCAAGCTTCGCGCTCACTAAGCTGTCCGCGACAATAACAGGAGGTACGCCATGAGTACGCAAACCGCCGAACGCTTCACCCGCTTTGCCGATTTCTATCCGTTCTACCTGGCCGAGCACAGCAACCCGACCTGTCGCCGTCTGCATTTTGTTGGCAGCCTGCTGGTCCTGGCGATTCTCGGCTACGCCCTGATCAGCCAGCAGTGGCTGTGGCTGCTGGCGATGCCTGTGGCCGGTTACGGTTTCGCCTGGGTCGGCCATTTCGTCTTCGAGAAAAATCGTCCCGCGACCTTTCAGTATCCGCTGTACAGCCTTCTTGGCGACTGGGTCATGTTCAAGGACATGCTGACCGGCCGCGTCCGCTTCTGAGTGCGACGCCAGCAGCATATCCGACCAGCGTATGCGCACTTTCGACGCTCTGGTTTGGCGATGCGGCGCGGCTTGGTTATGATCTGTCGGCTGTCGCCCGGACCGGTCATCGCCGAGCTGGCTCCGCGACGGCGAGACTGAAACCCGCGCGATTCGGTCGGAGCCACCATCATCGATGCCTGGCGCCGATCCCGCCCGGTGGCAGTCTGCAAGGCGCATAGAAAAAGGCGTCGATAAATCTACCAGGGATCGTACGCATAATGACTTCCACCAGGGTTGAGCGCCGCAATGGCCTCGCCACTCGCCCGTTGCGCGAGTACTACTCCCGCGTGCTCGCCTATCTGATCTGCGCCGCGACCATTGCCGCTGGTACCTACATCCAGTACTTCTCGATGGACCTGCTGTGGATGGTGCCGTACGCCCTGCTCTATCCGCACCTGGCCTATCACCTGAGCTACCGCTTCAAGCGCGATCATCCGGAACGCACGGCACAGGTCCTGCTCTGCCTGGACGCCATGAACGCCGGTGCCGGCATCCTGTTGCTCGGCTTCTCCATCGTACCCAGCCTGATGTTCCTGCTGACCCTCAGCTTCAGCGCCCTGGTGAGCGGCAGCCTGCGCAACCTGGCCATGGCGCTGCTCTGCGTGGGCATCGGCATCGGCCTGGCATACCCCGTGGTGAGTCTGCATTACCAGGGCGTCACCCCGCCGCTGGTCTCGCTGGTCAGCATTCTGTTCACAACATTCTATGTCTGCGCCACCGCCTATTTCGTTCACCAGCAAGGCGTGCGCCTGGCGCTGGCGCGCAAGGAAATCGAACTGGAACAGGCCAAGGCCGCGCGCCTGGCCCGCAACCTGGCCAAGTATCTGTCGCCACAGGTCTGGGAATCGATCTTCACCGGCAAGCGCAGCGTTCGCCTGGAAACCCAGCGCAAGCGGCTGACGGTGTTCTTCTCCGACATCAAGGGCTTCACCGAGCTCTCCGAAGAGCTGGAAGCAGAAGCCCTGACCGACCTGCTCAACAACTACCTCAATGAAATGTCGAAGATCGCCCTCAAGTACGGCGGCACCATCGACAAGTTCGTCGGCGACTGCGTGATGGTGTTCTTCGGCGACCCGTCCAGCCAGGGCGCCAAGAAAGACGCGGTGGCGGCCGTTTCCATGGCCATCGCCATGCGCAAGCACATGAAGGTGCTGCGCCAGCAATGGCGCGCGCGGGGCATCACCCGCCCGCTGGAAATCCGCATGGGCGTCAACACAGGCTACTGCACGGTGGGCAACTTCGGTGCCGACACCCGCATGGACTACACCATCATCGGCCGCGAAGTGAACCTGGCCAGCCGCCTGGAAAGCGCGGCCGAGGCCAGCGAGATCCTGGTCTCTCACGAAACCTATTCGCTGGTAAAGGACGTGATCATGTGCCGCGACAAGGGGCAGATCGCGGTCAAGGGTTTCTCCCGTCCGGTACAGATCTACCAGGTGGTGGACTTCCGCCGCGACCTGGGCGCGACCAACAGCTTCGTCGAGCACGAGCTGCCAGGGTTCTCCATGTACCTGGACACCAACGGCGTGCAGAACTTCGACAAGGAGCGGGTAATCCAGGCGCTGCAACAGGCCGCCGAGAAACTCCGCGACAAGGTCATCCTCTGATTTACTGATTGGCGGGCTGGCAGCGTGCGGTTACCGTGTCCGGTCCGCAGAGCCCGCTTTCGAGATCGCCGATGCTATCGCTGCGCAACTACCAGCACGACCTCATTGCCCACAGCCACGACCACCCGCAACTGGTGTTCGGCCTGAGTGGCCAGCTGGAGTTCGAGATCGCCGGACGCGGCAGCCGGATCGGCGAACGCGGCCTGGCAATCGTCCCTGCAGCCGTGCATCACGCCTGTGCCAGTGTGACCGGCAGCCATTGCCTGGTGCTGGATGTGCCGTCCGAAGGCTGGCTGCGCCAGCGCCTGGGCCACCACTGCGAAAGCAGCCTGCGGTTGCTGGACCGCCCGGACACGCTGCGTCTCGGCCCGACCCAGCAGAGCCTCGTGAGCTGGCTGGCGAGCAGCCCGATCAACGATTCGGTGATCGCCGAGCAGGGTGCCGTCCTGCTGCTGGCCAGCCTCAACGGCGTACATGGCGCCCCGTCCGACTCTACCGCATTGCCGCTGGCCGCCATCGACAGCTTCATTGACCAGCATCTCGCCCACCCGCTGCAGGTCGCCGATCTGGCACGCATCGCCGGTCTGTCCGTGGCACGGCTGCACGCGCGTTTTCTAGGCGAGACTGGCTGCACGCCCATGGAGTACATTCGCCGGCGCCGCCTGCAACAGGGCGAGGCGCTGCTGCACGACACCCGCCTGCCGGTTGGCGAGATCGCCGCGCGCGTCGGTTATGGCTCGCAAAGCGCCTTCACCGCCGCCCTGGTGCGCGCCCGAGGCTGTACGCCGCGCGCGCTGCGGCGAGAGTTGCGCGACAAAATCGATGATTGACGCGACAGACACCCGCTCGCCCGCGGCCTAGCATGGCCACTGATTCGTCAAGGTTCAGCTCGCCATGATCAGCTCGCTTCATATGCGCTGCGTAACGCGCAGCTCAAGCCGGTTCCTCACACCATGACGCCGCGCAACGCCCTGCTGGCGATCCATCTCGGCGCGCTGATGTTTGGCCTGTCCGGCGTGCTCGGGAAACTGGCCGAGAGCTCGGCGCTGGTCATCACCTTTGGCCGTGCGCTGTTCGCCGTGCTTGCCCTGCTGTTGGTGGCACAGCTGCTGCGCCCCAGCGGCGCGCTGCCCAGCTGGCGTCAGCGTGCCGGTCTGGCGCTGGGAGGGCTGTTGCTCGGCGCGCATTGGCTGACCTTCTTCATTGCGGTGAAGATCGCCGGTGTCGGCATCGCCACCCTGGGTTTCGCCAGCTTCCCCGCGTTCACCGTACTGCTCGAAGGCCTGCTGTTCCGCGAGCGCACCCGCGCCGTGGAGTTCGCCATGGTTGGCCTCGTCACCGCGGGCCTGCTACTGGTCGCACCCACCTTCGATCTCGGCAACGGCCCGACTACCGGACTGCTCTATGGCGTGCTCTCGGGTTTGCTGTTCGCGCTGCTGTCGCTGCTCAATCGCGCCGTCACCCGTGGCCTCGATCCGGTGCGATCGGCGCTGTGGCAGAACCTGGCGATCTTCGCCGGCCTGCTGCCCTTCTGCGGAGCGGCGATCCCGACTATCCCGGCGCAGGACTGGCTCTGGCTCGCCCTGCTGGGAGTGCTCTGCACCGGGCTTGCGCACAGCCTGTTCGTTGCCAGCCTGCGGGTACTGAAAGCGCGAACCACCTCGGTGATCTTCGCTCTGGAGCCCGTCTACGGCATCGCCTTCGCCTGGTGGCTGTTCAACGAGCAGCCAACGCTGCGCATGCTGATCGGTGGCGCCTTGATCATCATCGCGAGCGTGATCACCAGCCGCCTGAAGAGCCCGGCGCCCACGCCCCAGCCAGTGAGCTGAACCTACGCGATCGCCCGGCCCGGTTCAGCGGTCGTTGTGCCCCAGCGACCGCTGCGGGTCGATCCGGTCGCGCACTCGCTGCTTGAGTTCCTTCGCCTCGGGGAAGCCGCCGTCGCGCTTGCGCTCCCAGATCTGCTCGCCGTCGCAGCTGATGTGGAAGGTCCCGCCGGTCGCGGGCACCAGGGACACCCGCCCCAGGTCGTCGGCAAAGGTCGAAAGCAGCTCCTGAGCCAGCCAGGCGGCGCGCAGCAGCCATTGGCACTGGGTGCAATAGGTGATGATAATTTCAGGCTTGGCAGGACTCATGCGCGGCGCCTCCGGCTGGTTGAGTGCCGCCTATAATAGCCGCCTCTCCCGTGCATACCTCTGGTTCGACCATGTTTCGCCTGCTCGCTTTCCTGCTCCTCGTTGTCTGCCTGCCAGCTGCCTTTGCCGAAACGGCCCAACCCAGGACCGGCCTGGTGCTGTCCGGCGGCGCCGCGCGCGGGCTGGCCCATGTCGGGGTGCTGAAAGCCCTGGAGGAACAGGGCGTGCGCATCGACGCCATCGCCGGCACCAGCATGGGCGCAGTGGTCGGCGGGCTCTACGCGGCGGGCTATAGCGTGGCCGAGCTGGAGCGACTGGCGCTCACCCTCGACTGGCAGCAGGTGCTGTCCGACGACCCGCCGCGCCAGGACATTCCCTACCGGCGCAAGCAGGACGACCGCGACTTTCTCATCAAGCAAAAGCTCAGCTTTCGCGACGACGGCAGCCTCGGCCTGCCACTGGGCGTGATCCAAGGCCAGAACCTCGCACTGCTGCTCGAACGCCTGCTGGTGCATGCCAGCGACACCCGCGATTTCGACCAGCTGCCGATTCCGTTCCGCGCCGTGGCCACCGACATCGCCAATGACGAAAAGGTGGTCTTCCGCCGCGGCCACCTGCCCCAGGTGATCCGCGCGAGCATGTCGATCCCCGCGGTGTTCGCGCCGGTGGAGATCGATGACCGGCTGCTCGTCGACGGCGGCATGGTGGACAACATCCCCATGGATGTGGCGCGTGACATGGGCGTCGACCGTTTGATCGTGGTGGATATCGGTACTCCGCTCAAACCGCGCAAGGAGCTGGTGACCGTGGTCGATGTGCTCAACCAGACCACTACCATGATGACCCGGCGTAATTCCGAAGCGCAGCTGGCCACGCTGCAGCCGCAGGACGTGCTGATCCAGCCGCCGCTGGCCGCCTATGGCTCTACCGACTTCGCCCGCGCCGAGCAGTTGGTCGATGCCGGCTATCGTGCGACGCTCGCGCTGCAAGGACGACTGGCCGAAATGCGCACGACGACTGGCGGTAATCCGGCATTGAGCCTCGCGCGCTCCGGCGACCCGCGCACACCGGTCATCACCGCGATCCGGGTGGAAAACGACTCCAAGGTCGGCGATGCGGTGATCCGGCGGCATATCCGCCAGCCGCTGGGCGAGCCGTTGGACCTGGAGCGCCTGCAAAAGGACATGGGCACGCTCTACGGCCTGGATTACTTCGAGCGGGTCGAATATCGCGTCCAGCGCGGAAAACTCGGCAACACCCTGGTCATCAACGCACGCGAGAAGCGCAGCGGAACCGACTACCTGCGCCTGGGGCTGAGCCTTTCCGATGATTTTCAGGGCGACAGCGTGTTCAACCTGGGCGCCAGCTACCGTAAGAACGGCATCAACCAGCTCGGCGCCGAATGGCTGACCCGTCTGCAGCTGGGGGATCGCCAGGAGCTCTATAGCGAGTTCTACCAGCCGCTGGACGCCGGTTCGCGCTGGTTCGCCGCACCGAACCTGTTCATCGAGGCGCAGAACGTCGAGGCCATTCTCGACAACGACCCGATCGCCGAATACCGCCTGCAGCGCTACGGCTACGGTCTCAATCTCGGCCGGCAGATCGCCAATAACGGCGAGATCCGCTTCGGTATCGGCCAGGCCTGGGGGGAAGCGGACGTGCGGATCGGCGAGCGCGATCTGCCGGACTTCAGCTTCACCGAAGGCTATTACGAGATGCAGTATTCGTTCGATACGCTGGACAATATCGACTTTCCCCGCGAGGGCGAGGATATCCGTCTGACCTTGCGTCAATACGACCCGAGCCTCAGCTCCGACCAGCGCTATCGACAGTGGAACATCAAGCTGGACAAGGCGCTCAGCCATGGTGCCAACACCTGGGTGCTGGGCGGTCTCTACGGTCGCACCCTGGACGACGCCGAGGTGGTCACCTCGAGCTTCCTGCTCGGTGGCGCGCGCCAGCTATCGGGCTTTCGTCAGGACGCGCTGTCGGGGCAGAACGTCAGTCTCGGGCGTGTGGTGTATTACCGCCGGGTGACGCCGCGCGCCTTCCAGCCGCTGGACTTTCCGCTCTATCTCGGCGGATCGCTCGAGCGCGGCCGGGCCTGGAACAACGACAACGCCTTCGACAGCGGCTACATCAACGCCGCGAGCATCTTCCTCGGCTACGACACGCCGTTGGGCCCACTGAACTTCGGTTACGGCATCAACGACGAGGACGAGCAGGCGCTTTACATGAATCTGGGACGCAGCTTCTAGCGCTTGTCCAGATTGGCGAGGATGCGCGCGTGCACCTGCTGGCACTTGCGCAGGTCCTCTTCGTCGATCCCGGCAAAGGCCTCCTGGCGGACCTGCGTCGAAATCGCCTCGATTTTCTCGATCAGCGGCAGCGCCGGAGCCCCGAGGGAAATGCGCTTGGCACGGCGATCCTCGGCCGATGCCTTGCGATGTACCAGCCCCTGCGCCTCGAGGCTGTCGAGCAGGCGTGCCAGCGTGGGGCCTTCCACCGCGACGCTTTGCGCCAGCTCGCGCTGGGTGGGTTCGTGATCGAAACGGGCCAGGTGCAGAAGCACCAGCCAGCGTGCCTGAGACAGGCCCAGATCGGCCAGGCGCCGATCCAGTTCCGCGCGCCAGCCACGCGAGAGTTGCGCCAACTGCATGGCGAAGCGATGTTGCTCGGCGTACATGTACGACCATTCCTGCAAAAACTAATTATTAGTGAGCTAACCACAGCTCCGATGGCCAGGCAAGACGACCTTCGGTTGCTGATAGGCGTGCCAAAGGCGCAATGATGGCAGAGGGACAGTCGGGCTGGGCTCGAAGGCCGCAGCGCTGGCCGCGTAGGCGGGCGCTGCCGATGCACCCCGTTACAATTCGAACTCGGCCTGCAGCGCAGCGCGCACGCAATAGAGCACCTGCTCCGGGACCCGTCCGGCGAACAGCGGTGCCACATCCCCCACCGGAGGCAGCTCGCCCTCGCCGTCGAGAAAGGCTTCTTGAATCTCGCCAAGCAGGTCTTCCGGCAGGTCGAGCGCCTGCTCCAGGCTCAGCTGCTGCTTGCCGATGGCCTCGGCGAGCAGCGTGTAGACGTTCTTCTCGCTGCAATCGAGCTGGCGCGCGATCTGCGCCGGCGTCATGCCGGCGCGGGCCAGGGTCACGAGTTCATGACGTAGGTCAGCCGGCGACCTGACCACCTCGACTGTACCCTGCAAGACCTCGAGAAAGGCCTGGCCGTAGCGCTCCAGCTTGCGCGCGCCGACGCCGCTGATGCGCGCCATGTCCGCGAGCGACGCCGGCTGGCTGCGCAGCATTTCCAGCAGGGTGGCGTCCGGAAAGATCACATAGGGCGGCACGCTGTGCTCTTCGGCCAGCTTGCGCCGCAGCGTACGCAACGCCTCCCAGGTCTCGCGCTCCTCGCTGCGCACCAATTGGCTGGCGGCACTGGATGCCGGTTTCGGCGCTTTGCTGGATAGATCCCGGCGCAGCTCGAGGGTGACTTCACCACGCAGCAGCGGGCGGCAGCTATCGCTCAACCGCAAGCCGCCAAAGCCTTCGAGATCGACATCGGCCAAACCGCGGGCGACCAGCTGGCGGAACAGCGAGCGCCATTCACCCTCGGACAACGCCTTGCCGACGCCGAACACTGACAGATGCTGATGGCCGAGGCCGCGTACCTTGTCGTTGTCGCGTCCCAGCAAGACATCCACCAGATGCCCGACGCCATAGCGCTGACCACTGCGATAGATGGCTGAAAGCGCTTGGCGAGCGGGCTCGGTGGCGTCCCAGGTCTGCACCCCGTCGACGCAGTTGTCGCAATGGCCGCAAGGCCTGGGCAGCTCTTCGTCGAAGTACGCCAGCAACGCCTGGCGTCGGCAACGGGTTTCCTCGCAGAGCGCCAGCATTGCATCGAGCTTGTGCTGCTCGACCCGCTTGTGCCGCTCATCACCCTCGGAATTGTTGAGCATCTGCTTGAGGAAGATTACATCTTGCAGGCCATAGGCCATCCAGGCGTCGGCCGGTAGCCCGTCACGCCCTGCCCGACCGGTTTCCTGATAGTAGGCCTCCAGCGACTTGGGCAGGTCGAGGTGGGCGACGAAACGCACGTTGGGCTTGTCGATGCCCATGCCGAAGGCAATGGTCGCCACCATGATCAGCCCTTCCTCGTTGAGAAAGCGCTTCTGGTGATAGGCGCGCAGCTCATTGGGCAAGCCCGCGTGATAAGGCAGCGCCGGAAAGCCCTGTTCGGTGAGGAAGGCGGCCAGATCATCGACCTTTTTGCGCGACATGCAGTAGACGATGCCGGCGTCGCCGCGGCGCTCGGCGAGAAAGCCCAGCAGCTGCTTGCGTGGCTGTTCCTTGGGCACGATGCGATAGAAGATGTTCGGCCGGTCGAAGCTGGAGAGGAACCGCTCGGCATTTTCCAGATGCAGGCGCTGAACGATTTCCTCGCGGGTGCGCTTGTCCGCCGTGGCGGTCAGGGCGATCCGCGGAACGTTGGGAAACAGCTCGGCGAGCTGGCCCAGCTGCATGTACTCAGGACGGAAATCATGGCCCCACTGGGACACGCAATGCGCTTCGTCGATGGCGAACAGGGCGATCTCGAGCCGCTGCAGGAAGGCCAGCATGCGTGGCTGGACCAGGCGTTCGGGCGCCAGGTAGAGCATCTTGATCTCGCCGCGACGGATACGCTCGGCGATGTCGCGCTGCTCGTCCGTGCTCAACGTCGAGTTGAGGGCGACGGCCGAGACGCCTAGCTCATCGAGCGTGGCGACCTGATCGTCCATCAGCGCGATGAGCGGCGAAACCACCACCGCCAGCCCCTCGCGCAAGAGCGCCGGAACCTGATAGCAGAGCGACTTGCCGCCGCCGGTCGGCATCAATACCAGCGCATCGCCGCCACTGCCCACACGCTCGATGATCGCGCCCTGGTTGCCGCGAAAGGCGTCGTAGCCAAATACGTCTTTGAGGATGCGCTGTGCCTGGTCGAGCATGCCGGTCTCCGAAACAAGGCGCGCAGTATACGCGAGCGCATCACGGAGTTCAGGACCGCTGCGCCATTGCCGGATCGGCTGCACGCAGGCGGCGGACGAGGCGCGAGTAGCCTGGACACCGCGCCTCGTCTAGAATCCGGGTTGTCTTCCCACCCCAAGGTAGTTCCCGATGTCATTCGCCGAGCAACTCGCCCGCCTGCAAGTCTTCCTGGATGCAGATGATCTGCATGAGGAAGCACTGGATTACATCGCCGCCCATGGCTACCTGACAGCGCTGTGCATCTGTTCGGAACAGGTACCCGAGCGCGAGTGGATCGATGCATTGTTTTCCGAACCGCCGAAATACAAGGACGACACGGAACGCGAGGCCATCGAGGCCACGCTGGTCCAGCTCAAGGCCCATATCGCTCGCCAGCTGGCCAGCGACGAGGATATGGAACTGCCGTGCGAACTGGACCTCGGCGAAGACCCGGACGAGTCCGACCTGCGCGGCTGGTGCATCGGCTTCATGGAAGGCGTATTCATGCGCGAAGCAGTCTGGTTCGAAGACTCCGAGGAGGAGGTCAGCGAGCTGTTGCTGCCGATCATGGTCGGCTCGGGGCTGTTCGACGAACAGCCGGAATTTGCCGATATCGCCGACAATCCCGATCTGGTGGATGAAATGGTGGCGCAGATTCCGGAGCTGCTGACAGCGCTATACCTGATCTGCCATGCACCGGAAGAAAAACCCGCCCTGCTCAAGCCGCGCCGCCACTGATCGCGGCTCGATGCCGGACGCAGGCGACGGCGGCAGGCGAAGCCTAACCGCCGCTCTCTGCCAGGAGGAGCCGTCCATGTCCCAGCCCTCAGGCCTTCGGCTTCTGCACCGCCCGGGTCCGGATAGCACCCGGCTGTCGTTCCCCATTCGTGGCGGTCTGCACGGCAGCAGCGAGTAGCGCCATGGCCCATCGCGACATTCGGCAGCACCGCAATCCGGTCATCCGCATGACATTGCTCACGGTAGGCTGGCTCGCCGTGGCGCTGGGCGTGATCGGCATCTTCCTGCCCGTGCTGCCAACCACTCCCTTCCTGCTGCTGGCCGCCGCCTGCTTCGTGCGCAGCTCGCGGCGGTTCTACGGCTGGCTGGTCGATCACCCGCATCTCGGGCCATGGTTTCGCGATTACCTCGAAGGCAACGGCATCCCACTCAAGGGCAAGGTCTACGCCATTGCAACGATGTGGATCAGCATCAGCGTCTCCTGCTGGCTGGTCCCGTTTGTCTGGGCACGCGTCGGTATGCTGCTGAGCGCGACACTGGTGACGTTGTACATCCTCAGGCAAAAAACCCTGGCGGTCGCCAAGCAGCCCGAGCCGCGCTGAACGCTCAGCCTATCTGCAGGCTGGAGCCTGTCCCGCCAGAACTCTATCAACCACCGTGATTGCGCCGGTAGACATCCGCCCCCATCGCGTCGATCTGCCCTTCGATCAGCGCCTCGAACGGTCGCAGAAGGTCATCGTACCGCTCGGGCGCCTCGAGGGTGTTCAAGGCGGCGACGATGGCCTCGATGGTGGACAGCGCACCGGGCATAGATGCCTTGCGCAACCGATAGCGCGAGGACAGCCCCTCCGGTAGCGCGACCCGCGGTAGCGCTGCGAGCCAGGGATTGAGGTGCAGGAGCTTGCGCGCCTTGCGCCAGGTGCCGTCCGGCACGATCAGGCGCACCGGCAAGTCATCGTGGGCGACGACTGACAGCGGCACGGCGTCCTCGCCGGGAAAGAGCAGATAGGTCGGCACTGCATCAGCGACCTCATCGAAACGCTCGCCGATCTGCAACTGCGCGCTGCGCAAGCCCAACGCCGCCAGGCGCGCAGTATTCAGTGCATGGCTCGCTTCGCTGAGGTGCTGCAGGATGACGATCTGCGTGCGGCTTTGCAGAGACGGAATCAATGCGCACAGGCAGTGCAGCGACGGGCGTTGGCAGCGGGAGCAGCGTGGTCTGGACATGGTTCACCTCGGCCGAGAAGTCTGCCAGATCGGGCAGTGCTCTGCCGAACGGCTATGCTTGCCCCGACCCGCTACCGAGGAGCCCGCATGATCACCGTCCACCACCTGAACCATTCCCGCTCGCACCGCGTGCTCTGGATGCTGGAGGAACTGGAGCTGCTGTACGAGTTGAAGCGCTACGAGCGCGATCCGAAAACCATGCTCGCTCCGCCGGAACTGAAAGCCGTTCATCCGTTGGGCAAATCCCCGGTTATCACTGACGGTGACCTGACCCTGGCAGAGTCGGCTGCGATTCTCGAATACCTGCTGGAGCGCTACGCCAACGGTCGGCTGATGCCGGCCCAGGGAAGCGGCGACTACCGACGGTTTCGCTACTGGATGCATTACGCGGAAGGGTCGGCCATGCCGCCGCTTCTGCTGAAGCTGGTGTTCGACCGGGTCGCCAGCGGGCCGATGCCTTTGTTCATCAAGCCGGTAGCCCGTGCCATCGCCAACGGCGCGCACAAGGCGTTCATCGGTCCTCAACTGAAGACGCATCTGGACTATATGGAAGCGGAGCTGGAGAAATCCCCCTGGTTCGCAGGAGACAGCTTCAGCGCGGCGGATATTCAGATGAGCTTTCCGCTCGAAGCGGCACGCTCGAGAGCGGGGCTGGACCAGAGCCGCCCGCGCCTGTTGGACTTTCTCGAACGCATACAGCAACGGCCCGCCTATCAACGAGCCGTCGAACGCGGCGGACCGGCCCTGCCCACCGCGTGACGCGGCTCAGCGTTGGGCGCGACGCTCCTGCTCGCGGCGGGCGCGTACGGGGATGGGTTGCATACGAGGCGGTTCGATCAAGCCAAGAGCGACCGCCAGCTTCCAATACATTTCATTGAGCCATGCTTTCATGGTCATACCCTCCTGCTAGATAACGGGCCACATCGGAGCCATGCGGCCTATGTGGACAGCATAATCCAAGTTCCGGCCTGGTGCTCGCACGCAATGTGGCCATACGTTGCTGTACGGGCGCCGCTTTGTTACGGCGCTTTACATCTGCGACCGAGCGGGCGTCCGGGCGTTCCACCGACTTCGCGGACGGCACGGCGTCAGTTGCGGTCGGCCTTGCGCCGATAGGGGAAGACGTCGATCACCTTGCCCTGGCGGATGGCATCCTGCAGCCCTTTCCAGTAATCGGCGTCGTAGAGCTCCCCGTGCAGGCTGGCGAAGAGTCGACGCTGGCCGAGATCGGCGAACAGAAAGCGCGGAAATTCCTCGGGAAAGACGTCATTCGGCCCCACCGAATACCAGGGCTCGGATGCCATTTCGTCCTCCGGGTAGCGCGGCGGCGGTATGTGGCGGAAATTCACCTCGGTGAGAAAGCTGATCTCGTCGTAATCGTAGAACACCACCCGACCATGGCGGGTGACGCCGAAGTTCTTCAGCAGCATGTCGCCGGGAAATATATTGGCTGCCGCCAGCTGCTTGATCGCCAGGCCGTAGTCTTCCAGCGCCTCGCGTACCTGCTGTTCACTGGCGTTTTCCAGATAGAGGTTCAGCGGCGTCATGCGCCGCTCGGTCCAGCAATGCCGCACCAGCACGGTGTCGCCCTGCACCTCCACCGTCGATGGCGCGACTTCCAGCAGTTCGGCCAGGCATTCAGGCTCGAACTTGGCTTTGGGGAAACGGAAGTCCGCGAACTCCTGGGTATCGGCCATACGCCCTACCCGATCGACGCTTTTCACCAGCCGGTACTTCTCGATCACGTTGGCGCGATTGACGCTCTTGATCGGCGAGAAGCGATCCTTGATCAGTTTGAACACCGTGTTGAAGCCAGGCAGCGTGAACACGGTCATCACCATGCCGCGCACCCCGGGCGCCATGACGAAACGGTCATCGGTATTGGCCAGGTGGTCGATCAGTGCGCGGTAGAACTCGGACTTGCCATGCTTGTAGAAGCCGATCGAGCTGTACAGCTCGGCGATGTGCTTGCCGGGCAGGATGCGCTTGAGAAAGCCGACGAACTCGGCAGGGATCGGCACCTCGACCATGAAGTAAGAACGAGTGAAGGAAAAGATGATCGACACCTCCGCCTCGTCCGTGATCAGCGCATCGGCCACGATGCCCTGACCATCGCGATGCAACAGCGGAATCGCCAATGGCCACTGCTCGTCGCAGGTGAAGATGCGCCCGATCAGATACGCGCCCTTGTTGCGATAGAGCACCGACACGAACACCTCGACGGTCAGCTCGGGGTCCTTGCAGACCCAGTCAGGCAGCGTCTCGCAGAGCTGCGTCTGCAACCGTTGAAGATCACCCGGCAGATCGCAGTACGGCACCGAGAACGCATAGTCGCGCAGGATCTGCTCCAGCATCCCGCGCAGATCACCGTTCGGGCGGTAGCGACGCGTCTGCGCCAGCCGCTCATGAGCACGCACCGCAGGCCGGGTGGTATGGATGAACATGGTGCCGTCGCTGATGCAGTCGTGGCTGAACAGCCCGCAGAAGATCGAGTTGTACCAGGTTTCCGACAGTTCATCGTCGAAGCGCGGGTTGATCAGCTCGATGTAGGCACTCTTAATCTGCGGCCAGGCCTCGACCTGGAGCAGGTCGGCATGATCGAAGCTGGCCAGCAAACGGCGCCGGGTTTCCCCCACCTTCTCCTCGTAGAGACTGATCCGCGCCGCGGAGGCGCGCTGGGCTTCCTGCCACTGCGCCTGCTCGAAGCGCGCCCGCGCGCCTTCGGTGATCAGACGGAAATGCTCTCGATAATCGTCGAAGCCGAGGAGAATCTGCCGCGCGATTTCCGCGGCCAGTTCGTGCTGCACCATGATGCACCCACTGCCGGACATGAAGGTTCGCCGAGCTTAGCAGCCCGCTGTTTGAAAGTCGGTTTCGGATTGCCAGTTGCGCAAAGGGCGACAACACTTGCTGCTTCGTGAGATGGAGCCAGTCCATGCGACCGCTTGACCTGCTTCGCCTGCTCGGCCTTGCCGCCATCTGGGGCGCGAGCTTTCTGTTCCTGCGCATCATCGCCCCCGTACTCGGGACCTTTCCCACCGCCTTCTTTCGCGTACTGCTGGCGACCGTCGGCCTGATGGCGATCCTGGCTCTGATGCGCACACGCTGGGACTTCCACGGCAAGCTCGGCCTGTGCCTGGTGCTCGGCGCGATCAACTCCGGCGTGCCGTTCGTGCTGTACTCGGTGGCCGCGCAGCTGCTGCCGGCTGGCTATTCGGCCATTTTCAACGCCACCACGCCGATGATGGGCGTGCTGATCGGCGCCCTGTTCTTTGCCGAGGAGCTGACGCTGGCCAAGATCGTTGGTGTGCTCAGCGGACTCGGCGGTGTTGCCCTGCTGATGCGTATCGGCCCGGTGCCCTTCGACACGGACGTGCTGCTCGGTGCGCTGGCGTGCCTGGGCGCGACGGCCTGCTATGGCGTAGGCGGCTTCCTTACCCGCCGCTGGATCAACCAGCAGGGCGACAGTCTGAACAGCGAGGTGGTGGCATTCGGCAGCCAGGCAGGGGCAACGCTTTGCCTGCTGCCACTGTTCGTTCTTTCCGTGCTGAACGCACCGCCGGTGAGCTGGGGCGACCAGACCGTCTGGCTCAGCCTGCTGGGGCTCGGACTGGTCTGCACGGCGTTCGCCTACATCCTGTACTTTCGCCTGCTGGCGGACATCGGCCCGGTCAAGACGCTGACCGTGACCTTCCTGATCCCGCCATTCGGCGTGCTGTGGGGCGTGCTGTTGCTCGATGAACCGCTGTCCTGGGCCTATATCCAGGGTGGTGCACTGATCGCACTGGCGTTGTGGCTGATCCTGCGACCAACGCCGCCAGCCCAGCCACAGGCGGACCTGCGACGCGGCTGACATCGCAGCCGCGCCGCGAGGCGTATTACTGCACCAGTTCCTGCTCGCTGAACATGTCGCTGAACAGCATGCTGGACAGGTAGCGCTCGCCGGAGTCCGGCAGGATCACGACGATATTCTTGCCCTGCATTTCCGGCCGTTCGGCCAGCCGTACCGCCGCCGCCATCGCCGCTCCGCAGGAGATGCCGCACAGAATGCCCTCTTCGCGCATCAGTCGCAGCGCCATCTGCTTGGCCTCGTCGTCATCGACCAGCTCGACGCGGTCGACCATCGACAGGTCGAGGTTCTTCGGTACGAAGCCGGCACCGATGCCCTGGATCTTGTGCGGGCTGGGCTTCACCTCTTCACCGGCCAGCGTCTGGCTGATCACCGGGGAGCTGGCGGGCTCCACGGCAACGCTCAGGATCTGCTTGCCCTTGGTGTTCTTGATATAGCGCGACACGCCGGTGATGGTGCCCCCTGTGCCGACGCCAGCCACCAGCACATCGATGCCGCCATCGGTGTCGTTCCAGATTTCCGGCCCGGTGGTCTTTTCGTGAATCGCCGGATTGGACGGATTCTCGAACTGCTGGGGCATGTAGTACTGCTCCGGGTTCGAGGCGGCGATCTCCGCAGCCTTCTCGATAGCGCCCTTCATGCCCTTGGCCGGCTCGGTGAGTACCAGTTCGGCGCCGAGCGCCTTGAGCACCTTGCGTCGCTCCAGGCTCATCGAAGCCGGCATGGTCAGCATCAGTTTGTAACCGCGCGCGGCGGCGACGAATGCCAGGCCGATCCCGGTGTTGCCCGAGGTAGGCTCGACCAGCGTCATGCCGGGCTTGATCCGGCCGCTGTCTTCGGCGTCCCAGATCATCCCTGCGCCGATCCGACACTTCACCGAATAGGCCGGGTTGCGCCCCTCGATCTTGGCCATGATGCTCACGCCCTTCGGCCCGAGACGATTGATCATGACCAGCGGGGTGTTGCCGATGGAGCGTGCGTTGTCTGCGTATATGCGACTCATGGGAAGGCCCTGTCCGAGGAGTATCTGACCGTTCAGCCTATGCGCAGTCCTGACGACAGTCCAGCCGAACTCATGCCTGCCGGCCGGGGTCCATCGTGCATAACCTCGCACATCCCGGAATGCCATGACTCGCCGCCTGCTTCCCCTGTGGATCCTGCTAGCGCTCGGCCTGCTGCTGATCCTGCTGCATCTCGCCCTGCCGCACCTGGTGCGCAACTTCCTGAACGAGAAGATGGCCGACATGGGGGACTATCAGGGCCATGTCGAGGATGTCGACCTGGTCTGGTGGCGTGGCGCCTACCGGGTCGAAGGCCTGCTGATCGAAAAGAAGGACAAGCGGGTGCAAGCCCCGCTGTTCAAGGCGCCGAGCATCGATATCGCCATCAGCTGGGACGCGATCCTGCGCCACCGCGAAATCGTCGGCGAGGTCGTCTTCAAGCAGCCACACCTGAACTTCGTCGATGGCGGCGACAGTGGCGACTCGCAGAGCGGCGAAGGCGTCGACTGGCGCGACCAGCTCGATGCGCTGGTGCCCATCACGCTCAACGAGATTCGCGTAGTGGACGGCCAGCTGTCGTTCCGCAATTTTTCCTCCGACCCGCAGGTGCACGTGTATGCCAGCGACATCCAGGCGAGCCTGTACAACCTGACCAACACCGACGATGCCGACGGCACTCGCACGGCGACCTTCGAGGGCACCGGCAAGCTGTTCAATCAGGCGCCGATCGAGGCGACCGCGCGCTTCGACCCGTTCACCGACTGGGAAGACTTCGAGGTGAATCTGCGCGTGACAGGGGTGCCGCTCAAGCAGCTGAACGACCTCAGCCGGGCCTATGGCAAGTTCGATTTCGCCGGCGGCACCGGCGACCTGGTGGTCGAAGTCGAGGCCAGCAACAGCCAGCTCGACGGCTATATCAAACCGCTGCTGCGCAACGTCGACATCTTCGACTACGAGCAGGACGTGGCCAACGAGGACAAGGGTTTCTTCCGCGGCCTGTGGGAGGCGGTCGTGGGCGGCGGCCAGGAAGTGCTGAAAAACCAGCGCAAGGACCAGTTCGCCACCCGCGTCGAGCTGTCCGGCACGACCAAGGAAACGGACGTCAGCCCGTTCCAGGCGTTCGTCGCGATCCTGCGCAATGCCTTCGTCGAGGCCTTCACCGCCCGCTTCGAACGCGCGCTGGACGAGGAGGAATGATCCGCGGGCGTCACCAGAAACACGCACACGGCCATTCAGTGACTGAATGATGCGCTCGCGTTCACAGCCACACGGCCTTCCCTTATAGTCGTCCACCTGACTACAACGAGCGCCTGCGTGCCAGGCCCCGCCGAAGGAATCCGCAATGAAATTCGAAGGCACCCAGTCCTACGTCGCCACCGACGACCTGAAACTCGCGGTCAACGCCGCCATCACCCTGCAGCGCCCCCTGCTGGTAAAGGGCGAACCGGGCACCGGCAAGACCATGCTGGCCGAGCAGCTGGCCGAATCCTTCGGCGCCAAACTCATCACCTGGCACATCAAGTCCACCACCAAGGCCCACCAGGGCCTCTACGAATACGACGCGGTCAGCCGGCTGCGTGATTCGCAGCTGGGCGTGGACAAGGTCCACGACGTGAAGAACTACATCAAGAAGGGCAAGCTGTGGGAGGCTTTCGAAAGCGAGGAGCGGGTCATCCTGCTGATCGACGAGATCGACAAGGCCGACATCGAGTTTCCCAACGACCTGTTGCAGGAACTCGACAAGATGGAGTTCTACGTCTACGAGACCAACGAAACCATCAAGGCAACGCAGCGGCCGATCATCATCATCACCTCCAACAACGAGAAGGAACTGCCGGACGCCTTCTTGCGCCGCTGCTTCTTCCACTACATCTCCTTCCCGGACCGCGAGACGCTGCAGAAGATCGTCGACGTGCACTATCCGGGCATCAAGCAGTCGCTGGTCAGCGAAGCCCTGGACGTGTTCTTCGACGTGCGCAAGGTGCCGGGCCTGAAGAAGAAACCCTCGACTTCCGAGCTGGTCGACTGGCTGAAGCTGCTGATGGCCGACAACATCGGCGAAGCCGTGCTGCGCGAGCGCGACCCGACCCGTGCGATCCCGCCGCTGGCCGGTGCGCTGGTCAAGAACGAGCAGGACGTGATGCTGCTCGAGCGTCTAGCCTTCATGAGCCGACGCGCCAACAGCCGCTGATCGGCGCCGGTTTCCGGTGGAGCCGGCCGTGCACTCACTGGAGGAAGAAACCATGCAAACGCATACCGGTAGTTGCCTGTGCGGGGTCGTGCGCTATCGCATCGACGCTCCCATCGACGCGCTGACCCATTGCCACTGCAAGATGTGCCGCAAGGCCCACGGCGCCGCATTCGCCACCTATGCGAGCGTACCGCTGGATGCCTTCCACTTCATGTCCGGCAAGGATCAGCTCGGCGTCTACCATTCCTCCGAGCACGTCACGCGCACCTTCTGCATTCGCTGCGGTGCCAATCTGCTGTTCGTCGACAACCGCGAACATGAGGTCGGCATCGCCGCCGGCACCCTCGACTCACCGCTGCCAGAGCCGCCGCAATCACATATCTACGTCGACTCGAAGGCCGACTGGTATGCGATTCGCGACGGGATGCCCCAACACAACGGCGACAGCCCACGCTGAGCGCCCGTATATCGCGCCGACCTCGGCGCCAGAGGTTTCTGCCATGCTGCTTGGCCTGTTCAACGAGATGCGCGCCGCCAAGGTGCCGGTATCGGTGCGCGAACTGCTGGATCTGATCGATGCGCTCAAGCACCGCGTCGTGTTCGCCGACATGGACGAGTTCTATTTCCTCGCGCGCACGGTGATGGTCAAGGACGAGCGCCACTTCGACAAGTTCGACCGGGCCTTCGGTGCCTACTTCAAGGGCCTGGAGAATCTCGACCAGCACCTCGAAGCGCTGATCCCCGAAGACTGGCTGCGCAAGGAGTTCGAGCGCAGCCTGACGGACGAGGAGCGTGCGCAGATCCAGTCCCTCGGCGGGCTGGACAAGCTGATCGAGGAGTTCAAGAAGCGTCTCGAAGAGCAGAAGGAACGCCATGCCGGCGGCAACAAGTGGATCGGTACCGGCGGCACCAGCCCGTTCGGCTCCGGCGGCTACAACCCCGAAGGCGTCCGCATCGGCGATGCCGGCAAACGCCAGGGCAAAGCGGTGAAGGTCTGGGACCAACGCGAATACAAGAACCTCGACGACCAGGTCGAACTCGGTACGCGCAACATCAAGATCGCCCTGCGCCGCCTGCGCAAGTTCGCCCGTCAGGGCGCGGCGGACGAACTGGACATCGACGGCACCATCGACCACACCGCGCGCGATGCTGGCCTGCTCAACATTCAGATGCGACCGGAGCGGCGCAACGCGGTGAAGCTGCTGATCCTGTTCGATATCGGCGGCTCGATGGACGCCCATGTGAAGGTGTGCGAGGAGCTGTTCTCTGCCTGCAAGACCGAGTTCAAGCACCTGGAGTACTTCTACTTCCACAATTTCATCTACGAATCGGTGTGGAAGAACAACTTCCGCCGCACCTCGGAGCGCACCTCGACGCTGGATGTGCTGCACAAGTACGGCGCGGACTACAAGGTGGTGTTCGTCGGTGACGCGGCGATGGCGCCCTATGAGATCACCCAGCCGGGCGGCAGCGTCGAGCACTGGAACGAGGAAGCAGGCTACGTGTGGATGCAGCGCTTCATGGAGAAGTACAAGAAGCTCATCTGGATCAACCCCTATCCCAAGGATACCTGGGGCTACACCACCTCCACCGGGATCGTTCGCGAGCTGGTGGAAGACCGGATGTACCCGCTGACCCTCAGTGGGCTCGAGGAAGGGATGAAGTTCCTGGCCAAGTGAGCGGTCGGCACCTGGGCGGCGGTATCGACCGCTGAGCGCACGGCGATGACGCTCAGCGATACGGCCGGTAGCGTCGCGCCCGCGAGCGAAGCGGGAAACTGGCGGCCAGCAACAGGCTCTCCACCAGCCAGGCCAGCAGCAACGCACAGCTCAGGCCCCAAGCGATGGCCTCGGGCGCCAACAGGACCTGGAAGCGGTAGCTGCTCCAGACCTGCTCGCGCAGACTGCGCTGTGCACCAAGCAAGACGTGCGCGGCCCGTGCGTACCACGGCCCCTGCATCGCCTGCCATTCGCGCTCCAGCATCCGCGCCCGGCTCACCAGCTGCTCCACGCTCTGCGCATCGCTCTGGAACACCGGGTCGTCGCTGTCCTGATAATGCCGCACCAGGGCATCCAGATCGCCGCCGAAGAAGCGCTGCGCCGTCTGCTGAAAGCCCTGCAGGCCCTGCTGAGCCTCCAGCCGCCGCGCCTCGACATGCTGCGCATAGGCCTCAATGAATCCCGGCACCTGGATGCCGACCAGCAGGCCGAAGGCGAACAGGGTCAGACGCAGATAACTCCTCAGCACTCGGCCACCCTCCCCCGGGCGATACACTCGCCGAGGCGCCACAGGCTCCACTGGCCGGGCTCGTGCAGTGTCCATTGTTCGTTGTTCGTCAGCGGCTCGGTGGCCAGGACGGTGACCACGTCATCCGGTGTGGTTTCGGCATGGAAGTTCACCGTCAGCTCGGCGTCCCTCAGCTGCGCCGGCCCGAACGGCGCGCGCCGGGTGATCTCGGCGAGCTTGGTGCTGCAGAAGCTGAACAGCCATTCGCCATTGCTCAGCAGGCAGTTGAAGACTCCCTTGCGGCGGTATTCGACGCAGGCGCCAAGCAGAACCGGCAGCAGGTTGTCCGGTGGGCAGCGGTCCGGGAAATCCAGGCGGATGCGGTTAAGCAGGTCGCAGAAGGCGCGCTCGCTGTCGGTGTCGCCAACCGGGCGGTAGATGCCCTTAGGCGGCTCGAAGTCGGCGAGCTGGCCGTTGTGCGCGAAGCACCAGTGCTGTCCCCACAGCTCGCGAACGAAAGGATGGGTATTGACCAGCGAAACCTTGCCCACATTGGCGTGGCGGATGTGGCCGATCACCACTTCGCTCTTGATGAGGTAGCGTTGCACCATCTTCGCCACTTCGGACTCGCAACTGGCGACCGGGTCCTGGAACAGGCGCAGGCCGCGACCTTCATAGAAGGCGATGCCCCAGCCGTCCTTGTGCGGCCCGGTCTTGCCGCCTCTCTGCATGAGGCCGGTGAAGCTAAACACGATATCGGTGGGCACGTTGGCGCTCATGCCAAGCAGCTCGCACATGCGTCATCTCCCGATGGAGGTTCGTAACCTATGTTTGGCTGCGCTCAGATCTCAGATCCGCGGCTCGGTGCGCATCCGGCCACGCGATGGGGTGTAGTCCGGCTCATCATCGTGCTCATCTTCCATGCGCTCGCGCAGCGTGCGTGGGTCCTCGTCCGCAACGGCTTCGTCGCGCCGGCCATACCTGCGCTCCAGCGGCCAGCGAATGGCGACCAGCAGCAGATACAGCGCGAAGGCGATCAAGCCGTACATCGCAAGATCCGCTACCGCTCGCCAGGCGTTGTTGCCGACCTTGAACGCCAGGTCCATGGCAGTAATGGCCACGGCGGGCGCGAACAGTTCCTTCGCCGGGTCGACGATGGTCGGCGTGAACAGCAGCACGGCCGCGATCAATCGCAGCGGCTCGCGCAACCAGCGCCACATCCAGCGCGTCACCCGGAACCAGAACAACAGGCAGCCCAGCGCGGCTAGCCCATACAGGGCCCAGGCAAGCGAATAATCGGATTCGAACATCGGCATTGGCGTTTCTCGTACCTGCGGCGACGCGGCGAGCATGACAGCGACGCAAAAAAGAAGGCGGCCATGATAGCAGCCCCTGCCCGGTCACCGTCATCGATGGTGACAACAAGCCACTGGCGGGGGCCGACGCAAGGTCGTATAAACCTGTTAAACGAAAGGGTAATCACCCAGATACCGCCGGGACGACCACTGCCTCTGGCGACCGGCACGCAAGGAGAAACGCGCCATGCCCTACCAACACATACTGGTCGCCATCGACCTGACCGAAGAATGCCATCCGGTTGTCGCTCGCGCGCAGTCGCTCGCCAGCACCTCCAACGCCAAACTGAGCCTGGTGCATATCATCGAACCGATGGCCATGGCGTTCGGCGGTGACGTGCCGATGGACCTTTCGATGCTGCAGCAACAGCAGTTCGATCAGGCCCGCGAGCGCATGAACGGCTTTGCCGACAGCTATCCTGGCCTCGCTCCGGAAAATCGCCATCTGGCTTATGGGCAGCCTCGCCAGGAAGTGCATCGACTGGCCAAGGAGCAGCGCTGCGACCTGATCGTGGTCGGCAGCCACGGCCGCCACGGCCTTGCGCTGCTGCTCGGCTCCACCGCCAACGACATCCTGCATGGCGCGCCGTGCGACGTGTTGGCCGTGCGCCTGAAAAAAGCGGAATGACAGCCCCGACCGCGCAGCGTGATGGCGCTGCGCGGTCGCGGTCGCGGTGATCAGAAGAGCTCCACGCCCTCGCCCGCGCTCATCACCAAGGGGCGGATCTTCTGCAGCTGCGTCTCCAGCGAATAGGTCAGGCTGGACGCCATCGAGAAGAAGGTCAGAAAGGCCTTGAGGTTTGAGTCGGCGTGGCAGGTATCGTGAATGCGCTGCCAGAACGCCTGGTTGACCAGCTGCAGTTGCTGGAACGAGCGCACCAGCCCCCGCAGCTCCCAATCGGCATGGCGCCCTTCGCGCAGATTGAAATACTGTCGCGCCAGGTAGAGCGACACGGCCCGCAGCACGAACTCATGATTGCTGGCGAACGGCAGATGCTGCTTGGCCATGGGTTTGAGCCGGCCGAGCACCGGGCAGGCACTGGTCGCCATGATCACTCCGAGCAGCGCCCGCAAGCCCTCGTCCAGTCCGACCTGCTTGGTGTATTCGCGCTCGGGGGTACGCACCCAGACCAGAGCCTTCTGCACGGCGGGCAGCCCCTGGAAGTCCTCGATTACCCGATGCAGGTCCACGGCGGCGGGACAATGGCTGAAATCGTCCTTGCTGAGCGGGCAGTTGGAGCAACGCTGATGATCGAGGCGGGTCCATTTCGGCGCCTGGGCGGCGGCCTCCTGGTCGTAATCACGATCCAGCTCGATCCGGTAACTGAAATCGTGTTCGTCATCCAGGGTGATGCGGTATTCGATTGCCATTAACGCTCCATCATGACTGCTGATCCTTTTCCGGATACTTAACTACGCGCCAGCGCGCATGGCATTGATCCATCTCATAAGCCGTGACCGGGACCCGCTCCGCCGTGCAGCGGCTCCCGTCTTCGCGGGCGCCGCCGGGGCCCACAGCGTGCGATCACTCCTCGAGTTCGGCCCAACGCTCCAGCAGCCCGTCGAGCTCGAGCTGTAGCGCTTCGAGGCGGGCCAGCGCCGCGGCGGTCGCCTCGGGCGCCTGCTGATAGAACGCCGGATCGGAAATGTCCGCCTGCAGCGCCTCGATGGCCTTCTCGGCCTCATCGATCTTGCCCGGCAGCGCCTCCAGTTCGCGCTGCAGCTTGTAGCTGAGCTTCTTCTTCGCCGGTGCCGCTTCGGCCGGCGCCGGAGCGGGAGCAGGCGCCGCCCCCTGCGCCTTGCCGGCCTCCTTCGCCTGCGCAGCGGAGTCGGCAACGCCCAGCAGACGCGGCGAACCGCCCTGGCGCAGCCAGTCTTGATAGCCACCGACGTACTCGCGCACCTCGCCACCGCCCTGGAACACCAGCGTGCTGGTGACCACGTTGTCGAGGAAGGCCCGATCGTGGCTGACCATCAGCACCGTGCCCTGGAAGCCGAGCAGCACCTCTTCGAGCAGTTCGAGGGTTTCCACATCGAGATCATTGGTCGGCTCGTCGAGCACCAGCAGGTTGGCCGGCTTGCTGAACAGCTTCGCCAGCAAGAGCCGTGCCCGCTCACCGCCGGACAGCGCCTTGACCGGCGTGCGCGCCCGCTGCGGGCTGAACAGGAAGTCGCCCAGGTAGCTCAGCACGTGGCGATTCTGCCCTTCGATGGTGATGAATTCGCGGCCTTCGGCGAGGTTGTCCACCACGGTCTTCTCCAGCTCCAGCTGGTGACGCAATTGGTCGAAATACGCCACTTCCAGCTTGGTGCCGAACTCGATCGAGCCGCTGCTGGGCTGCAGTTCACCCAGCAGCAGCTTGAGCAGCGTGGTCTTGCCGGTACCGTTGGCGCCGAGCAGGCCGATGCGGTCGCCGCGCTGAATGACGAGGGAAAAGTCGCGGATCAGCGGTTCGCCGCCCGGATGAGCGAAGCTGATGTGCTCGGCTACGACAACCTGTTTGCCGGACTTTTCCGCGGTTTCCACCTGGAAAGTCGCCTTGCCTTGCACATTACGGCGCTCGCTGCGCTCGGCACGCAGCGCCTTGAGGGCACGCACTCGACCCTCGTTACGGGTGCGCCGCGCCTTGATGCCCTGGCGAATCCACACTTCCTCCTGGGCGAGCTTCTTGTCGAACAGGGCGTTGGCGGTTTCTTCCGCGGCCAGCTGCTGCTCCTTGTGCACCAGGAAGCTGGCGTAATCGCCGTTCCAGTCGATCAGGTGGCCACGGTCCAGCTCCAGAATGCGGGTCGCCAGGTTCTGCAGGAAGGCGCGGTCGTGGGTGATGAACAGCACGGCACCGTTGAAGCCGGTCAGCGCTTCCTCCAGCCAGGCGATGGCGCCGATGTCCAGGTGGTTGGTTGGCTCGTCGAGCAGCAGCAGGTCGGGTTCGGACACCAGCGCCTGAGCCAGCAGCACTCGCCGCCGCCAGCCCCCGGACAACTCGGCAAGGGTGCGATCGGCGGGCAGCTGCAGGCGGCTGAGCGTGCTTTCCACCAGCTGCTGCAAGCGCCAGCCATCCTTGGCTTCCAGGGCCTGCTGAACATGCATGAGCTTGTCGAGGTCGTCCTGATCCTGAATGTTCATGCTCAGGTGATGGTACTCGGCGAGCAGCTCGCCTACCCCGGACAGGCCTTCGGCGACCACATCGAAGACCGTGCGGTCGTCGGCCCGCGGCAGCTCCTGTGGCAGTTCGCCGATCTTCAGTCCCGGCGCGCGCCAGATTTCTCCGTCGTCAGCGCTGCGATCGCCCTTGACCAGGCGCAACATGCTGGATTTGCCCGTCCCGTTGCGGCCGATGATGCAGACCCGCTCGCCCCGCGCGATCTGCCAGGACACGCCATCCAGCAACGGCGTGGTGCCGTAGGCGAGAGATACATCGGTGAACTTGAGCAGGGTCATGGCTACCTCCGAAAACAGGGCGCGCATTCTAGCAGGATGGCGACCATGAACCCGGTCGGATCCGATGATTTATCGCTGCAGAGCGGGCGCGCCGGCCACCCGTCTGTCGGCGACTTGCGCCCCTGTCGCCGTACGCTCGTCGGAAGAGTGGTTTTGTTTGTTACCGGAGCTTAATGCTCGTTTAACTGGCCGGTGCGGCAAGCTAAGCTAGCTCCTGCAGCAGGCCGTCTCCTGTGCCGCCCGGTACAGCACGTCGCCTGTCATCTCAACGCCCCCCGTTTTACGGATGTACCATGCGCGGCCGACTCTCCAGTTTGTGTTTCTGCCTGTTCGTTTCTGCCATTGGCCTGGATGCGTCCGCCGCCAGTCTCAGCCAGCAACGCCAGTATTACGATGAGGCCAAGCAGGCCCTGGCCAAGGGCGATGCGGGTCCCTATCGCCGTTACCAGAGCGCCTTGCGCGACTATCCGCTCGAGCCCTACCTCGCCTATGACGAGCTGACCCACCGGCTGAAGTCGGCCAGCAATCAGGAAGTCGAGAAGTTTCTCGCCGAACACGGCGACCTGCCTCAGATCAACTGGATGAAGCTGCGCTGGCTGCGCCTGCTGGCCGCCCGCGGCGACTGGCAGACCTTTACCCGCTATTACGATCCGAAGATGAACTTCACCGAGCTGGACTGCCTGTTCGCGCAGTATCAGCTGCGCAACGGTCTCCCGGGCGCTGACGCCGCAACCGAGCGGCTGTGGCTGGTGGGCAAGTCGCAGCACAATTCCTGCGACCCGCTGTTCGAACTCTGGGAATCCAAGGGTCTCCTGACCGAAGACCGGCGCTGGAAGCGCACCAAGCTGGCGGTGGAGAGCGGCAATTACGGGGTCGCCAGCTTCCTGGTGAAACGTCTGCCTACGCTGCAGAGCCAGGGGCAGCTGATGATCGACGTGGCGCAGAAACCTCAGATGCTTCGCCAGTCTGAACGCTTCTCGCCGACCAGCCCGGCGATGGCCGACGTCGTTTCGATCGGCCTGCGGCGCCTCGCGCGCCAAGACCCGGAGCAGGCGCTCAATCTGCTCGACGGCTACGCCCGCCGCTTTGCGTTTTCGCCCGAGGAAAAGGTCGCCATTGCCCGGCAGATCGGGCTGACCCTGGCCAAGCGCTTCGACAGCCGCGCGCTCAAGGTGATGGCCGAGTACGATCCCGAGCTGCGCGACAACACCGTCACCGAGTGGCGCACCCGTCTGCTGCTGCGCCAGGGCCAGTGGGATGAAGCGTACCGGCTGACACAGCGTTTTCCCGATGAACTGGCCAATACCAATCGCTGGCGCTACTGGCAGGCGCGCAGCCTGCAGCTGGCCAAACCGGAGAGCAAGCAGGCGGCCCTGCTCTATAAGCCAGTGGCCGAAGAGCGGGACTTCTATGGTTTTCTGTCGGCCGACCGCATCCAGGCGCCGTACAAGCTGAACCATCAGCCACTGGCGCTCGATCCGAAGGTCGTGCAGAAGGTCCGCAATACCGCCGGTATTCGCCGCGCACTGGAATTCCACGACCGCGGGCAGATCGTCGATGGCCGCCGCGAGTGGTATCACGTCAGTCGGCTGTTCAGCCGCGACGAGATGGTCGCGCAGGCACGCATCGCCTATGAAAAGGAGTGGTACTTCCCGGCCATCCGCACCATCAGCCAGGCGCAGTACTGGGATGATCTGGATATCCGCTTCCCCATGGCCCACCGCAACACCCTGGTACAGGCCGCGCGGGCGCGGGAGATCCATCCCAGCTGGGCGTTCGCCGTAACCCGCCAGGAAAGCGCCTTCATGGCCGATGCCCGCTCCCATGTCGGCGCCACCGGCCTGATGCAGCTGATGCCCGCAACCGCCAAGGAAACCGCCAAGCGCTTCAACATCCCGCTGGCCTCGCCGCAGCAGGTCCTGAACCCCACCACCAACATCCAGCTGGGCACTGCCTATCTCAGCCAGATCTACGGGCAGTTCAACGGCAACCGTGTACTGGCCTCGGCCGCCTACAACGCCGGCCCCGGTCGTGTGCGCCAGTGGCTGCGCAACGCCGAGCACCTGTCGTTCGATGTGTGGGTAGAGAACATTCCGTTCGACGAGACCCGCCAGTACGTGCAGAACGTGCTGACCTACTCGGTGATCTACGGGCAGAAGCTGAATTCACCCCAACCGCTGGTGGAGTGGCACGAGCGTTATTTCGAATCGCAGTGACGCGCAGCCGGCCCGGACGGCACACCGTCCGGGCGCGGCCGTTTCTCACTCCAGCCGCTCGACCGGCATTCCGACTTCCAGCTCGCCGCGCCCTTCGGCGATCAGATTCTGGCCGAAAAACACCCCGCCCGGCCCTTTGCGATACGACAGCAACGTATTCAGTGGCTCCCGATCGGGCGCGCGCTCGCCAGTGACCGGGTCGAGCGTGGGGATGACGCAGCGCGAACAGGGCTTGACCACACGGAAGGTCAGCTGGCCGATACGGATGCGCTTCCAGCCATCCTCGGCATAGGGCTCGGCCCCGCTGACGACAAGGTTCGGTCGAAAGCGCAGCATCTCCAGTGGACGCCCTACACGTCGGGCCAGATCGTCCAGCGACGCCTGACCGATCAGCAGAAAGGGAAACCCGTCACTGAAGGCCGTACGCTCGCCGAGCCGCGCATAATCCAGATCGACCTGAATGCCGTCGTCCTCCGGCAGGTACACGAGCCGGCAGGCCTGCCCAAGAAAGTCAGAGAGCCAGGCCGCGGCGGTCTCACCAGCATCCGGTACCACCGGGTTGGCGCTCCAGACCTGCACACAGCGCATCGTCTTGTCATCCGGTACTCGCACCAGCAGCTCCGGCATGCTGGGCGCCGCCAGCTTCAACGCTGTATCGCCTTGCCAATGCGCCTGCAGCAAAGCCATACGCGGCAGTACGCGCTGGGTGAGAAAGCGCCCGGTGCCGGCGGCAACCACCATCCAGCGCCGATCGCCGAGCAGACCAAGCGAATCGCTGGCGCAGCGCTGCAGCGATTCGCCAGCCGCCGACTTGAGAGGGAAGCGATAGAGCGAGGAGAGATGCATGCTGCGCCTCCTTGGGGGAAAGCGCAGCAGCATAGCAGGGGCGGCTGCGTGGTTCAGCAGCCGGCTACAGGCGGGCTGTCAGGCCTGCTCGTCCAGCTTCAGGCGGTCCTGGATCACGTCCACCAGTTTTTCCGGCTGGAACTTGGAGAGGAAGTTGTCACAACCGACCTTCTGCACCATGGCCAGGTTGAAGCTACCCGACAGAGACGTGTGCAGCACCACATAGAGGTCCCGCAGACGCGGATCGTGGCGAATCTCGGTGGTCAGGCGATAGCCGTCCATCTCCGGCATCTCGGCATCGGTGAACACCATGAGCAGCTTGTCGGTGAGCACTTCGCCGGCGTCGGCCCACGCCTTGAGCATGTTCAGGCCCTTCAAGCCGTCGCTTGCGGTGTGGATTTTCAGGCCGAGCTGGCTGAGGGTTTCGCGCAGCTGAGCCAGGGCCACCGAGGAATCGTCCACGCAGAGCACTTCCCGGCCACGAGCACGCTCGAGGATCGGATCGGCCAGCCGCTCGGCGGAGATGTTGGTGTCATAGGGGACGATCTCGGCGAGCACCTTCTCCACGTCGATCACTTCCACCAGCTCATCGTCGACCTTGGTGATCGAAGTCAGGTAGTGCTGCCGGCCGGCGGTAGTCGGCGGCGGCATCACCGCTTCCCAGTTCAGGTTGACGATGCGGTCCACGCCACCGACCAGAAAGGCCTGCACGGTGCGGTTGTACTCGGTGACGATGATGGTGCTGCGCTCGTCCGGCACCAGTGGCCGCAGGCCGATGGCTCGCGACAGATCGACCACCGGCAGGGTCTGCCCGCGCAGGTTGACCACGCCGCACACCGAACTGTGTCGGTGCGGCATCAGCGTCATCTTCGGCAGCTGGACAACTTCCTGCACCTTGAAGACGTTGATGGCGAACTTCTGCCGCCCGCCGAGCCGGAACATGAGAATTTCCAGGCGATTCTGCCCCACGAGGCGGGTGCGTTGATCGACTGAATCGAGAATGCCGGCCATTTCCAGGCTCCTTGGGAAAACATGGTGAGAGGCATATCGGCCGCATCCCCTTCGGCTTTATGTACCGTTCACCACTTTTTTCCCAGCTTACCGGCTGCCGGCTTCGCCCATATCACTGCGCCCGGAGATTTCGTTGCAGCAGCGGCGACTCCGGGGGCACGTGCAGGCGCAAAGCCCGCGGGCGGACATCGAAGCGCAGACTGGCGCCTGTGAAGGGTTCGCCGTCCAGATTGATGTTGATCGCCGTCGGCGCCTCGACCTCGAGCCAGGGCACCCGGGCACTGACCGACACCGCATCGACCCCAAGCAGACCACCGCTGAGCAGCGTGCCCAGGGTCCCGACGGCATCCGCCGGTGCCGGCACGATGCAGACGTCCAGCAGCCCATCGTCGATCGTCGCCTGCGGGCAGAGCAGCTGGCCACCACCGGCCTGTCGCCCGTTGCCGATGCCCAGCGCCAGGAACTCTCCTTCCCAATCGAAGCCCGGCCCGCTGAAACGCCCCTTCGCGGAATGAATCTCGGCAAAGCGCGTCAGGCCGGTGAGCAGATAGGCGCCGCCACCCAGCACCCGCTTGAGCTCCTCGGAGGTGCTCGCGGTGACCTTGGAGCCGAAGCCCCCGGTGGCCATGTTGACGAAGGGATGGCCGTTCATTGCGCCGATATCGATCACTTGCGCCGGCTGCTCCAGCAGGCCCAGTGCCTCGACCGGGTCGAGCGGTATGCCGGCAGCCTTGGCGAAGTCGTTTGCACTCCCCAGCGGCAGTAGCGCGAGGCTGGCGTCCGCTTGTATCTCCAGCATGGCCGCGGCCACCTCGTGCAAGGTGCCGTCGCCGCCACCGGCAATCAAGGTCGGATAGCCCGCATCCAGCGCCTCGCGCACCAGCCGCTGCGCATCGCCTGGCTCCCAGGTGACACGAACCGCCAGATCCCACCCCGCCTCGCGACGCTGTTTAACCGCCTCGCGTACCTCATCGTTGAGCGCCTGTTTTCCATGCAGTATCAGCAGCGCCTTGGCATCGCCCATGGCAGTTCATTCCTCGCAATTGGCACCGCTGCATAAGACCGGGGCCGGGGTCGGAAGTTGTGCGCAACAAGCGCAGCGGTATTAATCCAAAACTTCGATGTATCGCACCGCCCGTCATTATCCGCGTCCTGCTTAGCCCGCCATGCTCATCTCGGGCGCCGCTCAAAGCGCTTTCAAAACAGTTACTTGCGCGCATTTTGCGGGCCCGCTCATTTTTTTGGCGGCCCACTGACTCCTACTGAACTCATCCGGAGAGGCACGGTCGGAGCAGGAGTCCCGATCACGGTTGCGATGGCGGCCTGCTATCAACCCCCCGCGTTCCGCGGCGATTAATTCGAGATTTGAGCCAGCTTTGAGCTGAGGATGGAGCCTTGTATGCGCGTACAGTCTGTTGGAACCCTTGAATATGCTCACCCGAGTTTCGTCGATTACTTCCTTGCCAGCATTCGCCTGATCCACGGCCTCACGTCGATCCTGCCCGGGCTACTCCTGCTGGCGTTCATGGAACTTCCCGCCAGCGGCCCGTTCAGCGCATTCCTCGGTTTCTTCGCGGTACTCAGCGTCATCATCTTCCAGACCGTCGGCATCTATAGCGAAGAAGTGTTCAGCACCCTGTTGCGCTTCCGCGTCATGCTCGTGGCCTGGGCCGCAGCGTTCAGCTTCCTGATCTTCATGCATCAAGGCATGGGCCTGTTCAATTACCTGGAAACCAAACACCTGGTGTTCTGGTTCTTCACCAGCGCCGTCCTGTTCGGCGCCGAGCGCCTGGCCATGCTCGCGCTGTTCCGCCGCCTGATGGCGCGGGGCATGTTCCTGCAGAACGCAGTAATCCTCGGCGGTACCGAGAACGGCCTGCGCGTGGCCGAACACCTGCAGAACCATCGCGACATCCGCACCGGCGTGCTGGGCTTCATCGATGACCGCCTCGAGCGGTTGCCGAAGGAACTGGCCAACCTGCCCCTGCTCGGCAACACCCGCGATCTGGAACGCATGATCCGCGAGGAAAAGGTCACCCAGGTGCTGGTCGCCCTGCCCTGGTTCGCCGACAGCCGCATCGGCCAGCTGATCAACGAACTGCGCAAGCTGCCGGTCAACGTCCTGCTGGTACCGGACATGGTCGCCTTCCGCCACGCCGACAAGCGCATCACCGAAGTCGGCGGCCTGCCCACCCTGATCGCGTCGGACCTGCCGCTGCGTGGCTGGTCCCCCTTCTTCAAGCGGCTGGAAGACATCGTCATCTCCAGCATCGCCCTGCTCGCTGCCGCGCCGGTGATGCTGCTCATCGCGCTGGCGATCAAGCTCGACTCGCCGGGTCCGGTGCTCTTCAAGCAAAAGCGCTACGGCTACAACAACCGGCTGATCGAGGTCTTCAAGTTCCGCTCGATGTACCACGAGAAGTCCGACGCCAACGCCGATCGGCAGACCACCCGTGGCGACGATCGCATCACCCGTGTCGGCCGCTTCATCCGCAAGACTAGCCTCGATGAGTTGCCACAGCTGCTGAACGTCTTCCTCGGCAGCATGTCCATGGTCGGTCCGCGCCCACATGCCACTGCCACCAAGGCTGCCGGCGTGCTGTTCGAGGACGCCGTGGCCGAGTACTCGGCACGTCATCGCGTCAAACCCGGCATCACCGGCTGGGCGCAGATCAACGGCTACCGCGGCGAGACCGACACGCTGGAGAAGATCGAGAAACGCGTCGAGTTCGACCTCGACTATATCGAGCGTTGGTCGGTCTGGTTCGACCTCTACATCCTCGTACGCACCCCGCCGGCGCTGCTGCTGAACAAGGACGTGTACTGATCGACGCACGCTCCGCGCGCCGCCGAAAAGACTGGAAAAAGTCACGCCGCACAAAGGCGTGACAGGAAGGAACTAATGACACTGCCCAAAATCTCACATTCGTTCATCACGGGCCGAATCCCGGCGGCTGCGACCTTGCAGCCACGAGGTTGAACCCATGTTCAAGAACATTTTGATCGTCTGTGTCGGGAACATCTGCCGGAGCCCAACCGCCGAAGCGTTGTTCGCGCACAGACTCAGCGGCCAAGGCCTGACGATCAGTTCGGCGGGCATTGGCGCACTAGTAGGTAACCCCATGGACAAAACCGCCCATGAAGTACTGCAGGACCACGGGCTGGAACTCCCCGCCCACTGTGCGCGCCAGGTCGACAGTCACATGCTGCACCAGGCCGACCTGATCCTGGCGATGGAGAACAGCCACATTCAACACATTCGCCAGATTGCACCCGAGGTCCACGGCAAGACGTTTCTCATCGGCAAATGGCAGGACAACCTGGAAATTCCGGACCCCTACCGCCAATCCAAACCCGCTTTTGAACATGTCCACAATCTCCTGACGAAATCCGTCGAGAGCTGGCTTCCTTACCTGAAATGAAGAAGGAACTTCGATGACAACCATGCCCCGCCCAATCTATGAAACCAAAGAGGACAAGGACATCGACCTGGCCCACCTCTTTGACACCTTTATCAACAACCGCATGCTCATTCTGGGCATCACCGGCTTCTTCGCGGCCCTGGGCATCGCCTATGCGCTGCTCGCAACACCGGTCTATCTCGCCAGCGCGATGATCCAGATCGAACCCAAGAGCGGCTTGCCGAGCCTGACCGACGTGGTCAACAACAACCCGCCGGTATCGCCGGCACAGACCGAGATCGCGCTGCTCAAGTCGCGCTCGGTGGTGGGTGGCGCGGTCAGCAACCTGAACCTCGACATCATCATCAAGCCCCACCACTTCCCGATCATCGGCGGCTTCATGGCCCGGCGCTTCGAACCGACCGAAGAAGGCGAGCTGGGCTGGTACCCGACCGGCCTCGGCGCTTACGCCTGGGGTGGCGAAGTGCTGAAGGTCACCCAGATGGAAGTACCGGACAAGGTGCATGGCAAGGAACTGACGCTGGAAGCCGCCGAGAACAACGGCTTCATCCTGCGCGATGAAGACGGCGAAGTCGTGGTACAGGGCGTCACCGGCGAGCCGGTAGAGAATGAAGGCTACCGCGTCACCGTGGCCGAGCTGAACGCTCGCCCCGGCACCACCTTCACCGTGATCAAGAATCGCACCTACAACACCACGGAGAGCTATCAGCAGCGCCTGTCCGCCGCCGAGCGCGGCAAGCAGTCGGGCATCGTCAACGTGACCCTGGAAGACCCGGATCCGCAACACGCCATCCGCGTGCTGGAGGAAGTAGCCAACCGCTACGTCGATCAGAACGTTGCCCGTAACGCTGCAGAAGCGACCCAGAGCCTGGAATTCCTCAACGAGCAGGTTCCGGCCGTACGCCGCAACCTCGAGGCTGCCCAGACCGCGCTGAACAAGTACCAGACCGGCTCCCGCTCGGTGGATATCACCGCAGAAACCCAGTCGGTGCTCGATCGCATCGTCGACCTGGAAAAGCAGATCTCCGAGCAGAACCTCAAGCGCACCGAGATGGAACGTCGCTTCACTCGTCAGCACCCGAACTTCCAGGCACTGATGAACCAGATCAACCAGCTGCAGATGCAGAAGGACCAGCTGGAGAAGCAGATCGACACCCTGCCGTCGACCCAGCAGGAACTGCTGCGCCTGACCCGCGACGTGGAAGTTTCCTCGGAAACCTACTCCATGCTGCTGAACAAGACCCAGGAGCTGGACATCATCCGCGCCGGCACCGTGGGTAATGTGCGCATCATCGACCACGCCGCGGCAGACCTGGAAAACCCGGTCAAGCCGAACAAGCCGCTGGTCGTCATCGTCGCCACCCTGCTCGGCGCCCTGCTCGCCACCGCCTTCGTCTATGTGCGTGAAGCACTCAAGCGCGGCGTGGAGAATCCGGAGGACATCGAACGCACCGGCACCCCGGTCTACGCCTCGATTCCCTTCACCGAGAAGCAGGCCACGCTGGAGAAGCGCCTGGCCAACTTCAAGCGCGACAAGAGCACTGCATCCTACCTGCTGACCATCAACGACCCGGCCGACCTCGCCACCGAGGCCATGCGCAGCCTGCGCACCAGCCTGCACTTCGCGATGATCGAGGCCAAGAACAACGTCCTGATGATCACCGGTCCGAGCCCGGCAGTCGGCAAGTCCTTCGTCACCACCAACCTGGCCGCCGTTGTCGCTCAGTCCGGCAAGCGTGTACTGCTGATCGACGCCGACATGCGCAAGGGTTACCTGCACAAGGTCATGCGTTGCGATGGCGACAAGGGTCTGTCCGATATCCTCTCCGGTCGCATCACCCTGTTCGATGCCATCCAGAAGACCCAGCTGAACAACCTGCACGTGATCACCCATGGCCAGTTGCCGCCGAACCCGTCGGAACTGCTGATGCACGAGAACTTCTCGCGCTTCGTCAAGGAGATCAGCCACATGTACGACCTGGTGATCTTCGATACCCCGCCGATCCTGGCGGTCACCGACGCCGCGCTGGTCGGCAGCCAGGCAGGTACCACGCTGATGGTCACCCGCTACGGCCTGAACGGTCTGAAGGAAATCGAAGCGGCCAAGCGGCGCCTCGAGCAGAACGGCCTGCTGGTCAAGGGCGTGATCTTCAACGCCGTGGTCCGCAAGGCATCCACCTATGGCGAGTACGGCTACTACCAGTACGAATACGCCAGCACCAATAAGTAAGTGATTCGCACGGCGGCGGGGTCAACCCCGTCGCCATGCCGAACGCCACCCCATTTTTTTTTCGTATCTGCCCGACACTGACCTTGCGAGCGTCAGCGGACATTTTTTTTGCTTGAAGATAGGTGTTTAGCGATGACCAGACACTCCAACCGGCCTGCAATGCGCTCGACCCGACTGGCAGTGGCCCTGGCCGCTGCGCTGTCGGCTGTCGGCGTGTACGCCGCCGACTGGCCTGTCAATGACGAAGGAGGCCTGGCCCTGCACGGGGTCAACATCTCCGGTGCCGGCTTCGCCCCGCACATCACGCCGGGCAAGAACGGCACTCACTACTTCTACCCCGAGAAGAAACACTTCAAGTACTACGCCGATCAGGGCATCCGCCTGATCCGCTTTCCGTTCATCTGGGAGCGCGTGCAGCACTCGCTCGATTCCGGATTGAACTTCGACCAGATCCGGTTGTTGAAGAAGACCCTGGATCTGGCCGCACAGAACGGCCAGAAGGTCATTCTGGACATGCACAACTATGGCCGTTATCACGGCGAACTCATCGGCTCGAGCAAGGTGCCCTACGAAGCCTATGCCTCGGTGTGGCGCAAGCTGGCCGAGCGCTTCAAGGGTCACCCAGGCCTGCTCGGCTACGACATCATGAACGAGCCGCACAGCACCGTGGGCCTCTGGCCGGGCGCAGCCCAGGCGGCGGTCGATGCGATCCGCGAAGTCGACGACCAGACGCTGATCTTCATCGAGGGCGAGCGCTGGTCGAGCGCCTATCACTGGCCGCTGGTGAACGCCAATTTCCTGATCAACGACCCGGCCGACCGCCTCATCTACGAGGCGCACCTGTACTTCGACGACGACTTCTCCGGCAAGTACATGGCCCAGACCAGCCGAAACATCGATCCGATGATCGGCGTCGAACGCGCGCGGCCATTCATCGAGTGGCTGCAGAAGCATGGCCAGAAAGGCTTCCTCGGCGAGTACGGCATCCCCGACGACCTGCCCGAAGCGGCGCAAGCGATGGACAACCTGCTCGCCTACCTGAACGACAACTGCGTGCCCAGCGCGTACTGGGCCGGCGGCCCCGGCTGGGGCACCTACAAGCTTGCGATCGAGCCGCGCAACGGCAAAGACCGTCCGCAGATGGAGCTCATGCGCAAGCACCTGGCCAACGACTGCACGGCCATCGGCCCTACACCTGCGCAAATTGCTGATTGATTCTGGAGTGACTCGAACATGAAATTCGGACTGCTGTGGCATTCGTTCTCATCCGGCAACCTCGGGGTTGGCGCGCTGAGCATTTCCAACATGCTGCTGATCGACGAAGCCGCCCGCAAATGTGGCATCACCCCGCAGTTCCTGATCATCGGCTCCTCCGGCCCCTGTGATTACCCGCCGTCCACCGAACGCTTCAACTACGAATTCATCGAGTTCAACGAGAAGGCCCTGCTGAAGAACCCGCACGGCCTGTACCGGGCGATCGCTTCCTGCGACGCGATCTTCGACATCGGCGAGGGCGACAGCTTTTCCGACATCTATGGCGCCAAGCGCCTGATCAAGCTGCTGGTCAGCAAGGGCATGGCACTGGGTGGCCGCGTGCCGCTGATCCTGTCGCCGCAGACCATCGGCCCGTTCAAGTCCGATTGGGGCACCAAGGCCTCGGCCTGGGCGATGAAGAAGAGCACCATGGTCTTCGCCCGCGATCACCAGTCCTTCGATGTGCTCAAGCAGCTGAACATCCCCAATCGCGACGAGGTGATCGACGTCGCCTTCGCCCTGCCCTTCGAGCGCCAGAGCGAACAGCGCGACCCAAGCAAGCTCGCCGTGGGCCTGAGTGTCTCCGCGCTGCTGCATCATGGCGGCTACGAAGGCACGGCCAACCAGTTCGGCCTGCGCGCCGACTACAAGGCGCTGACCGACCGGCTGATCCGTACCCTGCTCGAGCGCGGCCACGAGGTGCACCTGGTGCCCCACGTGATCCCGATCGGGTTCCCCGCCGAAGACGACTACACCGTCTCCCAGCAGCTCCAGCAGCAGTATCCGGAGCTCAAGCTGGCGCCGCGCTTCAAGGGGCCGATCGAAGCCAAGTCCTATATCAGCGGCATGGACTTCTTCGTCGGCGCGCGCATGCACGCCACCATTGGTGCCTTTTCCGCGGGCGTACCGGTCGTGCCGCTGGCCTACAGCCGCAAGTTCGCCGGGCTCTACCAGTCGCTGGACTACCACCGCGTGGTCGACCTCAAGACCGAGGACACCGACAGCGCGCTGGAGCTGGTACTGGCGCACCTGGACAACCGTGAACAGCTCAAGGCCGAGGTCGCCGCCAGCGGCGCGATCATCCGTCGCAAGCTGGACGCCTACAGCGCCGCACTGGAACAGATTCTGGCGACGCTGCACCAGCCTCAGGCCGCGTATCAGAGATAACCATGCGCGACCACGCCCTGATGGGGGTCACCACGGCGGCTCGGACCGCCGTGCAGCTGGGCACCCTGCTGATCCTCGCGCGCACGCTGGGGCCGAGCGACTTCGGCTTTATTTCCATCGTCATCACCTGGTCGACCATCGTCGCCCTGGTGACCGACTATGGCTTCGGCATGCGCGCCCTGCGCGACATCGGTGCCGAACGCGAGCGGGCCGGCGAGATCATGTCGGCCAGCCTGGCGGCGAAGTCGGTGCTGGTGCTGCCGGCCTGCATCGTGCTGCTGCCGGTGATCCTGTTCGTGCTCGACCTGCACCTCATCGAACGTTTCGCCGCGGTGCTGTTCCTGCTCGGCACGCTCGCTTCGTCCTACGGCGACCTGGGTCTGACGGTTTTTCGCAGCATCGGCCAGTTCCACCGCGAAACCCGAATCGTGGTGGCGACGGCGCTGGTGCATTTCGTCCTGATCGGTGCCGCGATTCTGCTGCGCAACGACGTGCTGGCCATCGGCGTGGCGTTTCTCCTGTCGCGACTGATCTACGCCACCTTCGCCCTTCGCGCCCTGTCGAGGATCCTCGAACTGGGCGGCATCCTGCGCAATTCCTGGAAGGTGCTGGGCGAACGCTTCAAGTCTTCCACGAGCTTCGCGGTGGACAGTGGCGCAACCAATATCTTCGCCCAACTGGACGTCATCCTGGTCAACCACCTCGCCGGTCGCGAGGCCGCTGGCATCTACTTCGCCGGCTCGCGGCTGATCCAGGGCGCGGTGCCGTTCAGCGTGCTGCTGGCCAGCGTGCATATCCCGCGCTTCGCCTATCAGCTGCACAACAAGACCGCCGGGCTGGCCCGCTACGGCCTGCGCATCCTCGGCGAATACACGGGGATGGGGCTGATCTTCGCGCTGGCGTTCTTCTTTATCGGCCCGCTGTTCACCGATTACTTCCTCGGCGCCGAGTACGCGGAGCTGAACACCCTCTGGCTGGCGTTCGCCTGCTTCACCGCCGCGCGCTTCATCGCCGCCGGGCTTGGCGTACAGCTGATGGCCATGGGAACGGGCTTCTTGCGCACCTTCGGAATCATCGCCTCGGGCGTGATCACCGTGCTCTGTTACTGGATTTTCATTCCGTCCCACGGAATACAGGCGGCCCCCTGGGTGTCCACTCTCGGCATGGTCGTCCTGACAGGCATTTACGGTTATGCGGTGCTCGCCATCTACCGCAAGCGGCGCCAGCCCACATGACCGAACTCGTTAAATACTGCCGGTCGCGCATCGCGCCCGACCGGCCGCTCAAGGGAAGGCAGGTATGAAAGCTTTACTCAATCGCGTGCTCAACAACGACCTGTGCAGTGGCTGCGGCATGTGCAGCTCGGTGGCCGATGACGACGCCATCAAGATCCGTCTGACCGGCGATGGCTATCACCGCCCGGTGCTCAATGCGCAGTACCAGAACAAGCCGGTTGCCAACGAGCAGACCAGCGCCGCCTTCGCCAAGTCCTGCCCGGCGCTGAACCTGGACATCCGGCCGTACAAGTCGGCCAACTACCACCCCATCTGGGGCGAGATCCTCGATACGCTCAAGGGCTATGCCACCGATAACGAGATCCGCCAGGCCGGCTCCTCCGGCGGTGTGATCTCCGCGCTGGCGCAGTATTGCCTGGAGAAGAACCTGGTCGACGGTGTCATCCAGATCCAGGCCTCGCACACCGACCCTCTGGAGAACGTCGCCACCATCAGCCGCTCGCGGCAGAACATCATCGCCTCCTCCGGCTCCCGCTACGCGCCGGCAAGCCCCGGTGAGGCACTGAAATGGGTGGCCATGTCCACCGAGAAGTACCTGTTCATCGGCAAACCCTGCGACGTCGCCGCGGTGCGCCAGATGCAGCAGCACGATCCCCGCCTGAAAGAAAACATTCCCTACATCGTCTCCTTCATGTGCGCCGGCACCCCGAGCCTGCAGGGTACCGAGCAGGTGCTGGACAAGCTGGAGGTCGAACGCAAGGACGTCACCGCCTTCCGCTACCGCGGCGACGGCTGGCCGGGTCTGACCAAGGCGACGCTGAAGAACGGCGACGAACGCACCATGACCTACAACGATTCCTGGGGAAAGGTGCTCAACCGTCACCTGCAGACCCGCTGCAAGATCTGCCCGGACGGCATCGGCGAGTTCGCCGATATCGTCTGTGCCGACGGCTGGGAAGGCGATGAAAAAGGCTACCCCTCGTTCGAAGAGCGCGAGGGCAACTCGCTGATTCTGGTACGCACCGCAAAAGGCCGCGAACTTTTTCGCAACGCGGAGGCCGATGGTGTTGTCAAAGCGGAGGCGTTCGATACGGGCAGCATCTTCGCCATCCAGCCGTTCCAGTACTACCGCCGCACGACGATTCTTCCGCGGCTGCTGGCCATGAAGCTGCTGTTGCTCAAAACCCCTTCGTACAAAGGCTTCGAGCTTGGCAAAGGGGCCAAGGAGATCGGGTTCTACCAGAGCTTCAAGGCGTTCACCGGTCTGCTGGTGCGGCGCAAGAAGATCAAGAAGCGGGCGCTGGAAACAGCCTGATGGGCTGTGGCGCTCAAGGAACCAATACCTAAGGACTCAGGTTGATGACGAATTTCAGTTCACGCTTCTTCTTTTTTCCGTTGCTGATCATGGCGATCGTGCTGCACTTCGCCGTGTTCGGGGACAGCCCGCACAACCCTTACGGCATCAAGGGTCTGAACGAGCTGTACCTCGCCATCTGCATCATCTTCACCATTCTGCTGCTGCTGGCTTCGGCGGAAAACGCTCCGCGTGAGTTTCGCATCATCATGTACTACTGCGCCTACACCACCGTGGTGTTTCTGGTGCTGCCGGCGATCTTCGCCTACTACACGTACGGACAGCCGATCGTCTTCGGGCTGATCGAGGAACGCCGGGTACTGGCGGCTCTGGGCTTCGCGCCGCTGCTGTTCCTCGGCAAGCGCGTCAGCACCCTGCAGTTCGAGCGGGCATTCCTCTATGCCGCGCTGATTGCCGCGTTCTTCTCCTGGTGCTTCAAGTTCGGCGTGATTCCGGACATGCGCCCGGAAGTGCGCTCCGATGACCGCCCGGACCGATCCTCCATCGGCCCCTTCCTGATCTGCCTGGCGTACTTCTACTGCATCCAGATCTGGTCGAAGGGGGCGTCGCCGATCAGCGGTGCGGCGCGCAGCAAGACCTTCTATCTGGTGATTGCCGCGGTGCTGCTGCTGACCCTGGTGTTCGCTACCCAGACGCGCCAGCTGATCGTGCTGTGCCTGGCCTTCACCCTGTTCTGCCTGCGCGCCAAGGCCATCATCTGGGCCGCCTCGCTGTCGATTCTGCTGTCGCCGTTCTACTTCTATCCGAGCCTGCTGGAAATTCTCGGACTCAACGTCGAGTTCTACGACAGCACCCTGGAAGGCGTGGAAGACGGCGCCCGTTCGGTCACCATCGCCCTGATCTTCGACCACTTGAAGCAGGTCAACTGGCTACCCAGCGGTTCGCTCTCGCTGATGTGGCAGGACGGCTTCATCCCCTATTTCGGCGAACACTTCTTCCTCTCCGACGTCGGCATCATCGGCACGCTGTTCCGCTTCGGCTTCCTGACCTTCCTGATCGTCCCTATGACGCTGTTCGTCTATCACCGCATCGCCAAGAACATCGCCAGCGACATGAGCTTCATCTACGCGACCATGCTGGCCCTCTTCGTCATCTGGCCGCTCAACGGCCTGTTCGAATACGGCCAGCCGGTCATCGCCATGTTGTTCGTCATTCATGCCCTACGGGCCCGTTACCTCCGCAGCCAGGAACCTATCCATGAACGTCGCGCTTATCCTCAACTACAAGGCAGCTACTGAAACCATCAGTTGCGTTGAGAGCCTGCTCGCTCATTGCCCGGCTCTCAACCATGTGGTGGTCATCGACAACGATTCCCAGGACGGCTCCGTCGTGGCGTTCAACCAGTGGCTGGAAGCCCAGCCGCGGCACAACGTCACCGTGCTCGCCAACCCGGAGAACAACGGCTACGCCGGTGGCAACAACTACGGGCTGCGCTGGGCGCTGGACAACCTGCCGGTGACCAACTTCTGGATCGTCAACAACGACACCTACGTCGACAGCGACGCCCTCACCCCGCTGCTCGATGCCCTCGCGCAGAATGATCGCCAGTTCGTCGGCTCGGTGATCCTCAGCGCCGATACCGGCCGCCTGGAGTGCTATGGCGGCGGCAAGCTGTACCCGCTGCTGGGCAAGGCGAAGCTGCTGGGCAAGGACCAGACCCTCGAAGCCATGGCCGAGACCAGCGAGCAACCGGATTACCTGATGGGCTGCAGCCTGGCGTTCTCGGCCAAGCTGATCGACCGCATCGGAATGATGGATGAGGCGTACTTCATGTATTCCGAAGAAGTCGACTGGCAGTTCCAGGCGAAGAAGAAAGGCGTGTCGATCCGCGTCGTGCCCGAAAGCCGCCTGTTCCACTACGGCTCGCTCAGCTCGGGCGGCCGCTCGGCCTTCTACCACTACTACCGCAACCGTGCGGCCACCCGTTTCAACAAGCGCTTCTACGGCCAGGGGTTTGCGCTGGCTTCGGCCTGTTTCCTGTCGGCGATCACCGTCATCAAGGAGTTCAACCACCCCAGCCTTGCCTGGTCCGGCATCAAGGGCGCCTTCAAGGGAGTAACGATGAGTGTCTAACGAGACTAACCACGCGTTCGGTGTGCATTTCTACACCGGCAGCAAGGCGTCGCTGCTGAACTGCATTCGCGAGGGGGTCAAGCAGCCCTACTCGTTCGTCGTGACACCCAACGTCGATCACCTCGCGCAGCTGCAGGACAACCCTGCCCTGCGCGAGGCATACGCCAAGGCCCGGCTGCGCCTGTGCGACAGCCGGATCCTGCAGCCGCTGCTGCAGCGTCTCGGCGTGCAGATCGAGGAAGTCATTCCCGGCAGCGACCTGACCATGGACCTGCTCGACTGGGCCAATCGCGAGCATCTGCGCATCGTGCTGATCGGCGCTACCGAACAGGAATGCAGCAGGTTGCGCGCGCTTTATCCGGGCATCACGGTCTACCACCACAATCCGCCGATGGGCTTCATCAATCGACCGGATGAAGTGCAAAAGGCATTGCAGTTCGTTCGTGAACACCCCTCGGAACTGGTGTTCTACGCGGTGGGTGCACCGCGCCAGGAAATATTGGCCAGTTCGATCGAAAGCCACGAACGGACCGGAATGGGCTTTTGTATCGGCGCGTCGATTTCATTCGCCACCGGCAGTATTAAGCGTGCTCCGGTATGGATGCAGAACTGCAAACTAGAATGGCTGCATCGCATGCTCTCCGAGCCAAAACGCCTGGTCAAACGCTATGTCCATGATGCGCTGTTCATTGTTCCTGCATTTTGGCGGGAGAAGAACTACCGCATGGACAAAGCCAAGCCAGCAAAACAGGACAGCTGACGCATTCATCGAAAAAATGGCTGGAATTGCACGGAACCGCGGTGAACCCAGCCAGATCGAGACGGTCTATCCCTTCTGTGTGAGCGTGACAGGATGGCATTTCAACATCGAACTAAACATTGAGCGCCGTCCCGCCTCGGCCGTAATGCAGCAGCCACGCATAAACAAGTAAGGGATTAAACCTGCCAAGCCGACCGCTGCCGTTTTACAACCAGGAGGGAATTAAACGCTTCCGCGTAGCTGAATATAAAAGCCGCTGGAGATGAACATTCAGGAAGGAGAGAAACTTTGGCTACCGATCCGATTTGGTCGCTGAGGAGTGTGGAGTGATGACTCCGGTCCTCTTGAAAAGGCGAAAGAACAATTCAAACGCCTCAGGCAAAAAAGTGAATCAAGCCGTCTCACTCTTTGAACAACAACCACTCCGTCAAGGATGAACAAACCATGAAACCATTCATTGCACTCGCTTTTACTTCCGCTCTGACACTGCAGGGCTGTGCTTTCGCCCCCGGCCAGTATCTTGACCCCGACGAGTTCAAGGAAGGCGCCGAAGCCGAACACGGCACGGTGCAGCTGGTCCGTATCACGCCGGAAATGCTCCGGGGTGAGATCGCGTCCGACAAAGGCACCTCGAGCAAGCAGGAACTGCTCAGCTACAAGCCGAGCGCCTACCGCATCGGTGCCAACGACCTGCTCTACATCACCGTCTGGGATCACCCTGAACTGACCGCGCCGTCCGGCCCGCAGCAGCAGCTGGATGCCAACGGACGCCTGGTTCGCCCAGACGGCACGCTGTTCTACCCGTACATCGGCAACGTCGAAGCGGCCGGCAAGACCATCGAAGAGCTGCGTGCCACCATCGCCCGCCGTCTGACCAACTACATCGACAGTCCGCAGGTGGACGTTTCCATCCTGCGCTTCGGTAGCCAGCGCGTGGTCGTCTCCGGTGCGTTCAATACTGCCGGCGAAGTACCGATCACCACCGCCCCGATGACCATCACCCAGGCCATCGGCCAGGCTGGCGTTGATACCGATACCGCCGACCTCACCGGTCTGACCCTCAAGCGTGATGGTCGCGAGTACATGCTGGACGTGGACTCCCTCAACCGCCCGGATTCCTGGCTGCACCAGGTCTACCTGAAGGACGGCGACCAGCTGCACCTTCCGTACAACGACCAGCGCAAGGTCTACGTGCTGGGTGAGGTAATGTCGCCGCAAGCCATGACCTTCAAGGCCACCAGCATGAACCTGATGGACGCGGTCGGCACCGCCGGCGGCATTCGCCAGGAAACTGCCGATGGCGAGGCGCTGTACGTGATCCGCGGTGCGGAAAACATGGCCGAAGGTCAGGCCAAGGTGTTCCAGCTGAACGCCAAGTCGCCGACCGCCTTCGCTCTGGCCAAGCACTTCCCGCTGCAGCCGCAGGATGTGGTGTTCGTGGGTCCGGCCAACATCACCCGCTGGAACCGCTTCATCAGCCAGCTGCTGCCGTCCGCCAGCATCGTGGGCACCGGTGCCGCTGCCGAGTACAACCTGTCTCGCTAAGCGCGCCACGGCCTGATCGCAGGATCGGGTAGAAAAGCCGCAGAGTCATCACTGATGCTCTGCGGCTTTTTCGTATGTTGGCACCTGCCATTGCGCCGTGCGTGCAATGCCTACAGCGGAACCGAATTGCCGTCGGCGACGGCGCTCCACGCAGCGTCAGTCAGAAGTGGCCCGGCTAGTACCCCGCACAACGCAGCCAGGCAAAAAAAACGGGCCTGCTACAGCTTGGTAGCAGGCCCGTTTCTGTGAGCAGCTTCGAGGGCGTCAGCGCACCGCTTCGAACAACCCGGCCGCGCCCATGCCGCCGCCCACGCACATGGTCACCACGCCGTAACGCAGATTGCGGCGCTGCAGTTCGCGCACGATATGGCCGGCAGTGCGCGAGCCGGTCATGCCGAACGGGTGGCCGATGGAGATCGAGCCGCCGTTGACGTTGTACTTCTCGTTATCGATACCCAGGGTGTCGCGGCAGTACAGGCACTGCGAGGCGAAGGCCTCGTTGAGCTCCCACAGGTCGATATCGGCAATCTGCAGCCCTTTTGCCTTGAGCAGGCGCGGTACGGCGTAGACGGGACCGATGCCCATCTCTTCCGGCTCACAACCGGCCACGGTGAAGCCACGGAAGAACGCACGCGGCTTGAGGCCGAGCTCGATGGCCTTGTCCAGGCTCATCACCAGCGTCATCGAGGCGCCGTCGGACAGCTGCGACGCGTTGCCGGCGGTCACCGAACCGTCCTCGGCGAAAGCCGGCTTGAGGCCGGCGAGGCTTTCCAGGGTGGTGTCCGGACGGTTGCAGTCGTCACGGTCGACCACACCCTGATGCAGGGTGCGCTCGCCGGTGTTCTTGTCCTCGGTGAAATACTGCACCTTCATCGGCACGATTTCGTCGCTGAACAGCCCTTCGGCCTGGGCACGCGCGGTGCGCTGCTGGCTCTGCAGTGAGTAGAGGTCCTGCTGCTCGCGGGTGACGTTGTAGCGCCGCGCCACGAGTTCGGCGGTCTGGCCCATGGTGTGGTAGATGCCCGGCACGCGTTCCTGGATGATCGGGTTGAACAGATGATCGGTGTTGCGGCTCTTGAGCGTCAGGGTGATGGACTCCACCCCGCCGGCGGCGATGACGTCACTGCAGCCCGAGGCGATCTGGTTGGCCGCGACGGCGATGGCCTGCAGGCCGGACGAACAGTAGCGGTTCAGCGTCATGCCGGAACAGGCGATGCCCAGGCGTGACAACACGGCGACGTTGCGGCCGATGTTGTAGCCCTGCGCGCCCTCGTTGGAACCGGCCCCGACGATGCAATCCTCGACCAGCGCCGGATCGAGATCGTTGCGCGACAGCAGCGCATCGACGCAATGCGCTGCCATGTCGTCGGGACGGGTCATGTTGAACTTGCCGCGGAAGGACTTGGCCAAGCCAGTCCGCACGCTATCGACGATCACTACTTCACGCATGACATACCTCGGAGACTAGGCGCGGTCGCGGGAATGTTATGGCGGCGCAGCGCGCACGGATTGTTCCACGACCGCAGGGTGGACGGTGATCCGAGCATAGTTCCGCCCTCGCCAGCGTGGCGATGACCATTCAGCAAGCATATGCACGGCCATTGCCTCACGGGTCAGGCATGCCCGCGGCAGGCGTTTGAGCAATCTCGCAGGTGGGTGCAGCGTCTAGCTGGCGCCTCGCTGCAGCCACAAGTCCGCTCCCTCAGGCACTTGGCGAGCCGATCCTGGTTAACGCCCCTTCTCGATCGCGGCCTCCAGCGCCTCGTTCAGCGTCCGCAACACCTTCACCCTGGCGAAACGCTTGTCGTTAGCCTCCACCAGCGTCCAGGGCGCGATCTCCGTACTGGTGCGGTCGACCATATCAGCCACCGCGTGGCCATAATCGTCCCAGCGCTCGCGGTTGCGCCAATCCTCGTCGGTGATCTTGAAGCGCTTGAAGGCGGTATCCTCGCGCTCCTTGAAGCGCTTGAGCTGGGTCTTCTTGTCGATGCTCAGCCAGAACTTCACCAGCACGATGTCCGCATCGACGAGCTGCTCCTCGAAATCGTTGATCTCCGAATAGGCCCGCAGCCACTCCTCCGGCGTGCAGAAACCTTCTACCCGCTCAACCAACACGCGCCCGTACCAGGAGCGGTCGAAGATGGTGAACTTGCCGCGCTCCGGCACATTGCGCCAGAAGCGCCAGAGCCAGGGCTGCGCCCGCTCTTCGTCGGTCGGTGCGGCGATCTGCACCGTACGATACATTCGCGGGTCCAGCGCGCCCGTGACCCGCCGGATCGCGCTGCCCTTGCCTGCCGCATCATGCCCTTCGAACAAGGCCAGCACGCCGCGCTTGCGCAGCCTGCGGTCGCGCAGCAGCCGTGATAGCCGCGCCTGCTCCTCGGCCAGTTGCTGCTGGTAGTTGTCCTTGTCGAGCTTCTGGCTCAGGTCCAGGCTGTCCAGCAGGCTCAGGTGATCGAGGTCCACCTGCAGCGGCGCCGAATGGGGCTGGGCCACGCTCTGTCCGGGCTGCTCCGCGGCCGCCAGCGCAGCCTGCAGACCTTCCAGCAGGATGCGCCCCACGGTCAGGCTGCGATAACGCTCGTCGGCGCCTTCGATCACGTACCAGGGCGCGAAATCGCGGCTGCTCAGCCGCAGGATCTGCTCGCCGTAGCGCACGAATTTGTCGTAGGTCTTGGACTGCTGCCAGTCCAGCGGGCTGATGCGCCAGCTGTGCAGCGGGTCGTTCTTCAACGAGTCGAGGCGTGCATTCATCTGGTCTTTCGAGAGATGGAACCAGAACTTGAAGATCAGCATGCCTTCGTCGCAGAGCATGCGCTCCAGACGCTGCGCCCGGGCCGTGGCCAGCTTCAGCTCGGCACCCTTGATGCGGCCATGCACGCGATCCTCGAGCATCTTGCTGTACCAGTTGCCGAAGAAGATGCCGGTATGCCCCTTCGGCGGCAGCCGCCGCCAGAAGCGCCAGGCCGGGGGGTGCGACAGCTCTTCGTCGCTGGGCACATCGAAGCTGTCGACCCGAATCAGCCGGGGGTCCATCCACTCGTTGAGCAGCTTGATGGTCTCGCCCTTGCCCGCCCCTTCGATACCGTTGATCAGGATCAGAACCGGGAACTTCGCCTGGGCCTTGAGCCGGTACTGCGCCTGCAGGAGCGCCTCGCGCAGGTCCGGCACTGCGGCATCGTAGGTGGCCTTGTCGATGGCGTGACCAATTTCGGCTGATTCGAACATCGCGCTCTCCGCTCGGTTGATGCGCTCAACCCTAGCAGGCAGCCAGCGGGCATAGCGAGGACCATGGCCGATTAGATCGTGTGACATTGATCTGCGTCGGCGAGACAGCGAGACCTTGACCTTCTGCCAAGTCACCGCACGCCCCGCTGCCGGCCGGCTCCATGAGCCGCTGCAGCGCGCGTTCCGTTGAACGATCGCAGCGCACTTCAGGCAGAATACCGGCCATGATCGAGCGCCCGCCCTACCCGCACTGCTGCACGCCGCCCCAGGACCATTGGCCCTTGCCCGAGGCATTGCCCGGTGTTCGCCTATTGAGCACGCAGTTCGACTCCGCCTTGCTCGACCCCGAAGACTTCACCCGCTGGGGCATTGCCGCGCCGCGAGGCGTTAGCAAGCGACAGGCAGAGTTTCTGGCCGGCCGCCTATGTGCACGGGAAGCCTTACAGAGCCTGACCGGCACACCCTATGTGCCAACCGTGGGCGAGGACCGCGCTCCGCAATGGCCGCGCGGCATCGTTGGCTCCATCACCCATGGCGCCGGTTGGGCAGGCGTCGTGGTAGCGCGGCAAAGCGAGTGGCGCGGTCTGGGGCTGGATATCGAACGCATGTTGGTGTGCGAGCGTGCCGACCGCCTGGCGGGCGAGATTCTCACGCCCAGCGAACTGGAGGCGTTTGCATCGCTGAGCGACCACGACCGCGCCGAGTTGGTCACCCGCACCTTCTCGCTCAAGGAAAGCCTGTTCAAGGCGCTCTACCCGTTGGTCAAGCAACGCTTCTACTTTCAGGATGCCGAGGTGCTGGAGGCCACACCTGGGGGGCTCGCGCGCCTGCGCCTGCTTATCGACCTTTCGCAGACCTGGCGCAACGGCGCATTGGTCGAAGGCCAGTTCGCTCGTTTCGACGGCTACCTGCTGAGCCTAGTCAGTATCCCCGCCGCGCCTTCGCCAGATTGAAGCGACGGAGGCCGACCATAGGGCGGCCGAGCCCGACAGACGTCGAAGCGCCCCGCCTGGCTGGTCCCTCATGCTGATTCGATAGGCTGGAACCGAACCCTCAGGCGCCAGACGAGTCAACCAGACACCCCAAATCACCGGCGCGCACGCCTATAATCGCGCCCTCAGAAACGACACAGGTGCACCATGGCCAATCCATACCACGATCACAACCTGGCCCTGCTGGCCCATCTGCGCGGCATCCTGCTCGCCATGGGCGAGGCCGAACAGGTCTCGGAAGAAAGCCACGCGCTGTTCCTCGAACGCTTCGACGAACTGATCATGAACCTGCAAAACGTGCCGGAAGAGCGTCACATGGGCCAGGACCTGATCTGCCAGGTCTTCCATCGCTACCCGCAGATCGCCCACCTCGTCCCGCGCGACCTGCTCTGGTTCTTTGGCGGCGACTGTCTGCACTTCATGCCGGACGAGGAAATCGCCGTATTCCAGCAACTCGAAGAACGCCGCTACGAAGCCGAACAGAACGACGAGCCCTTCGACTGGAACCATGAGAAGCAGCTATTGAGCATGCCGGATGAGGGTGCGCGGCACTGAAAATGCACGTTCGAGATCTATTCGCGGGCAACGAGCCAACTGCTCATCTCGCTATAGATGCGCCAACCCGAGAACTATGCCCTAAACATTAGAGTATTTAATGATCCTTGCGACAGCTATTCAGAACTAGTCGTCATTCACCCGATCCCGCAATTCCTTTCCCGGCTTGAAGTGCGGCACAAATTTTCCGTCAAGGCTGACGGATTGGCCGGTCTTGGGATTGCGGCCTACGCGGGGGGCGCGGTAGTGCAGGGAGAAACTGCCGAAGCCGCGGATCTCGATCCTCTCGCCGGTGGCCAGGGCCTGAGCCATTTGCTCGAGCATGGTCTTGATGGCCAGCTCGACATCCTTGGATGAAAGCAGCCCCTGCTGGGTGACGATTCGCTCGATCAACTCCGACTTGGTCATGGTTTTCCCTTCGTTTTCAAGCGGCTAGATCATTCGGGTTGCGTTCGTTTGTAGCATGTTGTTCAGAGTTTGAACAGCCCGAACGGGATTGACGACGAATGAGTGCTTGGTTTAGGAGACCGTGGCACAGATCGTAAATTGGCCCGCCCGCCCGCTCATCGGCGGCGCCGGTCGAAGGCAGGATTGCTGCCAGATCTTTTTTAAGGGAATAAAAAAGGCGGGCTCTAGAGCCCGCCTTTCGTTTTGCCTACTGCAAATCAGTCTTCGCGATAACGGCGCAGCTTGAGCTGCTTGCCACCCACACGGGTGTCCTTGAGCTTGCCGAGCAGGCGATCGAGGCCATCTTCCGGCAGCTCGACCAGGCTGAAGCTGTCGCGCACCTGGATACGGCCGATGGCTTCGCGGGCCAGGCCGCCCTCGTTGAGGATAGCGCCGAGCAGGTTGCGGGCGGCGATGCCGTCACGCGCGCCCAGCGGGGTGCGGCAACGGGCGCGGCCTTCTGCCAGAGGCATCGGCGCACGACGCTCGCGGTCACCGCTACGCTCAGGACGATCGGAGCGCTCGCGCGGGCCGCTGCTCGGGACCAGCGGCTGCTCTTTCTCCACTTCGGCCAGGGTCAGCGCCTGGCCATTGGTGGCCTTGCGCAGCAGTGCAGCGGCCAAGGCGCGCGGACTGCAGCCGATGTCAGCGACCAGTTTGTCGAGCAGCTCGCCATGGGTGGCTTCGGCATCGGCGACCAGCGGCGCGAGGCTGTTGGTCAGCTTCTTGATGCGGGCGTCCAGCACCTGCTGCGCGTTGGGCAGACGAGCTTCGGCGACCTTCTGGTTGGTCACGCGCTCGATAACCTGCAGCATGCGGCGCTCGCGCGGCGTGACCAGCAGCAGCGCGCGGCCTTCGCGACCGGCGCGGCCGGTACGGCCGATGCGGTGCACGTAGGACTCCGGATCGTACGGCATGTCCACGTTGAATACGTGGGTAATGCGCGGCACGTCGATGCCGCGGGCGGCGACGTCGGTGGCGACGACGATGTCCAGACGGCCATCCTTGAGCGATTCGATGACGCGCTCACGCTGATTCTGGGCGATATCGCCGTTCAGCGCAGCGGCCTTGTAGCCCTTGGCTTCCAGCGCGGCGGCCAGGTCAAGGGTGGCCTGCTTGGTGCGCACGAAGGCGATCAGCGCGTCGAAATCCTCGACTTCCAGCAGGCGCAGCACGGCCTGGATCTTCTGGTCGGCGTGGACCATCAGGTGCGCCTGTTCGATGCGCGCGACGGTCTGGGTCTTGGCAGCGATCTTGATGTGCTGCGGCTCGCGCAGGTGCTTCTCGGCGATGGCACGGATGGAGTGCGGCAGCGTGGCGGAGAACAGCACGCTCTGGCGGCTTTCCGGCATGGCTTCGAAGATCACTTCCAGATCGTCCATGAAGCCGAGCTTGAGCATCTCGTCGGCTTCGTCGAGGACCAGGAAGCGGATGGTCGACAGCAGCTCGCTGTTGCGACTCAGGTGGTCGACCAGGCGGCCCGGAGTGGCGACGATGACCTGCGCGCCCTGGCGGATGGCCTTGAGCTGCGGGCCCATCGGGGCACCACCGTAGATGGCGACGACGCTGACGCCCGGCATCTGCTTGGAATAGGTTTCGAACGCGGTGGCGACCTGCAGCGCCAGTTCGCGTGTCGGCGCGAGGATCAGCGCCTGCGGCTCGCGCTTGGCCGGATCGATCTTGGACAGGATCGGCAGCGCGAAGGCGGCGGTCTTGCCGGTACCGGTCTGGGCCTGGCCGATCATGTCGTGGCCACCGAGGATCACCGGGATCGCCTGGGCCTGGATGGGGGACGGTTCTTCGTAGCCGACTGCGCTGATGGCAGCCAGAACAGCGGAGTGAATACCGAGTGCGGCAAAGCCGCCGATTTCCTGGGTCATGGGTCTTGTCTCTGATGCTCCGCAAGACCCATTGTTCCGAAGCTGCGCATGCCGTGCAAAACCCGAAGGTCACCCTGGCAGCCTGGTCGGCGGGGTTGCGAAAACGTATGGATGATGAATCGTCAAGATAGTCCGCTCGAAGCGGACAGCAGCCGAAGCGGCGCTTCGTGTGTTGCAGTACCTGAACGCAGGCTGGGTTTCAGCCGGCGCGTACTATACCGGATTAACGTGACGCTGTGCGGATATTTTAAGCCGCCGCGGATGACGCCATGGCTCGGGACTCCCCGCACAGGTACCTCCCAGCGAAACCGCCAGGAGGTGCGACCGGAGATCAGGCCGCTTCGCTGTTGGCGGCACTGACACGGAAGCGGCCGACCAGCTGGTGCAGCTTGCCGGCGGTATGGCGGACGCGCTCAGCGCTGTCCTGCAGCACGCCGAGGGTCTGCCCCATCTCGTTGGAGGCCTGATCGACGCCGCGGATGGTTTGCCCGTAGTGCAGGCTGCGCTCATTCAACCCCTTGATGATCTCGAACATGCGCTCCACGGCTTCGTGCAGGTGGACGTTCTCCGACGACGCCTCTTCGGTCAACCGCAGGCTGCTGTCGACGTCCTGCACGCCGCCCTGCATGAACGACACCGCCTGGCGCGTCTCGGACTGCAGGCTTTCCACCTTGCCGCGGATATCCTCCGCCGCCTTGGCCGTGCGCAGCGCGAGCGAACGTACCTCCCCTGCCACCACCGCAAAACCGCGCCCGTGATCACCGGCGCGAGCGGCTTCGATCGCGGCATTGAGCGCGAGCAGGTTGGTCTGGTTGGTGATATCGCTGATCAGCCCGACGATCTCGTCGATCTCGCCCATGCGGCTGTCGAGCAGCTGCACGCTCTGCGCCGAGCGCTGCACCACATCACGGATGGATTCGGCGCCCTGGCGCACCGTATCGAAGCGCTCCCGCGCGCGGCACATCACTTCGTCCATGGCGGCTTTCATTTCTTCGGCGGTCATCGAAGCCTGTTGAATTTCGCCCAACTGTTCCTCCACCAGCAACAACAGCTGGTGGATCGACTCGGCGACGTCACTGGTGGTCTGCCCGGCTTCGCTGCTGCGCACCAGCATCAGCTCGTTGTCCTGGCGCACGTGTTTCGACACCTGGATCACCTGACCGACCACGCCATCCAGGCTGTCGATGAAGCTGTTGATCCAGCGCGCCATGTCGCCGCTCTCGTCGCGCGGCATGGCGCTGCTGTCGACGCGCTGACGCAGATTGCCCTCGCCCTCGGCCAGGGTGCGGATCACCTCGGTCATCGCCTGCATGCGCGCCGCCAGCCGGCGCGGCCCGAATGAGGCGAACGCCCAGGCGCCGAGCACGAGCAGCACGCCGTTGAGCAGGTAGAGCGCCGTCTCGGACAGCCCGCTGAAGGCCTGCAGCAGGCTGCCCGTGACGAACAGTGTGATTACGGTGAGCAGGTACGTCTTCATAAGGCCAACGCTCAGCGAACGCCGGCGATAGACCTCTTCCAGATCGGCCTCGCACATCATGCCCCAGCGATCCGGGGAGCCCGGCAGCTGGAAGGTGACGCCCTTGCCGATCACCGGAATGTGGCGGTAATCGGAATAGCCGGGATAGGTGACGAACAGGTTCGAACCCCTGGCGATGGTTTCCCGCACACCGGGGTGCAGCTGGCCGGTGGCCGGATCGGTGAAGCGCAGTTCCAGCTCGGTGTGCTGCTGTACACGGACCGTGCCCCAGCGAGTGTGCACGCCGCTTTTCAGGTTCTCACCGTGGCTGAAGGTGGCGTCCTCGAAGCGCGAGCGCGACAGGGCAGTACCGGGTTGGATGCGGCTGTCGAAGCGCGAGTCGACCATGAACAGATAGTTGTCGCCGGACTCGGGATAGACATGCCCGGCTTCGCGCTGGATCAAATCCCCCAGCACATCGTTCGGCACTCGCGCGCAGAGACAGCCGAGGCGTTTACCGGCGGCGTGCACGGGCTGATAGAACATCAGCGTCACCGCGTCGTGAAAGCGTGACGTGCTCGCCCCCAGGCGCTCGGTCAGCGGATCGCGATAAGGGCCATGCAAGAACGGCTCGTGCAGCCCCCGCGCAACGGCCTGCGCATCCATATCCTGCTGACCGACATGCGCGGCGCACGTGGACGCCAGTACCCGCCCCTGCGGGTCGATGACGAACAGCTCGGACAGGTCAGGGAGCTGGGCACGCTTCTTTTCCAGCAGGTCGATATCCACATGAGCCAGCCCTTCGCCCAGGCTCGCGGCCAGTTCCGCCAGATGGTCCCAGTGGGCGCTCACCCAGTTCTGCAGGATGCGCACCCGGGACTGCGCAACGCCTTCGAACACCTGCTCGATGGCGGGATACACACCACGGTTCAACCAGCAGGACCAGCCCATCGACAGCTTGCCGGTGCGTCCCAGCCAGGGCAGCCAGTGACGTTCACTAGGGGAAAGTTGCATTTGGAGGCTTTGAAACTGGGTCACCGGGCAGTCCTTGTTGATCGGAAAGACATACTGGCCAACTGCAATTAGCAGACCAGCAAGCGATCAGGCCACGGCTGCGAGCACAGGCTCCCCTGTGCACCAGGACCGCTCATGTTCGCCTCATAAGTTGCTAGACCGGTGAATGGCGCCCGCATCGGAAAGCGCTCTGCATAGCGGGTGCGTCGAAACGCCGCGGGCAGGTCCTCGGCGGTATGCCGACATAAGCGCACCAAATTAGAGACCTGGTGAACTGGCCGGTGCATCGCTGTGCACCAGCATGGCGCACGCCTGCCCTCAACTGGCTGGGCGCAGCGCGCCGATCAGTGAATCCAGCGAATAGCCCAGACGAGGTGCCAACGTTTCGGCACGCGATCGCAGGCCCGCCAAATCCAGCTGCTGTTCCAGATCGGCCGGCACCAGCACCACCACGTTGCCCTCCTTCACCGGGCATTCCCAGTAGTGCCGGTGATACAGGCCACGCAAAAGGGCAGCTCCCAGCGGCCGGTCGTCGTCGGTGCCCCATTGGTTGATGACGAGCCACCCGCCCGGGTTGAGCTTTTCCTGGCAGCGTTTGAGAAATGACCAGGCCAGATGCGCCGCGTCCGGCCCCGAGTCGTTGTAGAGGTCGACAAATATCAAATCGGCCGTTTCCGCGCTTTCCAGCAGCTCGGTCGCATCTCCGATGCGGATGTACAGTCGCGGATCGTTCTGCAACCCCAGGTATTGCATGGCCAGCTCCGGCACCGCCGGGCGCAGCTCGATGACCTCGACGTCCTCCAGCGGCAGGAACTTGAGGCAGGCCTGGGTCAGATTGCCCGCTCCCAGACCGAGAAACAGCGCGGTTTCCGGCTGTGGATGGCAGAGCCCGCCGAGCAGCATGGCACGGGTGTAGTCATATTCGAGCCAGGCGGGATCGGCGATGAACACGCAGCTCTGCTCGACTGCCGCGCCGAATTCGAGAAAGCGGTAGTCACCGACCTCAAGCACACGGATGAGCCCGAACGCATCGCGCACTTCAGCGAGCAAACGTTCCTCTTTTTCCATCTGCTAGCTCCCGCAAAGTCTATGGCCGCTATGTGCCAGCGAAGGCGCATCTTACGCAGGCCCATAGGCCATCGCTATCTCCGGGCGCCGGATGCATCAGGTAAACTCGCGCCATTCATCTTTCGATCTGGAATGACCATGAGCCACGCCTGGAGCCCCGACAGCTGGAGAAACAAGCCGATTCAGCAGCAACCCGAATATCCGGATGCCGAGCACCTCAAGCGCGTCGAGCGCACGCTCGCCGGGTTGCCGCCGCTGGTCTTCGCCGGCGAGGCGCGGGAGCTCAGGCGGCAGTTCGCCGAGGTCACGCGCGGGCGCGCGTTCCTGCTGCAGGGCGGCGACTGCGCCGAGAGCTTCGCCGAATTCTCGGCGACCAAGATTCGCGACACCTTCAAAGTGCTGCTGCAGATGGCAATCGTCATGACCTTCGCTGCCGGCTGCCCGGTGGTGAAGGTCGGACGCATGGCCGGTCAATTCGCCAAGCCACGCTCGGCGGGTGATGAAACCATCGACGGCGTTACGCTGCCGGCGTACCGCGGCGACATCGTCAACGGCATCGACTTCAACGCCAAGAGCCGTGTACCCGATCCGGAGCGCCTGCTGCAGGCCTACCACCAGTCCACTGCCAGCCTGAACCTGCTGCGCGCCTTCGCCCAGGGCGGTTTCGCCGACTTGCATCAGGTGCACCAGTGGAATCTCGATTTCATCGCCAACTCGCTGCTGGCCGAGAAGTATCACCAGCTCGGCGCGCGCATCGACGAAACACTGAAGTTCATGCGTGCCTGCGGCCTGGACGGCGCGCCGCAGCTGCGCGAAACCAGCTTCTTCACCGCCCATGAAGCACTGCTGCTCAACTACGAGCAGGCCTTCGTGCGCCAGGACAGCCTCAGCGGTGGCTGGTACGACTGTTCCGCGCACATGCTGTGGATCGGTGATCGCACCCGTCAGCTGGACGGCGCTCACGTCGAGTTCCTGCGCGGCGTCGGCAACCCCATCGGGGTAAAGGTCGGCCCCAGCATGGCTACGGATGAGCTGATTCGCCTGATCGACATCCTCAATCCGCAGAACGACCCCGGCCGCCTGAACCTCATCGTGCGCATGGGTGCCGACAAGGTGGAAGCCGGCCTGCCACGCCTGGTGCGCGCGGTGCAGAACGAGGGACGCCAGGTCTTGTGGAGTTCCGACCCGATGCATGGCAACACCATGAAGGCATCCAGCGGCTACAAGACGCGCGACTTCGAGCGCGTACTCGCCGAAGTCCGCCAGTTCTTCGACGTGCACCGCGCCGAAGGCAGTTATCCGGGGGGCATCCATATCGAGATGACCGGGCAGAACGTCACCGAGTGCATCGGTGGCTCGCGCCCGATCACCGAGGCCGGACTCTGCGATCGCTACCACACCCATTGCGACCCGCGCCTGAACGCCGACCAGTCGCTGGAAATGGCCTTCATGATCGCCGAAACCCTGAAGCAGGTCCGGCCGGACTGAGTCTCCCGCCCCTCTGCGCGGGCAGCACCGCCCGCGCGCACGAAACGAAACGAAACCCCGCCGGCCCTGTCCGCCTAAGTAGGGGCCGCGCGGGTTCAGTCCACACGGCCCCGCTTTCGATAGCGCAGTTTCGAAGAGGACGAAAATGGCGGAATCATCTCAAAGCCGGGGCGCCGTACTGGCCGCGTGGATCGGCCTGATCCTGGGCCCACTGCTGTTGCTGGCCTGCATCCTGACCGACCCACCCGGCGGCCTTTCGGAAAAGGCCTGGCTGACCGTGGGCCTGGCCGCGCTGATGGCGGTCTGGTGGTCGACCGAGGCGATACCGATCCCGGCGACCTCGCTGTTGCCGATTCTGCTGATACCCCTGCTCGACATCGATACCCTGGCCAAGGCCACCGCGCCCTACGCCAACCCGACCATCTTTCTCTTCCTCGGCGGTTTTCTGCTCGGCCTGGCGATGCAGCGCTGGAACCTGCACAAACGCATCGCCCTGGCGACGCTGCTGGCGGTGGGTAACCAGCCGAGCCGGCAGATCGCCGGCTTCATGATCGCCACGGCGTTCATCAGCATGTGGGTGAGCAATACGGCGACCAGCATCATGATGCTGCCCATCGGCCTGTCGGTCATCGGCCTGCTGATCGCCGGCAGCGAGGAAAAGGAAGGCGCGCGGTTCGCCGTGGCGCTGCTACTGGGCATCGCCTATTCGGCCAGTGTCGGCGGCATCGCCACGCTCATCGGCACCCCACCCAATGCCCTGCTGGCGGCGTTCATGCGGGAGAACTACGACGTCCAGATCGGCTTCGGCCAGTGGATGCTGCTGGGCCTGCCGCTGAGCATCGGCATGCTGGTCTTCATCTGGTGGTCGCTTACCCGCGGCGGTTTTCGCCTGGCGGGGGGCGACAGCCGTGGTCTGCTCGAAAAGGAAATGGCCGCACTCGGGCCGATGTCGCGTGCCGAAAAGATGGTCGCCGTGGTGTTCGTGCTGGCAGCGGCGGCCTGGATCTTCCAGCCACTGCTGGCGGACTATATCGATGGCGTGAACGACACCAGCATTGCCATGGCCGCAGCGATCGCACTGTTCCTGATTCCAGTTGACCTGCACAAACGGGTGTTTCTGATGGATTGGGAACAGGCCAACAAGGCGCCGTGGGGCGTGCTGCTGCTGTTCGGCGGCGGCCTCTCGCTGGCCGGCGTCATCGGTGCGTCCGGGCTGGCCGAATGGATCGCCAGCAGCCTCGGCGCCTTCGATGCCCTGCCCCTGCTGGCGATGATCGCGCTGGTGGTGACGGTGATCATCTTCCTCACCGAAATCACCTCCAATACCGCGACTGCAGCGGCCTTCCTGCCATTGCTCGGTGCGCTCGCCGTGGCCCAGGGGCTGTCCCCGGAAATGCTGGCGATTCCGGCCGCGGTCGCTGCCAGCTGCGCCTTCATGATGCCGGTCGCGACACCACCCAACGCCATCGTATTCGGCACGGGACAGTTGCCGATCCAGGCGATGATCAAGGCCGGCTTCGTGCTCAACCTGTTCGGTGTGCTGCTGGTTTCCCTGCTCTGCTACGGCCTGGTCGGCTGGATATGGGCGAGCTGACACGCACACAGAAACGAAAAAGCCCAGCATCGAGCTGGGCTTTTTTCTGTCCACCGCAGGCCGAGGATCAGGCCTTGACGCGGGACTTGTACTCGCCGGTACGGGTATCGATCTCGATCGAGTCGCCGATTTCACAGAAAGCGGAAACCTGCAGCTCGGCACCGTTCTTCAGGCGGGCGGTCTTCATGACCTTGCCGGAAGTGTCGCCACGTACGGACGGCTCGGTGTAGGCGATTTCGCGAACGATGGTGGTCGGCAGTTCGACGGAGATCACCTTGTCGTTGTAGAAGACCGCTTCGCAGACGTCGGTCATGCCGTCTTCGATGAAGGTCATCACGCCTTCCAGGTCGTCTTTTTCGATTTCGTACTGGTTGAACTCGTTGTCCATGAAGACGTACAGCGGGTCGGCGAAGTAGGAGTAGGTCACTTCCTTGCGCTCGAGAATGACCGGCTCCAGCTTGTCGTCAGCCTTGTAAACGGTCTCGGTAGCCGAACCGTTGAGCAGGTTCTTCAGCTTCATCTTGACCACGGCACTGTTGCGGCCGGACTTGTTGAACTCGGCTTTCTGGATGACCCAGGGTGCGCCGTTGATGATGGCCACCTGGCCGGCACGGAACTCTTGTGCGGTTTTCATACGAAATATCCGAAGGGAATTAGAGACAAAAAAACAGGCCGCGTATCATAGCCAATCTGTGTAAAAAAACACCAGCTTTCCGGCCAGATCGCCATTGGCGACCTGCGCGTGGGTCCAGGTTTCGGCGTGCTCCAACAACGTCGGGTATTGGCCCAGCAGACCGGTCCACGCCTGCTCGGTGCCCTTTCCCGCGTTCCACGCATGCCAGAACTCTCGCAGCGCCGAACCGGCGGCAGGCGAGAGCCCCTGCGAGTAGAGCTCGAGAAATGCATTGAGCTTGTCCCAGTGCGCGTCGTCCTCCTGAGGATAGATGTGCCACACCAGCGGACGCCCCGCCCACTGGGCACGGATGAACGACTCCTCGCCGCGCACCGCGTTGAAGTCGCAGCTCCACAGCAGCAGGTCGTACTCGTCCTGCGTCATGAACGGCACGATGGAGATCTGCAGGCTACCGCGCTGGTGGCAGGCCCCCGGCTCGAGCGTCGCAACACCCAGCCAGGCCGCGACATCGCCCAGCACCCGCCCCTCTGGCACCAGCAGCTGATTGACGCGGGAGTCGGCGGCAAGCGCGTCCAGCCAGCCAGCAACGGCTGTGTTCTCGTAGGCGAACAGCGACAGCAGACGCGCCTCCGGCTGGCGCACCACGCCCAGCGTCGCGAGAAAACCGGCCTGCCGCTCAGGATCGCCCTGAAAGCTGGCGCGGCGCAGCATCAGGTCCGCCTCGCGGATGAGGCCACCGGTCTCGGCCTCGAAGCCGGGAAAGAAGAAGTACTTCTGTACACCGTTGGGCTGCAAGGACGGCAACGCATGGCATCCGACGATCCAGTCCTCGGCGCTGAGGTATTCGAGATTCAGCCAGAGGATGCGCCGCCCGCTCGCGGCCATGGCGTTGATATAGGCCTGCGGCAGGTTGCAGGCGAACGCCTCGATGACCACATCGGCCGGCTCGGCACCCGGCCACTGGCTGGACCAGCGGCGGACATCGACGCCTTCGTGCATCTGTTGATCAGCCTGCGCGCTGGCCGCCGGACACAGCCGGGCGAAGGTATCCAGATCGTCCACCCACAGCCGCACCTGCTGGCCGTGCTCGGCAGCCAGCTGACGGGCCAGGCGCCAGGTGACGCCGATGTCACCGAAGTTATCCACGACCGCGCAGAAAATGTCCCAACTCGCCCTGACCGACAAAGCATGCTCCTTGAACCGTTAACGGCGACGACGCCGTTGAAAATGCCGCGCAGGATACATGAGCCGATCCGGCGTGAAGAACCGCGTGGCTAACGATCGAAGGGACAGGACAGGCGCGCACGCTCAGGCCATAGACAACCGGCCGTCGTGAATCAAGAAAGGGGGGACGCGAGAAGGTCGTTATGGAGGTGAACCCTACCAGCCACACCCCGGCACACAATGTCACCGCTGCGGCTGCTCCCTTCCGGGCCTGACCGGGTTCACGGCTGATCGTTGCGAGGGGACCGGCAGGGCCCACCATAACGAAACCCGCCTGGCGGCGAGCGGCGCCATTGTACCGGCTTATCAGCAACTTACAACCACAGACTGAGCCTGGTCGGAATCGCGCTGAACAGGCCGCGGCACCGACCGCTGGTCAGCAACTGCCGAAACCGGCGACCGGGATGTCGCATTGCGTCGAAAGCCTCTAGCCAAAGGACGATGTCTGTTCGAGGATGAGCAGGCTCAAGCGATCCAACGCTTGTCATGAAAACGTGCTGCGCGGCGCTTCGCCTGTGCGGCTGATGGCAACAGCACACGAGGTAATCATGAGCAAGGCTCCAATCGCCATCATCGGAACCGGAATCGCAGGACTTTCCGCCGCCCGCACGCTTCTCGATGCCGGGCAGGCCGTACACCTTTTTGACAAGAGCCGCGGCAGCGGCGGTCGCATGGCCAGCAAGCGCAGCGACGCCGGCTCACTCGACCTCGGCGCACAGTACTTCACGGCACGTGACCGCCGTTTCGCCGAAACCGTGCGCCAGTGGCAGGCCGGGGGCTGGGTGGATCAGTGGACGCCCACCCTGTTCCAGTCCCGCGACGGGCAGCTGAGCCCCTCTGCCGACGAGCAGCTGCGCTGGGTCGGCACCCCGACCATGAGCGAGATCACCCGCGGGTTGCTCGGCGAAATGCCGGTCACCTTCAGCTGTCGCATCACCGAGGTGTTCCGTGGCGAACAGTACTGGACGCTGGCGGACGCCACCGGCGCCAGCCATGGGCCCTTCAGCCATGTCGTCATCGCCCTGCCGGCGCCGCAGGCCGCCGCGCTGCTCTCTGGCGCGCCGAAACTCGCGGCGGTCGCCGCCAGCGTTGCCATGGAGCCGACCTGGGCCGTCGCCCTGGGCTTCGCCACACCGCTGGGCACGGCGCTGGAAGGCTGCTTCGTCCAGGATGACGCCCTGGACTGGATCGCGCGCAATCGCAGCAAGCCGGGGCGCGATGGCGCGCTGGACACCTGGGTACTGCACGCCACCAGCAGCTGGAGCCGTCAGCACCTGGATCTGTCGAAGGAGGCGGTGATCGAGCGCCTGCACGGCGCCTTCGCGGAGTTGATCGACTGCGTTGTACCAGCCCCCGAGTTCACCCTGGCGCACCGCTGGCTGTATGCCCGCCCGGCACAGGCCCACGAATGGACTGCCCTGGCCGACGCCGGCCTGGGCCTGTACGCCTGTGGCGACTGGTGCCTGTCCGGCCGTGTGGAAGGCGCCTGGCTCAGCGGCCAGGAAGCCGCCCGGCGGCTGCTAGAAAACCTCTGACGATGGATGGCTGACCCGGTCCTGATCCAGGTCAGCCCGGCCCCCGGGCCCGCTGTTATCATCCCGCGTTTTCTGCAACAGCCCTCTCAGCGGAGCCCCGATGAACCCCTCCACCCTGATCGGCATCGTCGCGAGCATCGGCCTGCTGGCGGTCGTCCTGCTTTTCGCGGCCAAGGAACCGGCGCTCTTCATCGACCTGCCCAGCCTCGGCATCGTGCTGGTCGGCACTCTGGCTGCCACCTTCATCAGTTATCCGTTGCGCGAAGTCACTCGGGTATTCGGTTTGCTCTGGACCGTGCTGCGCAATGAGCGACTGTACACCCGTCAGGATCTCGACGAGCTGGTGCAGATTTCGCGGCTGTGGATCAGCGGCGATCTGCCCGCGGTGGAAAAGGCTGTCGAACAGGTCAGCAATCCTTTCCTGCGTACCGGCGTGCAGCTGGTGATCGACAACACCCCGGAGGAGGACATTCTGGAGGTGCTGCAATGGCGGATCGCCCGGCTACGCGCACGGGAGAACGCCGAGGCGCAGCTGTTCCGCGCGATGGCCAGCTATGCGCCAGCGTTCGGCATGATCGGCACGCTGGTGGGCCTGATCAACCTGATGTTCATGCTCGGCAGCGGTGACATGGACCTGATCGGTCGCAGCCTGGCCGTTGCGCTGATGACCACCTTCTACGGTGTGCTGCTGGCCAATCTCATTCTCAAGCCGGTGGCGGTGAAGCTGGAGCGGCGTACCGAGCAGCGGGTCGCCCTGATGAACCTGGTGATGCAAGGCATTTCGATGATGTGCAACCGCCGCAGCCCGGCGTACATGCGCGAGACGCTGAAATCGTTCATCGCCCACCACGACGATGAAATCCGCGACGGTACGCCTGCGGCGCCGCGCGTCAGACCGCAGGAAGACTGACGGTGAACGGGCAAGCATCCCAGGGCAGCCGCTTCTCCCGCTGGCATATCGAGCCGCAGCGGGAAGAAGAGCAGGAAGCCTGGCTGATCACCTATCTGGATATGCTGACGCTGCTGCTGGTGATGCTGGTCATCATGCTCGCGCTGGCCGGCAAGGGCGACGGCGAGCAGAACGACCCCGCCGCCTCGGCCATGTTCGCGGCCGGCGAACTGGGCGTGGCGCTGCCGGCTCCCGCCGCACCGATTCCGTCGATCGCACCAGTGCCGACGCCCGCCGCCGATGCGCAACCGGATGACCCGCAAGAGAGCATGCCGACGACGCCAGGCATGGCGCTGGGCGATGACATCCAGGTCATCGTCAACGAAGGCAGCATCAGCTTCCGCATCAGCAGCGAGATACTCTTCGGCTCCGGACGAGCCGAACTGGAGGATGCCGGGCTGGAAGTGATCGACCGGTTGGTGCCGACGCTGGCGGCGAACGCCTTTCGCATCGTCGTTGAAGGGCATACCGACAACCTGCCGATCCAGACCGAGCGCTTTCCTTCCAACTGGGAGCTCTCCGCCAGCCGCGCCAGCAGCGTGGTGCGCTACCTGCAGCTGGCAGGCATCGAAGCGACGCGTCTGAGCGCCACCGGCTACGCCGACACCCGACCGCTCGCCGACAATGCTGACGAGCGCGGGCGCGCCAGCAACCGCCGCGTCGAGCTGGTGATGCAGACCGAGCCAGACAAACCCTGAGGCATCAGCCCAACGCGGTATCCAGGAACATCATGACCGCGAAGCCAACCATCAGGCCGAGCGTCGCCGGGGTCTGATGGCCGTTGCGGTGAGTCTCGGGAATCACCTCGTGGGATACCACGAAGATCATTGCGCCGGCGGCCAGGCCCAGGCTGACGGGATAGGCGATGGCGAAACCGCTGGACATGCCGATGCCCACCAGTGCCCCGATCGGTTCCATCAACCCGGACGCCGCGGCGACCAGCACCGACGCCAGCGCGGACAGCCCGGTGGTGCGCAGTGCCAGGGCCACCGCGAGGCCTTCGGGAATGTCCTGGATGGATATGGCGGTGGTCAGCGGCAGACCAACGCTCATGTCGCCGTTGGCGAAACTGACGCCGATGGCCATGCCTTCGGGAATGTTGTGCAGCGCAATGGCGAGCACGAACAGCCAGACCCGGTTCAGACGTTCGCATTCAGGCCCACACGGCCCGGTGCTCTCGTGCTCGTGGGGCGTGAAGTAGTCCAGCCCCAGCATCAGCAGCACGCCCAGACCGAGACCGGCCACAACGGTCGCGGCAGCGGCCGGACCGTTGCCGAACAGCTCACGGCCCGCTGCGAGCCCCGGCAGAATCAGTGAAAAGGCACTCGCCGCGAGCATCATGCCGGCGGCGAAGCCGAGCATGCTGTCCTGTGTGCGGGTGGAGATGTCGCGGAGCCCGATCGCCAGAAAGGCGCCGAACGCCGTCGCAACAAACCCGGCACTGCCGCCCAGCAATGCGTAGCGAACGTTGCTCGCCGCGCTGCTCTGGAATGCATTGACCGCTCCGGCCAGCAACAGCAGCAGGACGGCGACTGCCGTTGCGGCCAGGCCGATGGTGATCCAGGGATTGGCCTGGGCTTGCGCAAGCCAGGCGGAACGCAGGGTGGCAGCAGGGCTCTGGACGGTGGACGCCATGATATTCGGGATCCTCGATGCGGGTGCCCCAGTGTACTCCGACCTGCCCCATGCCAGAGGCTATGGTTACGATAGGCGCAGGACATCGTGTCGCTTGCAGCGCGCGTTGTAAGCACGCCGAGGATGTCCGTAAGCTTGCACCGTTTCGATGGCCGTCACGGGCCGTATCAGGGAGTGGTCCGTCGTGCCTGCCGTAAGATCCATCCGCCGTCTAGTTATCCTGGCCATTGCGCTACTGGCGCTTGGCGGCTGGCTGATCTGGCGCCAGCTGCAGGGCCCGGAACTGGCGGCCTACCGTCTGGAGGCTCGCCCACTGGTGCAGCGCGTAGTGGCCAGTGGTGAAGTGGACAGCCAGTCGCTGGCGCAGGTCGGCAGCGAAATCACCGGCGTGGTTGCTGCACGCCATGTGCGGGAAGGCGACGCGGTGAACGCCGGCGATCTGCTGCTGGAACTGCGCGACGACGAACAGCGCGCGCGCCTGCGCGAGGCCGAAGCGGCGCTGCAGCAGCTCATCGATTCCACTCGACCGCAGGCGCAGGCCACCCTGCGCGAGGCACAACACAATCTGGAACAGGCCAGCCGCGAGCTGCAGCGCCGCGAAATGCTGTTCGAGCGCAAGCTGCTGGCTTCCGAGCCGCTGGAGCAGGCGCGCCGCGCGGAGCTGACCGCACGCGTAGTGCGTGATCGCGCCCGCTTCGCCGCCGCAGCGCTGGCCGAAGGTGGCAGCGAGGAACAGGTCCTGCGGCAGCGTCTGGAGGTCGCCCGTGCGAACCTGGCCCGAACCCGTATTCACGCCCAGGTCGACGGCATCGTGCAGTCGCGCGACGTCGAGCCGGGCGACCTGGTTCAGCCGGGCCGCACACTGCTGACCATCGCCCGCTCCGGCAGCAGCGAAATCCTCTTGCCCCTCGACGAGAAGAGCCTGGCACCGATCGAGCACGGGCAGAGCGCCCGGATCATCGCCGACGCCTATCCGGACCGCGTGCTGACGGCGAAGGTGAGCTTCATCGCACCGAGCGTGGATACGGCGCGCGGCACCATCGATGTCCATCTGGACCTGCAGGAGCCGGCCGCCTTTCTCCGCCAGGGCATGACGGTGTCGGTGAACATCGAGACAGGCCGGCGCGAGCAGGCACTGGTGCTGCCCAATGATGCACTGCGCGCCCGCGACGGGTCGCGCGCCCAGGTGCTACGGGTGCGCGATGGCGTGGTCGAGCGCGTCGGTGTGCGACTGGGAATGCTGGGCACGGCGCTCAGCGAGATCAGCGAGGGGCTGGAGGCCGGCGATCTGGTGCTGATCGGCGACGCCGAAGAAGGCCAGCGCGTGCGGCCGCGCGTACAACCCATCCCCAGCGGCAGCCAGGACTGAGCGCATGCGCCTGGCCGATTCGCTGTGGACCGAATGGAAGATCGCCCTGCGCTTCCTGCTGGACAACCGCATGCAGACGCTGCTGATCACCTTCGGCATCGCCGTCGGTTCGGCGGTGATCGTCTTCATTACCGCCCTGATCACCGGCTTGCAGGCCAACGTCATCCAACGAACCCTCGGCACCCAGGCCCACATCCGCATCCTGCCCCCGGACGAGGTCAACCGCACGCTTCCAGCCGCCGCCGACAGTTGGTCGCTGGTATTGGAAAGCCCGCGCGCCCAGCGTCTGCGTTCGATCATCAACTGGCAGGACGTGCGTGACGTCCTCGACCAGGACGCGCAGATTCTCGCGGTGTCGCCGGTGATCAGCGGCCCGGCCATCGCCCGGCGCGGCGTCGCCCGCGCGTCCGTGGCGCTGCTGGGCATCGATCCACCGCGTTATCAGCGCATCATCCCGCTGGCCGACGACCTGATCGCCGGCCGCTTCCTGGTGGGTGCGGGCAACGCAGTGATCGGCAAGGAGCTGGCCCGCGACCTCGGCCTGGGCATCGGCGACAAGCTGCGCCTGGATGCCGGCGAAGGCCGCGAAGCGGTCGTCGACATCGCCGGCATCTTCGAGCTGGGCGTGCGCGAGTTGGACGCGCGCTACGTCTATCTCGACCTCAAGCAGGCGCAGACCCTGCTCGACCTGCCCGGCGGCGTGACAGTGATCGATACCACGGTCGCCGAAATCTTCCAGGCCGACGAAGTTGCCAGGCGCCTGGCGCGCCTGACCGGGTTACGCGCCGAAAGCTGGATGGAAACCAACGGCCAGCTGCTCAACGCGCTCAGCTCGCAAAGCATGACCACCGAGATGATCCGTGTGTTCGTCGGCATCTCGGTGGCCTTCGGCATCGCCAGCGTACTGGCCGTGAGTGTGGTCCAGCGTACCCGCGAGATCGGCATCCTGCGCGCTATGGGCAGCCCGCGCGGGCAGATCCTGCGCGTATTCCTGCTGCAGGGCGGGCTACTCGGGCTGCTCGGCTCGGCCTGCGGCGGGCTGGTCGGCTGGGGACTGGTGCAGGTGTTCAACCTGTTCGGCCCGCGGCTGTTCATCATTCCGGTCGACCCCACGCTGGTGCCGCTGGCCATGCTGGTGGCGACGGTCACCGGCGTGCTGGCGGCGGCGATGCCCGCACGACGTGCGGCGCGTTACGACCCGGCGGTGGCGATCCGCTATGTGTGAAAGCGCACCCATCGCCGCTGCCGAGGAAGTCCTGCGCCTGGAACAGGTGCGCAAGGCCTTCAACATCGGCACACCCCTGGAGGCCGAAGTCCTGCACGGCATCGACCTGCAGCTTCGGCGCGGCGAGCTGGCCGCGCTGGTCGGCCCGTCCGGCTCCGGCAAGAGCACTCTGCTGAATCTGATCGGCCTGCTGGATACGCCCAGCTCCGGCGAGCTGTATGTACTCGGCCAGGCGACACGCGACAGCGACGACGAAGCGCGCACGCAACTGCGCAATCAGGCGATCGGCTTCGTGTTTCAGTTCCATCACCTGATCTCGGCGTTCAGCGTGCTGGAGAACGTGCTGATGCCGCTGATGATCCGCCACGGCAAACCCTCCCGGGCGGAGACCGACCTGGCGCGCGCCCTGCTCGAGGAGGTCGGCCTCGGCCCATTCGCCGACAAGAAACCCACGCAGATCTCTGGTGGCCAGCAGCAGCGGGTCGCCATTGCCCGTGCGCTGGTGACCCGTCCACCGCTGCTGCTGGCAGACGAGCCGACCGGCAATCTCGATACACGCACCGCGCAAAGCGTGTTCGAGCTGTTCCACCGCCTGAACGCCCAGTTCGGCTGCGCCATCCTGGTTGTCACTCACGATCCGCGACTCGCCGCAGACTGCGAGCGCACCATCCAGCTGGTCGACGGCCGCATCGTCAGCGATGCCGCCAACCCGCTTGCAAGCTGAACTCAGCGGCAGCCCCAGCGAGCCGTTGTGCCGGGTCGTCCGGACGAATTTCGCGGCTTTCACTAATAACCAATAAATCTAAGCATATAACCTAATTCAGGGCTAAGATCTCTCCGGACAGATACCCCCACCGGTATTAATCTGAAGAGGAGCCCCGCGCCATGAATGCCCACGTCGAAGCCTTCTTCGATCCCGCGACCTTTACCTACAGCTACGTGGTCAGCGACCTGGAAACGCGCCAGTGTGCGGTGATCGACTCGGTGCTGGACTACGACCCGGCATCCGGCCGCACCTCCCATGCAAGCGCGCAGCGCCTGGTCGACTACGTGCGCAACCAGGACCTGCGGGTGCAGTGGCTGCTGGAAACCCATGTGCATGCCGACCATCTGAGCGCGGCGCCCTATCTCAAGCAGCAACTGGGCGGCAAACTGGCGATCGGTGACCGCATCACCGTGGTGCAGGACACCTTCGGCAAGCTGTTCAACGCAGGCAGCGGGTTCGCCACCGATGGCCGTCAGTTCGATCACCTGTTCCACGACGGCGACCGCTTCCAGGTCGGCAACGTGCAGGCCCGCGCCCTCCACACCCCGGGCCACACCCCGGCCTGCATGACCTACGTCATCGGTGACGCCGCCTTCGTCGGTGACACCCTGTTCATGCCCGACTATGGCACCGCCCGCTGCGATTTTCCCGGCGGCGACGCGCGCACCCTGTACCAGTCGATCCAGAAGCTGTTCGCCCTGCCAGGCGAGACCCGGGTGTTCATGTGCCATGACTACAAGGCGCCCGGGCGCGAGGAGTTTCTCTACGAGACCACCATCGCCGCCGAGCGCGAGCACAACGTGCATATCCACAGCGGTATCAGCGAGGAGCAGTTCGTCGCCATGCGCACCGCACGCGATGCCACGCTGGGCATGCCCACCCTGATCCTGCCGTCGGTGCAGATCAACATGCGCGGCGGCGAACTGCCCGAGCCCGAAAGCAACGGGACGCGCTACCTGAAGATCCCCCTGGACGTGCTGTAACCCCCGAATGCGGAGGACGTCGACATGCAAACAATAAAACGACTGACCCCTTTTCTCTCCGTCGCGGCCCAGCTGCAACCGGCCGACATGGCACTGCTGGCCAGCAATGGCTTCCGCTGCGTCATCAACAACCGTCCGGACAATGAGGGCGAGGGCCAGCCGTCGAGCGAGGCCATGCGCGCCGCTGCCGAGGCGTCCGGCCTGGAGTATCACCATCTCCCGGTGGTATCCGGACAGATCACCGAAGCTGACGTTGCGGCCTTCCGAGCGCTGCTGGAACGGATCAAGGGCCCGGCCTTGGCCTTCTGTCGCACCGGTACCCGTTCGGCCTCACTCTGGGCGCTGGCCGAGGCACACCATCTCGACCCACAGGTGCTGCTGCAAACTGCCCAGCAGGCCAGCTACGACCTCAGCGGCCTGCTGCCGCGCATGCAGCAGTACTGGCAGTCGATCATCGACCAGCCGCTTCCCGCCGCCTCGACCTTTGCCGCCACACCGCGTTACGACGTTCTGGTGATCGGCGCTGGCGCGGCCGGCTGCGCAGTGACTGCCAGCCTGCTCAAGCGCGACCCCGAACTGCGCATCGCCCTCATCGAACCGCGTGACCAGCACTACTACCAGCCCGGCTGGACGCTGGTGGGGGCCGGCGTGTTCGATCGTGCCAATACCGAGCGCGCGATGAGCCGCTGCATTCCGTCCAGGGCACAGTGGATTCGCGCAGCCGCAGAGGCCTTCGAACCCGAGCACCAGCAGGTGGTCCTCGAGGACGGCAGCCGCATCGGCTATCGTGCCCTGGTGGTCTGCCCGGGCCTGAGCCTCGACTGGGACGCCATCGAAGGCGCCCGCGACAGCCTCGGCAAGTTCGGCGTGACCTCCAACTACGCCTTCGAGCTCGCACCCTACACCTGGCAGCTGGTGCAGAACCTGCGCGGCGGCAAGGCGCTGTTCACCCAGCCACCCATGCCGATCAAGTGTGCCGGCGCACCGCAGAAGGCCATGTACCTGTCCTGCGATCACTGGCGCCAGCACGGCGTACTGAAGGATATCGAGGTCGACTTCTGCTCGGCCGGTGCAGTGCTGTTCGGCGTTGCCGACTTCGTACCCGCGCTGATGCAGTACGTCGAACGCTACGGTGCCCGACTGGACTTCAACCACTCCCTGGTGGCGGTGGACGGGCCCGCGCACAAGGCCTGGTTCAAGGTTACCGACGGCGCCGGACAGCACAGCACGGTGGAGCGGGACTTCGATCTGCTGCACCTGGTGCCGCCGCAGCACGCACCGGACTTCATCCGCCACAGCGCCCTGGCCAACGCCGACGGCTGGTTCGAGGCCGAGCACGAGACGCTGCGGCATCCGCGCTTCGGCAATATCTTCAGCCTTGGCGACGTCTGCTCCGCCCCCAACGCGAAGACCGCCGCGGCGGTCCGCAAGCAGGCACCGGTGGTCGCCGAGAACGTGTTGAGCGTACTCAAGGGCAGCGGCCCGCGGGCGCTCTACGACGGCTACGGTTCCTGCCCGCTGACCGTGGAGTACGGCAAGGTGATCCTCGCCGAGTTCGGCTACGGCGGAAAGCTGCTGCCGACCTTCCCTCTCGACCCGAAGGTGCCGCGGCGGCTGGCCTGGAAGCTGAAGACGCAATGGATGCCCTCGATCTACTTCGACATGATGCTCAAGGGGCATGAGTGGCTGGCCGAACCGAAGCATCTGGACTTCGAACCGCGCTCGACCGAGGCACGCAACGCCTGCGACTTCACTCAGGAGAAGAAGGGATGAAGCAGCGCCTGGCCCGCTATCTACCCATGCTGGCGTGGGCCAGGCACTACGATCGCGCGGCCGCGACGAAGGACAGTCTGGCCGCACTGATCGTGACATTGATGCTGATCCCGCAGAGCCTGGCCTACGCCATGCTCGCCGGCCTGCCGCCGGTGACCGGCCTGTACGCCAGCATGCTGCCACTGATCGCCTATACGCTGTTCGGCACCAGCCGCACCCTGGCGGTCGGCCCGGTAGCGGTGGTTTCGCTGATGACCGCCGCCGCTCTCGGGCCGCTGTTCGCCCCGGGCAGCGCGGAATACGCCGCAGCGGCCATGTTGCTGGCGCTGCTTTCCGGCGCGGTGCTGCTGCTCATGGCGGTGCTGCGCCTGGGCTTCCTGGCGAACTTCCTCAGCCATCCGGTGATTTCCGGCTTCATCAGCGCGTCGGGCATTCTCATCGCCCTCGGCCAGCTCAAGCACATCCTCGGCATCTCGATCGGCGGCGAGAACGCCGTGCAGCTGCTTGCCGCGCTGCTCACGGCGCTGCCCGGGGCGCATCTGCCGACGCTCGCCATCGGTGGCAGCAGCCTGTTGTTCCTCTATCTGGTCCGCAGCCGGCTCTCCGTCTGGCTGCAGCATCTGGGCATGAGCCCGCATATTGCCGGCACGCTGACCAAGATCGGCCCGGTCGCCGCCCTGCTACTGGCCATCGCGGCGGTCAGCGCCTTCCGGCTTGCCGATGTCGGCGTGCGGGTCGTCGGCGAAGTACCGCGCGGCCTGCCCTCGCTGAGTCTGCCAATGCTGGACCCGTCACTGGTCCTGCAGCTGTTGCCTGCGGCGGTGCTGATCAGCCTGGTCGGCTTCGTCGAGTCGGTGTCGGTGGCGCAAACCTTGGCAGCCAAGCGTCGCGAACGCATCGAGCCCAATCAGGAACTGGTTGCGCTCGGCGGCGCCAATGTCGCCGCGGCCCTCAGTGGCGGCTTTCCGGTGACCGGCGGTTTCGCCCGCTCGGTGGTCAATTTCGACGCCGGCGCGCAGACGCCGCTGGCCGGCGCCCTCACCGCCCTGGGCATCGGCATTACCGTGCTGCTGTTCACTCCGCTATTCCACAACCTGCCTCACGCAGTGCTGGCCGCGACGATCATCGTCGCCGTGCTCAGCCTGGTGGACCTCTCCGCACTCAGGCGCACATGGCGCTACTCCCGACAGGACGCCGCCGCGATGGCCGCGACCATGCTCGGCGTGCTGCTGATTGGTGTGGAGAGCGGCATTCTCCTGGGTGTCGGCCTGTCGCTGTTGCTCTTTCTCTGGCGCACCAGCCAGCCACATATCGCCGTGGTCGGGCAGCTGCCGGGCAGCGAACATTTCCGCAACGTCGAGCGTTTCGCCGTGGTACAGAGCCCCCGTGTCCTCTCGGTACGGGTCGACGAGAGCCTCTATTTTCCCAACGCGCGCTTTCTCGAAGACCGCATCGCCGAGCTGATCGGCCGTCATCCGCAGGCCGAACACCTGGTGCTGATGTGTCCCGGCGTCAACCTCATCGATGCCAGTGCGCTGGAGAGCCTAGAGGCCATCACGGCACGACTGCACGCCGCCGGCATCCAGCTGCATCTGTCCGAAGTCAAAGGACCGGTCATGGATCGACTGCGCCACAGCAATTTCCTCTCTGACTTCGGCGGCCAGGTTTTCATCAGCCAGTACGAGGCGCTGCTTGCACTGGACCCGGATACCACCTTTCACGCACTCGAACGGCCGCGTGAACGCTTTGCCAGCATCAAGGAGAACGCAGGATGAAGAACGCACACGAACTCGTCGAACAGGCCCGGCGCCACATCCAGGAAATACCGCTCGCTGACGCCGAGGCAGCGATTCAGGCAGCGGATGTGCTGATCGATGTCCGCGAGGCGGACGAGTACCGCGAAGGCCATATAAACGGTGCGCTGAACATTCCCCGGGGCGTTCTGGAATTCAAGCTGAGCGCCACCCCGGAACTCGCCGCGCGGGACATGAACATCGTCCTCTACTGCAAGACCAGCGGACGTGCTGCCCTGGCGGCAGTAGCGCTGCAGGACATGGGTTATTTGCAGGTAAAATCGATCGCCGGTGGTTTCGATGCCTGGACCGCCGCGCACAAGCCCGTCGTCAAGCCGAGCCTGCCGAGCTTCGACTAGCTCGGCACCCTCGATAAAAAGAAGAGGCCAACATGATCGTCGGCCTCTTTTTCAAACGCACGTCAGGATTTGGCGCTGCAGCTCTTGCACGTCTTGATGCCGAGCAGCGTGTAAGCCGGACAGAAACGGAAAATACCCGTGGCCAGCGGCAGCACGCCGATCCAGCCCCAGACGCCGATCACGCCGGCCAGGCTCAAGGCGATCAGCGCCAGGCCGACGATGATGCGCAGTGTCCGATCAATGGTTCCAACATTGGCTTTCATAATGACCTCCCGGTCAGCAAGCGCGCCGGCGTTCCAGCGCAGAGAACAGCAACATTCCAGCGAGCATGGCGAGCACGAACACCACGACCTGCCAGTGCCCGCGCAGCAGCATGGCGATCGACGGCCCGGGGCAGATCCCGGCGACGCCCCACCCCACCCCGAACAACAGACTGCCCCCGATCAGGCGACCATCCAGCTCCCGCTTGGCCGGCAACTGCATCGGCGCGTCGAGCAGCGAACGGGTGCGTGCCTTCGCCCAGGTAAAAGGCAGCACTGCCGTTGCGATGGCACCGACCATCACCAGCGCCAGCGAGGGATCCCAGGCACCGGCGAGATCGAGAAAACCGATGACCTTGGCCGGATTGGTCATGCCGGAGAGGAGCAGCCCCATCCCGAACAGCAGCCCGGCGGCGAATGACGTCAACTTGCGCATGTTCAACCTCCCAGCAGATGACGCAGCACAAAGACCGTGGCGAAGCCGGCGGCCATGAACGCCAAGGTGGCCACAATGGAGCGCGGCGACAGTCGCGAGATCCCGCAGACCCCATGACCACTGGTGCAGCCGGAACCGTAGCGGGTGCCAATACCCACCAGCAGCCCGGCAGCCAGCAGCCCCAGCCAATTGGTCTGGAATTCCGCAGCGGGCAACTCTGCCATCAGCAACCAGCACAGTGGTGCCAACAGGATGCCGAGAAGAAACAGCGCTTTCTCTCCGCGCCCTTCGGCACCTCGTTCGAACAGGCTCGCAAGCAAACCGCTTATTCCGGCGATACGCCCGTTGAGCACAACGAACAGGCCGGCAGCCGCGCCAATCAGGACGCCACCGGCCAGCGCCGTCCAGGGCGTGAAATTGATCCAATCGATCGTCATGCCTGACCTCTCTCGCAGAACAGCTGATACAGGGTCGTGATCACCGCCAACGCCCCAGGGCTGCTGATTCGATAGTGGATCTGCTTGCCTTCACGGCGAGTCGCAACGAGCCCCTCGCGCCGCAGCACAGCCAGTTGCTGCGACAATGTGGGCTGCTGAATACCCAGCAGCTGTTCCAGCTCGGAGACGTTGCGCTCGCCTTGCGACAGCTGACAGAGCAGCAGCAGGCGATCCGGGTTGGCCAGGGCCTTGAGCAAGGCGCCGGCGGAAGCTGCATTGGCTCGCAGCCGTTCGATATCCAGCTCGGGCGTCATGAGACGGTCACCAGTACGGTTACGATTAATACAATATATATTTTCATATAATGTAAGACAAGCCGTCAACGAAAGAAGTTGGCCATGCTCGCGGTCATCGTTAGCATGCCCCTACCCGTATACAGGCCACTCGGCCAGGCGACCGGAACACCCGCCAGTTCTTCTTTCGTGATCTTGAGGTAAACGCATGAATGACCAGACCACTGCCGCTGAATCCGCGGAACTGCAGACTCAGCAGCAGGCCATGCTGAAACGGCTCGCGCGAGTCGAGGGGCAGGTGCGCGGCATTCAGGCGATGATCAGACGCGGGGAGGATTGTGAAGCGATCGCACAGCAGTTCTCCGCTGCGCGCAGTGCGTTGGACAAGGCCTACCGGCTGATGCTGACATGCCTGATCGAGGAAGCGCTGCAGGATCAGACCCAGGATACCGGCGAGACCCTGGAGCGCGTGCGCAGCATTTTCACCAAGTACACCTGAAGCAAGCCGCTGTCGACCGATCGATACCGCAAGCCTCGGCGAGCACGCCGGCCTGGGCCGTAGCGAACCGTTGACGCTATCCAGGTGAATGTCGAGAACGCAAAACGAAAAAAGCGACCCTTAGGTCGCTTTTTTTGATTCCTCGCAAGCCTGGAGAAGCCGCGAAGAGAATTTGGAGCGGGAAACGAGACTCGAACTCGCGACCCCGACCTTGGCAAGGTCGTGCTCTACCAACTGAGCTATTCCCGCTTATCTACAACAAAAAGTGGCGTCCCCTAGGGGACTCGAACCCCTGTTACCGCCGTGAAAGGGCGGTGTCCTAGGCCACTAGACGAAGGGGACGCTGCCCGGAAACTACAGCTTACTTCCGGCTTGCAGCGCTCTGTTTGGCGCTTCACGCTGCAAGTGGCGCGCATTCTATGGAGGCCTCCGAAGGTCGTCAAGCATAGTTTTAAAAAAAATTTTCGCAGCATCACCGTGCGGCAGCTGGAGCTATCGGCCACATCATCAAGCCACTACACTCAGACGAAAAGCCAGCGGCTCGAGAGGTAGTCAAGTGTCCCCACTAATGATCACGGGATTGATCCTGGCCGGTTTGCTCGTTCTGGTCATCATCGTCTACTCCATACAGATCGTCGAAAAAGGCAATCTGGAAAAGGCCCGCAAGCGCGCCGAGCTGACCGACCGCTGCCGCCGCTGCGCCGATCTTTCTGACGGCCTGCCCGGGCAGATGATGACCCCGGCCCTGAAGCTGTTGCTCACCCGCCTCGAGCTGGCGCTCAGCGAGCGCCTGCAGCCGCTGGACAAGGGCAACGACAAACTGGCAGCCCGCCTTCAGACATTGCGCGCAGACGTGGCGAAGGGTGAGGCGATCGAAGTGCGCAATCCGCCCCGGCAGATCCTCACCGAGGCCCAGGCCAAGGAGAGCCGCTTCATGCTCGAGGATCTCCACGCCCAGATCGTGCGCGCCACCAAGGAAGGCCTCCTGGAACAAGCCGAGGCCAAGCGCTGGGTACAGGATATCCAGCGGATGCTGGCCATCCTGCACATCGAGTTCTTCACTAACCTGGGCAAGCAGGCGTTGCAGCAGAACCAGCCGCAGCGTGCACGCCTGGCCTTCGAACGAGGCGTCCAGCACATTAGACGGCAGCCGGCACCGGCGCCTTACCAGGCTCAACTGAAACAGCTGGAGGCCCTGCTCGAGCATGCCAACGCACTGGTGCTGAAGAACGAGGTGCCCAAGGCCGACGAGTCGAGCGAGCTGGCCGAAGGCATGAAGGCATTCGACGACGAAGACCTCTGGAAGAAGAACAACGTCTACTGATCGCATCACCGGCGACAGCTCATAACAAGAACGAATCCACCGCGGAGGACGATGATGTCTGTGACCCTGTACGGCGTGCCCCTCTCCCCCTTCGTCCGCAAGGTACGGCTGTGCCTGCAGGAAAAGGGACTCGACTATCAGCTTGAAACGGTGATGCCCTTCACCCCGCCAGACTGGTACTACGCCATCAACCCGCTGGGACGTATTCCCGCGCTCAAGGATGGTGACTGCACCCTCGCCGACTCCAGCGTGATCTGCCAGTACCTCGAAGAAGCCTATCCCGCCACGCCAACCCTGTACGGCGACAGCGCCCAGGCGCGCGGCCAGGTGCGCTGGCTCGAGAAATATGCGGATTACGAGCTGGCGCCATTGACCACCTTCACCGTGTTTCGCAACCGAATTCTCAAGCCGACCTCCGGCCAGCCGTGCAACGAAGAGGCGGTGCAGACAGCGATGCAGCAGAAGCTGCCGCCTCATTTCGACTACCTCGAGCAGCAGCTCGGCGACAACGATTTCTTCGTCTGCGACCGGTTATCCATGGCGGACATCGCCGTGACCTGTCAGCTGATCAACATGAGCCACGGCGGCGAACAGCTCGATGCCCAGCGCTGGCCGGGGCTGGCTGCACACCATGCGCGCATGCTGGCGCGCCCCGCCATCGAAAGCCTGCTGCCGGGCGAGCAACGCATGAATGCCAAGCTGCAGGAGATGGGCAAGGCCGCTACCGTCTAGGGTCGGCCGGCATCGGGCCCGCCGCAACAGCTGCGGCGGGTTCGACAAGCTACCAAGTTAGCGCCGCGCGTCGAGCAAACGTGCGCCCACCCACTGACGGGCATACTGATACGCGCAGCGCCCATTGCGATTGCCGCGTCCGGTGGCCCAGCGAATCGCGTCCTTTTCCAGCGCTTCGTCCCAATTCCATTGCAGGCGCGCCTTGCCTGCCAGCGAATCGATCCAGTGGCGCACCACACTGAGGTAATGCTGCTGGCTGAAGGGATAGAACGACAGCCAGAGGCCGAAACGATCGGACAAGGCAATCTTGTCCTCAACCGCCTCGTTCGGATGCAGCTCGCCGTCCACCATCTGCCAGTTCTCGTTGTCGCTCTGGCGCTCCGGCACCAGGTGACGGCGGTTCGACGTGGCATACAGCAGCACGTTCTCCGGCGCACGCTCCAGGGAACCGTCGAGCGCACTCTTGAGCACCCGGTAGTCACCCTCGCCGGCCTCGAAGGACAGGTCGTCGCAGAACAGCACGAAGGCCTGACGCTGCCCTGACTGCAGCTCCACCACGCGCGGCAGATCCGCCAGATGGTCGCGCTCGATCTCGATCAGGCGCAGCCCACGGCCGGCATACTCGGCCAACAGAGCGCGAATCAGCGACGATTTTCCAGTACCACGGGCGCCCCAGAGCAAGACGTGATTGGCGGGCAGGCCATCGACGAACTGCTGGGTATTGGCAGCCAGCAGATCACGCTGTCGGTCGATGCCGATCAGGTCGTCCAGACGCAGATCGAGATTGACCTCGAGCGGCGCCAGATAGCCGCTTCGGCCGTCACGCTGCCAGCGCGCCGCCAGCGTATGCTCCCAATCGATAACGGGCGGCTGCGCGGGCAGCAACGGCTCGATACGCGCCAACAGGCCTTCGGCACGCTGCAGGAAGGCTTTCAACTCGACATCCATGATTGACTCCAAACAGAAAAAGTCCGGCCGAAGCCGGACCAGACATCAACGCCTGCAAAAGCTATCGATCCCGCGCCGCTCGTGTTTCAGAGCAGCGCCTCGATATCCGCCGCCAGCGCCTGCGGCGCGGTACGCGAGGAATAGCGCCGCACCGTGCGCCCCTGATCGGCGATGAGGAACTTGGTGAAATTCCACTTGATCGCCTTGCTGCCCAGCAGGCCGGGCGCGCGCTTCTTCAGCTCGATGAACAGCGGATGGGCGTCGCCGCCATTGACCTCGACCTTGGCGAACAACGGGAAGGACACGCCGAACCGACGCTCGCAGAAGGTGGCGATCTGCGCCTCGCTATCCGGCTCCTGTCCGCCGAACTGGTTGCACGGAAAACCGAGCACGACCAGGCCACGCTCGCCGTAGCGCTGCCAGAGCTCCTCCAACCCCTTGTACTGGGGCGTGAAACCACATTGGCTGGCGGTGTTCACCACGAGCAGCACCTTGGCATCGAAATCGGCGAGCGTCTTGTGCTCGCCGTCGATGGTGACGCAGGGAATATCTAACAGAGGATCGCGCATGCTGGTTCCTTGCGGCTCAGGCTTCGCGGGGCTTCAAGTCGAGCGAGGCCGAATTGATGCAATAGCGCAGACCGGTCGGTTTAGGGCCATCGGGGAACACATGCCCCAGGTGGGCGTCGCAGCGAGCGCACCTGACCTCGATCCGGTGCATGCCATGACTGAAGTCATCCAGGCTGGCGATGGCCGTATCGCTTACCGGCTGGAAATAGCTGGGCCAGCCACAGCCGGAGTCGAACTTGGCATCGGCATCGAACAGTGGCGCATCACAGCAGACGCAATGGTAGACGCCCGGCGTCCGGGTGTCGTTGTACTTGCCGGTGAAGGGGCGCTCGGTGGCGCCGAGCCGGCAGATCTGGAACTGCTCATCGGACAGCTCCTCACGCCAGGCGTCGAGCGGTTTTTCCAGCTTGTCCATCGGTAGCCTCCTCGGGGTCTGTTCGCGTTTCGTCCCATGGCCACGACATGGCGCACCGGTTGTTTGGAACGCACACGAAGCGCAACAGCACGCTATATAAAAAAGGCCGATCTGTACCTTTTCCGGTGGTCGGGCCGCACGTATCATGCCTCCCTCTTCGACGCCTAGTCTGGCAGCGGGGTTTCCGACTGCCAAGGCGCCCGGGTTCATGCCAAACGTGACCAGCCATTTCCGGAACTGGCACGTTTTCACTTCGGGACACTCAGGATCATGCAGGTCAGCAAATCGAACAAGCTCGCCAATGTCTGTTACGACATCCGTGGGCCAGTGCTCAAGCACGCCAAACGCCTGGAAGAGGAAGGCCATCGCATCCTCAAGCTGAACATCGGCAACCCGGCGCCGTTCGGTTTCGAAGCACCAGAGGAAATTCTCCAGGACGTGATCCGCAACCTGCCGACTGCCCAGGGCTACAGCGACTCGAAAGGCCTGTTCAGCGCCCGCAAGGCGATCATGCAGTACTACCAGCAAAAGCAGGTGGAAGGCATCGGCATCGAGGACATCTATCTCGGCAACGGCGTGTCCGAGCTGATCGTGATGTCCATGCAGGCGTTGCTCAACAACGGCGACGAAGTGCTGATCCCCGCTCCGGACTACCCGCTCTGGACGGCCGCCGTGAGCCTGGCCGGCGGCAAGCCGGTGCATTACCTCTGCGACGAACAGGCCAACTGGTGGCCCGACCTGGCCGACATCAAGGCCAAGATCACGCCAAACACCAAGGCGCTGGTCCTGATCAACCCGAACAACCCCACCGGCGCGGTCTATCCGAAGGAAGTCCTGGAAGGCATGGTGGAGCTGGCTCGCCAGCACAAGCTGGTGCTGTTCTCCGACGAGATCTACGACAAGATCCTCTATGACGGCGCGGTGCATATCTCCACCGCCTCGCTGGCACCGGACGTGCTCTGCCTGACCTTCAACGGCTTGTCCAAGTCCTATCGTGTCGCCGGCTTCCGCTCCGGCTGGGTGGCCATCTCCGGCCCCAAACACAAGGCCCAGAGTTATATCGAAGGCCTGGATATCCTTGCCAACATGCGCCTGTGCGCCAACGTACCGTCGCAGCATGCGATTCAGACGGCACTGGGCGGCTATCAGAGCATCAATGACCTGGTCCTGCCGCCGGGTCGGCTGCTCGAGCAGCGCAACCGCACCTGGGAGCTGCTCAACGACATTCCCGGCATCAGCTGCGTCAAGCCCATGGGCGCGCTGTATGCGTTCCCGCGCATCGATCCGAAGATCTGCCCGATTCACAACGACGAGAAGTTCGTGCTCGACCTGCTGCTTTCCGAGAAACTGCTGATTGTCCAGGGCACGGCATTCAACTGGCCGTGGCCGGATCACTTCCGGGTGGTTACCCTGCCGCGCGTGGATGACCTGGAGCAGGCGATCGGACGCATCGGCAACTTCCTCAAGACCTACCAGCAGTAACCGAATGGATCTGCAGATAGACGACTTCTACAAGGACGCCGCGGGCGGTCTGCTCGCGTTGTATCAGGCGTTTCCACGGAAGATCGCGCTGTATGTGGAAGACCTGATCGGCCGGGAAGAGCCGGACGAGTTCGGCCTGCCCTCCAAACGCCACCAGAGCTGCCTGGGCGCCCTGCTCTGGCTGGCGGACGAAGGCTATCTGCGCTTCGAAAGCACCATCCAGTTCCTGGCACTGGACCAGGCCGTGCTGACCGAGAAGGGTTTCATTCGCCTGACCCGCGCCGTCCCCGGATACCTGGCGGGCGACCGCAGCCTGCCTCCCAGCGTACTGCGCATCCAGGCCAGTCTCGCCCATCAGCTTCGCGACGCACTGAAAAGCGGTCACAGCGAGCGCATCGCCCATCTTGCCCGCTTGCTGTTCGAAAACGACACCGACTCGCCGCTGCACTCCAGCCTTGGCGCACAAGCGACATAGCTTGAAATAGTCACTCGGTTGAATAGCTCAAGGGCGCACCTTATATAGCCTATCGTTCTTCAAATCCTACCCTGGAGTCTGCCGCAACATGATGCGCATTTTCTTGTTCCTGGCCACCAACCTTGCGGTCCTGGTCATCGCCAGCATCACCCTGAAGCTGCTCGGGGTCGATCGCTACACCGGCCAGAACTATGGCAGCCTGCTGGTCTTCTGTGCGGTGTTCGGCTTTGCGGGATCGCTGATTTCGCTGTTCATCTCCAAGTGGATGGCGAAGATGAGCACACGCACGGAGATCATCAGCCAGCCGCGCACCCGCCATGAGCAGTGGCTGCTGCAGACCGTCGAGCAACTGTCGCGCGAAGCCGGCATCAAGATGCCCGAGGTCGGCATCTTCCCGGCCTACGAGGCCAACGCCTTCGCCACCGGATGGAATCGCAACGACGCGCTGGTAGCCGTCAGCCAGGGCCTGCTCGAACGTTTCTCTCCGGATGAAGTGCGCGCAGTGCTGGCTCATGAAATCGGCCACGTGGCCAATGGCGACATGGTCACCCTGGCGCTGATCCAGGGCGTTGTGAACACCTTCGTCATGTTCTTCGCACGAATCTTCGGCAACTTCGTCGACAAGGCGATCCTCAAGAACGAGGACGGCCATGGCATCGGCTACTTCGTCGCGACGATCTTCGCCGAACTGGTACTGGGCATCCTTGCCAGCATCATCGTCATGTGGTTCTCGCGCAAGCGTGAATACCGCGCCGACGAAGCCGGCGCGCAACTGGCCGGCACCAGCGCCATGATCGGCGCCCTGCAGCGCCTGCGGGCCGAACAGGGCCTGCCGGTGCACATGCCCGATTCGCTCAAGGCGTTCGGCATCAACGGCTCGCTCAAGCACGGCATGGCCGGCCTGTTCATGACCCATCCCTCTCTGGAGGATCGCATCGAAGCCCTGCGTCAGCGTGGCTGAGATCGACCGAGTGGTACCGGGGCGACGCAAGTCGCCCTTTTCGTTTGTCTATGCAGATTCAACTCCGCATAGAAGGAATCGCCATGCGTCGCCTCATCTTCGTCTGCTGCGCTCTGCTCGCCCTCGCTGGCTGCCAGAGTGCCTATTACTCCGCAATGGAAAAAGCCGGCATCCACAAGCGTGACATCCTGGTCGACCGGGTGGAGGACGCACGCGACTCGCAGCAAGCCGCCAAGGAACAGTTCAAGGATGCGTTGGAGCGCTATCGCAGCGTGGTCGAGGTAAAAGGCGGCGACCTGGAGAAGCGCTATGACGCACTGAACCGACAGTACGAGGCGAGCGTCGCCAGCGCCCGGGATGTGCGGGCCCGCATCGACGCGGTGGAAGACGTCGCCAATGCGCTTTTCAAGGAATGGGAGAGCGAACTGAAGCAGTACAGCAATGCCAGCCTGAAGGCTGCCAGCGCGAAGGAGCTGAGCCGTACCCGCGCCGAATACCGGACGCTGCTGCAACGCATGAAGGCAGCCGAACAACGTATCGAGCCTGTGCTCAGCGTACTGCGCGATCAGGTGCTGTTTCTCAAGCACAACCTCAATGCTCGCGCGATCAGCGCCCTGCATGGCGAGTACCGCACGCTGCAAGGCAATGTCGACCAGTTGATGGCGGACATGCAGCGCGCCATCGACGAGGCCGACACCTTTATCCGCAGACTCCAGGCGGACAGCTGAGCGCAGCGAGCGGCAACGGCGGTCAATCCCGCCGTTGCAGCCGGTAAAACTGTTCTTGCAGGCGCTGCAGCCCACGCTCACGCATCTTCGGATTGCGCTCCAGCACTTCCTTGGCCTCCAGCTGCTGCACGTCCCACGCGCCGTCGTACAACGTGCTCACTTCCGCCCGGCTGACAGCGAACGGCGGGCCATCCATTTCCGCCTGGTCGTAATCGAGCGTAACCAGCAATTGCTGGCAGCCGGCCGGCAGAATGTTCGTCAGCAACGCGGCGTAGCGCTGGCGCATCGCCGGCGGCAGCGCAATCAGCGCGGCGCGATCGTAGACGCCCCGGCAGTCGGCAACGTCTTGCGCCGCCAGCGCAAAGAAATCGCCACAACGGATCTCAAGCCTGCCGGATCGATAGACTTTGAATGCGCCGACCTGCGAAATCTCCGCCTCCAGTCGTTGCTCGGCGAAAAACGCCTCGACGGCTTTCTGGCTCAGCTCCACCCCCAGTACGCGATGGCCCTGCCCTGCGAGCCAGGCCAGGTCCAGGCTCTTGCCACACAGCGGCACCAGCACAGCTGCATCCTCGGGCAAAGCCAGCCGCGGCCAGTGACGGCGCAAGCCAGGATGCACGTCTTCGAGGTGAAAACCGATTTCGTTGCGAGCCCAACGTTCTTGCCAGAAGTTCTGGTGCACCTGCGCGCCTCCGCTGCATGAAAGCCGCAGCTTAGCAGAGCCATTGCGCCCCCGGCTCAGCTGGCGTAGAGCAACGCTTCCACATCGACCCCGGCGTCGCGCATCTGTGCCAGCTTGTAGCGCAAGGTTCGCGCACTGATGCCCAGCCGGTCGGCGGTCTCCTTGCGACGCCCGCGTTCGGCGCGCAGCGTGTCAATGATCAACTGGAATTCGCGCCGCCGCAGATCATCACCCAAGGCGGAACCGACTTCGCCATCAGCGGCAGAGGCCTCGCTCGGCAGTGGCGCTGGATTACTGGCAAGCGGCGCACCGACAGCACCAGCAGAGCCGAGCAGGCAGAGATCTTCGGGCTGAATGACACCGCCCTGCTGAAGGATCAGCGCACGCTGAATGGCATTGTCCAGTTCACGCACGTTACCCGGCCAGCCGTGTTCGAGCAGGCAGCGTTGCGCCGCCGACGACAACCGAGCCGGTACCTGTCGCATCTTTCGGGCATGGCCCGCCAGCAGGCGCTCGGCCAGCGGCAGGATATCGGCCGGACGCTCGCGCAGCGGCGGCCAGGCCAGGGGAAAAACGGACAATCGATAGAACAGGTCTTCGCGGAAGCGCCCGGCGGCCACCTCAGCGGCTAGATCGCGGTTGGTGGTCGCAAGCACCCGGATATCCAGGGCAATCGACCTTCGCCCGCCGACCCGCTCCACCTCGCGCTCCTGCAGCACCCGCAACAGCTTGGCCTGCAGCGCGAGCGGCATCTCGGAAATCTCGTCGAGCAGCAGCGTACCGCCATCGGCCTGCTCGAACTTGCCAGGCTGACTGGCGATGGCCCCGGTGAAGGCGCCCTTTTCGTGGCCGAACAGCGTCGCCTCCAGCATATTGTCCGGAATAGCGGCGCAGTTGATGGCGATGAACGGCTTTGCACCACGCGGCGAGCGCTGGTGGATGTAACGTGCCAGCACTTCCTTGCCGGTACCCGACTCGCCGGAAATGAGCACCGTCGAGTCGCTTTGCGCCACGCGCGCAGCAAGATCCAGCAGCCGCTGGCTGGACGGCTCGCAGGCGATCGGACCCTGTGCCTCCACCGGACCGAGGGCGCCGTTGACGTGGCGACCCAGCAGTTCGAGCAGTGTGCCGGGCTCGAAGGGCTTGACGAGGTAATCGACCGCCCCCTGACGCATCGCCTCCACCGCCTTCGCCACGGCGCCAAAGGCCGTCATCAGCAGCACCGGAATCTGCGGATAACGTTTGCGAATCGAGGCGAGCAGCTCATGGCCATCCATACCCGGCATGTTCACGTCGCTGATGACCAGACCAAAGGGCTCCTGCTCCAGGGCGATGAGTGCGGCTTCGCCGCAGTCGACGGCTCGATGTGCATAGCCGCCCAGTTCGAGCGTGATACCCAGTGCTTCTCGCAGGGATGGGTCATCTTCGACCAGCAGTACTTTCGCAGCCATCAGCTCACACAACCTTCTGAACGATAGGAATCAACGGCAACGCAACGATGACGCAAGTGCCGCGACCTGGCCGGGAAAGCAGGCGCAGCTCGCCTTGATGGGCACGGGCGACAGCCTTCGCGACCGCAAGCCCGAGGCCGGTTCCGTTGTCCCGGGTAGTGAAGAACGGCTCGCCCAACCGCCCCAGGACGCCAGCCTCTATGCCGCGGCCGTTATCGCTGATGCACAGGTACAGCGTGGCATCACGCCGATACAGATGAATCTTCAAACGACATGCGCCACTGCAGGCCTGCAAGGCGTTCTGGACAAGGTTGAGCAGCGCGCCGACCAGTGTGTCGCGGTTGCAAAGAAGCTCGCCGCCTTGCGCATCGTTCTGCCAGCGCACGGCGACATCGCCCAGTTTCGGCTCCGCCGCCGCGCGAAGAGCGGACAGTAGCTCGGCCGGGGTCACACGGTCGTTCAGCGGCAGATCGCCCCGGGCGAACACCAGCATGTCGCGAACCTGGTGCTCCAGCTCGTGCAGGCGCGCTTTCAGACTGCCGGCGAAACGTTGCTGCTGTTGCTCGCTCAGGCCACCTTGCTCAAGGTGGCTTGCATACAGCAGCGCGGTGGAAAGCGGTGTGCGAATCTGATGGGCTAGCGATGCCACCATCCGCCCCAAGGACGACAAGCGCTCATGGCGCGCCAACTGATCCTGCAGACGCCGGGTTTCGGTAAGGTCGGTCAACAGCACCAACTGGCCGGGCTCGCCGCTGAGAGAACGAGTAGCGATCGACAGACGGCGTCCGTTGCGCAGGGAAATCTCATGGCCATCATCCTTGCGCGGGGCGAAACTGCGGACGATGACGTCGCGCCAGTTGACACCCACCAGGGGCTCACCCAGAAGCTCCAAGGCCACAGGATTGGCGTCGCGCACCACCCCTTGGCCATCGATGACGATCACGCCGCCCGGAAGCAGGTCAAGCACGTTTCGCAGTCGTTGAGCGAGCCGCTCCTTCTCTTCGAGCTCGTGGCGACGCTGCGCCCCCGCCTCGGCGAGCTGGTCCCGGAGCTCAGCGACGTGTGCCTGCAGAAGCCCCTCGGACTCGCCCAGCTGCCCGGCGAGTTCTCGGAAGCGCTTGAGCGAGCCTGTGAGGTCCACCGCATCGGTGGGCTCAAAGGACGCTATGGACGGCCTGGTGACGAAATTCACTGATTCACTTGCGCCTGTCAAAAGATGGTCGGTCAAGTGAAACCAGCAAGGTTCATGCCCGGCGGCGTCATCCACTGATGCGTCCCAGAAACGCAAAAGGCCACCCGAAGGCGGCCTTTGTCATGCACGAATACTAGTCGCCCAGTTCGTCGTCGCGGCGGTTCATTCCATATTTGCGCATTTTCTCCACCAGCGTGGTCCGCCGGATGCGCAGCCGCTCCGCGGCACGGGCAACCACACCACCGGCGTCTTCGAGCGCCTGATGGATCAACCCCTGTTCAAGGTTACCGAGGTACTCCTTCAGGTCCAGCCCCTCGACAGGGAGCATGGCCTGGGCCTCAGGCACCACCATCGGCGCGCTGATGGCGGCACGCTCTTCCATCTCGTCATGCAGACTGGTCGCGTACTGCTCGTCGTCATCATCAACGTGCCGGAACTTCTTCGGCAGCTCCATTACACCGATCACACCGTAAGGATGCATGATCGCCATGCGTTCGACGAGGTTGGCCAATTCGCGAACGTTACCTGGCCAGTCGTGCCGGCAGAGCGACATGATGGCAGCCGAGTTGAACCTGATGGAGCCGCGCTTCTCGTGCTCCATGCGCGAGATCAGCTCGTTCATCAGCAGTGGAATGTCTTCCACACGCTCACGCAGCGGCGCCATTTCGATCGGGAAGACGTTCAGGCGATAGTAGAGGTCCTCACGGAAGGTCCCCTCTTCGATCATCTTTTCCAGATCCTTGTGGGTCGCGGCAATGATCCGAACATCGGCATTCTGCGTGCGGTTGCTGCCGACGCGCTCGAATGTGCGCTCCTGCAGTACACGAAGAAGCTTGACCTGCATGGGTAACGGCATGTCGCCGATTTCGTCGAGGAACAGCGTACCGCCCTCGGCCAGCTCGAAGCGCCCTGCCCGCGCGGTGATCGCGCCGGTAAAGGCGCCTTTTTCGTGTCCGAACAGTTCGCTTTCGAGCAATTCCGCCGGGATAGCACCGCAATTGACTGGAACGAACGGCCCCTGGCGCCGCTTGGAATGGTAGTGCAGGTTACGCGCGACCACCTCCTTGCCGGTACCGGATTCGCCGAGGATCAGCACGCTGGCCTCCGTATCGGCGACCTGCTCCATCATCTGACGGACATGCTGCACCGCTCGGCTTGTGCCAACCAGGCTGCGGAAAAGATTGGGTTCGCGCTGCCGGCCGCGCGTCTTGGACTCGTACATTTCACGGTAGATCTGCGCGCGGTGCAGCGAGTCGAGCAGCTTGTTGTAGCTGGGCGGCATTTCCAGGCTGGTGAGGACCCGGCGTCGAATCTCCTCGGGCCAGTCGGCCGGTGCCGGCTCGCCAATCAGCATCAACGGGACGTTCTCATCCCATTTGCTCATCTGCTTGATCAGCTCGATGGCGCCACCCCTGGTGGTCACATCCCCCAGCATGACGCCATTCACGACTCGACTGGACTCGAGGCCGGCGACAGCGTCCTGCCATTCACTGCTGGAGCAAGCCAGATGATCCTCACTGAGAAAATTCAGAATGACCGTCAAATCCCGCCGACGGTCACGATCATCATCTATCAACAAAATCTTGGTTTCACGCCACATCTTGTTTATAGGGCTCTTTAGAGGCTGAAAGAAAGCCTGCGCTCGCATCCATGGAAATAAAGGCGATCACACTTCATGGCAGATGAAACGTAGATTAATGAAAAAATGAACTGAGTCAAATTTATGGCGTGAATTAACGACCAAAGAACGAGCCGAAAACCAGAGTGTTGTGAAACGCCCGGCAGCTCAACCCGTCAGTTGCGCGCAAGATCGTGGACAAGATAGGGATTTACCAAGCAGTACGCGTCAAACAGATGACCGCCAGTGCGGCACTGGCGACATAATGCCACATACTTTGTAATGATAAAAAGCGAGAGGTCGTGACTGGCCCATGGTGAGCCGAGGACGGTCGGGAACGGTGCACACAAGCATGTTGCGTTCGGCATTCAACCGAACAGCTGGTAGACCTTCGCGCCCTGCTGCGACTGATTGAGCTGACGCAGTTCGCCTGCCACCCTGGCCTGTTCGATCTGGCAGGTCATGACCAGTTCGCGATAGAGATCGAGCAGCTCCTGCAAACGTTGTCGGACAGCTCCATCATCACGCTGATGTTCGCGCATCGCCTCATCGACAGCGCTGCGGCACTCGCGGTCGAGCATGCCGATGGCCGACCAATCCTGCTGCGTCAGCGCGTCGCGCAGTGCGGTGCCGGTTTCTTCTAGGCGCTTGACGGAAGCATTCATGTTCGACTCCGGGGCCTGAGCCCGATGCGGCGGTCTTGCCGAGCCAGCGGATACGTTGCAAAGCAACGGTGCTGAATCCTTATCGGCAATCGACGCTCAGCCTTTAGACCGAACGGCAAAAAGACTGCCTCGGCGTGCAGCTCAGTAGCGTTCGCGCAACCCCGGCGGCACGCTGGGCGGTGCAACCGGTTCCCAAGGGCCATCCGGGCGCGCCGCGCAGAACCAGTCGCCATCCCAGCGATAGTAAAGGCGCTCGCGATAGTACAGCTCGCGCCCCTCCACCACATAGACACCCAGGCGATTGTCCCAATGAGCCGCCACGTGCGGCGGCGGCGCGTAGCGCGGATGGCTTCTCTGCGTGGCTGGAGCCCTGGGTGCCGGTGGCGCCTTGATAGGCGGTGGCGCGATGACCGGACCGGAGGGCTCCGGTGCCCGCGGAACCGGTGCAGGTGCCGGTGCCTGCGGTGCGGAATCGTACGGGTTCCCAGCACAGGCGCCGAGCAACAGCGTCAGACCAATCAGCGCGGCCCGCAGAACAATCCGCGCGGGAGCAAACGGGTTCGCTGTTGGCTTCAGGTTCATCTCCACCTCTACTGGGATCAGGGCGCCTCGGCGCGATCGATCGTCAACCGCACGGCGTTTTTATCACCGCGAGTCTCGAGCGCCTCGCTTTGACCCATCCACTCACCCTTTGTTGCGTCACCCGTACGAGAAACCCGCGCCATCACCGTTACCTGCTCGACGCTGGAGATCTTGAGGGACGGCACCATCGCATCGGCGTCGCTCAGCGTGACGGTCGCCGGAAGATCACCGACCGTCAGGCGCTTGGCCGCCAGCGGAACCGACGGTCCGTTCACTGCCCGGGCAAAAACGAAAACACTGTCCTCGGGCGACACCGTTTCCGCCACCTTCGGATCCAGCTGCACCTGGATTTGCAGCGCAGCGGCCTGCGTGCTCGCCGCAGCCGGAGCCTCACCTGCTTCAGCGTTGCCGGAACCGCCGTCGACCTGCTGCCTGGCGCGTTCGATGCCGCCGCGGATGGCTTCGCGAGATGGATCGTTCTCGGGCAACGCAGCCACCAGCTGCTCCCAGAAGCGCACGGCATCCTGATAGCGACCTTCCTCGTATGCCGCGATACCGAGCAGGCCGAGACTGGTCAGTTCCTGCGGATCAGCCTGCAGCGCCTCATCGGTAAGCGCCTGCAGCTGTTCCGACCACTGCCGATCGCCGGCGAAGTATTGCGCCTGAGCCCACTGGCCAAGCAGTTCGGGCTGGCGTCCGGCAAGCTCTACCACGCGCGCGAATGCCTTGGCCGCATCGGACGGGCGCTCCTGATTCATGTAGGTGCGCCCGAGGAAGTACCAGGCTTCGGCCGAATCGGGCTGCTCCTTCACGGCCTGCTCGAGATGAGCCGTCATTTCCTCGACGGTGCGTGGCTGTTCCGAGAACTGACGAGCCATCTGCACCTTGTCGCTGGCACCCCAGTGCATGTACAGCCCATAGCCCACCAGGGGCACCAGCACGGCTGCGATAAGCGGCACGCTACGACCCAACTTGGCAATTTTGGGGCTGTCGCTGTTTTCGGTGTCTTCCAACAACTCGCGCGCCGCGTCCGCACGCCCCGCCTCGAGCTGGGCATCGCTCAGTGTTCCCGCCGCGTGCTGGGCGGTGAGTTCAGCCAGGCGCTCCTCGTAGAGCGCAACGTTGAGCGCCGTACGGTCTTCTTCGGCCTGGGCACGACGACCACGCAGGATGGGGAGCAGCAGGAAGGCCAGCGCCACCAGCAGCAGAGCGCTGGCGGCTATCCAGAAATCGGTCATGAGTCTTTTTTATCCAGCAGCTTGGCGAGACGCTCGCGCTCGGTCTCGGAAAGGGTGTTCGATGCAGGCGCCTTCTCGACGCGGCGGCGACGTACCAGGATCACGGCCAGCACACCAAAGCCCAGCACCAGCAGGCCCGCCGGGCCGTACCAGAGCAGCAGGGTCTTCGCATTCACCGGCGGGTTGTAACGAACGAAGTCGCCATAACGGTCCACCAGGTAATCGACGATCTGGTCGTTGCTCTGCCCCTCCTCCAGCATGCGGAAGATTTCCTGGCGCAGATCCATCGCGATGGGCGCGTTGGAATCGGCGATGTTCTGATTCTGGCACTTCGGACAACGCAGCTCTTCGGTCAGCGTCCGGTAGCGCTCGCGTTCGGCCTCATCGCGAAACTCGTAGGTGTCGATCGCTGCCTGGGCCGTGGAAACCAGGAACAGCCCCAGCAGCGCAGCGTGGATCAATCGTTTCATTCGTCCACCAACTCCTGATAGAGCGCTGCGAGCTGCTCGCGCCAGACACGATCATCGATCACGCCGACGAACTTGTGACGGATGACGCCCTGCTTGTCGACCAGGAAGGTCTCGGGCGCGCCATATACGCCCAGGTCCAGGCCCAGGCTGCCGCGCTCGTCACGAATGTTCAGCTGGTAGGGATCGTGAAATTCCTTCAGCCATTTCTGCGCCGCTGCGTTGTCATCCTTGTAGTTGACGCCATGGATGACCACGCCCTGCGCGGCCAGGCGATTGAGTACCGGGTGTTCGACCTTGCAGGCAACACACCAGGTTGCCCAGACGTTGACCAGTGCGGGTTTGCCCTTGAGATCTGCGTCGGTGATCAGGCGCTGCTCATCTTCCACCGAGGGCAGCGAGAACGCGGGCAGCGGCTTGCCGATCAGCGCCGAAGGCAGCTCGGACGGATCGAGAAAAAGCCCCCGGTAGAGGAACACTGCCACCACCAGAAAGATCGCCAGTGGCAGCAACATCAGCAGTCTTTTCACATCAGGCTCCTTGCGCCGCCATACCCAATGCTTCGCGCACGCGGGTCTTTACCTTGACACGATAACGACGATCACAGGCGGCCAGGGCACCGCCCAGACCCATCATCAGCGCACCCAACCAGATCCAGCGCACGAACGGCTTGATATGCACGCGCACTGCCCAGGCACCGTCGCCCAGCGGCTCGCCGAGGGCCACATAGAGGTCGCGAGTGAAGCCGGCGTCGATGCCCGCCTCGGTCATCGGCATCTGCTGCACGGTGTACAGGCGCTTCTCCGGATGCAGGGTGGCGATCTGCTTGTCACCGTCGAAAACCCGGATGGTGGCCTTGTCCGAGGTGAAGTTCGGCCCCTCGTGGTGCACCGCCCCCTCGAAGACGAACTCGTAGCCACCCAGCGACAGCGACTCGCCCGGCGCCAGGCGCAGGTCACGCTCGGAGCTCTGATGGCTGGTCAACACCACACCGATCGCACAGACAGCGAGGCCCAGGTGCGCCAGGTGCATGCCCCAATAACTCGGTGCAAGGCTCCGTGCCCCCTTCAACAGGCCCTTGTGGCGGGTCTTGTCGAGCAGATCGCGGACGCTGGCGATGACCACCCATGCCGCCAGCAGGGATACCGCCAGCACGGCCCAGTTGAAGTCACCGAACAGCAGCGAGCCGAGCCCGCCGAGTACCACGCTGGTAATCAGCACCGGCGTGAGCATGCCGAGCAACCACTTCACTGGCGTGTCCTTCCAGCGCACCATGATCCCGACACCCAGCGTAAGCATCAGCGCGGCCATCAACGGCACGAACATGGCGTTGAAGTACGGCGGCCCGACCGACAGCTTGGCGCCAGACAGGGCATCCAGCAGCAGCGGATACAGCGTACCCAGCAGGATCATCGCGGTCGCCACGACGAGCAGCAGGTTATTGACCAGCAGCAGGGTTTCGCGCGACCAGAGGCCGAAGCCGACCTGACTCTTGACCACCGGCGCGCGCAGGGCGAACAGGGTCAGCGAGCCACCGACCACCATCAGCAGGAACACCAGGATGAACACGCCGCGCTCGGGATCGGTAGCGAAGGCGTGAACGGAAGTGAGTACACCGGAACGGACGAGGAAGGTGCCGAGCAGGCTCAACGAAAAGGCCGCGATCGCCAGCAGCACCGTCCAGCTCTTGAAGACGCCGCGTTTCTCCGTAACGGCCAGCGAGTGGATCAACGCGGTACCGACCAGCCAGGGCATGAACGAGGCATTTTCCACCGGGTCCCAGAACCACCAGCCACCCCAGCCGAGCTCGTAATAGGCCCACCAGGAACCCAGCGCGATGCCCAGACCGAGGAACGCCCAGGCCACCAGCGTCCATGGACGGGACCAGCGCGCCCAGGCGGCATCCAGACGCCCGCCGAGCAGCGCGGCGATAGCGAAGGCGAAGGCAACCGAGAAACCGACGTACCCCATGTAGAGCATCGGGGGATGCACGATCAGACCGAAGTCCTGCAGTAGCGGGTTGAGATCCCGGCCATCCATCGGCACCTGCGGCAGCAACCGCTCGAACGGATTGGAGGTGACGATCAGGAACAGCAGAAAACCGATACTGATCAGGCCCATCACACCGAGCACGCGCGCCAACATGTCTTCCGGCAGCTGACGGGAGAAGATCGCCACCGCGAAGGTCCAGCCGGCGAGAATGAAGGCCCACAGCAGCAGCGAACCTTCGTGGGCACCCCACACGGCACTGAACTTGTAGTACCAGGGCAAGGCGCTGTTGGAGTTGTGCGCCACATAGGCGACGGAGAAATCGTCGACCATGAAGGCGTAGGTCAGGCAGGCAAAGGAGAAACCGAGAAACGCGAACTGCCCCCAGGCCGCCGGCTGCGCCAGGCCCATCCATTGCCGGTCACCGCGCCAGGCACCGATCAGCGGCAGCGTGGCCTGGACCACGGCCAGGCACAGGGCCAGAATCATTGCCAGATGGCCGAGCTCCGGAATCATTTCGCGTACTCCTGCTTGCCGCCCTCGTAATGCTTCATCATGCCGCTCTTCTCCAGCGCCTGGGTCACTTCCGGCGGCATGTAGTTCTCATCGTGCTTGGCCAGGACCTCGTCGGCGACCAGCACGCCGTCGGCGTTGACCCGGCCCAGTGCGACGATACCCTGCCCTTCACGGAACAGATCCGGGAGGATGCCTTGATAGGTGATGGTGATCGCCTGGGCGCCATCGGTGACACGGAAGGCGACGCTGAGCGAATCGTTGGTGCGCTTGACCGAACCCTCTTCCACCAGCCCGCCTGCGCGGATTCGGGTGCCCTCCGGCGCTTCGCCGGCAGCGATCTGGGACGGCGTGTAGAACAGGTTGATGTTCTGCTGCAGGGCGGACAACGCCAGCGCCACGGCGATACCGACACCGGCGAGAATCGCCAGGACGATGAAAAGACGCTTCTTGCGCACCGGATTCACTTCGACTCCTCCCGGCGCAAACGACGCGCCTCATCTTGCAGGTAACGCCGACGCGCCAGTACGGGCAGCGCAACGTTGAGAATCAGCACCGCCAGGCTGATGCCGTATGCGGTCCAGACGTACACGCCATGATTGCCCATGGCGATGAAATCGGCGAAGGATGAAAAGTTCACGAGTTATTTCCCACCAGAGCCTTGACCTCGTTCTTCACCCAGCTTGCACGCGACTCGCGGCGCAGCACTTCCAGGCGCATGCGCATCAGCAGCACCGCGGTGAAGAAGCAATAGAAGCCGATCACCATCACCAGCAGCGGCAGCCACATGTCCATCGGCATGGCCGGTTTCTCGGTCACCTTGAAGGTCGCTGGCTGGTGCAGCGTGTTCCACCACTCCACCGAGTACTTGATGATCGGGATATTCACTACGCCGACGATCGCCAGCACCGCACAGGCCTTGGCCGCGCTGTCACGGTTACTGATTGCCTGGCCCAGCGCAATGATGCCGAAGTACAGGAACAGTAGGATCAGCATCGAGGTCAGCCGCGCGTCCCACACCCACCAGGCGCCCCAGGTCGGTTTGCCCCAGACCGCGCCGGTGAGCAGTGCGATGAAAGTCATCCACGCGCCGATCGGCGCCGCCTGCTGCAGCGCAACGTCAGCCAGCTTCATCTTCCAGACCAGTCCCACCATGCCGGCGACGGCGAGCATCACGTAGATGGACTGGGCCAGGAATGCGGCGGGTACATGAATGTAGATGATCCGGAAGCTGTTGCCCTGCTGGTAGTCCTCGGGAGCGAACGCCAGGCCCCAGACCACGCCGACGCTGACCAGCAACACGGCTGCCCAGGCCAGCCAGGGCAACCAGCGCCCGCTGATCTCGTAGAACCACTTCGGTGAGCCCAGCTTGTGAAACCATGTCCAGTTCATCGGATGACTCGTCGTCCAGCGAGGCCCTGATGGATCAGGCCTCGAATTCGTTACATCGACCGGCACATGCCGGCCATCTGGGTATCGCTATTCGCCGACGCTGATCTTCAGCCCGGCGGCTATCGCAAAGGGTGCAAGAGTAACGGCCAACGCGGTCAGGCTGGCCAGCCAGAGCAGGTGTCCGACCGCCGGCAGGCCTTGCAGCGCCGCCTGCAGTGCACCACTGCCAAGGATCAGTACCGGGATGTAGAGCGGCAGGATCAGCAGCGCCAGCAGCAAACCGCCGCGCTTGAGCCCAACCGTAAGCGCCGCACCGACCGCACCGAGCAGGCTGAGGATCGGCGTTCCCAGCAGCAGCGATACCAGCAACACCGGGATGGTCCCAATCGGGAGGCCGAGCATCAACCCCAGCAGGGGCGCCAGCAAGACCAACGCCAAGCCGGAAAATGCCCAGTGTGCCAGCACCTTGGCGAGCACCAGAAGCGCGAGCGGGTGCGGCGAAACGACCCACTGCTCCAGGGAACCATCCTCGAAATCGCTGCGGAACAGGCCATCCAGCGAAAGCAGAACCGCAAGCAGCGCGGCAACCCAGACCAGTCCCGGCGAAATCGTCTGCAGTAATTGCGTTTCCGGCCCGACCGCCAGAGGAAACAGCGCGATGACGATGGCGAAGAAGACCAGCGGGTTGGCCAGTTCGGCTGGGCGGCGGAACAATAGGCGAGTCTCGCGCGCCAGCAGGAGAGTGAAGACGCTGCTCATGCGGCCCGCTGCCCCAGATCCAGCTCACGATAGCCGATGGGCTTCTCCGTCAGGCTGTGGTGGGTGGTCAGCACGACCAGCCCGCCCTGCTCGCAATGGGCTGCCAGATGCCGTTCCAACTGCGCCACGCCATGCTTGTCGAGCGCGGTGAAGGGTTCATCGAGGATCCACAAGGGCGGCGGCGAGAGATACAACCGAGCCAGGCCGACGCGACGCTGCTGACCGGCGGACAGGGTGTGACAGGGCACGTCTTCGAAGCCCCGCAGTCCTACCTCGGCAAGGGCTTGCCAGATGGCGTCGCGGCCCGCGGGTTGATGCAGAGCGCAGAGCCAGGTGAGATTTTCTTCCGCAGTCAGCAGCCCCTTGATTCCGGCTGCATGACCGATCCACAACAGGTTGCGCGCCAATTCGCCACGCTGGGCATCCAGCGGCTGCCCCTGGAGCCGCACCTCGCCGGAGGTCGGCTGCATCAAACCGGAAAGCAGGCGTAGCAGGCTGGTCTTGCCGCTGCCGTTGGGGCCCGATATCTGCAGCATCTCGCCGCGCTCGAGACGGAGATCGAGCTTGTCGAACAACAGCCGCCAATCCCGCTCGCAGGCGAGCGCTACAGCTTCGAGAAAGGGAGTTGACACGGCTGGCGACACCTCAAGATGAAAAAGGCCCGGCCGCTATACTCAGGCATCAGGGCCAGGCGGGCGGAATTATACATGGCAACCCCAGGTGCCGAGGGCCGCAAACGCGAAAGGTTGTAAGAGCATTTGAGGAAAGATGACCGAGATCAAGAGTACCACTGCCCTGCCCCCGACCAGCGCGACACGTCCGGCTGTAGCGGCACAGGATCTCGCCCTCAAGGTGCTGCAACCGATGCAGAACCTGCTGGCAGCTGGCGAGCAGATCGAAGCCGAAGTGGTCAGCATCCGGGAGGCCGCCGAAGCGTTCCGCCTGGTGTTGCGCCTGACCATGGGCAGCGGACGCCAGGCCACGGTTGAAGTCAGCAGCAACAAACCCGCCGCGCCCGGCACGGCGCTGGTCGTCACCGCATTGTCCGATACCCGTCTGCTGGCCACGCCGCAAGCGGCCGGACGCCAGCCGGCCTCGATGATCGATCTGCAGCAGCTTCCGGTAGGCAGCGTGATCCAGGGCCGCGTCGTGGCGACCAGCCAGCAGCGCACGGAGGACGGGCAAACGTCTTTCAAGATCGTTGTCAGCCTGCTCAACTCACCCGTTGCAGGGCAGAAACTCAGCATCGAATCGGCCAACCCGCTGGCGCTCGGCAGTCTTTTGACGGCGCAGGTCAAGGACAGCCAGTCCCTGGCGTTTCTGCCACTGAGCGGTCGGCTCGATCAACTGCATGTCGGTGAGCAACTGGGCGCGCAGCAGAACCGACAGGCTTCGCTGGAAGGATTGTTCAGGGCGCTGCAGGGCGCGCCGGGCGCGCTCCCGGAAGGGCTGCGCGGCGCGGCGGAGAAGCTGCTCGGGCTGATCCCGGAGATGCAGCAGCTGGGCGACGCCAAGGCGCTGGCAGCAGCGCTGGCTCGGAGCGGCGTGTTCCTGGAGGCCCGCCTGCTTGCCGGCCATACCGATGGACTGCAAGGCGACCTCAAGGCCGGACTGCTGCGCCTGCTGGCGCAGATGCCCAATCTGCCGGGCAGCACGCCATTAGGGGGGGCGCAGGCCGGCGCCATCGGCCAGGCACTGCCTGCCTTCGCGCGGCAAGCGCTGGGCTCGCTGGCGCAGAACAGTCCGCGTCAGCTCGCGCTCGGCTTTCCGCTGCCGGCCAGGTTACCGCCCGGTCTCGAGGAAGAAGCCGATCTGGAAATGCTGCTCAAGCTCGCTGCCGCTGCCGTATCGAGGCTCCAGACCCACCAGCTTTCCAGCCTGGCGCAGACACAGGTCGGGCCCGACGGCACTATGGTCACCACCTGGCAGCTGGAATTGCCGATGCGGGACCACCGCGACATCGTGCCACTGCAGATCAAGCTGCAGCGCGAAGACCAGCCGAAACGACAGGAAAAGGAGCGCGGCGATCCGCTGTGGAAGATCGAACTGGCGTTCGACGTCGCTCCGCTCGGCCCGTTGCAGGTTCAGGCCCAATTGACGCGCGGAACGCTGTCCAGCCAGCTCTGGGCCGAGCGCAGCGCCACCGCCCAGCTGGTCGCCAAGGAACTAGCTCATCTGCGCGAGCGCTTGCAGGCGGCCGGGCTGAGCGTAGGCGAACTGAGCTGCCGCCAGGGCACACCGCCGCAGGGCCCCAGCACCACGCTGGAACAACGTTTCGTGGACGAAAAAGCATGACAGACAAGCAGCCGCGCCAAGCCATCGCCCTGAGCTACGACGGCGTCAACGCGCCGAGCCTCAGCGCCAAGGGTGACGATGAGTTGGCCGAGGCGATTCTTGCGATCGCTCGGGAACATGAAGTGCCGATCTACGAGAACGCCGACCTGGTAAAACTGCTGGCGAGACTGGAGCTGGGCGACGAGATTCCCGAGGCCCTGTACCGGACCATCGCCGAGATCATCGCGTTCGCCTGGTACCTCAAGGGCAAGTGCCCACCCGGTTTTCAGGCAGCGTCCGACTCCGGTTCTGCGGCGAACCTGCCGCTGCTCAGTGGGCCTGGGCGTTGAGCGTGGCGGCCGCCCGGTCTTCTCCGGTGACCTGCGGAAAATCGTGCAGCTGCCAGGCAAAATAGCCCGAGCGGAAGTAGAACACCCGCGTGTAGCCCCAGCTGACAGCCATGCGCGCCGCTTCCGCGCTGCGCGGGCAGACTTCGCTGTCGCAGTAGATCACCAGCGGCAGCTCGCGGGGCCATTCCGGCCCGGCCAGGCTCACGAAGTCACTGGCGAGATCGAAATGTACGGCGCCTTCCACATGCCCCCACAGCCATTCCCGATCAGCACGGACGTCAATGAACACTGCGCCCAGCTCATGCAGTCGCTTGGCCTGAAAGACGTTGACGGTCATCGCCCCGTCGACATTGTCCGGGGCCTCGGCAGCATGCGCGCCAAACGAAACCACGACCAACAGCACAACTAGTATGCGCCGCATCTTTGCCCTCCTCGTCCCAGGCCGGGACATGGATGCGCTCAGCGAAGCCAAGCCGATACGGTGTTGGAATATGGGGGATTCAGGAGGTTCCGATCAGGCCGACGAGGGGCTCGATCAGCCGGGATCAGGGCTTCTGACGGGCCTTGTGCAGCTTGCTCATCAGCTCGGCTTCGGACTGCGACAGCCCACAGGACTGGGTCAGGTCGTCGATGCTGGCGCCCATGCCGACCAGCTTGGCGGCCTGGGACAGCGCGAAGTTGTTGGGATCGCGCTGCTCCAGCTGAGTGAGCTTGTCCGGCAACGGGGCAACGGTACGGCTCAGTTCGCGTAGCTCGTCGCCCATGCGCAGGCTGCCCTCCAGATAGGCATCCAGACGGCTGCTCAGCTCCTTGATTCGCTTGTCCCTGCTGGCGTCACGCTGCTGCTGTTGCTCGGCCAGCAGGCGCTGCCGTCTGAGCAGCCACAGGCAGAACCCCAGCAGCCCCAGACAGCAGAAGGCCAGCGCAACCAGCGATGCGACCAGCGACGCGATCAGCATGTATCAGATGCTCTCAAGCTCGGCCCATTCTTCTTCGCTCATCATCTTGTCGAGTTCGACCAGAATCAGCAGCTCGCCGTTCTTGTTGCAAACGCCCTGAATGAACTTGGCGGATTCGTCGTTGCCCACGTTCGGCGCGGTTTCGATCTCGGACTGGCGGAGGTAGACCACCTCGGCAACGCTATCGACCATGATGCCGATGACCTGGCGGTCGGCTTCGATGATCACGATGCGGGTGTTGTCCGACACCGGCGCCGGCTCCAGACCGAAGCGCTGGCGGGTATCGATGACCGTGACCACGTTGCCGCGCAGGTTGATGATGCCCAGCACATAGCTAGGTGCACCCGGCACCGGAGCGATCTCGGTATAGCGCAACACTTCCTGAACCTGCATCACGTTGATGCCATACGTCTCGTTGTCCAGACGGAAGGTCACCCATTGCAGAACAGGATCTTCGGAACCCTGCGCAGACGTCATCTTCATAGTCCCACCTTCTCTAGTTACCGCTTTGGCGGTCGATTCTATCGTGGGGCCGCGCAAAGCACGGCCCCCTCGTTGGTTGTGTCAATGTGTTTTCGGCTTCGCCGCGTCGTGCATATGCTTGACCGCACCGCTGGCAATCAGCTCGGCCAGCGCAGTCACGTCGACCAGTGCGCACATGTGTTCGATCACCGTGCCGGCCAGCCAGGGGCGCTGATGACGCTGGGTGCGCCACTTCACCTCGCTAGGGTCCAGGCGAATCGAGCGGCTCACCTGGTGCACCGCCAGCCCCCACTCGTAGCCCTGGACAGAGATCACGTACTGCAGGCCCTCACGAAAATCGTCGCGATAACGGTCCGGCATCACCCAACGCGCGGTATCCAGTACTTTGAGATTGCCCGCCTGGCTCGGCAGTATGCCAAGAAACCAGCTGGGCTGACCGAACAGCGGGGTCAGTTCCTGCCCTGCCAGCGGATAGATGGAACCCAGACACACCAGCGGCACCGCCAGCGTCAGACCGGCGACATCGAACAGCAGGCACTCGAAGGGCTCATCACCCCAACCCGGATGTGCTTGTGCCGGAACCTCCAGCGGCTCGCTGGCAGGCGGCGGTGCCACCAGCACTTCTACGACCGGTTCGGGGGCCGCTGGCGCCGCTACTGCTTCGGCAACGACCAGGGGCGGAGCGACAGGAACCGTCTCCGCGACGGCAACCGGCGGCGCGGACGGCACGATTTCCAGCCGCGGAGGTTGGCTTTGCCGGATATCGCGCAGCTGCTCCTCGAGCACCGCGGCCTTGAATTCATCCTGACTGACCGAATCCGCCAGCTCGATGGCAGCATCCTGCAGCAGCCCATCGAGATAGGACTGCAGCGCCTGCTGGGATCGGGTTTCGGTGAGAACGGTGCGGTTCATGGAGCGAACTCGTGATGAGAATCTGAACAGGCTATCGGCCATGTGCGCGACAAACTTGAGCCATCAGCCGCCGAGCGGCATGCCATTCATGCCACCTGCGGTGAGGCTTGCGACGCCAGCAGATGCTTGAGCAGGGCACGATAGGCAATCACCGCCCGGCTGGCCGGGTCGAACTGCGACGGCGTCAGGCCGGCACGGCTGGCATCGCGCAGGCGGGTATCGACCGGGATGAAGGCCGGCCACAGGTGATCGGCATAACCGGCACGCAGCACCTTGAGCGTGTTCATCGACGCCTGGGTCCGGCGATCGAACAGCGTCGGCACGATGGTGTACGGCAGCGCCTGCTTGCGCGACCGGTTGATCATCGCCAGCGTGCTGACCATCCGCTCCAGCCCCTTCATCGCCAGGAACTCGGTCTGTACCGGAATCACCAGCTGCTGGCTCGCCGCCAGGGCATTGACCATCAGCACGCCAAGCAGTGGCGGACTGTCGATGATCGCGTAATCGAAATCCTGCCAGAGCTGGGAAAGACTCTTGGCGATCACCAGCCCGAGACCGTTCTGCCCCGGGGACTGGCGCTCCAGTGTCGCCAGCACGGTGCTCGACGGCATCAGCGAGATGCGCTCGTGGCTGGTGGCCAGCAGTAACTGCCAGGGCAGCCCCTCCGGAACGGTCCCCTGATGCTGGAACAGGTCGAACACGCTGTGCTCCAGATTGTCGGGATCGTGGCCGAAATAGCTGGTCATCGAACCATGCGGGTCCAGATCCAGCACCACGACCCGTTTACCGGAGTCGGCCAGCAGACCTGCCAGCGCGACCGACGTGGTGGTCTTGCCCACTCCACCCTTTTGATTGGCTACAGCCCAGACTCTCATTGCTTATCCACCCGGCGAATGGACCGGAACGGCTCCGCCTGAAAATGGCAGAGCGACGGTGTTTTGACGACTGCGCCCGGAAGCGCTTACATGGACCCGGCTGGTGCAGATTGTGTGCCAGCACGACGCAAGGCTTCGTTCGGCCGGGCGTTGCCGCTGCCTACGCCGGTCACGCTGCGCCGCACATCGAGATTGCGCGACACTACCAGCACCACACGGCGATTCCGCGCCCGTCCCTCGGCAGTCGCATTGTCCGCCACAGGCTGAAACTCACCATACCCCACCGCGGCCAACCTGGACGGATTGACGCCCTGCGCCGCCAGCATTCGAACCACGCTGCCGGCACGCGCGGCAGACAGCTCCCAGTTGGTCGGAAACTTGTCGGTACTGATGGGCAGATTGTCGGTGAAGCCTTCGACGTGGACCGGGTTGTCGAACGGAGCCAGAATTCCGGCAACCTTGTCGATCAGCTGGAACGCCTGATTGTTGGGCAACGCATCGCCGCTGGGAAACAGCAGGCTGGAGCTGAGCTCTATCTCGATCCACAGCTCGTTGCCCCGAATCGTCAGCTGGTCATTGGCGATCAGCTCGCCGAATGTCTCACGCATGCTCTGTGCGATGCGCTCCAGCGGATCGAGCGTCGGCTCCCCGGAGCCGGGACCGGTGAGATCCTCGACCTGCGAAACGTCGGGCTCGGTGGTGCGCGGTCGCTCTTCACCGATGGGAATGGGCTTGACCGAACGGTCGACCTGGTTGAACACGCCGACCAGCGAATCGGAGAGGATCTTGTACTTGCCTTCGTTGATCGAGGAAATGGAATACATCACCACGAAAAAGGCAAACAGCAAGGTGATGAAGTCAGCATACGAGACCAGCCAACGTTCGTGGTTCTCGTGCTCTTCCGGCGCTCTGCGTCTGGCCATGGCGCTCAGTCCATGAAGCCTTGCAGCTTCATCTCGATGGAGCGCGGGTTCTCACCCTCGGCGATCGACAGGACCCCCTCCAGCAGCATCTCGCGGTAGGCCGTCTGCCGCTGGACGATGCTCTTGAGCTTGTTGCCGACCGGCAACACCAGCAGGTTGGCAAAGGCGACGCCATAGATGGTGGCAACGAACGCCACGGCGATGCCGCTGCCCAGCTGACTGGGATCGGCAAGGTTGCCCATCACATGGATCAGCCCCATCACCGCACCGATGATTCCGATGGTCGGCGAGTAGCCGCCCATGCTCTCGTAGACCTTGGCGGCGCGCAGGTCGCGGCCCTCCTGGGTATAGAGATCAACCTCGAGAATGCTGCGGATCACCTCCGGCTCGGCGCCGTCGACCAGCAGTTGCAGGCCTTTGCGCGCGTACGGATCGGGCTCGGTCTCGGCGACGGGCTCGAGGCCGAGCAGCCCCTCCTTGCGTGCCGTGTTGCTCCAGGTGGTCACCATGAGAATGCCGCGCGCCAGATCGATGCGCGGCGGAAAGAAGATCCAGCGGCCGATGCTCATCGCCCGCATGAACACCGCGATCGGCGTCTGCAGCAACACCGCGCCCAGCGTACCGCCCAGCACGATCAATGCTGCCGGTCCGTTGAGCAACGCCGAGATATGGCCGCCCTCGAGAAAGTTGCCCCCGACAATGGCGACGAACGCAAGCAACAGCCCGATAAGGCTGAGTACGTCCATCAGATGCAGGCCTCGGCCAGATTGCGGCCGATGTCATCCAGACCGTACACGGCGTCGCTGAGGTTGGCCTTCACCACCGCCATCGGCATGCCGTAGATCACGCAGCTGGCTTCATCCTGCGCCCACACCTGGCTGCCGCTCTGCTTGAGCAGACGCGCGCCTTCACGGCCATCGGCGCCCATGCCGGTCAGCACCACCGCCAGCACCTTGTCGTGGAGCGACTTGGCCGCCGAGCCGAAGGTCACGTCGACACAGGGCTTGTAGTTCAGGCGATCATCGCCGGGCAGGATGCGCACGGCGCCGCGCCCGTCGATCATCATCTGTTTGCCGCCGGGTGCCAGCAATGCGAGCCCTGGGCGCAGCATATCGCCGTCCTCGGCCTCCTTGACGCGAATACGGCAGAGCTTGTCCAGGCGATCGGCGAAGGCCTTGGTGAAAGCCGCCGGCATGTGCTGGATCAGCACGATCGGCGCGGGAAAGTTGGCCGGCAGCTGGGTCAGCACACGCTGCAGCGCCACCGGGCCACCGGTGGAAGTACCGATCGCCACCAGCTTGTAGGCCTTGCGCTTGGGCGCGGGAGAGCGGCTGGCCGCAGGCGCAGGCGTTGCCGCTGCGCTGCCCGCACGAGGCGCAGTCGAAGCGGGCAGCGCCGAAGCCGTGCCACGCGGTGAAGTCGAAGGCGTACCAACGCTCGAAGAGCAGAAGGTGCTGTAGCGGCGGTTACTGCGCGAGACGGTATGCACCTTTTCGCACAGCAGCTGCTTGACCTTGTCCGGGTTGCGCGAGATGTCCTCGAAGTTCTTCGGCAGATAGTCCACCGCGCCGGCATCCAGCGCATCGAGGGTGACCCGCGCGCCTTCGTGCGTCAGCGAGGAAAACATCAGCACCGGCGTGGGACAGCGCTGCATGATCTGCCGGACCGCGGTGATGCCGTCCATCATCGGCATCTCGTAATCCATGGTGATGACATCCGGCTTCAGCGCCAGCACCTGATCGATCGCCTCGCGCCCGTTGGTGGCGGTGCCGACGACCTGGATATTGGGATCAGAGGAAAGGATTTCCGAGACACGCCGGCGAAAGAAACCGGAATCGTCGACGACCAGGACCTTGACTGCCATACATCACTCCTAGCGACAGCGCCGCACACAGGCGGCGCTGCCTGACCGAATCAAACCCTGCGCGCGTACCGCTTGAGCATGCTGGGCACATCGAGAATCAGAGCGATGCGGCCATCGCCGGTGATGGTCGCGCCGGACATGCCGGGCGTACCCTGCAGCATCTTGCCCAGTGGCTTGATAACCACCTCTTCCTGGCCGACCAGCTGATCGACGACGAAGCCGATGCTCTGGTTGCCGACGCTGAGAATCACCACGTGACCTTCGCGCTGCTCTTCCTGAGCGGCGTCATGGACCAGCCAGCGCTTGAGGTAGAACAACGGCAGCGCCTTGTCGCGCACGATCACCACTTCCTGACCGTCGACGACGTTGGTACGCGACAGGTCCAGGTGGAAGATCTCGTTGACGTTGACCAGCGGGAAGGCGAACGCCTGGTTGCCAAGCATCACCATCAGCGTCGGCATGATTGCCAGGGTCAGCGGCACCTTGATCACCACCTTCGAGCCCTGGCCCTTGGTGGAGAACACGTTGACCGTGCCGTTGAGCTGAGAAATCTTGGTCTTGACCACGTCCATGCCGACGCCGCGGCCGGACACGTCGGAAATCTCGGTCTTGGTCGAAAAGCCCGGCGCGAAGATCAGGTTGTAGCACTCCAGATCGCTCAGGCGGTCTGCGGCATCCTTCTCCAGCATGCCCTTTTCCACAGCCTTGGCACGCAGGATGTTGGCATCCATACCCTTGCCGTCATCACTGATGACCAGCAGGATATGGTCGCCTTCCTGCTCGGCGGACAGCACCACTCGACCGGTACGCGGCTTGCCGGCGGCCTCGCGCTCCTCCGGCATCTCGATACCGTGGTCGACGGCGTTGCGCACCAGGTGCACCAGCGGATCGGCCAGGGCCTCGACCAGGTTCTTGTCGAGGTCGGTTTCCTCGCCCACCAGCTCCAGGTTGATCTCTTTCTTCAGGCTGCGCGCCAGATCGCGAACCAGTCGCGGGAAGCGACCGAACACTTTCTTGATCGGCTGCATGCGGGTCTTCATCACCGCGCTCTGCAGGTCGGCGGTGACCACGTCGAGGTTGGAAACGGCCTTGGCCATCGCCTCGTCGCCGCTATTGGAACCCAGGCGCACCAGGCGGTTACGGACCAGCACCAGTTCGCCGACCATGTTCATGATCTCGTCGAGGCGCGCGGTATCCACACGCACGGTAGTCTCGACTTCGGCCGGAGCCTTGTCCGCCGCGGCCGGTGCCGGAGCGGCCGCCTTGCTCGCTGCCGCGGCCGGCTTGGCTGGCGCAGCGGCACGAGCGGGCTCCGCCTTGGGTGCCGCCTTTGCCGGGGCTGCCGCAACGGGCTCGGCCGGGGACGCATCGGCGACCGCCGGCTCGAACTTGCCCTTGCCGTGCAGCTGATCGAGCAGCGCTTCGAACTCGTCGTCGGTTATTTCGTCGCTGGACGCCGCGGGCGCACTGTCCTTGGCGGACTCGGCGCCGGCCGCTTCGGCCGCTTCGGCCGACGAGCCGGCGACCGAGCCGACTGGCTCGAACTTGCCCTTGCCGTGCAGCTGGTCGAGAAGTGCTTCGAATTCCTCATCGGTGATTTCATCACCGGTCTTTGCAGCGGCTGCATCTGGCGCAACAGGTACCGCAGGCGCTGCGGCGCTAGCCGGTGCCGAGAACTGGCCCTTGCCATGCAACTGATCGAGCAGCGACTCGAATTCGTCGTCGGTGATCTCGTCGGTGACGGGGCCGTGTTCGGCCTCGCTCGCAGCCGTCTCGCTCGCAGCCGGCTGGATCGCATCGAGCAACTGCTCGAACTCGCTATCGGCGCCAGCGGGCTCGGCCTCAGGCTCGGCGACCACCTGCGGGGCAGCCGGAACGACTGGCGCCGCATCGGCGGAAGCGGGCTCGGCGAGGCGCGCAAGCGCAGCCAGCAGCTCGGGTGAGGCAGGCGTCGGCTCGACGCGTTCGCGGACCTGACTGAACATTTCGTTCACGGCGTCCAGCGCCTGCAGAACGACATCCATCAGTTCGGAATCGACGCGACGCTCACCCTTGCGCAGGATGTCGAAGACGTTTTCGGCGATATGGCAGCACTCCACCAGCTCATGAAGCTGAAGGAAGCCTGCACCGCCCTTGACCGTGTGGAACCCGCGAAAAATCGCATTGAGCAACGCCATGTCATCGGGGCTGCTTTCCAGCTCCACGAGTTGCTCGGACAATAGTTCGAGAATCTCGCCGGCCTCTACCAGGAAGTCCTGGAGGATTTCTTCATCGGCGTCGAAGCTCATATTCACTTCCCCTAAAAGCCCAGGCTTGAAAGCAGATCATCGACATCGTCCTGGCCGGAAACGACGTCTTCACGCATATCGGCATGCATCTGCGGACCTTCACCGTTGGAAGGCATTTTTTCTTGTTTTTTCTTCTCTTGCTCGGCGCGCATGGCATCGCGGTCGTGCTGGATGCCGGCAACGCGGTCCACCTGCCCCGCCATGAGGACGAGATTGAGCAGGTTGCTTTCAAGCTCGGTGATCAGTCGGGTCACCCGCTTGATCACCTGGCCGGTTAGATCCTGGAAGTCCTGGGCCAGCATGATCTCGCTGAGATTCTGCGAAAGCTGGCTGCCATCGTTCATGCTGCGCTGCAGGTACTGGTCGATGCGCTTGACCAGATCGCGGAACTGCTCGGCATTCATGTCACGGCGCATGAAGCGCTGCCAATCGGCCGTCAGGCTCTGGGCCTCGTAGCTGACATAGTTGACCAGCGGGGCCGATTCCTCGACCAGGTCCATGGTGCGATTGGCGGCTTTCTCGGTCATTTCCACCACGTAGGACAGACGGTCGGTGGCATCGGTGATCGGTGACGGGTCGCCGCCCGTGGCGCAGGTATCCATCTCGAGCTTGACGATGGCGTTGTGCAGCTCGCGCGTGAGCTTGCCCACTTCCTGATAGAGCCCATTGTTGCGCACCTGATTGAGCTCGTTGAACATCTGCGTCGCTTCATCGAAGCGGCCTTGCTGCAGGCTTTCAATCAGGCGGGGTGCATTGGCCTTCAGAGTCGCTTCGAACTCTGCCAGGCTTTGGTCTGCTTGCGTCATAGTGCCCTCGCGGCGTTACTGCTTCAGCCGTTGACGCGCTCGAAGATCTTCTCGATCTTTTCCTTGAGCACCTGGGCGGTGAAGGGTTTGACCACATAGCCATTGACCCCGGCCTGGGCCGCTTCGATGATCTGATCGCGCTTCGCCTCGGCGGTCACCATCAGTACCGGCAGATGCTTGAGGCGCTCGTCCGCGCGCACTGTGCGCAGCAGATCGATACCGCTCATGCCCGGCATGTTCCAGTCGGTGACCAGGAAATCGAAGCTGCCGCTTTTCAGCATCGGCAGTGCGGTGGTGCCGTCGTCCGCCTCGGCGGTGTTGGTGAACCCCAGATCACGCAAGAGGTTCTTGATGATTCGTCTCATCGTCGAGAAGTCATCGACGATGAGGATTTTCATGTTCTTGTCCAAGTCGACCTCCGTAAGTCCCAAAATGCCTCAGCAAACCGAGCACGTCATACCGCAAACAATTGTCAATTGGCGCGCCATTCGCCGAGGCGTGCACGCAAGCGCGCAGCACACTGGCTATGCAACTGGCTCACACGCGACTCGCTGACTCCCAGCACCTGACCAATTTCCTTCAAGTTCAACTCTTCGTCGTAATACAGCGACAGCACCAGCTTCTCGCGTTCGGGCAGATTACCGATGGCATCGGCCAGCGCCTGCTGGAAACGCTCGTCCTCCAGATCGCGAAACGGTTCCGGATGGGTGCTGCTCGCGTCTTCCTGCAGTTCGCCGTGCTCGCCTTCCTGCAGCAGATCGTCAAAGCTGAAGAGGCGGCTGCCCAGCGTGTCGCCGAGAATGGCGTAATACTCGTCGAGGCTAAGCTTAAGTTCGGCCGCAACCTCGTGATCTTTAGCGTCACGCCCGGTTTTCGCCTCGATGGCGCGGATCGCCTCGCTGACCATGCGCGAGTTGCGGTGCACCGAGCGCGGCGCCCAGTCTCCCTTGCGCACTTCGTCGAGCATGGTGCCGCGGATGCGGATACCGGCGTAGGTTTCGAAACTGGCACCTTTGCCGGCGTCGTATTTCTTCGCTGCTTCCAGCAGTCCGATCATTCCAGCCTGGATCAGATCGTCCACCTGCACACTGGCAGGCAGGCGCGCCAACAGGTGGTAAGCGATTCGCTTGACCAACGGGGCGTACTGATCGATCAGGCGGTACTGCGCATCCTTTGCCTGAGCCTTGCTGTAATACATAGCGGATCCGGCACCTGTCATTCGTGACTTTGAGAAGCGGGACTGATGAGGCGCTCCACGAAGAATTCGAGATGGCCGCGCGGCGTTGCGGGCAACGGCCAGGTATCGATCTTCTGTGCGATGGCCTTGAAGGCCAGCGCGCATTTCGAGCGTGGATAGGCCTCGTAGACCGCACGCTGTTTCTGTACCGCCTTGCGCACGGCCTCGTCGTAAGGCACGGCGCCAACGTACTGCAGCGCCACATCGAGAAACCGTTCGGTAACCTTAGTCAGTTTGGCGAACAGGTTGCGACCTTCTTGCGGCGCATGGGCCATGTTGGCCAGCACGCGGAAGCGGCTGATGCCGTAGTCACGATTGAGCAGCTTGATCAGCGCGTAGGCGTCCGTGATCGATGTCGGCTCGTCGGTGACCACCAGCAGCACCTCCTGCGCGGCGCGCACGAAGCTGACCACCGAGTCGCCGATACCGGCCGCGGTGTCGATGATCAGCACATCGATCTCGTCGCCCATCTCGCTGAATGCCTGGATCAGCCCTGCGTGCTGCAGGGACGACAGTTGCACCATGCTCTGGGTACCGGACGCTGCCGGCACGATGCGAATGCCACCTGGCCCCTGGATGAGCACGTCACGCAGATCGCACTCGCCGGCAATTACGTCGGCCAGGGTGCGCTTGCTGGTCAGACCCAGCAGCACGTCGACGTTGGCCAAGCCGAGGTCGGCGTCGAGCAGCACCACGCGCCGACCGAGATCGGCCAGGGCCAGCGCCAGATTGACCGACACGTTGGTCTTGCCGACGCCACCCTTGCCGCCGGTCACCGCAATCACCTGTACGGGATGCATACCCATGTTCACACGCCTATATCTTGCTGGGGCCTTTCGGCCGGCGATGCGCACGCAGGGCACGCATCTGATTCATTCTGGTACCGCTGTCGCCACATCATCCAGCCCGCCGTGACGAACCGTTGTACAACCCGGCGAACATATCGGCCATGGTTTCCTCGCTCGGTTCCTCGCCGGATTGCAAACTCACCGCACGGCTCACCAGCTGATGGCTACGCGGCAGATGCAGGTCGTCCGGAATGCGCGGGCCGTCCGCGAGGTAGGCTATCGGCAAGTGCTGGCTGATTGTGAGCCCGAGCACATCACCGAGGCTGCCCGCCTCATCCAACTTGGTCAGAATACAGCCAGCCAGGCCGCAACGACGATAGTTGTGCCATGCCGCCTTGAGCACCTGGCTCTGGCTGGTTGCCGCCAGCACCAGGTAATTCTTCGATTTGACACCCTTGTCCGAAAGCGCCTGCAGCTGCATGCGCAGCGTCGGATCGCTGGCGGGCAGGCCGGCAGTGTCGATCAGGATCACCCGCTTGCGCGCCAGCGAAGCCAGTGACTTGCTCAGAGGCTCGCTCGGATCGAGTTGCAGCACCGGTACGTCGAGGATGCGGCCAAGCGTCTTGAGCTGCTCCTGGGCGCCGATGCGGTAGTTGTCCATGCTCGCCAGAGCGATGCTCTGCGCGCCGTACTTCAGCACATAGCGAGCGGCAAGCTTGGCCAGCGTGGTGGTCTTGCCAACGCCCGCGGGCCCGACCAGGGCAATCACCCCACCCTCTTCCAGCGGCTCGTTCTTGCTGACCTTGATGGCCTGCGCCAGATGCGCCAGAACCATGCGCCAGGCCTGACGCGCATCAGTGATGGCGGCGACCTTGTCCAGCAGGCTGCGCGACAGTTCCGCCGGCAGACCCAGACGCTGCAGGCGACGCCACAGGCCCGCCTGCTGCGGGCGGCGGCTCTGCTCCTGGCCCCAGGCGATCGAACCGAGCTGCACTTCGATCAGCTCGCGCAGGCCGTGCAGTTCCGAATACATCGCCTCGATCGCGCGGGCGTCCACCGCAGCGGCCGGCTCGGCCACCGCGGCAGGTTGCGGCTTGCTCGCCGCAGCGGCTGGCTTCTCGTCAACCAGTTGACGATCCTGCATCTTCGCGCGGGGTGCGGCACTCAGCTCGGCATGGGCACTGGCCAGGCGCGACTGCGTCTTGCGCAATTCGGCCTCCAGCGCGGCATTCGGCTTGGCTGCCGCCGGCGCGGACTGCATCGGGTAGTCGAGGACAGCCGTCAGCTCGACGCCGCCGGCGACCCGGCGATTGCCGATGATCACGGCATCGGCGCCCAGCTCGTCACGCACCATTTTCATGGCGATGCGCATATCGGCGGCGAAGAAACGTTTGACCTGCATGGCCTGCACCCTCGGTTAATTCTGACCCACCGTCGAGACGATGGTGACCTGCTTGTTGTCCGGTATTTCCTGGTAGGCCAGAACATGGATGTTCGGCACCGCCAGACGCGCAAATCGCGACAGCATCGCCCTGACCGGGCCGGCCACCAGCAGAATCGCTGGCTTGCCGAGCATTTCTTGACGCTGTGCCGCTTCTACCAGGGACCGTTGCAACTTTTCGGCCATTCCGGGCTCGAGCAAAATGCCGTCGTCGGAGCCCTGATTGGCCTTCTGCAAGCTATTGAGCAAGATCTGTTCCAACCGGGGCTCGAGGGTGATCACAGGGAGCTCCGGCTCTAGTCCCACAACGTTTTGCACGATTGCACGCGACAGCGCGACACGGACCGCGGCCACCATTGCGGCGGGATCTTGACTCTTGGCGGCCACGTTAGCGATGGCCTCGGCGATGGTGCGGATGTCGCGTACCGGCACCTGCTCCTGCAGCAGCGCCTGCAGCACCTTGAGCAGCGTCGAAAGCGACACCATGCCCGGCACCAGCTCCTCGGCCAGCTTTGGCGAACTCTTGGCCAGCAGCTGCAGCAGCTGCTGGACCTCTTCATGCCCGAGCAGCTCATGGGCATGCTTGTGCAGAACCTGGTTGAGGTGCGTGGCGACGACGGTACTCGCATCCACCACGGTATAGCCGAGCGACTGCGCCTGGTCGCGCTGGCTCGCTTCGATCCAGACAGCCTCCAGACCGAACGCCGGATCCCTGGCGGCGATACCGTTGAGCGGACCGAACACCTGCCCCGGGTTGATCGCCAGTTCGCGATCCGGGTAGACCTCGGCTTCGGCCAGGCTCACACCCATCAGCGTCAGCCGATAGGCGTTGGGCAGCAGGTCGAGGTTGTCGCGGATATGCACCGAGGGCATGAGAAAGCCCAGATCCTGCGAAAGCTTCTTGCGAACGCCCTTGATGCGCGCCAACAGCTGGCCACCCTGGTTGCGATCCACCAGCGGAATCAGGCGATAACCCACTTCCAGACCGACCATGTCCACCGGAGTCACATCGTCCCAGCCAAGCTCCTTGGTCTCGGCCGCGCGCTGGGCCGGCAACATCTCCTGCTGCTTCTGCACTTCCTGCTCGGTCTTCTTGACCGCCTGCTTCTGCCGATGCCAGATCCAGTAGGCGCCAGCGGCGGCAGCCGCCCCGAGACTCAGAAAGGAGAAATGCGGCATGCCCGGCACCAGGCCCATTGCGATCATGATCGCCGCCGACACGGCCAGCGCCTTGGGAGAAGCGAACATCTGCCGCTGCACCTGCTGCCCCATGTCCTCGGAACTGGTCACGCGGGTAACCATGATCGCCGCCGCCGTCGACAGCAGCAGCGATGGAATCTGCGCCACCAGACCGTCACCGATGGTCAGCAGCGCGTACACCTGGCCGGCCTCGCTGAAGCTCATCTGGTGCTGCGCGATACCGATGGCGATACCACCGATGAGGTTGATGAACAGGATCAGCAGGCCGGCGATCGCATCGCCGCGGACGAACTTCGAGGCACCGTCCATGGAGCCGTAGAAGTCGGCTTCCGAAGACACCTCGGAGCGACGTTTCTTGGCTTCTTCCTGGTCGATGAGGCCGGCGTTCAGGTCGGCGTCGATCGCCATCTGCTTGCCCGGCATGGCATCCAGGGTAAAGCGTGCGCTGACCTCGGAGATGCGCCCGGCACCCTTGGTCACCACCACGAAGTTGATGATCATGAGGATGGCGAACACCACCACACCGACCACGTAGTTGCCGCCGATCACCACATTGCCGAATGCCTCGATCACGTGACCAGCCGCGCTGCCGCCGTCATGACCGTGGATGAGCACCACGCGCGTAGACGCCACGTTCAACGCCAGGCGCATCAGAGTGGCGACCAGCAGAATCGTCGGGAACACGGCGAAATCCAGCGGCCGCAGTGCATAGACGCTGACCAGCAGCACGACGATCGACAGCGCGATATTGAAGGTGAACAGCACGTCCAGCAGGAACGGCGGCACCGGCAGCATCATCATGCCCATCATCACGAGCAACAGCAGCGGTACGCCGAGATTGCCGCGCCCCGCGCCTGCCAGGCCGTTGCGAATATTGATGAGTTGCGTGCGATCCACAGAAACCCCGGAATACAGAACGAATTCTTGACGCGACATGCGTCCCGACCGGGTTATAGCAAGAAGGGGTCCAACTTCGCGGTCGCGCTGCGGTCCGCGCCAGCGGCCAGCCCGGCGGTCGTAGGGCGAAGGCGCAGTCAGCCGAACGCGACCGCCAACTGGCAGTCACACTAGCAACCGGCGACAGCCCGTCGCCGTTCGTGCAAAGGAGCTTTCAGATGAAACAGTGGATCATCGCCGCGCTGGCCGGCTGCACCGCTCTCGCCGCCCAGGCGGAAACCCTGAGCGTCAAGGTCAACGCCGTCACCGCCCAGGGAATTGGCGAATCCGTGGGCAGCGTAAAGATCGAGAGCAGCGAGTACGGCCTGGTGTTTCGCCCCGAGCTGACCGGGCTGCAGGCCGGCCTGCACGGCTTTCATATCCACGCCAAAGGCAGCTGCGAGCCGGCCGAGGTAGACGGCAAGCCGACTGCCGCCGGTGCCGCCGCCGGCCACTGGGATCCGAAGAACACCGGCAAGCATGGCGAGCCCTGGGGTGATGGGCACATGGGCGACCTGCCAGCGCTCTACGTCGACAGCGACGGCAAGGCCAGCCAACCGGTACTGGCGCCGCGCCTGAAGAGCCTGGGTGACATCAAGGGCCTGGCGCTGATGGTCCATCAGGGCGGCGACAATCACTCCGACCATCCGCAGCCCCTGGGCGGTGGCGGCGCACGTGTCGCCTGCGGCGTAATCGAATAAGCGCAGTGGCCGGGCGACGCCGCCAGTCGCCTGGCCGGATCACTCGTCGCGACGCAGGTCGGGCGGAATCGGCAGATTGTTCAACGGGTCGGGGCGGCGCCCCTTGCCCGAGCGGTACTGACGCAACTGATAGACGTACGCCAGCACCTGCGCCACCGCCAGGTAGAGACCAGCCGGGATTTCCTGGTCCAGTTCGGTGGAGTAATAGACCGCCCGCGCCAGCGCCGGCGATTCCAGCACCGTCACCTTGTGCTCCTGGGCGATTTCACGAATCTTCAGCGCCACGAAGTCGCCACCCTTGGCCACTAGCCGCGGCGCACCGCCCTTGTCGCCGTCGTATTTCAGCGCGACGGCGAAGTGCGTCGGGTTGGTGATCACCACGTCGGCCTCGGGCACCGCCTGCATCATGCGCCGCTGCGCAGCCTCGCGCTGCAGCTGGCGAATCCGCGATTTGACCTCAGGCTTGCCCTCGGAGTCCTTGTATTCGTCCTTGACCTCCTGCTTGGTCATCATCAGCTTCTGCTTGTTGTCCCAAAGCTGGAACGGCACGTCCACCGCCGCGATGATGATCAGCCCGCAGGCCATCCACAGGGCGCACCAGCCGACGATCTCGACGCTGTGCATGATGGCCAGGTCCAGCGGCTGCTTGGCGATGGACAGCAAGTCATCCTGATACGCCGACAGCACCAGCAGCGCAACGCCGAGCACGACGAGGAACTTGCCCAGCGCCTTGAGCAGCTCCACCAGCGCCTTGGTGGAGAACATACGCTTGAGGCCGGCGGCCGGGTTCATCCGGCTGACCTTGGGCGCCATCGCCTTGGCCGAAAACAGCCAGCCACCCAGCGCTACCGGGCCGACGATCGACGCGATCAGCAGCGCGATCAACAGCGGCATGATCGCCTCCAGCGCCATCAGCCCGCTGCCCATCAACAGGCGCACCATGGCGCCCTCGTCCAGCAGCGTTTCCCGGCTGAGTTCGAAGGTGCCCTGCATCATCGCCATCAGGGTTTGCGCCAGGCCGCCACCGGACGCCAGCAGCCCGCCGATGCCGCCCAACGTCACCGCCACCGTACTGAGTTCGCGGGAACGCGCCAGCTGCCCTTTCTCGCGGGATTCGCGCAGCCGTTTCTCTGTGGGTTCCTCGCTTTTGTCGGCGCCGCTTTCGCTCTCAGCCATGAGCGACCTCCGTCAGGTGCAGGGCACGGCTCATCAGCGCGCACCCGCCAGCTCGCGCAGCATCATCAGCGCCTCGCTGACGAATATCTGGTACTGCGCGAAGATATCGGCCATGCCGATCCAGACGATGATCAGACCGAGCACCAGGGTCAGCGGAAAGCCGATGGAGAAGATATTCAGTTGCGGCGCGGCCCGGGTCATCAGACCGAACGCCAGGTTGACCACCAGCAGCGCGGTGATCGCCGGCAGCACCAGCAGCAACCCGGCACCCAGCACCCAGCCCAGCTTGCCCGCCACTTCCCAGAAGTGATTGGTCGACAGACCTCCCCCCACCGGCAGGGTGACGAAGCTCTCGGCGAGGATCTCCAGCACCACCAGATGACCGTTGACCGAGAGGAACAGCAGGATCACCAGCATGTTGAAGAACTGGCCGAGCACCGGCACCGAGATGCCGTTGGCCGGGTCGACCATGGAGGCGAAGCCCAGGCCCATCTGCATGGCGAGCAGCTGACCCGAGACGATGAAGACATGGAAGAACAGCTGCAGGACGAAACCGAACATCACGCCGATCAGCAGCTGTTCGGCGATCAGTAGCAGCGAAGCCAGGCTCAGGGATTCGACCACCGGCATCGGCGGCAGGGTCGGCACCAGAACCAGGGCGATGGCCAGCGCCAGATACAACCGCACACGCACCGGCACCAGCTGGGTGCCGATCAGCGGCATGCTCATCAGCAACGCGGCGATGCGAAACAGCGGCAGGAGGAACTGCCCTACCCAGCCGCCGATCTGCGCATTGCTCAGCTCAAGCACGCGCCTACCCGATCAGCAACGGAATGTTGTGCACGAGGTTCTGGGTGTACTCCATCAGCTCGCGCACCAGCCACGGGCCGGCCCAGATCAGCGTCAACAGCATGACGAGCAGGCGCGGCAGAAAGCTCAGGGTCTGCTCGTTGATCTGCGTCGCCGCCTGGAACATCGCCACCACCAGACCGACCAGCAAGCTGGGCACCACCAGCACGCCGACGATCATCGCGGTCATCCAGAGGCCTTCACGAAACAGGTCCACCGCCACTTCTGGAGTCATCTGCGTCCTTCCCTAAAGCGTGCCGAAGCTGCCGGCCAGGGTGCCGATGATCAGCCCCCAGCCGTCCACCAGCACGAACAGCATGATCTTGAACGGCAGCGAGATGATCAGCGGCGACAGCATCATCATGCCCATCGCCATCAGCACGCTGGCCACCACCATGTCGATGATCAGGAACGGAATGAAGATCATGAAACCGATCTGAAACGCTGTTTTCAGCTCGGAGGTCACGAACGCCGGGACCAGGATGGTCATCGGTGCGGCTTCCGGCGAGGGGATGTCGGTGCGCTGCGACAGCCGCACGAACAGCTCCAGGTCGCTCTCGCGGGTCTGCGCCAGCATGAAGTTCTTCAGCGGTACTTCGGCGCGGGCGATCGCCTCCGGTGCCGGAATCTGCTCGCTCAGATAGGGCTGCAGCGCGTCCTGGTTAATCCGGTCGAACACCGGCGCCATGATGAACAGCGTGAGGAACAGCGTCAGGCCGATGAGGATCTGGTTCGACGGCGTCTGTTGCAGCCCCAGTGCCTGACGCAGGATCGAGAAGACGATGATGATCCGGGTGAAGCTGGTCATCAGCATGACGAACGCCGGGATGAAGCTCAGCGCCGTCATGATCAGCAGGATCTGCAGACTGACCGAATACTCCTGCTGCCCCTCGGCATCGGTGGTCAGGGTGATCGCCGGGATCGACAGCGGATTGTTGCCCTGCGCCAGGATGCCGGAAGGCTCCTGCGCCATGGCCAGAGGGCCGACCAGCATCAGCGTGGCCAGCAGCAGAATGCGCAACATCAAGGCTTGTCCTTGTGATCCTTGCCGAGCAGCTCCATCAGACGCTGGGCGAATTCAGGGTTGGCCGGCTCGGCATCCGGCAGGTGCACCGGCTCGCGCATCACATGCAGCGGCGTGATGCGCCCGCCACTCAGGCCGACGAGAATCTGCTCGCCACCGACCTGCACCAGCACCAGCCGCTCACGCGGCCCCAGCGCCTGGCTGGAGACCAGCTTGATCACCTGGGCGCCACGCGGATTGAGCTGCTGTACACGGCGCAGCAGCCAGGCCAGCAGAAAGATCAGGCCGATCACCAGTAGCAGGCCGAGCAACAGCTTGCTCAGCTGCGCACCCATGCTCGCGCTGCTCATGCTCGTTGCCGGCTCCGCCGCCCACACCGGAAGCGCCACGAGCGCGGCCAGAATTGCCAGGCCACGCATGTCAGCGCAACTTCTTGATGCGTTCGGTGGGGCTGATCACATCGGTCAGCCGGATACCGAACTTCTCGTTGACCACCACCACTTCGCCGTGGGCGATCAGCGTCCCATTGACCAGTACGTCCAGTGGCTCGCCGGCCAGTCGATCGAGCTCCACCACCGAGCCCTGATTGAGCTGCAGCAGATTGCGGATGCTGATCTCGGTACTGCCGACCTCCATCGAAATCGATACGGGAATGTCGAGGATGACGTCCAGGTTCGGGCCGTCCAGCCCCAGCTGCATACCATTGGATTTCGGCGCACTGGCAAAATCCTCCAGCGGCGCGCGCGGCGCCGCGGGTGCGGCGGGCGCCGCCGCTGCCGGCCCCTGGTTCAGCAGCGCATCGATATCGTCCTGGGAGGCATCGCCCGCCTCGGCCAGGGCCGCGGCCCACTCGTCGGCCAGCGCCTGTTCCTCGGGAGATGTAGTGTCGCGTTCGTCTGCCATCGCTAATCCTCGATCGGCTCGAATTGAGTAAAGGGCTGGTTCAGCGTGGGCGAACCACGGGTTCCAGCACCTGCAATGCCAGGTTGCCCTTGTGGGCACCCAGCTTGACCTTGAAGGCCGGCATGCCATTGGCGCGCATGATCATGTCTTCCGGCATTTCCACGGGAATCACATCGCCGGGCTGCATGTTGAGAATGTCGCGCAGCTTGAGCTGGCGGCGCACAACCGTCGCGCCCAGCGGTACATTGACGTCCAGGATGTCCTCGCGCAGGGCCTTTACCCAGCGCTCGTCCTGGTCGCTGACATCGGACTGGAAACCGGCATCGAGCATCTCGCGGATCGGCTCGATCATCGAATAGGGCATGGTCACGTGCAGATCGCCGCCGCCACTGTCCAGCTCGATGTGGAAGGTGGACACCACCACCACCTCGCTGGGGCTGACGATGTTGGCCAGCGCCGGGTTCACCTCTGAGTTGACGTACTCGAAGTTGACGTCCAGCACCGCGTGCCAGGCTTCCTTCAGATCGGCAAAGGCCTGATCCAGCACCATGCGCACGACGCGCAGCTCGGTCGGGGTGAACTCGCGGCCCTCGATCTTGGCGTGGCGCCCGTCACCTCCGAAGAAATTGTCCACCAGCTTGAACACCAGCTTGGCGTCGAGGATGAACAATGCCGTGCCACGCAGCGGCTTCATCTTCACCAGGTTGAGGCTGGTCGGCACGTACAGCGAATGCACGTACTCGCCGAACTTCATCACCTGGACGCCGCCCACCGAGACATCGGCCGAGCGGCGCAACAGGTTGAACATGCTGATGCGGGTATAACGGGCGAAACGCTCGTTGATCATTTCCAGCGTGGGCATGCGCCCGCGCACGATACGGTCCTGACTGGTCAGGTCGTAGCTCTTGATGGACCCCGGCTCGGAATCGCTTTCGGTATCCACCAGACCGTCGTCGACCCCGTGCAGGAGCGCATCGATCTCGTCTTGCGAGAGCAGGTCTTGAACAGCCATCTGCGGCAGCCTTCTATTGCAATACGAAGTTGGTGAAAAGCACTTGCTCGATGGCAAGCTTGCCAATTTCCTTCTGCGCCAGCTCCTGCACGCTGGCAGTCGCCTGCTGACGCAGCATCTCCTTGCCTACCGGCGTTTTCAACGCCTCGAAATCCTGGCTGGACAGCAGCATGACCAGACGATTGCGCAACAGCGGCATGTGCACTTTGAGCGCATCCAGCGCCGCCTGATCACGTGACATCAAAGCGATGCTCACCTGCATGTAGCGCTGCCGCCCCTTGTGGTTGAAGTTGACCACGAACGCCGGCATGAGCACCTCGTAGATGGCCGGCTGCTTGCCGGAAACGGTAGTCGCCGCCTCCTGCGTCTTGCTGCCTTCCAGATCGTCGCCCTTGCTCATGAAGTACAGGGTGCCGCCCACGGAAAGTCCTACGGCCACCAACATGGCGACCACGATCAGGATGATGAGTTTCAGTCGCCCCTTGCCGGCTGGCGCCGCATCCGGCCCGGTGGGCGGCACCGCTGCGGGAGCCTGTTTCTTAGCCATGCCAAATATCCGTCATCAACAGCGTTTCGTTGTGGGTTTTGCGAGTTCGGAGCAACAGCTGTGCCAACGTCCTTTCACCGGCACGGCTACGGCGCCAGCCAAATGCGGCTCGGACAAGGTATCAGGAAATCGAAGACGGCAACCTCTGCGCCAGGCCCGGGACAGCGACAAGCACGACGGGCGGCGACAGGCCGGCGCCAGCCTCGAGGCTGCGCCGGCGTCGGAAGATATTGGCGGAAGGCGCCTTAGGCGTAGTAATCCACCAGGCCACGATCGCCCGTGGCCCGGTTGCTGGCGATCTCGCTGACACCGACCTGCAGTTCTTCTTCGGCCTCTGCCGAAGCTCCGCCGCGCGACGAACCACCCTCGCCACCGCCCTGCCAGCCGCGGGCCAGGGACTGATCGGAGACGTTGACATCCATCAGGTTCATGCCCTGCTGGGTGAACATTTCGCGCAAGCGCTGCATCTGGCCTTCAAGGGCGTCACGCACACCGGCATGAGGGCTGAGGAATGTCACCTGGGCCTGATCCTTGGTCAGATCGATCCGCACTTCCATGCGACCAAGCTCAGCCGGATCGAGCTGGATCTCGGCCGACTTCAAGTTCTGGCTGGACAGCCACATCACCCGATCCACCACTGCCTCGCTCCAGCCGGCCTGCTGCATCTGCACCGGCTGGCCAGGAACCAGGGCCGGTCGCTGCGGCTGCTGGACCTGCGGGGCGATGGCCTGGCTCAACGGGTTCAGGCGAGCCGCAGCTGGGTCGGCGGAACTCGAGCTGCGGCTCTCCTTCGACCCCTCGAGGCTTTCCAGAAGCTCCTTGGTTGCCAGCTCCAGCTCTGGCTCTTCAGGCGTATCGGCGGACTGGCCGGCCAATAGACTGGCGAAACCGTCATCCGCTTCGGCCTTTGCCTCAGCGTCCACGAGCGGGTTCTGTGGTTGTGCCTGGACGGCCTTCGGCAGCGCGCTCGACGCTTCGTCCAGCGTCGGCAGCCCCGCAGAGAGTGTCTCCTCCATCGTCTGATCAATGGCGGCAGCAATCGGCGGCTGCGCGACCGGCAAGCCGGACAGAAGCGTCTCACCGCCTGCATCCGTCGCCGGTTGTACGTCTTCCGCGGGCACCAACTGGGCGCCCAGACCGAGCAGCAGCAATGGATCGAGCTCGCTGTCGGGCGCCTCGTCCGTCACTGTTTCGGCAGGCAAGGTATTGCCGTTCTCGGCAACCGCCGGCTTTTCGTCACTGGTTGCGCCGGCGGCCTCTTGCCGCCCCTTGTCCTCGACGGACTTGTCACGAGCGCCATCGTTGCGCGCGGGTCGATCGACCGGCTTGGCCTGGCGCTCCTTGGCGTAGACATCGGAAAAGCTGGCGTTGCCGTTGTCCCGACCGTCGCGCGGCGTGTCAGGCGCCTTGGTCGCGGCTTTGGGTCGCGCATCGACGGTCGGGGATTTGAGCAACAGGTCGGGGGAAACGGCCATGAGGAGATTCCGCTACGGATGGATCGTGGCGGGAAACGGAGCAAGTTCCGGGCCAGCGTAGCGATGCCCTGTCGGAACAAGCTGGACCGCGTGCTTGACGGGCAGGTTCGGCCGCATCGCCTGGCCGGCGACGGGCGGCTGCGTCAGAGAATTGGCCGCTCAGCCGTAGCGCTGGCGCTCGGCACGAAACAGGATGCCGATGATGGCGAACTCACGCTCGATGGACTCGATGAGCGCCGGCGCCTTGCCCAGCTGCTTCTCCCGAGCCGCCGTTTCCAGCTCCTGACACAACTCGGCCAGCAGGGTCGCACCCATGTTGCTGCAGCTGCCTTTGAAACTGTGTGCGGCACGGCGCAGCGCCTCGGCCTGGTCAGCCTGACATGCCTGGCGAAGCAGCCGAACCCGCTCTTCGGAATCGGCGAGAAAGGTATCCAGCAGCGCCGGATACTCACTCTCCATTACATCCTGCAGCGTGGCCAGCACGGCGCTGTCGAGATGAGCGTTGGACACCGCGGCACTCCAGTCGAAAGCGGTGGATTATGCCTCAGCCTGCCAGACGAACTCCACGCTCAGCCCGCGCCCGTCCGACTGCCAGTCGAATCCGTCGCTCAGCCGGCGTACCAGATGCAGCCCCCTGCCACTGAAACGATCGGTGCCGAGCTGGACTTGCAGCGCCTTTTTGACATCGAACCCCGCACCGCTGTCGTCGATGCAGATGCGCAGGCGACCGCCTGTGCTGTCGGTCTTGATCGTCAGCTCGAGGTGAACATGCCCGTCCACCAGCGACTGCAAGCGTTGCTGGCGCTGCTCGTAGTAACGTTTGAAGCCCTCGGCGTCGCACTTGAGGGACGAGTCCAGACCCAGCACGCCGTGCTCCAGCGCGTTGGAATACAGCTCGCCCAGCACCGTGTAGATGGCACCGGCACGCGAGCGCAGCTGGTTGACCTGTAACAGGATCTGCAGCAGCGAAGGCAGTGGATTGCCGTTGCGCAGGCTCTCGGCCCGCAGCTCGACGCGGATCGACCAGTCCATTGGCCGGGAGCGATGCGCCGTGGCCGAGACAGTCGGCGGCATAGGGAGCGCGTCCCGGCTCACCACGACCTCGACCAGACTGAGGTCGTCGTGCGGCTGCCCATGGAAATCCAGGAGCGCCTGTTCGATCTCGTCGAACACCGTCGCGGGATCCCGATTGGCTTCCAGGGCGGCCAGCAGCCGCTGCTCGCCGAACAGCTCGTCGGCGGCGTTGCGGCTCTCCACCACGCCGTCGGAAAGCAGCAGCAGGCGATCGCCGGGGGCCAGCGGGTAGTGTTCGAACTTGTCATCGAGCGCCGTCGCGGACACCACGCCCAGCGGGAGATGCCGGGAAACCAGCGCGGTACGCCGGCCATCGGCCGAAATCAGGTAGCCATCCGGCAGCCCGCCGTTCCACACGCGCAGGGTGCCCTGCTTGGCATCGATATCAAGCAGCGTGGCGCAGCAGAACATCTCCACCGGGAGGATCTGTTTGAGCTTGGCATTGATCTCGCGAAGGATGTCGGTGCTGGAATAGCCCTTGGCGGCCATGCCGTAGAAGGTTTCGGCCAGCGGCATCGCGCCGATCGCTGCCGGCAGGCCATGGCCGGTGAAATCGCCGAGCAGCACGAACATCTGCCCAGCCGGCGCGTGGGCCGCCAGCAGCAGATCGCCGTTGAACAGCGCCTGCGGGGACTGCCGGTAGCGGATGTTCGGCGCACTCAGGCAACCGGCGTGAGCGACCTTGTCGAAGATCGCCTTGGCCGCACGATGCTCGTCGAGCAGCTGCTGGTTGCGCCGGGCGATCAGATCGCGCTGCTCGAGCACCGTGGCCTGCAGACGGCGCAGGCGATGCATGGCCTGGATCTTGGCTTCGAGGATGATGGGGTTGTACGGCTTGGCGATGAAATCGTCACCGCCCGCCTCCAGGCAGCTGACCAATGCCTGGTTCTCGCTGAGCGAGGTCAGAAAGATGATCGGGACCAGTTCGTCCCCGGCCAACCGCTTGATCTGGCGCGCCGCCTCGAAGCCGTCCATCACCGGCATCAAGGCGTCCATCAACACCAGTTGCGGACGCTCCTGCTGGAACAGGGCCACCGCTTCCTGCCCATCGGCGGCGGTGAGCACCCGGTGCCCCTGCTTGCCGACGATGGTGGACAGCAGCATCCGATCGACCGGGCTGTCCTCGGCGATCAGGATCGACAGCCGCATGGGCATGTCAGGCGATCACGAACAGTTGTTCGAAGTTGGAAACCGAGAGGATCTTGCGTACGTCCGGGCTGCAGTTGAGCAGGCGGATGTCGGCTTCGTCGCCGCCGGCATGGTCGCGCAACAGCAGCAGCATGCCCAGCGCCGAGCTGTCCATGTAGGTGGTGCCCTGCAGATTGACCACATAACGCTGCGGGCTCACGTCCTGACGCTGGTAGGCGTCGCGGAAGGCCTGATGCGCATTGAAGTCGAAGCGTCCGCTGATGGCTATGGTCAGCTCCTGTCCATCTGCCGAAGGCTGCGAGGTAATGGTCATGTGGCACTCCCTGATCCGGAACATCTCGACGGCCGCTTCGTTGGCAGCCATCGTTGATTATGCGAGTTGGGCAGCCGCACACCGGCTGAAAAGGCAGCGATCCAGGCCAGCGAACTGACAGGGCGGGACCGAACCGCTATTCATAACCCGATCGGCGACCGCCGCGTTGAACGGGTGAAGATTTATCATTCAAGCCTCGGCGCGGCAAGCACGAATCCCGCCGGAGCCGCCTCGTACTGCCGCGGAACAGAGCCGGTGCCGCTCAGTGTTCCCGTGAACGACCGGCCAGACGCTGGGCGAATTCGTCGAGCAGTTTCTGTTCGCGCTTGTCCGCCGCGATACGGGCTTCGCGCTGATAGCTCTCGATGAGCTTGCTCAGCCCTTCCACCCGTGCGTGCCGCTGGTGCCACTGCTGGCGCACCTTCAGCAGGTTGTCGCGATACCAGTTGACGCTACGCTGCTGCTGGCCGATGGCCGACTCGAGCTGGGACAGGAAGCGCTGGTAGTTCATCAGCCACTGGCCGGATACGCCCTGGCTGCCCTGCTGCATCCACTGTTGCTGATAGTCGCGGAAGTACTGCTCGAGTTCGGCCAGCTTGCCCTCGGCCTGCGTCAGCTGGGTCTGTGCCTGCCCCAGCAACCGCGCGGCGTCGCGCTCGGCGCGCTCGGCCATCTCGATGACCGGCGCCAGGCGCGCTGCCCGACTGGCCGCCATCGATTAGCCCGCCTGCCGGGGGGCGAACACCGCAGCCAATTGCGCGGCACTCTGGCTCAGCCCCTCGCTTTCATCGAGCCCCTGACGCAGGTAGCTGACCATTTCGGCCTGGCGCGCAATGGCCATGTCGGTTTCCGGATCGCCACCTGGCACGTAGGCGCCGACGCTGATCAGATCGCGGCTCTGCTGATAACGGGACCAGAGCTGCTTGAAGCGCTGCGAAGCGCGAACGTGCTCGGCGCTTACCACCTGCGGCATCACCCGGCTGATGGAAGCCTCGATATCGATGGCCGGGTAATGGCCCTCCTCCGCCAGCCGACGCGACAACACGATATGGCCGTCGAGTACACCGCGCGCGGCGTCGGCGATCGGGTCTTGTTGGTCGTCGCCCTCAGAGAGCACGGTATAGAACGCGGTGATGGAACCGCCGCCCTGCTCGGCATTGCCGGCGCGCTCGACCAGGCTGGGCAGCTTGGCGAATACCGACGGCGGATAACCCTTGGTCGCCGGCGGCTCGCCGATGGCCAGGGCGATTTCACGCTGGGCCTGGGCGTAGCGGGTCAGTGAATCCATCAACAGCAGCACGTTCTTGCCCTTGTCGCGAAAGTACTCGGCGATACGTGTGCAGTACTGCGCGGCGCGCAGACGCATCAGCGGCGCATCGTCGGCCGGCGAGGCGACCACCACCGAGCGCTTGATGCTCTCTTCGCCGAGGATGTTCTCGATGAATTCCTTTACCTCGCGACCACGCTCACCGATCAGCCCGACGACGATGATGTCGGCCTCGGTGAAGCGCGTCATCATGCCCAGCAGCACCGACTTACCGACACCCGTGCCGGCAAACAGCCCGAGGCGCTGGCCGCGCCCGACCGTGAGCAGGCCATTGATGCTGCGGATGCCGACATCCAGCGGTTCGCTGATGGGATGGCGCTTGAGCGGGTTGATCACCGGACCATCCATCGGCACCCAGTCCTCGGCGCGCATGCCGCCCTTGCCATCCAGGGCGCGCCCAGCGCCATCGAGCACGCGACCGAGCATGGACATGCCCATGGGCAGGCGTCCGGTGTTGACCAGCGGCACGACCCGCGCGCCTGGCGCGATACCGGCCAGGCTGCCGACCGGCATCAGATACAGCTTGCCGCTGGAGAAGCCCATCACCTCGGCCTCGACCTCGGTCGGGTGATAGCTGTCGTCGTTGATCACCAGGCAACGGCTGCCGACCGCCGCCCGCAGCCCCTCGGCCTCCAGTGTCAGGCCGACCATGCGCAGCAGGCGGCCCTCAAGCAGCGGTTGGCTGGGCAGCTTGATCGCCGCTTCATAGGTTTCGAAACGTTTGGCGAAACTGACCCGCTCAAGGCGCATCGGACACGTCCAGATCGACATTCAGGTCGGCAGCCGGCGGATGGGTGGCGTTCTCCCGCTGCTGCTCGAACAGTTGCTTGATCGCCTGGGTCAGGCGCGTTTCGATGCTGGCATCGATACGGCTGTGCTCGGTTTCGATATGGCAGCCGCCTGGCAACAGGCTGCTGTCCTCGAGGATGCGCCAGCTTTCCTCGTGGCGTTCGCGCAGCGCCTTGATCAGCTCGAAGTCCTGCGGATTGACGTGGATGCGCACGTTGCTGGCACCCATGGGCAGCAGCTTCAGCGCCTCGCGCAGCACCTGGCGAATCTGGCTGGAGTCGATCAGCAGATCGCGCTGGATCACCTCACGCGCCATGTGGCTGACCAGCGTGACCATGGCATGCTCGAGGTTGCGGTCCTGATCGGCGATCGGCTCGAGCAGCTGCTCCATCAGCCGCTCCAGGCTCTGCAGCCGCGGCGCCAGAGACGCCTCGGCCTCCTGCCGGGCCTTGAGCTGGCCCGCATGGAAGCCATCCTTCTCGCCAGTGGCGAAGCCTTCGTTATAGGCCTGCTGGCGAATCGCCTCGAGCTCATCGAGCGTCAGCGGTTTGACTTCCTCGACCGGCACGTCCTCGCTACGCGCCAACTCTTCGACCGTTTCCTCCACGCTGGGCGCTGGCGGCAGCTCCTCTTCCTCGCCCTGCGGGTCGAAACTGGGCAGCGACCAGCGATCGAACAGGCTGACGTCTTTCGCGCGAATGAGGTCGCTGGGGTTGTCCTTCGCCATGTGTGAGGTGTTGTCCTGGTTAGATCATCTCTTCGCCGCCCTTGGAGCCCAGGACAATTTCCCCGGCCTCGGCCATGCGACGAGCGATGGTGAGAATTTCCTTCTGGGCATTTTCCACGTCGCTGACACGTACCGGCCCCTTGGCCTCCAGATCGTCGCGCAGCAGCTCACCGGCGCGCTTGGACATGTTCTTGAAGACCTTCTCCTTGATGCCGTCGTCGGCGCCTTTGAGCGCCATCACCAGCACGTCGGAGGATACCTCACGCAGCAGCACCTGGATGCCACGGTCGTCGACCTCGGCGAGATTGTCGAAGACGAACATCAGGTCTTCGATCTGGCTGGACAGGTCCTCGTCCACCTCGCGGATGGCGTCCATGAGCTGACCTTCGATGGAGCTGTCCAGGTAGTTCATGATGTCGGCCGCCCGCTTCACGCCGCCCAGGCTGGCGCGGCTGGTATTGGTGCTGCCGGAGAACTGTTTCTCCAGGATCAGGTTCAATTCCTTCAGGGCGGCGGGCTGCACGGTATTCAACGAAGACACGCGCAGCACGATGTCCAGGCGCACCTTGTGGTCGAAGTGGGACAGTACCTCGCCGGCCTGATCCGGATCGAGATAGGCCACCACGATGGCCTGGATCTGTGGATGCTCGTAGCGGATCACATCGGCCACGGCGCGCGGCTCCATCCACTTCAGGCTGTCCAGACCGCTGGTGTTGCCACCCAGCAGGATACGATCGATCAGGCCGCCAGCCTTGTCCTCGCCCAGTGCCTGGGTCAGCATCTTGCGGATGTAGCCGTCGGAGCCGACGCCCAGGCTGGTCTGGTCGCCGACGATCTCGACGAATTCGCTCATCACCTGCTCGATCTGTGCCTTCTGCACGTTGCGCATCTGCGCCATGGCCGTACCGACGCGCTGGACCTCTTTCGGGCCGAGGTGGCGCAACACCTGCGCCGCATCGGTCTCGCCCAGCGAGAGCAGCAGGATGGCAGCCTTGTCGACCTTGTTGAGCTTGGCTGGAACTCGATTGTCACTCATCGGCGTTGATCCACTCTTTCACCACCTGGGCTACCCGTCCCGGGTCATCGGCCACCAGGTTCTTGATCGCGTTCAGCTGGGCTTCATATCCCTCGCTGGGGCTTGGCAGCAGGATGTTCTGCGGACCGCTCAGGCTGACCCTGTCGTTGGCCAGGCCGCCATCCAGACCTTCGTCTTCGCCCAGTTCACCGGGCATGCCGGCCACCTGCAGTTCTTTACCGGCGTTTGGATTGGTCAGGCTCTTGAGCACCGGGCGCAGTACGCCGAACACCAGCACCAAGATGAACAGCACGCCGAGCACCTGCTTGACGACATCCCAGAACCAGGGCTGCGAGTAGAACGGAATCTCCTCGAAGGTTTCACCGAAGCTGTCAGCGACGAAGGCGGTGTTGATCACGCTGACGCTGTCGCCGCGGCTGGCGTCGAAGCCAACGGCGTCCTGTACCAGCCGGGTGAAGCGCGCCAGATCGTCGGCATTCCACGGCACGCGCACCATCTCGCCAGCCGCATTGAGCGACATCTGGTCGTCGACTACCACCGCCACCGACAGGCGGCGCAGGCGGCCATGCTGCTGCTTGGTGTAGCTGATGGAACGATCGAGCTCGTAATTGCGCGTGGCCTGCTCGCGCTTGTCTGCCGGGAACGGCGCCAGCATCGGCTGGCCGGTCACCGGGTCCATGATCTGCTGACCGTTGGCGTCCACCAGCGGCTGGCCGGGCGCCACGGCACCGGCGGCCGCAGCAGCCTGATTGGCCTGCTCGGGAGCCGAAGCCGGGCCCGGCGGCTGGTTGCTCAGGGCACCCGGCACACCTTGCGGCGGCAGGCTGCTCTGGCGCTGTTCATTGACGCTCTGCTCGCTGCGCAGTGCCGGCTGGTCCGGGTTGAAGGTCTCCGAGGTGGATTCAACCGCGCTGAAATCCACATCCGCCGAGACTTCCGCCTTGTAGCGGCCACTGCCAAGCACCGGCTGCAGAATATTGTGCACACGCTGGGTATAGAGGCTTTCCATGCGGCGGCTGTAGTCGAACTGCTTGCCCGCCATGCTCAGCTCGGTCAGCTCCTGTTGGTCGGAGAGCAGGTTGCCCTTCTGGTCGACCACGGTGATCTGCGACTTGTTGAGCTCCGGCACGCTGGTGGCGACCAGGTTGATGATGGCCATCACCTGGCTCGGCTCCAGCGCTCGCCCTGGATAGAGTTCCACCAGAACCGAAGCGCTGGGCTTGCGCTCGTCGCGCACGAATACCGAGCTTTTCGGAATCGCCAGGTGCACACGAGCACCCTTGACGTTGTTCAGGCTGGAAATGGTACGACCCAGCTCACCCTCGAGGCCACGGCGATAACGGGTCGCCTCCATGAACTGGCTGGTGCCGAGGCCCTGATCCTTGTCCAGAATCTCGAAACCGATGTTGCTGTCGGCCGGCGCGATGCCGGCGCCTGCGAGCTTCAGGCGGGCACGCGCCAGATCATTGGCCTTGACCAGCAGGGCGCCGGAATTGGGTTCGACGGTATAGGCGATGTCCGCGGCAGCGAGGGTTTCCATCACCTGATTGGCATCCATTCCCGCCAGGCTGCCGAGCAGCGGGCGGTAATCGGGTTGCTGCGACCAGAGCACCACGGCAAAACCCATCGCCACGCTGGCCGCCAGCCCGACCAACAGGCCGATCTGTCGCAGCATGGACATTTCCGAAAGGTTTTCCAGGAACGACAGGCCCAGCAAGGGCTTCTTGCCACCCTCGGGGGTTGCCGGCACCGGAACGTTGCTCACCGCTTCAGCCATGATTCAATCCGCCTCACACCGGCATCTGCATGATGTCTTGGTAAGCCTGAACCAGCTTGTTGCGCACCTGGGTCATGGCCTGAAAGGAAACGCTGGCCTTCTGCGAGGCGATCATCACTTCGGTCAGGTCGACACCGCCCTGCCCCATCTCGAAGGCAGAGGCGAGCTGGCTCGAAACCTGCTGGGTTTCGTGCACCTTGTTCACCGCCTGGCCGAGCATGTCGGAAAAGCTCGGCGCGCCGACCTCCTGGGTCTGGACCTCCGGCTTGGAACGCGCCATGGCATCGGTCTGCATGGCCCGCATTTCCAGCATCAAGCGATTGAATTGAACGCCCTGACTCATCTAATCCTCCAACAGCCGCGGTTTTTTTGACGCATCGCGCGGCGAGCAAAGACTAGATAGCAACAAGGGTGCCAGTTCGCAGGTGAAGCGCCTGACGGGGCGATGACAGGCAGCAGCCATTGCCGACTGTTACGCCCAACGCGCCTTTGGCTGTACCGGGACGCTGGCCAGCGCAGCCCCCTAGGCTTGTACCATAGGCCGCGGCAGCCGTCGGCCTCCCATCGCTCAGCAGAAGAACAGCAAAGAATGAACGAAAACAGTCGCAGCGCCCTGCGTCCTCTGAGCGACAGCTCGCCATCCACTGTCGTCGCCGGCTTCATTGCCATGCTCACCGGCTACACCAGTTCACTGGTGCTGATGTTCCAGGCGGGCCAGGCGGCCGGGCTGAGTGCCGGACAGATCTCGTCGTGGATCTGGGCGCTGTCCATCGGCATGGCGATCTGCAGCATCGGCCTGTCGTTGCGCTATCGCACGCCCGTGGTGGTTGCCTGGTCGACGCCCGGCGCCGCGCTGCTGATCACCAGCCTGCCCGGCGTTCCCTATGCCGAAGCGATCGGCGCCTTCATCTTCGCATCGGCCTTGATCGCGCTGTGCGGCATCACTGGCAGCTTCGACCGCCTCATGCGGCGGGTACCGGCGTCCCTGGCCGCCGCGCTGCTGGCAGGCGTGCTGTTCAACATCGGCAGCGAAATCTTCCGCGCCGTTGGTGTCCAGCCGCTGCTTGTGCTCGGCATGTTCTTCAGCTACCTGCTGACCAAGCGCCTGCAGCCACGTTACGCAGTGCTGGCCGCACTGCTGGTGGGTTGCCTGATCGCCGGGGTTACCGGCCTGCTGGATTTCCAGCGCTTCAGCCTGCAGATAGCGGTGCCGGTGTGGACCACGCCGGCATTCTCTTTCGCTGCCGTATTCAGCATCGGCATCCCGCTGTTCGTTATCGCGATGGCCTCGCAGAACATGCCGGGGCTTGCCGTGCTGCGCGCCGAGGGCTATCAGGTGCCGGCTTCGCCACTGATCTCGACGACGGGCATCGCCTCGGTGCTGCTGGCCCCATTCGGCTCCCACGGCATCCATCTGGCGGCGATCACCATGGCGATCTGCGCCGGCCCGGAGGCGCACCCCGACCCAGGCAAACGCTACACCGCAGCAGCCTGGTGCGGCGTGTTCTACGGCATCGCCGGTATCTTCGGTGCGACGCTGGCGGCGCTGTTCGCGGCCTTTCCGGCCGCGCTGGTGCTGTCCATCGCGGCGCTGGCCCTGCTCGGCTCGATCGGTTCGGGGCTAACCCAGGCGATGCAGCAACCCAACGAGCGCGAAGCAGCGCTGATCACCTTCATGGTGACGGCATCGGGGCTGACGCTGTTCGGCATCGGCGCGGCGCTGTGGGGCCTGATCGCGGGGGTAATCACCTTGCTGATTCTGCGCCGCCGCAACTGAGCGGCGGTGAAGGGGGTGTCCGGCCAGGCAGCGTCGGGTGCGTCGTCAGATCGCCGTCGCACCACCATCCACTGCCAGGGCGTGGCCCGTGGTGAACGCGGCGCCGTCGCTGCACAGATAGAGCACAGCCGCGGCGATCTCCTCCACCTTGCCGATGCGCCCGACCGGGTGCATGGCGGCCGCGAACTCGGCTTTGCGCGGGTCGGCTTCATAGGCGCGGCGGAACATGTCGGTATCGATCACCGCCGGGCAGACGGCGTTCACGCGAATCTGCTTCTTAGCGTACTCGATCGCCGCCGACTTGGTCAGGCCGATCACCGCATGCTTGGACGCCGCATAGATGCTCATCTTCGGCGCGGCACCGAGTCCTGCGACCGATGCGGTGTTGACGATCGCGCCGCCGCCCTGGGCGAGCATGACCGGCAGCTGATGCTTCATGCACAGCCAGACACCCTTGACGTTGACGCCCATGATCGCGTCGAACTCCGCTTCGCTGCCCTCGGCCAGACGCCCCTGCTCGATCTCGATGCCGGCGTTGTTGAACGCATAATCAAGGCGGCCGAACTGCGCCAGTGTCTGCTCGATCAGCGCCTTGACCTGCTCGTCGCGCGTCACGTCACAACGAACGGCGATCGCCTCGCCACCCGCGGCGCGAATGGCCTCGGCGCCGTCGCGGATGCCAGCCTCGTCGATGTCCGCCAGTACCACCTTGAGCCCCTGCTGGGCGAATGCGAGCGCCGTGGCGCGACCGATGCCGGCCGCCGCGCCCGTCACCAGGGCGACCTGGCCGGAGAATGTCATGCTCATGATTGTTCTTCCCGAAGATTTTCGACTCGCTTTGTGCCTGAAATGACCACGCCAGGCGTCCCGGTCAGACTTATACCCTCATGCGTACGGGCATTTCACCGCCGCCGCGGTCATATCACCGAAGTGGATGCCTGTGCATTCCAGCGCTCCGACGTCCCTTGCAGCTGCGCGCCGGGCGAGCTACACCAAACCTTTCGCAACTACGAGGCAAACGTTCATGACCCTGCTCAACCAGCAATTCCTGCTCGCCCAGCGACCTGTCGGTGCACCGACCCGCGAGACCTTCGAGTTCGTCGAGAAACCGCTGGGCGAGCCTGGACCGAATCAGATTCTGGTCAAGGTCGAGTATCTGTCCATCGATCCGGCCATGCGTGGCTGGATGAACGACGCCAAGTCCTACATCCCGCCGGTGGGCATCGGCGAGGTGATGCGTGCACTGGGCGTGGGCAAGGTGATCGCCTCGCAGCATCCCGATTACAAGGAAGGTGATTACGTCAACGGCGCCCTGGGCGTGCAGGCGTACTACCTTGGCGAGCCGAAGGGTTTCTACAAGGTCGATCCGCAACAGGCACCACTGCCGCGCTATCTCTCGGCGTTGGGCATGACCGGCATGACCGCCTACTTCGCGCTGCTGTCGGTCGGCCAGCCGAAGGCCGGCGAGACCGTGGTGATTTCCGGGGCCGCCGGCGCGGTCGGCAGCATTGCCGGGCAGATCGCGAAGATCAAGGGCTGCCGCGTGGTCGGCATCGCTGGCGGCGCGGACAAGTGCCGGTTCCTCACCGAGAAGCTCGGCTTCGATGGCGCCATCGACTACAAGAACGAGGACCTGGCCGCGGCGCTCAAGCGTGAGTGCCCGAAAGGCGTGGACGTGTACTTCGACAACGTTGGTGGCGACATCCTCGACACGGTGCTGCAGCGCCTGAGCGTCGGCGCGCGGGTAGTGATCTGCGGCGCCATCAGCCAGTACAACAACAAGGAAGCGGTGAAGGGCCCGTCCAACTATCTGTCGCTGCTGGTCAACCGCGCACGGATGGAGGGCATGGTGGTCACCGACTACGTTTCGCGCTACCCCGAAGCGATGCGCGACATGGCCGAGTGGCTGGCCAGCGGCAAGCTCAAGAGCAAGGAGGACGTCATCGAGGGCCTGCAGACCTTCCCCGAAACACTGATGAAGCTGTTCACCGGCGGCAACTTCGGCAAGCTGGTCCTTAAGGTCAGCTGAGCGTAACGAGGTGAAGTCACAGGCCGAGCCCAGTGGCTCGGCCTTCTCGTTCGCGCTTACGCCAGCTCGGCTACCACGCTGGCCAGCGCGCTCGCCGGGTCCGCGGCCTGGCTGATCGGGCGACCAATCACCAGATAATCGGACCCCGCCGCCATGGCCTGAGCCGGAGTCAGAATCCGGCGCTGATCGTCCTGGGCACTGCCCGCAGGCCGGATACCCGGTGTAACCAGTTGCAGCGCCGGGAACTGCGCTTTCAGCGGCACGGCTTCCTGGGCCGAACACACCAGTCCGTCCAGCCCCGCCTGGGCGGCCAGACCGGCCAGACGCAGTACCTGCTCCTGCGGCGCGACGTCCAGCCCGATGCCGGCCAGATCGTCCTGCTCCATGCTGGTCAGCACGGTGACGCCAATCAGCAGCGGCGCGGGGCCGGACATGCCGGCCAGTGTCTCGCGACAGGCCGCCATCATCCGCAGGCCACCGGAGCAATGCACGTTGACCATCCACACACCCAGCTCGGCAGCGGCTTTCACCGCCATCGCCGTGGTGTTGGGGATGTCATGGAATTTGAGGTCGAGGAAGACTTCGAAATCCATTGCCTGCAACGCCTCGACGATCGCTGGGCCGCAGCGAGTGAACAGCTCCTTGCCGACCTTCACCCGACACAGCCGCGGATCGAGCTGCCTGGCCAATGCCAGTGCGGCATCGCGGGAGGGGAAGTCGAGCGCTACGATAATCGGAGTCTGGCAGGTCATGGCATGTCCTCGAGAAATTCGGCGCGCATTGTCGCAGAAAATGTCCCATGCGACGAAAGCCTCGGCGCAGGGTCCAAACAGGCATGATCAGCAAAACGGTGACCGCTCGGGCGCACCCAAGTAAAGTGCGTAAACCGCTCGCCTGTCTGGAGGAACCCATGCCCTGGTATTTCTGGCTGATTCTGGTCGTCGCGCTCGGCTCGATCGTCGGCAGTCTGTTGATGTTGCGCTCCACGGCCCGGAAAATTCCGCTCACCGACGAGCAGAAGAAGCGTATTGCCCAGCGCAATGCCGAGGCCGACGCACAGGAGTCGCGCGACCGCTGAGCGCCGACCGATGCCGGGCGCAGGTACCGGCAGACGTTTACAGATGCCCGCCGCACTCAATAGTGGCACTATGCCCGTTTGCCGCGATCATGCAGTTCTGGCAGGACTTTCTTAATGCAATCTCCCCTCCCCGTTGACGGCCCGACCAACCCGAAGGCCAAGGCGATCTTTGCCCGTCGCATTCTCCCCGGCATGGTCGCGCTGCTGGTGGCGGCAATCGTCGCGGCCGCTTTCGCGGTCGTTCATATCGCCCGCAAGATCGACCAGGACGCCCTGCAACAGAGCCGTTTTCTCGCTGGCAAGGCGCTGCAGGCACAGCACGAATGGATGAACCGCTCCATCGTCGACTACGCCTTCTGGGGCGACGCGTACGTGCACCTCAATCAGCAGGTCGATGTGAACTGGGCATTCACGCAGGCCAATCTTGGCCCTTCGCTGTACAAGGATTTCGACTACGAGGCGGTACTGGTGATCACGCCGACGGGCGAAACCCCGTACGCCGTCATCCAGGGCAAGCTGCAGTCGGTGGATGCGTTCCAGTATCTGCAGCACGGCTTGCCCGAGCTGCTGACGCGGGCCCGTGCTGCGGCTGAGAATGACGCCGGCGCCTCGGCCCTGCTCTGGGTCGACGGGCAACCCGCGGTGGTCGCGGCTGCGTCGCTGGCCACGGGTGGGGCAGATATCGAAGAGCACGAAGGACCACCATCCACGCTCGTCTTCGTCGATGTGCTCGACACGGCGCGGTTGGAAGCTATCGGCGGGCAGTACGCTGTGGAGCAGTTGCGATTGCTCGGCGAGCCGTCGGACCAGACCGGGCCGATCATCAGCCAGACGCTGGAGGATGGAACAGCCGTTCACTTCACCTGGACGGCGCCACAGCCGGGGCGCCTGTTGCTTCTGGTCACCCTGCCCGTTCTCGCCGCCGTGGCGCTCGGCCTTGGGCTGCTGGCCTGGCTGCTGGTGCGCCATGCGCTGCGCGTGATGCACCTGCTCGACGTCAGTTACGCACGACTCGCCTCCAGCCGCTCAGCGCTGGCCGAGAGCGAGGAGCGCTTCCGCGATGTGGCGGAAGCGGCCTCCGACTGGATCTGGGAGACCGACGAACAAGCGCGCCTGACCTTCCTTTCCAACCGTTTCCGGCAGATCACCGGCCACGAACCGGCACAGTGGCTGGGCCGCCCGCTGCTGGAGCTGCTGATCACCGACAGCGCCGCGCTGCAAAATTGGCTAGAGGCGCCCCACAGCGCACCGCTGCGCAGCAGCTACCGCGCCGCCGATGGCTGCGAGCGCTATTGCCGGCTGGCTGCGCGCACCATCCAACACGACGGCAAGCTGCTCGGCTACCGCGGCACCGCCAGCGACGTGACCGAGGAGACCCGGGCACAGGCGCGGGTTCAATACCTGTCGCAGCATGACGCACTGACCGGGCTGCCCAACCGCAGCCGCCTGCGTGACTACCTCGAGCAGAACCTGGCCTCGCTGCGTAGCGGCTCGACCCTGACGCTGCTGTATATCGACCTCGACCGCTTCAAACCGGTGAACGACACCCTTGGCCATGCGGCCGGCGACGAGGTGCTGATCGGTGTCGCGTCACGTCTGCGCGAGCGCACCCGCGATGGCGACCTGGTGGCGCGCCTGGGCGGCGACGAGTTCGTCGTCGTGCTCCATCGCATGGGCGAAGACAACGATATCGATCGTCTGTGCAACCGAATCATCGATGCGCTGAGCGCTCCGTTCATCTACGAGGATCAGCAGATCAGCATCGGCGCCAGCATCGGCGTGGCGCTGGCACCGACCGACGCCAACCAGGCCAATGAACTGTTGCGCTGCGCCGACATCGCGCTCTACCAGGCCAAGGACGCCGGCAGAGGCACCTGGCGCGCCTACGGCCGGGAGATGGATCAGCGCCTGCATGAAAGGCTGCGCCGCGAAGAGGAACTGCGCGTGGCGATCACCGAGCAGCAGCTCGAGGTGCACTACCAGCCGCGTTACCAGAGCCAGGGCCTGTACATCATTGGCGCTGAGGCACTGGTGCGCTGGGATCATCCGCAACGCGGCATGCTGTTACCCGAGCAGTTCATCCCGCTGGCCGAGGAAACCGGGCTGATCATCCCGCTCGGCCGCTGGGTGTTGCGTCAGGCCTGCCAGCAGGCGGCGCGCTGGCCGGGCGACACGGTGGTATCGGTCAATCTCTCACCGCTTCAGCTGCATGATGATCGGCTGCTGGAAGAGATCACCCAGGCACTGGCGGACAACGGCCTTGCCGGCAACCGCTTGGAACTGGAGGTGACCGAGAGCGCACTGCTGCGCGAAACCCAGAACACCCTGGAGTTGCTCAAGCGCATCAAGGCGCTGGGTGTTCGCCTCGCGGTGGACGACTTCGGCACCGGCTATTCGTCCCTGACCACCTTGCGGCACTACCCCTTCGACGTGATCAAGATCGACAACAGCTTTGTCGCCGGCATCGGCCAGTCCATCGAAGATCACTCCATCGTCCGCGCCCTGATCGAGCTGGGCCGTGGCCTGCGGATGCGGGTGACGGCCGAGGGCGTGGAAACCGAAGAACAGCTGCGCCTGCTGACCGACGACTGCTGCACGGAAGTGCAAGGTTTCCACATGAGCCATCCGCTGCCTGCGCAGGACCTATGGACGATGTTGCATGCAGCGGAGCGCCAGAGCTAGGCGCGCCTATGGAGCAGCATCAGCGCTTGAATTCGAACTGGATTTCCGCACCTTCGATCAGCGATTCGTCATCGTCTTCGCCCGAGATCAGGCGACCGCCGATCTGCATCGAGCGTGACGGTTTCGCCGCGTCGAAAAGCGGCGGCAGCAGGCGGATGGATTCGCTGCTTGGCGCAGGCATCAACTCTTCGGCCAGCTCTTCCGGCAGGCGTAGGTCGAGCACCGGCTCGACGAGCTCGACTTCGGCCGGCTTCTCCGGCTGCTTGGCTGGCGCGGGGCGCGGTCGAGCCGCGGGCTGAGGTTCGGGCTCCGGAATGCTGATCTGCACAGGCGGTGGCTCGGTTTCCGCTGCCTGCTCCACCGGCGCCACCTCGATATCCAGATCAGGCGGCGCCTGTGCCTCGTCAACGGGCTCCGCTGCCGGTTGCTGCGACTGTGGCGTTTGCCGCTCGGCATCCCGAGGTTGCTCCTCGCGCTCGCATCCACCGAGCAAGGCCAACAACAGCAACAACAGGGGCGGCCTCGGCATCGGCATCTTTCCTCACGACGAACGACTCAGGTGCGTCTATTGTGCGTTCCGGCACAGCTCCGACGCCAGTTGCCCGAGCGTACGCAGCGCCCGCTCGGTTTCATGATTCCACGGCAGGCCACAGTTGAGCCGTATGCAGTGGTTGAACTGCTCGGTGTTGCTGAAGATCAGACCCGGCGCGATGCTGATGCCCTGCTCCAGCGCCCTCACGTGCAGTTCCTGAGTATTGACCCGCACCGGCAGACTGACCCAGAGAATGAAGTTGCCCTTGGGCCGCGTCATCTGCGTGCCTTCCGGGAAATAGCGCTGCACCGCCAGCTGGAAAGCGCTGAGGTTCTTGCGGTACTCCTGGCGGATGGCCCGCAGGTGTCGATCATAGCCACCATTCTCCAGGTACGCGGCCACCGCCATCTGCGTCACGCTGCAGGCCGAGTGGGTACTGAAGGTCTGCAGGCGCTCGATCTCCGGTTGATGGCGTCCGGCGATGACCCAGCCGATACGCACTCCGGGTGACAGGGTCTTGGAAAAACTCGAGCAATAGATGACCCGCCCGTCCCGGTCGTTGGACTTCAGCGCCTTGTACTGGTCCTGCTCGAACATCAGCTCACCGTAGATATCGTCCTCTACGATCTGGATGTCGAACCGGGCCGCGAGGTTCAGCAATTGCTTCTGCCGGTGGTCGGGCATGCTCACACCCAGCGGGTTGCTCAGCCGCGCCGTGAGCACCAGCGCCTTGATCGGCCATTGCCCGGCTGCCAGCTGCAGCGCCTCGAGGCTCATGCCAGTATCAGGATCGCTGGGAATTTCGATGACCTTGAGTCCCAGCAGGTCCGCCAGTTGCAGCAGGCCGTAATAGGTTGGCGATTCGGCGGCGATCAGATCACCGGGCCGGGTCAACACCCGCAGCGACATTTGCAGTGCATCGACGCAACCATGGGTGATGACAATCTCGCCGGGATCGACCACCACGCCGGCGTCGCGCATGCGGATCGCCACCTGACGACGCAACGGCTCGTAGCCGGGACTGAACATGTAGCTGAACGCCCGCGGGCTCTGGAAGCGCGTGACCTTGGCAAGTTGCTGGTGCAAAGCCCTGACCGGCAGATAATCCACATGCGGCACGGCGGCACCCAGCGGAATCAGCCCTTCGCGACGGGACTCGCTGAGCACCTGGTTGATGATGCTGCTGCGCGTGACCAGCGTGGGCCGCTCGACCCGCGCGATATCGGGTGTCGGCGCGGTCAGGACCGGCGTCTGGTGGACATAGAAGCCGGACTGCGGACGCGCCCGGATCATGCCCTGATCCTCCAGGTTGGCGTAGGCCTGCAGCACCGTCGCGTGACTGACGCTCAGCTGCCGGCTCATCTTGCGCACCGAAGGTACACGTTCGCCAGGCCGATACACTCCGCGCCGGATGTCCTCGGCGAGCTGCTGGGCAATGCGTTGATAGAGCAACAGATTGGTCATCTCGCCGGTCTCCCGCCAACTGAACCGTAACAGTAGCTCAGCGGAACACCTGCGGACCAATACAGTTACGCAGCATGTGGGCGAAACAGTCTATCCAGACGGGGCGCTAGCGGTCCGGGCCGAGATTGCCCGCCGCATCGGAGAACAGTATTTCCACGCGCCGATTCTGCGCGCGCCCGCGTGCAGAGGCGTTCTCGGCGATCGGAAAGCGCTCGCCGTAGCCGCGCACCTCGACGCGCCCGGCTTCGATGCCCAGGCTGATGAGCAGGTCGGCCACCGTTTGCGCCCGCGCGCGCGATAGTTCGAGATTGGCTTGCGGATCGCCACGGCTGTCGCTGTAGCCTTCGATGCGCACCTTGCGCTGCGGATTGAGCTGAAGAAAGTGCACCAGCTTGAGCAAGGTTCGGTTGGCCGAGTTACCAAGCTCGGCACTGTCAGGGTGGAAAAGCACGTCCCCCAGGGTCATCACCAGACCTCGGTCGGTCTCGCTGGCGGCCAGGCTCATCATCTGGTCTTCCAGCCAGCGCCCCTGCTGTTCAGCGGTCATCAGCTGGGCATCCTGCAGCATGCGCCGCAGTCGGTCGCGCTCCATCTCCAGACGCGCCACCTGCTCCTGATGCTGCAACAGTTCGCCCTGCTGCGCGGCGATTTCGCTGTAGCGTCGGCTCAGGTAAGCGTAATGGCGAGCGTCTTCGGCTCCTCCCCAGTAGTCATTGAAGCGTTCGGCGCGCTGCAGGGTCTCCAGCGCTCGCTGCAGGTCCTTCGGCGCACCGCGCTGAACCATGCCGTCAGCCTGAATGCGCTCCAGTGCGGCCGACGCCTGGGCGAGCTCATGCTCAGTGTCCTGGCTCGAGCAGCCGGCCAGTGCCAGCGCGGCCATGACGAGGAAGAAACGCATGTTCACCGGACCTCTCCCAACTGCTGGCGTAGACGCTGGATGCGTCGATTCAGATCGTCGATCTGTGCCTGGCGCTGATCCTTCAGCACACGCGCCTCCGCCAGGCGGGCATCCAGCTCCGCCTGCTCGGCCAGCATGCGGGCCTGACGATTGTCACCGGCTTGCAGCGCTGCACGCGCAGCGCCCAGCTTGCTTTCGGCCAGTGCCAGTTCCTCATGGGCCCTGGAGGCCTCCATGGAGCGGGCCTGCGCCACGGCCTGCTCGCTCAGCTGCAGCTGAGCGGTCGGTGCGGGATCGCTGGCACATCCGGCCAGCATGAAGAAGGCCAGTGATGCGCTGGGGAAGAGACGTTTCAACACGCTGAATCCTACTTTTTCGAAGCCTTTGGCCGCTCCGCCTGCTGGTTTTTCCAGACGGTCAGGTTGTGCGCCACCAGCTGTTCCGGCACACCTGCGGCGCGCAATTCTGTCATTTTCCGCGCCAGTTGTCCGCGCAGCCAGGGATCGTTGCAGGCCGAATCGTGCGAGATGGCCAGGTGCATGTCACGCCCGACCACTGGCGGATCAAGCCGCTGAATCTTGTCCAGCAAGCCCAATGCATCCGCAGCGGCAACCGTGCTGTAGCGCTCGTGCAACAGGTAATCACTGCCGCTGGCGACAAGTCTCTGCAAGCCCTGGTCGAGGCTGTTGACCTGCTGCAACTGCAGGCTGCTCTTGGCGAAGGCATCGAACTCGCTGCCGAAACGCCCGGCGCCAACGGTCAGCCCGCCGTGCCCCTTCAGGTCCTCGCGGCTGGCATAGAAGAAGCCCGGCTCGTTGCGTACCCAGGCGACGGTCTGCAGCTGGATGATCGCCGGGTGCACGAAATCCAGCTCTTCCAGGCGCTGCACGCTGAGGGTCGCATCGGCCAGCACATCGACCCGACCGCTGCGTACCTCGTCGAGCGCCTTCGCTCGATCGCCCGTGTAGAGCAGATCCAGCTTCAGTCCGAGGGAATCGGCAATCTGCCCGAGCAGATCGGCATTGGCACCGATCAGCCGTTTGGGGTTCTGCGGATCGCGCCAGAGAAACGGCGGGTTGTCCGCGGCACCGGTTGCCACCAGGCGATCACATTTTCCCGCAGCCGTTGCCGTGAGCGGCGTCGCCAGGGCCAACGCGATCAGGGCCGATTTCAACGCAAAGGCGAAACGCATGAAAATCCTCTTAGTGCGGTTGAGCGGGTGCGAAACGGTTGCGCCGATGGTACACCGACGAACCTGCTGACCGCCCATGAAAAAACCCGCTACATGAGCGGGTTCTTTCGACAGCGATCAGCTTCAGACGAGCCGTTCCAGCTCCGGAATGATCTCGAACAGATCGCCAACCAGGCCATAGTCGGCAACCTGGAAGATCGGGGCTTCCTCGTCCTTGTTGATCGCGACGATCACCTTGGAGTCCTTCATGCCGGCCAGGTGCTGGATGGCACCGGAGATACCAACGGCGATGTACAGCTGCGGTGCGACGATCTTGCCGGTCTGGCCGACCTGCATGTCGTTTGGCACGAAGCCGGCATCGACTGCGGCGCGGGATGCACCGACCGCGGCGCCGAGCTTGTCGGCCAGCGAGTACAGGTGCTTGAAGTTGTCACCGTTCTGCATGCCGCGGCCGCCGGAAACGACGATCTTGGCAGCGGTCAGTTCGGGACGGTCGGACTTGGCCAGCTCTTCGCCGACGAACGCGGACTTGCCCGCATCGCCCGTACCGGAGATCTGCTCAACCGCAGCCGAGCCACCGGTGGCGTTCACGGCATCGAAACCGGTCGAACGCACGGTGATCACCTTGATCGGCGCGCTGGATTGCACGGTGGCGATGGCGTTACCAGCGTAGATCGGGCGCTTGAAGGTGTCCGGGCTTTCCACCGAGATGATCTCGGAGATCTGGTCGACGTCCAGTTGCGCGGCAACGCGCGGCAGGAAATTCTTGCCGTTGGTGGTGGCAGCGGCCAGTACATGGCTGTAGTTCTTGGCCAGATCAGCGATCAGCGGCGCGACGTTCTCGGGCAGCTGGTTGGTGTAAGCCGCATCGTCGGCGACCAGTACCTTGGCTACGCCTTCGATCTGTGCGGCTGCTTCGCCGATGGCACCGCAGCCACTGCCGGCTACCAGCACGTGGATGTCGCCACCGATGGCCTGGGCGGCAATCCGCTTGGCGGCGGCGACGGTGTTCAGGGTAGCGGCCGCGAGGACGGCGTTGTTGTGTTCAGCGATAACCAGGATAGTCATTTAGATTACCTTCGCCTCGTTCTTCAGTTTCTCGACCAGTTCAGCCACGGACTTGACCTTGATGCCGGCGCTGCGAGCAGCCGGTGCTTCGACTTTCAGGGTCTTCACGGTGGATGTGGTGGCGACGCCCAGCGCATCCGGGGTCAGCACTTCCAGCGGCTTCTTCTTGGCCTTCATGATGTTCGGCAGCGACGCGTAGCGCGGCTCGTTCAGACGCAGGTCGGTGGTGACGATCGCCGGCAGGTTCAGCGCGACGGTCTGCAGGCCGCCGTCGATTTCGCGGGTGACGTTGACCTTGTCGCCAGCCACTTCCACCTTGGAGGCGAAGGTGCCCTGGGCATAGCCGGTCAGCGCGCCGAGCATCTGGCCGGTTTGGTTGTTGTCGCTGTCGATTGCCTGCTTGCCGAGGATCACCAGTTGCGGCTGCTCCTTGTCCACCACGGCCTTGAGCAGCTTGGCAACCGCCAGGGAGTTCAGTTCGTCGTTGGACTCGACCAGCACGGCACGGTCGGCGCCCAGCGCCAGTACGGTGCGCAGCTGCTCCTGGGCAGCGGTCGGGCCGATGGAGACGACAACGATTTCGCTCGCCACGCCCTTCTCTTTCAGGCGAACCGCTTCTTCCACGGCGATCTCGCAGAAGGGATTCATCGACATCTTGACGTTGGCGAGGTCAACGCCGGAGTTGTCCGCCTTGACGCGAACCTTGACGTTGTAATCGACCACTCGTTTGACAGCTACAAGAACCTTCATGGATTCCTCGTTACTCTCCGGTGAATAGAATTCCGCCGAGGCGAACCGAGCCTTGCTCGTGGCTTGGGGTTTCGATAGCCGCTGCCCTGTTCGGCGAGTGCAAACCGTCCGTATCTTGACCGCAGGCCGCAGACGGGGTCAACAACGCATATGACCCGTCATAACCTCGCGGTTCGGCCGATTCTAACAGGCTTCCAGAAAATTCAAACAAACGTTTGTATTGGACCGATTCGAGCGTCTATATATAATGCGCCGGCCCGGCTCGGTCAGGGGCCGATCACAGCCCTCCACCACTTATATAACAACCAAGCCCTGAGTAGGAGAAAGCCTAATGGAACGCGAATACATGGAATTCGACGTTGTCATCGTCGGCGCCGGCCCTGCAGGCCTATCCGCAGCCTGCCGCCTGAAGCAAAAAGCCGCCGACGCTGGTCAGGAAATCAGTGTATGCGTCGTCGAGAAAGGCTCCGAAGTAGGTGCCCATATCCTGTCCGGCGCGGTCTTCGAACCTCGCGCGCTGAACGAACTGTTCCCCGACTGGAAAGAACTCGGCGCCCCGCTCAACACGCCGGTCAAGCGTGACGACATCTATCTGCTGAAGACCGCCGAAGCGGCCAGCAAGCTGCCCAATGCACTGGTCCCCAAGACCATGCACAACGAAGGCAATTACATCATCTCCCTGGGCAACCTGTGCCGCTGGCTGGCCCAGCAGGCCGAGAACCTGGGTGTCGAGATCTACCCGGGCTTCGCCGCCCAGGAAGCGCTGATAGACGAAAACGGCATCGTGCGCGGTATCGTCACCGGTGACCTGGGCGTCGATCGCGAAGGCAACCCGAAAGAAGGCATGTACACCCCAGGCATGGAGCTGCGTGCCAAGTACACGCTGTTCGCCGAAGGCTGCCGCGGACATATCGGCAAGCAGCTGATCAACCGCTTCCAGCTCAACGCCAATGTCGACCCGCAGCACTATGCCATTGGCATCAAGGAACTGTGGGACATCGACCCCGCCAAGCACGAGCAAGGTCTGGTCGTGCACACCGCGGGCTGGCCGCTGAACGACGAGAACACTGGCGGCTCGTTCCTCTATCACCTGGAAAACAATCAGGTCGTGGTCGGCCTGATCGTCGATCTGTCCTACAGCAACCCGCACCTGTCGCCGTTCGACGAGTTCCAGCGCTACAAGCACCACCCGGTGATCAAGCAGTACCTGGAGGGCGGCAAACGCGTTTCTTACGGCGCCCGCGCCATCGCCAAAGGTGGCCTGAACTGCCTGCCGAAGATGGTCTTCAACGGCGGCGCACTGATCGGCTGCGACGCCGGTACCCTGAACTTCGCCAAGATCAAGGGCAGCCACACCGCGATGAAGTCCGGCATGCTGGCCGCCGAAGCTGCGGCGGACGCGCTGCTGGCCGGTCGCGAAGGTGGTGACGAGCTGAGCGCCTACGAAGAAGGCTTCAAGAACAGCTGGCTGTACGACGAGCTGTACAAGAGCCGCAACTTCGGCGCTGCCATTCACAAGTGGGGCGCAATCAAGGGTGGAGCGTTCAACTTCATCGACCAGAACATCTTCGGCGGCAAGATTCCCTTCACGCTGCACGACACAAAGCCGGACTACGCGTGCCTCAAGCCGGCCGCCGAGTCGAAGAAGATCGAGTATCCGAAGCCGGACGGCAAACTGAGCTTCGACAAGCTCAGCTCGGTGTTCCTCTCCAACACCAACCACGAGGAAGACCAGCCGGTTCACCTCAAGCTGACCGACCCAAGCATCCCGATCGACAAGAACCTGCCGCTGTACGACGAGCCGGCTCAGCGCTACTGCCCGGCAGGCGTCTACGAAGTGGTCAGCAATGACGATGGCAGCAAGCGCTTCCAGATCAACGCGCAGAACTGCGTGCACTGCAAGACCTGCGACATCAAGGACCCGGCGCAGAACATCACCTGGGTCGCGCCGGAAGGTACCGGCGGGCCGAACTACCCCAACATGTAAGCAACGAAAAAGGCTCCCTCGGGAGCCTTTTTTATGCCGTTGAAACCGGTATACCGCGACGCTACTCGGTACGTCCTATGGGAAAGAACACACCGCCGCTCCACACGCCGAGCCAGCTCTCGCCGTCCACATCACCCGGCACGGCCAGATCCACCAGCTGATAGAACACGTTGCGATGAACCAGCGCCTCGAGATTGGCGCGCACGTGAATGTACGGCGATGGTTCCTGAGTCTGCGGGTCGAGGCTGACGCGCAGCGGATGCTCCTGACCGGCCTCCACCACATCGTCGACATTGGTGACGAAACGCAGCAACTGCGCTTCGCCCTCCCCGCTCACGTCCAGCCGCACCGCGACGAAGGGCGCATCTTCGACCTGGATCCCGACCTTTTCCACCGGCGTAACCAGGAAGTAATCATCGCCGTCGCGTCGAATCACTGTGGAGAACAGACGAACCATCGCCGGACGTCCGATAGGCGTGCCCTGGTAAAACCAGGTACCGTCTCGTGCGATACGCATGTCGAGGTCGCCGCAGAATGGCGGATTCCACAAATGCACCGGCGGCAGCCCCTTCTTCTCGCCCGCCGAGAGCTGGGCCAGCAGGTCTCCCGCCTTGCCTGTCTCGTTCATCCCGTTCTCCTCGCTTCGCAGCTATGTCGGCTTCGATACTGCCACATCCCTCAGCGTGACAGACCCAGTAACCGACGAGCATAGTCCTGCAAAGGCGGCCGCAGGAGATGCTCGGGTCTGGCATCGTAAATGCCGAGCAGCCCGCCACGGCTGCGAATGCGCGCGGTATCGACCAGATAGTGCGTGCCGGTTTCGATCAGCATCAGTTGCACCACGCCGGAATCCACGCCAAGCCGATCCAGTGCGCGCTGCTCGTTCAGCTCGTCGAAGCTGCCGATGCGAACGTCCGCCGCTGCGTAGCGCAGATACAGAAGGTAATGGGCGCCGACCGCAGAGGCCTGCGTCATGGCTTCCTCCAGCCCGGCCGGCTCGCGAGCGCGGCGCACCAGCGGGAAATATTCGACGAAGCCGTTGAAGGCCTCCTCCGCCACGACATTCGGCCGCGGATAGACATCACCCGGGGGTACGAAATGGCCCTGCGCGATATAGATGAAGGAATCCGGCTGCAGACGCCATGAACTGGCCCGGCGTGTCTCGCTGTGATCGAGAATACCGGCATCCCTCAGGTGGTAGCGGGTACCCTCGGCCATGTCGCTGACTTTCATGCAGCCAGCCAGGGCAAGCAATGCCAGCAAACCTGGCACGCCTAATGGAAAACGCATGGATTTCACCCTCCAGAGGCCGGTGTCGGAAAACCGGCAATCGCACCGGCAATGCAGCATCCACGCCAGATCGGCCGGCCGATGGTGCTGGTACCAGCGCGTCTGCCGCTCACAGCCCGCGCTGCCACTCCTGGCGCAAAGGCGCGGCACGGGGATCGTCGATCGCCTCGCGCAGCTGGCGCATCAGGCGCGGCTTGTCGGCTCCCAGCGTGCCTTTGAGCACCAGATAGTTGGAGGCGTGGTCGCTGCGGAACACCGTGTCACGCAACTGAAGATCACCCAGCAGCCTTTCCAGCTCAACAAGCAGGTCGGAAAGCGGTAGCGGCTCGAAGTCTTCATATCCCTGGCGAAAACGCCCATCACCCTGCGGGAAACTGACCACCAGCGTGGAAAGAAACTCGGGCTGCGCTGCGTTCATCAGGCGTGCCGAATTGCGCGCATGCTGCCGGCTCAGCGCCCGCCCGCCAAGGCCATTGAGGATCATCACCGAACGGGTGATTCCCGCCTGGCCAAGCTTGTCCAGCGCGCTCAGGGTCGACTCGTAGGTTTCGCCCTTGTTGACCCGCGCCAGCACCTCGTCGTCACCGGACTCCGCGCCAACGTAGGCCATGCCAAGCCCGGCGTCCGCCAGCTCACGCAGCTCCTGGACCGACTTCTTGCGCAAATTGCGTGGCAGGCAGTAGCTGGACACGCGCTGCACCTCCGGCAGGCACTGGCGAATCTGCTCCAGAATCTTCAGCAGCCTGCGAGTCGGCAGCACCAGCGCATCGCCATCGGCCAGAAACACCCGCTGAACGATCAGCTGCTCGCCGCAGCGGCGAATCTCTTCGAGCACTTCCACCTCATCGCGGGCGCGGAATTTCTTCTGCGGCGCGGTGTACATCTCGCAGAACGTGCAGGCGTTCCACGAACAGCCGTTGGTCACCGGCAGGATCAGTGAATGCGCTTCGCTCGGCGGCCGGAAAACCGGCTCGATATAGCGGACGGGAAACTCGCTCATGCTCATTGTGCTTCGCCTGCGCCGACCTCAATCACGCTTGCGCTTGTTGCCCATGCGCACACCGATATCCATCAGGAACTGGAAGAATCCGTCCTGATCCTCCAGCACATTGCTCCAGAACGGCGAGTGATACAGCGCGACCGCGCCGTGCACCAGAGCCCAGGCGGCGCAGTAATGGAAATACGGTGGCACGTCTTCGAGCTTGCCCTCGGCGATACGCCCCTTGATCAGTTGGGTCAGGTGTTCGAAGTTGGATGCGCGGATGCTGTGCAGCTGCTCGACCATCTCCGGGACCTGGTTGCCCTTGACCACTTTCTCCTCGAGGCGGTCGAACAGACGGTAACGCTGCGGGTCGCGCATGCGGAACTCGAAATAGGCGCGCGAAAGCGCTTCCTTGTCGCGATCAAGATCCGGGGAATGCAGCAGCTGATTCAGGTCGCGCTCGTAGTCGAGCATCAGCCGCAGGTAGATTTCGGCCTTGGACTTGAAGTGCTTGTAGATGGTGCCTTTGCCGATGCCCACCGCATCGGCAATCATCTCGACCGTGACGCTATCCTCTCCCTGGTCGAGAAAGAGCTGCAACGCGGTATCGAGGATTTCCTGTTCGCGGCGACGAAATTCGCGGACCTTACGGGGTTCATTCTGCATAGGAGGCTGCTTAGATGAGAAATCGAGGCGCTCATTATGCCTAACCGGTCATCAAATGCACGGGGCATCCAGCGATGATTCACATAAATGACGAATTTCCGCAAATAGTCGGTTTGCGATATCTCAACCATGCTGCCGTCGCGCCCTGGCCTCGGCGAGCCGCAACTGCCGTCAGTGCCTTTGCCGAGCAGAACGCCACCCTCGGCGCACGTGACTATCCGCAATGGCTTACGGTCGAGCGCAGCCTGCGCCAGCGCCTTACGCGCCTGCTCAACGCACCGAGCAGCGCCGACGTGGCACTGGTCAAGAACACGTCCGAAGCACTGTCGTTTGTCGCCTTTGGCCTGGACTGGAAAAGCGGTGATCGCATCGTCATCAGCGATGAAGAATTTCCATCCAACCGTGTCGTCTGGGAGGCGCTGCAGCCATTCGGCGTGGAGGTCGTTCAGGTCAGCCTTAAGGGTGCCGATCCGGAAGGCGACCTGCTGGCGGCCTGCGGGCCGCGGGTACGACTGATGGCGATCAGCGCGGTGCAGTACGCCAGCGGCCTGCGCCTGGATCTTGCACGTCTGGGCGAAGGCTGCGAGCAGCGCGGTGTGCTGCTGTGCATCGATGCGATCCAGCAGCTTGGCGCCCAGCCCTTCGATGTGCAGCAGACTCGCTGCGCTTTCGCCATGGCCGACGGCCACAAGTGGATGCTCGGCCCCGAGGGGCTCGGCGTCTTCTATTGCCGGAGCGACCTGCGCGATCAGCTGAAGCTGCACGAGTACGGCTGGCACATGCTGGAACACGCCGGCGATTACGATCGCACGGACTGGGAACCGGCCCGCAGCGCACGACGCTTCGAATGCGGCAGTCCCAACCTGCTCGGGGCGATGGCGCTCGAGGCCAGTCTTTCCCTGCTAGAGGAAGTGGGCATGGAGCAGGTCGCCGCAGCCCTCGACGAACGCGTCGAATGGCTGTGTCGGGGATTAGGCGATCTGGGCGGGGTCGACATCCTGTCGCCGACAACAGCCGAGCGTCGGGCCGGCATCCTCACCTTCCGCCTGCATGGCTGGGACAATGCAGCGCTCTTCGAGCGGCTGAAGGCGGCGCAAGTCGTCTGCGCCTTGCGTGGCGGCGGCATTCGCTTCTCTCCGCATTTCTACACGCCGCAGCGCGTCATCGATGAAACCCTGGCGCTTCTGCATGAGCTGGCAAGTCACTGACGGCGATCAGCCAGCGAGACATGTATTCCAAATGCGTTTAAAAAGCGCGGAAATCCGCCAGCAGACCGCTAATGCAGCGTTAATACTTGAGTCACTGGCTAGGCAATCCCCCCACTGCCTGGCCAGATGAGGTCGCCTGGATTGCGATTTCATACTCCTAATGGTCTTGGCCCGGTTTCTCAGGAATCCGGGTTTTTTTTGCGCGCTCGTAAGCCGGTCAAGTCGACGCAGCACCGACGCGCGCCCGCAACCGGAAACACAGCCAGAGGAAGCCGACCCAGAACGGAATGGCGAATACCGACAGACGAATGCCGGGAATCCACAGCATGATCACCAGGATACCGCTGACAAAGGCCAGGCACAGGTAATTGCTGAGCGGGAACCAGAACGCCTTGAAGCTCGGTACCACACCCTTGCGCTGCATTGCCCGTCGGAATTTCAGGTGGGCCAGGCTGATCATCGCCCAGTTGATCACCAGCGCGGCAACCACCAGCGACATCAACAACTCCAGCGCGCCCCGTGGCAACAGATAGTTCACCAGCACGCAGAGCAGTGTCACCACAGCCGAGACGCCGATGGCGAGCACCGGCACACCTCGAGCGTTGATCTTCATCAGACTGCGCGGCGCATCGCCCTGTTCGGCCAGGCCGTAGAGCATGCGGCTGTTGCAATAGACGCCACTGTTGTAGACCGACAGCGCGGCGGTGAGCACCACGAAATTGAGCAGATGCGCGGCCGTATCGCTGCCGATCAGCGAGAAGATCTGGACGAAGGGACTGCCGCTGTAGGGATCACCCGCCGCCCCCAACGTCTGCAGCAGCGCATCCCACGGATAGAGCGCCAGCAGCACGGTCAGAGCACCGATATAGAAGATCAGGATGCGGTAGACGACCTGATTGATCGCCTTCGGTATCACCGTCTTCGGATCGGCCGCCTCTGCCGCCGTGATGCCGACCAGCTCCAGACCACCGAAGGAAAACATGATAATCGCCAGCGCCAGCAGCATGCCGCTGAAACCATTGGGAAAGAACCCGCCGTGGCTCCAGAGATTGCTGATGCTCGCTTGCTCGCCGCCCTGCCCGCTCACCAGCAGGAACAATCCGAGCAGGATCATGCCGATGATGGCGGCGACCTTGATGATGGCGAACCAGAACTCGGTTTCACCAAACGCCTTCACGTTGCTCAGGTTGATCAGATTGATCAACACGAAGAACGCCGCGGCAGTCGCCCAGGTGGGCACGTCCGGCCACCAGAACTGCACGTACTTGCCCACCGCGGTCAGCTCTGCCATGCCCACCAGCACATAAAGCACCCAGTAGTTCCAGCCGGACAGAAAGCCTGCGTAGCCTCCCCAGTACTTGTGCGCGAAATGGCTGAAGGAACCGGCTACCGGTTCTTCGACGATCATTTCCCCCAGCTGCCGCATGATCAGAAAGGCGATGAAGCCGCCGATGGCGTAGCCCAGGATCATGGACGGACCGGCGCTCTTCAGCACCCCGGCGGAACCCAGGAACAAGCCGGTGCCGATCGCCCCGCCCAGGGCAATCAGCTGGATATGGCGGTTTTTCAGGCCTCGTTGTAACGGCCCGGTGTGCAGCGTCTCAGCGGTCATTACGCCACCTTGCGGATAAAGTACGAAGTGCGCAGCGCGCGGCAGATCAGGCAGGTTGCAAGCACGGAAACCGCAACCTTTCAGCCGCGAACCCGGGCAAGCGGAAAAAGCGACCTGAAGTTGGCGGTGGTCTGCTCCGCCAGCTGTTCGAAGGAAACACCTCGCAGCTGCGCCAGGAACTCGGCCACCTCGCGCACGTACTGCGGCAGATTGGCCTTGCCACGGTAGGGAATCGGTGCGAGATAGGGCGAATCGGTCTCCACCAGCAGGCGATCGGCAGGGACCTGCCGGGCGACGTCACGCAGCGCGTCGGCATTACGGAAGGTGACGATGCCCGAAAGCGAGATGTAGAAACCAAGGTCCAGAGCGGCCCTGGCCATCTCCCAATCCTCAGTGAAGCAATGCAGCACCCCGGCCTGGGGCAAGCTGGCTTCACGCAGCAGCGCCAGGGTGTCCGCGCGTGCCTCGCGGGTGTGCACGATGACCGGCTTGCCGGTCAGTCGGGCAGCCTCCAGATGCAGGCGGAACGACTGCTGCTGGAGTTCGGCCGCCTCGGGCTCGTAGTGGTAGTCCAGCCCTGTCTCGCCGATGGCAACGGCATGCGGATGCTGCAGCTCGCCCAGCAGCCAGTCCAATGCCGGCTGACTGGTCGGCTCCAAATCGAGCGGGTGTACACCGATGGAACAGTCGACATCGGCGTAACGCTCGGTCAGCGATTTGACCGCCGACGCGTTGTCGGCGCTGACCCCGATGCACAGGAAGTGTCCGACCCCTCGCGCTCGGGCAGCATCGAGCGCTGCATCGAGCGACCCGTCATGGGCGGTCAGGTCGAGTCGGTCAAGGTGACAGTGGGAATCTACCAGCATGGAGGGCGCAACTTGCTATCGCGGAAAGGGGGCGATTGTAGAGCAAATGGCGGGGAATCAGAAAAGGTAGGCGGTACAACGACGCCTGACGTACGGCACCGGGACGCCGACCCTCACATGGTATGGGTAGGGCGATCGGACTTCAGCGCGCCGGCCAGATAGGTTTCGATCTTGTTGCGCGCGGTGTTGTCACCCTCGTTGAACTGCACGCCGATGCCTGCGGCACGACTGCCCTGGGCGCCCTTGGGGGTGATCCAGACCACCTTGCCAGCCACCGGAATCTTCTCCGGCTCGTCCATCAGGTTCAGCAGCATGAACACTTCGTCGCCGAGCTTGTAGCTCTTGTTGGTCGGAATGAACAACCCACCATTCTTGATGAAGGGCATGAACGCGGCATAAAGCACCGACTTGTCCTTGATGGTCAGGGACAGGATGCCGTTACGCGGACCAAGATTTGCTGGCAGGCTCATGCGGTGTTCCTAACGAAAGTTCCGGTCGATTCTAGCCCGCGCCGGGCAGCGTTGCCCACTGCACCAGCAGCGCTTCGAGAAGCAACACACGGTTGAGGTTGGCTTTGCCCAGCACTTTCTGCCGATGCTCGAGCAACCAGTCCTGCAGGGCGATCACTTTTTGCTGCGAGGATTTCTGCGCGAGATACTGCAGCACCTTCTGCATATCGGCAGCGCCCAGCTCGGCTTCATCGCCGGCCATCTGGTAACGCAGGATCAGATGCGCCCATTCGCAGAACCAGTCGAAGAGCAGGATCAGTGGTAACGCGTTCCAGCCCTCGGCGAGCTGACTGGCCGATTGCTGTTGCTTGAGCAGTTTCTTCACCCCGTCGACCACCTGGGCGCGCAATTCCAGCACCTTCTGCTCGTGCAACTTCAGCGCCGCCAGCGGCGACCCGGCGGCGAGCGTCAGCAACTGTTCGCGAAGCTCCGGGCCAAGCTCGGGTAGGCGCGCGGCGAGCCAGTCGAGGCTTTGCTGGCGACCTGGCAACGGGCAGGCCTGCTGGACGCAGCGGCTCTTGATCGTCGGCAGCAGACGGCTGGGCTGATGACTGATCAACAGAAGCACCGTGTCACCGGACGGTTCCTCCAGGCTTTTCAGCAAGGCATTGGCCGCATTCAGGTTCATTGCCTCGGCGGGCTCCAGGAGGATCACCTTGCGCCCACCCAGCTGCGCCGTCTGGGTAACGAAACCGACCAGATCGCGGACCTGATCGACCCGGATGGCCTTGTCGACTTCCTCGGGCTCGAGGACGTAGTGATCCGGATGGGTCTGTGCGGCAAGCAGCTGGCAGGCCTTGCATTCGCCGCAGGCGCGGGCCTCGACCGGCCGCTGGCAGAGCAGCAGCGCCATCAGCTGCTCCGCCAGCAGCCGTTTGCCGATGCCGGCGGGACCATGCAGCAGGTAGGCATGCGCATGCTGGGCGCGCCCCGCCAGCTGCCGCCAAAGATCGACCTGCCAGGGAAGCACGTCAGTCATCGAGGCGCACCAACAGCTCAGGGATTAGCGCCTCGACATCGCACTGAACCGCATTGAGCGCTTGGCCCGCGTCGATCACCCGATAGCGCGAAGGTGCCGCTTCCGCGCGCTGAAGATAGGCGCTGCGCACCGCTTCGAAGAAGCGCATGCCTTCCTGCTCGAAACGATCCAGACGTCCTCGCGCAGCGGCTCGGGCCAACCCCACGTCCACCGGAAGATCGAAGATCAGGGTCAGATCAGGGCGCAGATCGCCCTGCACGAAGGTCTCCAGCTGAGCGATCCGCTCGAGCGACAGCCCGCGACCGCCACCCTGATAGGCATAGGTGGCATCAGTGAAGCGATCGCACAACACCACCGCCCCTCGTGCCAGCGCAGGACGGATGACCTGCGCCAAGTGTTGCGCACGCGCGGCGAACACCAGCAACAGCTCGGTATCCACTGCCATCGGCTCGTCCGCTGGCGTCAGCAACAGTTCACGAATGCGCTCGGCCAGTGGCGTGCCCCCGGGCTCTCGGGTCAGCACCACATCCAGCCCCCGTGCCCGCAGGCGTTCGGCGAGGTACTCGCGATTGGTACTCTTACCCGCGCCTTCGGGGCCTTCGAGAGTGACGAAGAGTCCTTTCATTGAGCGTTCTCGCTATTGACCGGGGCCTGCCGGGGCGGCGGACTGGAGCGGTAGTCGGCGCGGCGCTTGAGCTGATACTCGCGCACCGCACGGTTATGTTGCTCGAGGGTGTCGCTGAAGACGTGGCTGCCATCGCCCCGGGCGACGAAATACAGGCTGGAGCCATCGACCGGGTTCAGCGCGGCGCGAATCGCCTCGCGTCCGACCATGGCGATCGGCGTCGGCGGCAGCCCTGCGTTGGTATAGGTGTTGTATGGGGTTGGCGTGCGCAGGTCGGTACGGGTGATACGCCCCTTGTAGGCTTCACCCATGCCATAGATCACCGTCGGGTCTGTCTGCAGAAGCATGCCACGCGTCAGTCGACGGACGAAGACGCCGGAGATCTCGCCCCGCTCCTCCGGCACTCCCGTTTCCTTCTCGATGATCGAGGCCATGATCAGGGCCTGATAGGCATCCTTGTATGGCAACCCTTGCGCACGTTGCTGCCATTCTTCCTCGAGCACCTGCTCGAGGCGCGTGAAGGCACGGCGCAGCAGGTCCAGGTCGGACGTTCCGCGGGTAAATCGGTAGGTATCGGGGAAGAACCGCCCTTCCGGATGTAGCTCCGGCGCGCCGAGCTTCGCCATGATGTCGGCATCGGACAGGCCATCCAGCGTCTGTTCCAGCTTGGTCTGGTTTTGCAACGCGCTGCGCAGCTGGCGGAAGTTCCATCCTTCAACCAGGGTCAGGCTGTACTGCACGACTTCGCCCCGCTGCCAGAGCCCGATCATGTCCCGCGCAGTCATGCCCGGCGCGAGACGATACTCACCGCTGTGCAAGCTCTGCCCGGACAGATTCAGGCGCCAGTAGAGGCGCAGCCAGAATGCGTCATCCAGCACGCCGTCCGCTTCCAGCCGTTGAAACACACCGCTGGGCGTATCGCCGGGCCTCACCTCGAGCAGAAGAGCCTCATCGGTGACAGCCAAGGGCTGTTCCAGCGCAGCATGCTGTTTCCAGGCGAACAGCCCGAGCGCAATCGCTGCCAACACGAACAGCGTCAGCAGCAAGGCAAGAAGTTTACGGATCACGAATCACTCAACAGGTCGGCAACAACGGTCTGCAGTTTACGGGTCAGCGGACCGACCGACCAGACGCGCTCGGCCAAACCCGTGACCGGCCAGATGCCGTAGAGGCTATTGCAGACAAAAACCTCATCGGCCTGCAGCAGTTCCGAGTAGCTGATGTCGCACTCGCTGACTGGCAGCGCAAGGCCGGCGGCGCGCGCCATGATCTCGGCGCGCATTACGCCGGCGACACCGCAGCGAGAAAGCGAGGCCGTTCGCAAGTGGCCTTCGGTAACCAGGAACAGATTGCTGAAGACACCCTCGATCACGCGCCCGGACATATCCCGCATCAGCCCTTCGGCAAAAGCCGGATCCTGCCACTCGGCACGCGCCAGCACTTGCTCGAGACGATTCAGATGCTTGATCCCCGCAAGCCGCGGCTGCTCGGCCAGCCGTGTGTCACAAGGGAAGAGCCGAATGCCACATTCGGCATGCTGGGCTGGGTAGGCCGGAAGCAGCGAGCCGAGCAGCAGACGCTGCGGCCGACACGGCTGTGGCAGTGCATAGCCGCGTTGGCCAGTGCCACGGGTGACGATCAGCTTGGCGACGCCCTGGCCGAGCGCCTGGCAGAACTGCAGCAGCTCAGTGCGCAACTCATCGATGTCGAGGGGAATGGCGAGGCGTTGCGCGCCTTCGGCCAGGCGCTGGACATGGCGCTCCAGCAGACGCGCCCGGCCGCCCATCACGCGGATCGTTTCGAACAACCCGTCGCCATAGGCCAGTCCGCGATCGTGAACGGGCAGTCCATCGGCGGGCTGCCCGTTCAACCAGCTCAACGTCACTCGGCGAACCGGCGGAACACCAGCGAACCGTTGGTTCCGCCGAACCCGAACGAGTTGGAGACGACCACATCGATCGGCCGCGGCTTGGCCTGATTCGGCACGAAGTCCAGGTCACAGCCCTCGTCCGGCTCCTCCAGGTTGATGGTCGGCGGCGCCACCTGGTCCTGAATGGCCAGTACGCTGAAGATCGCTTCCACGGCACCGGCTGCACCGAGCAGGTGACCGACCATCGATTTGGTCGAGCTCACCGACAGCTCGTAGGCGTGGTCACCGAACACACTGCGAATGGCCGCCGCCTCGGCCTTGTCGCCGGCTGGCGTCGAGGTACCGTGGGCATTGATGTACTGCACCTGTTCGACGTTCAGCTGAGCGTCGTTCAGCGCATTGCGGATGCAACGCGCAGCACCGGCGCCGTCATCGGGCGGCGAGGTCATGTGAAACGCGTCGGCGCTCATGCCGAAGCCGATCAACTCGGCATAGATGCGGGCGCCACGCGCCTTGGCATGCTCGAGCTCCTCGAGCACCAGCGCACCGGCACCATCGGACAGCACAAATCCGTCGCGCCCCTTGTCCCAGGGACGGCTCGCTGCGGCCGGGTCATCATTGCGGGTGGACAACGCACGCGCCGCGGCGAAGCCACCGATACCGAGCCCGCAGGCAGCCATCTCAGATCCACCGGCAACCATCACGTCGGCTTCACCGTAGGCAATGTTGCGTGCCGCCATGCCGATGCAATGGGTGCCCGTGGTACAGGCGGTGGCGATCGCATAGTTGGGGCCTTGCAAACCCAGGTGAATCGACAGGAAACCGGACACCATATTGATGATGGAGCCAGGCACGAAGAACGGCGAAATGCGCCGCGGCCCTTGCTCGATCAGCGCCTTGCAGCTGTTCTCGATATTGGTCAGGCCGCCGATGCCGGAGCCCATCGCTACGCCGATGCGCTCACGATTGGCGTCAGTGATCTCCAGGCCCGAGTCACGCACGGCCTGGAAGCTGGCAGCGAGGCCGTATTGAATGAAGAGGTCGAGCTTGCGAGCTTCCTTCGCGGGCAGATACTGCTCGACATCGAAACCTTTGATCGACCCGCCAAAACGAGTGGAGTAGGCAGAAAGATCCATGTGCTCGATCAGGCCGATGCCACTGCGACCAGCAAGAATACCCTGCCAGCTGCTTGGCACATCGTTACCCAGAGGCGAAAGCATGCCCATCCCGGTGACTACGACGCGTCTACGCGACACAGCGATTACTCCTATACCTAAACGTACTTGGCTCAGTCCTGCCGCGACAGGAACGGTTCGAGCGCAAGGCAAGCGCCCGCAGCCTCGATAAAATCCCTCTCAAAGAAAAGCCGCACTACCCGATCAAGGCAGTGCGGCTTTCTTGATTCCGAGCGGATTACAACTTACTGCGCGTGCGCGTTGATGTAATCGATGGCTTCCTGAACGGTGGTGATCTTCTCAGCCTGCTCGTCCGGGATCTCGGTCTCGAATTCCTCTTCCAGAGCCATCACCAGCTCAACGGTGTCAAGAGAGTCGGCACCCAGGTCTTCGACGAAGGAAGCGCTGTTGGTTACTTCCTCTTCTTTAACGCCAAGTTGCTCGGCAACGATTTTCTTGACGCGTTCTTCGATGGTGCTCATACCTTGTTTTCACTCCTATGGAAAAATCAGGCAGCTGGTCTGCGCGGTAGTGTATAGAAAGCGTTTTCCGCATTTCAAGTTGGAAGCAGGCAAGCATGGCCTGCCCTTCAACCATCTGTCTATAAACCAGCTGCAGTTTTATAGCTAATTTAAAGACAGCCGTTTGACTGTCCTCCTGCGTTTGGCGTCACACTCAGCTCATGTACATGCCGCCGTTCACCGGCACGGTTGCACCAGTAACATAGGCAGCACCATCCGATGCAAGAAACGCGACGACCTTGGCAATCTCTTCGGCCTGACCGAGACGTCCCAGGGGAATCTGCCCCAGGAGCGCATCACGCTGGGCTTCCGGCAACTCGCGAGTCATGTCGGTATCGATGAAACCAGGCGCCACGGAGTTCACCGTGATACCACGCGAACCGACCTCACAAGCCAATGCACGGCTGAAACCCTCCAGACCGGCCTTGGCTGCGGCGTAGTTTACCTGCCCGGCGTTACCCATGGCACCAACCACCGAACCGATATTGATGATCCGCCCCCAACGCGCCTTGGTCATGCCACGCAGCACGGCCTTGGAAAGGCGATACAGACTGTTCAGATTGGTATTGATGACGTCATACCATTCATCATCTTTCATACGCAGCATCAGGTTATCGCGTGTGATCCCGGCATTGTTGACCAAGATCGCCGGCTGCCCGAGATGCTGCTGAATGTGCTCCAGGGTGCTGCTGACGGATTCGTCGTTACCGACGTCGAGCACCAGACCGGCACCTTCGATGCCGTTGTTCTTCAGCGTTTCGGCGATACGCTCAGCACCAGACGATGTGGTTGCAGTGCCGATCACGATTGCGCCCTGACGACCCAGCTCAAGGGCAATGGCCTGGCCGATCCCGCGGCTCGCGCCAGTTACCAGCGCCACCTTACCTTGCAGATTCATAGCATTCTCCTTGTTCAAGCCAATGCGTCACGAGTCGCGGCAAAGGCTTCGGGGGTATCGAGATTGTAGGTGTTGACGCCCTTGACGCAGCGCTTGTTGAGACCGGACAGAACCTTGCCGGGGCCGCACTCGACCAGCGAAGTCACTCCGCGGTCACCCAGGGCCACCATGGATTCGACCCAGCGCACCGGGCTGTACAGCTGCGCCAGCAGATCGCGCTTGAGCGCATCCAGATCGGCCACCACGGCCGCGCTGACGTTCTGCACCAGCGGAATCTGCGGCGCCTGCCAGGCGATTGCCTCGACCGACGCGGCGAAGCGCTCGGCCGCTGGGCGCATGAGATCACAATGCGACGGTACGCTGACCGGCAGCGCCATTGCGCGCTTGGCCCCCTTGGCCTTGCACGCCTCGATGGCGCGCTCCACGGCCGCAGCACTACCAGCGATCACTACCTGACCCGGCGCGTTGAAGTTGACCGCACTGACCACCTCACCCTGTGCGGCTTCGGCGCATGCGGCCAATACATCGGCGTCTTCGAGGCCAAGGATCGCTGCCATACCGCCCTGACCGGCCGGCACCGCCTGCTGCATCAGCTGCCCGCGCAGCTCGACCAGCTTGACTGCATCGGCGAACGGCAGGCTACCGGCAGCTACCAGCGCCGAATACTCGCCGAGGCTATGCCCGGCAACGAAGGCAGGTCGCGGACCACCCTCTGCCTGCCACAGGCGCCAGAGCGCGACAGAGGCTGCAAGAATAGCCGGCTGGGTCTTGTCGGTCTGATTGAGCTGCTCTTCCGGCCCCTGCTGAGTCAGCGCCCAGAGGTCATAACCCAGCGCAGCGGACGCTTCGGCGAAGGTGTCGATGATGACGTGCTGCTGAGCACCAAGCTCGGCCAGCATGCCGAGCGATTGCGAACCCTGACCGGGAAAGACGAAAGCGAGTGATGCGGACATGAAACGGCTCTCTTATGGTTCTGTTCGTCTGAAGAACACGCCCATGCAGGCGTACCGAATTTCAGTTGGATGGCCAGCCATCTCGAGCGGTCACATCATCCGTCCCACCGGATGACCCATCGACTCTGAAAAACTGCCCGAGACGGTCTCGTAGCTGCGCGGGAAGATCATGCTCGACATCCTGCGCTGCGCGGCGAATGGCCGCCTTGAATCCATCAGCGCCAGCACTGCCGTGACTCTTGACCACGATTCCCTGCAGCCCTAGAAAACTAGCACCGTTGTACTGCGCCGGATTGAGCTCCGCGCGCAATCGACGCAACAGCGGCAACGCAACAGCACCAACGATACGTGCTGCAATCGAGCGCCTGAACAGCGCCTCGACCTTGGCGACCAGCATGCCAGCCAGACCCTCGCTGGATTTGAGCAAGATGTTACCGACGAAACCATCGCATACCACGACGTCTGCTTCGCCGCGATACAGCCCATCACCCTCGATGAAACCACGATAGTTGAGGCCAGCCGCCTGCTGCAGCAACGCTGCCGCGAGCTTGACCTGCTGGTTGCCCTTGATTTCTTCGGTGCCGACATTCAACAGCGCGACCCGAGGCTGCTGCCTTCCCAGGGATTCCGCCGCCACGGCCCCCATCACTGCGAACTGATAGAGCTGCTCGGCCGGACAGTCGACATTTGCACCGAGGTCCAGCAACAGGCACGGAGCACCCCGCGTCGGAAGTGCGGTCACCATGGCCGGACGGTCGATACCTGGAAGGGTTTTCAGCACCTGGCGCGCCAACGCCATCAGCGCGCCGGTATTGCCGGCACTCACGCAGGCTTGCGCACCACCGTCACGCACCTGCTCGAGCGCTACACGCATCGAGGAACGTGGCTTGCCGCGCAAGGCCTGAGCGGGCCGCTCGTCCATCGTGACCATTTCGGGCGCATCGACGATTTTCAGGCGCGCAGGATCGACACCGGGATGCTTGGCGACCAGCTGTTCGAGTAGAGAGGATTGGCCGACGAGGACCAGATGCAGCGAGGGGTTTTCAGCCAGACAGGAAAGGCTGGCCGGAACAATGCAGTGGGGACCGAAGTCCCCACCCATTGCGTCGATCGCGATGACCGGAGCGGACAAGGATTACTCGTCAGCGCCCTTGTCGATCACCTTGCGACCACGGTAGAAACCGTCCGGGGAAACGTGGTGACGCAGGTGAACTTCACCGGTGCTCTTTTCCACGGACAGAGCGTTCGGCTCGAGCGCGTCGTGCGAACGACGCATGTCACGGGCGGAACGGGATTTTTTGTTCTGCTGAACAGCCATTTGGATCAACTCCTAAACGTTTGGGTCACGCTTTAACTGCGCCAGTACGCTGAACGGGTTGGACCGCGTTACCTCGTCCTCACTCGGCTCAGGCTCATCTGGCCCAACCGGCGGCTGGCAAATTTCAGGGTCATGGAGTGGAACAATCGGCAGAGCAAGCAACAGCTCGTCTTCGACCAGCGCCAGCAGATCCAGAGGATCCTCTCCCACTTCCAGCACGTCATAGCCTTTGGGCAGGTGCAGGCTGCTCGCGCCTTCATTCACAACGGCATAATCGCACTCGCTGTGAATTGGCAGAACAACCGGCTCCAGACAACGCTGGCAGATCATCTTGACCTCAACGTCGAGCTGACTGTGGATAACCACAGTACGCTGCTCGTCGCGCCCGAAGGCAAAACTGGCGCGCACCACACCCTGATCATCTTCGAGAGGATCGGTGAGCCGCTTGAGCTGCGACAACTGCAGCGCACCCTCAAGAGTGGCCGCTCGGTCTGCGAGCTTGCGCGGATCTACGTGCGGAGGTATCGGTCCTTTCAACATAAGCGCGGCATTCTAGGGACGTGCCTGTCACCTGTCAAAGGAATTCCGCCCAGCTTCACGACGCAGCGCATACAATGCCAGCCGCTATATATAAAGGAGGAAACATGCGCCCCCTGCTTCTCGCATCCAGCTCTCGTTATCGCCGGGAACTGCTGTCCCGCCTGCAACTGCCCTTCACCAGCTGCGCACCGGACATCGACGAATCTCCGTTACCAGACGAGACAGCCGAGCAATTGGTGCGCCGACTGGCCGAGCACAAGGCCAGAACACTGGCCGAGCACTACCCCGGCCATCTCATCATTGGCTCCGATCAGGCTGCAGTATTGGGCAGGGACATTCTCGGCAAACCGCACACATTCGAACGCGCGAAGCTGCAATTACAGGCCGCCAGTGGCAGCAAGGTCAGCTTTCTCACCGGACTGGCATTGCTCAACAGCGAAACCGGAACCATCCAGACCGACTGTGTGCCTTTTACCGTGCACTTCCGGACGCTCGACGAGGCACGCATCGAACGCTACCTGAAAGCAGAACAACCCTTCGACTGCGCGGGCAGCTTCAAGGCCGAAGGACTAGGCATCAGCCTTTTCCGCTCGACCGAAGGCGAGGACGTCACCAGCCTGGTGGGACTGCCGCTGATTCGCCTGGTAGACATGCTGCTGAACGAAGGCATCGACATTCCCTGACGACGCCCATCCACACAGCTAGCGCAGCGCCGGCCCCTGCAGCCCAGCAAGAATCGCCAGACGCTCGGCGACGCTGGCTCCTAGTTTCTTGGTGAAACGATCGAATGGCGACTCCTTCACCGTGAAATCAACGATCTCCGGCTCGCCGACGACCTCGCGCGCGACGTAGGCGGTACTGCCCAGACCGTCGACCAACCCCAACTCCAGTGCCTGCTCGCCGGACCAGATCAACCCTGAGAACAACTCCGGATGCTGCGCATCCTGGAGACGCTCACCGCGCCCACGCTTGACGCTATCGATGAACTGCTGATGAGTGGTCGCCAGAACACTTCGCCAGAACCGGGTCTCCTCCGGCTTTTCTGGCTGAAACGGGTCCAGAAACGCCTTGTGCTCGCCCGCGGTATACACACGACGCTCGACACCGAGCTTCTCCATGGTATCGACAAAACCGAAGGTGGCCGCGGTCACTCCGATCGAGCCGACCAGACTGGACTTGTCCGCGTAGATCTCATCGGCCGCACTGGCGATGTAATAGGCGCCCGAAGCACCCAGATCGGTGATCACCGCATAGACCTTGATGGCCGGATACTCGCCGCGCAAGCGACGAATCTCGTCATAGATGTAGCCCGACTGAACCGGACTGCCGCCAGGGCTGTTGATGCGCAGGATCACACCCTTCGTATTGGCATCCTCGAAGGCCGCACGCAAGGCGCCCACGATGTTATCCGCACTCGCGGATTCCTCATCGGCAATCATTCCGCGCACGTTGATCACCGCGGTATGGCTCTCCCGCGCAGCCTTGCCTTTCCCTAGCTGCAGCGCCGGCGAAAACAGCGCCAGCGCTCCGAACAAGTAGATGAAAGTCAAAAGTTTGAAGAATATTCCCCAGCGCCGAGCACGCCGCTGCTCCTGAACGCCCGCAAGCAGGGTCTTTTCCAGCAACTTCCAGCTGCTGCGATCGTCCTTGGACTCATCCACCGGAGCTTTCCATTCATCCGACATATGCATTCACCTCAGAACCAGCCATGGAGCGCAGCCAACTGCCGAGCTCCGAAAAACGATCGATCCCCAGGCGCGGCTCGAACTGCTGCAGGACATGCAGCGGCTGCGCACCGTAGCCAACCGCAACGCTGTCCACCCCAGCACGATGAGCCATCTGCAGATCGAACACCGAATCCCCGATCATCAGCGCCCGCTCCGGGCGGACACCGCAATGCGCGAGGATCTCGTGAATCATCAGAGGATCAGGCTTGCTTGCCGTTTCATCCGCGCAACGCGTGATATCGAACAAGTCTTCCCACCCCTGCCCCGCCAGGACGCGATCGAGCCCACGACGCCCTTTGCCGGTCGCCACCGCGAGCAGATAACCGGCCTCGCGGAACTCCGAGAGTGCTTCGGTGACACCTGGGTACGGCATGGAAGGCTGAGCTTCCAACCCCAGGTAATGTTCACCGTAATGGCGGCGAAACGCCTCGACCCGCGCCGCATCGACCTGTCCCGGGTACAGCACCTCGACGGCCTCAGGTAGCGCCAGCCCGATGATGCCCTTGACCGCCGTGTCGTCGACTTGCGGCAGGCCACAGGACCGAGCTGCAACATGGATCGATTCGACGATACGCCCGATCGAATCGACCAAGGTGCCATCCCAATCGAATATCAGAACCTTGTAGTTACTCACCGAGACGCTCCAGCGTGCGGGCCCACCCCTCGTCGACCGGTGCCTCCAGCGTCAGCTCCCCGCCATCCGGCAAGGGCACCTTCAGCGCATAGGCATGCAGAAACAGACGTTTACCACCCAACTCGCGAACCTCGCGAGTGAAGTCCTCGTCACCATACTTGCTGTCCCCGGCGATACTGTGCCCCGCATGGCGTGCATGCACACGAATCTGGTGTGTACGCCCGGTCACCGGCTTGGCCTCGACCAGCGTCGCGAAATCACCGAAACGACGCAGCACACGAAACAGCGTCAGCGCCTCTTTGCCGTCCTCGGTCACTTCGACCATACGCTCTCCGGAACGCAGGGTATTCTTCAGAAGCGGCGCACTGACCTGCTTCTTCGAGGTATCCCAGCGGCCGCGCACCAGCGCCATGTAACGCTTGTCCACACCGTCACCACGAAGCGCCTGATGCAAATGGCGCAGCATGCTGCGCTTCTTGGCAACCATCAGCAGGCCGGACGTATCCCGATCGAGGCGATGGACCAGTTCAAGCTCCTTGGCGTCCGGGCGGAGCTGGCGCAACGCCTCGATCACGCCGCAGGACAGCCCGCTACCGCCGTGCACGGCGATGCCGGCCGGCTTGTTCAGCACGATGAGCGCCTTGTCCTCGTAGACGATGGCACTCTCCAGCCGCTCCAGCAGCCCCTGAGCCAGCGGCTCGGGCTCGTCTCGCTCGGCCAGACGCAACGGCGGCACGCGCACGAGATCGCCGGCCTGCAGCTTGTACTCGGGTTTGATCCGCCCCTTGTTCACCCGCACCTCGCCTTTGCGCAGGATGCGGTAGATCAGCGTCTTGGGAACGCCTCTGAGCTGGGTACGAAGGAAGTTGTCGATGCGCTGGCCGGCAAGTTCCGGCGCGACCTCGAGTATTTGCACACCGGAGGTCTGGGAGGGGGTATTGGTCATCGCGGCATCATACCAATTTTCATGGAATTGAAGCACTTAAACATTGCTGTTATAGTCGCGAACGCCGCCAAAAGCGGCCAGGTCACGGGAGGCCAATGATACGCCCGCCCTGACTGGCAAAAATGTTCGAGGACGTGAGGCCGTCCGACGGAGCTTCCCTCAAGTAGCGGTGAAGTTGCGAAACAAGCCTTGAAGACATGATGCGTGCCCCCACTGGGGAATCGCGATAACAACCCGCTCCCCGGATTCTGCGAGCGGCACCCGATTTTCAAAGTATGCGTGTTGGGTGGAGATGCACAGCATCGGATTGCGTAGCAAAGGCTTTCACAGACGCTCCATTCCGTCCGCTACCGATGCCTGATTCCTCCTCCCGAACCATTGCTTCTGTTCCGACAGCAAGCAGGAGACGTCGTCGCGACGCCGGCCCATTTGGCCGCACATCGCTGGACACTGGAGTGCCTTACAACCATTCCTGACTCACCTGACACCGACCGCGAGAGTCGTGTGTGCCGAACGCCGTTTCCGGATGCCACGGAAACCGACGGTACTACATGAAAAGAATGCTAATTAACGCAACTCAGCCCGAAGAGTTGCGTGTCGCACTGGTCGACGGCCAACGCCTGTTTGATCTGGACATCGAATCCGGTGCCCGCGAACAGAAAAAAGCCAACATCTACAAGGGCAAGATCACCCGCGTCGAGCCCAGTCTCGAAGCCGCCTTCGTTGACTTCGGTGCCGAACGGCACGGCTTCCTCCCCCTCAAGGAAATCTCCCGCGAGTACTTCAGCAAATCGCCTGAAGGCCGCGTGAACATCAAAGACGTCCTGCGCGAAGGCCAGGAAGTCATCGTCCAGGTCGAAAAGGAAGAACGTGGCAACAAGGGCGCGGCCCTGACCACCTTCATCAGCCTTGCCGGCCGCTATCTGGTGCTGATGCCGAACAACCCACGAGCCGGTGGTATCTCCCGCCGCATCGAGGGCGAAGAGCGCAATGAGCTGCGCGAAGCGCTCAATGGCCTGAACATTCCAGCCGACATGGGCCTCATCGTACGCACGGCCGGTCTGGGTCGCTCCAGCGAAGAACTGCAGTGCGATCTCGACTACCTGCTGCAGCTCTGGACCGCGGTGAAAGACGCCTCCCAGGATCGCGCAGCGCCATTCCTGATCTATCAGGAATCCAACGTCATCATTCGCGCCATCCGCGACTACCTGCGCCAGGACATCGGCGAAGTGCTGATCGACAGCGTCGAGGCGCAGGACGAGGCGCTGAGCTTCATCCAGCAGGTGATGCCGCAGTACGCCAGCAAGATCAAGCTGTACGAAGACAGCGTGCCGCTGTTCAACCGCTTCCAGATCGAAAGCCAGATCGAAACGGCCTTCCAGCGTGAAGTGAAACTGCCTTCCGGCGGCTCCATCGTCATCGACCCGACCGAAGCCCTGGTGTCCATCGACATCAACTCGGCGCGCGCCACTAAAGGCGGCGACATCGAAGAGACCGCACTGCAGACCAACCTGGAAGCGGCCGAGGAAATCGCCCGCCAGCTGCGCCTGCGCGACATCGGCGGTTTGATCGTGATCGACTTCATCGACATGACCCCGGCCAAGAACCAGCGCGCCGTCGAAGAAAAGATGCGCGAAGCGTTGGAAGCCGACCGCGCGCGCATTCAGGTCGGCCGCATTTCGCGTTTCGGCCTGCTGGAAATGTCCCGCCAGCGCCTGCGCCCTTCCCTGGGCGAAACCAGCGGCATCGTCTGCCCGCGCTGTAACGGCCAGGGCATCATCCGCGACGTCGAATCGCTGTCACTGGCGATCCTGCGCCTGATCGAAGAAGAGGCCCTCAAGGATCGCACCGCCGAAGTCCGCGCCCGCGTGCCCTTCCAGGTCGCGGCGTTCCTGCTCAATGAAAAGCGCAACGCCATCACCAAGATCGAACTGCGCACCCGCGCGCGCATCTTCATCCTGCCGGACGACCACCTGGAAACGCCGCACTTCGAAGTTCAGCGCCTGCGTGACGACAGCCCGGAGATCGTCGCCGGCCAGGCCAGCTACGAGATGAGCCAGAGCGAGGCCGAAGAAGTCCAGCCGGTCAGTTCGACTCGCACCCTGATTCGCCAGGAGGCCGCGGTCAAGACCGCACCGCAGCGTAGCGCACCCGCCACCAGCGCCGCTCCGGCGCCTGCGGAAGCGCCCGTGGCTACGCCCGCGCAGGAACCAAGCCTGTTCAAGGGTCTGATCAAATCGCTGGTTGGTCTGTTCGCGGGCAAGGCCGAAGAGCCCCAGGCCGCGGCGCAAGTGGAGAAGAAGCCGGCATCCGCCCGTCCGCAGCGAAACGACGAGCGCCGCAGCGGCCGTCAACAGAATCGCCGCCGCGATTCCCGCAATGGGCGTGACGAGGAGCGCAAACCGCGTGAAGAGCGTCAGCCGCGTGAAGAACGGCAACCCCGCGAGGAGCGACAGGCTCGTGAAGAACGTCAGCCGCGTGAAGAGCGCCAGCCACGCCCGCCGCGCGAGGAGCGCAAGCCCCGCGAGCAGGCAGAGGCCGCTGAAGCCCAGCCACGTCGCGAGCGTGCTCCGCGAGAAGAGCGCAAGCCCCGCGAAGAGCGCAAGCGTGAACTGCGTGCTCCTATCGACGAAGCACCGACAGTAGCGCAGGAGGAGCAGGCCGAGCGCCAGCCCCGCGCGCCGCGCGAAGAACGCAAGCCGCGCGCCGAACAGCAGGCTGCGCCTGCGGATGAACTGCTGCAGCAGGCCCTGGAAATCGGCGAGACCGAAGATGCCCAGGAAGCCAACGAAGGCGCGGAAGGCAACGACAGCGAGCGACCACGTCGTCGCTCCCGTGGTCAGCGTCGTCGCAGCAATCGTCGCGAACGCCAGCGCGATGCCAACGGCAACGAGATCGAAGACGCCGACGAGAGCAACGCCCCGGTGAAGACCGAGGAAATCGCTATCGCCGCTACTGCCGCCGCCCTCGCCGCGAACACCGCCGACACCGAAGCCGCGCCCCAGGCGACGCTGGCCGAAGACACGGTAATCCAGACCAGCAGCGAAGGCGTCGCTACGATCGTCGAACACGCGCCAGTCGCCCAGCCTGCTGCGAGCGAAGGCATCGACGAGCGCAAAGCCAGCGAAGAACCTGCACCAGCCGAGGCGCCGACCGATATTCCGGTACAGCCGGCCGAGGAAGCGCCGCAAGAGGTAGCGCAGGTCGCCCAGCCGGAAGCAGCGCCCCAGCCCGCCCCGGAGCCGATTGTCGAGAAGCCCGAAGCGACACTGGCTGCCACCCCGACGCTGACGCCGAGCGGCCGCGCACCGAACGATCCGCGCGAGGTTCGTCGCCGTCAACGCGAAGCCGAGCGCCTGGCCAAGGAGGCAGCTGAAGCCGAAGCCAAGGCGACAGCGGAGCAACCGCTGGCGAGTCCTGAGATCGTCGCCAGCGAGCCGGTCGTGGACACGCAGCCGGAGCAGCCCCTCGCTGAGCAGGCAGCAGACGCTCAGCCCGAGCAGACGATAGAGCCTGTGCCTGCCCAGCAGCTGCCCGCAGTGGAGCAACAGTCGGCCGGACTGATTGCCGAGCAAGGGCCTGCCGACGATACAAGCGACCACAAGCCGGTAGCGCCGGCATTCGACGAGGCGCCTCAGCCTGCTGCCGAGGAATCGGAGCAGCCTGCTCAAGGCTCCGAACCGGACAACCGTGAGAAGCCGCAAGGCTAAACGGCACGGGTGTTGAAAAAGGGATGCTTCGGCATCCCTTTTTTGTTTTCGTCCAACCCTGAGAATGCGTTGCATCTAGCTCTAGCGCAGCGGAGCTCCGGCGAGCGTAGCGGCAGATACAAGAACGCCCGATGCATTGCATCGGGCGTCGGGTACCGCTATCTCATTGGGACCGGCGAACGTTGCCTAACCTGGCCAGTTCTAGGCCATCGACCACCGATCAGAGCACGTTCGGCTCGATTTCCAGGGAGACATCGAAGCGTTCGAGCACGTCGGCCTGGATCCGTCGCGCCAGCTCCAGCAGCTGCTCGCCGGTAGCCTGTCCATGGTTCACCAGCACCAGTGCCTGCAGCCGATGAACGCCGGCGTCGCCATCGCGAAATCCCTTCCAGCCAGCTCTTTCGATCAGCCAGCCAGCAGCCAGCTTTACCAAGCCAGCGTCCTGCGGATAGGCGACCAGATCGGGATAAGCCGCGCGAAGTGCGTGCGCCGTCTCGGCGCTCACCAGCGGATTCTTGAAGAAACTCCCGGCATTGCCCAGCTCCCGCGGGTCCGGCAGCTTTTCACTGCGAATGGCGCAGACCGCACGGCTGACATCCACAGCCGTGGGCTCGACGACCCCCTGCTCCGCCAGCCGTTGGCGGATCGGGCCGTATTCGAGATGCAACGGGGCCTGGCGGCGCAGAGCGAAACGCACCCGCAGGATCAGATAGCGCCCCGGCATCTGCTTGAAAACGCTGTCGCGATAGGCGAATGCGCAGTCGGCCAGCGCGAAGTCCCGAAGCGCCCCGGTTTCGATATCCAGCGCCGTGAGACCGGAGAAGACATCCTTGATCTCGACCCCATAGGCACCGATGTTCTGAATCGGTGAAGCGCCAACGGTCCCGGGGATCAGGCTCAGGTTTTCCAGCCCCATCAGGCCCTGCTCCAGACTCCAGAGCACGAAGGGATGCCAGGGCTCCCCGGCCTCCACCTCGACGATCACCTGAGCGGCCGACTCGTCGATGATCCGCTTGCCTCGACTGGCCATGTGCAGCACCAGGGCCGGCACATCGCGAGTCAGTAGCAGGTTGCTTCCGCCACCGAGCGGCAGAAGCGGCACCCCAAGCTGGCGCGCACGGGCAATCGCCTCATACACATCGGCATCACTGTGCGCCTCGGCGAAATATTGGGCACGCTGGTCTACGGCAAAGGTGTTGAATGGCTTGAGGGAGCGGTTTGCTTCTATGGTAAGGCTCACAGTCGCCCCTTTATCTCGGCGAGCAGCGCATCACTGGCCTCTTCGATGAGATTCAGCACGTTGTCGAAGCCGTCTGCTTCGCCATAGTAAGGGTCGGGCACTACGTCGCAGCCAAGCCCGTAGCGACGCAGCAGCAGGTCGACTTCCGCCTTGGCGCCGTGTTTCGGGCGCAGAGCCTGCAGCCGTGCCAGATTGTCGTGATCCATTGCCAGGATGAGATCGAAGCGCTGGAAGTCCGCAATGGAAACCTGCCGGGCGCGCAAGGCGTCGAGCGTGTAACCACGCCGTCTCGCCGCCTCGCACGCCCGCTGGTCTGGCGCCTTGCCGACATGCCAGTCGCCGGTTCCGGCGGAATCGATCTCGACTCGCGCGCCAAGGCCGGCCTGCTCGATCCGCTGGCGAAACACACCCTCGGCCGTGGGCGAACGGCAGATATTGCCCATGCAGACGAACAGCACCTTCATGTCAGCCACCCAGCAAACGGCGAACCCGATCCAGGTCCTCAGCCGTGTCGACCCCGGCGGGAGGAGCTTCGACGGCATCGGCCACATGGATGCGCCGCCCATGCCAGAGCGCACGCAGCTGCTCCAGACACTCCGTATCCTCCAGCCAGCACGGGCCCCAGGACACGAAGTCGGCCAGGAATCCAGCACGGTAGGCATAGATGCCGATGTGCCGCCGGTAAGGGACTCCGGGCGGTAGCTGGCTGCGGTCCACGGCAAAGCTGTCACGCGCCCAGGGCAGCGGCGCTCGGCTGAAGGTCAGCGCCAGGCCGTTGATATCCGAGAGCACCTTGACAACATTGGGATTGAACAGCGCCTGAGCATCCGCCAAAGGTTCGGCCAGCGTAGCGATGGCAGCCTCCGGATGGTCCGCCAGATTGGCGGCGACCTGGTCGATTACAGCCGGCGGAATCATCGGCTCGTCGCCCTGCACGTTGACCACGATGGCATCGCCAGGCAGCCCGAGCTGCTCGGCCACCTCGGCCAAACGATCGGTGCCGGAGTTATGCTCGGCGCGGGTCAGCACGACCTCTGCGCCAAACGCTGTGCAGGCATCGACGATGCGCTGATCATCAGTGGCAATCACTACACGCTGAGCCGCGCTCTTGCGCGCCTGCTCCCAGACGTGTCGGATCATCGGCTTGCCGGCGATGTCCTGCAGCGGCTTGCCGGGCAATCGGGTCGATGCGTAGCGGGCCGGAATGACGACGGTATAGGCGGTGCTCATTTGTCCAGACGCTCATCCACATCCAGAGTACGCGCTTCGCTCTCGAGCATTACCGGGATGCCGTCACGCACGGGAAAGGCCAGGCCATCGGCCTTGCAGATCAGTTCCGACTTGTCCTCGGCGAGCTTCAACGGCCCCTTGCATAGTGGGCAGGCCAGAATGTCGAGCAGTTTGGTATCCATGCGCAGTCCTTGGAAGCGATCGACCGCGGCGGCAGGTCGAGCGGCTTAAGAGAGATCGGGCAGCAATCGCGCCAGCTGATCGTCGAACCAGGTTACGAACGCCGTGGAGGGCACGGCCTGCACCTGCAGATACGACCAACCCGGGGGTGCGAACGCCCGGCATTTCACCGCGTCCTTCTCCGTCATCACCAGTGGCAGCTCGGGGCTGAACTTCAGCTGCTCCGGGCTGTAATCGGCGTGATCGGCGAAGGCGTGCGGAATCGGTCGCCAGTGTAGCGTCTCGAGCGTGTCGAAGAAACGCTGCGGGTTGCCGATACCCGCCACCGCATGCAACTGCTGGCCGGCCGGGTAGTGATCCAGCGGCCAACGTCGACCGGTACTCAGCTCGACCAGGCCAACCGGCTGAAGGCTGAACGCATACCCTTCGACGGTATCGGCGGCGGCGCCGTTGAACAGTACGGCATCCACCTCGCCAAGCCGCTCAGGCGGCTCACGCAGGGGGCCAGCCGGCAGGCAGCGGCCGTTGCCAAGCCCACGCGCGGCATCGATCAGCACCAGTTCGAGATCGCGCGCCAGACGGTAGTGCTGCAGGCCGTCGTCGGAGAGGATCAGATCGAGCGGCTCCTGCTCGAGCAGAGCACGAACGGCGCGCGCGCGATCAGGATCGATCATCAACGGAACCCCCGTACGCTGAACGATCAGCAGAGGCTCATCGCCGCAGTGCTGTGCCGGGTGCTCGGCGCGAACCCGCCACGGCAGCGTCGGGGGCTCGGCAGCATAGCCACGGCTGACGACCCCGACACGCAGCCCGCGACGTTGACAGTGCTCGATCAACCAGAGGATCAGCGGCGTCTTGCCCGTGCCACCGACGGTGATGTTGCCGACGACGACAACCGGAACAGGAGCACGATAGGAGGTATTCGGATCTTCGAGGAAACGCCGGCGCCTGGCTTCGACCACTCGCCGGTACAGCAGCTCCAGGGGCGCCAGCAGACACAAAGCCGGATGCCCCTGATACCAGGAACGTTGCAGGCGCTCGGCGACGGACATCAGGGCGACGCCTGCGCCTCGACCGTGGTGATCCGCAGCTGGGCGAAGCCGAGCTTGCCTGCGGCATCCATCGCCGTGATGACCGCCTGGTGCGGCGTCTTGCCGTCGGCGCTGATGACCATCGGCAACCGGTTATCGCCACCGGACTCCTTGCTCAGCGCGGCCATCAGCGAATTCAGATCGCTCTTGAGCAGCGCCTTGCCATTGAGCGAATAATTGCCAGCCACATCGATCAGCACTTCCAGCTGGCGAACCTCGGCATCCTGAGGCGGTGTGCCGCTGGCCGCTTCTGGCAGGTCGACCTTGAGCTGCGTTTCACGGGTGAAGGTGGTGGTGACCACGAAGAACAGGAGCAGGATGAACACCACGTCGATCAGCGGTGCGAGTCCGATCTCCACGTTCTCCCGGGGTTTGCGACGGAATTTCACGCCTTCTCCTCACCGAGATCGACATCGCGGTCGCCCTGCACCACTTCCACCAGCTTGATCGCCTCCTGCTCCATGCCGACGACGAGTTCGTCGACGCGACGCTGCAGGAAACGATGGAAGAACAGCGCGGGGATACCGACCATCAAGCCCGCAGCGGTGGTGATCAGCGCCTTGGCGATGCCTCCTGCGAGAAGCGGTGCGTTGGCCATGCCCGAGCCCATGAAGGCGCTGAAGATCTCGATCATGCCCAGCACGGTCCCCAGCAGACCGAGCAAGGGTGCAATGCCGGCGATGGTGCCCAGGGCGTTGAGATAGCGCTCCAGGTCGTGAACGACGCGGGCGGCGGCCTCCTCGATGCACTCCTTCATGATCTCGCGACCACGCTTGGAATTGCTCAGGCCGGCGGCGAGGATCTCACCCAGCGGGGAGTCGGCGCGCAGCTCCTTGAGTTTCTGGTTGCTGAGCTTCTTGTCCTTGATCCACTTCCAGACCTGGCCTAGCAGGTGCGGAGGTGTGACACGGCTCGGACGCAGCGTCCATAGGCGCTCGGCGATGATGCCGGCGGCTGCGATGGAACACAGGATGATTGGCAGCATTATCCAGCCGCCTGCTTTGACCAGCTCCCACACGAGATGAATCCCCCTCGAAAAAGTGGCGCCACTCTAGCATAGGGTCACCGGGTCGCCGACGGCCGCCGTTCTCATTTTTCCCGCCAGAATCGTCGCTGCGAACGTTGTAGCCGAGGAGGCGAAAAGCTTCCCAGCTCTATGCGGATTGCGCCATGCAAGGCGGTGTCGTAGGCCTGGATATCGAGGGTCTCGAGCCGCTCGATCACGCTTGGGTGTGGGTGTCCGAAGGCATTGTGCAGGCTGCGCGAGATCAGCGCGGCATGGGAGGCGACGCCGCGCAGAAACGGTTCTGACGACGAGCTGCGGCTGCCATGGTGGGGCAGCAACAGCCAGTGCGATGGGGTGCGCTGTTCGCTTGCCAGCCATGCCCGCTCCGCGGCCTGGTCGATGTCGCCGGTGAGCAGGATCCGCTCACCATTGGCCTCGATTTGCAGCACGCAGGACAGCTGATTGCTGTCGCGTGCCATCTGCCATTGCCACAGACTGAAGCGCACATCGTTCCACTGCCAGCTGCTACCGCTTTCGCAACGTTCGGCGCCCAGATCAGGCGCAAGGCGCGACGGCTCGCCACTGACTACCCGATCAACCCTCAGCAACCGCTGAACCGCGTCCGCACCGCCCGAATGATCATTATCGGCATGACTCAGCAACAGCAGGTCCAACCGAGTCACGCCAAGGGTCCGGAGCGAAGGGACGACCACCCGCTCGCCCGTATCGAAGTCGCCCTGCTTCGGCCCGGCATCGTAGAGCAGTGCATGCTCGCGAGTGCGTACAAGCACCGCCAGGCCCTGCCCTACATCCAATACCCAGACCTGCGCCCGGCCGTCTGGCACCTCCACACGAGGCGGGAATACCAGCGGCAATAGCAGCAGCAAACCCAGCGAACGCAGCGGAATACCCGCTGGCAGCAACAGCAACAGGACGCCCAGCCCGATTAACGCCAGCGCCCAGACGGGCAGGCCGACCGCAATCCAGGCGGGTTGCCAATTGGCTATCGCCGCCAGGACGTCGAACAGCAATGCCAGCGAATAGCCCACCACCGACAGCAGCGCTTCGCCAACCCCGGCCAGGGGCAGCAGGAGCGTACCGAGCAACGCAAAGGGCACGGTCAGACTCACCCAGGGTACGGCAAGCAGATTGGCCAGCGGCCCGCTCGCACTTACCGGCAGTCCGAGGGCCAGCAACAGCGGAAGCAGACCAAGGGTGGCCGCCCACTGCGCCCGGGTCAGGGCCATCCACCAGCGCCATGAGCCGAGCCGCCCCGAGAACGCCAATGCCAGAACCGCCACCGCTCCAAACGACAGCCAGAAGCCGGGCTGCAATGTCACCAGAGGATCGATCAGCAGGACGCCATCGAGTGCCAGCAGCAGCGGCAACCAGACACCCAGATGGCGAAAGCGCAATCGCCAGACAAGCACCACCGTCACCATCAGGCAGGCACGACGCACCGGCACATCGAAACCGGCCAGCCAGCCATAGGCCAGCGCACCGCTTAACGCCAGCCCGCACGCCCAGGGCAACCAGCGCAACCGCCGCGGCCACGCACCCAGGCGAGCCAGCAATGCGACCAGACCATAGAGCAGCCCCGCCAGCATGCCGATGTGCTGTCCGGAGATGACCATCAGGTGGACGGTGCCGGTGTCCTGCAACACCTGCCAGTCGCCGCGGCTCAAACCGGAATCGTCACCCACCACCAGTGCCGCGATGGCGCCCTGCCGATCGGATGCCGGAACGGCCATGAGCCGCGCCCGAAGCTGATCGCGCCATCCGTCGCTTGCCGTCGACGCCGTCAGGCGCTCGCCTGCCTTTATCGTGCCCGTGGCGCCGATGCGTCGCGCCAGCAACCAGGCTTCGTAATCGAAGGCGTGGGGATTGACCATGCCATGCGGTCGCTTCAGTCGCGCCGCCAGGCGCCAGCGCTCGCCGGCTTGCAGCAGCGGACCGTCATACCAGGACAGCCGCACCTTCGATGGCAACCCGGCATGCCGCGATTGGATGTCGTCGAGCTCGAAGCGCACCACATTGCCGATACGACTGGGCAACCCCACTACCCGCCCCTCGATCCAAAAGGTGCGACCGTCCATGGACGCCGGCAAGCGGTCGTCGATGGCGCTCTGGCTCTGGTAGCAGGCCCAGCTCAAGCCCGCCAGAAACAAGCCCGGCGCCACCCAGCGGTGACGCAGCAGGAGCAGCAGTCCGACAGCCGCCAGCGCCGCACAGAACCACTGCGCGGGCAAGGCAGGAAGGAAGCGTGGCAGGACCAGACCCGCGGCGAGCGCAAGCATCCATGTGCGCATTTTCAGTCTCCAGAAACCCTTTCCGGACCGTTATCGAAGCGGGGCAATCTGTCGCAGGCGTAGACGTAATGTCACAAAACTACTGTCAGCGTCGCACCGCGATTCAAGGCATAATCGCCCGGCTGCTGCCTTCAGAGAACCTTCATGCCGCGTCGTTTTTTCAAACGCTACATGCCGCACGCCGATCGCATCAAGACTAACAAGTCCCTGCGTTTTCTCGGCGCGCTGATTCACGATCCCAATCTCTGGCATCTCAATCGACATTCGGTATCCCGCGCGATGGCGATCGGCTTGTTCTGGGCCATGATCCCGATGCCGATGCAGATGCTCGCAGCGGCCGTCTGCGCCCTGCCCTCCAGAGCCAATCTGCCGATCGCGGTGGGGCTGGTCTGGCTGACCAACCCGCTGACCATGCCGCCGGTCTTCTATTGCAACTACAAGATCGGCACCTGGCTGCTGGACACTCCGGCCTCCAGCATGCCGGCAGAACTGAGCCTGGCCTGGGTACGCTACATGCTGCAGCACAACTGGCAGCCGCTGTACCTGGGCTCCCTGGTCAGCGGGCTGGTGCTGGCGGTGCTCGGTTATGTATTCACCCAAGCCTACTGGCGCTGGTGGGTTGGCCGCAGCTGGCGGCGGCGGCAGAACGGCCGTCGTTGACGGCCGAGCCGGTCATTCGTAGCGCAGGGCCTCGGCAGGCTGGGTCTGCGCGGCGCGCCAGGCCGGGTAGATCGTGGCGAGAAAGCTCAGGGTAAGCGCCGCCAGCGATACCAGCACCACGTCATCCAGACGCAGTTCCGAAGGCAGCGTACTGATGAAATAAACGTCGGAGCTGAAGATGTGCTGTCCGGAGAGCCGTTCCAGCCAGGTCACCAGATCACTGACGTTCAGCGCGCCGAGCACACCCAGGATCACGCCAATCACGGTGCCGCTGAAGCCGATGATGCTGCCCTGGACCATGAAGATGGCCATGATCTGCCGCGGCGTCGCCCCCAGTGTCCGCAGAATGGCGATGTCGGCACGCTTGTCGGCGACCACCATGATCAGGGTGGCGATGATATTGAACGCCGCTACCGCGACGATCAGCATCAGGAGCAGGCCGATCATGGTCTTTTCCATCTTCATGGCGCTGAACAGGCTGCCCTGCGTGTAGGACCAGTCCTCCACGCGGTAGCCTTCGCCCAGCGTGGCCTGTACCTGTGCGGCCACGTCCGGCGCACGGTAGAGGTCGTCAAGCTTGAGTCGCACGCCCTGAACCTGTTGCGGCATCCAGCGATGGATCTGCGCGGCGTCGGCGCGATGGATCATCCCCAGACTGCCGTCCAGATCGGCGCCCACCTTGAACACCCCGACCACGTTCAGCCGCTGCATACGCGGTGTGACGCCACCGGGAGACGAACTGACCTCAGGGACGATCAACGTCAGCTTGTCGCCCAGCTTCAGCCCGAATCGCCGCGCGGTCATCAGACCGATGATCACACCGTACTCGCCGGGCTTGAGCGCATCCAGGCTGCCGCCGACCAGACGCTCACCAACGATGGACACCTGCGCCTCCGCCTGCGGATCGATGCCGCTGATCTGGATCGGTTGCATGCTGCCCTTGAACGACAGCATGCCTTCGAGCTGCGTCACCGGCGCCATGCCGACGATCTGCGGGTGTGCCGACAGGCGCGCGGCAACCGCCTGCCAGTCATCCAGCGGCTGCTCACCGATGACCGTCGCGTGGGGCACCATCCCGAGAATCCGCGCGCTCATTTCACGCTGGAAGCCGTTCATCACCGACAGGACCATGATCATCGCCAGCACACCCAGCGCCAGGCCGATCAACGAGGTCAGCGAGATGAACGAAATGAAATGATTGCGCCGCTTGGCACGGGTGTAGCGGCTGCCGATGAAAACGCTGATGGGCCTGAACATCATTCGGCCACCAGGCGCCCGTCTTCCAGCCGCAGCACCTGGTCCATCTGGGCGGCAAGCTGGCGGTCGTGGGTAACCACGAGAAAAGCGGTATGCAGCGAGGTGCTGAGTTCGAGCATCAGATCCTGAATGCCTTGCGCGGTGTGATGGTCCAGGTTGCCGGTTGGCTCATCGAGCAATACCAGTGCCGGCTCGTTGACCAATGCCCGAGCGATGGCAACGCGCTGTCGCTCGCCACCGGACAGCTCCGCAGGCTTGTGCTCCAGGCGATGGCCGAGGCCGACCCGCTGCAGCAGAGCCGACGCTCGCTGCCGCGCTTCCGGGATCGGCGTGCGCCCGATCAGCAGCGGCATGCAAACGTTCTCCAGCGCGGTGAACTCGGCAAGCAGGTGATGGAACTGATAGACGAAGCCCAATGCGCGGTTGCGCAGCAGCCCGCGATCCTTCTCGTTCAGCGCCGACAACTCCTCGCCGGCCAGCCAGACGCTGCCCTCGCTCGGCGTATCGAGCCCACCGAGCAGGTTCAGCAGCGTGCTCTTGCCCGAGCCGGAGCTGCCGACGATGGCCACGCGCTGCCCGGGGAACAGTTCAAGTTGCAGCCCGGACAGGACCTCCACCGATTCGGGGCCCTGCTCGTAGCGCTTGCCCAGGTTGCGGCAACTCAGCACCGCCTGCTTTTGCGAAGACAGCTCGTTCATAACCCGCTCACTCATAACGTAGCGCCTCTGCCGGCTGGGTGCGCGCGGCACGCCAGGCCGGATACAGGGTCGCGAGGAAACTCAGGATCAGCGCGGCGACGCAGACCTGGATCACATCGGCCGCCATCAGCTGGGACGGCAGGTAGTCAATGAAATACACGTCGGCACTCAGAAACTTGTGCCCGATCAGCCGCTCCAGCGCGGCGATCCAGCTGCTGACATTGACGGCAGCGAACATGCCGAGCAGTGCGCCGACCAGAGTGCCGACCACGCCGATCACCGTACCCTGGACCATGAAGATCGCCATGATCTGCTTCGGCGTAGCGCCCAGCGTGCGCAGGATGGCGATGTCGCCGCGCTTGTCGGTCACCACCATCACCAGCGTGGAGATAATGTTGAAGGCCGCGACCGCGACGATCAGCAGCAGCAGCAGCCCGATCATGGCCTTCTCCATGCGGATCGCCTGGTAGAGGTTGCCGTGGGTGCGGGTCCAGTCGCGGGAATAGAAGTCGTCACCGAGCTGACCGGCCAATTCCCAGGCGATACGCGGCGCCTGGAACAGATCGGCGAAGCGCAGGCGCAGCCCCTGCACCTGATCCGGCTGCCAGCGTTGCAAGCGAGCCATGTCGGCAATGTTGGCCAGGGCGACGTAACCGTCGATCTCGCCGGCACCGACATGGAAGATGCCGGTGACCGTGAACCGCTTCATGCGCGGAAACATGCCCGCGGGGGTCACGGTCACTTCCGGGGCGACGAAGGTGATCTTGTCGCCGACCGCAACGCCGAGCTTGGCGGCTGCCTTGTCGCCAATGACGATGCCGAACTCGCCGGGCTTGAGATCATCCAGCGAGCCTTCGCGGAAGAACTGGTCGATGATCGACACCTGTCGCTCCGCTTGGGGCTCGACCGCATTGATCAGGATCTTGGTCACCTGGCCCTGATGGGTGAGCAGCCCCTGGCTCTGGATGAAGGGCGCGGAGGCCAGCACCTGGGCATGCTGTTCGAGGCGTGCGCCCAGTGCCTGCCAATCGTTGATCGGCGTCGGGCTTTCGATGGTCGCGTGGGGCACCATGCCCAGCACGCGAGTGCGCATCTCATGATCGAAGCCATTCATCACCGACAGCACGACGATCATCACCAGCACGCCAAGTGCGAGCCCGATCATGGATGTCAGGGAAATGAAGGAGACGAAGAGACTGCGACGTCTGGCGCGTGTATAGCGCGCCCCGATGTACACGGACAGCGGTCTGAACATAGATCGACGGGTTCGCTGGCGGGGAAAACAACATGCAGCTGACGCCACCGCGGGGCCTGATACACTCTGGCCATCAACGCTACCCGGGTATCGCCATGCCGACACAAGACACTGAAGAACGCCGCGAATACTACCGTATCGAGGATCGCGTGGCACTGGAAATCATCCCGGCGAGCCACGACCACCCCGCCGGAAGCGAGCCTCTGCCTGCGCTGTTCAGCCTGCTCGGGGAGCTTCACCAGCTGGATTTCGAAGCACAGCACTTGTTACGCCAGATTGCCGAGAGCAACCGCACGCTGGCCAATTACCTCAAAGTACAGAACAAGCGAATCGAGCTGCTGGGGCAGGCATTGGCGCAGGACCTGCTGAAGGATCAGAGCGCACCGCAGCCGGTGGTGCTTTCCGAAGGCGGCATCAGCTTCGTCAGCGAACAGCCATTGGCGGAAGGCGAGGTCGTCACGCTGAAGTTGGTCCTGCTGCCGCAAGGGCTCGGCCTGCTGTTGCCGGCACGGGTGATCTACAGCACCGCGATGCAGGACGGGCGCTACGACATCGGCACCGAGTTCGAAGCGTTGACTGATGCACAGCGACAATTGCTTGCTCGGCATATCCTGCAGAAACAGGCGCTGGAGAGACGCCTGGCCCTGGAAAGCCTGCAAGGAGATTGACCAATGCGCCGCCTGGCGACCCTGCTGTTCACACTGACATTCAGCCCGTCGCTGTTCGCCGAAGAAATTCGCATACCCGTCGGCCAGCAAGGCCAGCCCGAGATGGCGATGCCCGCGCGTGGCGACTCCAAGATCAAGGTCCTGGACCGTTTCGGGCTCGCCGATGAGGAGCACCCGGCCGTTGGCCGGCCGCCGATCACCCGCTGGGATTATCGGGAATTCTCCGTATATTTCGAACGCGACCGAGTCATCAACAGCGTCCGACACCACCAGCGCGCTCAACCACCCGTGAAGGAAGATCAACAACCGTGACACTCATCTACGGCCACCGCGGCGCCAAGGGCGAGGCTCCGGAGAACACCCTGGCGAGCTTCGAGCAATGCCTGCAGCATGGCGTACGCCGCTGCGAGCTGGACCTGCACCTATCCCGCGATGGCGAGTTGATGGTCATTCATGATCCGACGCTCAAGCGCACCACCGGCCGCCGAGGCAAGGTTGCCCAGCACGATGCCGCGGAACTGGTGAAGTACGACGCCCGCCAGGGCGGCCCGGGCTGGAAGACGCCCTGCCCCATTCCACGGCTGAGCGAGCTGTTCGAGAAGTGCGATTTCGAGCACTGGCAGCTCGAAGTCAAGAGTGCTTCGCGGGTTCGCGCCGCACGCACGGTACTGGCGATCAAAGAGCTGGCCGAGCGTTATCAGCTCAAGGAGCGAATCACGGTCACCTCCAGTTCACGGGAGGTCCTGCGGGCTCTGAATCGACTGGCACCGGAAATCTCACGCGGACTGGTCGCAGAATACAACTGGCTCGACCCGCTCAAGGTGGCCCGTCAGCATGGTTGTGATCTGTTGGCACTGAAGTGGACGCTGTGCACCCCGGAACGCCTGGAGAAGGCAAGAAAGCAGGGCTTGCATGTTTCGGTCTGGACGGTGAACGAACCGGCGCTGATGCGGCGCCTGGCGGACTTCGGCGTGGACAGCCTGATCACCGACTATCCGGGCCTGGCGGTGAGCACACTGGCGCAGGCCTGACCGTTAGACCTGCGCCTGCGGCGACTCGGCAGCACAGGCGCTGCCGGATCGTCTCACCTGATCAGAAGCTCTCCCGGTTCGGCCAGTGCCAATCCCGGGAGTCCCAGCCCTCTCCAGCCGGCTCAGGCCGCCGGCCGGAGCCGCTCAAAAAAGCCGGTTGAGCCCGTCGAACGCCGCCACCCGATAGGCTTCCGCCATGGTCGGGTAGTTGAAGGTGGTGTTGACGAAGTACTTGATGCTGTTGGCAGGGCCCTTCTGATTCATGATCGCCTGACCGATGTGGACGATCTCCGACGCCTGGTAACCGAAGCAGTGCACACCCAGCACTTCAAGGGTTTCGCGATGGAACAGGATCTTCAGCATCCCCACCGGCTCGAAGGAAATCTGCGCCCGCGCCATGCTCTTGAAGAATGCCTTGCCCACTTCGTAGGGAATCTTCGCCTGGGTCAGCTCACGCTCGTTCTTGCCGATCGAGCTGATCTCCGGAATGGTGTAGATGCCCGTCGGCACGTCATCGACGAAACGCCATGAATCGTTCTCGACGATGCTCCCCGCGGCCGAGCGACCCTGGTCGTAGGCGGCGCTTGCCAGCGATGGCCAGCCGATCACGTCACCGGCCGCATAGATGTTGCCGATCTCGGTGCGATAGTGCTCGTCGACCTGCACCTGGCCGCGGCTGTTGGCCTTCAGACCGATATTCTCCAGGCCGAGCTTGTCGGTATTGCCGGTACGCCCGTTGCTCCAGAGGAAGGCGTCTGCCTTGATCTTCTTGCCAGACTTGAGGTGCAGGATCACGCCGTTCTCCAGCCCCTCGACCCGCTCGTACTCTTCGTTGTGGCGAATCAGCACGTTGTTGTTACGCAAGTGGTAGCTCAGCGCATCGGAAATCTCGTCGTCGAGGAAGCTGAGCAGCTGCTCGCGGTTGTCGATCAGATCGACCAGTACACCCAGGCCGCTGAAGATCGATGCGTACTCGCAACCGATGACACCGGCACCGTAGATGATCATCCGACGCGGCGTGTGGCTCAGAGTCAGGATGGTATCGCTGTCGTAGATGCGCGGATGGTTGAAATCGATATCGGCCGGCCGGTAGGGGCGCGAGCCGGTGGCGATGACGAACTGGTTTGCGACCAGCTTTTCCACCATGCCGTTGAGGCAGACCACTTCCACGCTCTGCTCGTCGGAGAAGCTGGCAGTACCGAAGAAGGTGTCGATGCGATTGCGCGCGTAATAGCTGGTACGGGAGGTGACCTGCTTGCTGATGACCTTTTCGGCGCTTTTCAGAACATCTGGAAAGGAGAACCAGCGCGGCTCGCCGATCTGGCGAAACAACGGGTTGGTGTTGTACTGCATGATCTGCCGCACCGAATGGCGCAGCGCCTTGGACGGGATGGTGCCCAGGTGCGTGCAGTTGCCTCCGACCAGCGGGCGGTTGTCTACCACGGCGACCTTGCGTCCCGCCTTGACGGCGTTCATCGCCGCGCCCTCCCCGGCTGGACCAGAACCCAGTACCACCACATCGTAGTTATAGACCGCCATATACACTCCTGAAAACGCAGCGAGGTACGCCGCTGCTGTCAACAAATTCGCCGAAGCCGAAACGCAAAAAGGTTCTGCGCGCTGTCAGTCGTCTCGCCGCGGCCACCGCCCCGCCTGGGCGGTCAGCTCGCGGCGACACAGAGTTCAGCGTTTGGTGGCGTCATAGGCGAGGTCAGTGGTGGCCGAGCGCTTCGCTTCGTTCACCTCCTCGCATTTCTCGCGGCTTCCACCGCAGATCGAACATTCCTTCTCGATGCCCAGATTGGCGATACCACCGCACGACCCTGCGATGGGCTTGCGCCCCATGATCACGCCGATGGCCATGCCGGCCACGACAAGTACCATTACCAGGAAAACCAGTAACCAGGTCATTGCTCTACTCCCGCACCGAACAGCTCATCGAAAGCCTTGGTGCTAGTTGTTGCGAAACCCTGTCCTTCACGGACGACGAAAAACGCGGCGATGGCGTTACGCTCAGCCAGCGCCAGACCCTGCTCGGGGCCTAATACCATCAGCGCGGTAGACAACCCATCCGCGCGCAAGGTCGACCTGTCGATCACCGTGACCGCAGCCAGGTGATGCTCGATCGGCCGGCCGCTCAGCGGGTTCAGCGTATGCGAATAGCGCCGCCCTTCCAGCTCGAAATAGTTGCGATAGTCGCCGGAAGTCGAGACGCCCATTCCGTCGAGCTCGATGATCTTCTGCGCTACGCGCTGATCGTCCCGGGGGGCCTCGATGGCGACGCGCCAGGGCGATCCGTCGGGTTTGCGGCCTTCGGCCTTGAGCTCTCCGGTGATCTCCACCAGATAGCTGCGCACGCCCAGTTCTTTCAGGCGATCGATCACACGGTCCACCGCATATCCCGCGGCAATGCTGTTGAAGTCCAGTTGCAGCGCGACCGACTTGCACAACTGATCGCCTTCGATACGCAGATGCCGATGGCCAGTCAGCGCTCGCGCCTCGGCAATCTCTTCCTCCGACGGAACACGCTCGCTGCGCCCCTGCGGGCCAAAGCCCCAAAGGTTGAGCAAGGGCTCGAGTGTAAGGTCGAATGCGCCGTCGCTGTCCGCCGACAGCTGGTCGCCCGCTGCGACCAATTCGCGCACCGCCTGCGGCATCGGCTCACAGGCTCCACCCGGCAAGGCATTGAAACGCTCGACGTCGGAATCGCTGCGATAGGTCGACAACTGCTTGTCGAGGTCGGCGAGGATGGCCTCGACCTCGCCATGCAGGACTTCCTTGGCCGGAACATCGCCGCTGCGCACGTACTTGATCGTATAGGTACTGCCCATGGTCGGCCCGGTGAAGGCTTCGACCTTGTCCTGAAACAGACAGCCCGTCAGGGCTGTCGCGAGAGCGACAGCGATGACGGGCTGGAGAGACGCGACAGCAATGGATCGGAGTGAAGCTCGGATCATGCTAGCCGCCGAAGTCGTCGAGCAGGATGTTCTCCGGCTCCACACCCAGGTCAGTGAGCATCTTGATGACCGAGGCGTTCATCATGGGCGGGCCGCACATGTAGAACTCGCAATCCTCCGGGGCCGGATGGTCCTTCAGATAGTTCTCGTACAGCACGTTGTGGATGAAGCCGGTCGGGCCGTCCCAGTTGTCTTCCGGCAGCGGATCGGACAGCGCCAGATGCCACTCGAAGTTCGGATTCTCGGCCTGCAGCTGATCGTACTCTTCGACGTAGAAGGCCTCGCGCATGGAGCGCGCACCGTACCAGAAGCTCATCTTGCGCTTGGACTTCAGACGCTTGAGCTGATCGAAGATGTGCGAACGCATCGGCGCCATGCCGGCACCACCACCGATGAAGACCATCTCGGCGTCGGTGTCCTTGGCGAAGAACTCACCGAAGGGTCCGTAGACGGTGATCTTGTCGCCCGGCTTGAGGCTGAACACGTAGGACGACATCTTGCCCGGCGGCACATCGTCACGACCCGGCGGCGGGGAAGCGATACGGATGTTGAACTTCACCAGACCGCGCTCTTCCGGATAGTTGGCCATGGAGTAGGCACGAATGACGGTCTCGTCGCACTTCGATACGTACTTCCACTGATCGAACTTGTCCCAGTCGCCGCGATACTCCTCCTGGATGTCGAAATCCCGATAACGCACTTCGTGCGGCGGACACTCCAGCTGGACGTAGCCGCCTGCGCGGAAGTCGACGTTCTCGCCTTCCGGCAGACGAAGCGTCAGCTCCTTGATGAAGGTGGCCACGTTGGGATTGGACTCCACCGTGCACTCCCACTTCTTCACGCCGAAGACTTCTTCCGGGACCTCGATCTTCATGTCCGCCTTGACCGGGGTCTGGCAGGACAGACGCCATCCCTCACCGGCCTCACGACGGGTGAAGTGCGACTCCTCGGTGGGCAGCATCTCGCCGCCACCGCTCTCGACGATGCACTTGCACTGCGCGCAGGTACCGCCGCCGCCACAGGCGGACGAAAGGAAGATGTTGTTGGCAGCCAGCGTCTGCAGCAGCTTGCCGCCGGCCGGCACGGTGATGGTTCGCTCACCGTTGATTTCGATGGACACGTCGCCGCTGGACACCAGCTTGGCGCGCGCAGCCAGGATGATCACCACCAGCGCAAGCACGATGGCGGTGAACATACCGATGGCGAGGAAAATTTCGTAACTCATCAGTTCGTCCCGTCCTTACAGCTGTACGCCAGAGAAAGACATGAAGCCCAGCGACATCAGTCCGATGGTGATGAAGGTGATGCCAAGCCCCTGCAGACCATCCGGCACGTCGCTGTACTTGAGCTTCTCGCGAATCCCCGCCAGCAGCGCGATCGCCAGCGCCCAGGACAGGCCGGAGCCCATGCCGTACACCACGCTCTCGCCGAGGTTGTAGTCGCGCTCGACCATGAACAGCGTGCCACCCATGATGGCGCAGTTCACGGTGATCAGCGGCAGGAACACGCCCAGCGCGTTGTACAGGCTGGGTACGTACTTATCGAGCGTCATCTCGAGAATCTGCACGATGGCCGCGATCACACCGATGTAGCTCAGCAGACCCAGGAAGCTCAGGTCCACTTCAGGCAGGCCGGCCCAGGCCAGCGCACCGCTCTTGAGCAGGTAGGTGTAGATCAGGTTGTTGGCCGGCACGGTGATGGTCTGCACCACGATGACCGCGATACCCAGACCGATGGCGGTTTCCACCTTCTTCGAGATCGCGATGAAGGTACACATGCCGAGGAAGAACGCCAGGGCCATGTTCTCGATGAACACGGCGCGGACGAACAGGCTGATGTAATGCTCCATTAGTAAGCCTCCTTGCTGGAGACTTGCGGCGCCATCTTGAAGGCAGGCTTCTCGACCTGCTCCTTCTTCCAGGCACGGATGCCCCAGATGAACAGGCCGATCAGGAAGAACGCCGAGGGCGGCAGCAGCATCATGCCGTTGGGCAGGTACCAGCCACCGTCATTGACGGCCGGCAGAATGGTGTAGCCCATCAGCTTGCCGGCGCCGGTCAGCTCGCGAATGATGCCCAGGGCGATCAGCATCGCGCTGTAGCCCAGGCCGTTGCCGATACCGTCGAAGAACGACAGCAACGGGGGGTTCTGCATGGCGAAGGCTTCGGCACGCCCCATCACGATGCAGTTGGTGATGATCAGGCCAACGAACACCGACAGCTGCTTGGACAGCGAGAAGGCATAGGCCTTGAGCACCTGGTCAACCAGGATAACCAGCGAGGCGATGATCACCATCTGCACGATCATGCGGATCGAGTTCGGGATCTGGCTGCGGATCATCGAGATGAACAGGTTCGAGAAGGCACAGACCAGGGTCAGCGCCACCGACATGACCAACGCGGTGTTGAGGTTGGAGGTCACCGCCAGTGCCGAACAGATCCCGAGGATCTGCAGGCCAATGGGGTTGTTGTTGAAGATCGGGTTGAGCAGTACTTCTTTCACAGTGGGTTGCGACATGATCAAGCCTCCCCAGCGCGCAGATTAGCGATAAATGGACCGAAGCCGTTCTCGCCCAGCCAGAACCGCAACAGGCTGTTGACACCGTTGCTGGTCAGGGTCGCGCCGGCCAGGCCGTCGACCTGATGATTGGCACGCGGGCTCTGCGGGTCGACCCCGCCCTTGACGATCTGTACGGCCAGCTTGCCGTTGTCATCGAACAGTTCCTTGCCCGGCCACTGGCCGCGCCACTTCGGATTGTCGACCTCACCACCTAGGCCGGGTGTTTCGCCGTGCTGATAGAAGCCGAAGCCCGCCACGGTATCCAGATCACCCTTGACGGCCATGAAGCCATAGAGGGTGGACCACAGACCGTAACCGCGCACCGGCAGGATCAGCGTATCGATCTCGCCTTCGCCCTGGCCTTCGACGATGTAGACAGTGCTGTAACGTTCACGACGCTTGATCGAGGCGATGTCCTGCTCGCCCGGCAGGGCCTTGGACAGCGCAGGGTCCTTGGCCGCGACCAGCGGATCGAAGGTCTTGGCGTCGAACTCGTCGCTGAACTTGCCGGTTTCCAGATCGACCAGACGCGCAACGATACGCTCGTTGAACAGCTGCTTGACCTTGTTCGCGGACATCCCGGCCTCACCCAGGCCGGCAATGGCCAGGATGCTGCGCTGCTTGTCCAGCAGGCGGTTTTCCTGCTGGGTCGGACGCAATGCCACGGCGGCACCGGCCACGAAGATGGAGCACACCAGGCAGACCAACAGGGCTACCGTCAGCGTGCGAACGGTGGATTCTTTCTGACTAGACATTACGTGCCAGCCTCCGCTTGATATTGGCCTGAATGACGAAATGGTCAATCAGCGGCGCACACAGGTTGGCGAACAGGATCGCCAGCATCATGCCTTCCGGGAAGGCGGGGTTGACCACGCGGATCAGCACGACCATGACGCCGATGAGGATGCCGAACACCCACTTGCCGGTATTGGTCATGGAGGCCGACACCGGGTCGGTCGCCATGAAGATCATGCCGAAGGCGAAGCCACCGACGACCATGTGCCAGTACCAGGGCATGCCGAACAGCGGGTTGGTCTCGGAGCCGATCAGGTTGAACAGCGTGCTCAGCGCAATCATGCCCAGCATCACGCCGGTGACGATGCGCCAGGAGGCAATCTTGCTGCCGATCAGGACGGCGCCGCCGATGAAGATGGCCAGGGTGCTGGTTTCACCGATCGAGCCGTGAATGGTGCCGACGAAGGCGTCCATCCAGGTGATGCCGCTGCTGATCACATTCTCGATGCCACCTGCGAAGCCCAGGCTCAGCGCGGTTGCACCGGCATAGCCATCGACCGCGGTCCACACGGCATCACCGGACATCTGTGCCGGATAGGCGAAGAACAGGAAGGCCCGCGCGGTCAGCGCCGGGTTGAGGAAGTTCTTGCCGGTACCGCCGAAGATTTCCTTGCCGATCACCACGCCGAAGCTGATGCCCAGCGCGACCTGCCACAGCGGGATGGTCGGCGGCAGGATCAGGGCGAACAGCACGGAGGTCACGAAGAAACCTTCGTTGACTTCATGCTTGCGGATCGAGGCGAACAGCACTTCCCAGAAGCCACCGACGATGAATGTCACCGCGTAGATGGGCAGGAAGTAGGCCGCGCCCTGGATGAAGTTGTCCCACAGGCTGTTGGGATCGAAGCCGGCAAAAGCACCGATCAGCGCAAAACGCCAGCCTTCCTGGGCAGCCAGCAGATCGGGGCTCTGTGCATAGATCAGGTTGGCCTGGTAGCCGGTGTTCCACATGCCGAAGAACATCGCCGGGAAGGTGCACAGCCAGACGGTGATCATCATGCGCTTGAGGTCGATGCCGTCGCGCACGTGAGCGGTGGTCTTGGTGACGCTACCGGGACGATAGAGGAAGGTGTCGGCCGCTTCGTACAGTGCATACCACTTTTCGTACTTGCCGCCTTTTTCGAAGTGATGCTCGATCTTGTCGAGGAATGCGCGAATGCCCATGCCTTAACCCTCCTTCTCGATGCGGGTCAGATTGTCCCGCAGGATCGGGCCGTATTCGTACTTGCCGGCACAGACGTAGGTGCACAGCGCCAGATCTTCTTCATCCAGCTCAAGGCAGCCAAGCTTTTGCGCCACCTCGGTGTCGCCCACGATCAAGGCACGCAGCAGCTGGGTCGGCAGCACGTCCAGAGGCATGACCTCCTCGTAGTTGCCCACCGGCACCATGGCGCGCGGACTGCCGTTGGTGGACGTGGAGAACGCGAACTTCTTGCCGCCCATCAGCTTGGAGATATAGATGTTGAGGATGGAGTGCTTCTCCACGCCGGCACGCATGTAGTGCAGCATCTCGCGCTCCTTGCCTTCGCGCAGGCACGACACCTGCTGGTGGTAGCGACCGAGATAGGCGAACGCGCCATGGGCGGTACGGCCGCCCAGCAACGAGCCGGATACGACGCGGTTGGCGCCAGGCTGCAGTTCGCCGGCAGTCAGCTCGTCGAGGTTGGCACCGAGGCGGGTGCGAACCAGGCGAGGATTCTCGACGACCGGGCCGCCCAGAGCGACGACGCGTTCGACCCACAGGCGTCCGCTGGTGAACAGCTTGCCGACGGCGATCACATCCTGATAACCGATGGTCCAGACGCTCTTGCTTGCACTCACCGGATCAAGGAAATGGATATGGGTACCGGCCAGGCCCGCCGGATGCGGGCCACTGAAGACCTCGACCTGCACCTTGGCCAGGGATTCGCCGGGCAGCGACGCGCCTGGGGCCTTGCACAGGAACACTTTGGCCAGGTTGCCCAGCACCTTGAGGCCTGCCTCGAAGGCTTCTGCCTGTTCGGCGATGATCACCGCAGGATCGGCCGCCAAGGGATGCGTATCGATGGCTGTCACGAAGATGGAGTTAGGCACCGCATCAACCGCCGGCACCTTGCTGAACGGACGCGTGCGCAGTGCGGTCCACAGGCCGGACTGCTGCAGGTTCTCGCGCACCTGTTCGCTGCTCAGGCCTTCCAGCTGGTCGGACGAGTAGCTCGCGAAGGTGATTTCGTCATCGCCCTCGAGGTCGATGACCACCGACTGCAGCACGCGCTTTTCACCGCGGTGCACTGCACTGACGACGCCAGCACCGGGCGCCGTGTAGTGAACGCCTTCGGACTTCTTGTCGGAAAAAAGGATCTGCCCCAGCTTGACCCGATCACCGACCTGCACAGCCATGGTGGGCTTCATGGTCGGATAGTCGAAGCCGATGACGGCGACGCTGCGTACGGGCCTTCCGGCCTCGATACGCTGCGTCGGCGCGCCGACTATGGGCAAGTCAAGCCCTCGTTTTATATTGATCATCGGTTTGCCTAACCACTGATTTTAGAAAGCTTTTTTGGCAGGCCCGGCGGCATGGCGCAAAGTAGGATTGCACTGCGCGCACCAATACGTTATTGGCGCGACACCATGTCGCGGACCCAGGTAAAAAATCCGCCCGATTATAGAGGTCGTATGCCTTGACTGACCACCCAGGTATTGCGGATTTTTGACTCGAGACAAGAGAACCAAAATTATCCCGACCGCACCCGGCCCCTGATCACCGACCGCTCAACCTCGCAGGATTTACGCTCGAACCGGTGCGCCAGAAACGCGAAACGGGAGCCAGGGCTCCCGTTTCTGCTTGCCACCGCGACGCTTAGCGCGGGAAGGCCGGCGGGTTGACCCCTGCCATGTCTTCCATCACACGCACCACCTGGCAGCTGTAACCGAACTCGTTGTCGTACCAGACGTACAGCACGACGCGGTTGTCATTGCAGATGGTCGCCTCGGCGTCCACTACGCCAGCATGGCGAGAACCAACGAAATCAGTGGATACAACTTCCTGCGAGTTGACGAAATCGATCTGCTTCTGCAGGTCAGAGTGCATGGCCATCTGGCGCAGGTACTCGTTGATCTCGTCGCGGCTGGTGGCCTTCTCCAGGTTCAGGTTGAGGATGGCCATGGACACGTTCGGCGTCGGCACGCGGATGGCGTTGCCGGTCAGCTTGCCCTTGAGCACCGGCAGCGCCTTGGCAGCTGCAGTGGCGGCGCCGGTCTCGGTGATGACCATGTTCAGCGCAGCGCTACGGCCACGGCGGCTGCCCTTGTGGAAGTTGTCGATCAGGTTCTGGTCGTTGGTATAGGAATGCACGGTTTCGACGTGGCCGTTGACGATGCCGTACTGATCGTTCACCGCCTTGAGCACCGGCACGATGGCATTGGTGGTGCAGGACGCCGCGGAGATGATCTTGTCATCGGCAGTGATGTCGCCATGGTTGATGCCATGCACGATGTTCTTCAGCTCGCCCTTGCCCGGTGCAGTCAGCACCACACGAGCGACGCCCGGACACTTGAGGTGCTGCCCCAGACCTTCGGCGTCACGCCACTTGCCGGTGTTGTCCACCAGCAGGGCGTTCTCGATGCCGTACTGGGTGTAGTCCACCGAGGCCGGATCGTTGGAGTAGATCACCTGGATCAGGTTGCCATTGGCGGTGATGGTGTTGTTCGCCTCATCGACGGTGATGGTGCCATCGAAGGGACCATGCACCGAGTCGCGACGCAGCAGGCTGGCGCGCTTGACCAGATCGTTGTCGGAACCCTTGCGCACGACGATGGCGCGCAGGCGCAGACCGTCGCCACCACCGGTCTTCTCGATCAGGATGCGCGCCAGCAGGCGACCGATGCGGCCGAAACCGTACAGCACGACGTCAGTACCCTTGTGCCCGGTAGCAGCGTGACGCTTGTCGGCGACCTCGGCCAGCTCTTCGCGCACGAACTGCTCGAGGCTGCGGCCGTTGCCGGCGTCCTTGTACTTGGCGACCAGCTTGCCGAGATCGACCGAGGCGGCGCCGAGGTTCATCTCGCTCATGGTCTTGAGGATCTGGAAGGTGTCGTGCACCGACAGCTCGGTCTCGTCGGCGATGCGGTGACGGGCGAAACGGTGCGCCTTGAGGATGGCGATCACCGAACGGTTGATCAGGCCACGGCCGTAGATCGAAGTCACCACGTTGTTGTTGCGATACAGCTGACCAATCAGCGGAATCATCGCTTCGGCGAGGGCTTCGCGGTCAATCCATTCACCAAGACACTGGTCGGGCTTCTGAGTCACGGGCAGTTCCTTCCAACATGTAGGGGCTGAGAAAAAGGGCTACATTATGACGGCGCACCCTAGCGCCGGCAATCTGCAGCGGACGAAACACTGACAGCCAAGCGCCTCGATAGTTACAATCCCGGCGGCCTATTTTTTCCATCGGAGCCACGCCCACTCGTGTCCGTCTTGCGCCTTCCCCCTCTGCCTGCCGCCAGCGGCAAGCAACATTGGGGCAATCTTCCAGGAGCCGCGCTGAGCCTGGCGATTGCCGAAGCAGCCAGCAACGCCAAACGCTTCACGCTCCTCCTCACCGCCGACAGCCAGAGCGCCGAGCGCCTGCAGGAAGAACTCGCCTTCTTCGCTCCGGATCTGCCGGTTCTGCATTTTCCGGATTGGGAAACGCTGCCCTACGACCTGTTCTCGCCGCACCAGGACATCGTTTCCCAGCGTATCGCCACGCTCTACCAGCTGCCTGAACTGAGCCATGGCGTGCTGGTAGTGCCGATCACCACCGCCCTACACAGGCTGGCGCCCAAGCGCTTTCTGCTCGGTTCGAGCCTGGTGCTGGATGTTGGGCAGAAGCTGGATGTCGAGCAGATGCGCCTGCGTCTGGAAGCGGCCGGCTATCGCTGCGTGGACACGGTCTACGAACATGGCGAGTTCGCCGTGCGTGGCGCGTTGATCGATCTGTTCCCCATGGGCAGCGCCCTGCCCTACCGTATCGACCTGTTCGATGACGAGATCGAAACCCTGCGCACTTTCGATCCGGAGAATCAGCGCTCCATCGACAAGGTGGAGTCGATCCGTCTGCTGCCAGCCCGGGAATTTCCGCTGAAAAAGGAAGCGGTCACCGGCTTCCGCGCACGTTTCCGCGAGCGTTTCGACGTCGACTTCCGTCGCTGCCCGATCTACCAGGACCTGTCCACCGGCATCACGCCCGCCGGTATCGAATACTACCTGCCGCTTTTCTATGAGGAGACGGCAACCCTCTTCGACTATCTGCCCGAAGACAGCCAGGTGTTTTCCCTGCCCGGCATCGAGCAGGCCGCCGAGCAGTTCTGGAATGACGTGCGCAATCGCTACGAGGAGCGCCGCGTCGACCCCGAGCGCCCGCTGCTGCCGCCGGCCGAGCTGTTCATGCCGGTGGAAGACTGCTTCGCCCGGCTCAAGCTGTGGCCGCGCGTGGTTGCCAGCCAGCAGGACGTGGAACCGGGCATCGGCCGCGAGCGCTTCCCTGCGCAGCCCCTGCCGGAACTGGCGATCGAATCCAAGGCCAGCGAGCCCCTGGGCAAGCTGCGCCAGTTCCTCGACGGCTTTCCGGGGCGCGTGCTGTTCACCGCCGAGTCCGCGGGGCGCCGCGAAGTGCTGCTGGAGCTGCTGGCGCGCCTGAAGCTGCGCCCGCAGGAAGTCGAAGGCTGGGGCGGGTTCCTCGCCAGCGAGGAGCGCCTGGCGATCGCCATCGCCCCGCTCGACGAAGGCTTGCTGCTGGACGAAGTCGCCCTGGTCGCGGAAAGCCCGCTGTTCGGCCAGCGCGTCATGCAACGCCGGCGTCGCGAGAAGAGTCGCGACGGCGGCGACAACGTCATCAAGAACCTCACCGAGCTGCGCGAAGGCGCGCCGGTGGTGCATATCGATCATGGAGTCGGCCGCTATCAGGGGCTGGTCACCCTCGAAATCGAAGGCCAGGCGCAGGAATTCCTCCTGCTGCAGTACGCTGACGAGGCCAAACTCTACGTGCCGGTCGCCAGCCTGCATCTGATCGCCCGCTATACCGGCAGCGACGACGCCCTGGCGCCACTGCACAAGCTCGGCTCGGAAACCTGGCAGAAAGCCAAGCGCAAGGCCGCCGAGCAGGTGCGCGACGTGGCTGCAGAACTGCTCGACATCTACGCCCGCCGCGCCGCGCGCCAGGGCTATGCCTTCAAGGACCCGCAGGTCGACTACGAAACCTTCGCCGCCGGCTTCCCCTTCGAGGAGACGCCGGACCAGCAGGCCGCCATCGACGCGGTGCGCGAGGACCTGCTTTCCGCCAAGCCGATGGACCGCCTCGTGTGTGGCGATGTCGGCTTCGGCAAGACCGAAGTCGCCATGCGCGCCGCCTTTATTGCCGTGCACGGCGGCAAGCAGGTGGCGGTACTGGTGCCCACCACCCTGCTCGCCCAGCAGCACTACAACAGCTTCCGCGACCGCTTCGCCGACTGGCCGGTGCGGGTCGAGGTGATGAGCCGTTTCAAGTCCGCCAAGGAAGTGCAGAACGCCATCACCGAGTTGGCCGACGGCAAGATCGACATCCTCATCGGCACCCACAAGCTGCTGCAGGACGACGTCAAGTTCAGCAACCTGGGCCTGGTCATCATCGACGAGGAACACCGCTTCGGTGTGCGCCAGAAGGAGCAGCTCAAGGCGCTGCGCAGCGAGGTGGACATCCTCACCCTGACCGCCACGCCGATTCCGCGCACGCTGAACATGTCCATCGCCGGCATGCGCGACCTGTCGATCATCGCCACGCCACCGGCGCGCCGGCTGTCGGTGCGCACCTTCGTCATGGAGGCCAACAACCCGACCATCAAGGAAGCGCTGCTGCGCGAGCTGCTGCGTGGCGGCCAGGTCTATTACCTGCACAACGACGTCAAGACCATCGAGAAGTGCGCCGCCGACCTGCAGGCACTGGTACCCGAGGCACGCATCGCCATCGGCCACGGACAGATGCGCGAACGCGACCTCGAGCAGGTGATGAGCGACTTCTACCACAAGCGCTTCAACGTGCTGGTGGCCTCGACCATCATCGAAACCGGCATCGATGTGCCCAGCGCCAACACCATCATCATCGAGCGCGCCGACAAGTTCGGCCTGGCCCAGCTGCACCAGCTGCGCGGCCGCGTCGGCCGTAGCCATCACCAGGCCTATGCCTATCTGCTCACCCCGCCGCGCAAGGCCATGACCGATGATGCGCAGAAGCGTCTGGAAGCCATCGCCAACGCCCAGGACCTCGGTGCCGGCTTTGTCCTGGCCACCCACGACCTCGAAATCCGCGGTGCCGGCGAGCTGCTCGGCGAAGGCCAGAGCGGGCAGATCCAGGCCGTCGGCTTCACCCTGTACATGGAAATGCTCGAGCGCGCCGTCAAGGCCATCCGCAAGGGCGAACAGCCAAACCTGGAGCAGCCGCTCGGTGGCGGCCCGGAGATCAACCTGCGCCTGCCTGCACTGATCCCCGAGGACTATCTGCCGGACGTGCATGCGCGCCTGATTCTCTACAAGCGCATCGCCAACGCCGCCGACGAGGACGGCCTGAAGGAACTGCAGGTAGAGATGATCGACCGCTTCGGCCTGTTGCCCGAACCGACCAAGAACCTGGTGCGCCTGACCCTGCTCAAGCTGCAGGCCGAAAAGCTGGGCATCACCAAGATCGACGCCGGCCCGCAGGGCGGACGCATCGAGTTCTCGGCCGACACTTCGGTTGACCCGATGGTGCTGATCAAGCTGATCCAGAGCCAGCCGAACCGCTACAAGTTCGAAGGCGCCACGCTGTTCAAATTCCAGGTGCCCATGGAGCGTCCCGAGGAGCGCTTCAACACCCTGGAAGCGCTGCTTGAGCGGCTGGCGCCCAACGAGCAAGGTTCCTAGATGCCGCGTCGCTATCTGGCCCTGTTGTTATTGTGGCTGGCGCCGCAGGTGCACGCCGAGGCGCTGTATCGCGTCGAGCTGATCCTGTTCCGCCACGCCACGCCGCTGGAGGCCAGCCAGCACGCGCCTTACGACTGGGCACGGCAAGCCCGGCCGCTGGAGCGCCGCGCCGAGCGGCAGCCGGCGCTGGAGCACATCGCCGCCCGGCTGACCCCGGAGCAGGGTTATCAGGTGCTGCTGCACCGCGCCTGGCAGCAGCCGGTCAGCGACGACGTCCCGGCCATCGCCATTCACCAGGGCCAGCGCCACTTCGAACACTATCCGATCCAGGGCACGCTGAAGCTGCGACCGGGCCGCTACATGCAGACGGACATGACGTTCTGGGTCAACCGCTTCGGCGAGTACGGCCAGCTGCTCGCCAGCGAACGCCTGACGCAGCGGGTCCGCCTGGTACCCGGCCGGCTGACCTACATCGATCACGACAGCCTCGGGCTGCTGATCGAGCTCAGACGGCTATGAGCCTGTTGCCTTTGCGCCCCCGGCGGGGGCATCGCATCCCTGCAGCGGGGGCCTGAACCTTGGTCCCAGCACTGCCTTCGCGCCCGGAGCGGCGGATCGACGATCTCGCGCCGGTGCCGCTGCTCAGCCTGGGCAGCCATCTGGCGACCAACTACCAACCCGGCAACCGGCGCATGGTCAGCGAATACCAGCACCGGGCGGGCCTGGCGTTTCTCTATGGCTCAGCGCGCGTGCATGGCAAGCGCGACGGCGAGCGCATTCGCCATCCGGCGGACGACGAGCTCCAGCTCATCGCCCGCCAGCCGCAGGCCGAGCAGGCATTGCGCAAGCAGCTGGAGCAGCTGGGCTTCCGTCCCGCGTTGCGCCAGAGCCTGGCCTTGCCGAAGGAGTCGGCGGAGATGTTCCAGCTGCCCGGCGAAGAAGCCTGGATCAGGTTCGTCCAGCAGCAGCTGCCGGAGCTGCGTCGCCAGGGCTGGCAGATCGACATTCACCCGGGCTTCGCCTACGACCTGACCGCCATCGACGCCTGGTACGCCGAGATCGACGAGTCCGCGGCGGAAGACTGGTTCGACCTCGACCTCGGTGTCGTCGTCGACGGCCAGCGCATCGGCATATTGCCCGTGCTCCTGCGCCTGATCCGCCAGAGCCCTCAGCTGCTCACGCCGCGGGCACTGGCCCAGCGGGGCGATGACGAGCAGCTGCGCGTGCAGCTGGAGCGACGCGACGGGCAACCGCTGCAGGTGGCTCTGCCCTTCTCCCGCATCAAGCCGATCCTGGCGACGCTTGGCGAACTCTATATGCGCGAGCCGATGGATGGCCCCGCGCTGCGTCTGAGCAAGGCCGACGGCGCGCGCCTGGCCGGCCTGGAAGGCCTGGCGCCGCACTGGCGCGGGGGCGAGCAGCTGCGTGCATTCGCTCGACGCCTGCACAGCCCTGGCACCCAGCCCGGCCAGCCACCCGCCTCGCTGAACGCCACCCTGCGGCCCTACCAGCTGCAGGGCCTGGCCTGGATGCAGACCCTGCGCGAACTGGGCGCCGGCGGCATCCTCGGTGATGACATGGGCCTCGGCAAGACACTGCAGAGCCTGGCACACATCCTCGCCGAAAAGCAGGCCGGACGCCTGGACCGCCCCGCGCTGGTGGTGATGCCCACCAGCCTGATCCCCAACTGGCAGGACGAAGCCAGCCGTTTCGCCCCGCACCTGCGCGTGCTGACGCTCACTGGCAGTGGTCGGCAGAAGCACTTCGCCGGGATCGCCGATCACGACCTGCTGCTGACCAGCTACGCCTTGCTGACACGCGACATCGCCGTGCTGCGCGAGCAACCGCTGCATCTGCTGATCCTCGACGAGGCGCAGCACATCAAGAATCCCTCCAGCAAGGCCGCCCAGGCGGTGCGCGAACTGCAGACCCGGCAACGGCTGTGCCTGACCGGCACGCCATTGGAAAACCACCTGGGCGAGCTATGGTCGCTGTTCCACTTCCTCATGCCCGGCTGGCTCGGCGATGCGCGGCGCTTCACCCAGGATTACCGCAACCCCATCGAGAAGCATGGCGACGAGGCCCGTCTGGCACATCTGCGCGCGCGCCTGCGGCCGTTCCTGCTGCGCCGCACCAAGGAACAGGTGGCCACCGAGCTGCCGGCAAAGAACGAGTTCGTCCACTGGGTCGAGCTGTCGCCCGCCCAGCGCGAACGCTACGAGACGCTACGCCTGGCCATGGACCGCAAGGTCCGCGATGAAATCGAGCGCAAGGGCCTGGCGCGCAGCCAGATGGTCATCCTCGAGGCGCTGCTCAAGCTGCGTCAGGTCTGCTGCGATCTGCGCCTGCTCAAGGGCGATGCCGTTGCGACGTCTCGCGGCAGCAGCTCGGGCAAGCTGGACAGCCTGCTGGACATGCTCGACGAGCTGATGAGCGAAGGACGCCGCGTGCTGCTGTTTTCCCAGTTCACCTCGATGCTGGCTCTGATCGAACAGGCGCTGCTCAAGCGCGGCATCACCTACGTCAAGCTGACCGGCGAGACCGACGATCGACGCACGCCGGTCGAACGCTTCCAGGCCGGCGAAGTGCCGCTGTTTCTCATCAGCCTGAAGGCCGGCGGCACCGGACTGAACCTGACGGCCGCCGACACGGTGATCCATTACGATCCCTGGTGGAACCCCGCTGCCGAGAACCAGGCTACCGACCGCGCCTATCGCATCGGGCAGGACAAGCCGGTGTTCGTCTATCGTCTGATCACCCGCGGCACCGTCGAGGAACGTATCCGCGAGCTGCAGGCGCGCAAGGCCGAGCTGGCCGCCGGCGTGCTGGAGGGCAGCGGTGACGGCGGCTGGCAGCTGGCCGAGCAGGACATCGAAGCGCTCTTTGCGCCGCTGCCTTGAGCCATGCCTGGCGAAGTTGTGACGCCGACAAGCGCAGCATTTCGCGCTTTGCCAGATCATCGCCACCTCGTTTAACTTCTCACCAGACGACGGCATGGCCGTCCCCACCCGCCAGCGCTACAAGGAGCAACCCATGAGCCTCTACGAGATTGCCTTTTCCGGCCAGCTGCTCCCCGGCGCGAAGCTCGAACAGGTCGAGGCCAACCTGACCAGGCTGTTCCAGGCCGATGCCCAGCGCATCGCGCTGCTGTTCTCCGGGCGCCGCATCGTGATCAAGCAGAACCTGGACTTCGCTGCGGTGGAAAAATACCGCCAGGCCATGGAGCGCGCCGGTGCCCAGGTCGAGGTCAAACCGATGCCGGTGGATGTCGAGGAAATCGAGCTGGCGCCGCCACCACCCGCCACGCCTGTCGCTACCCCTGCGAGCACCGCACCTGCAACGGCTCGGCCCGGCGAGACACCTGGCGCACTGAAGGTTACGCCGCGGGATGAATACATGGCCGCCTTCAGCGACGTCGAGGCGCCGGACTTCGGTATCGCACCGGTTGGCGTCGACCTGCAGGACACCCGTCCCGAACCCGAGGCCCCGCGCGTGGACCTTTCGCAATTCAGCCTGGCTCCGGTGGGCAGCGACATGGGCGAGATGCCGCGCGCCGTCGACGGGCCCAAACCGGACATATCGCACCTCAAGCTGGCGGACTGATCGCAGCCCACCGCAAGAAACAGCCGCCCGGCCATTTACAGCGACCGGTAGGGTGGGCTTCGGCCCACCTCGCGCTGATCGGGCGAACTCGCAGCGCTGCACCATGCTCCAAACCTACAAGCCCGCAAAGCGCCTGTACTCATGGATCTTGTCGTTGCCCGCCCCGAAGGGCTGTATTGCCCGCCCGGTGATTTCTATATCGACCCCTGGCGGCCGGTCGATCGCGCCGTCATAACCCACGCCCATGGCGACCACGCACGCTGGGGGATGGGCCATTACCTGGCTTCCAGCGACAGCGAAGGCATCCTGCGTTCGCGCATCGCCGCCGACATGCCACTGCAGACGCTGGCCTATGGCGAATCCATCGAGCATCACGGCGTAAAGCTCAGCTTTCATCCCGCTGGTCATGTACTTGGCTCGGCTCAGGTGCGCCTGGAATACAAGGGCGAGGTGTGGGTCGCCTCGGGCGACTACAAGGTCGAGCCGGACGGCACCTGCGCGCCGTTCGAGCCGGTGCGCTGCCATACCTTCATCACCGAATCGACCTTCGGCCTGCCGATCTACAAGTGGCCGGCGCAAACCGAGGTCTTCCGCGAGATCAACGACTGGTGGCGCGCCAACGCCGCGGCCGGACGGGCCTCGGTGCTGTTCTGCTATGCCTTCGGCAAGGCGCAGCGCATCCTGCACGGCCTGGATGAAAGCATCGGCACCATCGTCGTGCATGGCGCGGTAGAGCCGCTGAACAAGGTCTATCGCGAGGGCGGCATCCACCTGCCGCCGACCGTCTATGCCGGTGACCTGAAGAAGGGTGATCCGCGCCTGAAGCAGGCCATCATCCTCGCTCCGCCCTCGGCTGGCGGCAGCACATGGATGCGCCGCTTCGGTGACTATGCCGACGCCTTCGCCAGCGGCTGGATGATGCTGCGCGGCACCCGCCGTCGCCGCGGCGTCGACCGCGGCTTCGTGCTTTCCGACCACGCCGACTGGCCAGGCCTGCTCTGGGCCATCGAGCAGACCGGCGCCGAACGGGTGATGGTCACCCACGGCTCCGTTGCGGTGCTGGTGCGCTACCTGCGCGAAATGCGCGGCCTTGATGCCCAGGCTTTCGCCACCGAGTACGGCGAAGAGGACGATGCCGCGACGGAGGGCACCGCATGATCGAAGGCCACGCCGCTTTCCCGTGGCGCGGCGACCGCCGAAGCGGAGGCGCCGCATGAAAGCCTTCGCCACGCTCTACAGTCGCCTGGACGCCACCACGTCGAGCAATGCCAAACTGGCCGCGATGCGCAACTACTTTCGCGAGGCCGATCCGGCCGACGCTGCCTGGGCGGTCTACTTCCTGGCCGGCGGTCGCCCGCGCCAACTGGTCCCGACCCGCGTCCTGCGCGAAACCGCCATGCAGGCATCCGGACTGCCGGAATGGCTGTTCGAGGAAAGCTACCAGGCGGTCGGCGACATGGCCGAGACCATCTCGCTGCTGATGCCCGAGGCCGAACACAGCTCCGAGGACGGGCTCGCCGTGTGGATGCAGGACAAACTGTTGCCCTTGCGCGGTCTGCCGCCGGAAGAATTGGCTGAGCGATTGCCCGCACTCTGGGCACAGCTGGATCGGCTCAGCCTGATGGTCTGCATCAAGCTGATCACCGGCGCCTTTCGCGTCGGCGTGTCGAAGCTCCTGGTCACTCGCGCGCTGGCCTCGCTGGCCGACCTCGACCCCAAGCGCGTCGCGCAGCGCCTGGTCGGCTACACCGACCTGTCCCATCGGCCCAGCGCCGAGGGCTATCGCGCGCTGATCGCCGAAGAATCCGAGCATGAGCATGCCCAGCGCGGTGGCCAGCCCTACCCGTTCTTTCTCGCTCATGCGCTGCAGGCCCCGGTGGACACGTTCGACACGCTGCTTGGCGCGCCGGACAACTGGTTCATCGAATGGAAGTGGGATGGCATCCGCGCCCAGCTGGTCAAGCGCGACGGGCAGATCTGGGTCTGGTCGCGCGGTGAGGAGCTGGTCAGCGAGCGTTTTCCCGAGCTGTGCGAACTGGCCCGCTGCCTGCCCGACGGCACGGTGATCGATGGCGAGATCCTGGTCTGGAAGCATGCCCCGGAGACCCCGGCCGGCGAGCTGTTCGACGCCGCCAGCACCGGCGAGCCCAGCGCCGATGGCTTCGGCGTACAGCCCTTCGCCCTGCTGCAACAGCGCATCGGCCGCAAGAACCTGACCGCCAAGGTGCTGCAGGATGCGCCGGTGGCGGTGCTCGCCTACGACCTGCTGGAATGGCAGGGCGACGACTGGCGGCAGCGCGAGCACCGCGAACGCCGCCAGCAGCTCGAGGCGGTCGTGGGCCAATGCCCCAGCCCGCAGCTGATGCTTTCACCACTCGTAAGCGGAGCGGATTGGCAGGATCTGGCCCGCCAGCGCGAAGCCTCACGCGCGCTGGGCGTGGAAGGCATGATGATCAAGGCGCGCGCGGCCCAGTATGGCGTCGGTCGGACCAAGGACGTCGGCGTCTGGTGGAAATGGAAGATCGACCCCTACTCCGTCGATGCGGTGCTGATCTATGCCCAGCGCGGTCATGGCCGCCGCGCCAGCCTCTACACCGACTACACCTTTGCCGTCTGGGACGGCGAGCCGGGCGACCCTGAGCGCAAGCTCGTGCCCTTCGCCAAGGCCTATTCCGGCCTCACCGACGAGGAAATGCGCAAGGTGGACGCCATCGTGCGCAAGACCACCGTGGAGAAGTTCGGCCCGGTGCGCAGCGTCACCCCGACCCTGGTGTTCGAACTCGGCTTCGAAGGCATCGCCGCCAGCAGCCGCCACAAGAGCGGCATCGCCGTGCGCTTCCCGCGCATGCTGCGCTGGCGCCTCGACAAGCCGGTGGAGGAAGCCGATACCCTGGCCACCCTACGGGAATTGCTGGGATGAAACCAAGGCTCCCGGCACCCGCTCGGCCCTCATTCCAACCCTCTCCCAAGAGCCTCGCTGCCGGCTGGTTTGCCAGCCGTGCCTGGCAACCCTTCCCGTTCCAGCAGGAGGTCTGGCAAGCGATAGGCGATGGCGAATCGGGCCTGCTGCACGCCACCACCGGCTCCGGCAAGACCTACGCCGTCTGGCTCGGAGCCCTGAATCGCTTTGCGACCAAGGCACCCTCTCCCACCGCGACGGACAAGCCCGCGCCTTTGACGGTGCTCTGGATCACCCCGATGCGCGCCCTGGCCGCCGACACCGCCCGCGCCCTGCAGGCGCCGCTGGACGACCTCGGCATCGGCTGGAGCATCGGCCTGCGCACCGGCGATACCAGCGGTGCCGAGCGTGCGCGGCAAGGACGGCGTCTGCCCAGCGCGCTGGTCACCACGCCGGAAAGCCTGACCCTGCTGCTGACCCGCGCCGATGCACGCCAGGCCTTCGCCGGTTTGCGCATGCTGGTGGTGGACGAATGGCACGAGCTCTTGGGCAACAAGCGCGGCGTGCAACTGCAACTGGCGCTGGCGCGCCTGCGCCAGTGGATGCCGGAGCTGATCGTCTGGGGCCTTTCCGCCACCCTCGGCAACCAGCCCCACGCGCTGGACGTGCTGCTGCACCCCGGCAGCGGCAGGCTGGTGCAGGGCAAGGTGGACAAGGACCTGCGCGTCGACACCCTGCTGCCGCCGAGCATCGAGCGCTTCCCCTGGGCCGGTCATCTCGGCCTGCGCATGCTGCCGCAGGTGGTCGAAGAGATCGACTCCGCCGCGACCACCCTGGTGTTCACCAATACCCGTTCGCAGTCGGAAATCTGGTATCAGGCGCTGCTGGATGCGCGGCCGGACTGGGCCGGGTTGATCGCCCTGCACCACGGCTCGCTGGCGCGCGAGGTGCGCGACTGGGTCGAACTGGGCCTCAAGCAGGGCGCGCTCAAGGCTGTGGTCTGCACCTCCAGCCTGGATCTTGGCGTGGACTTCCTGCCGGTCGAGCGGGTGTTGCAGATCGGCTCGCCCAAGGGCGTGGCGCGGCTGATGCAGCGCGCCGGCCGCTCCGGACACGCGCCGGGGCGAACCTCGCGGGTCACCCTGGTGCCCACCCACAGCGTAGAGGTAGTGGAAGCCGCCGCCGCCCAGGTGGCCATCGCCGAGCGTCGCATCGAGGCCCGCAGCGCACCGCATCGCCCGCTCGACGTGCTGGTGCAGCATCTGGTGAGCATGGCCCTGGGCGGCGGCTTCCGCCCGGATGAACTTTATGCCGAGGTGCGCCAGGCCTGGTCCTACCGGGAGCTGACCGACGAGCACTGGCAATGGGCGCTGGCCTTCGTCCGCCATGGCGGGCATTCGCTGACCGCCTACCCCGACTATCAGCGGGTCGAGCCGGACGAAACCGGCCTCTGGAAAGTACCCTGTCGCCGCGTGGCGCTGCGCCATCGCATGAGTATCGGCACCATCGTCAGCGACGCCAGCCTGACGGTGAAGTTCTGGGCCAAGGGCGGCAGCGGGCGTTCGCTGGGCAGCATCGAGGAAGGTTTCATCGCGCGCCTGCGCCCCGGCGACAACTTCCTCTTCGGCGGTCGCCTGCTGGAGCTGGTGCGGGTCGAGAACATGACCGCCTACGTCAGCCGCGCGACGGGCAAGAAGGCTGCCGTGCCACGCTGGAACGGCGGGCGCATGCCGCTATCCAGCGAGCTGGCCGATGCCGTGGTCGAGCAGCTCGGTGCTGCCTCGCGCGAGCAGTTCACCACCCCCGAAATGCGCCTGGTCGAACCGCTGCTTCGCGTCCAGATGGACTGGTCGGCGCTGCCCACCAAGACCACCTTGCTGGCCGAGGTGATGAAGTCCCGCGAAGGCTGGCACCTGTTCCTCTACCCCTTCGCCGGGCGCCATGTGCACCTGGGCCTGGCCAGCCTGCTGGCCTGGCGCATGGGCCAACGGCAGCCGCTGACCTTTTCCATCGCGGTCAACGACTATGGCTTCGAACTGCTTTCGGCCACCGAGGTGGACTGGCTGCACTGGCTGACGCCGGAGCTTTTCAGCGAAAACGACCTGCTGCACGACGTGCTCGCCAGCCTCAATGCCAGTGAGCTGGCGCGCCGTCGTTTTCGCGAGATCGCGCGCATCGCCGGGCTGGTATTTTCCGGCTACCCGGGTGCGCAGAAGAGCGCGCGTCAGCTGCAGGCTTCCAGTGGCCTGTTCTTCGATGTGTTCCGCCAGTACGATCCAGGCAATCTGCTGCTGACCCAGGCCGAGGAAGAGGTGCTGCGCCAGGAGCTGGAAGTCGAGCGCTTGCAGCAGACGTTGCAACGCCTGCAACAGCGCCGTCTGGACGTCCACCAGGTGCGGCGCGCGACCCCGCTGGCCTTTCCTCTGATGGTCGAGCGCTTTCGCGAAAGCATGACTTCGGAGAAGCTCGCCGACCGCATCCGCCGCATGGTGGCGGAGCTGGACAAGGCTGCTGGTCCCGGCGGCTACCAGCCCGAGCCACAATCGACGATCACCATCGAGCGCGACGCCCCGCGACCACGCAAGCCCCGCGCACGCAAGGACGGCACGCCGCGCACGAGGAAGGCCAAACCCGCCTGATGAACCGAGCCACAGGAAGAACCGACGGATCATGAACGCCTACCAGCCCATCGAACTGGCCGGCGCCACACTCTGGCTGCTGGCGGAAAAGGCGATCTACTGGCCCGCACAGCAGGCTCTGTTGGTGGCCGACATCCATTTTGGCAAGGCCGCAGCCTATCGTCGCCTCGGCCAGCCTGTGCCCCATGGCACCACCGATGCCAACCTGCGCCAGCTGGACGGCCTGCTGGCCCGCTACTGCTGCCGCCAGCTGATCTTTCTCGGCGACTTCCTGCACGCACCCGAATCCCATGCGCCGGCCACGCTTGCGCGCCTGGCCGAATGGCGCTCGCGCCATCCCCAGCTGGCCATCACACTGGTGCGCGGCAACCACGACCGCCGTGCAGGAGACCCGCCGGCCCAGCTCGGCATCGACGTAGTGAACGAGCCGCTGCTGCTCGGGCCGTACGCGCTGCAGCACGAGCCTCAGCCGCACCCCAGCCACCACGTGCTGGCGGGCCACGTTCACCCTGCCTTCGCGCTACAGGGTCGCGGGCGCCAGCGCCTGCGCCTGCCCTGCTTCTGCATCGGCGAACGACTCAGCCTGCTGCCAGCCTTCGGCAGCTTCACCGGCACGATGACGGTGGCAACCGAAGACAGCTGGCGAATCTATGTGGTGGGGGATGGAGAGGTGTGGCCGGTGGCGCACTCGGCGCCGGTCAGGCCTGGGATATACCGGTGATGGTGATGCCGTAGCGTTCGGCAAGGCGTGTGGCGGGAGTGTCCTCGAGATCGGGATCGTGCTCGTGCTCGCTTTCCTGATCCGGATAGAGCTCCTCCGCCTTGCGCGTCACCAGTTCGACCGCATCGTCGATGTCGGGCTGGTGTTCAGAGTCGATCTTCAGCATCGAAGTGTTGCCGTCTTTGTTGTACGCAATGATCCAGGTCGTCATGGAATGCCCCTCGCCTTAAAGAAACCCGTGTGAACGTAATAACGCCCATTTTGGTTTTTGTAAGTTTTTAGACCCATCAGGCGTCGGCAGTTCGGTCCCTCACCTCAAAGTTAGCAGCTTTAATTGCAGGACGAGGAACAACACTCCGGATGGCCATTCATCCGTGGTGTCCTTGTTCGACGAGAAGAATGAGTCCGACCCATGAGCGCCTCCCGTGCACATTCATCCGAGCCATCCGAGGATCAGCTGGTCGCCCTGCTGCGCCAGCATGCCGAGCCCCTGCCCGCCCTGGACGAGCCGCGCTTCGCCGACGCCTTCGAGCGCTACGCCGACGCCCGGGTCGTGCTGATCGGTGAGGCCAGCCATGGCACTTCCGAGTTCTATCGGGCCCGCGCCGCGATCACCCGGCGGCTGATCGAACAGCACGGGTTCTCCATCGTCGCGGTCGAGGCGGACTGGCCCGATGCCGCGCGCATCGACTGCCATTGTCGGCAGCGCGAGCCCGTCGCCTGGGCCGAAAATGCCTTCAAGCGCTTCCCGAGCTGGATGTGGCGCAACCGCGAGGTCGACGGCTTCGTGCGCTGGCTGCGTGAGCACAATGCGGCGCTAACCGCCGAGCAACGCGTCGAGTTTCGCGGCCTGGACGTCTACAGCCTCGGCAGCTCGATGCGCGAAGTGCTGGATTATCTCGATCGCACCGACCCGGCGGCCGCCGCCGCTGCCCGGCGGCGCTATGGTTGCCTGAGCCCCTGGCAGGAAGATCCGGCCGACTACGGCCGCAACGTCATGCTCGGCCAGCCTTCCTGCGAAAACGCCGTCATTGAACAACTCCAGGCTCTGCTCACCCAGCGCCTGGCGTACATCGACCAGGACGGCGAGCGCTTCTTCAATGCCGAACGCAACGCGCGGGTGGTGCTTGCCGCGGAGCACTACTATCGGGCGATGTACCGCGGCTCGACGGAGTCCTGGAATCTGCGCGACCGGCACATGTTCGATACGCTGCGTGCCCTGCTCGATCATCGCGGCGCGGATGCCAAGGCAGTGGTCTGGGCGCACAACTCGCACATCGGCAATGCCGCGGCGACCTCGATGGGCTGGGGTGGCGAATTCAATATCGGCGAACTCTGCCGCACGGCTTTCGGCCGCGACGCGGTGCTGATCGGCATGGCGACCGACCGCGGCGAGGTGGCCGCGGCGGACAACTGGGACGAGCCGATGCGGCGCAAGCAGGTCATCCCGTCGCGGCCCGACAGTTGGGAGCAGCTGTTCCTGCGGGCCGGCGTGCCGGCATCACTGACCGATTGGCGGGATGATCGGGGCAAGCTGCGCGAGGCACTCAGCCATCCACGACTGGAGCGCGCGATCGGCGTCATCTACCGTCCTCTGACGGAGCGGCAGAGTCATTACTTTCGCGCCATCCTGGCCGAGCAGTTCGACGCGCTGATCTGGCTGGAGCAGACGCAGGCGGTGACGCCCATCGGCCCGCAGGACATCGACGCGAGCGTCGTGCCGGATACCTACCCGTTCGGGGAGTAAGCCTGCGTCGCGGCACCGGAGCGCTGCGACGCAGTCATGCATGAAGAGACTAACAGCCGGCTTATGCCACCGGCGCGGGTGGTGGTTGATCCGGCACGGTGGGCTCACCAGGCTCAGATGGCTGGGTCGGCACTCCCGGCTCCTCCGGATCGCCCGGCACGCCGGCGGCGCGCCAGTACTGGCTGTCAGCATTGGGGATATAACGAAGCGATTGAGCGGGCATGATGTCCTCCACTGCATGCACCCGCGGCAGCGGGCAGGTCTGTAGTAGAGGGCCGGGCGAGGCGTTTCTATCCCTCCTTCCGTCGGAGGCCACGCCCACCCGCGGCGCTTACCACATCAGGTCGTCGGGAACCTGATAGGCGGCGTATGGATCGTCGGCATCCGGTTCTTCGGTGCGGATGTTGAGCTGCACCACGCGCTGCGGGTCACGCTCCTGGATCTTCAGTGCCGCTTCGCGCGGAATGACCTCGTAGCCGCCGCCGTGCCGCACGATGGCCAGCGAGCCACTGGCCAGCTTGTCACGCATCAGCTTGTTGACCGAAAGGCGCTTGACCTTCTTGTCGTCGACGAAATTGTAGTAGTCCTCAGTGGTCAGCTTCGGCAGGCGGCTGGTCTCGATCAGCTGTTTGATCTGCGCGGCGCGGGCCTTCTGCTCCGCCTTCTCCTGCTGCTGACGGTTGAGCTCCTGGTCGCGGGCGAGCTTCTCGGCCTGGGCCTGCAACGCGGCCTGGCGCTGGGAGTCGTCCTTCTCGACCTGCCCCTTTTTCTCCAGGCGCTGCTGCTTCTGCTTCTGCTTGACGGCCTGCTTGGCCTGCTTTTCGTTGACCAGCCCGGCTTTGAGCAGCTGGTCACGGAGGGAAAGACTCATGTTTCGGCTCGTCTTTTGGGTGAATTCAAATGGGCGCGGTGGCTGCGAATCCTCGCGGCGCCGAACGGCATTGTGGTGGATGCGCAAGACGACATCCACCTCTGCGCGCCGTCTTCAGCCGCAGGACGGCGACCGCTCGGCCTTCTTGGCTTCGCCCCAGAGGGCGTCCAGCTCTTCGAGGTCGCAATTCTCGATGGATCGTCCCGCGTCCCGCAAGGCCTGTTCGATGAAGCGGAAGCGCCGCTCGAACTTGCCGTTGGCCGCACGCAGGGCGTTTTCCGGATCGACCTTGAGGTGGCGCGCCAGGTTGACCACCACGAACAGCAGGTCGCCCAGCTCTTCGGCGATGGCCTGCGGATCGTTTTCGCTCATCGCCTCCAGCACTTCGTCCAGTTCTTCGCGCACCTTGTCGACCACCGGCAGCGCCTCGGGCCAGTCGAAGCCCACCTGGGCGGCGCGCTTCTGCAACTTCGCCGCGCGACTGAGCGCCGGCAATGCGCTGGGAACGTCATCGAGAAGAGACAGCTGCTCGGGCGCGGCGGCTTTCTCGGCGCGCTCCTCGGCCTTGATCTCCTCCCAGCGCCGCTTGATCGCCGCCTCGTCGAGCCGCGGCAGTTCCGGCGAGCCGTACAGGTCACCATCCGGAAAGACATGCGGGTGTCGGCGCACCAGCTTGCGGGTAATGGCATCGACCACCGTGGCGAAGTCGAAGCGCCCCTCCTCCCGGGCCAATTGGCTGTAGTAGACGACCTGGAACAGCAGATCGCCCAGCTCGCCAGGCAGATGCTCGAAGTCGCCACTTTCGATGGCATCGGCCACTTCGTAGGCCTCCTCCAGCGTGTGCGGGACGATACTCGCGTAGTCCTGTTGCAGGTCCCAGGGGCACCCGTGCTGCGGATCGCGCAGCCGGGCCATCAGGTGCAGCAGGTCGGGGAGTTGATACATGGGATTCCTCAAGGAGACTTGGCTGTCGACGGTCGCTCAGCACCGAGCGCCGCGAGCGAAGAGCCGGCTAGGCGAACGCCTACCGAAAAAGCGGAGTTGGCTGGTGCCAATGCGCATTTTTCGGTAGGCCTTCAACTACGCCGGATCGAGCGCAGCCGTTCGGAATGATCAGGAAGCGCGCTGACGCTTGGCCTCGATGATATTCGGCAGCTGCGAAATACGGCTGAGCAGGCGACCCAGGGCATTCAACCCCGGGATCTCGATGGTCAGCGTCATCTGTGCGGTGCTGTCTTCCTTGTTCGAACGGGTGTTCATCGACAGCACGTTGATGCGTTCGTTGAGCAGCATCTGCGAGATATCACGCAGCAGACCGGCACGGTCGTACGCGCGGATCATGATCTCGACCGGATAGGTCTTCTCCGGCACCGGTCCCCAGCTGACCTGGATGATCCGCTCCGGCTCGCGACCGGCCAGCTGCAGCACCGATGGGCAGTCCTGGCGGTGGATGCTGACACCGCGGCCCTGAGTGATGTAGCCGACGATCGGGTCGCCCGGCAGCGGCTGGCAGCAGCCGGCCATCTGCGTCAGCAGGTTGCCGACGCCCTGGATCTGCACATCGCCACGCTTGCCGGGCTTGTGTGGCGCGGAACGCCGCGGGATCAGCTCCAGCTGATCGTAACCGCGCTCCGGCTCGACCAGCTGCTGGGCCATGTTGACCAGATGCGCCAGGCGCAGGTCGCCGGCACCAAGGGCGGCGAACATGTCCTCGGCGTTCTTCAGGTTGGCCTTCTCGGCCAGCTTGTCGAAATCCACCGGCGGCAGGTCCAGGCGGCTCAGCTCGCGTTCCAGCAGCGCCTTGCCGGCGGCGACGTTCTGGTCGCGCGCCTGCAGCTTGAACCAGTGAACGATCTTTGCCCGCGAACGTGACGTGGTGATGTAACCCAGGTTGGGGTTCAGCCAGTCGCGGCTCGGCGAGCCGTGCTTGCTGGTGATGATCTCCACCTGCTCACCGGTCTGCAGGCTGTAGTTGAGCGGCACGATGCGGCCGTTGACCTTCGCCCCGCGGCAGTTGTGGCCGATCTCGGTGTGTACTCGGTAGGCGAAATCCAGCGGTGTTGCGCCCTTGGGCAAGTCGATGGCATGGCCATCCGGAGTGAACACATAGACGCGATCAGGCTCGATGTCGACGCGCAACTGGTCGGCCAGGCCGCCGATGTCGCCCAGCTCTTCGTGCCATTCGAGTACCTGACGCAGCCAGGCGATCTTTTCCTCGTAGTGGTCCGAACCGGAATTGACGTCGGTGCCCTTGTAGCGCCAGTGCGCGCAGACCCCCAGTTCGGCCTCCTCGTGCATGGCGTGGGTACGGATCTGCACCTCCAGCACCTTGCCCTCGGGGCCGATCACCGCGGTATGCAGCGAGCGATAGCCATTCTCCTTGGGGTTGGCGATGTAATCGTCGAATTCCTTGGGAATGTGCCGCCACAGGGTGTGCACGATACCCAGCGCGGTGTAGCAGTCTCGCACTTCCGGAACCAGCACGCGAACGGCGCGAACGTCGTAGATCTGGCTGAACTGCAGGCCCTTCTTCTGCATTTTTCGCCAGATGGAATAGATGTGCTTGGCGCGTCCGTCGATTTCAGGCTGGATGCCGGCCGCGGTCAGTTCGTCCTTGAGCTGCTGGACGACATTGGTGATGTACTGCTCGCGGTCGAGCCGACGCTCGTGCAGCAGCTGGGCGATCTGCTTGTACTGCTCGGGCTCGAGGTAGCGGAAGGACAGATCCTCCAGCTCCCACTTGATGTGGCCGATGCCCAGGCGGTGGGCCAGCGGTGCGTAGATGTCGAAGACCTCGCGGGCGACACGCTGGCGCTTCTCGTCGTCGGCCAGCTTCACCGCGCGGATGGCGCAGGTGCGCTCGGCCAGCTTGATCAGCGCGACGCGGACGTCGTCGACCATGGCCACCAGCATCTTGCGCAGGTTTTCCACCTGCGCCTGGGACCCGAGCACCAGCGATTCGCGCGGGTTGAGGCTGGCGCTGATCGCCGCCATGCGCAGCACACCTTCGATGAGCTTGGCCACCACCGGCCCGAAGCGCTGATGCACATCGGCCAGCTGAATCTTGCCCTCACGCACGCCGCGGTAGATGACCGCAGCGACCAGGCTGTCCTGATCCAGTTTGAGGTCAGCGAGGATCTCGGCGATCTCCAGGCCGATCTGATAGCTGGAGGTGCCTTCGCTCCAGAGGTTCTGCGCGGCATTGGCCTGCTGTTCCGCTTCGCGGGCGAACTCGCAGGCCTCCTTCAGCGCCGCACGGTCGAGTGCCGGGTCCATCCCCAACACATGATCGAGCCAGCCATCCAGGTTGATGCTGCCGTCCGTATTGATCGGCTGAACCGCTCTGACCTGTACCATCTACCTTCCCTTCTGCGCAGCATCTGCGCCATGAACGCCGGCATTCTGCGTGCCGGTCGGTTGAACCACAGGCCAGTCGCCTGTCAAAAAATACTGCGCCGAGCGTCAATCCCGCTCGAACAACGCCATGGCCTCGGCGTGGGCCGTCTGCGGGAACATGTCCAGCAGCCCGGCACGCTTGAGGCGGAAGCCCTGGCTGGCCAACTCGCGCGCATCGCGCGCCAGGGTGGCCGGATTGCATGAAACATAGACCACGCGGCGCGCCTGGAGCTGCGTCATCTGCCGGACGATCTCCAGCGCACCGTCACGGGGCGGATCAAGTAGCACAGCATCGAACCCGCTGCGCGCCCAGGGTGCGTCGGCAAGCGGCTTCGACAAGTCCGCCCGATAAAAGTGCACCTGTTCGAGGCCGTTGCGCTGCGCGTTGTCCTGCGCCCGCGCCACCATCGCCTCGACACCTTCCACCCCCACCACCTGCGCGCCCTGGCGCGCCAGCGGCAGGCTGAAATTGCCCAGCCCGCAGAACAGGTCCAGCACCCGCTCCCCCGCGCTGGCGCCCAACCAGCTCAGCGCCTGGGCGACCATCGCCTCATTCACCGGCGCATTGACCTGAACGAAATCTCCCGGCCGCCAGGCCAACTCCAGGTCCCAGGCCTCAAGGCGGTAGCCCAGCGCCTGCCCGGGCACATCGGCTTGCGGCTCGCCGTCGCCCTGCAACCAGAGCTGTGCCTGATGGGCGCGGGCAAAGGCCCGCAGGCGCACCAGGTCGATCTCCGGCAGCGGCGCGGTATGGCGGATCAGCACGGCCTCGGCGGTGCCACTGAACAGCTCCACATGGCCGATGGCCTGCGGCTTTGTCAGCCCGTGCAAGGCCTCGAGCAACCCCGGCAGCAGCGTCTGCAAGGGCTGTACCAGAACCGGGCACTGGTCGATGGCGACGATGTCCTGGCTGGCCGTGGAACGAAAGCCCACCTCCAGGCGCTTGTCCCTGGTGTGCCAGCGCACCGCCAGCCGGGCTCGACGTCGATAGCCGAAAGCCGGACCGGTCAGCGGCTCGGCCCAGCGTTCCGGCTCGAGCTCGGCCAGGCGAGCGAGCTGCTCGCCCAGGGTACGTTGCTTGAGTGCCAGCTGATCGTCGATGGCGGCATGCTGCAGGGTGCAGCCGCCACAGCGACGAGCGAAGGGGCATGGCTCGTGCTGGCGTACCGCACTGGGTTCGAACACCCGCTCACAGCGCGCATCGACGATCTGGCTACGCGCGTTCAACACGCGCGCTTCGACGGTTTCACCAGGCAATGCGCCTTCGACGAACCAGGTGCGCCCCTCGACGAAGGCGATGCCACGGCCGTCATGGGCGAGCCGCTCGATGCTCAGCCGTTGCTTCTTGCCAACCGGCACCTGGGGCTTGCGCTCGCCGCCGCTGGGTTGAAAGCGCAGAGCGCCGCTACGTTTGGCCATCAACGGCCCCCTGCGTTATGGGAATGCCGGCCAGCAAGCCGTTCAATTGGGTGCGTCATAAACGCCGGTCGACAGATAGCGGTCACCGCGATCGCAGATGATCGCCACGATCACCGCATTCTCCACTTCCTGCGACAGACGCAGAGCCGCGGCCACCGCGCCGCCGGAGGACACACCGCAGAAGATGCCTTCCTCGCGCGCCAGGCGGCGCATGGTCTGCTCGGCCTCGTCCTGGGACATGTCGACGACGCGATCGACCCGCTCGGCCTGAAAGATCTTCGGCAGGTATTCCTGCGGCCAACGGCGGATGCCGGGGATCGCCGCGCCTTCCATCGGCTGCAAGCCCACGATCTGCACCGCCGGATTCTGCTCCTTGAGGTAGCGGGACACGCCCATGATGGTGCCGGTGGTGCCCATCGAGCTGACGAAATGGGTGATGCTGCCAGCGGTCTGCTGCCAGATCTCCGGGCCGGTGCTGCTGTAGTGGGCTTCCGGGTTGTCGCCGTTGGCGAACTGATCGAGCACCTTGCCGCGTCCCTCGGCCTGCATCTGCAGCGCCAGGTCGCGGGCGCCTTCCATGCCCTGCTCCTTTGTCACCAGGATCAGCTCGGCGCCATAGGCGGTCATCGCCGCCTTGCGCTCGGCGCTGGAGTTGTCCGGCATGATCAGGATCATCCGATAGCCCTTGATCGCGGCCGCCATGGCCAGGGCGATACCGGTGTTGCCGGAGGTCGCCTCGATCAGCGTATCGCCCGGCTGGATATCACCGCGCAGCTCCGCCCGGTTGATCATCGACAGTGCCGGGCGGTCCTTGACCGAGCCGGCCGGGTTGTTGCCCTCGAGCTTGACCAGGATGGTGTTGCTGGTCTTACCCGGCATCCGCTGCAGGCGAACCAGCGGGGTGTTGCCGATGCAGTCGGCAATGGTCGGATAGTGTGTAGTCATGGCGTCGCACGGCATCTGAGAAGGTCGACATGATACCGGCAACACTCGACGACGGGCAGACGTATCGGCCACGCGGCGTCGCGCCCGCAACAGACGAACCCGCTCAGGGTCGCGCCAGGATCTTCGGCGCCGCCTCGATGATCTGCCGCGACAGATGTTCCATTCGCGGCGATTGCACCTTCCAGGTATGCCAGTAGAGCGCGATCTCCAGCGGTTCGTCGGCGGCCAGATCGACCACCTCGCCAGCGCGTAGCGCCTCATGCAGCAACAGTTCGGGAACCATGCCGTAGCCCAGGCCGTAGCGGATCGCGCTGAAGTGGGGCTCGGCACCCGGTACGTAATGACAGGGATAGGCACCTTCGGGCAGGCCGAAGCGACGCAGCAGGAACGACGACTGCAGGGTGTCCTTGCGCGTGTAGGCCACCACCGGCGCCTTGCGCGCAGCGTTGCGGGTCAGCCCGTTGGCGAAGTACTTCTGGCGAAACTCGCTGGAGGCCACCAGGCGGTAGCGCATGCTGCCCAGCGGGCTGGCGCTGCAGCCGCGCATCGGTTTGGGCTCGGTGCTGATGCAGCCGATCGCCAGGCCTGTCTCCAGCAGGCTGTAGGTGTGATCCTGGTCCTCCACCGTCAGGTCCAGCAGCACCCGCTCGCGGATCAGCACCTCGGCGAGGGCCGGGAAGAACCAGGTACCCAGGCTGTCGGCATTGAGCGCCGCGACCACCACCAGCGGGGCATCGCTGCGTTCGGCCAGATCGGCCAGCAGGTCGGCTTCCAGCAACGAGGCACGTTTGAGGTACTGCAGCAGACGCTGCCCAGTTTCGGTGGGCCGACATGGCCGGCTGCGCACCACCAGCGCGCTGCCGAGCGCGCTCTCCAGCGCGCGAACCCGCTGCGAGATGGCCGGCGGGGTCAGGTGCAGACGCTGCGCTGCCTGCTCGAAGCTGCCGGTACGGATGACGCTGCGAAACGCCTCGGTCTGCTTTGGGTCGAGATTCATGCCGTCCGCCAGATAAGAACATGTTTGTATGGCCTAAAAATACTTAGCTACGACAAATAACGCCATGCTTGCCCCATAATCGCGCACATCGAGCTGCCCAGCCCCAACCGCGGGCAGCGTAGCCTCGGAGAGTCGTCGTGGAACTGCTGCACACCATCTACCTGATCGCCATCACGGCTGAAGCCATGTCCGGAGCCATCATGGGCATGCGCCGCGGCATGGACCTGTTCGGCATCTGCCTGCTCGGCACGGTGACGGCACTGGGTGGCGGGACGGCGCGCGACGTACTGCTCGGCCACTACCCGGTCGGCTGGATCGCACACCCGGAGTACCTCACCTTCACCATCGGCGCGGCGATCGTCACCGGCTTCATCGCGCGCCACCTGCATCACCTGCGCATGGTCTTCCTGCTGGTGGACGGTCTGGGCCTGGTGGCATTCACCGTGATCGGCTGCGATGTCGCCATGGGCATGGGCGCGCATCCGTCCATCGTGGTACTGGCCGGCGTGATCACCGGCATCTTCGGCGGCCTGATGCGCGACGTGCTCTGCAACCAGGTGCCGATGGTGCTGCAACGCGAGCTGTATGCCACCGTGGCGCTGTTCACCGGGGTGTTCTATGTCGGCATGCTCTGGCTGGAAATCAACACCACCCTGGCCACCCTCGCCGCGCTGGGCAGTGGCTTCCTGTTCCGCGTGCTGGCGATGACGTTCAGCTGGAAGCTGCCGGACTTCAACGGCAAGGACATCCGCGGCCTTGAATGATCGAAGGTGCGGCGACCGGGCTTGATCGCACCAGCAGATTCGCCACGTCCGAGCCGCTACACTAGCGCGCTCGCAATCCCGGATCGGTGAATGGATGTGCTGAAAGACCTAGGAATTCGTGGCCGCGTGCTGATGCTCACGCTGCTGCCCAGCACCCTGCTGGCAGTGGTGCTCGGCGCCTACTTCACCTGGATGCAATTGTCGGAAATGCGCCACCAGCTCGACGAGCGTGGCCAACTGATTGCCGAGCAGCTCGCGCCGCTGGCCGCCCCGGCGATGAACCTGGGCTACGACAAACGCCTGCAGCGCATCCTGACCCAGGTGCTGGACCAGGCCGACGTTCGCGCAGTGACCATCCTCGACCCCGAGCGCGTGCAGCGGGTGCATGCCGGGCCGCGCATGCTGACCCCGCCGCCACCGGGCGATCCGGAAGGGCTGACCCGCGTCAGCAGCATGGACCATACGCGCATCCTGATGCCGGTGCTCAGCCGTCACCTCAACCTCGCCGACGAAGCCCGCGGGCCGGAAGAAAAGCTCATCGGCTGGCTGGAGCTGGAACTGTCACACCACAACACCCTGCTGCGCGGCTATCGCAGCCTGCTGACCAGCCTGTTCCTGGTCGGCGCGGGGCTGATCATCACCGCGCTGCTCGCGCTGCGCATGAGCCGCGCCATCAGCCTGCCGCTGCAGCGCGTCAAGGCCGCGGTCGCCCAGCTAAAGGACGGCCATCTGGAAACCCGCCTGCCGCCGCTGGGCAGCCATGAAATGGATGAGCTGGCGTCCGGCATCAACCGCATGGCCGAGGCGCTGCTCAGCGCCCGCGAAGAACTGCAGCAGAGCATCGACCAGGCCACCGAGGACGTGCAGCAGAATCTCGAAACCATCGAGATCCAGAACATCGAGCTGGACCTGGCACGCAAGGAGGCGCTGGAGGCCAGCCGTATCAAGTCCGAGTTCCTGGCCAACATGAGTCACGAGATTCGCACCCCACTCAATGGCATCCTCGGCTTCACCCAACTGCTGCAGAAGAGCGACCTGACGCCGCGCCAGCAGGACTACCTGGGCACCATCGAGAAATCCGCCGACAGCCTGCTCGGGATCATCAACGAGATTCTCGACTTCTCCAAGATCGAGGCCGGCAAGCTGGTGCTGGATACCATTCCGTTCAACCTGCGCGACCTGATCGAGGACACCCTGACCATCCTCGCACCGGCGGCGCATACCAAGCAGCTGGAGCTGGTCAGCCTGGTCTATCGCGACACGCCGCTGTCGCTGGTCGGCGACCCGCTGCGCCTCAAGCAGGTGCTGACCAACCTGATCAGCAACGCCATCAAGTTCACCAACGAAGGCACCATCGCCGTGCGCGCCATGGTCGAGGACGACAATGCCGAGCGGGCCCAGCTGCGCATCAGCGTGCAGGACACCGGCATCGGCCTGACCGATCAGGACCTGCGCGCGCTGTTCCAGGCCTTCAGCCAGGCGGACAACTCCATGTCGCGCCAGCCCGGCGGCACCGGCCTCGGCCTGGTCATCTCCAAGCGGCTGATCGAGCAGATGGGTGGCGAGATCGGTGTCGACAGCATCCCGGACGAGGGCTCCGAGTTCTGGATCAGCCTCAGCCTGCCCAAGGCCCGCGATGATGCCGAAGACCTGCCCCATCCCGCCCTCCAGGGACGCCGCATCGCCCTGCTGGAGCAGCACCCACTGGCTCGTCAGGCCCTGCAGCACCAGCTGCACAGCCTAGGCCTCGAGGTGCAGACCTTCGACACGCTCGACCAGATGCAGAGCACCATCAGCGCACGCCGCCAGAGCAGTGAACTGATCGATCTGGCCGTGCTTGGTGTTACCAACCGCGAGATCGAGCCACAGGCGCTCAGCCGCCGACTGGCGGAGATCGAGGCGCTCGGCTGCAAATGCGTGGTGCTCTGCCCGACTACCGAACAGGCCAGCTATCACGATGCGCTGCCCGAAGCGCACAGCTACACCCAGCTGCAGGGCAAGCCGGCCTGCACACGCAAGCTGCAGCGCGTGCTGGTGGAGCTGGTGCGGCCCAACCAGGCCTACGCCGAGCCCGCCGCTGCCGCGCCCAGCCGCGCCGCCCAGGTGCTCTGCGTCGACGACAATCCGGCCAACCTCCTGCTGGTCAAGACCCTGCTCGGCGACATGGGTGCCGACGTGGTGGCGGTGGACAACGGCCCTGCCGCGCTGGAGGCGGTCAAGCAACACAGCTTCGATCTGGTATTGATGGACGTGCAGATGCCGGGCATGGACGGTCGCCAGACCACCGAAGCCATTCGCCAATGGGAGCAGGCCAGCAGCAGCACGCCGCTGCCGATCGTCGCGTTGACCGCCCATGCCCTGGCCAACGAGAAGCGCTCGCTGCTGCAGAGCGGCCTCGACGACTACCTGACCAAGCCCATCAGCGATCGCCAGCTGGCGCAGGTCGTGCTCAAGTGGACCGGCCTGGCCCTGCGCAGTCAGCCGCAGCGCATCGCCGAGGCATCGCCAACAGCGGAGCAGAGCCTCAAGGTGCTCGATCAGGAGGAAGGTCTGCGCCTGGCCGCGGGCAAGGCAGACCTCGCAGACGACATGCTCGGCATGCTGCTGCAGTCGCTGGAAGGCGATCGCCGCACGATCCGCGAGGCGCGACTGGCCGGTGACCGCCAGGCTCTGATCGAGCGCGTGCACCGCCTGCATGGCGCGACGCGCTATTGCGGGGTCCCGCAGCTGCGCAACGCCTGTCAGCAGAGCGAAACGTTGCTCAAGCAGAACCATCCGGACAGCGAGGCGGCGCTGGATGAACTCGACGCTGCCATCGGCCGGCTGGAGCAGGAAATCCACGCCAACGGCTGACCGACCGGGCCGGGCATTGCCCGGCCCTACTCCTTTCGCGCCGCCCCTGACCGATCAGGAACCACGATGAACGATCACCCCGCCGAAGACGCCTTCCAGCACGCCGAGCTCGACTGGGACGAGAACGGCCTGCCGCAGTCCCGCCACTATGGCGATGTGTATTTCTCCCGCGCCAGCGGGCTGGCCGAGACCGAGCACGTGTTCCTGGCGCAGAACGATCTGCCCCGCCGCTTCGCCGCCATGCAGCCCGACGAGTGTCTGGTCATCGGTGAAACCGGCTTCGGCACAGGGCTGAATTTCCTCTGCGCCTGGCAACTGTTCGAACGCAGCGCCAGTGCCCGGGCGCGGCTGCATTTCGTAAGCGTCGAAAAGCACCCGCTGACCTTCGCCGACATGCAGCGCGCGCTGGCGCTGTGGCCGGAGCTGCAGGCCCAGGCCGACCAACTGCTCGAACAATACGTCGCGCTCAATCCGGGCTATCAGCGCCTGGTCTTCGCTGGCGGGCGAGTGGTGCTGACCCTGCTGATCGGCGACGTGCTGGAATGTCTGCCCAGCCTGGACGCACGCATCGATGCATGGTTTCTCGACGGCTTCGCGCCGGCGAAGAATCCGCAGATGTGGCAACCGGCACTGTTCAGCGAAATGGCCCGGCTATCCGCACCGGGCGCCACTCTGGGCACCTTTACCAGCGCCGGTTTCGTGCGTCGCGGTCTGATTGAGGCTGGTTTCGACATGCAGCGTGTGCCGGGATACGGCCACAAGCGCGAGATCCTGCGCGGTCGCCTGCAATCGAACACTGCGCAGGTGGCAGACAAGCCCTGGTTCGCCCGGCCAGGCCGTACCGTCCGCGACCGCCGTGCCGTGGTGATCGGCGCCGGCCTGGCCGGTTGCGCCACGGCTGCCGCGCTGGCCGCCCGTGGCTGGCGGGTCAGCGTTCTGGAGCGCCATGCCGACGCCGCGCAGGAGGGCTCCGGCAATCCGCAGGGGGTGCTCTACCTCAAGCTGTCGGCTCACGGCACCGCGCTGTCGAAGCTGGTGGTCGGTGGCTTCAGCTATACCCGCCGACTGCTCGGCCACCTGCAGCAGGGCCAGGACTGGCAAGCCTGTGGTGTGCTGCAGCTGATCTACGACGACAAGGAACGCCAACGCCAGGCTGAGCTGGCGGAGGCTTTTCCGCCCTCACTGGTTCATCCGCTCGAACGCGACGCCGCCGAAGCACTGGCCGGCGTGGCCCTGACGGAAGGTGGCTTGTTCTATCCCGATGCCGGCTGGGCCCATCCACCCGCGCTGTGCCGCTGGCTGCTGCAGCGACCGGGTATCGAGCTGCTGCGGCATCGGGAGGCCCTCGATCTGGGCCGCCACGGTGAGGCCTGGCAGGTGCTCGGCGGTGAGGGCGTGCTGGCCGAGGCACCGGTCGTGGTGCTCGCTGGCGCAGCCGATGCGGCGCGCTTCGAGCAGAGCGCCTGGCTACCGCTTAAACGCATCCGCGGGCAGATTTCTGCCCTCCCCGCCACGGCCCGCAGCAGCCAGTTGCGCACCGTGCTGTGCGCCAAGGGCTACGTTGCACCGCCACGAGACGGCACCCATACCCTGGGCGCGAGCTTCAATTTCCAGCAGAGCGACGACGCCCCCAGTGTCGCCGAGCACCAGGCGAACCTGGAGATGCTCGAGCAGATCTCGACTGACCTCTACCAACGCCTGCAGGCCGATCCGCAGCGCACCGAAGCCCTGCAGGGCCGCGTCGCGTTCCGGTGCACCAGCCCGGACTACCTGCCGCTGATCGGGCCGCTGGCCGACCCGCAGCGCTTCGCCGAAACCTACGCGGCGCTGGCCAGGAACGCCCGGCAGTCCGTGCAGGCCGTCTGCCCCTGGCTGGACGGCCTCTATGTGAACACCGCCCACGGCTCGCGCGGCATGATCAGCGCGCCGCTCTCCGGCGAGCTGCTTGCGGCCTGGCTGGATGACGAGCCGCTACCATTGCCACGGGAAGTGGCAGAAGCCTGCCATCCCAACCGCTTCCTGCTACGCAAGCTGATTCGCGGCACCTGAACGAGCAGACAGCGCAAGCCGTCACCCTGCCGGTGACGGCTTGCATCGAGGCGCGCGCCGAAAGATACTCCCCCCACTATACAAAGCAACCGGCGTAGGTCCCATGAAAACCCTGTCTCTGCTCGCTCTCGGCTTGTTTTCCCTCGGCACCCAAGCGGCCCCTGCGGCCGATCCGGAGCAACTGCGCGTCGAGGCCGTCGGCCTGATCGCCCCGTTCCAGCAACAGCTGCTCGGCACCGTCAAACAGGCGATGGCCGATGGCGGTCCGGCGCAGGCGGTCGAAGCCTGTCAGTCCCTGGCGCCGAGCATTGCCGCCCAGCACAGCCAGGCGCCCTGGACCGTCGGCCGCACCGCCCTCAAACTGCGCAATCCGGACAACGCGCCGGATGCCTGGGAGCGTCGTGTGCTGGAGCAGTTCGCCCAGCGCGCCGCTGCCGGTGAGCCTGTTCAACAGCTCAGCCATGGCGAAGTGGTCGCCGGCGAATATCGCTACATGCAGGCAATCGGTACCGCCGAGGCCTGCCTGGGTTGCCATGGCGAGAACATCAAACCGGAACTGCTGCAGCTGCTCGACAAGCACTACCCGCAGGACCAGGCGCGCGGCTTCCGCGAAGGCGATCTGCGTGGCGCATTCACCCTGAGCCGTGCCCTGGCGCCCTGATAGGCTTTACACTCCGAGGGCGGTCGCGCACCGCCACGGCCCGTCATCCTCGTGGGGAACGCTCATCAAAGCGGACGTACCAACGATGGAGACGAGCGCTCACGATGGAGTATTCATGCAGCCAGATACCACCCTCCGCATTGCTTCCCTTTCGGCCGCTTGCGCCTGATGGATGTACTGCTGCTCGAAGCGCTGGGCATTGGCCTGATCCTCGGGCTGCTGCTCGGCCTGACCGGTGCCGGAGGCTCTCTGGTGGCGCTGCCGCTGCTGCTAAGCCTGCACCTGCCGCTGCGCGATGCCATCGGCGTCAGCCTCGGCGCAGTGGCGATGTCTGCGCTCATCGGCGCCATTCCACGGGCGCGGCTGGGCCAGGTGGCCTGGCGCCCGGTGGCATTGCTGGCGCTCTGCGGCCTGCCCGGCAATGCCGCCGGCCAATGGCTGGGCCAGTTCATTCCCGAGCGCGCACTGATCATCGGCTTTTGCCTCTTGGTGCTCTGGTCGGCCTGGCGGATGTGGCGCGGTGCCAGCCTGCCGGCCAAGGAGAACGCCGAGGACCGCTACCCGGCACTGCTCGGCATAGGCCTGGGTGTCGGTCTGTTGTCGGGCCTGATGGGTGTCGGGGGCGGCTTCCTCATCGTCCCGGCACTGCTCTGGTTCACCTCGTTGTCGCTGCTCAGCGCGATGGCGACATCCATGGCCGTGATCGCTGTCGTCAGCGGCGGCGGCTTTCTGCTCTACCTGACCGATGCCGAGCCGCCGCTGGCATTGCTGGGAGGGCTGGCCCTGGGTGGCGCGTTCGGCGTGCTGTCCGGCAATCGCCTCGCGCAGTACCTCAACAGCAGCCTCCTTCAGCGGCTGTTCGCACTGATGTTGGTGCTCGTCAGCCTGTCGTTGGGGATACAGAAGCTGCTGCTGGGCCATTGAGTTCGGCCCTAGCGCGGTTCATCCCAGAACGGCCGGCTGGCCTCCCACTCGATGTCGGCACGACTGCGGCCGATGTCCTTGAGCATCTCGTCGCTCAGACTGGCCAGCTGCCGCCGCTGCCGTGCCAGCTCGTGCCAGCGCCGCAGCTTCAACCAGCCCTGCTTCAGCAACGCAGGTCCGGCAATCCGAGCGGCTTCGGGTAGATGAAGCCTGTGCGAAACGATCTTCTGCATATTCATCACAGCGCCCTCCTGTTTGGATTGGCGCCAGTCTCGCGCGGCGATTATGATCAATCCAACGAATGTTTCTGATGTCTGGCATCTTGAGGATTGATGAATGGCGAGCTACCCGAACATCGATACCGAACTGTTGCGCAGCTTCGTCGCCATTGCCGATCACGGCGGCTTTACGCGGGCCGCAGCTGCGGTCAACCGCACCCAGTCGGCGATCAGCATGCAGATGAAGCGCCTGGAAGAAGATGTGCTCGAACGACCGCTGTTCGAACGCAGCGGCCGCCAGGTCAGATTGACTGCCGAGGGGCAGATCCTGCTGGGCTATGCCCGGCGCATTCTCAAGCTGCATGGCGAGGTCATGACCACGCTGCGTCAGCCGCACATGGTCGGCGCGGTCCGGATCGGCACGCCGGACGACTATGTGATGCGCTTTCTGCCGGGCATCCTGGCCCGCTTCGCCCAGGCCTACCCGCTGGTCCAGGTGGAGGTGCACTGCGAGCCGTCGAGCCAGCTGCTGCAGCGCCGAGATCTGGACCTGAGCATCATCACTCGTGAGCCGGGTACGGAGATCGGCCAGCTGCTGCGTCAGGAGTACGTGGTGTGGGCGGCTGCTCCGGGCTTCAACCTGGACGACCAGCGCCCATTGCCGCTGGCCACTTTCAATACCGACTGCTTCTGCCGCGCCTGGGTGTGCAACGCGCTGGACGCCCGCGAGATCGATTACCGGATCGCCTATAGCAGCCCCAGCCTCGCGGCCATCATGGCCATCGTCGGCGCCGGGCTGGCGCTCACCGCCCAGCTGCAAAGCCTGATTCCGGCGGACCTGCGCATTCTGGGCGAGGCGGATGGGCTGCCGGCGCTACCGCAAACCAGCATCGTGCTGCTGCGCAACCCGCAGCAGCGTTCGCCGGTCAGCGAGACCCTCGCCGAGTACATCGTCGAGGGTTTCCGTCTGTAGCGGGCTCAGGGCCGCGTAGCGGCCAGCTCGTCGAACACTTCCGGTACCAGGGCGGCCTCGCCCTTGTCGGCCAGCCGTTGGCGGGCTCCTGCGGTCTGCGGGTCGTCGAGCATCCCCAGCAGCCGCTCTCCGCGCTCGGTCAGCACGAAGTTCTCGCCATTGCCGCCCTGCTCTTCCGGGCGCGCCACGATGAAGCCGCCTTCGAACAACAGGCTTTCGTAGTCGGCGGCCTCGGCACGTAGGCTGTCCAGATTCGGCATCGGTTTGCCCTCGCTTTCCAGCTGTGCGGCATGCTCTTCGGCGTAGCGACGTGGTTTGAAGGTGTCGTTGGCGCTGGCCTGGACTTCGTGCAGCAGGCGCTGGATCAGATCCCAGTTGTAGCTCATGGCCTTTCCTCCCGTGACAGGTATCCGCTCTCGAACGAGGCGTCTAAGCATTCCGACCCTTCCCGGCGGCAGGCGGTTCGCCGCTGAACTAAAGCGGCTGCGCTGCGATCCACCGTTCAGACCGTTTGAGGAGGATCGAGCCATGAAATTGCTGACGATGACCCTGACCGCAGCCTTGCTGGCGAGCCCGGCCGTGCACGCGGCCTGCACAACCGACGAGGTGAACGCCAAGGCGGACGAACTGGCCAAGCGCATCAACCAGCTGACCGAGAGCAATCCGGAGCGCGCCAAGGAAATCAACGAGGAAATCCGTCAGATGGACGCCAAGCGCAGCGCCGATCAGCTCGGCGACGAGTGCGAGGCTTATGACAAACGTCTGCAGCAGATCGAGCAAGCGGAGCGCGAAGCCGACATCCCGCCGGCCGACACGCAACGCTAGGGTGAATCAGCCGAGGGTCACTCGGCCGCAGGCTTCTTGCGCTTGAGCGGCGCCATGCCGTCCTGGCTGACCACGGGTGATGGCGCCTCCCGCTTGGCACCGTTCGGGCGCTTGCCGGCAGGCTTGGACTTCTTTTCCACGCTTTTCTTCTTGTCGACCTTTTTCTTCTTGCTGCCAGCGGCCTTGCCTGAGGCCTTGAGGTTCTTCGGGCCCTGATAAGTACCTTTCAGCCCCTTGATCACCCGCTTCTCGAAGCGTTGTTTGAGGTAGCGCTCGATGCTGGACATCAGGTTCCAGTCGTTGTGGCAGATCAGCGAGATCGCCAGCCCTTCCGCGCCGGCGCGCCCGGTACGGCCGATGCGGTGCACGTACTCGTCACCCGAACGCGGCATGTCGAAGTTGATCACCAGGTCCATGCCTTCGATATCGAGGCCACGGGCGGCCACATCGGTGGCCACCAGCACCTTCACGCCGCCCTGCTTGAGCCGCTCGATGGCCAGTTTGCGCTCCTTCTGGTCCTTCTCCCCGTGCAGCACGAAGACCTTGATGCCGCTGGCCACCAGGTGCCCGTACAGGCGGTCGGCCTGGGCGCGGGTATTGGTGAAGATGACCGCCTTCTGGTAGCTCTCGTTGGCCAGCAGCCAGTGCACCAGCCTTTCCTTATGTGCCACATCGTCGGCGGTGATGACCTGCTGCCGGGTCGCCTCGTTCAGTTCGCTAACCCGGTTGAGCTGCAGGTGCAACGGATCGCGCAGCACCTTGGCGACCATCTCGCGCAGCCCGGCGCCCCCGCTGGTGGCAGAGAACAGCAGGGTCTGCTGGCGCTTTTCGCACTCGCCCACCAGGCGCTGCATGTCTTCGGCAAAGCCCATGTCGAGCATGCGATCGGCCTCGTCGATCACCAGAATCTCGACATCCTTGAGGATCAGACTGCCGGCATTGAGATGCTCGATCAGCCGGCCCGGCGTGCCAATCAGCACGTCTGGCACCTTGCGCAGCATCGCGGCCTGGACCTTGAAGTCCTCGCCGCCGGTGATCAGACCGGACTTGATGAAGGTGAACTGCGAGAAGCGTTCGACTTCCTTGAGGGTCTGCTGGGCCAGTTCGCGGGTCGGCAACAGGATCAGCGCGCGTACATCGACCCGCGGCTGGGCATCGCCGATCAGCCGGTTGAGCATTGGCAGCACGAACGCAGCCGTCTTGCCACTGCCGGTCTGGGCCGTCACACGCAGATCGCGCCCTTCCAGCGCCGGCGGAATCGCCGCCACCTGCACCGGGGTCGGCTCGACGAATTTGAGTTCGGCGACGGCCTTGAGCAGGCGTTCGTGCAGGGCGAATTGGTCAAACAAGGGAGCTACCTCGGAGGTCGAAAAAACGAATGGCATAGGTTAACCCGTCTGCCGGGCAAAGGCGCGTTCTGTAACCACCGGCATGTTTTCCCCCGCCAACAACGGCTAAGCTGACAGAAGCGAAGCGGCTTAATGCCTCAGGAGGTTCGCATGAATTCGACGAAGCGGATCGCGCTGCTCACCGGCGCGCTTTCACTGGCACTCTCGGCGGTGACAGCGACGGCGCAGCCGAACGACCACCCCGGCAACAGCAAGAACAAGGCTGAACGCGGGCAGGCGCCAGCGCAGCAGTACCATCGTCACCATGGCCCGTCCGTGGACATCGGAGCGGTGCGCATCACCCTGCGCAACCACCGTGATCTGCTCGCGCCGGCCTCTTCCCTGCCGCCGGGCATTCAGAAGAACCTGGCGCGTGGCAAGCCATTGCCGCCGGGCATCGCCAAGAACCTGGACAATCGCCTGCTCGGCCATCTGCCACGCTACGAAGGCTATGAATGGAAGCAGCTGGGGCGTGACGTGATCCTGGTGGCCATCGCCACAGGCATCGTTTACGAAATCCTGGAGAACGTGCTGGATTGATGCCGGACGGCAGGGGCCGGGGCGGTTGCCTTGCCCCGCCGACCTATTTCGGCTCGCAGGTCAGCTTGATGCGCAGCCGGATCACGTCGCGCTTGAATTTCGACGTCAGCGCCTTGCGCTCACCGGGTTGCAGCTCCGTGCGTCGGGTGCGCGGTGCTTCCGGGCCGTTCTGGAACACGGCCGTACACACGGCCGCCGTCTCCCCGTAGTTGTGCAGCAGCAGGCCGGCCAGATCGCGGTCGATGACCTGCGGCGTTACGGTGACTTCGGCGCCGTTGAGCTGCTGATCGATGTCCACGGGATAGGTGGCGGCGCTGGCCGCGACTGGCAACAGGGCAAAGAGCAGGTAACCGATTGTTTTCATTTGACGGGGCTCCTCGACAGAAGGGCCAGCGTAACAGACCTTGCTAAAGGAACCGAAGGAATGAAAGTGCCCCGTGTGACCCTCGATCAGTGGCGCACTCTGCAGGCGGTCATCGACCACGGCGGCTTCGCCCAGGCGGCCGAAGCGCTGCATCGTTCGCAATCGTCGGTCAGCTACACCGTGGCGCGCATGCAGGAGCAGCTCGGCGTGCCGCTGCTACGCATCGACGGGCGCAAGGCGGTGCTGACCGAGGCCGGTGAGGTGCTGCTGCGCCGCTCGCGACAGCTGGTCACCCAGGCCAGCCAGCTGGAAGAGCTGGCGCACCACATGGAGCAGGGTTGGGAAGCCGAGGTGCGGCTGGTGGTCGACGCCGCCTACCCCAGCGCCAAGCTGATCCGCGCCCTCAGCGACTTCATGCCCAAGAGCCGTGGCTGCCGGGTTCGGCTGCGCGAGGAGGTATTGTCCGGCGTGGAAGAAGTGCTCAAGGACGGCACGGCGGATCTGGCCATCAGCGGCCTGGACATCACTGGCTATCTGGGCAGCGAGCTCAGCACCGTGGAGTTCGTCGCCGTCGCCCATGCCGACCACGCCCTGCATCAACTGGGACGCAAGCTCAGCGTGCAGGACCTGCAGAGTCAGATGCAGATCGTGGTGCGCGACAGCGGCCTGCGGCAGCCGCGCGACGCCGGCTGGCTGGGCGCCGAGCAGCGCTGGACGGTGGGCAGCCTCGCCACCTCCGTGGCATTCGTCAGCAGTGGTCTGGGCTTCGCCTGGCTGCCGCGTCACCTGATCGGCCGCGAGCTGGCCGAAGGCGTGCTCAAGCCGCTGCCACTGGTCCAAGGCAGCATTCGCCGGCCGTTGTTCTATCTCTACACTAACCACGACAAACCGCTCGGCCCGGCCACCCGGATTCTCATCGAGCTGATCAAGACGTACGATGCCGGACAGGCCAACTCGCTGGCCGGCTGACAGCTTCCCCAACATCAGGAAAACATCATGTTGAAACGCATCGCCCTCGCCGCCTGTTCCGTACTGCTGGCCGGCAACCTGTTCGCTGCCGAAAATCCTCGCGTGCTGCTGACCACCAGCCTGGGTGAAATCGAACTGGAACTCGAGGCGGAAAAGGCACCGATCAGCGTCGAGAACTTCATCGCCTACGTCGATAGCGGTTTCTACGACGGCACCGTGTTTCACCGCGTCATCCCAGGCTTCATGATCCAGGGTGGCGGCTTCGGCGAAGGGCTGAACCAGAAGCCCACCAAGGCGCCGATCAAGAACGAGGCCGACAACGGCCTGCACAACGTGCGCGGCACCGTGGCCATGGCCCGTACGCAGAACGTCAACTCGGCAACCAGCCAGTTCTTCATCAACCACCGCGACAACGACTTCCTCGACCACGGCAGCCGCGATTTCGGCTACGCGGTGTTCGGCAAGGTGGTGCGCGGCATGGAGGTCGTCGACCAGATCGCCCAGGTCCCTACCGGCAACCGCGCCATGATGCAGAACGTGCCACTGACTCCGGTGAAGATCATCACCGCGAAGAAGCTCTGATCCCCGAAGGGCCGGTTCACCGGCCCTTCGCATTTACGGCGGCGCGGACCCCGCTGCCGCCATCGTGCGAAACCCTCAACCGACAGGAGATCGCGATATGACTACGCCGCAAAGCCCGCTGAACACACCGGAAGGCGAAGCCCAGCTGCTGCAGGACCTGCTCAGCGCCGAACGCGCGGGCGCCAAGGTTGCCGGCGAATCGCTGCAACAGGCCACCGACCCGGAACAGCGGCAGCTACTGGAGCAGATCCGCCAGGGCGAGATCGAGAGCTGCAAACTGTTGCTCAACTGCCTGCAGCATCTGGGCGTGGAGCCCAACAAGGACACCGGCGCCTTCTACGGCAAGGCGATGGCCATCGAGTCGCTGGACGACCGTCTGCCGTTCGTCGACAAGGGGCAGCAATGGGTGATCCGCAAGCTGCGCGAGTACCTGCCGGGTTGCCAGGACCCCCTGCTGCGCAGCGAATTGCAGCGCATGCTGGATATCCACGAGGAAAACAGCGCCGCATCCCACGCCTGACGCAAGTGGCTAGCTGCCGGCCTGCCGGTACGGCAGCGCCTGCCGCGCCGCCTCGGCATAGGCCAGCACACCGACGCGCTCCTGCTGCAGAAAATCCGTCACCGCGGCTCGCAAACCGGGGTGCTGCAGGTAATGCCAGGAGCGCGTGATCACCGGTTCGAAGCCCCGGATCAGCTTGTGCTCGCCCTGCGCGCCGGCATCGAAGCGCTGCAGGCCGTCCGCGATGGCCTGGTCGATGCCCTGGTAAAAACAGGTCTCGAAGTGCAGACGGTCAAACTCCGCCAGGCAGCCCCAGTAACGGCCGTATAGCCCGCTGTCGTCACGCAGGCTGAAAGCCATCGCCACCGGGCGCGCACCCTGCTGGGCCAACACCACCCGAATCGCCTGCGGCATGCGTTCGGCCAGCAGGCTGAAGAAGGCGCGGGAGAGGTACGGTGCCTGCCCGCGCACCTGATAGGTATTGGCATAGCACGCGTAGACGAAATCCCATTCCGCCTCGCTGAGCTGATGGCCTTCGCGCCAGTCGAAGACGATGCCCTGCCCCGCCACCTGCTCGCGTTCCTTGCGCAGCTGCTTGCGCTTGCGTGAGGTCAGCGCATCGAGAAAGTCCTGAAAGTCCCGATAGCCCCAGTTATGCCAGTGAAACTGACAACCGATGCGCTCCAGCCAACCCTCCCGGCCAGCCATCAGCTGATCGGCCTGTGGCTCGGTGAAGTTCACATGGACTCCGGACATTTCCTGGGCATCCAGCTGCTCGGTGAGCCCATCGAGCAGCGCTGCCGCCGCCTCGACATCGCCGAGCAGACGCTGGCCTGCGACCGGTGTGAAGGGTACGGCGCACAGCAGCTTGGGGTAATAGCGGATGCCGGCGCGCTGGCAGGCATCCGCCCAGGCCCAGTCGAACACGTATTCGCCGTAGGAATGGCTCTTGCGATACAGCGGCAATGCGGCCCGCAGCCCACCCTGCGGATCGCGCAGCAGGCGATGGGCAGGCTGCCAGCCACTGCGCCCGCCGACGCTGCCGCTGTCCTCGAGCGCACTGAGAAACGCGTGACACAGAAAGGGTTGCGAATCGGCCAGCAAGGCATCCCATTCGGTGGGATCGAGTTCGGCGAGGCGGTGTAGGGTCTGGATAGGCATGGATCGCAGTCTGGCCTGTCGCGCAGACGAAAAAAAGCCCCGCCAAGGCGGGGCTCAAATGGAGCATCACGGATGAGGGTGATGTTTAGAACACGTACTGGGCGCGCAGGCTGATGGCATCGCCGTCGTCGTCGCCGTTGGCGTTGACCACGTCATCCACACTGGTCTTCAGGTAGTTGGCCGAGAGCTTGACCGACTCGTTGGCGTACCAGTTTAGACCGAGGGTGTGGGTCTTCGCACCAGCTTCTGCGCTATCCAGGGCACCGACATAACCGCTCGGTGCAACACCGGTTTCATCGACGGTGATGTCGTCGAAGCGGTAGAACACTTCCCAGGCACCGATCTGATTGTTCTCCGGCTTGATCTTGTCGAACTTGCCGCCATCGAGCTTGTAGGAACGCGACTCGCCGGTCAGGGTGTAGGCCAGCTGTACGTTGTAGCCGGAGGCTTCCAGATCCTCGAAACCATCCTGGGCGTCGACGGTGCGGGTCAGGTACTCACCCTGAACCGAGAACGGGCCGATCATGTAAGCCGCTTCCAGCCCCCAGGCCTGATCGCTGCCGTCGGTGCGAGTGCCGCCGAAGGTGGCGCGGTTGCCGTTGGCACTGTCTTCGGTGGTGCCACGCACGGACAGGCGCGGACGGATGCGTTCCAGGTAACCTTCTTCCACGTCACGCTGACCGAAGCTCGCGCCCAAGTGCAGCACCTGGTCCTTCTCGACGATCGGGGCGATCACGCCACGCAGCACGAAGCTGGTGTTGTTGGCGCCATCTTCGTCCTCGAGCATGTCGACGCCGTCGCCACCATCCTGACGATAGGCACCGGCCTCGCCGTGGAACATGCCGACAGTGGTACGCACGCGGATGCCTTCGCCGTCTTCGTGGTCGTTCAGCCAGGGCGCCAGGTCATAGATCGCCGAGCGCTCGATGGCGGTGATCCACTTGGAGCTGACGGCTTCTTCCAGGCCGAACGTCGGGTTGAAACGACCAACCGAAACCTGGACCGGCTTCCAGCCGTTGTAGTGGATGGCCAGCTCCTGCCAATCGCTGGAATCGTTGCCAAAGTTGCGGTGGAAGGTGTAGCCCCAATCGGTGAAGGCAACACCGGAAATCTCCAGACGCGCACGACGGAAGTAGGTCTCATCTGCGCGCTCGCCGTTCTGGGTGTAGAAACCATCGAAGCTGTCGGCATCAGCCTGCAGACGGCCATTGATCTTGAACGAGAACTCCTTGTCGGTGGTTCCGACCTCCAGGCCGCCCTTGGTCTTGATAACGAGATCGGCGCCATCGGTGGTGACGGTACCGGCGAAAGCCTGGGCGGAAACGGCCAGAGCGAGGGCGCTGGCGGCGAAACCGGCGAAGTGCTTACGGATCATCCAAAATTCCCCTTTATGTTTAGCGTCGGAAACACACGAGATGGGCTCTTTGTGTTGGGGGGAATCTTGGCGGCGGCGTATGTCAGCCAAATGGCTGATATGTAAATCTTTTGTGACAGCGGAACTTTCCGTGGAGCCGCATCACAGAGCGGCTGCGGCACTTTTTCGTCAGCTGCGAACGTTGCGCTCGCTGGGGCGTCGGGCTCCGGCGACCAGCTTGTCGACAGCCCTGGCGGCTGCAACCATGCCGAAACTGGCGGTCACCATGGTCACCGCGCCGAAGCCTTCGGCGCAGTCGAGCTTGACCCCCTCGCCAACGAAGCTCTTGCTCTGGCACACGCCGCCGTCCGGCTTCGGGTAGCGCAACTGCTCCGTGGAGAACACACAGGGCACGCTGTAGGTGCGCCCCGGCGTGCGCGAGAAGTTGTATTCGCGACGCAGCAGCGAGCGCACCTTTGCCGCCAGCGGATCGTTGAAGGTCTTGTTCAGATCAGTGACCTGGATCTGTGTCGGATCGACCTGCCCGCCGGCGCCGCCGGTGGTGATGATCTGGATCTTGCGGCGCTTGCACCAGGCGATCAGCGCCGCCTTGGCCGGCACGCTGTCGATGCAGTCGATGACGCAGTCCATGTCTTCGGTGATGTACTCGGCCATGGTTTCGCGGGTGACGAAGTCGGGCACGGCATGAACCCGACATGCCGGGTTGATGGCACGGATGCGCGCCGCCATTTCGTCCACCTTCGGCTTGCCCACCGCACCCTCCAGCGCATGGATCTGCCGGTTGGTATTGGTGATGCACACATCGTCCAGGTCGAACAGGCTGATCTCGCCGACGCCGCTGCGTGCCAGCGCCTCGGCCGCCCACGAGCCGACACCGCCGATGCCGACCACCGCCACATGGGCAGCCGCCAGCCGCTCCAGACCGAGCCGGCCATACAGACGGGCAATGCCGCCGAAACGCTGTTCATCGATAGACATGCCGACTCCCCGGAGAAAAACCTGGCGATTATAAGACCTCGCTGCGTGCCGACCACTGCATCCAGCCGTCACCGCAACCGCGCCTTTGCTTTAATATGGCGCCCTTTCCCCGCCGCACCGGAGCCCTGATGACCGCGCCTGCCCTCTCCCCGACGCTCGAACTCGCCTGCGAGCTGATCAATCGCCCTTCGGTGACGCCGCTGGATGAAGGCTGCCAGCAGCTGATGAGCCAGCGCCTGGCGGCCTGCGGCTTCGCCATCGAGCCGATGCACATCGAGGACGTGGAGAACTTCTGGGCCATTCGCGGCAACGAAGGCCCGGTGCTGTGCTTCGCCGGCCATACCGACGTGGTTCCCACCGGCCCGCTGCAGGCCTGGCAGAACCCGCCGTTCAGTGCGCGCATCGACGAGCAGGGCATGCTCCACGGTCGCGGCGCGGCAGACATGAAAGGCAGCCTGGCCGCCATGGTCGTGGCAGTGGAACGCTTCACCGCCGACCATCCGGACCACAAGGGACAGATCGCCTTCCTGATCACCAGCGATGAGGAAGGCCCGGCGCACTACGGTACCAAGGCGGTGGTCGAACGCCTGCGCGAGCGCGGCCAGCGCCTGGACTGGTGCATCGTCGGCGAACCCTCGAGCACCAGTCTAGTGGGCGACGTGGTGAAGAATGGTCGCCGCGGCTCGCTGGGCGGCACGCTCACCGTTCGCGGTCAGCAGGGCCATGTGGCCTACCCTCATCTGGCGAAGAACCCGATCCACCTGGCCGCGCCGGCACTGGCCGAGCTGGCTGCCGAACACTGGGACGATGGCAATGCGTTCTTCCCGCCGACCAGCTTCCAGATCTCCAACCTGAACGCTGGCACCGGCGCCACCAACGTCATCCCCGGCACGCTGGAAGCGGTATTCAACTTCCGCTTTTCCACCGAGTCGACCGTCGAAGGCTTGCAGCAACGCACCGCGGCGATCCTCGACAAGCACGGTCTGGACTGGAGCATCGACTGGGCGCTGTCCGGCCTGCCGTTCCTCACCGAGCCGGGTGACCTGCTCGACGGCGTGGCCAAGGCGATCCGCAGCGTCACCGGCCGCGAAACCACGCCGTCCACCAGCGGCGGCACCTCGGACGGACGCTTTATCGCCACCCTGGGTACCCAGGTGGTCGAGCTCGGCCCGGTCAATGCCACCATCCACCAGGTCGACGAGCACATCCTGGCCAGCGATCTCGACGTGCTGACCGACATCTACTACCAGACCCTGGTGAACCTGCTGGCATGCTGATCTGCCCGATCTGCCAGGCGCCGCTCAGCGCGGTGGAAAACGGCGTGGCCTGCCCGGCCAACCACCGTTTCGACCGCGCGCGCCAGGGCTACCTGAATCTGCTGCCCGTGCAGCACAAGAACAGCCGCGATCCGGGCGACAACCAGGCCATGGTCGAGGCGCGCCGGCGCTTTCTCGATGGCGGTCACTATGCGCCGCTGGCCCGGCGCCTCGCCGACCTGGCCGCCGAGCGCACGCCGCAACGCTGGCTGGACATCGGCTGTGGCGAGGGCTACTACACAGCCCAACTGGCCGCCGCGCTGCCGGATGCAGAAGGCTACGCACTGGACATCTCTCGCGAGGCGATCAAGCGCGCCTGCAAACGCGCCCCGCAACTCGAGTGGCTGGTGGCGAGCATGGCCCGCGTGCCGCTGGCCGATGCCAGCTGCGACCTGCTGGCCAGCGTGTTCAGCCCGCTGGACTGGCAGGAAGCGCGACGCCTGCTCGCGCCCGGCGGCGGACTGCTGCGCATGGGGCCGACCCGCGAGCACCTCTGGGAGCTGCGCGCGCGGCTCTACGACGAGGTACGCGACTACGACGACGAGAAGCACCTGTCGCTCATTCCGGACGGCATGCGCCTGACCCACAGCGAAACCCTCAGCTATGAACTGCAGCTCGACGACGCCCAGGCCCGCGCCGACCTCCTGGCGATGACCCCGCACGGCTGGCGCGCCAGCGCCGAGCGGCGCGCCGCCGTCATCGACACGCCGCTGGCGGTGCGGGTTGCGATACGCTACGACTGGATCGAACGAATTTCCTAAGGCAAACGCCTCGATAGCATGCGAGGCAGGCCAAGGCACAACACAGAAGGCAGTCGCCCATGCGTCAACCCGATATCGAGATCTACCTCAGGGATGCCAGCCAGGAAGCCGTCGGCGAGTGGCTGGCCGAGGCCATCGGCCCCTGCTCCGCCTGGCAGCAGAAAGGCCAGACCTTCAAGTGCAACGCCGCCGGGATACCCGTGACCTGGCTGCCCAAGGCGGTCGGCAAATGGCACTGCCTGCTCTTGGAAAGCGATGCCACGCCCTGGGCCGATGACCTGGCCTGTGCACGCGCGGCGCATCAGGCGCTGGGCGTGGAAATCCGTTGCGCCCCGGGCGGCTGGCAGGAAGAGGAAGCCGAGGAAGAGGCCGACCGCTGGATGCGCGTCAGTGCCGACGGCGAGGAAGAGATCGTCTGGCGCACGGGTTGATCGCACCCGGATCGTGAAACACCCACCAGGAACCAGCAGATTGGCCCTTGGTGGCCTGCAGCGGAGCGTCGCCAGCTCAAAAAACAAAGCCCGTCATCAGGACGGGCTTCGTTCTTCTGCGACCGGAGTCAGAGGCCGGCGACGTCCTCGGCCTGCAGGCCCTTCTGGCCCTGGATCACCGAGAATTCCACCTGCTGCCCCTCGGCCAGCGAGCGATGGCCGTCGCCACGAATGGCGCGGTAATGCACGAACACGTCGGCGCCATTACCCCGCTGAATGAATCCATAGCCTTTTGCATCGTTGAACCACTTGACGGTCCCGGTTTCGCGCTCAGCCATTACCACTTCTCCAACTCGCTTTTTGTTATTCCTCGGAAGAGGGTTTCCACAGCCTGACCCTCGTGCATTCGTCAGCTTGCGAATGCGACTCGAAAGCAGCCGTCGCCGGAGTATAAGCCAAGGATTTCTGCTGTCAGCCCCTTTTCCGCCTCGCGTCGTCTGCCCTGCACGGCGGCCATGGCTGCCGTGCAGGGCCAGCATCAGGCGCTACGGCGGCGCCGCCACAGCCACAGCGCGAGCACGCCCAGCGTCAGTACCAGCGGTACCAGGGCAATATTGACGAATTTCAGTGTGCGCCCCAGCGCCTCGATATCGGCGTTGAGCTGGTAGCGGACCTCGCGCAGCTCTTTGCGGATGCGCACCTTTTCCTGGAGGAACTGGCGCAACGCCTGCTCCTGCTCGCCGGAGAGCTCCAATGCCTGTTCGGGGTCCGGGCTCTGCAGCTCGGCCAGCTTCTGCTCGGTATCGGCCAGGCGCTGTTGCAGCACCTCCTCCTTCTCGCGGAAGCGGTTCTCGGCCTGACGCTGCAGCGCTTCGACCACCACGAACGGCCGGGTGAAGCGCCCGCGCGAACGCACGCTGATCAGCGCATCGGTGCCGGAGAGGTTGTCCAGCGCATTGATCACGAAGGCGCCGTTGTCGGCCCAGGGCTGGGGCACGCGCTGACCAAAAAAGTCCTGCACCTGCACCCACATGCGGTCGGCCAGCATGTCGGTATCAGCCACCGCGATGATGTTGATGTTCTGGCTCTCCTGGATGCCCTTCTCGCGCCCTTCGATACCATTGGGGAATGCCGTCTTGGCCGGGCCCTGAATGCGCGCTGCCAGGGTATAGCGCTCGCCGGTGGGCTCGAAGCCGAGTAGCAGGGTCTCCGGGTTATCCAGTGTGGCGAAGCGTTCGGCATCCACCGGCATGGCGTATTCGGAGCTGCGCATCAGCGGGGTGAAGCGCGTGGTCGCCCCTTCCAGCGGTTCGAGAATGCCGGCACTGCCAAGCGTGATGTTCTCCAGCGCGGCGATGCTCACGTCATCCTGGTCCAGCGCGGCGCGCGGCAGGCTCAGCCAACCGGCATGCCGAACCGGCCGGCGCTCGGCGCCCATGCCCACCGACATGCCGTAAGCGGCATCGGCCAGCGCCTTCTTCGGCAGCATGCGCACGCCCCAGGCCTTGAACAGCGGTTCCAGATCAGAGACACGCTCCTCGCCGAACTCGCCCGGGCCGATGCCCATGCCCGGATCGATCTCGCTATGCGGATCGAGGAACACCAGGAGCTTGCCACCGCGCAGGACGAACTGGTCGATGGCGAACAGCGTCTGCTCGGGCAGATCCTTCGGATGGATCAGCAGCAGCACCGATACATTGGTGGGGATCAGATCGACATCGCGCTGCAGGCTCTCGATATGGAACAGCTGGCGGACTTCCTCCAGCACCATCCACGGCGGCGTCGCCTGCTGCGTGCGCATGTCGAAGCCCCCGGTCAGCTGCAGGCCGGAAAGCACACCCACTACCGGCAGCTCGGCAGTCGCCAGGCTCTGAACCAAGCGGCTGACCTCGTACTCGAGAAACTCCTCCTGATCCAGCGGGAAGAACGGGATGATCTGCGTATTGCCCTCGGCATTGGTGCCGGCCAGCCCAAAGTAGACCTTGTCACCGCCCTGGTTGAGCGGTACCGCCTGCAGGCCGAACTCGGCGGCGCGGTCTTCTTCCTCGGAGAACGGCTGCGGATCGATCACGTGCAGCTTGAGCTTGCCGCCAGAGGCCCGCTGATAGGCACGCAGCATCTCCTCGACCCGACGCGCGTAGTTGCGCAGCGCGACCAGGTCCTTGGCGGTCTCGTCCGAATAGAAGAAATGCAGCTCGATGGGTGACTGCAGCCCCTCGAGGATGCGCTCGGTACCTTCGGAAATGGTGTAGAGCTTCTGCTCGGTCAGGTCCAGCCGGGCATTGGTCAGCAGCGTGCCGGTCAGCCCGTTGAACAGCAGGAATGCCAGCGCGATCAGCAGCAGCCCGGCACCGGAATAGATGACTCGTTTCATGGTGACTCCTCAGGCGGCTTTGTTCAGGTCGACGACCACGGCGGTGGCCGCCAGCCAGGCGACGATCAGCGTGACGAAATACAGCAGGTCACGCAGGTCGATCACGCCCTTGCTGATGGAGTCGAAACGGATCAGGAAGCTCAGCGAAGCCACCGCGTCGATCAGCCACTGCGGCGCCCAGGCGAGGGCGTCGAGCACCATCGGCAAGCCGCTGACGATGAACAGGAAGCACACCGCCACCGAGAGGATGAAAGCGATCACTTGGTTTTTCGCCAGCGCCGACATGCACGAGCCGATGGCCAGGAAGGCGCCGGCCAGCAGCCAGCTGCCGAGATAGCCGGCGACGATCACGCCATTGTCAGGCTCACCCAGGTAATTGACGGTGATGACCATCGGGAAGGTCAGCAGCAGCGCGATCCCGGCAAAAACCCAGGCGGCGAGGAACTTGCCGGCGACCGCCTCGAAACGGGTGATCGGCAGCGTCATCAGCAGCTCGATGGAACCGGACTTGCGCTCCTCGGCCCACAGGCGCATGGCGATAGCGGGGACCAGGAACAGGTAGAGCCAGGTATGAAAGCTGAAGAAGGGCGTCAGGTCCGCCTGGCCGCGCTCGTAGAAACCGCCCAGGTAGAAGGTGAATACCCCGGACAGCACCAGGAAGATCACGATGAACACATAGGCGAGCGGCGTGGCGAAATAGCTGCCCAGCTCGCGCTTCAAGATGACCGGCAACTGGCTCATAGCGCTTCCCCTCGCGTCAGGTTACGGAACACCTCATCCAGCCGGCCGCGCTCCACGTCCAGCTCGGTGACGGCCCAGCCCTGCTGGGCGATCAGCGCGTTGACCTGCGGGAAGATCACGTGCCCGGGCTGCGCCAGTACGGTCAGGCTGTGCTCGCGCTCGTTGCGCTCGACACCGGCGACACCCGGCAAGGCCGCCAGGGCGACTTCGTCCAGCGGCGCATCACTGACCAGCGTGACCGCCTGGTGATGCTTCGAGCGGCTTTCCAGCTCCAAGGGCGTGCCATCGGCCACCAGCCGGCCATTGGCGATCACCACCGCGCGGGTGCAGACCGCACTCACCTCTTCGAGAATATGGGTGGAAATGATGACGATCTTGTCCTGCGCCAGCCCCTGGATCAGCTGGCGCACCTGATGCTTCTGGTTCGGATCGAGACCGTCGGTGGGCTCGTCGAGGATCAGCACGTCAGGGTCGTGCAGGATCGCCTGGGCCAGACCGACACGCCGCTTGAAGCCCTTGGACAGCGTCTCGATGCTCTGCCCCAGCACCTTCTGCAATTCCACCTGGGCGACAGCTGCATCGACCCGCTGACGCTTGTCCGCACCGCGAAAACCGCGCACTTCGGCGATGAACTCGAGAAAGCCACGCACCGTCATGTCGCCATAGCAAGGTGCGCCTTCGGGCAGATAGCCGATCAGCCGCTGGGCCTGGAGGGTCTGGGTGCGGATGTCGTGACCGAGGATGCGGGCAGTGCCGGATGTCGGCGCGAGAAAGCCGGTCAGCATCTTCATCGTGGTGGACTTGCCGGCCCCATTGGGGCCGAGGAACCCCAGCACCTCTCCGCGCTGGACCTGGAACGACAGGTCGTCGACCGCGGTGTGCTGGGCAAAACGCTTGGTCAGGTTGCTTATTTCGATCATGGGCTCTCACCAGTGCGCACAAGGCCTGGCGTGCCGCCGCGCGACCCGAGCCAGGCCCTGCAAAAATGCCGGCGGAACTATAAGAACAGCTACTGGACGAATGCAACCACGCGGCTTGGCGGCAACGTTTGCCGGACGTTGCCGCCAAGCCTCCAAGCGATGCAATGGACCCCGCACAGCGCTTGGAGTACGTTCTCGAATCCATGGAAAGCGGCGATCGATCTGCCTGATCACGCCGCCTCTCAAGGTGGTTACCGACACATGTCCCTACGCTTCGGAGAAATTCCTGCCTCACTGGCGCCAATGGAGCTGTTGCTGCTCGCCGATCCTTCGCCGAGCAAGGTGCGCTCGTATCTGGCGGACTCGACGTGCTTCGCCGCATCGCTCGACGGAACGGTCGTCGGCATCGGTGTCGTGCGGCCGATCGGCGAAGGCGCGCATGAGCTGATGAATATCGCGGTACGCCCCACCCGGCAGAAAGCGGGCCACGGCACGGCACTGCTGGAATGGATCATCGAGCACTACCGCAGGCTGGGCGCCGGCCGGCTCGAAGTAGGCACGGGGTCGTTCGGCTATCAACTGGCGTTCTATCAACGCCAGGGCTTTCGCGTAACGCGAATAGAACGAGACTTCTTCGTCGAGCATTACCCCGAGCCGATCATCGAGGACGGGATCCGCCACATGGACATGCTACGCCTAACGCTCAGCTATTCAGGTGATTCCGGTTAGCCGCGGCCAAAGTCGCCGCCCTTGCTGCAAACGGAGCTGCGAGCAACAGCCTCCTCCTTTGATCCGAGAGCACTGCAATGCCGAGCCCGATCGAGGTCGAAACCGAACGCCTGTTCATGCGGCAATGGCGCCCGAGCGACCGGGCGCCCTTTGCCGAACTGAACGCAGACCCGCGGGTCATGGAGTATTTCCCTGCCCCGCTCGAGCGCGACGAGAGCGATGCGCTGGCCGATCGCTGCCAGGCGCTGATCGAGCAGCGAGGATGGGGCTTCTGGGCCGTGGAGCTGAAGGCATCCGCCGAGTTCATCGGCTTCCTCGGCCTGCATGTACCAATCGCCGAGCTGCCCTTTTCGCCCTGCGTGGAGATCGGCTGGCGCCTGGCCTTCCAGCACTGGCACAAAGGTTTGGCAACGGAGGCCGCGCGCGGTGCGCTCGAGGTGGGCTTCGACAAGCTGGATTTGGCGGAAATCGTCTCTTTCACCACGCTCGGCAATCAGCGTTCGCGCGCGGTCATGCAACGAATCGGCATGCGCGAGGCGAGCCGCTTCGAGCATCCGAGCATACCCATCGGTCATCCACTTCGCGCACACTGCCTGTACCGTCTTTCGCAGGTGGACTATCGGGCGCAGCAGATTGCAGGCGACTGAGCCCCGTCCGAACACGCTCCCACCTACAACCTGGTCCTGGTCATGCCCGTCCTGTTGCTCTCCCTGTTGCTGCTCGCTGCTTCCGGCTTCGCCCATGCGGAGGACGGGGCAATTGCCCGTCTGTTCGAACGCGCGGGGGTCGAGGGGACACTGGTCATCGAGTCCGTCGCCACGGGGCAGCGCTTCGTCCACAACGATGAACGCGCCGGCACGGCTTTTCCCGCTGCGTCCACGTTCAAGGTGCTGAACACTCTGATCGCTCTGGAGGAAGGCGCCATCGCCGGGGCGGACGAGATCATCCCCTGGGACGGCACCCGTTACGAGATCGAGGACTGGAACCGCGACCAGACCTTGAAGAGCGCATTCAGGGTCAGCTGCGTCTGGTGCTACCAGAGGCTGGCCCGGCGGGTGGGCGCGGCGGCCTATCTGCGCCACATCCGCCACGCGCATTACGGGCAGCTGCACGAACCTGTTAACGTCACCGAGTTCTGGCTCGATGGCTCGCTGCGCGTCAGCGCCGAACAACAGGTGGGCCTGCTGCGCCAGGTGGTCGCGCGCAGCCTGCCGTACCGGGCGAACAGCTACGACATCCTCAGGACCATCATGCGCGTCGACAGCACGCCGGCTTATAGCCTGTATGCCAAGACCGGTTGGGCGGCTCGCGACAATCCTGGCATCGGCTGGTACATCGGCTATGTTGAAGCCGGCGCCGACACCTCGCTGTTCGCGCTGAATCTGGACACCCGCGATGCGACCGATCTGCCCCTGCGCCAGCGGATCGCGCTGGATGCGCTGCGGGCGAAGGGCATACTCCCGGCCCAGTGATTCTTCCAATGGTCCGCCGCAGCAACCCGGCGACGCCGTGTTCCACACCACACCAAACGGAGCCGCCATGCGCAGCGACGAGATCAAAGCGGTATTCGATCAACAGGCCGCCAGCTATGACGAGCGCTGGGCCAGAACCGCGCCCATTCGCAATGCCCTGCATTTTCTTCTGGAGGCGGTGTTCGCACCGCTGCCGGCCGAGGCGCGGGTACTGTGCATCGGCGCCGGCACCGGCGAGGAAATTCTGCACCTGGCCCAGTGCCGACCCGGTTGGACCTTCACCGCGGTGGAGCCATCGGGCGCGATGCTGCACGTCCTTCGCGACAAGGCAATCCGAGCCGGAATCGAACAGCGCTGCCAGTTCCATGAGGGCTACCTGGAGACACTGCCTGAGCAGGCCCCCTTCGACGCGGCCACCTCCCTGCTGGTATCCCAGTTCATTCTCGAGCGCGACGTACGCATCGGTTTCTTTCGTGACATAGCCGCCCGACTCGGCCCGGGAGCGCTATTGGCCACCTCTGACCTGGCAGCGGACGTCACCACGCCAGCGTATGCGGCGCTGCTGGAAACCTGGCTGAACATGATGACCCTCGCCGGCATTCCCGCGGCAGGCCTAGAGCAGATGCGTGCCGCCTATGACCGTGACGTGGCGATACTGCCCCCGGAGCAGGTCGCGTCCATCATCGAGGCCGGCGGCTTTGCCTGCCCCGTGCCGTTCTACCAGGCCGGGCTGATCCATGCGTGGTACGCGCGGCGAGCCGATGCGCCCTAGCGCCCGGCCGGTCGTGCAGGCGCTGCTGATCGCCTCTCTCGCCGGCGCTTTCATCTGGGCATTGTCGCCCTGGGCCAGTGGTCAGGCCGAACCCTGGGACGGCGACGGCCTGTACTACAGTTGGTGCGCTGTTTACAGCAGGCGTGCTGGCCGGCGTCATCGTGCCGCGACCACGCTGGGCACTGTACCTGGGGGTCGTCGTCGGCCAGGTGCTGTACCTGCTCCTGTTCCTGCCCCTCAGCCCGCTGCTCGCCGTGGGCTTCGCGTTTCTGCTGCTCTGGTCGCTGCTGTTTGCGGCCGGGGCCTGTGCCGGCGCTCGCCTTCGTGCCCGTTGACGCGCCGGCGTGGCTCATCCGGGCAACCCACGTGTCGAACGGGACACCGGAATCCCGCAACGGAGGCTTTCAATGACCCCGCCAGAACTGGCCAGCATTTACCGCGCCTATATCGCCTGCCTCAATGCCCGGGACTGGCCCGAGCTCGGACGTTTCGTGCATGACCAGGTCCGGCATAACGGCAACCGTATCGGCCTGGCCGGCTATCGACAGATGCTGGAAAACGATTACGCCACCATTCCCGACCTGCATTTCGAGATCGAACTGCTGGTCAGCGAGCCACCGCATGTCGCGAGCCGGCTGCGCTTCAACTGCTCGCCGGCGGGCCGTTTTCTCGACCTGGACATCGACGGGCGGAAGGTCTCGTTCGCCGAGAACGTCTTCTATGAATTCAGGGACCGGAAGATCGTCGAAGTCCATTCGGTGATCGACAAGCCCGCCATCGAGGCTCAACTGTCGGCACGAGCGCAACCGCACGGGCTTTGACCGATTTCGCCCGAGCTCTGCCGGCAGCCATACGCCGGTGTGGATCAGGCACCGACAGAGCAGCGCAGGTTTTGCCCGCCCACCTCGCTTGGGGCACACTTGCCGCCTTCGAGGGCTCCGCCCCTTCCACAGTCGAATCCGCCGTATGACCCGCTCCCCCGTTCGCCGTCTGATCTTCTCCCTGGTGCGCCGTGTACTGTACACCTGGGTGCGCTCGGAGACCATCAACCAGTCCGCCTTCACCCTCAAGCTGGATCGCAGCAAGCCGGTGTTCTATGTGCTGCAGCAGCCCTCGCTGAGCGATCTCGCCGTGCTCGATGCCGAGTGCAGCAAGGCCGGGCTGCCACGCCCGGTGGCCGATGTGGCGGTGGGCGAACTGGTGGAGCCGGCCGCCTTCTTCTTCCTCAATCCGGCACCCAGCTGGTTCGGCCGGCGTACCCGCCTGGTCGCGCCACCGGCGCTGGTGCGGCTGGTCGGCGCGCTGGAGCACAACGCGGTAGAGAACGCGCAGATCGTTCCGGTCAGCGTGTTCTGGGGGCAGTCGCCGAATCGCGAGACCAGCGCCTGGAAGCTGCTGTTCGCCGACAGCTGGGCGGTCACCGGGCGCCTGCGCAAGCTGCTCAGCATCCTGGTGCTGGGGCGCAAGACGCGCGTGCAGTTCTCCGCGCCGATCCAGCTCAACGAACTCATCGCCCAGAACAAGGGGCACGAGCGCACACTGCGCATGGTCCATCGCATGCTGCGGGTGCACTTCCGTAACCAGAAAACCGCGGTGATCGGGCCGGACCTGTCGCACCGGCGCAATCTGGTGAAGGGCCTGGTGCACGCTCCGCAGGTCCGCCAGGCGATTCGCGAGGAAGCCGAACGCGAGAAGATCACCATCGAGAAGGCCGAGGCCAAGGCGCTGCGCTATGGCAACGAGATCGCCTCGGACTATGCCTACACGGCGGTGCGCTTTCTCGAGGTTGTGCTGTCCTGGTTCTGGAACAAGATCTACGACGGCATCCGCGTCAACCATATCGAGCCCTTGCAGGACGCCGTCCGCGGCTACGAAGTGATCTACGTGCCCTGCCACCGTAGCCACATCGATTACCTGCTGCTCTCCTACCTGCTGTTTCGCAACGGCCTGACCCCGCCGCACATCGCCGCCGGCATCAACCTCAACATGCCGGTGATCGGCAGCCTGCTGCGCCGCGGCGGCGCCTTCTTCATGCGCCGCTCGTTCAAGGGCAACCCGCTGTACACCTCGGTGTTCAACGAATACCTGCACAACCTGTTCACCCGCGGCTTCCCGGTCGAGTACTTCGTGGAAGGCGGGCGTTCGCGCACCGGCCGCATGCTGCAACCCAAGACAGGCATGCTGGCGCTGACCCTGCGCAGCTACCTGCGCTCGTCGCGCCTGCCGATCCTCTTCGTGCCGGTCTACATCGGCTACGAGCGGGTGCTGGAGGGCCGCACCTACCTCGGCGAATTGCGCGGCGCGGCGAAGAAGAAGGAGTCGATCTTCGACATCTTCAAGGTCATCGGCGCCCTCAAGCAGCGCTTTGGGCAGGTCTGGGTAAACTTCGGCGAGCCGCTCAAGCTCAACGAATTTCTCGAGCAGGAGCAACCCGGCTGGCGCCAGCAGGCCTATGCGCCGGACTATCGCCCGCAGTGGCTGAACGACGCCACCAACCACCTGGCCGAGCGCATCGCCCAGCGCCTCAACGAGGCGGCGGCCGTCAACCCGGTCAACCTGGTGGCGCTGGCGATGCTCTCCACCAGCCGTCAGGCGCTGGACCAGCAATCCCTGGCACGCATCCTCGATCTCTACCAGGCGCTGTTGCGCGCAGTGCCCTATTCGCCGCACACCACGCTGCCGGAGGGAGACGGCAACGCACTGATCGCCTACGTGAAGAGCCTCAACCTGCTCGCCGAGCAGAAGGACGCACTGGGCAACATCCTCTATCTGGACGAGCAGAACGCCGTCCTGATGACCTACTACCGCAACAACGTGATGCATATCTTCGCCCTGCCCGCACTGCTGGCGAGCTTCTTCCAGAGCAGCTCACGCATCAGCCGCGAGCAGATTCAGCGTTTCACCGAGGCGCTGTACCCCTATCTGCGTGCCGAGCTGTTCATGCGCTGGGAGGTCGAGGAGCTGGAAGCGGTGGTCGATCAGTGGCTGGCGGCCTTCGTCGAGCACGGCCTGCTCAAGGTGGACGGCAACCACTACGTGCGCCCGGCGCCAAGTTCGCGGCAGTTCGTTCTGCTCACCCTGCTGGCGCGGGTGGTGATGCAGACCCTGCAGCGCTTCTACATGGCCACCTCGCTGCTGCTCAACAGCGGCCAGCACAGCCTGAGCGCCGAGGAGCTGGAGAATCTCTGCACGGTCATGGCCCAACGCCTGTCGATACTCCACGGGCTCAACGCGCCCGAGTTCTTCGACAAGACGCTGTTCCGCCACTTCATTCAGAGCATGCAGGAACAGGGTGTGGTCAGCACGGATGCCAACGGCCGCCTGGGCTACCACGAAAAGCTCGCGGAGCTGGCCGAGGGTGCCGCCAAGCGCGTGCTACCGGCGGAGATTCGGCTGTCGATCCGGCAGGTCGCACTGGAGCGCCATCAGGACGACAGCGAGGCGACGCCGCTGTCGACCGACGCCTGACGCTGCCAGGTCATCAGGCGTTCCGGGTGGCCGGTGTGTGCGTCCAGTTGCTCGCCTGCGACCTGGAAGCCGTGGCGACGATAGAAGGCGATGCTGGCGTTGTTGGCGGCGTAGACGGTCAGGCTCAGCTGCTCGCGCAGGCGCTTGGCGTGCTCGAGCAGGGCCGAGCCGATTCCTGCGCCCTGCTCCGCTGGTGCCACGAAGATCGCCGCCAGGATGTCATCGAGCAGCGACACGAAGCCGACCAGCGTGCCATCCCGCTCGTAGACCCAGGTCTGCGCAGCGGGCAGATAGAGGTTGCGCATGTCATCCAGCCGCGCCTCCCAGAAACTGCGCGCGACGAAGTCATGGGCCCGGCTGGATGCCTCGAGCCATATGCTCAGCAGCGTTTCCAGGTCATCGGGGCGGTAGGGGCGGATCATGTGAAACGTCTCCAGAACTGCGGGGGCACGACGGTAGCGCATCGTCGCCTGGATGTCGCGCCGCCGGGAATCCACTAGCATCAACGTCAGTATCCACCGGCGCTCTAACGCCAGACACGCCCCATCTGCCAGCAAGGTAACCACCATGTATCGCATCACCACTCTCGTCGCCGGCCTGGCCCTCTCCGCCAGTGCCTTCGCCCTGTCGCTCGCCGACCTGACCCAACGCGATGCCAGCGCCGGCCTCAAGGATGCCCTCAGCCAGGGCGCCAAGGTCGCGGTGCAGCAGCTCGGACGCCCGGGCGGCTTCAGCAGCGACCCGAACGTGCGCATCGAGCTGCCGGGCAACATCGGCAAGGCCTCGCGGATGCTGAAGATGGTCGGCATGGGGGCCCAGGTCGAGCAGCTGGAAAACAGCATGAACCTGGCCGCCGAGAAGGCCGTGCCGCAGGCTCAGCAATTGCTGCTCGATGCCGTGCGCAAGATGACCGTCCAGGACGCCAAGGCAATTCTCGCCGGCGGTGACGATTCGGCTACCCAGTACCTGAACAAGTCCAGCCGCGAACAGATCCGCGCCAGGTTCCTGCCCATCGTCAAGCAGGCCACCGACCAGGTCGGCCTGGCGCAGCAGTACAACGCGGTGGCGGCCAAGGTTCCGGCGGGCCTGAACGGCAACTACGCCAATATCGAAAGCTATGTGACCGAACAGGCGCTGAACGGCCTGTTCACGGTGATCGCCGAGCAGGAAGCGAGCATTCGCAAGAACCCGGCCGCGGCAGCCACCAGCCTGGCGAAGAAGGTCTTCGGCGCACTCTGACGCACGGGCGCGCGTCAGCGCAGCTGGCGGCGGGCCGGAGCGGAACGCCCCCGCCGGGGGGCGCGTGAATCGTTGAGAGCGGCTTCAGGCCAGGGACTGGCGTCAGCGCGGCCCCAGGATGGTTTCCAGCGCCTCGGGGCGTGGCGCGCCCTGATGCTGCTGCAGCCGATCGTTGTCGTCGAGATAGAAGATCGCCGGCGTTGCCTGGGCGCCCAGTTCACTCATCAGCATCAGGTTGTCGGTGAGCTGTTTTTCCAGCGCTGCCGGGATCTGCTCCAGCGCCTTGAGTTTGCTCGCCTTGCCGGCCGCCTCGTGCGCGTTGAGCGCCGCCTGAGGATCCTTGGCGCTGAGCAACGCGGCGGACTTGCCGGCACTGTCGGCGCGCAGCATGCCGACCATGATGTGACGCAGCTGTACCTTGCCCGCCTCCACCCAGGGCCGCGCCTGCTTCCAGAACATGTTGCAGTACGGGCAGTTCGGGTCGCTGAACAGGTAGACGATACGTGGCGCGTCGCCCCTGCCATCGGCGATCCAGCTGCTGCCCGCCATGCGCGCCCACATCTCCTTGCCCAGCGGTTCGTACACCAGTTTTTCCAGCTGTCCGCGGGTCAGGTCCTCGCCCTTGGCGTCGAGCAGGCTGCCGATCAGCACGTGCTCGCCATCCGGCGTGAGGTACAGCGCCATGCCCTGCCCGTTGTAGCGCGCCGCGAACCCCTCAAGACCACCCGGCGCATCGAAGCGGCCGACGATCTCGGCGCCGCGCGCTTCGACGGCCTTGATCGCCGCTGGCAGCTCTTCGGCCTGGACGGCGGGAAATGCGAGCAGGCTGATGCCGGCCAGCAGGCAGGATATTGGCTTGGTTCGAATCACTGCGTAGATGCCTCTTTCAGAGTTTCCAGCGCACGCGCCAGGCTGGCGTGCGAGAGTTCGCCGAGATGGCTGCCGACCTGGCGCCCCTCGGCGTTGTAGAACAGCGTGGTGGGCAGCGCCGTGGAGCCGACGTGCTGGCCGAGCCGGCCGCCGCTGTCGAGCAGCACGTTGTCCAGTTCCAGCCCGGCCTGCTCCATGAAACGATTGATTTCGCCCTCCCCCTCGCCCTGGTTGACGAACAGGAACAGGGTATCGCTTTCCCGCGCCTGGGCCTCGGCGAGCACCGGCATTTCACGCCGGCACGGCGGGCACCAGGTTGCCCAGAGGTTGATCACCAGTGGTTGGCCGGCGTAGTCCTCCAGCGCAACCGGCCGTCCCTGACTGTCGCGCAGGGCCATTTCCGGCAGGCGGGTGCCCTGCTCGAAGGAATACCAGGCCAGGTTGCCGAAGCCCCAGCTCAGCACGCCGACCGTCAGCGCGATGCCCAACGGCTTGCGCAGTCCGCTGTCACGCCAGCCCCACCAGATGCCCAGCGCCAGCGCAGCGACCAGCCCTGGCCAGGCAATGAAGCCGCCGTCGCGGATATCGATGATGCTGAGCCAGTCGTCGCGGTAGTACGCCCAATAGGTGGCGACGAAGGCCAACCGGGCCACCAGCACGGCGACCAGCAGGAGGCGAAACAGCTGCCGCTCGGGATTACGACCGCTGCGCCGGCCGACCCGCCAGCCGAGCAGACTGGCCAGCAGCAGGCTGCCGAGCAGGATCACATGGGGCATGGCCAGGGTCAGCGGGCCGATATTCAGTGTCAGCATCTACTCTCCGATGGTTGATTCGTGTCGGTCCGGGCCGCTCGGAACATCAGGCGCGACATCAGACGGGAAACTGCAGACAGAAGGTTGTCCACCCTTGTTCCGAACGGCAGCTGATGTCGCCACGGTGTGCCTGGATGATGGAACGGGTGATCGCAAGCCCCAGCCCGGCGTTACTCGGGCTGCCTTCACGACGTGCCGGGTCGACCCGGTAGAAGCGGTCGAACAGCCGCTCCAGGTGCTCGGGCGCGATGGTCACCCCCGGGTTGGTCACCGCCAGCGTCACGCATTCAGCGCGGCGCTCGATGGTGACCCTGACCAGCTCGCCGTCCGGCGTGTAGCACAGCGCATTGGACAGCAGGTTGGACAGCGCGCGGCGCAGCATCGCCAGGTCGCCCTGGATGGTACCGGCACCGGTCAGCTCGAAGCGCACACCGCGCTCGTCCGCCGGCAGCTGGTAATAGTCGAGCAGTTGCGTACAGAGCTGCTCCAGCGCAACCGGCTTGGCATCGGGGACGATCAGGCCGTTGTCGGCCTTGGCGAGGAACAGCATGTCGTCGATCATCCGCGACATGCGCTGCAGTTCCTCAAGGTTGGAATGCAGGTTGTCCTGGTACTGCTCCAGCGAACGCCCGCGCGTCAACGCCACCTCGGTGTGGGTCATCAGGTTGCTCAGTGGCGTGCGCAGCTCGTGGGCGATGTCGGCCGAAAAGTTCGACAGCCGCACGAAGGCGTCTTCCAGACGCGCCAGCATCGCGTTGAAGGCCTGTACCAGCTGTTGCAGCTCTTCCGGCGTCGAGTCATCGGGGATGCGCTCGCGCAGCGACTTGGCCGAGACCGAGGCCGCCACCTGGGTGACCTCGCGCAGCGGCCGCAGCCCGCTGCGCACCAGGAGCCAGCCGAGCAGCCCGCTGAGCAGTGCGCACAGCACCAGCGCCGCCCAGAGCCAGCCGCTGAAGGTATGGAAGAAGGCCTTGTGCGCGGTCACATCGAGCATGACCAGCAGCGTCAGGCGCCGCCGTCCCACCTCGACATGCCCCGCTTCGCCCCGCCAGACGCGGCCCTCCAGCGTCAGTTCACCCTCGTTCTCGCCGATCAGCATGAGCAGCGACGGCTCCGCCGCCTGCTGCTCCGGTAGGGGGAAGAGCTGTGTGCCGGCCTCGTCGAAAACGAAGCCGCGCATCTCGCTATGGCCGTCCAACAGCACTTGCAGCTGCGGCCGCACGCGCTCGAAGTGCTCCAGGTCGTCCAGGCCGGTCAGCAGACGTCGGCTCGCCTCGAGTTTCTCGTGCAGCGTGTGGCGGTCCAGCTCATCGAAGTGATGCTCGCTGAGCTGGCCGAAGAAATAGCCGGCCGCCGCCAGCACGCCGGTGACCGCAAGCATGAACATCAGGCTCAGCCGCGCGGTGAGCGACAGCCGGATCATGGCGCGTCCGGCTCGTCGAGCATGTAGCCCATGCCGCGCGCGGTATGGATCAGCTTGGGTTCGAAGCCGTCGTCAATCTTCGCCCGTAGCCGGCGGATCGCCACCTCGATGACGTTGGTGTCGCTGTCGAAGTTCATGTCCCACACCTGCGAGGCGATCAGCGATTTGGGCAGCACCTCGCCGCGCCGGCGCAACAGCAGTTCCAGCAGGGCGAACTCCTTGGCGGTCAGGTCGATGCGCTGACCGGCGCGCGTGGCGCGACGCTTGAGCAGGTCGACCTGCAGGTCGGCCACCTGCAGCTGGGTCTGCAGCGCCGTCGCACTGCCGCGCCGCAGCAGGGTGCGTACCCGCGCCAGCAGCTCGGAAAAGGCGAACGGCTTGACCAGGTAGTCATCCGCTCCCAGCTCCAACCCCTTGACCCGGTCCTCGACACGATCCCGCGCGGTGAGGAACAGCACCGGCACCTCGTTGCCCGAGGCACGCACCAGTCGCAGCACTTCCCAGCCGTCCAGACCCGGCATCATCACATCAAGGATCAGCAGGTCGTAGGGCACGCTCAACACGTGCTGCAGCGCATCGGTGCCGCTGGTGACGCGGTCGACGGTAAAGCCGGCCTCGCTCAGCCCCTGCTGCAGGTAGGTGCCGGTTTTCGGCTCGTCTTCGGCGACCAGCAGTTTCATGCGGATATTCCATCGGTGGTGGACGGCGCAAGTGTGGCAGCGTCGCACACCGCTGCGCCACGAAGCTGACAGAAAAGTAATCTTGCGCTCAGCCTCCCGTCAGGCCGCTCGCGTTAGCGTGAGGCCCAGCACATCAGGCTTGACCTTGCCATGGCGTCAAGGTCGAGCATCGCGCCAGCTCCCTGGAACTGGCAAGCGAGGAACCACCCATGAACAGTATTCGACTCAAGGTCACCGGCATGAGCTGCGGTGGCTGCGTCAGGCATGTCACCGCGGCGCTGCAGGCGCTGGAGGGTGTCGAACGCGTCGAAGTGGACCTGGTCGGCGGCCTGGTTCTGATCGACGGCAGTGCCGATGACGCGAACCTGATCGCAGCGCTCGCCGAAGCCGGATACCCCGCCGAAACCCTCGACCGTCGCAGCGCCTCGGCCGCACGCACCGGCGGATGTAGCGGCGGTTGCTGCTGCAGCTGAACTCAGATCTGGAGAAACGCATGAAACCTCATCTCACCGTACTCGCCGCACTGCTGATGTCCGGGGCGGCTCAGGCCGCCGAGGTCATCGATGTACACCGGGACGCCAACTGCGGCTGCTGCAAGGACTGGATCAAGTATCTGGAAACCAATGGGTTCGAGGTGCGCGACCATGTGGAAGTCAACATGCTGCCGGTCAAGGAGCGCCTCGGCGTGCCGCCGCGCCTGGGCTCGTGCCATACCGGCGTGATTGGCGGCAAGTTCGTCGAAGGCCACGTGCCGGTGGCAGCGATCCGCGAGCTGCAGCAGCGCGACGATCTGGCCGGAGTCGCCGTACCGGGCATGCCAGCCGGCTCGCCGGGCATGGACTACGGCCAACCACACCAGCGCTATCAGGTGATCGGGCTGACCAGTCAGGGCCGCGACCTGGCGCTGGGCGACTATCTCGGCAGCCAGCCACTTCGCTGAAAGCAGCTCGCCTGGCAGGCGGCAGCGCACGGGCCGACCCTCGGCAAGCACCCTGCCTGCCGCCATCCGGCCGCAGGTGTCGTCGCCAGGCGCGGTGACAGACCAAACGGCCCGCTCGCTTACCCTGTCAAGCTGCCGTCAAAAGCCTCCCGGCCAGCAAGCTGACAGAACCGTAATGTTCGGCTCAGCTTGTCGTCAGATGCGCCGCGCTATGGTGAGCGACAGGACTGCTGCGACTGTTTGTCCAGCGCAGCCACATCGCACATGAACAGGACCAGCATGCACTCGACCAGCTCTCGGCGCACCTTCGTCAAAAGCCTCGCCGCCGGCGGCGCCTTCGCCGGACTCGGGCTGTGGCGCCAGCCCGTCTGGGCGCTGACCAGCCCCGGCCAGCCGACGGTACTCAGCGGCAGCCAATTCGACCTGACCATCGACTCCATGAGCGTCGACTTCACCGGCCGCCGGCGCACCGCCATGGCCATCAATGGCAGCATTCCCGGCCCGCTGCTGCGCTGGCGCGAGGGTGACACCGTGACCCTGCGCGTGCGCAACCGCCTGCCGCAGGAGACCTCGATCCACTGGCACGGCATCCTGCTGCCGGCCAACATGGACGGCGTGCCCGGCTTCAGCTTCGCCGGCATCGCGCCGGACGGCATGTACGAGTACCGCTTCAAGGTCAAGCAGAGCGGGACCTACTGGTATCACAGCCACTCGGGCTTCCAGGAGCAGCTCGGCGTCTACGGCCCGCTGATCATCGATCCCGAGGAGCCGGAGCCGTTCGCCTACGAGCGAGACTATGTGGTGTTCCTCTCCGACTGGACCGACGAGAGCCCGGCGCGCGTGCTGGCCAAGCTGAAGAAGCAGGCCGACTACTACAACCAGGGCCGCCGCACCGTCGGCGACTTCATCAACGATGTCGCCGACCAAGGCTGGCGCAAGACCTTCAGCGACCGCTGGGCCTGGGCGAAGATGAACATGTCGCCCACCGATCTCGCCGACGTCAGCGGCGCGACCTACACCTACCTGCTCAACGGCCAGGCCCCGGATGCCAACTGGACCGGGCTGTTCCGGCCGGGCGAGCGCATCCGCCTGCGCCTGATCAACGGCTCGGCGATGAGCTACTTCGACTTCCGTATTCCCGGCCTCAAGCTCACCGTGGTCGCCGCGGACGGGCAGAACATCGAGCCGGTAACGGTCGACGAGATTCGCCTCGCGGTGGCGGAAACCTATGACGTGATCGTCGAGCCGGACGGCAGCCAGCACGCCTACACCCTCTTCGCCCAGGCCATGGACCGCAGCGGCTACGCCCGCGGCACGCTGGCCGTGCGCGAAGGCCTGCAGGCCCCGGTGCCCAACCCCGATCCGCGCCCCGAACTGACCATGGACGACATGGGTCATGGCGATCACGCCGCCCATGGCCAGGCTGCCGCAACGCCCGCGCAGGGCCATGACGCCCATGCCGGACACGGCGACCATGGCGCGATGGATCACGGCTCGGATGGCAGCGGGATGCAGGCACATCCGGCCAGCGAGACCAACAACCCTCTGGTGGACATGCAGACCATGATGCCGGTGGCCAAGCTGGACGACGCAGGCATCGGCCTGCGCGACAACGGCCGGCGCGTGCTGACCTATGCCGACCTGCGCAGCGCCTTCGCCGACCCGGATGGCCGCGAACCGGGCCGCACCATCGAACTGCACCTGACCGGCCACATGGAGCGCTTCTCCTGGTCGTTCGACGGTATTCCCTTCGCCGACGCCGAGCCGATCCGCCTCCGGTACGGCGAGCGGGTGCGCTTCGTACTGGTCAACGACACCATGATGCACCACCCCATTCACCTGCACGGGCTGTGGAGCGACCTGGAGGACGAACACGGCGACTTCCTGGTGCGCAAGCACACCATCGACATGCCGCCGGGCTCGAAACGCAGCTACCGGGTCACAGCAGACGCCCTCGGCCGCTGGGCCTACCACTGCCACATGCTGATGCACATGGACCTCGGAATGTTCCGTGAAGTCCGCGTAGAGGAATGACGGAGAAGCCTATGAAAACCCTCAAGCACACCACCCTGCTCGCCCTCGGCCTGGCCGCCTCCCTCGGCCTGAACGCGGTCCAGGCGCAGCAGAGCGAGCATGACGGTCATCATGCCGAGAACGACCCGGCCGAACAGGCCTCCCCGCAGACCACGCAGCCCAAGACTCAACAGGGCGGCATGATGCAGGGCATGGACCACGACAAGATGAAGGACATGCACGAGCAGCATATGGGCAACGGCCACATGGATCATGGCGGCATGGGCGGCGGATCGGTGGACAAAGACATGCCCAAGGACGCCGAGCAGGGCAATCCGCATGCGCATTAAGCCGCTCCCCGTCGCCGTCGCCGTCGCGCTGAGTCTGGTCACGGCGGCGAGCCAGGCGCAGCAGAACATGGACCACTCCGGCCATGTCGGCCACACTGCGCCGGCAGCGCACGAGCACAGGGATCATGGGCGAACCGATCACGGCCACATGGACCACGGCTCGATGGCGCACCCGCCGGGACAGTCGCCGCGCACGCCCATCCCAGCCATCAGCGATGCGGATCGCGCCGCGGCGTTCCCCAGCCTGCCGGCCCATCACATGCACCAGGGCGGGACGAATTTCCTGTTTCTCGCCGACCAGCTGGAGTGGCAGGACGCCGACGAGGGCAGCGCGCTGGCCTGGGACATTTCCGGCTGGGTCGGTGGCGACATCGACCGTCTGGCGTTCCGCTCGGAGGGCGAGCGTACCAATGGCCACACCGAGGAAGCGGAACTGCAGCTGCTGTGGAGCCACGCCATCGGTCCCTGGTGGGAAACCGTCGCCGGCGTGCGCCAGGACTTCAAACCCGGCTCGCCGCAGACCTGGGCGGCCTTTGGCGTGCAGGGCATGCCGTTGTTCGGCCTGGAAACCGAGGCGACCGCGTTCATCGGCGAAGGCGGCCAGAGCGCACTGCGTCTGGAGGCCGAGTACGACATCCTGCTGACCCAGCGCTGGGTGCTGCAGCCCACTGCCGAGCTCAACCTGCACGGGCGCAACGACGAGGCGCGCGGCGTCGGCGCAGGGTTCAGCGACGCCAGTCTAGGGCTGCGCCTGCGCTACGAGATCAGCCGCCAGTTCGCGCCTTATGTCGGCGTGACCTGGAACCGTGCCTACGGCAACACCGCCGACCTGCTGCGTGCCGAAGGCGAGGATGTCAGCGACACCCGCCTGGTGGCCGGCATCCGCTTCTGGTTCTGAGGGGTACGGCATGAGAACAGTCCTGGCGACGCTGGCGCTGAGTGCCCTGGCGGTGGTGACCGGCGCGGCGCTGGTGCTGTACTCCGGCATCATCGACGTCGGCGCTGACGACCCGCACAGCGCACCGCTGCATGCCGTGCTGGAGACGGCCCGCGAACGCGCCGTAGCCGTGCGCGCCCGGGAAATCGAGGTGCCGCCGCTGGGCTCGGCGGAACAGATGCGCTCCGGCGCGGGCAACTACGCGGCGATGTGCGTCGGTTGTCACCTGGCGCCGGGCGTCGCGCCAACCGAGCTGAGCCAGGGCCTCTACCCCGCCCCACCAGCGCTGGCCGAAGCTACCCGCGACGGCGACCCGGCCGCGACCTTCTGGGTCATCAAGCATGGGCTCAAGTCCACTGGCATGCCGGCGTGGGGCCGATTCATGGAGGACCACTACATCTGGTCGCTGGTCGCCTTTGTCGAGCAGCTGCCGTCACTCACTCCCATGGAATACCAGGCGCTGGTGGCCTCCAGCGACGGCCACCAGCACGGCGGCGGCGAAACGGACATGCATGATCACAGCGGCCAGCATTCCAGCCAGACCGGCGATCACCACGGCGCTTCCGAGCAGGGCGAGACAGATGCGAAGGTGCATCGGCATTCCGACGGCAGTCGTCACCAGCACTGACGCACACCTGGTTCAGCGTTTCGCCTCGATCCTGCCGACCCGTTCGAGCCACTCGGACTCGAGCCGGTTCTGCTCGATGTCCATGCCCAGTGCCTCCATCGCCTCGCGGTGACGGTCGATTTCGGCGACCGAATCACTGAGCCCGGTGAGATTGCCATCGAGCTGGTGCATCTGCGTCAGCCCAAGGTGATAGAAGCGCAGCAGCTTGATTGCCGCGGGATCGCCCGCGCTCACGCCGGCCCTGACCTGATGCATCATGTTGGTCACCCGCATCAGACTGCGCTTGAGCCGCCAGCCATAGGCCGCCGAAGCCATCCACGGCTGTTGCCAGTACAGCAGCCGCACCAGCGCGACGGTCAGTGCCAGCCCCGCGACGACTCCGCCGATGTTCAGCCGCAGGTTGTCGCCGCCCGGCTCGCCGAACAGCGCGACCGCCAGGCCCGACAGGCCCATGGCCAGAATGGCGAAGGTGGCCGCGACGATCAGCGTGCTGCGGCGGGTCTCGCGACGGTAGGTTTCGGGGCTGCGCGGAACGATCTCGAATAGCACCACGGGGCGTTGTCCTCGGCTGAAATGGATGGCAGGCGCCGCGCATTATCACCCCATTGACCCACGCGCGGCTGACGCAGCGCAGCGCTTCGCACGCTCTCGCGAATCGCCCTACGCCCGACATCGCCCCGTCGCCGGTTCAGCCGCTATGCTGCAGCCACTGCCCCACGGGAACTGTCCATGCGCCGCCTCGCCATACCCGCCGACCAGCAACGGGTCTACGACATCTACATGCACCCGGATGTGGTGCCCTACCTCGGTTTCGACCCCATGCCACGCGAAGCTTTCGGCAAGGTGTTCGAGCCGCTGTTCGAAAGCGGCAGCTTCTACGTGTTCGAGGAGCATGGGCAGCTACAGGGCTTCTACAAGGTGCAGCGGCACCTCGGTCGCGCGGCTCATGTCGCCTACCTGGGCACGCTGGCGGTCGCACCGCAGGCCAAGGGCAGCGGACTGGCCCGACGGATGATGCAGGACGCCCTCGACCGGCTGGCCGCCAGCGGCATCCGCCGCGTGGAGCTCAGCGTGGAGGCCGACAATCCGCGGGCGATCGCCTTCTACCAGCGCTTCGGCTTCGTGCACGAGGGAACGCAGCGGGCGGCCTACAAGCGCGCCGGCGAGGACGGCTATGTCGATGAACTGATGTACGGCCTGCTGCTGGAGGCCTGACGGGATGCCGGACGGCGGACGCCGTCCGGCCGGGGGGATCAGCCGGCGAGCTTGCTGGTGATCTTCGCCACATGCTCGCCCTGGAAGCGCGCAATGGCCAGTTCCTTCTCCGATGGCTGACGCGAGCCGTCGCCGCCCGCGATGGTCGAGGCGCCATAAGGCGTGCCACCGTTGGTCTCGGAGATGTCGAAGAACTCGCTGATACCGTAGCCGGTCGGCACGATGACCATGCCGTGGTGCGCCAGGGTGGTCCAGGTGGAGGTGATGGTCATTTCCTGCCCGCCACCGGTGCCCGTGGAGGTGAATACGCTCGCGACCTTGCCATGCAGTGCGCCCTTGGCCCACAGGCCGCCGGTGCGGTCGAGGAAGTTGCGCATCTGTCCGGACATGTTGCCGAAGCGGGTCGGCGTGCCGAAGATGATCGCATCGTAGTTCGGCAATTCGTTCGGATCGGCTATATCACCCGCCTGATCGACCTTGCCGCCAGCGTTGCGGAAGGCATCTTCCGGCATCGTCTCCGGTACGCGCTTGATGACCACCTCGGCGCCCGGCACACGACGGGCGCCTTCTGCCACCGCGTTGGCCATGGTTTCGATATGGCCGTACATCGAGTGATACAGCACGAGAATCTTCGCCATCTTATCTTTCCTCTTTTGGTGAATGTGTGCGGGTAAACCTTGGGTTGTGATAGCCGAGCGTCGGCGGCGTTCAGCGCGACTCGACCAGCACGACTTCGCTGTTCTCCAGCGCGCGGACGGTCAGCCGTGCCTCATCGCGCACGGCCACGCCATCCCCTGCGGAGACGGTGACACCGTTGACCTCGATCTGCCCGCTCGCGGGCACCAGGTAGACGCGGCGCCCTTCGGCGATCTGGTAATCGGCGCTCTGCCCCTGTTCAAGCGTAGCCGCTGCCAGACGGGCCTCGGCACGAATCGGCAAGGCCTCGTCGTCGCCCGGCAGGCCGCTGGCCAGGGTGACGAACGCCCCGGCACGCTCGCCGCTGGGGAATCTGCGGGTGCCCCAGGTCGGCGGCAGACCGGTCTGCTGCGGGTGAATCCAGATCTGGAAGATGCGTGTCTCCTCGTCTTCCAGGTTGTACTCGCTGTGGACGATGCCGCTGCCGGCGCTCATCACCTGCACGTCGCCGGCAACGGTGCGCCCGCGATTGCCCAGGCTGTCTTCGTGAGTGATCGCGCCCTGGCGCACGTAGGTGATGATTTCCATGTCGCGATGCCCGTGGGGCTCGAAGCCCGAATGCGGGGCGATACTGTCGTCGTTCCAGACACGCAGCCGGCCCCAGCGCATGCGCTGGGCATCGTGATACTCGGCAAAGGAAAAGTGATGACGGGCGTTCAGCCAACCGTGCCGGGCGTGGCCGAGTTCTGCATGGGGACGACGTTCGATCATCTGAGCCTCCGAGTGAATGGGTCGGCCGGGCTGGCCGGCGGAACCGAATGAGCCCGATAATCTATTGATTCTTCATCGGCATGTACGCAAATTTGCGCCAATAAAAATCGAATTAATCGATCTATCTCGCTGCACTTCTCCAACGCGCGCCCTGCACTCACGCAAGCGGTTGCGCGCAATCGGTTTACCTGCCAAAACGGCGCCCTGTTTCAACTAACCAGGGCGGAACATGAACCAGGAACTGCAAATCGAGGACGTGCGACTCGGCGAAGGCAAGGCGGTCGTAAAAGGCGCGCTCATCACGACGCAATACCGCGGCACGCTGAGCGACGGCACGGAGTTCGACAGCTCCTACACGCGTGGCAAGCCGTTCCAGTGCGTGATAGGCACCGGGCGCGTGATCAAGGGCTGGGATATCGGCCTGATGGGAATGAAAGTCGGCGGTAAGCGCAGGCTCTTCGTTCCGGCTCATCTGGGCTATGGCGAGCGGCAGATCGGCGCGCACATTCCGCCGAATTCGGACCTTCACTTCGAGATCGAGCTGCTCGAAGTGCTGACTCGGGACGACTGATCAGCAGCGCCATGCGGCTTGCGCACCGCATGGCGCTGCGATTTCAGCTCGCGCTGGCCGGCGCCTGGTGAGGAACGCCTTGGGGGTACTCCTCCCGATAGCGCGCCAGCCAGTTGGCACCTGCCGGGTCGTCCCACACATGGCGGTGCAGCAACGCCATGCCATCGGGATCGTTGAGCAGGCGCCAGCGCGCCGCCTCGCCCTTCGCAGCCGCCGGCCCCGCCGCCAGTACCTCCGCCAGACGCTGCTCGCGCAGGTGCTCCGCGGCCGGCACCACCTTGGCGTGACGAGCGCGCGCCATGGCGCAGACCAGGGCGTTGTACAGCGGGTCGACGACGGCGACGAGGAAGCCCTCGCGCAGCGCGTTCGCCTGATTCTGCTGCTGGTAGCGGTCAGTGTTGGCCAGCTCGGTAGGCGGCGCGTACTCCTCGGGAATCAGGAACAGCTTGCACCGACGGGCGGCCAGGCCCAGGCCGGTACGGCTGGTGATCACCGACACCGGCGCCGAGAGGATCAGCGACACCACGATCGGCGCCAGCCACCAGAGGAAGGCCGCATCCAGCCAGGCAACCAGTGCCGTCCAGAGCACGCCGATGACGATCTGCGAACCATGCCGGCGCAGCGCCTCCCCCCAGGGCGTCGCGTCATCGCCGCGCTGCGGCGATTTCCACTGCACCGACCAGCCGAGGAATGCCGCGGTGACGAATACGCTGTGAAAGAGCATGCGCACCGGCGCCAACAGCACCGAAAACAGCGTCTCGATCAGCATCGACAGCACCACCCGCAACCGACCGCCATAGGCCTGCGCGCCCTGGATGCAGACCAGCAGCACGCTGAGCAGCTTGGGCAGGAACAGCAGCGTAATGGTCGCCGAGAACAGCGCGATGGCCTCCTCCGGATGCCAGCGTGGCCACAATGGATAGAGCTGGTTGGGCTGCAGGAAATACTCCGGTTCCATCAGCGTATGGATGGCCAGCAGGCCGGTGGACAGCAGCAGGAAGAGGAACCACAGCGGCGCCGACAGGTAGGACATCACCCCGGTCAGAAACACCAGACGATGCACCGTGTGCACGCCGCGCACCATGAACAGACGGAAGTTCATCAGGTTGCCATGGCACCAGCGGCGGTCGCGCTTGAGCTCGTCGAGCAGGTTGGGCGGCAGCTCCTCGTAACTGCCCGGCAGATCGTAGGCGATCCACACGCCCCAGCCGGCACGTCGCATCAGCGCCGCCTCGACGAAATCGTGCGAGAGGATCGCGCCGGCGAAGGAGCCGGTGCCGGGCAGCGGCGCCAGCGCACAATGCTCGATGAAGGGTTTGACCCGGATGATCGCGTTGTGACCCCAATAGTGCGACTCGCCCAACTGCCAGAAATTGAGCCCGGCGGTGAACAGCGGCCCGTAGACGCGGGTAGCGAACTGCTGCAGGCGCGCATAGAGGGTGTCCATGCCCGAGGCCTTGGGGGCGGTCTGGATGATGCCAGCGTTGGGGTTGGCCTCCATCAGCCGCACCAGACTGGTCAGACACTCGCCACTCATCACGCTGTCGGCATCGAGCACCACCATGTAGCGGTAGCTGCTGCCCCAGCGCCGGCAGAAGTCGTCGATGTTGCCGCTCTTGCGCTTCACCCGACGCCGGCGGCGGCGATAGAAGATATGGCCGAAACCATCCACCGCGCGACACAGCTCGACCCAGGCCTGCTGCTCGGCGACACAGGTGTCCGGGTCGTTGCTGTCGCTGAGCACGAAGATATCGAAATGCTCCAGCTCACCGGTGGCCTTGAGCGACTCGTAAGTCGCGCGCAGACCGGCGAACACCCGCGGCACGTCCTCGTTGGCGATCGGCATCACCAGCGCGGTGCGCGCCTCGGCTGGAATCGGCTCGTTGCCCGGACTGCTGGCCGAGATGCTATAGCGGTCCTTGCCACGCAGCAGCTGGAAGAAGCCCATCAGCGCGGTCCAGAAGCCCACCGATACCCAGCAGAACAGCAGCGCGAACAGCAGCAGGATGCTGGTCTGCACCACGTAGGGCAGGATCTGCCGTGCCGATTCGGCCAGCGGCTGCACGAAAACGTCCTGCAGGTCCACCAGCGACCAGCCCTGGTACGGCAACACCGCCTTCATCTGCCAGGTGGCGAACGCGGTCTGGCCGAGCATCAGAATCAGCAATGCGCTGCGCCGCAGCGCCGCGACGCGCCGCCAGCGTGCTTCGTCGAGCGGCTGCGGGCTGGGTTCGAAGGTGCGCCGCGGAGTCTTGCGCCCCAGCAGCCGGCGCCAACCGCGACGCAGGATGTTGGTGTGCCAGGGCTCCGGCACCATCCGCGTGCGAACGATCGGCGGGGTGGATTGCAGATAGGGGCGGCCCTGATGGTCCTCACGGATGATGCCGGCGCGGTCGAACAGATCGCCCCAGCCCATGCGCAGCCGGGTCACCACGGAGTCCAGCAGACGCCGCGACGGGCCGCGCTCGGCGGTCGTCGCGGCGGACATTTCGTCATGCAGGGCGAGCAGACCGCCCTGCTCCGCGGCCTGCCGGTATCTGGCCGGGTCCTCGACGTCGGTCAGCGCCAGGCCATCGCAATAGCCTTCAGCCATGCGGTTCATTGCGTCCTGCTCATTCATGGGGAGGAATCTGGTAGGTCCAGGTTTCGGAAAGGGTCTTTTCACCATCGACCAGCGCCGCACGCATTTCCACCGGCCGGCGCGGATCACGCACCTTGAGCCGCAGAGTCATGCGCCAGCCCTTGCTGACCGGGTTGTAGCGCAGGTTGTTCTCCACCAGCTCGGCGTTGTCATCGACGCTGACGCGAGTGGTGACCGGCGCATCCTCGGGCAGCTTGGCCAGCACCGGCCCGACGAAGTCCACCACCAGAGCGGTGCTGCCATCGGCCTGGCGAATCAGGTTGGCCTGCTTGACGTCCCCGGCCGACACGCGGGTCTGCTGTGCCCAGGCCAGTTGCGGATCGTGCAGACTCGGTTCGTCCATGGAGAAGTGCAGGCGATACTCCAGGTCCAGCGGCTGACCGGGCTCCGGCTGCTTCTCGGGCGACCAGAAGGCGACGATGTTGTCGTTGGTTTCGTCGGGCGTCGGGATCTCCACCAGCTCGACATGCCCCTTGCCCCAGTCACCGCGCGTCTCAACCCAGCCACTCGGGCGCAGCTCGTAGCGGTCGTCCAGGTCCTCGTAGCGGTTGAACTCCCGGGTGCGCTGCATCAGGCCGAAGCCACGCGGATTCTCCACGCTGAACGCGCTGACCGCCAGGCGACGCGGGTTGTTCAGCGGGCGCCAGAGCCACTCGCCGTTGCCGGCGTGGATCGCCAGCCCCTCGGAGTCGTGCAGCTGCGGGCGGAAATTCAGCGAATCGCTGGGCTGGTTCGCCCCGAACAGGTACATGCTGGTCAGCGGCGCGATGCCCAGCTTGCCCACCGGCTCGCGCAGGTACACCCGGGCCTGCACGTCCAGCGTACTGTCCTTGCCCGGCGTCAGCACCATGCGGTAGGCGCCGGTGGCACGCGGCGAGTCGAGCAGCGCGTAGATGACCAGGTTGCGCCGGTCGGGCTGCGGCCGTTCCACCCAGAACTCGCGGAAGCGGGGAAACTCCTCACCCACCGGCAGCGCCGTGTCGATCGCCAGCCCGCGTGCGGACAGGCCATACCACTGGCCCTTGCCAACGATGCGGAAATAGCTCGCACCGAGCAGCGTCATCACCTCGTCCTGCTTGTCCTTCTTGTTCAGCGGATAGAGCACCTTGAAACCGGCGAAGCCCAGACCTTCCAGCGCGGCGGGATCGACCTCGACGCCGTCGAACTGGAACATGGCCGGGTCATAGCGGATCTCGCGGACGTCCGTCGCGGTGATCTCGTTGATGCGTACCGGTGTGTCGAAGTGCATGCCCTGATGGTAGAACTGCAGGTGGAACGGTGTATTGGCATCCTTCCAGTAGGCATGTTCGGGGTCGAAGCGCAGCCGTTGGTAATCGGCAAAGGCCATTCGGCGAAACTCTTCCGGCAGGTTGCTCGCCGGTTCCTCATAGCCGCGGGACGCCAGTTCCTGCGCCTGCTTGGCCACATCATCCAGGCTGAACGCCAGCGCACTGCCGGCCATCAGCATGTACAACCCACCTGCCAGCCCTGCCAGCATGCGCGCCGGATGGGTACCCGTCTTCCGTTGAAAAATGCGTAACACACCGCCTCCGAATTACACGTTTGTGCAGAGTTCGCTCTGCTTCGCTGTGGTGAACCACCCGAGCCCAGCCGCTGTGCCGCGCGCGACAGGTGCGACGGCGTTGCCGGACTGCAGGCGTTTCTCCATACAGAAATTTTCTTACAACAGCTCGAAGCGCTCGCTCTGCACGGCTCGCGAATCGAGCCCCAGCTGCACTTCGAATTCACCTGGCTCGGCCACGTAGTCGAGCCGGGCGTCGTGGAACCTGAGGTCGTCCTCGCCCAGAGTGAAGCGCACCACCCGCGTCTCGCCCGGCTCGAGCCGGATTTTTTCGAAGCGTTTGAGCTCCTTCACCGGTCGCACACTGGAGCCGACCAGGTCCTGCAGATAAAGCTGCACGACGGTCGCGCCGGCGCGCGCTCCGCTGTTCTTTACCGTTACGCTGACCTCCAGGCGCTGCCCCCGTTTCAATTCGCGCTTGGAAAGTTGCGGTTTGGACAGTTCGAACTCGGTATAGCTCAGGCCGTAGCCGAATGGGTACAGCGCGCCGTTGGGCTCTTCGAAATATTGCGAGGTGTAGTTGCCCGGACGCCCCTCGACATAGGGGCGGCCCAACCGTGGATGGTTGTAGTAGGTGGGAATCTGCCCCACCGAACGCGGAAAGGAGATCGGCAACTTGCCCGAAGGGTTGTGCGCGCCGAACAGCACATCGGCGATGGCATTGCCGCCCTCGGTTCCGGTGAACCAGGTTTCCAGCAGCGCATCGGCATGCTCCCTGACCCACCCCAGCTGCAGCGGGCGACCATTCATCAGCACCACCACCAGTGGCTTGCCGGTGGCGACCAGGGCTTCGAGCAGCGCCTGCTGGCTGGCCGGCAAGGTCAGACTGGTCCGGCTGGACGATTCGTGGGACATGCCACGGGCCTCGCCCAGAGCCGCGACGATCACATCGGCCTCGCGCGCCGCACGCACCGCTTCGTCGATCATCGCCTGCGGCGGACGCGGGTCCTGGACCACCTCCGGGCGGTCCCAGTTGAGGAAGTTCAGGTACTTGATCATGCCGGCATCGTCGGTGACGTTGGCGCCGCGCGCGTGGATGATCCGGCCGTCCTTGCCAAGCGCTCGTTCGAGGCCCTGGCGCAGCGTCACGGCCTGCGCTGCCACGCCGGCTGCCGACCAGCTGCCGAGCATGTCGACGGGGGAATCGGCCAGCGGCCCGACCAGCGCGATGCGTGCATCCCTGCGCAGTGGCAGCGTCTGCCCGCGGTTTTCCAGCAGCACCAGGGACTCGCGCGCGACCTGGCGTGCCGCCTCGCGGTGCAGGCGGCTTTCGGCGTTGACCTCGGCGGGGTCGTCCACCGCCCGGCCGATGCGGCGATAGGGATCATGGAACAGACCCAGGTCGTACTTGGCGCCGAGCACACGGCCGACCGCCTGGTCGATCAGCTCGAGGGGCACTTCGCCGCGTTCGACCAGGCCGGGCAGTTCCTGCAGATAGAGCGAGTCGTGCATGCTCAGGTCGATGCCGGCCTCGATCGCCAGGCGCGCGGCCTCGCGGCCATCGCGGGCCACGCCATGGCGCAGCAGTTCATCGATGGCGCCGTGATCGCTGATGTTCAGCCCGCGGAAGCCCCAGTCGTCGCGCAGCAGGTCACGCAACAGCCAGCGGTTGGCACTGGCCGGCACGCCGTTGACGGTGTTCAGCGCCACCATCACGCCACCGGCGCCGGCGTCCACCGCCGCACGGTAGGGCGGCAGGTAATCCTGGTACATGCGCTGCGGGCTCATGTCGACCACGTTGTAATCACGCCCGCCCTCCACCGCACCATACAGGGCGAAGTGCTTGACGCTGGCCATCACGCTGTCCGCAGCGCTCAGGCGCTCGCCCTGATAGGCACGCACCAGCGTGCCGGCGATCTGCGATACCAGGTATGGATCCTCGCCGAAGCCCTCGGACGTCCGCCCCCAGCGCGGGTCGCGGGTGATGTCCACCATGGGCGCGAAGGTCAGATCGAGGCCGTCGGCACTGGCCTCGATGGCCGAAACCCGACCGCTCAGGGCGATGGCGTCGAGGTCCCAGCTTGAAGCCAGGGCCAGGCTGATGGGGAAGATGGTGCGATGGCCATGAACCACGTCATAGGCGAAGAAGATCGGAATGCCCAGTCGGCTGCGCAAGGCCGCGTCCTGCATGGGGCGGTTGTCGGCTCGGGTCACCGAATTGAAAGTGGCACCGATGCGGCCGGCCGCGATCTCCTCGACGATGCGCTCGCGCGGCATGTCGCCACCAATGCTGATCAGCCGCAGCTGGCCGATCTTCTCCGCCAGGGTCATGCGCTCGAGCAGGGTCTCGATCAGTGCCTGTCGGTCGTCCAGCGGCAGGGCCGGCGGCGCCGCGCAGGCGAACGGACTCATCGCGCCGGCAAGCAGGACAAACGGCAACAGCCTTTTCATCATCACAACCCCATTCTCGTTTCAACCGATCAGCCACACACAGGCACACCCATCGCGCAGGTCACGGACCGTACGCAATGCGCCCTTGAATTCGTCTTAGAGTTCGATGGTGCCGTCGAGGTAGAGCACCGCCTGCCCGGCCACCATCACACGATCCGCTTCGACCCGGCAGTGCAGGATGCCCGTGCGCGCCGATGCCTGCAGCGCCACCAGTTCGTTGCGCCCCAGCCGCTCGGCCCAGTACGGGGCGAGCCCGGCATGGATGGAACCGGTGACCGGGTCCTCGGCGCCGCCATTGGCCGGCCAGAAATAGCGGGAGGCGAAATCCTGCTCGCGCCCTGGCGCGGTCACCACCACATCCAGCGGTGCCAGCGTGCGCAACGCCTGCAGATCTGGCGCCAGAGCGCGCACCTGCTGCTCGTCGCGGTAGACGGCGAACCATGCCTGGCGATTGCGCAGCACTGCTTCCGGCGCGAGACCGAGCCCCTGCAGCAACGCGGCCGGCGGCTCGGCGACCGGCTCCGGCGCGCGATTGGGAAAACTCATTTCCAGCAGCCCGTCAGCACGCCGCTGCACGGCCAGTTCGCCCACGGCAGCGGCACGAAAGGTCAGCGGCGCGCGGGCCAGCCCCTGTTCCAGCAGCACGAAGGCGCTGGCCAGCGTGGCATGGCCACAGAAATCGATTTCGGTGAGCGGCGAGAACCAGCGGATGTGAAAGACCCCGTCCGCCTCGCGAACGAAAAAGGCCGTCTCGGAAAGGTTGTTTTCGGCGGCGATGGCTTGCATCAGCTCGTCCGGCAGCCAGGCTTGCAAGGGGATCACCGCCGCGGGATTGCCCCGGAAACGTTCAGCGGTGAAAGCATCGACCTGGAACATCCGCAATTTCATGGTTTGCACCCTGTGCACGGTCAAGCGACCGCCGCCTACTCTAACGGGTCTGACGGGGTGCTAGCCAGTGGCGCGTGAGGGTCGCAACGCCGCCACAGCCGCGGCCTGCACGGGAATGCCCGGCAGGCGGCGTCAACCGAGGGCGAATGGCAGCAGCAGCGCGATCAGAATGCCCAGCAGGCTCATGCCCAGCGCAGCGAAGGCGCCGCACTCATCGCCCTCCTCCAGCGCCCTGGCGGTACCGATGGCATGGGCGTTGAGGCCATAACTCAGGCCCCGCGCCGCGGGATGCTCGACCCCGGCCCAGCGCAGCAGCAGCGGTCCCAACGCGGTGCCGATGACGCCGGTCAGCATGACGAACACTGCCGCCAGTGAAGCCAGGCCGCCGAGCTGCTCGGCCACCAGCATGGCGATGGGCATGGTCGCGGACTTCGGCGCCAGGCTCATCAGCACCGGCAGCTCTGCGCCCAGCGCCCAGGCGATCGCCAGCGTCAGAACCACGCTGAGCACGCCGCCGACCGCCAAGGTGATGACGATCGGCCAGAACAGCTGCTGGATACGCTTGAGATGTCGATGCAGCGGCACCGCCAGCGCCACGGTGGCAGGCCCCAGCAGCATGGCGACCAGCGCAGCGCCGTCGCGGTAGCGCGCATAGTCGAGGTCCACCAGGGTCAGTGTGCCGACCACCAGCAGCATGCCCACCATGACCGGTTGCAGCACCAGCCAGCCGCTGCGGCGATACAGCATCAGCGCCAGCTGAAAGGCGATCAAAGTCAGCGCCACGGCAAACAGCGGATGGACCACCACCGCCGCCCAGGCGGTGCGCCAATCGAATACGGTCATGCCTGATCCTCCCGCTGGCGATCGAGTCGGCGGATCAGCCGCTGCATCAGCCAGCCGCAGAACGGCACCGTGATCAGCAGCGACAAAACCAGGCCGGCGGCGATCGCTGGCAGATCATCCAGCAGTGCGCCAGCGCTGGTCATGATGCCGGCGGCCGGCACGATCAGCAGCAGCGGCAGATACTGCAGCAGCAAGGCCGCGGTCTTCTCCAGAGACTCCGGAATGCTGCGGCGCAGCAGCAGCAGGCCGAACAGCAACAGCATGCCGATGATCGGCCCCGGCAATGCCGGCAGCAGCACCAGGTTGATCAGATTGCCGAGCAGCTGCAGCAGCACGAGCCAGGTCAGACCTTGGAGAATCATCGGCGATGCTCCCTCGGCAGCATTGGATGAATCATGCGTTGGCTCCTCTTCATTCGGCAAAAGGCCTCGACTATCGCCGGCCTGGCGGCAACAGAACAGCATCAGATGCAGACAAAAAAAGCGGATCAGCCGATCCCGACAGCTTCCGCTGATGCAGGTCAACGCCTAGCGATGCCTACGTTCCGACAGCGCTGCCGCGCCCGATCTGATACGTATTTAGCCGTCACATCTGAGTCTGTTATGCATGAGCCTCGACGGGGATCATCCGCCTCGCCTGAACTGCCTATGGGGCGAAAGCCAATGACCGACCGCTTACCCGCGCGGATCATCGAAACCGTTGATCCCAGCCAGCCGATCCGCCTGACGCCCGCCCAGAGCGGCGGGCCCATCCACACGCGCAGTTTCAGCGGACGTTTCCGCAACCTGCGCCTGTTGGGCGGCGCCCTGCTGATGCTGCTCTACTTCGGCACCGTCTGGCTGAATTGGAACGGGCGTCAGGCGGTGCTGTGGGACCTGGACCGGCAGCAGTTCCACATCTTCGGCGCCACCTTTTGGCCGCAGGATTTCATCCTGCTCTCGGCGATCCTGATCATCGCCGCGTTCGGCCTGTTCTTCATCACCGTGCTGGCCGGGCGCATCTGGTGCGGCTACGCCTGCCCGCAGAGCACCTGGACCTGGATGTTCATGTGGGTGGAAAAGATCACCGAAGGCGACCGCCTGCAGCGCATCAAGCTCGATGCTGCACCCTGGTCCGCCGCCAAGCTGCTGCGCCGTGCCGCCAAGCACACGCTGTGGCTGGCCATCAGCCTGGCCACGGCGCTGGCCTTCGTCGGCTATTTCACCCCGGTACGCGAGCTGGTGGCCGACCTTGCCCGCTTCGAGGTCGGTGCCACCACCGCCTTCTGGCTGCTGTTCTTCACCGCCGCGACCTACATCAATGCCGGCTGGCTGCGTGAGCAGGTGTGCCTGCACATGTGCCCCTACTCGCGCTTCCAGAGCGTGATGTTCGACGCCGACACCCTTCTCGTCTCCTACGACACAGCCCGCGGCGAGAATCGCGGCGCGCGGCGCAAGGGCAGTGATCCGCGAGCCCAGGGCCTCGGTGACTGCGTCGACTGCACGCTGTGCGTGCAGGTCTGCCCCACCGGCATCGACATCCGCGACGGCCTGCAGCTGGACTGCATCAGCTGTGGCGCCTGCATCGACGTCTGCGACAGCGTCATGGACCGGATGGGTTACGCCCGCGGCCTGCTGCGCTACACCTCCGAACGTGCGCTCAAGGGCGGCATCACCCGCTTCTTCCGTCCACGGCTGGTCGGCTATGCCGTGGCGCTGACCGCCATGATCGCGGCCTTCATCTGGGCACTGGATGCGCGGCCGCAGCTGCAGTTGGACGTGACCCGCGACCGCACGCTGTACCGCGAGAACATGCAGGGCCAGATCGAGAACATGTATCGCCTCAAGCTGATCAACAAGACGCAGCAGCCGCGCCGCTACGCGCTGGCATTGGACGGCGGCCCCTTCGAGCTGCAGGGCCCGCGCGAGATCAGCCTGGCACCGGGCGAGATCGCCGATCTGCCGGTCAGCGTGGCGCTGCTCGCCAACACCGATGGTTCCAGCCATGAGCTGCGTTTCCAGGTCAGCGACCTGGCCGAGCCGGACAGTCGGGTGAGCACACCGAGCACCTTCGTCGCCCCCATCGCGGCGCTACGCCAGTAGACTGGCCATGCCCAACCGCCACGGCCCGGACACGATGAAGCGCTACGAGAAATTCGCCGATGAGATTGCCGAACTGATCCGCAGCGGCGTGCTCGCCCCCGGGGAAAAGGTGCCCTCGGTGCGCCACGCCAGCCGCACCTATGGCGTCAGCCCGTCCACCGTGTTCCAGGCCTACTACCTGCTGGAAGACCGCGGGCTGATCCAGGCGCGGGCGCGTTCGGGCTATTTCGTTCGCGAACATGCCAAGCGCCCGCTGCACGAACCAGACATCAGCACCCGCCCGGCGGAAACCACCGAGGTGGGCGTCAGCGAACTGGTCTTCTCCGTGCTCGCCTCGCTGCGCGATCCGGCCACCGTACCCTTCGGTTCGGCCTTTCCCAGCCCCGAACTGTTTCCCCTGCAACGGCTCGCACGCTCGATGGCGCAAAGCGTGCGCGACATGCCGGCACGCGAAGTGATCGCCGAGATGACCGCGGGCAACCCGGACCTGCGCCGGCAGATCGCCCTGCGCTACATGGTCAGCGGCGTGATGCTGCCGATGGACGAGCTGGTGATCACCACAGGTGCGATGGAAGCGCTTAACCTCTGCCTGCAGGTGGTGACGGAGCCGGGTGACCTGGTGGCGATCGAGTCGCCGGCGTTCTACGCCACGCTGCAGGTGCTGGAACGGCTCAAGCTCAAAGCGGTGGAGATTCCCGTCCACCCGCGCGAAGGCATCGATCTGGAGATTCTCGCCGATCGCCTGGCGCACCTGCCGATCAAGGCCTGCTGGTTCATGAGCAGCCTGCAGAACCCCCTGGGCGCGAGCATGGGCGAGGCGAAGAAGCAGCAGCTCTACGATCTGCTGCAGCGCCATCAGGTGCCGCTGATCGAGGACGACGTCTACGCCGAGCTGTACTTCACCCGCGAGCCGCCCAAGCCGGTGAAGAGCCACGATCGCGAAGGCCTGGTGATGCATTGCGGTTCGTTTTCCAAGAGCCTGGCGCCCGGCTACCGGGTCGGCTGGGTCGCCGGCGGCCGCTACGCCGAGCAGATCACCCGGCTGAAGCTGATGACCACCATTTCCCCTTCCGTGCCGGCGCAAGCCGCCATTGCCGACTATCTGCAACATGGCGGCTACGACCGCCACCTGCGCAAGCTGCGCCACGCACTGGAGATGCAGCAGGGTGCGATGCTCGCCTCCGCCGCGCGCCATTTCCCGGCGAGCACGCGGGTTACGCGCCCTTCTGGGGGCTACTTTCTCTGGTTCGAATTTCCCGAGCAGGTGGACTCGCTGCAGCTGCTGCAACTGGCGCTGGCCCAGGGCATCAGCCTGGCCCCGGGGCCGATCTTCTCGGCCACCCAGCGCTTTCGCAACTGCGCGCGGCTGAACCATGGCCATCCATGGGACACCCGCAGTGAGCAGGCGATGGAGCTGCTAGGCAGGATGCTGAAGTCCTTCTGAGGGCCTGACTCAGGCGCAATCCACCGGTAGCTGCCCGCGGCCGCTCTTCATCAGGTACATGCGCTCATCGGCCTGCTTGAGCAGCTGCGCCTCCACTTCGCCGTCCTCCGGGTAGAGGGCGATACCAATGCTCATGCCGATCTCCAGGCTGTGTCCGGCAATCGGCAACGGCGCCTCGAAGGCGTCGCGGATCTTGGCCACCACCCGCTGGGCGTCCTCCGCGTCGATGATGCTTTCCAGCAATACCACGAACTCGTCACCGCCCAGCCGCGCCACCGTATCGGTGTCCCGCACGCAACCGCCGAGGCGTTCGGCGACGGTCTGCAGCAGCTGATCACCGCCGCCATGCCCGTAGGTGTCGTTGACCTGCTTGAATTGGTCCAGGTCCAGGTAGAGCAAGGCGATGCGCCCGCCGTTGCGCCGCACCCGTGCCAGCGCCGTGCTCAGTCGATCGCGGAAGCACGCGCGGTTCGGCAGACCGGTGAGCTCGTCGTACTGCGCCATGCGCTCCAGACGCGCATAGAGCTGCTTGCGCTCGATTGCCGTGACCACCTGGGTGGAAACGAACTGCAACAGCTCCTGATCCTTCTCGGTGTAGGGCGCCGCGGTGCTCTTGAGCAACAGGACGCCGATCACGCCCTCGCTAGAGTTGAGCGGCACACCCAACCACCAGGCGTGGAGATCCCCGTCACCGAGCGGGAGCGCCAGCGCACGCATTGAGTCGGCGTTGAAGCGCAACGCTTGTGCGCCATGCAGAACGGAAAAGCACAGAGACGCCGCAGGCTCCGCCGGCAGAGCAGTCGCGTCGAGCGCCAGCGCCTGGTAGGGATAGGCGAGTTCGCCGCTGGCAGTATTGCGGATGGCGACGATGAAATCGTCCACCGGCAGCAGCTGCGCAATGGTCTGATGAATCTGCTGATACAGCGCGGCCAGATCTTTCGCGCCATGCGCCGCTTCGGAAATGGAATAGAGCGCCGCCTGCATCGCTTCGGATTGCTTGCGCTGGGTGATGTCGCGCGCCACGCCGATGCGCAGTTTGTTATCGGTCGACCAGCAGGCCGACCACATGATGTGCACTACGCCGCCGTCCTTGCGCACGTATCGGTTCTCGAAGTGCAGCAGCGGCTGATCGGCCATGACCGAGCGGGCCGCGGCCATGGTCCGTTCACGGTCTTCGGGATAGACCATCTCGATCATCCGCTTGCCGAGCATCTCCTGCGGCGTATAGCCGAAGATGCGTTCACACGCGGCGCTGGCGTAAACGAAGTTGCCTTGCGCATCGACGACGCAGATCGCGTCCAGCAGCAGATCGACGACCCTTGCCAGGGGCGCGCAGCTATCTGTCTTCACGGCGGCGAACCTACTCGGCCATTGGGCACGGGCCGGGCGATCGACACTTCGTGAATCGAGTGATCGCCCATTGCCCTGCTTCAAGCATCGCCCATATTTCCCCTGGCCGTGCTGATTTTTTCAGCCCTCCATCTCACTGCACCCAGTGCGGGTAGTAGCCGAGCGATGCCTGGGTGTCGGCATCGCGCAACGTCGCAATGCCTTGCGCACCGCCGACGTCCTGCTCGGGGCGGTCGCCGCGGAAGAAAAAGCGACGACCATCGGCAAGGGTCAGGTACAGGCCAACCGCGCCGTGTCCGGCCAGCGGTACCAGCACCAGCTGTCCGTCGCCGAACAGGTCCAGGCTCTGCGCGTGCCCGAAATAAGGCCGTGGATCGAACTGCAGGGGCTGCCAGTCGATCGGATGGCGGAACTGGCTCGGCAGTACCGCTGGTGGCGTCGCCGTCTGCAGGTAGTCGAGACTGTCCGGACTGGCGAGCACCGGCACGCCCGGAAAGTCGACCAATCCGGAGGCATGCTCCCAGCGCACGCAGCCCAGCACGATGCGGTCGATCGCCAGCCCATCCCGCTCCAGCTGGTCGCGTACCGGCTGTACCTCGCCGTAGCGCTTGGTTCGCCACGGCAGTTCGGCGTCCAGCTGCTCGTCGATCTGCCGCCCCAACCCGGTGCCGAACAGCAGACGGGTACCTCGATGTTCGATCAGGATGGCGATGTGCTGGGTCTGTGGCTGAGGCTGCCAACCGCCGCGGCGCAGCAGGAAGTCGCCACTCTCGCTCTGCGCCGTCCTCACCAGACTGAAGCGCAACCCATCCGCTACGGCGTTGGCCGACGTCACTGCCGCCAGCAGCGCAAGCAATAGCAATGCGCCGAGCCGCCGGATGCGCCCACCGAGCGTCCACACCTTATGTGCGTTCATGGCGGCTATAACCCCGGCATGCCGGCATAGCCGGGCAACGCGCGAATGCGCGCGAACCACGCCTGCAGCGCCGGATATGCCTGCAGATCGAGCCCGCCATCGCCTCCGAGCGCAACGTTCGGGTAGACGGCGATATCGGCGATGGTCGGCGCGCTCGTCTGCGCCAGCCAGGCGTGCTGCGCGAGATGCCGTTCGAGCAAGCGCAGGGCGCTGGCGGCACGCGCCTGGGCCAGCGACTCGTCGATGGGCCGGCCGAACAGCTTGCCCAGACGCAGGGTAGCCGGACCGTGCTGCACCTCGTTGGCAGCGAAGCTCAGCCAGCTGGCGATGCGGCCCTGGGTCTCGGCGTCCTGCGGGTACCACTCAGGGGCATAACGCTGGGCCAGATAGACCAGGATCGCCTGGGAATCGTCCAGTCGAAATTCGCCGTCTTCGAGCACCGGAATCTGCCCGCGCGGGTTGATCTCGCGAAACGGCGACTGCTTGTGCTCGCCGGCCAGCAGGTTCACCGGCACCCGCTCGACCGGCTGGCCGATCAGGCTCAGGAACAGGCGAGCCTTGTGGCAATTGCCGGACAGCGTCAGGTCATGGAGCTTCATGGTGTTGCCCTCTGCGATGGGTGTGACTGGATAATAGACAGACCTGTCTGTACACTGCAAGCACCACGAACGAACGACAGCTGGAGCGAGCGACGAGCGCTCCCGCATAATGGTCGAACCGCAGGAGGTATCCATGGCATCGAACAAGCGCGACCAGCTGCTCAACACCGCAGAGAATCTGTTCTATCGCGAGGGTTATCACGCCACCGGCATCGACCGCATCCTGGCCGAGTCCGGCGTGGCCAAGATGACCCTGTACAAGCACTTCAAGTCCAAAGACGAGCTGATTCTCGCCGTGCTGGACGCCCGTCACGAACTGATGCTGACGCGCCTGCGGGAACGGGCCGCCAGGCTGCCGCCGCGCGAAGCGCTACTGGGCATTTTCGATGGGCTGCACGGGATGATTCACGGCAACGATGCGTTCTGCGGCTGCCTGTTCATCAACGCTGCGGCGGAGTATCACGATCGGGATCATCCGATCCATCGTCGCTCGTCGGCCTACAAGGCAGAGTTGCTCGACTATCTGCGCGAGCTGCTGGAGCGTCTGGACGCGCCGCAGCCGCTGCAGCTGGCGCGGCAGCTGCAGTACCTGCTCGAAGGGGCGTTGAGCATGGCGCACATCGAGGGGCCCGGCGAGCAGGCCTTGAACGCCAAGGCCGCCGCCGAATGCCTGCTGAACGCCGCAGGCATCTGAGCGCGCCTGTCGGGTGCGCCCGATAGGCGCCGTCAGTGGGAGCTGGCCTCGCCTTCGCGAACCCGGAACCAGGCCGCGTACAGCGCCGGCAGGAAGAGCAGCGTCAGCGCGGTGGCGACAATCAGCCCGCCCATGATCGCCACCGCCATCGGCCCGAAGAAGATGCTGCGCGATAACGGGATCATCGCCAGTACCGACGCCAGCGCGGTGAGCACGATCGGCCGGAAGCGGCGCACGGTGGCCTCGACGATGGCGCTGAAGCGCGCCTGCCCGGCACCGATGTCCTGCTCGATCTGATCCACCAGGATCACCGAGTTGCGCATGATCATTCCCGACAGCGCGATGGTACCGAGCATCGCCACGAAGCCGAACGGCTGGCCGAACAGCAGCAGGAACAATGCAACACCGATGATGCCCAGCGGCGCGGTGAGAAAGACCATGGCCGAGCGCGAGAAGCTCTTGAGCTGCGCCATCAGCAGGGTCATCACGACGATGATGAACAGCGGCAGGCCGGCGTTCACCGAACGCTGGCCGCGCTCGGAATCCTCCACCGTGCCGCCGACCTCCAACAGATAGCCGCCAGGCAACTGCGCACGGACGTCCGCCAGGGTCGGCTCGATCTGCCGCACCAGTGCCGCCGGCTGCTCGTCGCCGTAGACATCGGCGCGCACGGTGACCGTCGGCAGGCGGTTGCGGTGCCAGATCACACCTTCTTCGAAGCCGTACTCCAGCGTCGCCACCTGCGACAGCGGTACGCTGCGGCCGCTCTCGGTGGGGATCGCCAGGCTCGGCAGCATGGACAGCTCGAGCCGTTCACGCTCGGTGCCGCGCAGGAGGATCTCGATCAGCTCGTTGTCTTCACGGAACTGGCTGACACTGTTGCCGATGAAGGTTCGCCGCAGGAAGCCGGACAGCTCCGCGGTGCTCACGCCCAGCGCACGGGCGCGATCCTGATCGACGTTCAGGCGCACCATCTTGCTTGGCTCCTGCCAGTCCAGATGGACGTTGGCCACGTGCGGGTTCTCGCCGACCTTGGCGGCGACCTGCCGCGCCAGCCCGCGCACCACATCGATGTGCTCGCCGGTGACACGGAACTGCACCGGGTAACCCACCGGCGGGCCGTTCTCCAGCCGCGTCACGCGGCCGCGCAGGCTCGGGAAGTCCTCGCGCATGCGCTCGATCAGCCAGCTGCGCAATGCCTCGCGGGACTCGATGCTGTCGGCCAGCACAACGAACTGGGCGAAGCTGGTCGCCGGTAGCTGCTGATCCAGCGGCAGATAGAAACGCGGCGAGCCGGTGCCGACATAGGCCACGTAGTTGTCGATGCCGGCCCGCTCCTTGAGCAGCTGCTCCAGCCGCGCCACCTCCGCTTCGGTCGCCTTCAGCGAGGCGCCTTCGGCCAGCTTGAGGTCCACCATCAGCTCCAGACGGCCGGACGCGGGGAAGAACTGTTGCGGCACCAGGCGGAACAGCACCACGGCGGCGGCAAAGATCACCAGGGTGAGCAGGATGACGGTCTTGCGGCGGCGCACGCAGAACGTCACCACGCGCCGCACGCGCTGGTAGAACGGCGTGGCGTACGGATCGTGGCCGTCGCCGCCGCTCTGCTTGTGCGCCTTGGCCATGTCCGGCAGCAGCTTCTCCCCGATCAGCGGCACGAACATCACCGCAGCGATCCAGGAGGCGATCAGCGAGATCGCCACGACCTGGAAGATCGAACGGGTGTACTCGCCGGTACTGGAGTTGGCGGTGGCGATGGGCAGGAAACCGGCGGCGGTGATCAGCGTGCCGGTCAGCATCGGGAAGGCAGTGCTGGTCCAGGCGAAGCTGGCGGCGCGCAGCCGGTCATAGCCCTGCTCCATCTTGATGGCCATCATCTCCACCGCGATGATCGCGTCGTCCACCATCAACCCCAGCGCCAGCACCAGCGCGCCGAGGGAAATCTTGTGCAGGCCGATGTCGAGGTAGTTCATGGCGGCGAAGGTCATGGCCAGCACCAGCGGAATCGACAGCGCCACCACCAGGCCGGTGCGCACACCGAGGGAGAAGAAGCTCACCAGCAGCACGATCACGAGCGCCTCGATCAGCACCTTGACGAACTCACCGACGCTGGTCTTCACCGCCGCAGGCTGGTCGGAGACCTTGCGCAGCTGCATGCCGGCCGGCAGTTCCTGCTGCAGGCGAGCGAACTCCTGCTCCAGTGCCTCGCCGAGCACCAGGATGTCGCCGCCGCTCTTCATCGATACGGCGAGGCCAAGGGCAGGCTCGCCCATGAAGCGCATCCGCGGTGCAGGCGGGTCGTTGAAACCGCGGTGCACTTCGGCCACATCACCGATGCGGAACGTGCGCCCAGCGACGCGGATTGGAAAATCGCGAATCTCCTTGACCGTCTCGAAGCTACCGGTGACCCGCAGCTGCACCCGGTCGCTGATGGTCTCGACGAAACCGGCGGCGCTGACCGCATTCTGGGCCTCCAGCGCCTGACGCACGGCTTCCAGCGGAACGCCGAGGGTGGCCAGCTTGACGTTGGAAAGCTCGATCCAGATCTTCTCGTCCTGCAGACCGATCAGCTCGACCTTGCCGACGTTCTTCACCCGCTGCAGTTGCAGCTGAATGCGGTCGGCGTAGTCCTTGAGGATCGCGTAGTCGAAACCTTCACCGGTCAGCGCGTAGATGTTGCCGAAGGTAGTGCCGAACTCGTCGTTGAAGAACGGTCCCTGTACGCCCGGAGGCAGCGTGTGACGAATGTCGCCGATCTTCTTGCGGATCTGATACCAGAGGTCGGGGATGTCCTTCGAGCGCATCGAGTCTCGAGCCATGAAGGTGACGTTGGACTCGCCCGGCCGTGAGAAGGAGACGATGCGCTCGTACTCGCCGGTCTCCATCAGCTTCTTCTCGATGCGTTCGGTGACCTGGCGTGAAACCTCTTCGGCGGTGGCGCCAGGCCACTGGGTCTGGATGACCATGGCCTTGAAGGTGAACGGCGGGTCCTCGCTCTGCCCGAGCTTGCTGTAGGACAGCGCACCGACGAGGGCCAGCAGCAGCATCAGGTAGACGACGATCTGCCGGTTCTGCAGCGCCCAGGCGGAAAGATTGAAGCGCATCGCGTTACTCCTGGGCGGCCAGCTCGACGGGGCGGTTGTGGCGATCCACCGGCCGCACCGGCTGGTTGTCGCTGAGCATCTGCACCCCGGCCAGCACGATCCAGTCATCGGCAGCGAGGCCGTCGAGCACCGGCACCAGCCGCTCTCCGAATGGGCCGGTGCGTACCTCGACACGCTCCACGGTGGAGTCGGGCTTTAGTCGCCAGACGTGCGCCCTGCCCTGTTCGGCGCTGAGCGCTGAGAGCGGTACGGCCAGCGCGACATCATCGTCGCGGCGGATGCTCACCAGCGCGCTCTGGCCCAGCTCGGCCGGCACATCCTGCTCGGTGAAGGCGACGCGCGCGGAATAGGTCCGTGACTGCGCGTCGGCCGCCGGCGAAAGCTCGCGAATCTGGCCGCGGTATTGCCGGCCCGGCTGCGACCAGAGCTCGACCTCCACTTCCTGGCCGATCCGGTAGCGCTCCAGCGACTGTTCCGGCAGATCGATGGCGACTTCGCGCTCACCATCGGCCGCCAGCACGAAGGCCGTCTGCCCGGCCGCCACCACCTGCCCGACTTCGATGCGACGCTGGGCGATCAGCCCATCGCGGGTGGCACGCAGCACCGCGTAATCGACCTGGTTGCTGGCCACGTCGAACTCGGCCCGCGCCTGTTGCAGACGGGCCGCCGCGGCGCGGTAGGCGTTGTCCGCATTGTCGAATTGCGACTGGCTGACCAGCTGACGACCGAGCAGCGCCTGATAGCGGTCGTACTCCGCCTTGGCCACCCGCAGGTTGGCTTCCGCGGCGGCGACCTGGGCGCTCATGCCGTCCAGCTGCAGGCGCACGTCCTGCGGGTCGAGGCGCGCCAGCGGTTGGTCCTTGCGCACCCGATCGCCGGCCTCCACCAGCCGCTCGACGACCTTGCCGCCGATACGGAACGCCAGCTCCGGCTCGTAGCGCGCGTGCACTTCGCCGGGATAGCTTTCGCGCGCCTCGCTGGCCGGTTGCGGATGCACGACCATGACCGGCCGCGGCAGTTGCTGCGGCGGCTCGCCGTTACCACAGGCGGTCAGAGTGAGCGCTAAGCCAAGCACGGAGGCGAAGGACAGGACATGTCGGAACACGATGAAGGTCTCTCTGTCGCGAAGCGGATTGGAATACTTATACTGCGCGGTATAGTAAAAATAGCGTACCAGCCAGTCCAGTATTAAAACGCCCATGATAGAGAATCATTCACCCTCGCCCGGCCCCGGCCGCCCGAAGGACCCTGCCAAGCGCGAGGCGATCCTTGCTGCGGCGCAGGTCTTGTTCCTCGGCAACGGCTACGAAGGCAGCAGCATGGAGGCCATCGCCAGCGAAGCCGGTGTCTCCAAGCTCACGCTGTACAGTCATTTCAAGGACAAGGAAGCGCTGTTCTGCGCCGCGGTGAAAGCCACCTGCGAAACGCGACTGCCGAGGCGCCTGTTTCAGGTGGAGGCCGATTGCGACATCGAGAAGCTGCTGCTGGAGATCGGTCGTGCCTTCCATGAGCTGGTCAACAGCCCAGAATCCATTGGCCTGCATCGGGTGATGGTGGCGATGGCGACGCAGAACGCAGGCCTGGTGAAGATGTTCTTCGACGCCGGTCCGCAGCAGCTGCTATTGGATTTGCAGCAGCTGTTCGGCCAGGCCGACAGCCTGGGCCTGCTGCGCATCGACGACCCGCTGCGCGCCGCCGAACACTACTGTTCGCTGATCAAGGGCGCGCAACATTTCCGCCTGCTTATCGGCTATGCCGAGGCACCGAGCCAGGCGGAAAGCGATCAGCATGTGGCGGATGCGGTGGGCCTCTTTCTGCGCGCCTACCGCGGCTGAATCCGGCGCTGCGTCATCTGCCCGCCAGGGTCAGGCCTGCAGCTTCTTCTTCGGGTAGATGTCGTAGCGACTGGACTTGCCTTCCAAGCTGTAGCCGGGCTTGCTGCCGTCGATGGCCGGCGCCTTGCGTGGCCGCTTGACCACCACCCGATGGCTGGCCAGTTCCAGGGCAGCGGAGAGCAACGCCGGCGCATCCAGATCGTCGCCGACAAAGGGACGGAAAAGGCGCATCTCCTTCTTCACCAGCGCGCTCTTGTCGCGGTGCGGGAACATCGGGTCGAGATAGATCACCTGGGGCGGCTCGCCCCGCCACTGCTGCATCAGTTCGATGGCGTTGCCCTCGAGCAGCCTCATCCGCGCGGCGATGGCGGCCACGTCGGCGTCCGCCGCCGCGCGGCTGAGGCCGTCGTCGAGCAGCGCCGCGATCAACGGTTGACGCTCGATCAGACTGACCTCGCAGCCCAGCGTCGCCAGTACGAAGGCATCACGCCCGAGCCCGGCGGTGGCGTCCAGCACCCGAGGTCGGATACCGGGCTGAATGCCCACTGCCTTGGCGATCATCTGCCCGCTGCCCCCACCGAACTGACGCCGATGCGCCGCCGCACCCTCTACGAAGTCCACCCGCACCGGCCCCGGCGCCTGTGCCTCGAGCAGCTGCAGCTGCAGACCGGCCTCGCCCACCTGCAGCGCGAACTCGGCCTCGGCCAGCTCCTGCGGCAAACCCAGGCGCTGCGCCCATTGGCCAGCGACTGCGGCGAATGACGGCGCGAGCGGCTCGACCCGAACCAGAGGATTGCTTGCGGACATGGGGCACCCGAGATCGATTCAAAGCGGCGCATTGTGCCAGAGCAGGCCTGCGGACGTCCGGGCTGGCACACCTAACGGCACATGCCGAAACCGCCCATATCCACATGGAAGTGATCGTGATGGGCCGCGTTGTATTCCGGCCCCAGCGTCACGTTGAAGGCCTTGCAGGCCGCATCGCGCACCTGACGCAGGAAACGCGCCTTGTCGCCCTCGCCCTGCCAGTCCCTGGCCACCGTGATACGCGTGCCGTCCTGCAGATGAAAGCCGGCCAGGTCAAGCGCATTGGCACTGGCGTGCTGGCTGCGACGGTTGCTGCGGGCGATGTTACGGCAGGCGAAGCTACCGAAATGATCGATACGCACCACCGGCTGGCCGAACACAGCCTGCGCGGCCGGCTGCAGACCATGCATCTCGAACATCGCATAGGCGGCCGCCAGTGGACAGGTCGCCAGAAACGGCCCGTTGAAACGCACGTCCGAACCCTGCACCCGCACACTGTTCTCCACCGGGCAGCCAGGTTCCGGCGTGCTGTCCGGCACAGCGGTGTAACGCAGCGGTGCCGTGGCCAGCGCCTGTTCGCAGAGGGAGCGATCCTGTTGCAGGCGGCGAAGCTTGAGCGAGGTCAGCAGGTTCGGCGGCTCGCGAATATCCAGCGGCGCCCAGGGATTCCAGCGCGGCGGGATATCGATCAGTTCCTGCCGCACCGCCAGCACGAAGCCGGCCAGCAGCATCAGCAGAACAAGGAAGAATCGGCCGAAGGTCATACCCTATGGGCAACGACGCAGCGGCGAAGTTGAACGCGGTGTTTTACAAAACTGGTCAGGCGGCCCGCTCAATCCAACAGCGACAGCTGCGGCGCCTCGCGGACGGCGGCAAGCGCTGGCATGCCGGGCAGCCGCTCGCTCAGCAGGTGGTGGAAGCGCATGGCCAGTTCCGGTGCGCGGTGGTTGTCCGGCGTATGCAGATAGACGTGCGGCGTCTTGCCCGCCTCGATCCAGTCCGCCACCTTGTCCAGCCAGGGTGCGAGAAAGGGATCGTTGGCTTCCAGCTGCGGATGCCCCACGAACCGCAGCTGCGGCGAATCGCTGAACGCCACCGGCCGCACCGGCAGACGCGGCTTCTTGCTCTGCGCATGCAACAGCGCCGGATCGCTTGAGCGGCAGCTGAACAGCGCCCGACTGTCGAGACAGATGCGCTCCACGCCGCGATCACGCAGCAGCCGATTGAGCGCCCGCTCGCCATCGCCCCTGTCGAAGAAGGCCGGATGGCGCACCTCGATGGCCAGCGGCGCCGCGAAGCCTTCGATGAAGGCGGCCAGTTCTGCAAGCCTGGCCGGACCCACGCTGGCGGGCAGCTGCAGCCAGAACGGCGTCACCCGCCGCCCAAGCGGCTGCAGCAGGCGCTGGAACGCCTGCGCCGCACCCAGCGCCGCGGGCAAGTTCTCGGCCTGGCTGATTTCTCGGGGAAACTTGGCGCAGAAGCGAAAGTCGTCCGGCATCTGGCTGGCCCAGCGCTGGACCTTGTCGTCCGATGGCCAGGCATACAGCGTGGTATTGCCCTCGACCGTATTGAACACCGCGCAGTACTCGGCCAGGAACGCGGACGGCAGGGTGCCCGGCGCGTAGAGCGAGCCGAGCCAGGCGCTCTCGTTCCAGGAGGGGCAACCGAGAAAATAGGGAAACTGCGGCAGAAGAAAGCGCCTCAGGCGTAAAGGTCGAGCCCGAGCACCTCGGTGCCGTCGAGATCCACGGGCATGCTGGCGGTGCTGGTATAGCTCGCCAGGGCCAGGGCAACCCGACTGGAAAGCGGCCGCTCGGGCTGCGGCTCGTCATAGCGGAAGGCGGCGTAGCGCTCCACCAGCGCACTGGAGTTGACCCGCTGTTGCGGGCGATCGGCCTGGGGCTGATAGTCTTGCCCGGTGCGCGAATCGACGCCGCGCTGAGCCTGCGCCAAGCGCTGGGTTTCGCCATAGCTGTCCGCCGCCCTGCCGGTACGGGCAGAACGATCCGTTGCATAGGGGACAGGGAAGAAGCTATCGACGCGCATCATTGGACTCGATCAGAGGCCCGGCGACTCTAACGGGCGGCCATGGCTTTGGCAACGGCTCGCGTCATTTGATCCCTTTCGGCGTCGCGACGTTGTCGCGCAGGTAAACCGGCTGGGCCTGATCGGCCTCCAGTGCCTCGCCGCGCTGCCAGGCAAACGCGGCCAAGCGCAGCAGGTCTTCGGCATGGGGCAACAAGGCGGCGTCGCAGCCCTGCACCGCCACCGGCATGCGCTCGGCATAGCCCCAGCCCGTGCCGGCGCCGAACCAGTCGCCGCCGGCAGCGCGCGGCAGAACGGCCTGCTCGGGCGGAAGCACGGCCTCGCTACCGACCAGCTGCATCTCACCGCCGTGCTCGCGATAGCAGCCCCAGTAGACCTCGTCCATGCGAGCGTCGATGGCGGCAGCGACCTGCGTCGCGCCCTGCTCGCGCCAGGCCCGCTGCGCGATGGTCGCCAGGGTGGACACCGGCAACACCGGGCGCTGCAGGGCGAACGCCAGCCCTTGCACCACCCCGATGGCAATGCGTACGCCAGTGAAGGCGCCCGGCCCGCGGCCATAAGCGATGGCATCCACAGCCGACAACGCGACGCCGGCTTCGCCGAGCAACGCCTGCACCATCGGCAGCAGACGCTGGGCGTGCAGGCGCGGGATCACCTCGTAGTGACTCGCTACCTTGCCGTCATGCAAAAGCGCGACTGAGCAGGCTTCGGTGGCGGTATCCAGGGCCAGCAGAGTGGTCATCAGGGCGTTCCGGTCGGTGAAAAAGGCGCCGATTCTAACGTATTCACGCACCGGGTTGCGTCGCGCAGCCGGAAACGAAAATGCCCGTATCCGGGGATACGGGCATCATCGACGCGTGTCGCTCGAAATGATCAGCTCAGGGCAGCAAAGACCTTGGCGGTGATCTCTTCCACGGAACCGACACCTTCGATACGGCTGTACTTCGGCGTGCCTTCGGCGGCGGCCAGGCTCTGGTAGAAGTCCACCAGCGGCTTGGTCTGCGCATGGTAGACGGACAGGCGATGACGCACGGTCTCTTCCTTGTCGTCTTCGCGCTGGATCAGCTCTTCGCCGGTCTCATCGTCCTTGCCGGCAACCTTCGGCGGGTTGTGCTCGGTGTGATAGACGCGACCCGAGGCCGGGTGTACACGACGACCGGCGATACGGCCGACGATTTCCTCGTCATCGACGGCGATCTCGATCACGTTGTCGATGCGCACGCCCGCTTCCTTCAGCGCCTCGGCCTGGGGAATGGTGCGCGGGAAACCGTCGAAGAGGAAACCGTTGGCGCAATCCGGCTGAGCGATGCGCTCCTTGACCAGGTTGATGATCAGGTCATCGGATACCAGTCCACCTGCATCCATCACGCTCTTGGCCTTGAGGCCGAGTTCGGTGCCAGCCTTGACAGCCGCACGCAGCATGTCGCCCGTGGAGATCTGCGGAATACCGAATTTTTTGGTAATGAAGCCTGCCTGGGTACCTTTGCCGGCACCGGGCGCTCCCAGCAGAATCACACGCATGGATGAATCCTCGAGTTTCTTGGAAGGGGTGATTGCCAGCGGGCCGTTCCGGCTCGTCGCTGGCGAATCAAAAATTCTGGTTTGCCGCCATGCGACAAAAGGTTGAACACGATACACAGCGCACCGGGGCGGCACAAGCCGTCCCGAAAAGGTCTATCGGCCCTCATAAATGCGGCGATTCGACGCGAGTTGCGCACAACGGCGGCGTGCAATGACGCCGCCGCCAGCGCCCCGTGCTGCGCTCAGCCGGTATTGCGCAGACCGGCCGCGATGCCCGCCACGCTGACCAGCAGGGCCTGCTCGAGGGGGCTCTCCGCCGGGCCTTGCCGCTGCCTGGAACGCGCCAGCAACTCGGTCTGCATCAGGTGCAGCGGGTCCAGGTAGGTATTGCGCAAACTGAATGCCTCCTGGGTCTTGGGGCTGTGATCGAGCAGATCCGACTGGCCGGTCAGGCTCAACACCGCCTCGATGACCTGCGACAATCGGTCACGCAAATCGCTACCCAGCGAAAGCAGCTCAGGCTGCACCAGACGCTCGTCGTAGCGCCGCGCGATGTCGGCGTCGGCCTTGGCCAGCACCATCTCCAGCATGTCGATGCGCGTACTGAAGAATGGCCAGCGCGCTCGCATCTCAGCCAGCCGCTCGCCCTCCCCGCGCTGCAGCGCCCCGTGCAGCGCCTGCTCCCAGCCCAGCCAGGCCGGCAACATCAGGCGAGTCTGGGTCCAGGCGAAGATCCAGGGGATCGCCCGCAGGCTCTCGACGCCGCCTTCGCGGCGCTTGGCCGGCCGGCTGCCCAGCGGCAGGCGCCCCAACTCCAGCTCCGGCGTCGCCTGCCGGAAGTAGTCGACGAACAGCGGATGCTCGCGCACCACGCCGCGGTAGGCCGCAACACCCTCGGCGGCAAGCCGATCCATCGTCTCGCGCCAGCCGGGTTCAGGGGGCGGTGGCGGCAGCAGCGTCGCTTCGAGCACCGCCGCGAGGTACAGGTTGAGGTTCTGCTCGGCGATATCCGGCAGGCCGAACTTGAAGCGGATCATCTCGCCCTGCTCGGTGGTGCGGAAGCGCCCGGCGACCGAGCCCGGCGGCTGCGACAGAATCGCTGCATGGGCCGGACCGCCGCCGCGCCCGACGGTGCCGCCGCGGCCGTGGAACAGCAGCAGTTCGACGCCGTGCTCGCGACAGACCTCCACCAGTTGTTCCTGGGCCCGGTACTGGGCCCAGGCCGCCGCCGTGGTACCGGCGTCCTTCGCTGAATCGGAGTAGCCAATCATCACTTCCTGGGGGCCATGCAGGCGCTGGCGATAGCCCGGCAGGGAAAGCAGACGGTCGATGGTCGGTGCCGCATTGTTCAGGTCATCGAGGGTCTCGAACAGCGGCACCACGCGCATCGGTCGCTGCAGGCCGGCCTCCTTAAGCAACAGTTGCACGGCGAGCACATCGGAGGCCGCGTGAGCCATAGAGATGACGTAGGAACCCAACGACGCCGCTGGCGCTTCGGCGATCACTGCACAGGTGGCGAGCACTTCGGCGGTATCGGCGGATGGGTGGTAATGCGCCGGCAGCAGCGGGCGCCGATTGGCCAGCTCGTGCTGTAGCCAGTCCAGGCGCTTCTGCTCGTCCCACTGCTGATAGTCGCCTAGCCCGAGGTAATCGGTGATCTCGGCCAGCGCGGCGGCATGACGGGCCGCATCCTGGCGAATGTCCAGCCGCACCAGGAACAGGCCGAACACGGCCAGGCGACGCAGGCAGTCGAGCAGAGCGCCATCGGCGATCACCCCCATGCCGCAAGCGTGCAGGGAGCGGTAGCACAGCTCCAGCGGACGACGCAGCTCGGCGCAATCCTGCAGGACTTCCGCCGGCGCTGGCTGGCCGTGCTCGATGGCCGCGCGGGCCCACTCACGTGTCGCCCGCAGGCGCTGGCGCAGCGGCTTGAGCAAGACGCGATAGGGCTCGGCCGAGTCGCCGCTCTGGCGCAGCAGTTCGTCACTGGCCTCGCGCATGGACAGCGCGGTAATCAGCCCTTCTATCTCGCGCAGGTAGAGATCGGCGGCCACCCAACGGGCGGTCAGCAGCACCTCGCGGGACACCATCGCGGTGACGTTCGGGTTGCCGTCGCGGTCGCCCCCCATCCAGGAGGCGAAGCGGATCGGCGCGGCCTCCAATGGCAGGTGCAGGCCGGTGAGGCGGTGCAGGGTCGCGTCGGTCTGGCGCAGCACGTTGGGCACCGCCTTCCACAGCGAATTCTCGACGGCAGCGAAACCCCACTTGGCCTCTTCCACCGGGGTCGGCCGGTTGCGACGTATCTCCTCGGTGTGCCACACCTCGGCGATCAGGCGCTGCAGGCTCAACTCGATGCTCGCCCGCTCGGCGTCGGAGAGATCGGTGTGATCCCGTGCCGCCAGCTGCTGGGCGATGGCGTCGTACTTCTGGATCAGCGTGCGGCGCGATACCTCGGTGGGATGCGCGGTGAGCACCAGTTCGATTTCCAGGCGGCTGACCTGCCGCGCAATGAACTCGTTGTCGTGCCCGGCCGCCTTGAGACGCTCGATGAGATCGGCGAACGCCCCGATCTCGAACGGCGCCGGCTCGCCTGCGGCGCGCCGGCGCACCTGATGGTACTGCTCGGCGATATTGGCCAGATTGAGAAACTGGTTGAACGCCCGGGTCATGGGCAGCAGTTCGCTCTCGTCGAGACTGTCGAGCGTTTCGGCCAGCAGCTGTGCGCCCTCTGCCGAGCCCTGGCGGGCGGCCTTGGCGCCCTTGCGGATGCGCTCGATCTTGTCGAAGAACTGATCGCCATGCTGCGCGCGGATGGTATTGCCCAGCAGTTCGCCGAGCAGGTGTACGTTGTCGCGCAGGCGCGCATCGATGATTTTCGCCATGACCTTTGCTCCTCCCGCCAGTAGCCCATGAGTTTCGCGAGCCTCGCCAGGCTTGCACGACCGTTTCGCCGCTATGCATCAGACGCTTCGCTGGGCAAACGATCCTGAACGGCTACGCTGAAATTATCTCCAACCAGAGTGCCCACCGCGCACCGCCATGACAAGGCATCGATGGCTAACGCGCGTGGGCAGCGGCACGCAAGCCACAGTCATCACCGCCATCACCGCTCGTGTGCGCGGGCATTAAGGAGTAACCATGAGAATTTCCGAGCTTGTCAGCCATTGGGAACGCGACGCCAAGGGCCGCATGAGCCATACCACCTACAGCATCCCGCTGGATGTCGAAAGCGCGGCACGGCTGGCCGCCCTGGCCGAGATGTACCCCAAGCGCAGCACCGAGGCGCTGCTCGGCGAACTGGTCGGCGCCGCTCTCGAAGCAGTCGAAACCAGCCTGCCCTACGTGCGCGGCACACACGTGATCGCGACCGACGAACAGGGCGATCCGGTTTATGAAGACGTGGGCCCCACCCCGCGCTTTCTCGAGCTGTCGCGCAAGCACCTCAAGCGCATGCTGGACGAGCCAGACGCCGCCAACTGAGCCATCGCCCGCCACTATCGACCGCGGGCGGGCAGCGCCGACGGTGCCCGCCCTCCCCTTATCGTGATGCCGCGCGGGATTCCGCGTGGCACTGCCCTCGCTGCGCCCTCGCCCTCCGTTTCGCTGATGACCGCTCTAGCCCGCCATTTCGACGGAACGTTTGGCGCCGTCCGGCCTCATAAAAATATGTCCCGACATCGGTAGTGCCCTAATCAGCCCACTGCCCGGCCAGGGACGGTAGCTATCCGTTAAGCAATTCGAACTGGAGACTGACCATGACCAAAGCTGTCGCAACCCACGCTTCGAGATTCCAGCTACCCAAGCTTGCAGCCATCGCACTGGGCGGCCTGCTGCTGACGGCCTGTGCGGGCAACCCACCGACCGAGCAGTTTGCGGTGACCGAATCGGCTGTGCGCAGCGCAGTCAGCGCGGGCGGCCCCGAGTACGCCGCCGTGGAGATGCGTGCCGCGCAGGAAAAATGGAAAGAGGCCGAACTGGCCATGCAGAAGGAAAACTACGAACAAGCCCGCAAGCTGGCCGAACAGGCCGAATGGGATGCCCGCGTCGCCGAGCGCAAGGCCGAAGCGGCCAAGGCGCAGAAGGCCGTCGAGGACGCACAGCAGGGAATCCGTGAGCTGCGCGAAGAAGGCATGCGCAACGTTCGCTGAGCCCGCATCAGGTTCGACATTCCATTTATTGCACAAAGGATGAATTCGTCATGCACAAGCTCGTAACCCTACCGACTCTTCTGGCTCTGAGCATTGGCCTGGTGGCCTGCGCCAACCAGCCCAATCAGAACCTCGAAGACGCTCGCAGCAGCTACTCCGCACTGCAGGCTGACCCTCGCGCCAGCAAGCTGGCCGCGCTGGAAACCCAGGACGCCGGCAACATGCTGGACAAGGCCAACAAGGCCTATCTGAACGATGCCGACGAGAAGACCGTGGACCAGCTGGCCTACCTGACCAAGCGCCGCATCGAGCTGGCCGAACAGACCATTGCCCTGCGCAGCGCCGAAGAGGAACTGGGCAAGACCTCGGCACAGCGCGCCGAGGCACGTCTGGAAGCGCGCGAGGCGCAGATCCGCAAGTTGCAGGAAGACATGCAGGCCAAGCAGACCGAACGCGGCACCCTGGTGACCTTTGGCGACGTCCTGTTCGACTACGACCGCGCCGAGCTCAAGCCTGGCGGCATGCGCAGCGTGCAGAAGCTCGCCGACTTCCTCAACGACAACCCGGAGCGCAAGGTGATCGTCGAGGGCTACACCGACAGTACCGGTTCGGCCGAGTACAACCAGCGTCTGTCCGAGCGCCGAGCCGATGCGGTTCGCATGGCGCTGGTGAAGATGGGTGTGGACCCGCAGCGCATCGTCTCCCAGGGCTACGGCAAGGAGTATCCGGTGGCCAGCAACAGCGATTCGGCCGGTCGTGCCATGAACCGCCGGGTCGAGGTGACGATCTCCGACGACAACAAGCCGGTGGCGCCCCGCTCGTCGATGCGCTGATCAGCCCCGCGTAACGAACGCTCCCGACGCAGCGCTGCGTCGGGAGCGTTTTCTTATGCCCGCGCCCGCGGGCAGAGCCGTCCGCTCAGCGCAGCAGCCCGCCAGGCACTGGCTCTTCCATGCAGCGCACCGCGCGCTTCTTGTTGTCCACCAGGACGCCGGTAAGCCCCTTCTGCTCGGTATCGAACAGCACCAGCACGCCGTCGATGCACTGCGCCACCTGCGATGCTGGCTGCAACGACACGCGGTAATCCTCACCGGGAACGGTCTTGAGCATGGTGTAGTCGGCGAGCAGCAATGCGTCCTCTGGCTTGGCGATATGCAGATAGCCGTAGTACGACAGCACGGCGACCGTGCCGACGACGCTGCCGATGGCGGTGAGGATGAGCGGAATGGGATTGCGTTCGGACATGGACGATCTCATCAGGGCAAAGAGCGCCATTGTGGCAAATTCGACGGCGACGCAGGCGGCTCATTTGCCGCCGGCACGGGTTTCGCCGCGAGCCTGGTAGGTTGCCTCGTAGACCCGTTCGGCCAGCCGCGAGAACGGCAGGCTCTGGATCCAGACGCTGCCGGTGCCCTTCAGCGTCGTCAACAGCAGTCCTTCGCCGCCGAACAGCATGCTGCGCAGCCCACCGGCCAGCTGGATGTCGTAGTCGATGCCCGGCGTGAAGGCCACCAGGCAGCCGGTATCCAGGCGCAGGGTTTCGTTGTTCAGCTCCTTGCGGATCACCGTGCCGCCGGCATGAATGAAGGCCAGGCCATCGCCCTGCAGACGCTGCAGAATGAAGCCCTCGCCACCGAAGAAGCCGGCGCCGATACGCTTGCTGAAACTGATGCCGATCCGTGTGCCGTAGGCCGCGCAAAGAAAGGCGTCCTTCTGGCAGATCAGCTCGCCGCCCAGCCTGGCAAGGTCCACTGGCACCACGGTACCGGGATAGGGCGCAGCAAAGGCAACCCGCGCGCGGCCCTTGCCCTGGTTGGTGAAATGGGTAAGGAACAGCGATTCGCCGGTGATCATCCGCTTGCCCATGCCCCACAGCTTGCCGAGCACACCGCTCGCCGAGCCATCGCCCATGCGTGCTTCGAAGCGCACGCCATCGGTCATGTAGTTCATCGCACCAGCCTCGGCGATCACCGTCTCGCCGGGATCGAGGATGATCTCCACGCTCTGCGCGGACTGTCCGAGGATTTCGTATTCGAGTTCGTGACTGGCCACGGCGAGCTCCTGATCCTGTGATTGCAGCGCGGCGACAGCGGCCTCGGCTGGCCTCGCCTACTTGCGCCCGAGAATGCGCAGGATACGCAGGAACAGGTTGATGATGTCCATATAGAGCGCGGCCGCACTGTCGATGGCGTTGTCCAGCGTCTTGGGAATCTGGTTAGCCCGCCCCCAGTCGACGCCCACATAGCCGCAGAAGATCAGCACCACGATCCAGTCGATCACGCTGTGGTGGATGCCGAGGATAAACACCTCGACCAGCTCGACGACGATCACCAGCAGCAACGCGATGGTCAGTGCGCTGGCGATGCTGGCGAAAAAGCGCGGAAACAGGGTGCCGAGCAGCATCATGCCGAGGGTGACCAGCGCGGTGATACGGATCGCCTCGTACACCAGCGCGCTGTCGTAGCGGCTGACCACCAGGTTGACGATCAGCCCGAACGGCACCACCACCAAGTTGTAGCCGAGAAAGCTCACCCAGGGCTTGTCAGAGCTGTGGAACAGCCAGGCACCGGTCAGGCAGCTGGCAAAGTAGCCGCCAACGAACAACCAGGGATGGATGCTGCGAAGGGACTCGACCGGGATGTTTCCCACCATCCACCAGTTGATCCAGAAGCCCCAGCAGAGGGTCAGACCGATGACGAGGTTGTAGGCGCCAGCCGAAAGGGTGCGGTCCAGTGGGCTGGACCGGCGGGCAAAGACGGGGTTTTGCATGTCGATACGCTTCCTTGCGTGATGATTGATTCCGGGCCCATGTCGAGTCGGCTCAGAGGATGTTGGCGTAGTCCGCCTCGATGCGATCCAGGCTCAGGTGATTGAGAAAGTTGGAGAAGCACATCCAGGCCGACAGCGCGTTGAGGTCCTGGAACTGCGGTGGCAGGTACTTGGGCGGCACCACCATGCCCTCGTCCACCAGCTGGCGCAGGGTGCGCATGTCTTCCAGGGTGGTCTTGCCGCAGAACAGCAGCGGGATCTGCTCGAGCTGGCCCTTGCGCACGGCAAGCTGGATGTAGTTGTAGATCATGATGAAGCCCTTCAGGTAGGACAGGTCCTTGGTGAAAGGCAGCCCAGCGGGCGTCGAGCCACGGAACACGCGGCTGGCGTTGCTGTAGCTCTCGTCGTCGCCATAGCCCTGCTCGCGGAAGAAGGCAAACACCTCCAGGAAGTCGGCGCCCTCCTCGGCCATGTGAATCGCGCGGGTGCGGTTGGTCAGCTTGCGCAGACGTGTCGGATAGGAGGCGAAGGCGATCACCTCCATCAGGATCGCCAGGCCTTCCTGAGTGACCGTGGAAGACGGCGGCCCCTTGGCGAGGAAGGTGCAGATCGGCTGGTTCTGGCCGTTGAGGGTGGTGCCGACATGCACCAGCCCTTCGTGGACCTCCAGCGCGCGCACGTCACGCTCGTTGAACAGCGCGTCGCTGCGGATCTTGATGTAGTCGGCACCGGCGGCCGCATCGGCGAGGATGCCGTCGGACTCGAAGACGCGGATCACGCCCTCGCCTTCGCCAAACACCACGTCCAGGCGCTTTTGCAGCAGCTCGACGGCCTGCGGCGCGGTGAGATTCTTCGGCTCGTCGCGCAGGTCACCGCGATCGGCAATGTTGTTCAGGTAGTCGGAGAGCATCAGGCCAAGGTCGGCCAGGGTTGGGTCGCCGGCATGGAAAGCGTCGGACGCCGCGCCGTAGAGCTCCTGGGAGATCATGCCGAAATCCGGCGTACCACGCGCCTCGAGCATGCGGATGACCATGCGGTATTCCTTGCACATGCGCCGCATGATCTGCCCGACCGGGTTGAACTGGCCGAGCTGACGAGTGATGTCGCGCTCGATGTCCTGGAATTCCTGCTTCTTCGCACTGGAGTCGAAGGCCAGCGGACGGCCTTCGTAGTAGGCGCGGTCGATCTGGGGCAGCTCGCGGCCCTTGGCGGCGAAGAACGCCTGGCGGGTCGCGTCGTCCCACTTCACCGCGTCCAGCACGCGCACCGGCGTCTGCGCCTCGACGATGCGGTCGGACAGCCCGCGTACGATGGTCTGATACTCGTCCAGATTGTTACGGCTGTTCATCAGTCCCTCTTCACGGATGCCCCGTACCCTTGGGTTATACCCGCAACGGCCGGACTCGGCACGCCGCGGGTGGGTCGAGGCTCAGTGGATCAGAGTTCCGGGCGCATGTGCGGGAAGAGGATCACGTCGCGGATCGACGGCGAGTTGGTCAGCAGCATCACCAGACGGTCGATGCCGATGCCCTCGCCGGCGGTCGGCGGCATGCCGTATTCCAGCGCACGAACGAAGTCGGCGTCGAAGTGCATGGCCTCGTCATCGCCGGCGTCCTTGTCGGCCACCTGGGCGTGGAAGCGCTCGGCCTGATCCTCGGCATCGTTGAGCTCGGAATAGGCGTTGGCGATCTCGCGGCCACCAATGAACAGCTCGAAGCGGTCGGTGACGTTGGGGTTGCGATCGTTGCGCCGGGCCAGCGGCGAGACCTCGAACGGATACTCGGTGATGAAGGTCGGCTGTTCCAGCTTGTGCTCGACCAGCTCCTCGAAAATCATCACCTGCAGCTTGCCCAGGCCTTCGTGACCGAGCAGCTTGGCGCCCGCCTTCTTGGCGATGGCACGGGCCTTCTCCAGATCATTGAGATCGGCAGCCGAGATTTCCGGGTTGAACTTGAGGATGGAGTCGAACACCGACAGGCGCGCAAAGGGCTCGCCGAAGTGGAACACCTTGTCGCCATAGGGCACGTCGGTGCTGCCGAGCACGGCCTGGGCCAGCTCGCGGAACAGCTCCTCGGTCAGGTCCATGTTGTCTTCGTAGTCGGCATAGGCCTGGTAGAACTCGAGCATGGTGAACTCGGGGTTGTGCCGGGTCGAGACGCCTTCGTTACGGAAGTTGCGGTTGATCTCGAACACGCGCTCGAAGCCACCGACCACCAGACGCTTGAGGTAGAGCTCCGGCGCGATGCGCAGGAACATCGGCATGTCCAGCGCGTTGTGGTGGGTTTCGAACGGCTTGGCCGCGGCGCCGCCAGGGATGGTCTGCAGCATCGGCGTTTCCACTTCGAGGAAGTCACGCTCGGCGAGGAACTTGCGGATGTGGGCGATGACCTTCGAGCGCACGCGGAAGGTTTCGCGCACCTCCTCGTTCACCATCAGGTCGACGTAGCGCTGGCGATAGCGCTGCTCGGTGTCGGTCAGGCCGTGGAACTTGTCCGGCAGCGGGCGCAGCGACTTGGTCAGCAGGCGCACGTTGCTCATGTAGACGTACAGGTCACCCTTGCCGGAGCGCGCCAGGGTGCCCTCGGCGGCGATGATGTCGCCCAGGTCGAAGTGCTTGACCGCCTCGACCTGCTCGGCCGGCAGCATCTTGCGATCGACATAGACCTGGATGCGCCCGCTCATGTCCTGCAGCACCATGAACGGCCCGCGGTTGAGCATGATACGTCCGGCGACCTTGACCGGAATGGCGGCCGCTTCCAGCTCCTCCTTGGTCTTCTCGGCGTACTGTTTCTGCAGGTCGCCTGCATAGCTGTCACGACGGAAGTCGTTGGGGAAGGCATTGCCCTGCTCACGCACGGCAGCAAGCTTTTCCTTGCGCTGGGCAATCAGCTTGTTTTCTTCCTCTTGGATGGCGTGCTGGTTCAGCGGTTGTTCGCTCATTGCGGGTCGTCCCGGTCAAATCGTTTCAATGGGGTGCTTGCGGCTTGAGGCGTGCGGCTGCGCTCAGAGCCCCTGTTTGAGGCTGGCTTCGAGGTACCCGTCGAGGTCGCCGTCGAGCACCTTCTGGCAATCGCTGCGTTCCACGCCGGTACGCAGATCCTTGATGCGCGAGTCGTCGAGCACGTAGGAACGGATCTGGTGGCCCCAGCCGATGTCCGACTTGCTGTCTTCCAGCGCCTGAGAGGCGGCGTTGCGCTTCTGCATTTCCAGCTCGTACAACTTGGCCCGCAGCATCTTCATGGCGGTGTCCTTGTTCGCGTGCTGGGAACGTTCGTTCTGGCAGGCCACCACGGTATTGGTCGGCACGTGGGTGATACGCACTGCCGAATCGGTGGTGTTGACGTGCTGACCACCGGCACCAGAGGAGCGGTAGGTGTCGATGCGCAGGTCGGCCGGGTTGATCTCGATCTCCACCTTGTCGTCGATCTCGGGCGATACGAATACCGCCGAGAACGAGGTGTGGCGACGGGCGCCGGAGTCGAACGGACTCTTGCGCACCAGGCGGTGCACGCCGATCTCGGTGCGCAGCCAGCCGAAAGCGTATTCGCCCTTGATGTGTACGGTGGCGCCCTTGATGCCGGCGACCTCACCCTCGGACAGCTCGACGATCTCGGCGCTGAAGCCGCGCTTGTCGGCCCAGCGCAGGTACATGCGCAGCAGGATGTTGGCCCAGTCCTGGGCCTCGGTGCCGCCGGAGCCAGCCTGGATATCGAGGTAGCAGTTGTTGGGGTCCATCTCGTGGCTGAACATGCGGCGGAACTCGAGCTTCTCGAGAATTTCGCGCAGGCGCTCGACTTCGGCCACGATGTCGTTCACGGCGCCTTCGTCGTTTTCTTCGGCGGCCATTTCCAGCAGGTCGCGCGAATCGGCCAGGCTACCGGTCAGGTCGTCGATGGTTTCGACGATCTGCGCCAGGGTAGCGCGTTCACGGCCCAGGCTCTGGGCGTATTCGGGCTTGTTCCAGACGTTCGGGTCTTCGAGTTCGCGGTTTACTTCGACGAGACGATCATGCTTCTGATCGTATTCAAAGATACCCCCGAATTGACTGGGTGCGCTCGGACAGGTCCTTGATGCTGTTGAGGATCGGGTTGATTTCCATAGGTAGGCAGCTCTCAATCGGACGGTGCAAAAGCCGGCGATTATAACTCAGCCAACCCGTGCTGACAGCCCGCTGGGCGTGCCGGCGGACGGTCAGGAAACGGATTTGCCCTCATGATGGCTGGTCAGGCCCTGACACCACGTACCTGGCTTTCCAGTTCGCCTTTGAGTTGCGGATCGAGCTGCAGGCAGCGAGCCAGTTCGTCGAGGTAGGCACGCTCCATGAAATGCTCCTCGTCGACCATCAGTACGCTGGCCAGGTACATCTCGGCCGCCATCTCCGGGGTGCTGGCGGCACTGGCCACGTCGGCCGGGTCCAGCGGCTTGTTCAGTTCGGCCTCCAGCCACTGCTGCAGATCAGCATCGGCCAGCTTGCCCAGCTCCGCCTCGATCAGCTGACGCTCGCGGGCATCGACATGGCCGTCGGCCTTGGCTGCTGCCACCAGTGCCTTGAGAATGCCCTCGCTGTGCACCTCGACCTCGGCCGGCGGCAGCCGATCGATGGTCTGCGGCGTCTGCTGCGCCGCCGCGCCCTGCTGCGCCTGCCAATTGCTGTAAGCCTTGTAGGCGAGCACGCCGAGTGCCGCCAGCCCACCGTAGGTCACCGCCTTGCCGCCCATCTTGCGCATCTTGCGATTGCCCAGCAGCAGGCCCATGGCACCGGCGGCCAGCGCGCTGTTGCCACTACCGGAAAGCGCCTTGCCGAGCGAACCGCCGCCGACACCGGAGAGCAGGTCACTCAAACCCCCACCGCCGGGTTTGCCGCCCATGCCGGATTGCTGCTTCTGCAGCAGGTCCTGTCCTGACTTGAGCAGCTGATCGAGAAGGCCACTGGTTTTCATCGGATTCTCTCCACACGAAGGACGTAAAGGATTGCTAGTCGAACGACTCGGGCACCTGGCGGATCGGTGTGTCGCGATGGGCGGCACGTACGTACTGCGCCGGCCAGGCCACGGACCCGTCGCGCAGGTATTCGGCGGCATGCAGCGGCCAGTACGGGTCGCGCAGCAGTTCGCGGGCGAGCAGGATCAGGTCGGCCTGGCCGGTACGCAGGATGTGTTCGGCCTGCACCGCCTCGGTGATCATCCCGACCGTACCGGTGGCGATACCCGCCTCCTTGCGCACGCGCTCGGCGAACTGCGTCTGGTAGCCCGGCCCGACCGGAATATCGGCGTTGGCCGCAGTGCCACCGGATGAGACGTCGATCAGGTCGACACCGACATCCTTGAGCCGCCGTGCAAGCTCGACCGTTTCGTCTGCATTCCAGCCATCATCGACCCAGTCGGTCGCCGAGAGACGGACGAACAGCGGCAACTCCTCGGGCCAGACCTGGCGCACCGCAGCGGTGACCTCCAGCAGCAGACGGATACGGTTGTCGAACGAGCCGCCATAGCGATCCTGACGCTGGTTGGAGAGCGGTGAAAGAAACTGATGCAGCAGGTAGCCATGGGCCGCATGCACTTCGGCGATCTTGAAACCGGCAGCCAATGAGCGCTCGGCCGCCTCGACGAACGCCTTCACGATGCCCGCGATACCGGCATCGTCCAGTGCAGTGGGCACGGCATGCTCCGGCGAGAAGGCGATGGCGGACGCCCCCACCGGCGTCCAGCCGCCGGCAGCGATCGGCACGCTGCCATGCTTGCCGAGCCAGGGCCGCCAGGTGCTCGCCTTGCGGCCGGCATGGGCCAGCTGCACGCCGGCCACCGAACCCTGCGCCTCGATGAAGCGGGTGATGCGGCGCAGCGGCTCGACATGCTCGTCGGACCAGATGCCCAGGTCTTCCGGCGAGATCCGCCCGTCCGGGCTGACTGCTGTCGCCTCGACGATCACCAGCCCGGCGCCGCCGACGGCGCGGCTGCCCAGGTGCACCAGATGCCAGTCATTGGCCATTCCGGCCTTGGCCGAGTACTGGCACATCGGCGACACGGCGATGCGGTTGGGCAAGGTGAGCTGGCGCAGGCTGAGCGGCTGGAAGAGCTGGGACATGACGGCCTCTACTGTCGTGGATGCGGGTTGGACACCCGTCAGTAGAGACCGTTTCCGCGCACATGCCCAGCCCGCGGCGGGCAAAGTCGCTGGTCAGGCGGCGCTGACCTGCACCGTCACGCCATTGAGCGCCGCGTTGCCGGAGACGTCCAGCTGACGCTCGTCGGTCAGGTCGTTGCAACTCGCGCCCGGCTGCTGCCGCGCGATATCCAGCTGCACGCCCGGCCGCGCATGGCCCCAGCCGTGCGGCAGGCTGACCACGCCGGGCATCATCTCCTCGCTGGCCAGCGCCTCCACCTCGACCACGCCGACCCGCGAATGCACCCGCACCCGCTGGCCATCCTGCAGCGCCCGCGCCGCCATGTCGGTTGGGTGCATCAGCAACTGATGACGCGGCTTACCCTTCACCAGGCGCTGGTAGTTGTGCATCCAGGAGTTGTTGCTGCGCACGTGGCGGCGGCCGATCAGCAATAGCTCGTCGGCACCCGCCTGGGGCTGCGCAGCGAAACGCTGCAGATCGTCCAGCATCAGCGCCGGCGCGGCCTGGATGCGCTTGTTCGGCGTTTTCAAGCGCCGCGCCAGATTCGGCTTGAGCGGCCCGAGATCCAGCCCGTGGGGATAATCCTCCAGCGCTGCCAGGCTCAGCTTGCGCTCGGACTTGTCACCATAGGGCCCATGGCGCAGCGCCAGGTCCATCATCTGTTGCGGCGGCATGGTCGGCTTGAGCTCGACGCCCACCCGCCCGGCGTAGGCCTCGGCCAGGCCGATAAAGATTTCCCAGTCATGCAGCGCGCCCTCGGGCTTGGGCAGCACCGGCAGGTTGAAGCGGGTGACGTTGCGCACGGCGAGCAGATTGAATGTCGCGTCGTAATGGTCGTGCTCCAGCGGTGCGGTCGGCGGCAGGATCACATCGGCATAGCGGGTCGTCTCGTTGATGTAGAAGTCCACGCTGAGCATGAACTCCAGTCCATCCAGCGCCTGCTCCAGCTTGCGCCCGTTGGGTGTGGAAAGCACCGGGTTGCCAGCCACGGTGATCAGCGCACGCACCTGCCCCTCCCCAGGCTCGAGCATCTCTTCGGCCAATGCCGCTACCGGTAGTTCGCCGCCATATTCGGGCAGTTGCGACACCCGACTACGCCAGGCGTCAAAATGGCCGCCCTTGGTGGTCTCCACCAGATCCACCGCCGGCTCGGTGCACAGCGCGCCGCCGACCCGGTCCAGGTTGCCGGTGACCAGGTTGATCAGCTGCACCAGCCACTGGCAGAGCGTGCCGAAGGCCTGGGTCGAAACGCCCATGCGTCCGTAGCAGACCGCCCTGTCCGCCGCCGCGAAGTCCCGCGCCAACTGGCGGATCTGCTCGGCCGGAACACCGCAACGGGCGCTCATCGCCTCGGCGCTGAAGGCGGCGATCGCCGTGCGCACCTCCTCGATGCCGTCCAGCGGCAGTTCGCTGGCACGCGTCAGCCCTTCCTCGAACAGGGTGTTGAGCAGGCCGAACAACAGCGCGGCGTCCTGTCCGGGGCGCACGAACAGATGTTGATCGGCGATGGCGGCGGTCTCGCTGCGCCGCGGGTCGACCACCACCAGTTTGCCGCCGCGGGCGCGGATCGCCTTCAGCCGCTTCTCCACATCGGGCACGGTCATGATGCTGCCATTGGAGGCCAGCGGATTGCCGCCGAGGATCAGCATGAAATCGGTGTGATCGATGTCCGGCACCGGCAGCAGCAGACCATGGCCGTACATCAGGTGGCTGGTCAGGTGGTGCGGCAGCTGGTCGACCGACGTGGCCGAGAAGCGGTTGCGCGTCTTCAGCAGACCGAGGAAGTAATTGCTGTGGGTCGTCAGCCCGTAGTTATGCACACTCGGGTTGCCTTGGTAGATCGCCACGGCATTACTACCGTGGCGCTCGCGGATCTCAGCCAGGCGCTCGGCGACCAGTTCGTAGGCCTCCTCCCAGCTGATGGCCTGCCACTCATCGCCGCAGCGGCGCATCGGGTGGCGCAGGCGATCGGGGTCGTTCTGGATGTCCTGCAGCGCCACTGCCTTCGGACAGATATGGCCGCGGCTGAAGCTGTCGAGGGGGTCGCCCTTGATCGAAAGGATGCGCTCGCCTTCGGTCTGGATGGTCAGGCCGCAGATGGCTTCGCACAGGTGACAGGCACGGTGATGGACGCTGATGTCGCTCATTTCGGGTTCCCGCATGGCGCTGTTGTTGTCCCGTCACTCTAGGCGCCGCGGCCGCAGGCAACAATCGAACGTTCCGCCGGGGAATGCCAGCCGATTCAGCCAGCCTATCGTCGGCCGGCATGCATCGGTCAGCGCGGGGCGATGTGGGCCACCATCAGCTGCACGCTTTCCTGGCCGCGATACTCGTTGACGTCCAGTTTGTAGGCCAGCTCCGCCCAGCGCACCGTCGGGTTCGGCCAGATCTCGCGGTCGACGTTGAAGGCGATGCCGTCCAGCGTCAGCGATCCGCATTCGCTCTTGAGCACAAGCTTGAGATGGCGCTCACCGACGATACGTTGCTGCACCAGCTGGAACACGCCATGGAACATCGGCTCGGGAAAATGCTGGCCCCAGGGCCCGGCGTTGCGCAGCGCACGCGCCAGCTCCAGATGGAATTCCTCGACGCTGAGCTGGCCGTCGGTGAGTAGCCGACCGGTGAGATCGTCCTCGCACAGCTGGCGGCGCACTTCGGCATCGAAGGCCGCTGCGAAGGCACCGAAGTTCGCTTGTGGCAGCGACAGCCCGGCCGCCATGGCGTGCCCGCCGAACTTGCTGATCAGGCCGGGATGCCTGGCGGCAACCGCGTCCAGCGCATCGCGGATATGAAAGCCTGGCACCGAGCGCGCCGACCCTTTGAGCAGCCCGTCGCCAGCATCGGCGAAGGCGATGGTCGGGCGGTGGTAGCGCTCCTTGAGGCGCGAGGCGAGGATGCCGATCACCCCTTGGTGCCAGTCCGGCTCGAACAGGCACAGGCCGAACGGCAGGTCCTCCAGTGGCAGATCCTTGAGCTGCGCCAGCGCCTCGCGTTGCATGCCCTGTTCAATGGCCTTGCGATCCTTGTTCAGCTCGTCGAGCTGGGTCGCCATGTCGCGCGCCAGCGCCTCGTCCTCGCAGAGCAGGCACTCGATGCCCAGCGACATGTCATCCAGCCGCCCGGCCGCGTTCAATCGCGGCCCGAGGATGAAGCCCAGGTCGGTGGAGGTGATGCGCCGATGATCGCGCCCGGCAACCTCGAGAATCGCCCGCAGCCCCGGCCGAGCCCGCCCCGCGCGAATTCGCGCCAGGCCCTGGTGGACCAGAATGCGGTTGTTGGCGTCCAGCGGCACCACGTCGGCGACACTGCCCAGGGCCACCAGATCGAGCAGCTCGGCCAGGTTCGGCTCGGGCCAGCCCTGACGGGCGAACCAGCCGAGGTCACGCAGCCGTGCGCGCAGGGCCAGCAGCACGTAGAAGATCACCCCGACACCCGCGATGCACTTGCTCGGGAAGGTACATTCCGGCTGGTTGGGATTGACGATGGCATCGGCCGCCGGCAGCTCGTGACCGGGCAGGTGATGGTCGGTGACCAGCACCCGCAACCCGGCCGCCTTGGCCGCCGCGACGCCATCGACGCTGGAGATGCCGTTGTCGACGGTCACCAGCAGGTCGGGTTCGCGCTGCAAGGCGACGGCAACGATTTCGGGCGTCAGCCCGTAGCCGTATTCGAAGCGATTGGGCACCAGATAATCGACATGCGCCGCCCCAAGCTGACGCAGGCCGAGCACGCCGACGCTGCTCGCGGTGGCGCCGTCGGCATCGAAGTCGCCGACGAACAGGATGCGCTGGCGCTTTTCCAGCGCCTCGACCAGCAGCTCGACCGCGGCATCGATGCCCTTGAGCTGCTTATAAGGAATCAACCGCGCCAACCCCTTGTCCAGTTCCTCCGCGCAAGTCACGCCACGGGCCGCGTAGAGGCGCTGCAGCAGCGGCGGCAGCTCGCCGAGGTTGGGCAGCTGCTCGGGCAGGGGGCGGGGTTCGATACGCATGGAATTCCGGGCTCGGTGAAGGTCGTTTACAGGGAGGTGGCGGCGCGAGCGGCCTGGTCGTACAGCCCGGACATGGCACGCAGCATGCCGGCCAGACGATGGATTTCATCGGGGTCGATGTTGAGGTTCTCGAACGAGGCGATCAGGCATTCGCGGCGGATGTCGGCGTACTCCTGACAGAGCGCGCGCCCCTTGTCAGTGGTGCGATAGAACATTTCCTTGCCCTGCTTGGCGCCTTCCACCAGACCCAGCTTGCCGAGCTTCTTCAGGGCATAGGTGACCGTGTGAGTATCTTCCACGTTGAGCAGCAGGCAGATATCCGCCTGTCGCTTGGCCCGCCCCCGGCTGGTGAGGTTGTGCAGCACCATGACGTCCAGTGCATTCATTTCCACCGTGCCGCAGGCCTGCATGCAGCGCTCCATCCAGCGCATCAGCGCGGCGCTGGCGACGATGATGCCGTACTCGAGCTCGGACAGCTCCTGGGACTGCTCGGCAAGATGCGCCGAGGCGACGATCGAGGATCGCAACGGACGGGAGCTTTTGGCGTCAACCATTCTGAGTTCCTGATTGAAGAAGCGGCAGTCGATCGTATCGAGGTGGGCGGCAAGGATACAGCAATGTCCGCGCGGTCACTTCGGAGGTCGACAGGAAAAATACGTTGATAATTTATCGATACTTTATCAGTGTATCGACTTCGACCGCCGCACCGGCCCATCTCGAAAGGAGCAGCCATCGTGAGTCGTCTGTTACTCAATTGCGACATAGGGGAAAGCTTCGGCGCCTGGACTATGGGCCTGGACGCCGAGGTGATGCCGTTCATCGACTGCGCCAATATCGCCTGTGGCTTCCATGCCTCCGATCCGCAGATCATGCGGCGCACCGTCGCGCTGGCGCGCCAGCACGACGTGCGCATCGGCGCGCACCCGGCCTATCCGGACCTGGTCGGCTTCGGTCGGCGCTCCATGGCCTGCAGCCCGGCCGAAGTGGAGAACATGCTGCTCTATCAGATCGGTGCGCTCGACGGCATCTGCCGCGCCGAAGGCACGCAGGTCCGCTACGTCAAACCCCACGGCGCGCTCTACAACGACATGATGCGCCAGCCACAGCTGCTGCGCGCGGTCATGACCGCCGTAAAGGCCTACAGTGCCAGCCTGCCGCTGATGCTCATGTCTACCCGCGACAACAGCGAAAGCCAGGCGATGGCGGCGGAAATCGGCATCACCCTGTGGTTCGAGGTGTTCGCCGACCGCGCCTACGACGCCGCCGGCATGCTGGTCTCGCGCAACCTGCCGGGTGCCGTGCACCACGATGCCGAAACGGTGGCCGACCAGGCCCTGCGCCTGGCCAAGGGGGAAGCATTGACCGCCAGCGATGGCAGCGCGCTGATCCTGCAGGCCGATACGCTCTGCGTGCACGGCGACAACGCTGGCTCCATCGCCGCTGTGCAGCGCATTCGTCAGGCACTGCAGGCGCTTCCCGCATGACGCCGCGGATCGAGGTGGTCGGCATCGATAGCCTGGTGCTGCGCCTGTTCGATCAGATCGACGAGGACAATATGCCGTGGATGCTGGCCGCCACTCAGCGTGTGCGGGATGCGTTCGGCGCTGCACTCATCGATCTGGTGCCCTCCTACACCACGCTGCTGGTGCAGTACGACCTGGCGCAACTGGACGATCACCAGGCCCGCCAGTATGTGCGGCAGGCTCTCGATGGGCTGGAACCGGCGGCAGCGACGAGTGCCCGTCAGCACGACATACCGGTGTGGTACGACCCGAGCGTCGGCCCGGAACTGCAAGCGCTGGGCGAGCGCAGCGGCCTCGGTGTCGCGGGGGTCATCGAGCGACACAGCACGCATATCTATCAAGTCTTCGCCCTCGGCTTCGCACCCGGCTTCGCCTTTCTCGGGCTGGTCGACGAGCGCCTCGCCAGCCCACGCCTGGCGACGCCGCGCAAGCAGGTGCCGGCCGGCAGTCTGGGCATAGCAGACCGCCAGACCGCCATCTATCCGCTGGTTTCACCGGGCGGCTGGAACCTGATCGGCCGCAGCCCGGTTCGCCTGTTCGACCGCGAACTGGACGGCTTCAGCCTCTGGCAACCCGGCGACCGCGTGCGCTTCGTGCCCATCGAGCGGGCCGAGTTCATCCGTCTCGGCGGCGACGACACGCCCTTCCAGGAGGTCTCCGCATGAGCCTGCTGATCGAACAGGCCGGAGCCCTGGCCACTCTGCAGGACGCCGGCCGCAGCGGCGTTCGCCACCTCGGCGTGACCCAGGGCGGTGCCGTTGACTGGCTGTCCCACGGCTGGGCCAACTGGCTGCTGGGCAACCCGCTGCAGGCCTCCACGGTGGAGATCACCCTCGGCAATTTCAGCCTGCGCGCTCAGACCGACACCTGCCTTGCGCTCTGCGGCGCCGATCTCGGCGCGACGCTCGATGGCGAGCCTCTCATGCCCGGGCGCGCCTTTCGCATCCGGGAAGGTCAGACACTGATCTTCAGTCAACCGCGCCAGGGTGTTCGTGCCTATCTCGCCGCACCCGGCGGTTTCAGCGCACCGGCCGTGCTGGGCAGCTGTGCCACGGTACGCCGTGAGCAGCTCGGTGGGCTGAACGGCGACGGCCAGCCGCTGGCCAAGGGCGACCTACTGCACTGGCGCGGCCACGCCACGACGATGCGCAACCTGCCCGAGCAGGCGCTGGTGCCGCTCCCCGGCGCCGGGCTATCGGTGGTACTGGGGGCGCAGATCGGCGATTTCACCGGGCAGAGCCTGTTCGATGCGTTCAACAGCGACTGGACCGTCGACCAGCGCGCCGACCGCATGGGTGTTCGCCTGCAGGGACCGACCCTGCGCTGCGCGCGCTCGGCCATGATCTCCGAAGGCGTGCCGCTGGGTGCTATTCAGGTTCCGGCGGACGGTCAGCCGATCATCCTGCTCAATGACCGCCAGACCATCGGCGGTTACCCGCGCCTTGGCGCACTCACGCCATTGGCAGTCGCGCAGCTGGCCCAATGCATGCCCGGCACCGTGTTGCGCCTGAAGCCGGTGGCGTTGGAACGCGCACAACGCGAGCAGCGGCGGCTGCTCGCCAGCTGGCAACGGACCACGACGGAGTGATGGATATGAACCTGACCGCCTACCGAGACCTGTCCCCCGCCGCACTGCGCGAGCGGATTCGCCAGGGCGAATTCGACGGCCCGACCGCCGGACTGGCCAATGGCTATGCCCAGGCCAATCTCATGATCGTGCGGCGTGAGCTGGCCTACGACTTCCTGCTGTTCTGCCAGCGCAACCCCAAACCCTGCCCGCTGCTGGACGTCACCGACCCGGGGAGCTTCGAGCCACGGCACGCGGCGCCAGGCGCCGATATCCGCACGGACTTCCCGCGCTACCGCATCTACCGCAATGGCGAGCTCGATCAGGAGGTGCAGGACATCACGCCCTTCTGGGAGGACGACATGGTGGCCTTCCTCATCGGCTGCAGCTTCAGTTTCGAGGCTGCACTGCTGGCCAATGGCGTGCCAGTCAGGCACATCGAGGACGGCCACAACGTCCCGATGTATCGCACCACCATCGCCTGCCAGCCCGCCGGCCGCCTGAGCGGGCCGATGGTGGTGAGCATGCGGCCGATGCCTGCGAACAAGGTGGTGCGCGCCGTGCAGGTCACATCGCGATTTCCCTCCGTGCATGGCGCCCCCGTGCATGTCGGCGACCCGCGACTGCTGGGTATCGCAGACCTGGCCAAACCGGATTTCGGTGAGCCATCAGAGCTGCGCGAAGGCGAGGTCCCGGTGTTCTGGGCCTGTGGCGTGACGCCCCAGGCGGTGGCGATGCAGGCCCGGCCGGAGCTGGTCATCACCCACGCGCCAGGGCACATGTTCATCACCGACCTGCGCGACGAACAGCTGGGGGTGATCTGACCCGACACGGTTTTGCGCATCACCAAACAACAACAATCTTGCCGGGCACTCGCTGCACGGCTGCATTTCCCTACCTGCCCCAACGCCAAGAAAAAAGAAGGTATCCAATGCAACCTACGCAAGCCGAACGAGCCACACCCTCCCAGCGCAACGTGCTTCGCGGCGCCATCTTCATCATGGCGACGTCGTCCATCGGTCCGGCCTTTCTGACCCAGACCTCGCTGTTCACCGAGAAATACCTGGCGAGCTTCGCCTTCGCCATTCTGGTCTCGCTGCTGATCGATATCGGCGCCCAGCTCAACATCTGGCGGATCATCACCGTCGCCAACCTGCGCGGCCAGGATGTCGCCAACCGGGTGATCCCCGGCGTCGGCCACCTGATCTCAGCCTTCATCGTGCTTGGCGGCATCGCTTTCAACATCGGCAACATCGGCGGTGCCGGGCTGGCCATGAACGTCATCTTCGGCATCCCGCCGGTGATCGGCTCGCTGATCGCCGCGGTGCTAATCATCGGCATCTTCCTGCTGCGCAATGCCAAGGGCGTAATGGATTCGGTGATGCAGGTACTGGGTCTGGTGATGCTCTGCATGATCGGCTACGCCATGCTGCAGTCGAGCCCACCGCTGCTCGAGGCAGTCAATCGCAGCTTCAACCCGGACGATCCGCTGATCCTGTTGCTGCCGATCGTGACACTGGTGGGCGGTACCGTTGGCGGCTACATCTCGTTCTCCGGTGGGCACCGGCTGGTGGAAGCCGGCATCACTGGCGTCGAGAACGTCAGGCTGGTCACCCGAGCGGCGGTCACCGGCATCGCCACCACCGGCGTTGTGCGCATCTGCCTGTTCCTGGCCGCGCTCGGGGTCGTCAGCCAGGGGCTCAGCCTCGACCCGAGCAACCCTGCCGCATCGGTGTTCTCCCACTCGATGGGCACGGTCGGCTACAAGATCTTCGGCGTGGTACTGCTGGCCGCCTCGGTGTCATCGGTGATCGGCGCCGCCTACACCAGCGTCACCTTCATGTACTCGTTGCACGACAGCATCCGCCGCCACAACCAGCGTATGGTGATCGGCTTCATCGCCTGCTCGACGCTCATCTACAGCCTGGTCGGACAGCCGGTGAAGGTTCTGGTGGTGGCGGGCACGCTGAATGCCCTGGTGCTGCCGCTGGCGCTGGGCTGCGTGCTGCTGGCGTCGCGCAAGCCGGCAATCGTCGGCGACCGGTATCGCCACCCGACCTGGATGCTGGTGTTCGGCCTGCTGGCGATGGTGGCCACGGCGGTCGGGGTGGTGATGTCGTTCAACGCCCTTCTGGAATTCTGGCAGTCCTGACCGCCACGTACGCGAGCGCGATCAGCGCTCGCCGAGCAGCCAGCCGAGCGATACCTCGAACTGGCCGCGTTCGTCGGTGATGAACAAGGTGCCGTCGCTGATCATCACGCCCCACTGCAGGCTACGCGGCAGGTCCTTGACCAGCGCGGCCAGCGCCTCGGAGTCGATGCTGGCGATGGACAGGTTCTTCAGCCCCTTCACCGCATCAATCACCTTGCTCTGCCAGACCCGCAGGTTGCCGTACGCCAGCAGGCTGACGCGCTCGGCGCGTCGCGAACACCAGGTCAGACGCTCGGCATCCGGCTGGCCGACCTCGATCCAGTGGAGGATGCGGCCATCCAGGCTCTTCTCCCACAGTGCCGGCTCATCCACATCGGACAACCCGCGGCCGAACGCCAACTGCTCGCTGTACCACAATGCATAGGCGATCAGACGCACACCCAGACGCTCCTCGGTTTCCGAGGGGTGCCTGGCTACCGTGAAGCGCAGGTTTTCATAGACGCCACGGTCCAGGTCCGTGAGATTCAACTCGACTTTATAGGGTGTCGCTTGCAGGGCCATGAGGCGGGCTTCTTGGTCGGAAAAAAGGCAGGCAGTCTAACTCAAAGCCCGAACCCGGGCGCACCGCGGGTAAGCGCTGCGCCGTCCTGGGCCTCGGCGTCACCATTCGCCAGGCGGGTGCAGTTGCGCCCGGCCGCCTTGGCGGCATAGAGCGCCCGGTCCGCCTGCGCCATCAGCTCGTTGAGTTCGTAGCGGGAGGTGGTGGTCGCCACGCCGATGCTGACACTCAGCTGCCCCTGCTCGGCGAAGGGCATGGCGGCGAACTCGCCGCGAATACGCTCGGCTACCTCGCGGCCGACAAGCGCATCGGCATCGGCCAGCAGACAGGCGAATTCCTCTCCGCCGATCCGCCCGAACACGTCCTGACGTCGCATTCGCCGGGCAATCACCTGGCCGAAGTCGATCAGCGCACGATCGCCGGCCTGATGACCGAAGGTGTCGTTGAGCCGCTTGAAGAAGTCCAGATCGCAGAGCAGCAGCGTCACCGGCTCGCCGCGCGCACGACAGCGCTGCAGCAGGGCCTGCCCGGCATCGATGAAAGAGCGTCGGTTGCCGATGCCGGTGAGCGGATCACTGAGCGAGGCGTGCCGATACTGCTGCTCGGCACGCTCGCGAACCATCGCCAGGGTGACGAAGGAAATGCCGATGGCATAGAGCAACGTCTCGAAGATCACGAAGGCAAAGAAGCTCACCTGATCGGCGTCACCGAACGGCTGACCGCGGTCAACCACCATGCGCAGCAGATAGAACGATACGTGAAGCAGCATCAGGCCCATGGCCGGCCGCAGCGAAACCGATAGTCGCTGCCGGCTGCGCCAGAGCTCGGACATCGCAAGCAGGGTGTAGACGACCGTCAGCGCCGAAGCCAGCAATAGCCGCGCGGTCAGGGATGAATAAAACGCAGGCACCAGGCACAGCCCGCCCCATAGCAGCGCCCCGGCCAATATTCCGGGCAGGTGCGGCGGTCGACCGACGAACGTGCGCATCGCCGTCCAGTTCATGGCCAGCGCGAGTTGGAGGGCGATGTTGCCGAGCACGATCGGCACCACGTCGATCCCCATTCCGCGCAGGCAGCCGAGCACGGTTGAAACCGTCCCGAACAGCAGCATCAGGCAGGTGAAGCCCAGCGTCGCATCACGCTGCCCGCTGCGCCAGGCGAAGAACATCAGCACGCCAAGCGGGAGCAGCACATATATATCCACCAGCGTCAGGGTGGGAACGCTCAGATGCACAGCGCGGCTCCGTCGGGACGGCCTTGTCCCGCGTCAGGCGCGGGCAACAGGCAGGTTCAGAAAGGCAGGCAGTTTACGCCCCCGCCCTACGCGGAGCCAGCTGACGCCGACGGACGCCGGCCCTCGCAGAGCATGGCAATCGCGGCGGCGGCACATTGTTCGAGTGGCTGTCATCTGCCAGCCGACGAACGATCTTTGACAATTATTCTCATTCTGATTAGCATCACTTCCGTCAACGAATTCAACGGGTAGTGCTCTATGTACGTCTGTCTTTGCCAGGGTGTCACCGACGGCCAGATTCGCGATGCAATCTACGAGGGCTGCTGCAGCTATCGTGAGGTTCGCGAAACGACCGGCGTCGCCACCCAGTGCGGCAAATGCGCATGCATCGCCAAGCAGGTCGTTCGCGAAACGCTCAGCGACGTGCAGAACGCCCAGGCGGCCCTGGCCTACCCCGCGAGCTTTGTTCAGGCTTGACAGACTGAAGCCTTGAAAGCCGGGCCCTGCCCGGCTTTTTTTTGGTTCATCGCGCTTTCCCGGGGAAGGCGGCCTTGATTTTCAGAAAGAAGTATTCCGAGTCCCGAAATCCATAGGCCATGCGCTTGATCACCTTGATGCGGTTGTTAACACCCTCAAGGACGCTGGTA